>VOFH01000617.1_pt1 | contig 681959 bp, 610 predicted proteins | sample 5384091 | NCBI WGS metagenome assembly VOFH01 (sample SAMN12384727, study PRJNA508395) | human gut metagenome | isolation source: healthy gut G | host: Homo sapiens
GGCGAAACCGCCAAGGCGGACGAGATGATGAAAGCCCTTGCTGACAAGGCTGTAGAGTACCTGACCTGGTATCTGAGCCTGGACGACAACCGCTTCATGATTTCTACCCGTGAATTTGAATACCACTGGGCTGTACTCGATGCCGAGGTGAAGGCCATGAAGAAGTACAACTCCAAGCTCGCCGAAATCTACGAGCCGAAGGTGGAAGAACTGTATAATATGTATGTGGACAGAATGAAGGAGTGAGAATAAGGATTAGGGATTAAGGATTAAAGGATTAGGGATTAGCCTGTGCAGTTCATCACTAATCATTAATAACTAATCCTTAACCCCTAATCCTTAATCATTAACCCCTAATCCTTAATCCCTAATCCCTTAATCCTTAATCACGTGTTTATAGAACAACCTCCTGAGTTTTTTCGCAAACTATATCCCGGTGCAGTCTGGAGGATGGACCCCAATGAAAAAGCCGTTTATCTGACTTTCGACGATGGCCCTATCCCCGAAGTAACTCCCTGGGTGCTCGACCTGCTGGATAAGCACAACATCAAAGCCACCTTCTTCATGGTAGGTGACAACATACGGAAGCATCCAGACGAATTCCGGATGGTCGTTGAGCGTGGGCACCGCATCGGTAACCATTATGAGGACAAGCGCCTCGACCCGCGGCTCTTAGTAGAAGGGGCACGCACCGTTATCAGTGTTGCCCTGAACTATTATCCCGAAACGAAGCTGCCGGAGAATGAATACCAGATAGCGTGGTATGCCTACGGCAAAGATTATCACGATGTCATGAAGGCAAAGCTCAAGACGTTGCTTGAGTTTATCCAAAACAACTATTCTGCCGGCGGACGCGCCTTCTGCGACACCGCCCCCGTACTCGAACGCTATTGGGCATGGCGTGCCGGACTCGGCTGGATAGGGAAAAACACCCAGCTTATCATTCCGCAAGCGGGTTCTTGCTTCTTTTTGGGAGAATTAATTATTGACTTGCCTGCCGACCGCTATGACAGTCCGCAGGAAAACCGTTGCGGTTCATGTACCCGTTGCCTCAACGCTTGTCCTACAAAAGCGTTAGAAGCGCCTTTCAGGCTCAATTCCGCCAAATGTCTCTCTTATCTGACCATTGAATACCGTGGAGAACTTCCGCTCGATACGGGGCAAAAAATGGGCAAAATGATCTACGGCTGCGACGAATGTCAACGTGCCTGTCCATGGAACCGCTTCGCGACTCCTTCACGGACAATAGAATTCTCCCCTTCCGCCTCCCTGCTGACCATGCGGAAGGAAGACTGGCACCGCCTCTCGGAAGAACAATACAGGACACTGTTCAAGGGCAGCGCAGTGAAAAGGGCCAAGTATCAGGGACTCATGCGAAACATCCGGTCCGCGAAAAGTAAGTGACCGAAGTTCTGAAAACACGCCGCACGGTCTGAATAAGCAAAATTTAGCAACCATATTGTTCTCCCGCCTCATTATTTTTCATAAATTTGCAGCGGACTCTTCCGCAGAAAGCCTTCGGGTGGTTAGTGGGGAGAGCTGTTTATATAGAGAAGACGTTTACAAGCGTTTGTCTTTCGTGTTTCAAAACTTCGCAGTTTTTTTCATATCACCAGAAAGATGAATAGCAACAAAGACGTCCTCCTGATGTGTATTTATATACATCCGTGCCTCTCTTTGCCGAAACAAAGGGAGGTTACGGGTGTTGTACATATCGGCGTGGGCTTTCTGCGTTGTTCGTTCTTGATGATATGGCATTGCGAAGGCCTTGAAACACGGAACGGACGAAGGTGAGATTCCCACGCCTCTTTTATATATTCTCGCCGGTATTACAATAATCCGTTCCTCCAACGGGAATCCGGGGGACGCACACTTGCAGAATGACATGATTCATGCGGGACAACTTATCGAACGCACGCTTCACGAACAAGGACGTACTGTTACCTGGTTCGCCAGTCAGCTATGCTGCACACGTCCCAACGTCTACAAGATCTTCCGGAAAGAGAATATCGACATCCACCTGCTCTGGCGCATCTCCTGCATCCTCAACCACGACTTCTTCCACGATTTATCCGACAGCATCAGTACGGGCAGCTCCTCCGGTGTATCCAAATAGGATACAATTCCGTATCCTCCTTGGAACTATGTTTTCGCCTGCTGGTATAGTCCTTTCGCATACCTTTGCAAGCATATTAACATATAATCACAAAGGGATATGAAAACGAAAAAACTGATTTTAGTTATTTTCCTCACCTTTATCGGTGCAATCGGAGCGTACGCACAGAAAACAAATGTAAGAATGCAGGAAACACAGGCACGTCTACTGGATGTCACCTCAAACGCTTATGTAAAGCCGCTAACCGTGGAGTTGCAGATAGACAAATCGAAAGGACGCATCAAAGACGAATGGACGCTCACCAGAGAACAAGCCGAACAGGAGATGAATGGCGACCTGGTCAACATCCGCAGCTATGCAATCTATATGTCTTCGCAAAAACATAATGCAGACGTGATAGTGGCAGCCACATTCAACGTCAAAACCAATGACGACGGGAACGGGTATAAAGTGACCGTCATCGGCTATCCGGCCACCTTTATCAACTGGAAGACGGCAGAAGCCTCGGACTACGAATGGATCCGCATGGAAAAAACTCTCACAACAGCCGACAAAGACAAGATAGCCGCCGTCATCAAATAACAACCGTTATCAAATAAACAGACAACAAGTATTAATAATCAAATAGAATTTCAACATGAAAAAACTATTATCATTGGCAGCCGCATTCTTACTGTGTGCAGGCGTGCAAGCACAGATTGTATCATCCAGAAGTGTCAGCATCAAATCCGCTCAGAAACAGCCTTCTGAAACACAATGGTTCCTGCGTGGCGGATTGAATGTCATGAAAATGACCGGAGACGGAGCGGAAGACACCGGCAGCAAACTCGGTTACAACTTTGTTTACGGTTTCCAGAAGCCATTAGGGAGTGTAGGTACGTACTGGGGAATGGAGTTCGGACTCGGTTCCCGCGGCTGGAAGGTCGAAGAAAACGAAAGCGACTACGAATACAGCCTAAGCTTAATGGCCCACAACGTACAGGTTTCTCCGTTTACTTTCGGATATAAATACAACATTACGGATGCTCTGGCAGTCGACGCACATCTCGGCGCTTACGTAAGTTGCGACTATGTAGGTAAGATTAAAGAAAAAGAATCCTATCAGGGAGACAGTGAAGAAACAAGCGTCAACATGGGCGACTGGGAAGACTGGAAGCGGGTGGATGCAGGCATGAATATCGGTGTCGGTATATGGTACGACCGTTTCAACCTGGATTTCACTTATCAGCGCGGCTTTATCAAAACATGGGAGTGTAACACCAGCAATGTCCTGATTCGTCTGGGTGTAGCTTTCTAAGTGAAGTACAATCAAACCTCAATTACACATATATCCAGCGTTCACGTCTTTTCTCTCAACAGGGAGAAGGGGTGAATGCTGTTTTTCTTAAAAACAACGGAGTATGATGACCAAACAACGATTCCTTGCAATTATCTATCTACTGATAGGGATAATACTGCCCGCCATGGCGCAGACGTTTACGGAACAGAAGAAAACTTATCCTGTCAGTGCCGACGGTAGCAAATACGTAGTCAGCGGGTTTACTTCTTTCAGCCCGGCAAGCGATGAGCATATCTACGCCAACGCACTATTGTGGACGGTGGAGAACGTCTGTCCGAAGCTACGTGAAGGAATAACGGAAGCCAACGTACCGGCCAAAAGTTTCAGTTGCGACCTGGTACTCGCCTCGCAAGCAGATTCAAAGCAGAACAACACCTATTATTGCAAAGCCATTTTCCGGGTAGCGGAAGGCAAGCTGGTCTACTATCTCTCTGATGTCCTGATAGAATCGTCGGTACTTGTAATGAAGAAAGTCACCGCCATGGAGAAACTGCAACCGGAGAAGAAAGCGTCGCACAAGGAGATAATGGATGATTTCGTACAGGTGGAATCGCAAATGCTCAACCGGATGTTCGACTTCATCGCCACACATCAACTTTCACCAATCACCCATTGGAACGAGATCAGTATCGGTAAACCGGTGAAAGGTATGACCGAGGATGAATGCCGCCTGGCTTTCGGCAAACCGCAAACGGTTCTGGAATCAAACGGAGAAGTGCAGTGGATGTACTCCAGCTCCTTTTATGTTTTCTTCAAGAACGGACGTGTGGAAACAATTATCAAATAAGTTTAGAAACATATAGATAATCTATAAGAAAAAGAAGCATCAATTGAATATTCACTACGTACGCCATATACAAAAAAGAATAGCTGCTTTATCACAAGACAGCTATTCTACATAATTAATGTAAGCTAAATCATCTTTCAAAGAATTTATGATCCGACTTACTCTAAGCTCGCTTGCTTACATATATTCAAAACATGTTATTTATTCTAGTATCTTTCATGTCGCTGTATCTTTAGTATTAAGTCATTCTACATTCCAGCATATAACTTGTTTCATTGGTGTTCCATTACAATATCAACCGCATACCCGTAACTTTTTCCGGCAAACTGGCCTCCGTTTTCCCATTTCTTATCAAAAATGCCGTACATAAATCCGTCTACTTTATGATCTTTCCATGTTCCATCATCTTTAAACTCAAAGAATGGTAATCCTGCTTTTGTAAACTGCAAATCAGCAACATACGTGATATTTCCTCCCCAAGTTAATACATTAGCCGCTTTATCATACGCACAGAGATAAATGTAATTAGGAGAGATAAATCCCAAATACTGATTATCAAAGTTGATAACCAGCCGTCCGTCAGTCAATACAGCTTTAAAAGGTACACCATTATTGAGCGGAACATCTTTTGCTATCAAATCATACACTCCCTTCTCATCTGTTGCCGTAAAGGTACAACTACCCGTATAACGTTTTCCGTCATTACGGGTATGCATCATAGTATATGTACCGGACAATCCTCGCTGAACACAAGTCGCCGACCATTCATTTTTCCCACTCTGAACGGTCAACGTCCCTTCCCGATAATCCGTACCGTCCAACATAGGAGAAACCACCACATGAAGCTGATCGCCTTTCAATTCATAAGTCAGCCATTCGGCAGTAGATTGAATGCTATATTCGCGCCGGGTATGCAAAGTGAAAACAGCTTCACCCCCTTGCATAAGAAAATCCTTTGTACCTTCTACATCACAAATAAAAGTATCGCCCAACTGGGTCACGGGAACTTGCAATATATCTTCACCGGATTGTATGACCACCATTGTGGTACGACTGGATATAGAAAGATTAGCCTCAACAACCAAACTGACTTCCTGATCGGACACACTGGCTACCTTACACCAAGCGACATCCGAGGTGGCACTTACCTGTTTACCGCCTGACAGTTCAATAGTTCCTGTGCCACCATCCGCAGAAAACTTAACATCCGACCTTATCGCCTTTAATGCTACATCCGCCGTATCCTTATCATCACTACAACCAACAGCCGACAAGCATAGCACACAAAGTAATATAGAATATATTTTTCTCATAGTCATTCCTTTTTTTATTCATGTTTAACAAGAGTGATAAATGCAAAACGAGATTCGGCATAAGCCTTATATTCACCCGCCTTGCTCCACAGAATCATACCGCGAGTTACAAAATCAGCTTTCCTTCCGTCGTCTACAAACTCATATTCGTTGTCAGAACCTTCTTTCAGTTTGCCGTACATACCATTCACAAAATCAGTTCCTCCATACGTCAGGCTTCCGGGATTCACCATCAAATGCTCAAATAAGCTTCACTACCGTCCGTCAACTTCTGATTCAGGAGCTCCATACGCCGTTCTGCCTTATTATAAATCATTGTCAGATCAATCGGCAACATACCTTTAATTGTATAACTTTTCATATCCTCTTTCTTCACTAACTCGATTTCCAGAGACAATACAGGAGTATTCTCACCACGTCGGTAATTCATCGTATACTTGCCCAAATATTGTGCGTAAATGATATATTCCGGATCATAATCCACTTTCAACACAACATCCGGAGCATTTTCAGCTACCAGTGTTTCATTTGCAGCCGACCAAGTAAAGCGGTGCAGCTCTTTACCACCAACTTCCACCGGAAGATAAAACTGTATTCCTGTTGCCGTCGGCATGAAAGAAGTAGACGTTTCCTGTCCGTCATATACCACATTAAATGTATGGGAATCCGTATAAAGCAGAGCCAGTTCTTTCCCATTCATCATGCCACTGAACCCCAATACCCCTTCCAAACGGTTCATTTCTTCATCCACTCGGATAGCAGCAGCCAGATAAGGTGTAGCATCTTCCGCCAGACGGGTCATACGAATTATATTCTTCGTTTTCTTCCCTCGAAGGACAATCTCATTCTCAGTATGCGAGCGCAAAAGAAATTCATAATCACCCTCATACCCTTTGCCCGTTCCTGCTCCTCCGGATATATCCGAATCAGAGAAATAATGGAACAAGCTATTATAAGTGTCAAAGTTAAGGGTCGGTCCGATATCCTTCTTAATAGAAAAAAGGCTCTCTTCCGTTTCCTCCGGTTTCCCAAAAGCGTCAGTAGAAATAGTCACTTTATCCCCTTCTTTAAACTTCATAATGTAATTGAAACCACCATATATCTGCGAAGAATGCGGATAATACTCCATTAACCACCCGTGCTCGGAACTTACCAGCAAATCATGATATTCTTGAACGGCTTCTTCTACCCGCTGGGCAACAGGTTTATCGTATACATCATCTACATCCTGCACACACGAAAAGCAGACAGTGGCAAATGCCAGTAAAGTATAAATCAGTTTTTTCATATTCTCAGCGTTTGTTTTAATAAATATGATCCAAATCCAGTTCACTAATCTCATTAGTACGACGTGCAATCACTTTGCGAAGCAGATCAAGATCCACTTGCCAGGAATCTTTCATATACTTCTTCACCATTGCCAGCTTTTGGTCAATGATCGGTTTACCTTTTTCTCCAGCCAGAGTCATAACATTTTCCCACTGTGCTTCCGGATAAGTCAGGAAACAGGCTGTCACTTCAGCAATATCCTCACTCGGTTTACTACCGGCATACGGTGTGACAAATCCCAAAGGAGCGACCTCTGCCAATTTACGGTTCTGCCAACCGGTAGGTGTATAATTACCTGCACTAATCTTATCATAATCTACCGGATAATTTTTTTTCTGATGCAGAATGTGGGCAAACTCATGATGCATCACCTTGAAATAATATTCATTCATGCGGTCGACATTCGTCAAATCCAGCCAGTTCCCCATATACAAAGTCACTTTCAGTCCGCCTTCGGCAGTTCCCAGTGTATACGTCCCCTTATCCCACGAAGCAGAACCTATAAGATGAATAACTTTCGGAGCACAAGCACGTGTAAAATCAAGACCTCCCACTTCATCATAGGCCTCCAGCCAGCAATGTTTCACTATCTTCGCCAATTTCACACTCAACCAAAAGTCCGTAGGTACAAGATTGTGCGTATAATCGGATTCAATATGTTCCATTCTGTATTTAAAGTCGATGTTATAGGGATTGACGTAGTTTTCGAGTAACCAGCGGTCAAACTCACTCTTTTCTTTCTCTGATACATCAAAAATACTCTGGTCTTCCAAGTCATCGTCCTGGCAGGCGAAGAAGTTGCTGCTCACCAGAATACAAAGCAAATATATATACCAATTTTTCATAATCAATTCTTTATTATCTAACATTAAACTATCTTGGATTAGGCTGCATACCAGCCTCTACGACAGACGCCGGAATTTGAACAGCTTTACGGAGGTCGTGAGCTTTCAGCACAATAGGAGATTCGTTCTCTATATTATGGGAAATCTCAATACCGAAACGCTTAATATCCTGCCACCTTTCCCCTTCGTGCACCGTCTCAATACGACGGGCATGAATGACTGCTTTCAGCAAATTTGTCTGTAATCCTGCTTCCAGAGCAAACTTGGGATCAAGTGGTTTACCGTTAGTCGTAGGATCTACTGTCTCATAAAAAAGATTCAGTTCATCTTTGTCGGGTACTTTAGTAGCCGCTTTAATACGATACCAATACTGTAAATCGTTCACTGCCTTATCATATTGCTTAGAGAGCACATAAGCCTCAGCACGATTCAACAATGTCTTATCAGTGGTAAAAGCAAACGCAACCTGACGTCCATAATAACTACCTGTAATGGCATTGGCAATCTCTTTAAACTGGTCCATTTTAGGAACAAAAATAGACTGGTCACCATATCCCAAGACTGTTTCATATACTTTCAAACTACCATAAGGCCCCTTCGACCAGATGGTCTGTTTCTCACAAATCTCACGGCTATGACCGTAGCGATAAGCCGATTTATAGTTACTCCCCACCATGACATCGTTTGCTGTAACATCAGATTAGCCGGTTCGTCGCTACTAATGTATGCCAGCGTATATTCCATAGAACTGGGAAATTGAGCATATCCTCCCATATTTCTCAACACGGATGACGGGTCCTCACCAATAGCCTCCGTAGCATAACGAATCGCCTTGTCGAACTTATTATAAAACAAATTGAATTGTGCGGCAAAAGCATAGGCTGCATTCTGATTGAAGTGATATAAGGGAATATCATAGGCCTCGGAACTAATCAGCGGTAATCCTTCTTCAATATCTTTATCAATCATGGCATACGTCTCTGCCAATGTACCACGCTCATATTGTACACCGACATTTGTTTCGGGAGCAGTGATATAGGGTATTCCCAGATTAGTATCTGCATCATCCCCATAAGCCATACAGAATATTTTGGCTAAAGCAAAATGCCCATAGGCACGACACATCAGCGCCTCCCCCTTATAAGGCTGCGCCTCCTCCGGATCTCCCAGTTCTTCAATCGCCTGCAATGCCTGGTTAGCAGCAGCAATCGCACTATAACATCCATTCCATAAATACCTTGGCGTATCTTGATTGATATCGGTCATTTCTTCCCAATAGTAACCCTGCATCAGTATATTGGAAGGAAAACCATATTTTTCTCCATTGTCCATACGGTTGTCCGACATAAATTCTTCCATTTGTATGGATGAAGCTGTAGAATAGGCAGACATCAGCAAATCTTTCACTTTTCTCACAGAGTTCAATTCCGTACGCTGATCGGGCATGGTATCCAGATAACTTTCACATGAAGTAATCATGCACGTCAATGCGAGTGCCAGCAATAATATTATTTTATTTCTTGTTTTCATACGCTTTCAACTATTTAAAATCCAACTTTCAATGTCAAAGTAAACTGCTTGGGCACAGGTGCCGACACACCACCGGAACGGAAGAATTCGGGGTCCTGCCCATTCAATTTCGAGTCTGCATAAAGCAGGGCAAGGTTCGTACCCTGTATTTTCAATCCGACACTACTGATAGGGGTAGACTTCAGCCATTCTTTCGGAAAATCATAAGAAAGAGAAACCTCTTTCAAGCGGACGAAAGCACCACTGGCAATGCGTGCAGTAGAATAGTTATACGAATTGTAGGCAATACTCAGGTTCGCATATTGATTGCGTTCAAAAGAACTGGCCATTACAGGGATGTCCGTCACCTTTTCATCACCCGGCAACACCCAACGGTTCTTGAAATCTTTCGGAGTGGCATCCAAGTCACTATACGACGAACGGAACATCGGGTCCAAGCGGACTTTGTTACCACCGGAGTAAGTGACAAATACATTTAAGCGGAAATTCTTATAGGTAAAGATATTACCAATACTTCCTGTTATAGTCGGATCGGTAGGACCTTCATATTTAAGGAAATCCACATCTGTCGATTGTTGCAGGTTCAGACTGCCATAGTTTGCTTTCGTTACGGTTTTTCCGTTAAAACTGAATATCGGAAAGCCATCCGAATCCAATCCTTCGAACGGAATAGAAAACAAACCGCGTACCGGATAACCTTCACGGGCAAACCCAACGCCGGAGATCAAGTCGAATACACGCGAACGTGACTTGAAATCGGTTACTTCCGTCTTATTATATCCGAATATGAAATCGGTAGACCATTGGAAGTTACGGCTTTCGATATTGCGGGTAGAGAGAGTAAATTCAAAGCCATGGGACTTCATAGAAGCTACGTTTGCCATACGTTCTACCGAACCACCGACACCTTGAGTTGTAATTGCACCGATCAAATCATAATTATCACGTTTGTACCACGCAGCTTCAAGATTGATACGGTTGTCAAGAAATCCCATATCCAAACCGATATTCATCTCATGCTTCTTTTCGTAGGTCAAATCACTGTTTTCAAGATCTACAATCTGTAATCCCGATTCAGAAACACCTGCCGACGGACGCCAAGGGGTATAGCTGTTAATAATAATCTTGGAGTTTGACACATTACTCGGACCTACATCAGCCGTCAAACTATACGAGGCTTTCAATGTAAAATGAGATAAAGCAGGTTCTAGTTTCTTGAAAAACTCCTCTTCATGCATATTCCATGCACCGGCAATATTCCAAGTAGGCAACCAGCGGGCAGAGCGTGACTTTCCCAAACGGTTGGAGCCTTCATAACGACCTGTGCCTGTAATGATATACCGTCCCTTATATGAGTAAGTGGCAGTTCCGAAGAAAGCTACGTTACGTTTCTTGGTATTAGTAAGGTCATAATAGTTTGTATTACCCTCGCGCAGTTTCTTGAAAGCAAGGTAATCAAAGAAAGGAATTTCACCGTTTTCATACTGCATCCCCCAGCCGTCAAAGCTATTTGCCGTACGATTTTGAGCATTCGATTCCATACCTGCATAAACGTTGACAATATGCGTATCATTAAACACATCATTATATGAAGCAGCAGCACGGAAGTCATAGCTCAGCATCTTATATTGCGCTGTATTATAAAAACCTCCCTTAGGCAAGATAGACACCGGAAGTGCATAAGGATCATCCGGATCTTTATACAGCCATGAGTTACGGTTGATAATCGTGCCATCTCCCATAGCCCGGTATGCCAATGCCTGGTTTGAGTTTTCGCGTATTTTGTGTTCTTGTGATGTGGCGGAATACTTCAAGGCGCCTAAAGCGCTCAGTTCCAGTTTGCGGAAAAGTTTCCATTTCAATTCCGCCTGAAACTTCAAATCAATAACCCAAAGAGATATTGTTGGCATTCAGTTCGTTGAAAATATTAAAATCAGAATAGTTACGCATATAATACTCGTTCGGATCAAGGGTTCTGGAAGTGTTCAGAGCATAACTATAAGGATTGATATCAAATCCACGGCTCACTGTGCCGGAAGCTGCATCAGAACTCTGTCCCAATGTTCCCGGAGCTTTCTGCTGACGATAAGAAGCATTGGCAATCACGTTGAGCGACAAGTCTTTGACTATCTTATAACTATTATTCAAATTAGCCGTGTATCGTTGCACCTTATTTTGCAACATCCAGCCGGGATCGACCATGGCACTTACTGAGACATAAGAAGTGGATTTCTCCGTACCGGTAGCATAACTGACGGAGTGATTCATCATAATGGCATTACTGAAAAGCAAGTCGAACCAATCGGTATTTCTATATTCGGCTTCGCGCAGATAAGCATTCTGAGCTTCAGGAGTTTGAGCAAGACCATACATTCCGTTGGTTTTGTCATACCAGTTATTCAACTGATACATTTTCCCATACACACCACTATTGGAAGCACGATACACGCTGGCAAAGTTCAAATCACCTTTATCACGCATTTCTTTATAAATCCCCATTTGGTCTTGAGAATTCATCAGGTTAAAGTTACGGTAAGACGGCTTCATCCGCATAGTAAACTCACCCGTGTAACTCAACCTACTTGTACCTGCCTTACCCTGCTTAGTAGTAACAACAATCACACCCGACATTGCACGCGCTCCGTAAATAGAAGTTGCTGAACCGTCTTTCAAAATCTGAAAGCTTTCAATATCATCGGAGTTTAGACCAGCAATAGCCGAACTAATCAGAGTTTCAGCGTCGCCTGAAGATAGTTGATCAGCGCTGACTTCTACAGCGTCTTCCATAATAACTCCATCCACCACCCATAATGGTTTGGAGCTACCATAAATGGAAGTAGCACCGCGTACGCGAATTTTGGGAGCAGTACCAAACGTACCGGATACGTTCTGGACTGACACACCCGCAGCACGGCCTTCAAGTCCACGGCTAATATCAGGGAGACCATCCAGCTTTACACTTGCCGCTGTCAAACGATCGGCCGCACCAGTAAAAAAGACGCTTGTCTACTTTTGTCATACCTGTAACCACGACTTCGTCCAGTACTTCGGCATCCGGCTGCATAACGATTTTCATCGTCCCCGGCTTAATGGATACTTCTTGCGCTTTCATCCCGATGTAGCTAATTTTCAAAGTTCTAGCAGAACTTGGTACATTGCTGATCGTGAACTTTCCGTCTACATTGGTAGTAGTTCCGATAGCTGTGCCCTTTACTAGTACGGATGCCCCTACAACAGGCTGATTGTCTTCTTCTGAAATGACAACCCCTGTGATTGTTTTTAGGTGTTTGGGCAATCGCCAGACCGATTCCTGCTAATAAGCAGGCCAATAACAACACAAACTTTTTTTCATACGCTCACTAAATATTTGGTTAATATAATAGTTTTCTATTTGGTTGTATTCTTGTTGCAAAAATAAGCACATTTTATTAAAAACAAAACAAAACAATAAAAAATATATCAATTTATTTGCGAATTAATTTTAAAGAACTATATCGAATTCAATTCTCATGAATCCATGTATATTATGTGCTTATTAACATTTTGTTATTATTAATAAGGTATATGATTATTCTAAGTACCCATAAAATTGGAATATCTTCTAAAAGAACAAGCTTAATTATATTGAAAATTTACACTTATTATTTTAGGGGAATTTAAGACCGGACGATTTGTGATGAGAGTAAATCGTGATGAAAAACATCTACATAATTTCTGAAATACCTTTCCTCAAATATAAAAATAACCAGTTAAAGGTGGCGTATTACTTAATGATAATTAAATAGACATATTGCTGTTATTATGCAATATGATTACAATTATGAGTAACATATATATTCTCGTAAGCGTTCGATATGGAGAAGTATTTTTAATTCCTTGCATTTTTATTCTATATCCTGTACTTATACCAAAATATTTGCAAACAGAAGGAAGCAGAATATCATTTTGACAGTTATGTTTTAAGTGATTTTATTGACAATTATTCCCGAAATTGTAAAATACAGATGTTACAATATTAAGTTCTGCTAGAACTAAATCAATCGGTTATCCCCTTTCATAACAAATATACACTAAACGTTCCTCTCCGAATTCCTTCTTACGCGGCAGATTATTTCTACTAAAAAAAACAATGGGAATTCCCATATAGTTACAGGAATCCCCACTTTTCAGCTATTTTCAGTTCTTAAACTTGCTACTAATATGCTACCGTCAGCGGAGCACGTAATTTCTGAGCATATTCGGCCATGTATTTATTCCAAACATCCACAGTTTTGATAGCCCCCTTATTCCAGGCAGAACCCCAGTAATAAGTATATTCAGAACCCGGTTCGTATTCGCTGATAGCCAACACATGACCGTCGGCTCCGCCACGCTCCTTCTTTTCCTTTTCAGAAAGAAGCACCACTTTAGCCTCCTTCACCTGTGCAGGGAAAGCAGCACCGATGAATATCTTGCCGTTTCCTCCCTTGCGGTCGGTGGTAGGATCTACATAAGTAATATAGCCATTCGCCGCATCGGCTGCAACAACGCCGTCCGGCTCACGGAGAACGATTCCGGTGGTTACAGGCATTGCCTCTTTCATGTTTGTATAAGAGATTACGGCTTTATTGAGGTACGAACCCGCATCCAGAGTAATCACACGCGTCTCTATCACATTAGAATCACCGCGGACTACCAACGGATTAAATTCCAGTTTCACCGTGAAACGCAACGGACCATTATCAAGGATTTCCTGCGTGCGATAACAGTATGGATAGATGATCGTGTCGCCCTGCATCAAAGCAGCCGTACCGCAACCCAGCGTAGGACCTACGGCATAACAATCCATGCCGTAGCCGTGGTCAATGTGATAAGAGATGGCATTTTGCAGTTCGGAAGCCGCTGTAGGGTCTGTTTTTTCAGTTCGGCTATTCTGGCACGCTTTTCCTTATTGAGTTCTTCAGCGTACATACCTTCAAGAACTGGCTGTGTGGTATTGTACTTCGTAAAGAGGTCATAGCCAAAGCCACGTTCACCCCTTGCCTGCAATGCAGGACCGTAGGCACGGAAGCCGCCCAGGTCATTCTCCCATGCCACGTCGTCCAGACGTTCGGAATAATATTTGCCGCAGGCAATTACGTTGAAAGGTTCCGGAGTGCCCGGTTGGATAGTATAAGTGGCTGTACCATTCGCTTTCACCGTAACCGGGAAAACAACCTTCTCATCATACGTCACCTGATACGGAACTTGCTGTCCGTCTATGTCAAGCACCACAATTTGCGCTGTATCGGCCAGTTTCAACTTGGCAACGACATCGCTCATCGGCACTTCAATCATCTCTCCCGCACGCTCTAAACCCAGCGGATTGGTCACGGTCACTGTCATAACCTGCTTGCTTTCGACGCAGGAAGCAAAGCCGATAAAAGCAACGGCAAACAGAATAAATATCTTTTTCATGATTGATTCTTATTAAATAAAAAATAAGGTGACAGATGAAAAGAGTATGCTCTTTTGCCATTCTATCACCTTACCGGATATAGTTTATCTTACATTATTTCGGTTGTTTTCCGATATAAGCCAAGATACCGCCGTCAACGTACAGAATATGTCCGTTCACAGCGTTAGAAGCTTCCGATGCCAGGAACACTGCCGGACCGGTAAGTTCTTCCGGAGCCAGCCAGCGGCCTGCCGGAGTCTTGGCGCAGATGAACGAGTCGAACGGGTGACGGCTACCGTCGGCCTGCTTTTCACGCAGCGGAGCAGTCTGCGGGGTAGCGATGTAACCCGGACCGATACCGTTACATTGGATGTTATATTCACCGTATTCGGAGCAGATGTTACGAGTCAGCATCTTCAAGCCACCCTTGGCAGCGGCGTATGCCGATACAGTCTCACGACCCAGCTCGGACATCATAGAGCAGATGTTGATGATTTTACCGTGACCCTTCTTCATCATTGCAGGCAGAACAGCCTTAGAAACGATGAACGGAGCATTCAGGTCGATATCGATAACGCGACGGAAATCGGCAGCTTCCATTTCGTGCATAGGGACACGGCGGATGATACCTGCGTTGTTAACCAGAATGTCAACAGAGCCCACTTCTTTTTCGATAGTAGCCACCATAGCCTGAACAGCCGGTTCGTCAGTTACGTCGCATACATAACCGTGTGCCTTGATACCCTTTTCGGCATAAGCAGCCATGCCTTTGTCTACCAGTTCCTGGTTGATGTCGTTGAAACAGATTTTCGCTCCTTGTTCTGCGAAAGCCGAAGCAATGGCAAAACCGATACCGTAAGAAGCACCTGTTACGAGGGCTACTTTACCTTCCAGAGAAAAATTCAAATACTGATTCATAATTTTTTTGTTATTAAATGATGAAAACTATTGTAGTTGTTTATTTTAAATCTGTAATTAAGGAGAAATCCTGGTCGCCATAATCCAGATTTTCGCCGCCCATCCCCCATATAAAGGTATAATTGTGCGTAGCTGCGGCAGAGTGGATAGACCATTCGGGAGAAAGAACAGCCTGGTCGCCCTTCATCCAGATGTGGCGCGTCTCGCCTACTTCACCCATGAAATGACAGATAGCATGGTCTTCCGGAATCTCAAAGTAGAAATAAGCTTCCATACGGCGGCTGTGGACGTGTGCCGGCATTGTATTCCACACACTGCCCGGAGCAAGTTCCGTCATGCCCATTTGCAATTGGCAGGTCGGCAGCACCTGATTTACCAGCATCTTGTTGATATTACGGTGGTTGGAGCCTTCCAAAGAACCCATCTCAGCCACTACCGCATCTCTCTTCGTCACTTTCTTGTCAGGATAGTTGCGGTGTGCAGTCAGCGAGTTGAAGTAGAACTTAGCCGGATGGGCAGCGTCCTTACTTTCAAAGGTCACTTCACGGTCGCCCGAACCCAGGTAGAGGGCTTCTTTATAATCCATTTCAAACACAGCGTCGCCTGCCTTTACAATACCGGGACCGCCTACATTGTAAATACCCATTTCACGGCGGGTCAGGAAGAACGGAGCTTTCAACGGATCGATTGCTTCAAGCGTCAGTACCTCCCCTACCGGAAACGCACCGCCCACCACCATACGGTCGTACATGGAATATACCATATTCACTTCATTGGGGACAAATATCTTTTCGATCAAAAAATCTCTACGGATTCTTGCGGTATCATAACTTTTTGCATCTTCGGGATGCGCAGCATAGCGAATTTCATAGTTCGTTTTCATACCTTATTTATTTATAGTTATTGAATAAGCTCTCTCTGCTAAATGCACGTCGTTTGCGTACACGATGCAAAAATAGCAAAAGAAAACGGGTTAACCTTGCAATTTTGTTCCAATTATCCACCAAAAATGTCCAGAATTGATGCAATGTACATCTTTTTAACGAACTATAATACGATTTGAGGTAGTTTTTTACCTAACGGGAAAAACAGAGCCACTCCTACTCTCATGAAAACATCCTCTTTTAGCAATAAATACTCCCGGCTATTGACTTTCGCCTTTTTATTTTGTATCTTTGAGAAACAGTAAAAAAAGAAATAGCACATGAAACGTACAGAAATAAAGACATAATCAGTCCACCACAGCATATATTTCCATATATGCACAAACTTCTAATGGGAGAAAGTCAGTCATGATTTTCTCCCATTTTGTTTAAATACTTCGATTATTATCGCCAAAGAAGCCGAAAAACGTTTTTAATAAACTTGGATACCGTTTATAATAAACTCTCCAATTAGTTATTAAAAACGCTCTCTCCGTTTATTATAATGTTGTAAGGATATTATTGCAGCAGAAAGTCACCTTATCCATAGACAAACAGGACAATAGCAGATAATAGTTAATATTCTATACAAGAAATAGCAGTACACCAAACAGATAACAGCAGAGTCGACCTGCATAACAGAAAAACCCCGAAAGATTACTCTTTCGGGGCTTCTCTGTTGGACTACCAAGATTCGAACTTGGACAAACAGAACCAAAACCTGTTGTGCTACCATTACACCATAGTCCAAACATATGCGCTTTCTGTTAAAAAGCGGTGCAAAGATAGAGGTTTGCAAGCAAACCTCCAAATATTTCGTTCACTTTTTTACTTTGCCACCTCGCAAATCGCGTATTATTACTTCGCAATCAGCAAATAATAGTTCTTTTTACCACGCTGAACAAGCAGATATTTCCCGTCGAGCAGATCGGCAGTCGTAATAACCTGGTCAAATGCCGCTAATTTCTCTTTATTCAACGAAACACCTCCGCCTTGAACCAACTTACGCATTTCACCTTTCGAAGCAAATACAGCCGCATTATCAACGAATAAGTCAACCGCTTTCACACCTTCCGCCAACGCGTCACGAGAAATCTCAAATTGAGGAACACCTTCGAATACAGCCAGCAACGTATCTTCGTCCAACTTACGCAACGACTCGGAAGTAGCGTTACCGAACAGGATATTAGACGCATCTACCGCTGCATTGTAATCTTCTTCGGAGTGAACCATGATAGTCACTTCCTTGGCCAGACGTTTCTGAAGAATACGCAAATGCGGAGCAGCCTGATGTTCTGCAATTAATGCCTCGATTTCTTCTTTTTCGATCGAAGTGAAGATCTTGATATAGCGTTCGGCGTCGGAGTCACTTACGTTCAGCCAGAACTGGTAGAACTTGTAGGGAGAAGTATAACGGGGATCCAACCAGATATTTCCGGATTCGGTTTTACCGAACTTACCACCGTCGGCTTTTGTAATCAACGGACAAGTCAGCGCAAACACCTCACCTCCGTTGGTACGGCGAATCAATTCCGCACCGGTAGTAATATTTCCCCATTGATCGGAACCGCCCATTTGGAGCTTACAGCCTTTTGTCTCATACAAATGAAGAAAATCGTAGCCTTGAAGCAGCTGATAAGTGAACTCGGTAAATGAAAGTCCGTCACGTGCTTCGCCATTCAGACGACGCTTTACTGAGTCTTTAGCCATCATATAGTTCACAGTGATGTGTTTACCTACTTCGCGAACAAAATCCAGGAAGGTAAAGTCTTTCATCCAATCATAGTTGTTCACCAACTCAGCACGATTAGGTACATCCGACTCGAAGTCGAGGAACTTGGCCAGTTGATTCTTAATGCATGCCTGATTGTGACGCAGTGTTTCTTCATCCAGCAGGTTACGTTCCGCCGATTTGCCTGAAGGGTCACCAATCATGCCCGTAGCGCCACCGATCAAAGCTAACGGCTTGTGACCGCAGCGTTGGAAATGACGAAGAATCATCACTCCACAAAGGTGACCAATGTGTAGCGAATCGGCAGTCGGGTCGATACCCAAATAGGCAGTCACCTGCTCTTTGATTAACAACTCTTCCGTTCCCGGCATGATGTCCTGCAACATGCCACGCCATCTCAATTCTTCTACAAAATTCATCGTATTACTCTTTTATTATTAGTTTTTTATTGTATTTCAATCCCGTGAGGGGCAAAAGTACGACTCTTTCTCGGAAGATACAACTCTTACGCCCTAAAAAAGATGTCTTGAATATTTTTACGGACAATAGCCTGCAACGTTTCTACTTCCACACCACGTACTTTCGCCGCATCACGCAACACATCTTCAATATCTACCGGACTGTCATCCGTTTCCAAAAACAAACGGCTATCAGGCACTACATTCATCGCCTCACTGGAGTAATGCATTCCGAAAGAAAGATAGAATCCTTTCTGTAACAATTGTTTTGCCTGCTCAGGCTTTCCACGGAATCCATGCCATATCCACGGCTGTTTCGGTGCACGTTCCTTTCTCAAGGCAAGCAGTTCGTCCATAGCCTTCACACAGTGAATAATCAACGGCAATTCATACTTTTCCGACAATTCCACCTGTTCTTTAAACACAGCTACTTGAAGCTGCATCGGAGCAGCAGCCAGCTTATCCAGTCCGGCCTCACCCACAGCCACCAACTGTTTTTCTGCAAGTTGCTCCCGAAGACATTCCAATCGACGCTCCGTATCAAACTCCGTCAAATCCCAAGGGTGAATACCGGCAGAATAGAAATATCCTTCGTACAAAGCATCTGTCGCCAACTTACGGTTAATAATCGCCTTCCCGGCAGAAACCGGTTCTGCTTTATGGGTATGAATATCCAGAATATTATTTGTATTCCTTTCCATTTTCCACATTTTGGAGTTTAAGGTACAGGATCATAGCCGGAACCACCCCAAGGGTGACACCGTAAGATACGCCTCACAGCCAGATAAAAGCCCTTAATAGGACCATGTTTCTTTATTGCTTCGACCGCGTATGCCGAGCAAGTCGGCGTGAACCGGCAGGAGGGAGGAGTAAGTGGGGATATGCAAATCCGATAAAAATAGATAGGAAGCAGGAGCAGGAATGAGAACACCCTCCTCAAAAAATCCTTTGACGGACATCCGGATGCCAGACATCCGGGAGCTATGGGCTTTCATAAGGATAGTTTTTCGGAGATACGCGAAAGCGCTATTTTCATTTTTTCTTCCAGCTCGGCAGTAGCAGTAAGCTCGTCCGACAGATAGATAAAGGCAATAGCCAAACGCTTTTCCCGGCGTTGCAACTCGTCTACCAACAGATATTTATTCTTCCGGTAGGCTTCGCGTATCTGCCGTTTCACCCGGTTGCGCTTCACCGCCCTCTTGAAGCGGCGTTTCGATACACTGATCAATATGGAAGCCGGCGCCTCGCCTTGTTCGACAGGCATATATACAACGCGTATCGGAAAGATGGAAAACGACTTCGAAACACCGCCTTCAAACATCTTTCCGATCAGAATTTTACTATTCAGCCTTTCGGCTTTGCACAAAGTATATATACCCACTCTGTTTATTTATTGTTTTCCTTGATAAACATGTCAAGTGCGGCAGTCATAGACGGAGCTTGCACCGTAGGGGCTTCGAGATCAAGACGGAGTCCGGCATCACGAACAGCTTGTGCTGTAGTCGATCCGAATGTTCCGATCTTAATGTCCTTCTGATCAAAATCAGGGAAGTTCTTCTTCAAAGAAGTTACTCCAGCAGGGCTGAAGAACACCAACATGTCATAATCGAATTCTTCGTCGGGTGTAAAATCATTGCTGACCGTACGATACATCACAGCTTCCGTATGCTGTATACCGTTCTTGTCAAGCAGTGTTTTTACGTCGTCATTATGTACGTCCGACATTGGGACAAGGTATTTCTCTGTTTTATGCTTTACGATAGAAGGCACGAGGTCCTCAATCTTTCCCGTTGCACCAAAGAAGATTTTACGCTTACGGTACTGCACATATTTTTGAATATACAATGCAACTGCTTCCGTCACACAGAAATACTTCATAGTTTCCGGAATTGCAACACGCAATTCAGTACACAAATTAAAGAAATGGTCGATAGCATGACGAGAAGTGAATATAACGGCAGTATGATCGAGAATCGAAATTTTCTGTTGCCGGAATTCTTTCGCCGAAAGACTTTCAACCTTGATAAACGGCCGGAAATCTATTTTTACGCCATACTTCTCTGCTATGTCGTAATAGGGAGATTTCTCTGACGCAGGCTTAGGCTGCGAAACTAGTACTTTTTTAATTTTCAACGTCCTAAAATTTTATTAGCAATATATTATTAATTTGAATCATACCTTGATAGAGTAGCAGACAAGGTAGTATTTCAAGAGCGCAAAAGTACAAAATTAATAGGAAAAGTGCGCCAAATTGATGAAAAAAAAGCTTTATCCACTTATAAAACATCAACATTTTAGCAAAAATTAGAATTATGGTTCCAATTATGAGCAAATTGGTGAGACTCAGGTCGAAATAAACTAAAAAGAGTACGAACGGGAAAAGGGCAAATCCTGCATAATATATGAGCGTAGAATAAGATTCCAGCCATATATTTGTCCTGTTTTTATCAAAGAATGTCCAACCTATAAACATATAAAGCAACCATTTCAGTAAGAAGTAAGCAAGACAGGAGCCCACATAAATCCCCAAAAGCAGAAGAGGGGATACGGAGTTCATCAAAGCAGGGGATGTATCATGAAAATAGTTGAAGAAAGTAATCCCCGACAATACGCACGTCTGCACTACAAGCACAAGAAGATAACGCATGTCAGCCGCTGTAGAACTATCAAAAATACTTGTCCGTTCACGATGCAGCACAAAGTCTTTTACTTGCTGGGAAAGAAATTTCTTTCCGCGTGCCAAAGCTATGGAAGAAAGGAAGAAACAAGCCAGCAAGGTTAGCGCTATGGCATCATCTGTACGGGGAGAATAGGGGATAGGAGTTCCCTCGAAACCGGAAATGACTTCCTGCGCAGAATGGATCTGTGCCAATTGCAAGCTATCACTATCCGCCTTTATTGTCGATTGCGATGAACCACCGAGCTGCCCTTGTTGGAAAAGCGACAGAGTATCCGTAGTGCGCTGGAAGCTGAGAGTGTCAATCGTCATATAGCTGCAAATTTACGAATGGAGATATCCCATACAGGCGTTGAATAAAGCAGTTCCACAGCTTCCTCCGGCGTTTGCGCCACTTTCCATATATCACCGTGCTGGCGGCGCATAAAGTTTTCGTCGATTGCTTTTTCAAGCATTTCGAGCAACGGATCAAAGAACCCGTTTACATTCAGAATCACAATCGGATTGAGATAGAGTCCCAGTTGTTTCCAGGTGATAATTTCAAGCAATTCTTCCAACGTTCCGCAGCCACCCGGCAAAGCTATCACCGCATCACTCAAATCTGCCATTTTCTGTTTGCGTTCGTGCATGGATTCCACTTCAACCAGCTCCGTCAAGCCTGTATGGTGCCAGTTCTGCTCTACCATAAAATGAGGAATAACACCAGTCACCTCACCACCATTCGCCAACACCGCATCGGCCACAGAACGCATCAGGCCAATACTGCCGGCACCATTAATCAAACGGATATGATGATCGGCAAGCAGTCGCCCGAGAGTCTCGGCTGCAGTAAAGTAAACAGGATCTATTTTAGTGCTGGAAGCGCTATATACACATACGGAATTTATCTGGTTCATCAGTTTCTCCATGATTTTATTATATCATGGGCACAAAATTACGAAAAAATTTGGTATTTGTCCACTACCTCCGGAAGCAATCTTGGGCTTCTTACTCGGAAGCCCAAGAGCCTTTCTCACAGAGAATACATCTATTATCAGGTATTTCACCTACTAGCAGATGCACCGAATTGTTGCTGAATATAATCAATCCTATTATTCGATTTTCTCAAATCATCAGATTGCTTGAAACCCTACCAGCATTCAGCATAACAATTAATAAGGATGATCTTTATCTTATTATTCTACAAGAATTATAAAGCCCGCGAATGAGCAACCAAATCTTTCCCCTTCTGGAAGCATTCAATCGCCATCTTAACAATGCACTACATATTCTCAATAGTGGGGCTTTTATAATTAATCGTTTAAAAGCTCATATAAAAGTACAAAAAACATAGAACGCATACGTAATAGCCCAAGCCAACTAAAACTTGAATTGATAGGAAACAGAAGGTAATGTACCATACAAATACATTTTATGTATTTCAAGATCTCTAAAAGAGAATTCGCTTCTACTTGTATACATAGTAAACACATTTTTCCTATTATATACATTAATCACAGAAAAGATTAAACGCCCCTTTCTTAACTTACATGCCATAGATAAATCCAGTTGATGAAACGCAGGAGCACGATACCCGTTTCTCGTAGAATAGATATAGAAAGATGTACCCTGCGTCTTATAATGAGCAATAGGCAACGTCAGATTCATTCCTGAATTATAAGAGAAAGTAGCTGCGAAAGCACATCTTCGTCGTCGTCCGGCCTCACAATTCAGAAATATCTTCAGACTATGCGGACGATCATAAACAGGCGGATATTCATTATCTTCAAAAGTTGCCACTTTATTTTGTGCACGCGAGAGAGTATAACTAATCCACCCTGTCAACTGTCCCACATTTTTAGAAAAATAAAATTCAGCTCCATAAGCTTTTGAAAAACCAAAACCTAACTGTGATTCAATCTGGTTATTCAAAAAGATATTAGCATTATCCACAAAATCAACAATATGATTGGTCTTTCTATAATAAGCCTCCATAGAAAAGCTATATGCCCCTTTTGCCCAGTTTTTTTTATACCCTATAGCCATTTGTTTCATTACAGCAGGTTTCACCCGTCCATTAACGGGTATCCAAATATCAGAAGGAATGCCCACAGAAGAATTGGATAACATATGTAAACTTTGTGAAGATTGCGTGAAAGCAACATGCAATTTATCCCCTTTTCCCGGAAAATAAGACAATTCTGCTCTTGGCTCAGGCATAACATAACACTTCTGTTTATACGTACTCACCTTAGGACTGTAAATAGTAGATAAACGAATACCTCCATTAAACTGCCATCTCAGGCGAAATTTCATAAGAAATTTCGCCATAAGCAGCTATATCCAGCAAACGCCGTCGATTCATTCGATAAGGAACAACATTGTTCAGATCTCCCCAGTTATCAATACCCCCAGGCATAATTGTAAATGTATGGCCAGAAAGCCCGCTTTTAATATGTAACATATTAGAGAAAGCATAATCCACATCATATTTCAACTGATACGACTGCATATTTGACTTCCACAAATATTTCATACCGTCTGCCATCGACTTATAACGATAATAATAATTACTAAAAATAGCACTCAAATTTCCTGAGGTCTTATCTGTCAAAACATGATTCCAACGGAAAGTAGCAGTAGTATTACCCCAGTTCATACCATACCCCCGAACCAACTGATTAAAATAAGTATGATCTCCACCATTATATATGGAAAAGAAAAAACGGTTCCGATCATTCAGTGTCGAATTAATTTTAGCATTTATATCATAGAAATTCATTTTGTGCCTCGAAATCGCTCCAGCACCCCAAGTATAGCACCCGGATAAGCAAATCTAGTAGATAGCAAGTATGATGTCTTACCTCTCTTTATTGGACCTTCCAATTGAAGTTTCGAAGCGATAACACCAATTGTAGCACTCCGATGCTTTTCTTGATTATTTCCCTCACGCATTCTAACGTCAATTACCGATGAGGTTCTTCCTCCATACATCAACGGAAAATAAGATTTATAAAGATTAACTTGTTGTATGGCATCATTATTAAATACTGAAAAGAAAGATAAAGCATGATTCGGATTATAAACCATTGCTTCGTCCAACAGAACCAAATTCCCCCACTGATCACTCCCTCTAACAGAAATATTATTAGTCCCTTCATTACCACTAATAACACCGGGTAAATATTGCAACGACTTTAACACATCAGGTTCACTCCCCAAAGTCGGAAAAGACTGGATCTCTTTCTGAGTTAATGCTAACTGCCCGCCAAATTTTCGTTCACCTACTATCTCCACATCGTTTAATTGATAATTATCAGGCATTAGCGCAAAGTCATGAACCATATTAACTGCCAACGTCAATGTATCTATCTTAGTAGCATACCCCAACATTGAACATCTTAAAATACATTGTTTACTTTTGACATGAATGGAGTACAACCCACATGAATTAGTAGCCACCCCTGTCCCTAACACTAAGTCCGCAACATTAGCGTCAGAAAGTACCTCACCAGTTTTCCTGTCTATAACACGTCCTCTGACTGTAACGGTTTGGGCACCACAGATTGTGAAAGCTCCACAACAGGATAAAAAAGCAATAATAAATACTTCTCCATCAAATCCTGTGTTTTTGATAATGATATATCTCTGAAATAGCACTTACGCGAAAGATTCCATAAGCTCCATTACTAATATTACTCTTTACAGAAGCAGGACGATTAGAGAAAGTTCCGCCATCTGAACGAATTTGTTTAATCATCCGATCATATACATTATAACAATTTTCAGAAATTGAATGCATTTGTACCCAAATCGAATCAGCAATGGGATAGCTCCATGTGGGACGATTAGGAAGTATAAACTGCTCCCCAACACTTACTGCATAATCTTCTACATTTTCTGTTAAATATTTATCATCTAAAATAGAAAATGGCCAGCCACCGCTATTTGTCATCCCATAATACAAGTTATAAATGGATGCAATACGAAACGTTTTAGAAGAAAAAGAATCAATATAAAATAAATAATAGTTATGTTCCTCCATAGGATTTTTAAAGCTTATACATGGAACTTCATTATGTTCTCCTTCTCCCATATCAACACGTTTCATTATTATTTTGTCAATAGGAGTTTTAGGCACCATCCGTTCACATGCAGTATATTCCTTTCCTTTATATTTAATATGCAATTCATATATATGATTTTCTATCCCATATATCTTTGTAGTAACATAAAGTCCCCCCGGTGTTTCACCTTTATCCCACTTTATCGGGACAGTTACTTCTTTATGCCTATAATGGTCATAATATCGAAAATCATTATAAGGTGTCAGTTCTGCATTCTTCAAAGTATCTCTCACCCCAACCGTCTGATCAATAATAACAATTTCTGCATCATTAATCCTCTCATAACCACGACTTACATATTCACCCAATCCCCCAGAAGGTTTACTTAATGAAAAAAAATAAGGAGGAGGCTCATTAGTTATCACTCCATCAAAGACAATCGCACCTTCAGGTGGTACCATTTCTGTATTATATAGTTCTTCACAAGCTGCACATAAATACAGCAATTGTAGAAGAACTATACAATGAAAGTTAAAGTTAGGTTTCATTCTAGTTATTACATTAAAGTTCGCGCTCCAATAGCTTGGATAATTCTTCATAGCTATTAGTGACATAAACCAATCGGTCATTGATAATAATAGTAGGAGTAGCCATAAGCCCTCTCTCAACCAATCGATTAATAATATTATCCAATTTCTTATAATTATCAGGAGAATGCAAATTTTATCAAATTCCCTCATATCTAACCTTTTAGACTTTGCAAAATTGTATATGAATGCAGAGTCAGCCACTTCTACATAGTTAAAGATCGCGTCATGAAAAGACCAAAACTGCCCTTGTTTATCTGCAGCTTCACACGCCAAAGCAGCTAGAGAAGGAGCATCTGCAAAATGTACAAATCCAAACTTCACCTGCTCCCTATACTGATCATAGAGCTTAGATAATGTTTTTTCAAATTGCACACAGCGCCCACAATTATAATCAGAAGCAACAATAAAAGAAGTAGACGAATCTAAGTTTCCTCTATAATGTACACATAAATCCCTCACAACACATTCCGGTTGTTTAGGGGGATAAATATATCTCTTAATATCCGCTTTTTGATATAAAGAATCGACCAACGCTTGGACTATCCGATTTCGAAGTCTTTGTTGAAACGATAACTCCTCTTCTATGGTCCCCTTTTTTAGCGGAATTAAACTATTCTTTGCATAAAAACTTTCTGTATTAATCGCATAGTACTTTTTTATACTATCCTGATCAAGAAGTAATTTCTGCTGAACCAAAAAAATCTAGAAATTCCTCCAAAGACATGTTTTTATTTTTAGCCGTATTTTCCAGCAATCTCTGTTTTATTAAATTCGTCAATACACGATTTTTAATTTCGTATGCAGTATTTAACAAATCAAAAATTTCTTGTTTACTCTGAGATGACAATTCTGAAAGATAAATCTTTTCTCCATTTACTTCTGCAACAATCTCATCTTTATTTACATTAGAAATATTACAAGAAATAAAAAAAGTGATCAAAAAAAGGAGAGAGGCTACTTTCATATTTATATATTAATTAAATAAATTCTTATCAATGAATTTCGTCAATAAGAATTTATTATAAACAAATTAATGTTGAGACGACATCTGTACTAATCTTCCAAATTTATCTTTATCAGTATTGAGACAGATATAATATCTTGTATTAATACCTATTTCTACTCCAAAATAACATCCAGAATTACCTAAATCAGCTTGATATCGATTTCCCAACCAACGTTGTGCCCAATTTTTATTATTATGATCTTCATCATCAAGATACAAATTACCTGAAGACATATCCGGGAGCGCAATAACCCCATAGTTAATTCCTACCGGTCCCATTGGAGGCCTTCCTCCCCATGCAGACATATTCCTATTCATATGCCATGCTAATGTCGCGTTAGCATCTAGTTTTGATAATCCGGATATACGACTTATATCACCATCCCTATAAAAAGGATCATCAGACCAAAGACTCTGATGACCACCATCTTCCGTATCGTGATGACGAACAATTATAAATGACTCATTAACGGTAGGTGCATCTTCAATTAACAATACTCCTCCAGGAAAACTATTTGCAGCTTCTACCAAACAAAATTCGAGATGCATATTATCATTACCATCAACAAAACTATCGCCAACATTACCCTCTACGCGAGTTTTACTTCTGCCATTCTCACAATCAATAACTATTGCTAAGTATTTATAATTTCCACAAGAACCAACTTTAAAAACACCAACTCTAGGTGATGCCGCACTATAGGCCGTACGCATTACTTTTTCTTTTGCAACTTCCAAACGCCCCATAATTTCTGCGATATAATTATCTTTCAACATTTGAATGGAATCTTCATCACCAAAGGTCTCGGCCTTCAATTCAGCGCCAACAATCGCTTTTGATTTACCTAATTCATACTCATTGTTTAAGCCTCTTAAATCAGACTCTGTATCCAACAGAACAGAGTTACCAGCACAAGAACAGCATAAAACTACTAATGCTCCTATAAATAATTTATTTTTCATCTTGGCTAAATTTGATAATTAGATTCCTCTTCAATAAAAAAACTTCCAGAAAAGATATTTTCACCTATGTATATATCTATTGTATACTTTCCTGGATTCTCACCTGCAAGATCAACTGTACAATCATTTACATTCAATTCTGTAGATGAATAAACAACTTTATCTGTTTCTGCATCTTTTACAGTAATTGTTACAGAAGGAATAACAGATAAAAAATCAATAGATACCAAGGAACCTTCAACAGAGGCAACAGGCGAAATTAGAATAGACCGATGTTGTGCTTGCGCTTTAACTCTTAACTCAATTCGGCGTGCAGTTTTCATCTCCCGTGCAAAAGAAGATGTATTTACTTGAAGTAAAATAGCGAATAACAAAAATAACAAAAATCTAGCTTTCATAATAAATGTGTTTTAAGAATTATGATTCAAAAGTACACAGATAGAATAAAAGAAACGATTTTTATATGGTAACAGTGGTAACAGTATTCTATACTTTACTGATTATCAACAGTAAATACAGATTCAAATAACTGTTGGTCCATTTTGTTCTTAATACGATTTTTACGTGTCTTAAGAGCATCTGAAGTAGCATTCATCAATTCCATTATAACCACTTTGGAGCAATGAAGCAAAGAAAGAATACAATAAAACAGGTCATCATTAGTTAAAGTCGGACAGCATTCTTTCAAATTCGCCATTACATCAACAAATGTTTTGCAAATAGTTGCATTAATTTCCGTTCGCAAATTATGCATTAACAGTAATTGCTTAGGAGTTGCATTCTCCAAAGCCTCTAATTTACGATAGCAATCTGTGGTTTGAAAAACAGATATACATAATTGCAGTTGCTCCTCTCTCAGTTCTGACAACTTCTTATTAATATCTTCTTTATTAGATCCTGAAAATGTCTCTTCTTTCAACAACATAGTATCTATTCGCTTTTGATTCAACTCATGCTGTAAAGCTATATAGTATTTTTTTCGCTTCCTGTCATTCCACAAAAAAAGAAACAAGCATATAATCATCAAAGAAATAAACACAACAACCAAACTCATTATCAATGTTCTAGTATGTTCAGACAACTTCCTTTTATATTCCTCTAACTGATAATTATCCATAAGCCGAACAAGCTCTTCGTTATCTGATATTCCTTGAATAGAATCATAAAGCATCACATATGTATCAAGATTATCCACTGCCGCTTTCCATTCTCCTTTTCTTTTTGCTACCTGATACATCCCATTGTAACAAATAGCCTTCCCATAAATATCAAGTCTATCTATATCTTTGCTAAAAAAATAGTTAGTAGAATCAAGGTTATTCATATTTAGCATAATCTTTGCTTTTTAACAAATAAGCAATTGACTTATTCTGTCCCATTGTTTCAATTGCTTTTGACACATACTTATTTGCCTGAATATAGTTCTTTTCTTCATTATAGATTGTAGCCAAATCATAATAAAGTACCTCCATCAAAGCAGAATCTTGCACAGCTACCGCACAATCAAGCGCTTGCTGATAATAGTACAATGCACTATCTTTTTCATTTTGCAACAAAAAAACACGTGCCATACCCCTTAATGGATATATTTGTTCTACACCTCCTTTCAATATCTGATAAGTCTTTACGATAAGCCTCCATTGCTACATCATCCAAATCTTTTCCTCATAGCATTCCGCCAAATTATCATATATCATTGCCAAGAACTCATTTTGTTCAGGCATTAGTCGAATCGCTTTCAAATATTCTTCTACCGCAAAGGAGGTACGTCCCATATCCCGATAAGTGGCGCCCCAATAATAATGAGCCTGTGCAGCGCGTAAACTCTTATCTCTGTCACCATAATAATCGACAGCCGTCTTTATCAGCGAATCATCATCTAAAGGTACATAATTCTTATGCCGTGCCTGTGTAAGCAACAATGCATAAAGCGCTCTATCAGCACGTGACAGCTTCTGTGGTGAGGAAATTGACTCCAAAATAGATAACGCACTATCAGGACTTACCTCCATTAACGAGTCAGCACAGAGCAGTAACGGATTCTTCACAGAAGAAGAACAAGAGGATAGAGAAACAGATAGTAAAATACTACCCATACCGATAAACAAAAAGGCGAATAGTGGAAAGTAGTATATAAAATAGTCGTATTTCTTTTTCATCTCACGGCTTGTTTTACTTCTTAATGGAACAAAGGTAGTGATTTCTAGTAGAAATAAAGAGCCGCAATCCCAAATTCCATAAAACGGAAGTGAGATTGCGGCTCTTATCGTATAAACCCTCTTTCAGACTAGCTTACAGACCGAAAGCTGCTTTAATCTTATCAACGTAGTCGAGTTTCTCCCATGTAAAGAGTTCCACTTCCACTGTTTTGTCACCTTCATAACGAGAAGAAAACTTCTTCGTTACCACTTGTGGTTCGCGTCCCATGTGACCATAAGCTGCCGTTTCCTGATAAATCGGGTTACGAAGTTTCAGACGTTCCTCGATTGCTTTCGGACGAAGATCGAACAGCTGGTCGATAACGCGTGCAATCTCGCCATCAGTCATGTTCACATGAGAACGGCCGTAAGTATCCACAAAAATATTAATAGGACGAGCCACACCGATAGCATAAGAAACCTGTACCAGCATTTCGTCGGCAACGCCGGCTGCAACCAGATTCTTAGCAATATGACGGGCTGCATAAGCTGCGCTACGGTCCACCTTACTAGGGTCTTTTCCGGAGAAAGCGCCACCACCGTGAGCACCTTTACCGCCGTAGGTATCTACGATAATCTTACGTCCGGTCAGACCGGTATCTCCGTGAGGACCACCGATGACAAACTTTCCGGTCGGGTTAACATGATAGACAATCTTGTCATTGAACAGAGCCAACACTTTATCGTGATGAATAGAAGCAATCACGCGAGGCATCAGAATTTCAATCACATCACGACGAATGATAGACAGCATTTCTTCGTCAGCTTTCAACTGAGCGGCTTCCGAGTCATTCTCCGGCTGAATAAAATCATCATGCTGTGTAGAGACAACAATTGTATCAATGCGAACAGGAGTTCCGTTATCGTCATATTCAATAGTCACCTGACTCTTGGCGTCGGGACGGAGGTAAGTCATTACCTTGCCTTCGCGACGGATGTCGGCCAGCACTTGCAGAATACGGTGTGCCAGATCAAGAGAAAGCGGCATGTAGTTTTCCGTTTCGTTCGTTGCATAACCGAACATCATACCTTGGTCGCCTGCACCCTGTTCCATCGGATCCTGACGTTCTACACCACGGTTGATATCGGGACTCTGCTCGTGAATAGCGGAAAGTACACCGCAAGAGTTACTTTCGAACATGTACTCTCCTTTGGTATAACCGATTTTCTTAATCACCTCGCGTGCGATGAGTTGTAGGTCAACGTACGCTTTAGTTTTCACTTCACCCGCTAATACTACCTGTCCGGTAGTTACTAGTGTTTCGCAAGCTACTTTCGAACTGGGGTCGTAAGCCAACAGTTTGTCAAGCACGGCGTCCGATATCTGATCGGCTACCTTGTCGGGGTGTCCTTCTGACACCGATTCGGATGTAAATAAGTATCCCATCTTTCTTAAATTAAGAATTAAAAAATAAGAATTAAAAAGATGATAGAGCAGGAGAGGTGAGTAGTGCAAATATATGCCGAAAGACATCAACGAGTCGTGTTTTAGCATTTTTTTCTGTGGTTGCAAGCTACTCAAATCTGTCCACACTTTCATTTCGGTTGCAAAGATAAAGAGATTTCGGAGATTATGAGTATCTTTGGGCGGTATTTAACACAATAATAGATTTAAAATGATTCTAAATAAGAAAGTAAGAACGCTTTTCGCACTGGCGCTCTATATCGGATTTACGATTGCGATTTACGCCATTGTCTGTCATTTCATCCACCGTGAGTTTCAAGACATTCACCTGCTTTATGCCATATTGATAGGCTGTCTGGCTTATCTGCCACGATTTATTGCCGACAGGAAGAAGAAATGAGCTCTTTTATCGTCCTTCCCAATACCGGGTGTACCACGTCCGGCGCAATTTCCGCCAGTGGCCGCATCACAAAATCGCGCTCCGTCATTAGAGGGTGGGGAGATTCAGTGCTGCTCCGGAAGGAGAAGTAACCGAAAGTATCAGATCATCATAAAGCGGCAGGTCTATATCAATCAGACGGTCGCTATATACTCCGTCAACAGACTTCTTGGTGCGCCCTAACTCCCGTTCAATTAGTTGCGTCTCCCGCAATACCTCTAAAGGAGATAAATCCGTGTCTACACAAGCGGCAGCATTCAGGAAACTGTTTTCAGAAGCAAAGCCCCACGGAGCAGTAGCATAAAAAGCGGACAGGGAAACGACTTTCCCTACCCGCTCTTCTATTTTCTGCACGGCATCCCGGAGATTCTGTTCTTTATCACCCAGGTTAGTACCGAGTCCCACATATACTTCCGCCATTATTTGTCCAAAATCAGCATTGCATCTCCATAAGTACCGAAACGGTAATCCTCTTTCAATGCCACGTTATAGGCTTCCATCACCTGCTCGTAACCGCCGAAAGCGGCAACAATCATCAGCAGCGTAGAAAGCGGCATATGGAAATTGGATACCATCGCATTGGCCACCGTAAAGTCATACGGCGGGAAGATGAACTTATTTGTCCAGCCTTCATACTCCTTCAAATGGCCGTCTGTGCTGACGGTACTCTCTATCGCACGCATCACCGTAGTACCTACGGCACATACGTTTCTACCGGTATCCTTGGCACGATTGACAGTTTTCACCGCCGCTTCGTCCACAAGCATCTGTTCCGAGTCCATTTTGTGCTTCGTCAAGTCTTCTACATCAATGTCACGGAAGTTGCCCAGGCCGGCATGTAAGGTGATATAGGCAAAGTCTATTCCCTTAATTTCCAGACGTTTCATCAATTCACGACTGAAGTGCAAGCTAGCTGTCGGGGCAGTCACCGCGCCTTCTTTCTTCGCGAAGATAGACTGGAAACGTTCGGCATCTTCCGGTTCTACAGGACGATTGATAATAGAGTGGGGGAGCGGAGTTTCGCCCAAAGCATACAAAGCCTTCTTAAATTCATCATGCGGTCCGTCATACAGGAAACGAAGCGTACGACCACGAGAAGTGGTATTACCAATTACTTCGGCCACCATTGAATCATCCGGACCGAAATACAATTTATTACCAATACGGATTTTACGCGCCGGGTCTACGAGCACATCCCACAGACGGAGTTCTTCGTTCAACTCACGCAATAAGAATACTTCAATACGAGCACCTGTCTTTTCTTTATTACCGTACAAACGAGCCGGGAATACCTTCGTATCGTTGAATATAAATACGTCTTTATCATCAAAGTAGTTCAAAACATCCTTGAACATCCTGTGTTCAATTTTACCTGTATTACGATGCAATACCATCAAACGCGATTCATCCCTATACTTCGTCGGGTGCAACGCGATCTTATCTTCGGGTAACTTAAATTTGAATTGTGATAGCTTCATATCTATTCCTTATTACGTTAATTATTATCTTCGTCATTTTCTATTTCCTGCCCGTCGATCCACTCTTTAAAAGTGCGGGATCCAAACAGTCTTCCAAACGGACATCGCCCACACGTGTACGAATCAACCCTGTCAGATGCGCCCCGCTGTGGAGTGCCTCGCCAATGTCGCGTGCCAACGCGCGGATATACGTTCCCTTGCTGCATACCACACGAATCCGAATCATCGGTTCCGGTTCTTCCAGACGGCATTCCAGCAATTCAATCTCATCGATAACAAGCTGCTTCGCCTTTAGTTCGACTTCCTCACCTTTACGTGCCAGCTCGTAAGCACGCTTGCCGTCCACCATACAGGCGGAAAAGGCAGGAGGTACTTGTTCTATCGTTCCGATAAAGTGCGTCAACACTTTTTCCACCAGTTCCCTCGTGATATGTCCGGTAGGGTAGGTGGCATCTATCTCATGCTCCAAATCATACGACGGGGTAGTAGCACCCAACCGGAGTGTCGCAACGTACTCCTTCGTGTGATATTGAAACTCTTCAATCCGCTTTGTAGCCTTGCCTGTGCATACAATCATCACCCCCGTTGCAAGAGGGTCCAACGTGCCGGCATGGCCGACCTTTAGTTTTTTCACCCCTATCCGGCGACAGATATGATAGCGGGCGTGCCCTACCACCTTAAATGAAGTCCAGCCAAGAGGTTTATTAAAAAACAGTACTTCGCCTTTTTTAAAATTCATCAGCTCAATATAATCGTTACCAATCCTGCTATCGCACAATAGATTGCGAAATAGATCAGCTTTCCTTTCTTCACTATGTTTATCATCCACTTACAAGCCAAGCAACCGGCTATGAAAGCAGCCATAAAACCTACAATCAACGACAATGCAGGAATGTCTCCCACTACGTCCTCCCCTTTCATCATCTTCATACCGTCAAGCAATGCCTCACCCAGAATGGGCGGAATAACCATAAGGAAAGAGAATTGCGCCAACTTCGCTTTGTTGTCTCCCAACAGTAATCCCGTAGCGATGGTAGAACCCGAACGGGACAATCCCGGCATTACTGCACAAGCCTGGGCAATACCGATAATAAGCGCATCTTTCATCGAGATTTTTTCTTTTTGACGCGGCTTGTAATAGTACGAGAAAGTCAGCAGGGCAGCCGTCAACAACAACATACAGCCCACAATCAGCAGTCCCGAGCCAAATATTTCTTCTACATAGTCTTTAAAGAATACTCCCACAATACCGATTGGTATCATTGAGATCAATATATTAATCACGTAGCGCGTCTCCTCGTTCATCCGGAACTTGAATAACCCGCGGAAAATCCAGTCAATCTCTTTCCACAGAATCACCAGCGTACTGCATACCGTAGCCACATGCACTACAATCGTAAATGCCAGATTCTCTTCCCCTTGTATCCCAAACAATGCCGACCCGATAGCCAAATGCCCACTGCTACTTACAGGCAAATATTCTGTCAATCCCTGAATCAATCCGAGGATTAATGCTTCCAACCAACTCATAACTTATCTTTATTCTATTTTAGTTTTAGGTTTGCGCAATACCGCATAAATCATCGACAAGAAACCGAACAGGCAAACGACAGGCGCCACCTTAATTCTACGTGCACTGAAAATATCAGGTTCAAAGACCGTTTCGGACGACGAAGGTCCTGTCATCAATAGAAACCCGATAATAACAATCGCCATTCCTACCGCTAGCAAGATAAAGTTCACTTTATCAAAGGCAAATTTCTGCTTGTCAGACATAGTTTGTTTAATTATAAATTCAAAATTAAAGTCGCGAATCACAGTTCGCTATACCTATTTACTATCTATTCTCTACTAAATATAATACAAGGTATTGGCCCTCATTCTCAAGTATTTGTTAATGGAAATGTAGGCACACAGCCACGTAATCACCATTCCAAACACCAACACACTCGCACAAACGATAAGCATGACTTCGGGAGTGATTACCTGAAGCAATTCCTGCTCGTATGTCACTGCCCAATAGGCCGTCCCCATTAATATGGCATCGGCAACTACGGCAGCCAGCACGCCACTCCACACATTCCTTCGGAGAAACGGTCGCCGAATGAAGCTCCAGCTCGCCCCCACCAGTTTCATTGTATGGATGAGGAAGCGCTTGGAGTATATAGCAAGCCTTATCGTATTGTTTATCAAAGCAAAGGAGATAAAAGTAAGCACTACCGCCAAAGCCAGTAATACCAGACTGATATTCCGTATGTTATCATTCACAGCATCAATCAGCTCCTTCCGGTAGAGCACATCCTGTATATTACTGTTCCGTTTGACCATTTTCTCAATCTTCGCAATACTGTCGGAGTTAGCATAATCGGAATGGAGCTTTATTTCAATAGAAGCGGTGAAAGGATTATAACCCAGAAACTCTTCAGGATCAGTTCCCATAGCTTCGGTCTGCTCCTTCAATGCCTGTTTTTTAGAGATATATTCGGATTGTTTCACGAAAGGTTCTTGATTCAGCTTCTTCTGCAGTTTCAGAATATCCGCCTCTTTCATATCGTCGCTAATGAGAATGGAGAAACTGATATTCTCGCGGACATATACGGAAAGATTGTGCGCCGTAAGCACGAAGAACACAACCAGCCCCAACAGTAGCAACACCAGCGTGGTACTGATACTCGACGTAATAAACTGCATATCGAAAATCGAACTTGACTTATATCTGCTTTTATTTCCCATCCTCTACCTCTTTTTCCGAAAAACGTAAATCATGGAACTGCTCCGCTCCTTCCGTCCCAAAGCGCTGAACCATGCCAATGTTCCGACATACATCCCTTTCAGGAAACTACATGAACTACCCCGATGTTTCTCACTTAGCATGGATACGTAAAAAGCGTCAAACGGCATCGGGTGACGTGCCGCCATGATAAAGCCATGCCGGGAAGCCAACTGTTGGATAGTGCCCGGTGTGAAATGCCAAAGATGTCGCGGGACATCATAAGCCGCCCAATACTCGCCGTAACGTTGCGCATCATAAGAGGAACAGTTGGGCACTGCCACAATTAGCAGTCCTTTTTCCGTCAACATCTCATGAAGCTGTTGCCACACCTCGCCGAGGTGTTCCAGATGCTCCATCACGTGCCAAAGGGTAATGACATCAAAACTGCCGGGAGCAAACTCTTGCAGAGCCGATTCGGGTTTCACCTCCAGTCCGAAATGTTCCTTTGCAAACTCACGTGCCTGCGGATTCTTCTCCACCGCCTCCACTTTCCAGCCACGACGCACCATCGTATCGGCAAAGTAACCGGTTCCCGTACCTATATCGAGCAAACGTCCCGTCTTGCGATGCGCTTCTCTGGCTACCAGACGCGCTTTGCTGCCCAGCATATAGGAACGTACATAGTGATAAACGGAATTCATCGCGCCCTTGCGCGTATCAGTGTGGGAGATATAATCGGGAGTCTCATAATACTTACCTATCTCAGCCTCTACGGGAACTCCTTGCGTGAACGTAAAGCTGCAACCGTCACACGAATACAGCTCAAACTGTTCGCCCGAAGCATAAAAATCCGTACAAGTCATGACGCGTTTCAAGTGCGTACAACCACACACCGGACAAGCATTTATACTGAGTTTCTCCATTAATTTCTAAGCAAAATTAAGTGCTGCCTCAAACCACAAGACAACACTATACCCGAATTTGGTGCAAAGAAACAAATAAAAAGTGATGTAATGGGCTTTCGTTAAGGACTTTTAATAATACAAACTGACCTTGCTCTGATATAAGTTGTATAAACTAAAATCTATATAACAGAGCAAGACAGTTATTTACGTCAGGGTAGGACGCTTGCTTTAAGAAGTTTAAGAAGATTCTTTTCTTCATATCAACCAACCGAATTAAAAGATCCCCATCTTCTTTGCCATCCTCATTATACGAATATAAAAGAATAGAATCATCAAATATTTCGACTATGTAACCTACATAAAACTTGTCCATGTCATTATCAAAACTATGTCAAATGGTATCTCTACTTCAGGAACAAGATGACAAAAAGTAATGGCGTTGCGGTACCGCAACGCCATTACTTTAAAATCATTATAACTTATCACCAACCATTTTTGGCAACATTACCCACGATATAATTACCCTACAAACATTGCATACGCGCAGGAACACAAATTTAAAACTTACACTTCCTCCCCTTTCAGCGTAGCCGAACTGGCTTCCGTGACACGCACGTTGACGAAATCACCGACACGATGCGTACCCCTATCGAACACTACGACGCGGTTTTGCTCCGTGCGACCGAACAGTTGGTCGCGCGAACGCTTGGAGACTCCTTCCACAAGCACTTCGTAAGTTTTTCCGATGCAACGCTGGTTGGACTCAGCCGACAGGCGATTCTGCAAAGCGATAATCTCATTCAGGCGGCGGACTTTCACATCTTCGGGCACATTGTCTTCGAGATGTTTGGAAGCATACGTTCCCGGACGTTCGGAATATTTGAACATGAAAGCAGCATCGTATCCGCACTCTTCCATCAGGGAGAGCGAGAGAGCGTGGTCTTCCTCCGTTTCGGAGTGGAAACCGGAGAATATATCCGTTGTCAGTCCGCAATCGGGAATGATACGTTTGATAGCGGCCACACGGTCCAGATACCATTCTCGGGTATATTTGCGGTTCATCAGTTTCAGGATACGGGAGCTGCCGCTTTGCACGGGTAGGTGGATATGCTTGCACACATTGGGCACTTGCGCGATCACTTCCAGCGTTTCGTCGCTCATATCCTTCGGATGAGAGGTAGTGAAACGGATGCGTACTCCCGGAGCAGCTTCGGCCACCGTGCGGAGCAACATCGGGAAGGTGACGATTTCACCTGTCGGCTTCTCAAAACGGTAGGAATTGACGTTCTGCCCCAAAAGTGTGACTTCCTTGTAGCCTTTTGCCACCAAGTCCGACACTTCGTTGAGGATACTTTCCACGTCACGGCTGCGCTCGCGTCCACGGGTGTAGGGCACGATACAGTAGGTACAGAAATTGTTACAGCCACGCATGATAGACACGAATCCGGAGATATGATTGCCGCAGATACGTGAAGGAATCACATCCCGATAGGTTTCGGTGGTGGAAAGTTCAACGTTGATTGCCTTCTCGCCGGCTTCTACGGCGGCAATCAGATCGGGCAACGTCAAGTAAGCGTCCGGACCGACCACAAGATCGACATGATGATTCGTTATCAGATCATCCTTCACTCGCTCGGCCATGCAGCCCAGTACCCCCACGATGAGACGCTTCTTCTTTTTCTTCAGCGAGTGGAAAAACTCCAGGCGGTTCAGAATCTTCTGTTCCGCATTGTCGCGGATCGAACAGGTGTTCATAAACACGGCATCAGCCTCCTCCAGCGTTTCCGCCACAGAGTACCCCGCCATTTGCATCACTGAGGCAATCACCTCACTGTCGGCCACATTCATCTGGCAGCCGTAGGTTTCGATAAACAGCTTCTTGTTGTCATCAGCAGTTGCGGATTTAAAGTCCGCTCCCGTTAATTCGTTCATATTCAAATCTTATTTAAAAATTCGACTGCAAAGATACGGCTTCGGTTTTTAATAAGTGGTGAATTGATACAAAAATAACGCAAAAACTTATAGTCTGGCGGGCTAACTTGTAATTAATGTTAAGAGAATAAACATTTTCCGGCAGTATTCTTGGCAATTTTAATTTTATTTTTCACATTTGTGCAATGAAAGAAACATTAGATTTTTTCATAGTTAAGGTTTAGGTTAAAAAAATTAAGGGGAGCTGTGAAGCTGCCCTTTTTTCATAACTAAATGTTAGCTCAAACCAGATAAAATGCCTACCTTTGGCGGACAACTATTTAGAAGTGAAGCAAAATGGAAGATTTTTTGAAATTTCTCTTGATAGCAGGTGTCATTCTCGTGGGAATATTCAAAGAGGTGAATAAAAATAGCAAATCGAAGAAAGCTAAAAATAACCGCCCCGTCCCGCCGACACCCTCTCCCGTCGAAGTAGCTCCCGACGCCACTCCTATGCCCGAAGCCTGGGGCAGACCCAGGTCGCTGGAAGAACTGTTTCAGCCGATTCCCGCAGAGCAGCGGACGCGCAAACCGAAAGTAAGGCAGCAAGAGTCGAAACCGAAAAAGAAAAAAGAAGAAGTATCCGTTGCCGCCTCTATCGCCAACAGTGCCGCACAGGATGAACGAAACAGCCGGCAAGGTGCCCACTATAACACTTCCCACGATTCACATGACAACAAAGAAGACTTCACCATTCATTCTGCTGAAGAAGCCCGGCGCGCTATTATCTGGGGAGAAATCCTTCAACGGAAGTATTGACAAGTGTCAGGTGTAAAGTATTAAATATCAACTGTGTCAGGTATTAAACATTGAGCATTACGATTCGAGTATCAGGTTCCGCCCTGAATGTCAACATATTGAGCGAATTATTAACCAATTAAATATCAACTGTATTTAACACGAAATTGTACTATTTATGTCATTCAATCGTATTTCAGCAGCAGAAGCTGCAAGCCTGATTAAACATGGCTACAATATCGGCCTGAGCGGATTTACTCCCGCCGGAACGGCCAAGGCTGTCACAGCCGAGCTAGCAAAAATAGCTGAAGCAGAACATGCCAAGGGAAACCCTTTTCAGGTAGGTATCTTTACAGGTGCATCGACCGGTGAATCTTGTGACGGCGTACTGGCACGTGCCAAAGCCATTCGTTACCGTGCTCCTTACACTACCAATTCCGATTTCCGCAAAGCTGTCAACAACGGAGAAATTGCCTACAACGACATACACCTCTCACAAATGGCACAGGAAGTGCGTTACGGCTTCATGGGGAAAGTGAACGTAGCCATTATCGAAGCCTGCGAACTGACTCCGGACGGCAAAATCTATCTGACGGCTGCCGGCGGTATCTCTCCGACTATCTGCCGTTTGGCAGACCAGATCATCGTTGAGCTGAACAGCGCGCACAGCAAATCCTGCATGGGATTGCACGATGTCTACGAACCACTCGACCCGCCTTACCGCTGCGAAATACCTATCTTCAAGCCGAGCGACCGTATCGGACAGCCTTCCATCCAGGCAGACCCGAAAAAGATTGTGGGCATCGTGGAAACCAACTGGCCGGACGAAGCCCGCTCTTTCGCCGCTGCCGACCCGCTGACCGACAAAATCGGACAGAACGTAGCCGACTTCCTTGCCGCAGATATGAAACGCGGTATCATCCCTTCCACCTTCCTCCCGTTACAGTCGGGCGTAGGCAACATCGCCAACGCAGTATTAGGTGCATTGGGACGCGACAAAACAATTCCCGCATTCGAAATGTACACTGAAGTGATTCAGAACTCCGTGATAGGTCTGATCCGCGAAGGACGTATCAAGTTCGGCAGTGCCTGCTCACTGACTGTCACCAACGACTGCCTTGAAGGTATTTACAACGATATGGATTTCTTCCGCGACAAGCTGGTGCTCCGTCCGTCGGAAATCTCAAACAGCCCCGAAGTGGTTCGCCGTCTCGGTGTTATTTCTATCAATACCGCAATCGAAGCCGACCTCTACGGAAACGTAAACTCCACCCATATCGGCGGTACGAAGATGATGAACGGTATCGGCGGTTCGGGCGACTTTACGCGCAACGCCTACATCTCCATCTTCACCTGCCCGTCCGTAGCCAAAGAAGGCAAGATCAGCGCTATCGTTCCGATGGTATCCCATCTCGACCACAGCGAACACTCCGTGAATATCATCATCACCGAGCAGGGTGTAGCCGACCTTCGTGGCAAGAGTCCGAAAGAACGTGCGCAGGCTATCATCGAGAATTGTGCGCATCCCGACTACAAACAGTTGCTTTGGGATTATCTCAAACTGGCCGGCGGCAAAGCCCAGACTCCACACGCCATCCAAGCTGCACTCGGTATGCACGCGGAACTGGCCAAGAGCGGTGATATGAAGAATACGAACTGGGCCGAATACGCCCGATAATATTCCGATTTTCTATTCACCTAAGTCTGAATATAAAAAGAATATGAAAAAGATAGCTGTACACAGTCTGCTTCTCCTTATTATATTAGGGAGCGGCAGACTGCAAGCAGTAGCCGGTCCTGCTGATAAAATCCGGAAAAATATCGAATGCTATTTCAACGACTATCTCCGTGGAGAAACGCCTTTATATGAAAAGCACCAGTCATTCAGTCTTCTCAAAGTATCGGCCTACCGCCAATTGGTATGGGAAGCTTGGAAAACAGCCAACGATGAGCTGGACGAAGAAAAGCTAATCGCCCTGGATACATTATCCGCTTCCAGCAAGGGAAAATGGCACCTCCCCAAAGAACTGGAACCCAACGCCATCATGCCCTATTATTGGGGGAGCAAGGGCGCGGAAAAACCCGCAGACGGTTATCCGATGTATCTCTACATACACGGTTCCGGTCCCAAACAGGCGGAATGGAAAACCGGCCTGAACATCTGTTCGCGTTTTGACGACGCTCCTTCCGTCTACTTTATCCCGCAAATCCCCAACGAAGGAGGTTACTATCGCTGGTGGCAGAAAGCCAAGCAATACGCTTGGGAGAAACTGTTCCGCCAGGCACTAGTATCCGGGCACGTCAATCCGGATAAACTGTTTATCTTCGGAATATCCGAAGGTGGATACGGCAGCCAGCGTCTTGCCTCTTTCTACGCCGACTACCTGGCCGGGGCAGGTCCCATGGCAGGCGGAGAACCTTTGAAGAACGCCCCTGCCGAAAACTGCGCTCACATCGCCTTCTCCCTGCGGACCGGTGCCGACGACCGCGGCTTCTACCGGAACATCCTCACCGGCTACGTGAAGGAGGAATTTGAACGGCTGCAAGGTCTGCATCCCGGACTATACAAGCATCACATAGAGCTAATCCCCGGCAAAGGACATTCTATCGACTATCGTCCCACCACTCCGTGGCTGAAACAGTATACCCGCAACCCTTATCCGAAATATGTCTACTGGGAAGACTTTGAAATGGACGGCTTGCACCGCAAAGGATTCTACAATCTCTTTGTCAAAGAGCGCCCGAATGACGATATCAATGCCCGTACCCGCTACGAAATGAGCATTACGGACAACCACATCACACTGAATGTGGATAATGTCGTTTATGAGACCGTTCAGAAAGATCCGAGGTGGGGCATTGAAATGAAGTTCAGGAAGAATTACACGCCTGCCGCCAAAGGGAAAGTGATTATTTATCTCTGTGATGAGCTGGTTGACTTGAAGAAGGAAATCACTGTTACAGTGAATGGGAAACAGGCTTTTCAGGGAAAGGTAAAGCCGGACCTGAAGAATATGGTGAACAGTTGTGCCGCATTCTTTGATCCGCAGCGCATCTATCCTGCCGCCATTGAGGTGACATTATAAGCCGATAGGCAGAGAGAACGCCTAACGCCCGATAATCACCTCGCACACCTTATCCTGGAAGGCTCTGGCCTTTGCAGCCGAAAGCACATTCTGGTTCATTATGGCAAAGGCCACTTCATGTCCGTTCTTCATCTTCAGATAGCCTGCAAGCGCATTTATTGCCGTAAACGAGCCCGTCTTGGCATGAACATTCCGGAATGTGGCTGCGCTTTTCATCCTGTTTTTCAACGTACCGTCTATGCCGCCTACGGGAAGAGACTTGTATAGCATACGGAACACTTCTGTCCGGGAATATGCATATTTCAGGAAGTCAACCAACAGGCGGGGGAGAGGTAATTATAATTGGACAATCCGCAACCGTCGGCAATCTTATAATCTTTCGGGTTGTGTCCCAGCTGGCGGATGAGCTGCATGATCTCGACGATTCCGTCTTCGGCAGCCACTTGCTTCTTCCCTGTCGCCTGCGCGCCAAGGCGGCAGAGGAATGCTTCGGCATTCAGGTTATCGCTCTCTTTCATTAGTTGGTTCAAGACTTCCTGCACGGAAGTATTCCAACAGGCTATCCGTTCCACTTGCACACTGTCACGGGGTAATTCGGCGAATCCGTATGATTGGGGAGCCGTAATACCTTTCCCCCGAAGACGCTCGAGGAAAGTGTGCATAAAGAAAGCGGAAGAATCATAGATGTTTATATCATCCTTTCTAATGGAGGTAACATTGCCCGAAACAACCAGATTATTTCCATTCCTCAACCAATCTCTTGAGAAGGAGAACTTTCCGGCAGAGGAAGTACGTGTCTTTGTCCGGTTCGTCAGGGTATAATAGGAGGAAACCGGTTTACAGGATATGCTTGCCGTATCTCCCTGCACAGCGGAAGGAAACACGGAAATCTGTACCGTGCCTTTACAAAACATCAACGGAGACAAGTAAGGCTGATAACCTGCAGGAGTATCGTCCCAAGCCCAGCCATGCCCCCAATAGAGCGAGTCTTTCATCGAAACGTCGCCATACACCTGCCCGTTAATCACGGAGAAAGGAAAGGTCATCACTTCCTCTATCAACGAATCCATTGCCTGACTGTCAAATTCGGGGTCAAATCCCCCTACCACATACAGGTTGCCTTGCAAGGTATCATGCTCTATCACGCCATCGTGCCATACTTCGGTGCGGAAAGGCTCATCCGCATCAGGACGGGAGAGAGTGGTAATGGCCGTCAACAGTTTCATGGTAGAGGCAGGCCGGGAGAGCTTGTCTGCACGGTAGCTATACAACGGCTTTTTCGCCGTCAGGTCATAAACGGATATGCCAACTTCGGACGCTTCGGGAAGCATCTTTTTGATAAGTGAATCTATTTGGGAGAAATCCCGCTGTCCCCACAACGGCAACAGACAGACGGACAACGCAACTAATAAAAGAACTTTTTTCATACAATACAGGTTATGAATCGAATCACACCCGCAAATATAGCACTTCCCAACTGAATAAGTCTAAAATCTGACAAAAAACAAAAGAGGGTATCTGAAAGCTGGGGTGACAGGTGGATGCACAATGCTGATAATAAATAATTTATGCATCTACCTACCACCTCCCCCTACGGGTACTCCTCCTTCCAGAAGGAGGAGAATGGAGATACTATTGACTTTTTAGTCAGTCTCTTTTCTACTATTTCAGATTCTTCTTCACCTTTTCCAGAAGTGAACCGGAACCATAACCGGACCACATATCTTGTATCTTCCCGCTAGGAGCAATAAGCACATAATGAGGAATCCCTTTCACCTGATAACTCACAGCAAGTCCCGTACGGCCTCTGCGAAGTTCATTCCACTGGTTGCCACCCATTCCTTTCGTCTTAACATATTCTTTCCAGCGTGCTTTCGGGTCTTCACTGATACTAATCACGGTCATTCTATCCTTATAAGTATCTATGACCTTCTCCATTTCCGGGATCGACTCCACACAAGGACCACATCCGCTACTCCAGAAATCCAGCAAAATGAATCGTCCCGCAAATTCGGATATATGGCGGAGAGAGTCATTCACGTCATATAGTTCTCCGTCAACCATCATATCTCCTATTCCTGCCACAGAAGGAGGATAAATATAGGCCGTAATCTCCTGTCCGGCATCCGTTTGCTTCTCGGTTTCCGGCATTCGAGCATACAAGCTCTTCACTTCTTCCTTGTAAGGCATGACAGTTTCGTATTTCATCATAGAAGCATATAGCAGCAGCTTATCTATCCACACTTTAGAGATAGGCGCCTCTTTCATATATTCAAGTTCCTTTTTCCAGATTTCTTGCCGTAAAGGCGTTGTCAACTTCCGGATAGAGTCTATCTTTGCCCAGCCTTTCTTTTCAAATTCCTGATCGCCTGCATGGTCTATAAACATCATCCGCTGCCAGTCATATTCGGCCGCCAGATGCTGCATCAGTTCTTTTTGCTGAGCCATTGCACAAGCCGTAAAGCGATTTTCTTCCGCCTGTTCGGGGATATCGCTCACCACTTCCCAGGTTTTCAGTAATTTGTCCTCTCCTTTGATTTCTATATACTCCCCCGGCGCTATCCATACTTCCAGCCATGTGCCCGGGAATCCCTTATTATCAGACATTATCAGCATTTTCTTTGTAACAGAGACAGTATCCCGGAAAGAAAACTTGCCATTCAGAAGCGTATCTCTCGCCACAAGGTTGAAAATGTTTCCTTCATCCACATACAGCCCTATCACTATACTATCCGAAAGATTTGCCAGCTCTCCCTGAATCAAATATTCGTTTGCCGGAACTGTTGCTTTCCGGTCGGATGTACAATGACACATCATCACCAGCACCACCGCCAATAAAACCGGAACAATTATATATTTCCTCATATATATCTTTTTATGGTATGTACCGGATTACAATGCTTCCCGAAATATCTCTCCCACCGTTGGATGCGGAAAGACAATCTTCTTCCATTGCGCCGCCGTCAACCCAAGTTCAATGGCCGTTCCTGCAAGGGTTATTATCTCTGAAGCCGGGTTACCCAACACGTGCGCTCCAATCACCCGCTCCTGTTCATCCAGCAACACCTTGCAAACCCCGTTCACTCCTTCGTTCTCTGCTACAAAACGACCGGAATAAGCCATTGGGAGCTTTATGACTTGACAAGTAATGCCTTTTGCTGAAGCAGATTCTTCCGTTTCACCTACCCCGGCAATCTCCGGATTGGTATAGACAACCCCCGGAATGGCACGATAGCTCATAGTGTCTTCTTTTCCCAAAATAGAATGCACGGCCACCTCTGCTTCACGAACGGCTGTATGAGCCAGCAAGGAGAATCCGGTCAGGTCACCGCAAACATAAACACCAGGCACGGAGGTCTGCATCTTCTCATCCACTTTGACAGCCCCACGTTCTGTCTTTTCCAAATTCAGGTTTTCGAGCCCGAAACCTTTTGTCACAGGACGACGGCCGACACTCATCAACAGCTTCTCCGCTACCACATTGCCACTTCCTTCCGCATTCTCATAAGAGACAACAGCACCTCCTTCCGTCTGCGACAGGCCGACAACTTTCGTACTAAGCAGGAATTTAATGCCTCGCTTTGCATATTCCGCACGCAACAGAGCAGAAAGTTCCTTATCCATTCCGCCGAGAATCTCATCCAGCATTTCGACTACCGTCACTTGCACGCCCAAGCTATTGAAGAAAGAAGCGAACTCCATTCCTATCACTCCGCCACCGACAATGGCCAGAGAAGCGGGCAGTTCTTTATTATCCAACGCGTCCCGGTGCGTCCAGTAATTCACCGTTTCCACTCCGGGAATAGGGGGAATAAAGGTTTCCGAACCGGTGCAAAGTATCAGGTTCTCGCCTTCGTAAGTCTCCTCACCGCAGCGGACTGTATTCTTATCTATGATTTGCGCTTCTCCCGATACTATCGCGACATTATTCGAAGCCAACTTCGCCTTCACCCCCAATACCAGTTTACGCACCACTTTGCTCTTACGGACAATAATCTTGGATAAATCAAAAGAGACTTCGGATACGTTTATCGCATACTTCGACGCGTGCTTTGCACTATCATAAGTTTTTGCCGAATAGAGCAGGGTCTTAGTCGGGATGCATCCCTCGTTCAGACAGACACCGCCCAGATTGTTCTTTTCAATCAATAATACACTCAAACCGGCTTTGCCGGCAGCTTCGGCGGCTGTATATCCTGCGGGACCACCACCGATAATAATCACTTGGTATTTCATAGTAAATAAATTATTTAGTTCATTTTCTTTTCAATCAGTTCAACAAATTCCCGTTCTTTGACAGGCATGACGGAAGCAAACTTGTCTTTCCCATACTCTATCAATATGTAATCGGTCACCGAGAAACTCCCGAATTTCATAGAACGGTACCTTTGTATAGTCGTAATTTCGGAAATAGGAATTACCTTCTTACGGATAAAGCGTCCACGGGATATTTCAATATTTCCATTCGTAGTGACCGTATAGGCGGTATGTATAATCTGTTCGATCACTACAATCAGCATGAGCATAAACAGCACAGCCGGCAAGATATATTTACACCACAAAGCACCGACGGCATTTACAGTAAGCACTGCCAAGAGGAAATACTGGTACCAGGCGATGCGGGCATGAAAAATTCGATTCATTTTGTCAGATTTTTGCCTGCAAGGTAGCAATTTTATGAATTAGTGACAACGAAAAGTACAACGAAGTAACTTATTTTGTAGCTTTGCGGTGAGAAATACACAAAACTATGGTAAGAAAATTCGATTTCCTCGTTATCGGCTCCGGAATTGCCGGTATGAGTTTTGCGCTGAAAGTGGCGCACAAAGGTAAAGTTGCGCTTATCTGTAAAAGTGGGCTGGAAGAGGCCAATACGTACTTCGCACAAGGTGGGGTAGCGTCTGTGACCAACCTGCTGGTAGACAATTTCGACAAACACATTGAAGACACCATGAACGCCGGCGACTGGATCAGCGACCGTGCCGCAGTGGAGAAAGTAGTGCGTGAAGCTCCCGCACAAATTGAGGAACTAATCAAGTGGGGAGTGGACTTCGACAAAAATGAGAAAGGCGAATTTGACCTGCACCGCGAAGGGGGACACTCTGAATTCCGTATCCTTCACCACAAAGACAATACGGGAGCTGAAATACAGGATAGCCTGATCAAAGCCGTGCAACGGCATCCCAATATCACGGTAATCGAGAACCAGTTTGCTATTGAAATCCTGACCCAACATCATCTGGGAGTCACCGTTACCCGCCAGACACCGGACATCAAATGCTACGGTGCTTATATCCTCGATCCGAAGACCGGAAAAGTAGATACCTATCTTGCCAAAGTGACTTTGATGGCCACCGGTGGAGTAGGAGCCGTCTACAAGACCACAACCAATCCGCTAGTCGCCACGGGAGACGGCATCGCTATGGTTTACCGCGCCAAAGGTACGGTGAAAGATATGGAATTTGTACAGTTCCACCCCACCGCCCTTTATCATCCGGGTGACCGTCCTTCTTTCCTGATTACGGAAGCAATGCGCGGCTACGGTGGCATACTCCGTACTATGGACGGCAAGGAATTCATGCAGAAATACGACCCGCGTCTCTCGCTTGCCCCGCGCGACATCGTGGCACGTGCCATTGACAACGAGATGAAGAATCGCGGAGACGATCATGTTTATTTGGACGTCACCCACAAAGATCCGGAAGAAACAAAGAAACATTTCCCCAATATCTACGAGAAATGCCTGAGTCTGGGCATCGACATCACTAAAGATTATATCCCGGTAGCTCCGGCCGCCCATTATCTCTGCGGCGGTATCCTGGTAGACCTGAACGGACAGTCTTCTATCGAACGCCTCTACGCAGTAGGAGAGTGTTCTTGCACAGGACTGCACGGCGGTAATCGCCTGGCTTCCAACTCTTTGATTGAAGCCGTGGTATATGCCGATGCAGCTGCCAAGCACAGTCTGCAAGTCATCGACCAATATTCCTACAACGAAAACATCCCCGAATGGAACGACGAAGGAACCCGCTCTCCGGAAGAAATGGTACTCATCACGCAAAGCATGAAGGAAGTGAATCAAATTATGAGTACATACGTAGGCATCGTCCGCAGTGACCTCCGTCTGAAACGTGCCTGGGACCGACTCGATATTATCTACGAAGAGACTGAAAGCCTGTTCAAACGCAGCGTAGCGTCCAGAGAAATTTGCGAATTGCGTAATATGGTCAATGTAGGATATCTGATTATGCGTCAGGCGATGGAACGCAAAGAAAGCCGCGGATTGCATTATACGATTGATTATCCACACGCAAAGAAATAATTATGAAAACATTAGCTCAACTCTTTATTTCTTTGTTCTGTATGATAGGATTAGCTTCCTGTTATACAGGCATCCCACTAAAAAGTGGGAAATCCGAGAACAACAGAACCTACGAAGTAAGTTATCTGTTTGAGCACGACGGAATAAAAGTCTACCGTTTTTTTGATATGGGAAACTATGTATATTTCACCACACGGGGAGATGTAACTAGTATCAAGAATGATTCGACAGGAGAACGGACAATTACCATTTACAAAGACAGTATCCGAAATAAATAGAAAATGAGGCTGATTAACAAGTCAGCCTCATTTTTCTTTATCCAATTAATCCGGTAGACGCGGATTAATAGTTTTCCTTCTTCACTTCGAAATAAGCCTGCGGATGCAAACATGCAGGACATACTTCCGGAGCTTCCGTACCTACATAAATGTAACCGCAGTTACGGCACTGCCATACCACTTCGCCTTCTTTAGCGAATACAGTCATATTCTCGATATTGTTCACGAAAGCAAGGTATCTTTCTTCGTGACCTTTCTCGGCAATTGAAATATTACGATACATAGCGGCAATCATCGGGAAACCCTCCTGTTCTGCCACATCTGCGAAATGAGGATAATCCAATGACCATTCTTCATGCTCACCAGCTGCGGCAGCGCGAAGATTTTCAAGTGTATTACCAATTACACCAGCCGGATAGCTGGCAGTGATTTCTACCATACCGCCTTCCAAGAACTTAAACATACGTTTCGCATGTTCCTTTTCCTGATCAGCTGTTTCTGTAAAAATTGCCGAAATCTGTTCGTAACCTTCCTTCTTTGCAACACTTGCAAAATAAGTGTAACGCATTCTTGCCTGTGATTCTCCTGCAAATGAAGTCAGCAGATTTTTCTCTGTCTGAGTTCCTTTAATACTCTTAGCCATAATTCTATTATATTTTAAATTGGTTGATTACCACACGTAACTTGTCGTACTATTTATAACGCAAATATAAGCGATTTGTTCATAATAAACCACCTTTTCTTAATGAATAAAAACTATCGGCTCATCGATGAAATCTATCAACAGGCAAATAGTATGTTCAAAAACATACTTATTTCGATTATTTTATATAATTTTGCAACCTCTACTTTGCAAAAAGAACAGAGTACACGTATAATAACATCTAAAAATGAAGCTATTTGAATTTAAACCCAAACTGGTTTCTTGTCTAAAGAATTACTCGAAAGAAACGTTTATGGCGGACCTGATGGCCGGCATCATCGTAGGTATCGTAGCGCTTCCACTGGCTATCGCTTTCGGTATCGCTTCGGGAGTTTCGCCCGAAAAAGGTATTATCACCGCTATTATTGCCGGATTCATCATCTCCCTGTTGGGAGGCAGCAAAGTCCAGATCGGCGGACCGACAGGTGCTTTTATCGTCATCATCTACGGAATCATCCAACAATATGGAGAGGCCGGACTGATTGTAGCAACGCTAATGGCGGGCGTACTCCTTGTATTACTAGGAGTGTTCAAACTGGGAGCAGTCATCAAGTTTATCCCTTATCCTATCATCGTCGGATTTACCAGCGGTATCGCCGTCACTATTTTCACGACCCAGATTGCCGATATTTTCGGTTTATCTTTCGGAGACGAGAAAGTGCCGGGAGACTTCGTCGGGAAGTGGCTGATTTATTTCCGACACTTCGACACGATCAACTGGTGGAACACTATCGTTAGTGTTGTCAGCATTATTATCATCGCCATTACCCCCAAGTTCTCAAAAAAAATTCCCGGCTCACTGATAGCAATTGTCGTTGTCACTGCTGCCGTCTATCTGATGAAAACCTTCGGAGGAATCGACTGCATCCAGACGATAGGAGACCGTTTCACTATCAAATCGGAATTGCCTGACGCTGTCGTGCCCGCCCTAGACTGGGAAGCTATCAGGGAATTGTTTCCGGTAGCTATCACCATTGCCGTATTAGGAGCTATCGAATCGCTGCTGTCTGCCACCGTAGCCGACGGTGTGATAGGCGACCGCCACGATTCCAATACAGAGCTGATTGCACAGGGTGCAGCAAATATCGTAGCTCCTTTGTTCGGAGGTATCCCCGCTACCGGAGCTATCGCCCGTACGATGACGAATATCAACAACGGGGGTAAGACACCGATAGCCGGAATTATTCATGCAGTAATCCTGCTCCTGATTCTGCTTTTCCTGATGCCGCTCGCACAATATATCCCGATGGCATGCCTTGCCGGCGTATTGGTCATCGTATCTTATAACATGAGCGGATGGCGCGTATTCAAGGCTTTACTGAAAAACCCGAAATCAGACGTCACTGTGTTGCTTATCACTTTCTTCCTTACGGTCATTTTCGATTTAACCGTTGCTATCGAAGTAGGATTAATCATTGCCTGCGTTCTCTTTATGAAACGTGTCATGGAGACTACCGAAATCTCCGTGATTACCGATGAGATTGACCCGAATAAAGAATCGGATATTGCCGTACACGAAGAAAACCTGATGATTCCCAAAGGCGTAGAGGTATACGAAATCAACGGCCCTTATTTCTTCGGTATCGCTACCAAGTTTGAAGAGACAATGACACAGCTGGGAGACCGCCCGAAAGTACGTATCATCCGTATGCGCAAAGTTCCGTTCATCGACTCCACAGGCATACATAACCTGACCACTCTTTGTGAAATGTCGCAGAAAGAAAAAACAACTGTTATCCTTTCCGGAGTAAATGATAAGGTACATAAAGTGCTGGAGAAATCCGGCTTCTATGAACTGCTGGGAAAAGAAAACATCTGCCCGAACATAAATATAGCGTTGGAAAGAGCGGAAAGCATTGTGAAATAGCGATGTTTATCAACTAATTACAGGAGATATATACCGTGTATATCGGGCATATAGATCCAACGTATTGGACATATAGATCCAATGCGTTGGGTATATATGGCCTACGTGCCGGATCTATATGTCCAGCACACACGGCATACAAGCTACTTAAATCAAACATTATTTCACCAGACTTTCAAGAATAATCCGCGCTTATACATCGCTCTCAACAGTACTGAATCAATAAATGGTACGATCGTTAGAAAAACGATAAGATTATGCCTTATCACAATTCAGGATTGAATACATCTTCATATCCACAACGACGCCATTCTTCACCGCATTCTTTCTCAGCGTTCCCTCCAACTGAAAGCCGCTTTTCTCAAGGATACGACAAGAGCCGATATTATGTGCGAAAGGCTCCGCAAAGAGCCGGATGATATCGGTATTGCGAAAGATATACTCACATATCTGTCTGATGGCACTCGTTCCAAGTCCTTTTCCCCAATAGGGTTCTGCAATATAATAACCTACTTCAGCCGTTTTCGAATGTATATTGCTCTGACGGAACGCGGCTATACTTCCTATTGCCTTGTCATCTACAGTAATGGCAAATGAAAAAGTAGTTTCCGGATCGGCAACATTCATCGCTTGTATGAACTCTTTCGCATCCTCCACCGTATAGGGGAAAGGAATGCCGTCTCTCAAATTATCAAGCACTTTCTTGTTATTCAGCGTCTCTGCAATGTCATTGGCATCTTCTATCCGCCACCGACGTATTCTACATTCCATACAATCTTTACTATTTGAGGTTACACTCCTTGCTAATACGTCCGTAAAACTACGAAATAAATCCTAGACTGATATAAAGAGCCGATTCTATTTTTTCCAAAAAAACAGAGCAAACAGTAGAGTCGGATTTTTATTTCCAGCCTCTACTATTTGCTCCCCTAACCATTTTACAAGAAAAAATAGATTGAATGATTCAGGAATGCTGCTTCTATCACTAGAATTGATGCATTCTCAGTTCCTTATCAACCAATATTCCGTCTTTCAAAGTCAATTCAAACTTCACTTTACGTTTCGCTTTCAGCTTCAGGACAAACAATTCTTCCGAACCATTCAATGCTTCCTGCTTTCCTATATTGACAAACGTAGGATAGAGCGATTTCACTCCATTGGTATGCAAGCGGTCGTAAGTCAGGTTTTCCATTGCTTTCATATTCAGCGGCTCTACACCAACGAACTCAAAGTCATTCTGATCGTAAGGCAATGCAAAGCTAAGTGCATTCACAGCTTTCAGGTCATTACCCTTCACGCGGATTTCAACGATTTCATCCTTCTGATAGAGGCGTTTCGGGGTGCTGATTGATAAAGAGCCCGATACTTTAAGCGTATCTTTTCTACCGACACCACCTTCGAGCTGAGTAGCTACCACGCTGATATCGTAAGCGTCTATCAGATCATTCATGTTTATATCCCCTTTGCTGATATATCCTTCATAATCAGAATCTCCACGGCGCAAGCCCGTGTAATTCATATAAGAAGTCAAGTCGTTGCGGTCGATCTTACCGTCATTGTTGATATCTCCCTGCAAGTAGCTGGCTGTTCCAGGCACTTTGAATACGTACAATTCGCGGCCGGAACCGTAATTTCCTACACCTTCCGTAACGGCAAGTTTGATATAGCGTGCAGTAGGACGGGACTCGAAGCTGAATATCTTCACATCACCGTTGCGTTTCCAATCGAATGCACCCGCCTCTGTCCAATGTTCCTTATCCATGCTATAATATACCGTACCTTTCAATAATGTACCGTTACCGGCATCAGTACGCGGCAAGTAGTGGAACTTATCCAGTTGGTTCACCGTCTTGAGGTCGATAATCAGATCAAGCGGCATTGCATTCACACGGTACTTCGTATGCCAGTTGTCTCCCGATTCGGCAAAGTCGAACAAACGGTTCACTCCGAATCCTCCCTGAGAAGCGGCAGTTGATTCACCTTCGATTCCGTGAATAGCAAATTCCAACGGATTGGCCTTCGTCGTTACCTGAATAGTTGCCCAGTCGGAAACGCCGTCTTTATTGACAGCACGTACTTTGAAAGAGTACGGAGTTTCTGCATTCAGCCCTTCAAACAATAAATAAGTATTGCGGATAGTCGTATAAAGCATACCGTCGAATTCGATTTCATAGAAATCTGCATTAGCGACCTTATCCCATGTCGGTTTCAAGGTGTATGCTTCGCGGTTTTCTTCGGTCACTTGTGCATTCTGCGGCATGGTCAAAGTACCGGTAGTCACACGGTAACGATCGGCAGGCGCAAAACGGAAACCGTCTACGTTCAGCACAACCTGACTGACCGTAATGTCGGCAGAAGCCAGTTTAACGCGTAGTTGCGGATTCTTTGTAATGACCACTTTCTCAAATTCACTGCCTTTAGTAGCGAATTTATTCAGGTTGGGAGTAGCTTCATACCAGTAGACGTTCTCGCCTTTCAGGAAATCTTCGGCCGTAGTTACTTCCATAAGTTTCACCGTTTTCTTGTTCACCTTAGCGACAAGTTTCTTCGGTTTTTCGGTAACATTGATACGCAATTCCGTCTTTTTATCCTTCACAAAACCGTCAAAGTTTCCGGCTGTCGGATGAATGGTGATAGTAAGACGGTTCTTCTTGTCGTTTACGTCCGATTCAATCAGGGTAGATACTGATTTATTCCGGCGGTAAGCTTCCGTTACACCGTCATCATCATACTCTATGGTTTCAGTGTGCCCGTTCGGGTAGAACTCATAAATACGCAGAGACTTGTCTATCTCGCTAACGTTATTATGAGGGTTGGTCATCGGAATGATAGAGCCATTCTTCACAAATACGGGAAGTTTCCAGATAGGAGTATCGAAGTTGTTGAGAATACAGTTACCTTCGTACTTCTCGCCACTGAAATAATCAATCCAGGAGCCGGCGGGCAGATAAATACCGTCGCGGATATCATTGCCTTTCTCATCAGCCTGGGTTTTCTGATAAACGGGAGCTACAAGGAAATCCGTACCATACATATACTGGTACTGGGTAGCCGTTCCATGCGTATAAGCACTGGGATAATCCAGGAACATCGCACGGATAAGAGGCATTCCGTCTACCGCCTCTTTGGCAAAACTATATGTGTAAGGCATCAATTCGGATTTCAACTTCAAGAACATCCGGTTTATGGATGTAGCTGGTTCGCCTAAAGCATGGGGGTACTTCTCATTGGCGCCCCAGCCGTCCATATTCAATTGCATCGGACTAAATGTTTTCCATTGAAAATCACGTATATTGACTGTTTCATTCTTGCCACCGAAGATTCCGTCCATGTCCGAACAAATGTTCGGTTGACCGGAAAGGCCGGAGCCTATATAAGTAGGGATATGGAAACGAATATATTCCCACACACCGCCTGTCTGGTCGCCCGACCAAATTCCGGCATAACGTTGTGTGCCTGCCCAACCGTCCAAAGAGATAATGAAAGGACGTGCATCATTTCCATAGTAAGGCATAATACGGCCTACGTCAGCCACACCGTTCAACCCGAAGGAGTATCCGGCACCTACCCACGCTACGTCTGTTTTCAGTACACGCACGCCTGCATCACGAACCTCTTTCACAATATCACGTTGCAGCAAAGCACTTACGCCTTCCTTCGGATGCAAGTCTGACTGTGTCCAAAGTCCGATCTCCACTCCGTTTTGACGGGCATAATCTCCCAGACTTTTCAAGTTGGCAATGTTACCGTCCAGCGTTTCGGTCTGTCCGTATCCTGCACCGTAACCGTCGTTGGGAAGCAGCCAGCCGAGGGGCATGTCATGGCTCTTATAGCGGTCGATCACTGCACGAGCGGAGAACTGATAGTTGTTCTTTTCACCGTTCAGAGATTCTTTGATACCACCATTGTCTTTCTGGCTTTCTTTATAGCGTTTTCCATCTTCAAAAAGAATTCCTTTCTCGTCTTCCTTCCAGTAGTCACGGTTGTAGGCATTGAGATGTCCTTCGTAAAAACCAAATTTGGGGAGTAAAACAGGATTTCCCGTCAGTTGATAGAAGTCGTTCAGCAACGCAACGGCTCCATCGTTAATCATATAAAAAATATCAAGGTAGGAAGAATTGTGAGATAGTTTCACAACATTTTTTTCCGTTGCGCCAAAGTCATACTCACCTTTTTTAAATGTATACCACATCATTCCGTAGCCGTTTGTCGACCAATAGAAAGGAGCAGGGGAGGCTACTCCGCCATCCGTCCAGCTATTCTGATTTTCGATGGCAATAACCTTGCCTTTATGAGAGAAACGTCCGTTTTGCACACCGCCTCCGTAGAAGTACTCATCCGGCTGCTCTTTCAAAGTAACAGTTACTTTCTTCGGTTCGAATACCACAGGAGCAGTTTCATCAATGACACAGGCATTTGTTCCCAGATTGATGACCTTCATCAGCCCTGTCTGTTTATTCAGTTCGACCCGGACTTTTCCGGTAGTCAATGTTATAATGCCGTCCTTTTCATCTATTGCCAGATTGGATACTTGACGACGAGGCTGGTCTACAAGTATCTGCGCTTCAGGTTTTGCTTCCGGGTCACGGATGATTCCTCCCGAATTATCCTGAAATACACGGAAGATATTCTCTCCGTAAAAATCAATTGTCCTCCGCTGATTATTGGAGAATAACACATCGACTGTTGTCGGATTTACTTTCTTCACACTAAGAATACCCGAGGTCTGTTGAGCCGTGTTCGAAACGACATTACTCATATCGGACTTTTCAGATGCTTGTATGGAAAGAAGTGAAATCGGATAAAAGAGTAAAAACACTGCGATAAATCTAAGTTTTCGCAAACAGAAAGAGTGGTTTTTAATCATGTTTTACTTATTTAGAATTAGACATAAGACTGCTTTTTATTTCTATCTCAACTTTTGTTTTTCCAATACTTCCGCTTTATTTACGGAAATATTTCGCTAATGTATAATAAATACACACCAGTTCATTGTACCCCTATTCAAAAAGGCGTTTTTTTAAATATTCTTTGTTCTTATTACTTTTTTTTCACTATTTGCCCAACTCAAACAAAGAAAACAATGGTATACAAAAAAGGGACCGACTTAGAGAAAAACATAAAGATTCAGCTTATTTATCTTTTATCAAAGCATACTTATATTCAACGATTAAAATCTAGTTTTTTTACCCGTACTCAGCTTCAGCGCTTCAAACTCATCAGTAAGCTCTTTTACCTTTTTCGGATATTTATCAGCCAAGTTATGCTTCTGCCCGATATCTTCTTTTAAATTATAAAGTTGATATTCCGTCTGTTTACGATAAGGAGGTATTAACGCCCAATCTCCTTTTCGATAGGCATAATTGAACATACCTTCAATTACCAATTCTTCCCGACCCTTTTTACTTTTACCCAGAAAAGCCTTCAAGGTGTTCCGACTATCAAGTTTATCCGGATAAGTTTGTCCCAACAGTCCGGCAAATGAAGCCAACAGATCCATCTGACAAACAAAAGCGTCGGATACTCCTGGTTTTACCATAGCGGGCCAGCGCAACATAAACGGCACACGTACTCCTCCGTCATACATCGTCGTCTTCCAACCGCGAAGAGGACCTGCCGGACGGTGTTTACCAACCAACTCTACTGCTTGGTCCTTATATCCATCATCCAACACAGGACCGTTATCGCTCGTCAATATTACAATCGTATTTTCTGCCAGTCCCAACCGGTCCAGTTCTTTCAAAAACTCATCAACACACCAATCAGCTTCGAGAATAACATCTCCGCGAGGCCCCATACCCGACTTGCCAATAAAACGTTCATTAGGTACTCTAGGCACATGCGGCTGATGCAGGCCATAATAAAGAAAAAAGGACGCTCTTTATTATCTACGACAAATTGCTTCGCTTTTTGAAGAAATAACTGTGCCATATCCTCATCCCGCCATTGTGCTGCCTTTCCCCCTTTTTGGAAACCAATACGGGGCACTCCATTCACTATCGAACCGGCATGCCCGACACTGGGATGCATTCTTAATAATTCCGGATTATCTTTCCCCGTAGGCTCTCCAGGAAAATTTTTCCGATAGTCAACATAAAGCGGGTCTTCCGCCTCAAGCCCTATCACTTTATTATTCTCTAAAAAAACGCAAGGCACCCGATCATTCGTAGCTGCCTGAATAAACGAATAATCATATCCAATCTCAGAAGCTCCCGGATATACTCTTTTATTCCAGTCCACATTACCATCCCCCCAGTCCGATATGCCATTTTCCTACGGAACCGGTTATGTATCCGGCCTGTTTCATTACCTTAGGCAAAGTAATTGCCTCTGTATCAATAATCAACTTTGCATTCCCCGGCAATATCTTTGCATCCGGATTTGTCCAGGGATACCTGCCTGTCATTACCGAATAACGACTGGGGGTAGAAGTAGCCGCCGTACAAAATCCTTGAGTAAAACGAATACCCTCATTAGCAATACGGTCCATACCGGGAGTTTGTATTGCATCAGCCCCATAGCAACTCAAATCTCCGTAACCCAGATCGTCAGCAACAATAAGTACTATATTGGGGTGTTGTTTATCTATAGATTTCTTCTCCGGTTGAAACTGTCCGGCCAACAGAGTAACAGGCATCGAAGAAATGCCTGCGAACGCATAAAAAGTCAAATTCAAGTTTTTCATATTTATTTATGTAGTTATTTAAATGTTTTCAAGTTGTTTTTCAGTCTCTGCAAGACCTCCGGATATTTCTCATTTACTATTTTTTCCTCTTTGTAGTCATTAAAATAATCTCCGACAACATTGAGATATGCCTCTTGCTTCTCTTTTCTTCTCTGCCACACCCGGCAAAGCTACTAACAAAAGAGCAACACATACAAATGATGTTCTTTTAATATTATAGCTTCTTTTCATGCATTCCTCAAATTAAAGCCTTCACAAACCAATTCTTTCTAACGTTATTTCTTCACCCGCCCGTGTTTTTAACTCAAGAACTCCATTCTTTTCAGTAATCTTCTTCTTTTTCCCAGCAATCCTGAATTTTCCTTTAAAAGGATTGACCAAACGCAACAAGCCTCCTTTCTCAGAAACAACTTTAACCAAAGAAACATCTCCGTTTTCTAAACTGGCACTTACAACAAAGGCTCCTATGGCACGTAGCTTATCAAACGAAACATCTTTCCAATCGGACGGAATAGCAGGAAAAACACGAATAACTCCACTGTGACTTTGTAATAACATCTCCTGAACTCCGGAGGCAAAAGCCATATTCCCTTCTAATGTAAATGGACGATAAGTAAATCCGGACTTACCACTTCTACTTTGATCTCCATTTGCATGAAAACCATTTCTTAAACAAAAACACTCCGCAAATATACGTAAGGCCTTAGCAGCTCCGTTGCCATCAAAAGCCCGTGCCTTTAAATTTGCCAACCAACTATACGAATACCCGGTCCAACCGCCAGGCCCGTATTTATCTAATGTATTCAAACTAGCATCAATAATTTGAGAATCGCTTTTTCCATAAGATTTATCAAGCAATCCTAACGGATGAATTGCTAATAAATGAGAAAAATGTCTATGAGAATGTTCGTATGGATGCCCTACAGCAATAGACAATCCCCCTTGAGCATCAAGAATAAAATCAGGTAATTCTTCCTCCAGTTTCTCCCAATGATCAGCTTCATCTTTCCGCCCTAATTCCCTAGCCAATTCAGCTGCTGCACGAAAAGCAAAACGAACCAATGCACGGTCAAAATTCGTCATCTCTCTAAACCAAGCATCCATACTATTATCTTTAAATTCCGGAGATGAACTTAAAGGTAAACTTCTTATCCCATCTTTCACTATAGTAAACTGCTCCAAATAAGTAGCAACTTCTTTCAAATAGGGATAACACCTGTCTATTAAAAATTGACGGTCCTGTGAATATTTCCAGTATAAATAAAAATGCTGGGAAAGCCATGCGGAAACAGTTGGGCCTAATGAATATTGACACCATCCTCCCATCGGTTGTCCCAGTAAAGTACAAACTCCCGGAACATTCAACCCCTCAGTTCCAAAATAGGTTCTCGTATATCTCTTATTTTCCTTCAGTTGATTCCACAAAGTATGTAAATATCCGTAACTTTCTTCCAGATAATTGCCAGTATAAAAAGGCCAGTAACTCAATTGTGTATTCAAATCGTGATGATAATCACCTTTCCAAGGAGGTAATTGCCCATTGTCAGCTGTCCACACAGACTGTAAAGATATCGGATACGAGTCTTTTCTAGAGATACTCCCCATTTTATAAATTTCATTGTAATATTGCTTTTCTATCACCTTGTCCGGCAATGTGAGAGACGAACGGCTATAAAATATATTCCACCAATTTTGGTGAGTCTGATAATAAGCCTCTATTCCGGCATTCATAGCCTCATCCACAATTTGTGATGCTTCTTCTTTTACAAGAGAAGAGGTAACACTCCATACACCTATTATTTTTTCTCCAAACCGCTTCCATTTTACTGCAACCGAATAAGAAAAATCCCCCCAACCAGGTTGATTATAAACAAATTTATCGGATAATGTCCGTTCAACTTTTCCTTGTTCATATCCGAGTCGGAACAGACTATGTTGACTATGATCTTCAGCGGTATGTCTTACTTCTTCATTATAAGAAGGAGGAATTAATAATGGCTCAAAATCAGCTTCTACCCCTTCAAATATAAACCAACCCACAGGTTTTTGGGCATGGACAAAACAGCGTAAGGATACTCCTGATTTCCATACAACTTCACATACAGCTTGTCGTTGATATAAATGCACTTTTTCAACCTCTCCAAAATGTTCTATTGGAAACTCCAAACCCGCACCCGGAATTTTTGAAGGGCCGGGATAAGCGTTATATGGATCATCAAACCGCCTCTGTACCGGTGTATAATCTCCTTTTTGAAGCTGTTCGTACAACCAATGAAAAGAGAAGCCTTCTCCTTCTAATTCTTTAGAATGCCGCAAGTCCCACAAATCACTGCGATCTATGGACATACGCAAACGTTCTCCTTTTTGCCAGATTAAAGAACCAATAGTCGCATTTCCTAGCGGTATTGCTTCATCCCATTTTCTTGCCAAGTCTCGAAATTCCATATCATGCACATGAGTAGAAACAGTTACTACCGAAGCATATGAATCAATAGCCAATAGAAACAATATAGTAAACAACAACTTTCGATAACTCATTATTTTTCACTTACTTAAAATTAGAGGTAAACAAAAGAGAATCTTAAAAAAATAAACAAAAGGTTTCAGCTCATTTCCTTGTTTATCAATAGGATAAAGAGCGCCTTCTTTTTTCCAACCGAGACGACATATTACGAATCATCTCCCTACATTTATCAGGAAATACAGAAGAAAGTTCTTTTTTCTCTTCCTGATCCTCTTTCAGATTATAAAGTACCGCTTTCGGTTGCTTCGGAGTCTCCGGCGAATAATAGTAAATCAGCTTCCAATCTCCCTCGCGATATACTGTGAAGTAATTGCCGCGATGAGCGTGAGGGAAGTGCATAAGGAACGTTTCAAGACGTTTTCTATTGACTTTTCCACTTAGCTGCTTCTTTAGATCGAATCCGTCTATTACATAATCGGCAGGCAGTTTACATCCGGCTACCGATAAAACTGTCGGATAAATATCCATGATCGTTCCCAATTGGCTTTGCATACCTCCGACTTCAATAGGTAACCGCTTCTGAAATTTATTACCTTTCCGGGGCTTTGCCCAACTCACAATAAAAGGAACACGCATACCACCTTCAAACTCCGTACCCTTTTTACCTCTCAGCGGAGCGGAAGAACCATATCCCCGTTCTTCTCCTAAAGGTGCGTCTCCACCGTTATCTCCCAAAAAGAAAATCAAAGTGTTTTCCGCAATTCCCAATTTTTCAAGTTGGTCCATGATGTCGCCTAATGATTTATCCATGCCTTCTATCAATGTAGCAAAGGCCTTGGCCTGTTCCTTCTTATTTGGGTCTGTATAACGGGACAGAAAACGTTTGTCGGCCTGGAAAGGTGCATGGACAGCATAATGAGCCATATTCAAATAAAAAGGACGCTTTTCTTCCACAGCTTTAGCTATCTCACGGTTAGCCTCTATCGTCAGGGCTTCGCTCAGGAAAGTATCCGTACCATGATATTTCTCCAGATCGGGTACTGCTCTGGCTTTCGAACCTTTAATATGACCGTATCCCCACTCACCATAATAACTGCCGGGATGTCCTATTCCCGACCCCGCAATGTTGACATCAAAACCAAGATTCAACGGATTTTCACCCTCGCTATCCATACAGCCGAAGTGAGCTTTTCCTATATGAATCGTCTTATATCCAGCCTGTTGCAGAACTTTCGGCATGGTCGGAATATCCTTCGTCAGCCCTTTCCAATTCCAATCAGGAGGCCCGAAAGGAGTACGGTTATTACTTTCCGCATTAATCCAGTTCGTAGTGCGATGTCTTGTTGCGTTTTGCCCCGTCAACAATGAGGCTCTGGAAGGGGAACTCACACTTTGCGCATATAAAGTAGAAAAGCAGATCCCTTGTTCGGCCATCCTCTCCATGTTGGGAGTATGATACCAATTATTTAAAGAATGCCTCACCCGATTTCCGCTCCCGTCTGTCAGAAAAGGAACGGAAGTATCCATAAGTCCCATATCATCTACCAGAAAAACAATAATATTAGGACGTTCCTGATAACCTGCTACCGTTCCCGAGGCTGCTACTAAAAGATTTAATAAAAACATAATTACATTCAATGATTAAAATTCGGTTCTCTACCTACACCTTGCCATATCCCTAAACATCCGAATATCCTATCTTACTTAGTATTCGCTTTTTCCCGTTCCAATATGGCTTTCATAGCTTTCACCTTCTCCGGATATTTTTCAGCCAGATTTTCTTTCTCACCTCTGTCCTTTTTCAGATTGTATAGTTGATCTACCGGAGCATTACCAGTCTCAGTCCTTGTCAGTTTCATAAAAGCTGCCCCTTTATTCGGAGTAATATATTTCCAGGCTCCGTCTGAAACAGACAAAGAACCAGAAGCTTCGATCACATAATCACGTCCCTTACGATCAGTTCCCAAAAAGGCTTTCAACTGATTCTGACTGTCTACTCCGGCACCCGACTGCATCTCTTGTCCCACCAATTCAGCCATTGAAGCAAATAAATCAATCTGAGACACCAAAGCATCCGAAGTTTTACCTTTTTTCACCTTATCAGGCCAGCTGACAATAAACGGAACGCGAGTACCTGCTTCAAAATTACTATATTTACCTCCACGCAGGTTTCCCCAAGGACGATGGTCGCCCAACAGTTCTACCGCCTGATCCTGATAGCCATCATCCACCACCGGACCATTATCACTACTCAATACAATTAAAGTATTTTCCCGCAATCCCTGTTTCTCTAATGCCTCCAGAATCTTACCTACCGTATAATCAAACTGAAGAATGGCATCTCCCCGATACCCCATTCCGCTTTTGCCTACAAAACGAGGATGCGGAAAACGAGGGACATGTACATCATTGGTTCCTACATACAGGAAGAAAGGTTTATCACTATTTCTTTCGATAAAACCTACCGTTTTCGCAATTATCGTATCAGCAATGTCTTCATCCTTCCAAAGTGCTTTACCTCCTCCCTTCATATATCCGATACGGGAAATTCCATTAACGATAGCCTGATTATGACCATGATTCGGAGACGGTTTCAAATTTGTCAATAACTCCGGATTATTCTTTCCGGTAGGTTCGCCGGGAAAAGGCTTTGTATAACTTACTTCAATAGGAGCCGATGGATCATAATTAAGCACCTGTTGATTTTCCATCCATACACAAGGCACGCGGTCACCGGTAGCAGCCATTAGGCAAGAGTAGTCAAATCCCAAATCTTCCGGCCCCGGACTAACTTTCTTGTTCCAATCCTGCGTACCCGTTTTATCCCCCAAGCCTAAATGCCACTTCCCGATAGCTCCGGTCGTATATCCGGCAGACTTAAACATATCTGCAATCGTAGTTTGCTCCGGCCGGATAACCATACCTGCATCACCACGGGCAATTCCCGTATCATTTCTACGCCAGGCATAATGTCCGGTGAATAAAGAATAACGTGACGGTGTACTCGTTGAAGCTACCGCATGCGCATCCGTAAAACGAATACCACTACTGGCTAATGCATCTACATGAGGAGTCTGAACGCGATGGGCACCATAACAACTCATATCTCCATAGCCTAAATCATCAGCAATAATAAAGATTACGTTAGGTTGTTTTTCTTTTGCTTTCTTCTGTGCCTGAATCGGCGCTGCGATCAACAAAGAGCCGCTGATACTCATCCATAAATCAAAGTTCTTCATAATATAATTGTTATTGGGTTATTGTTTTTTCGCTTTTATATATGCAGGATTCAGTTCTGTCGGAATATCTGCACGGGTATCTATAAGCCATTTCATCAGTCTGGTATACAGTTCTTTTGCGAGAGTCGGTTGCAAATTAACTAAATTATTCCTTTCCATTCTATCATTTTTCAAATTAAAAGCTCCATTGACTTATCTTCATAATAATAAATCAGTTTCCAGTCTCCCCGAACGGATGATGGAATATGGAGTTGCTCTAAAATCTCTACCAAGCCCCTGATAGCCTTCCAAATAAGCAGGAAAATGCCAGAAAAGCGCTCTTTGAACTTTCGATGTACCTTTCTTCATCCGATCAAAAATATTCTCGCCATCAAGCCCGTTATCCGGTATTCCACCAGTCAATGCTACTAAAGTAGGATAGAAATCAACTCCTGTTACAGGTTCTGAAACTACTGTTCCCGCTTTTATCTTACGAGGGTATTTCATTATAAGCGGAACTCTGATTCCTCCTTCATAAGGCATTCCTTTGGCTCCTCTAAGCCGGAAATTATTGGTTGCCGCCGCAGCACCTCCATTATCAGAATAAAAGACAATAAGCGTATTTTCCGAAAGTCCTAATGAGTCAATAGCATGACATAACCTGCCTACATTCCAATCCAGATTTTCTACCATAGCCGCATAAATTGCATTCGTCTGATACTTCCCCTTAGTCTTTTTCTGATATTTATCGACCAAAGTCTGGGGAGCCTTTAAAGGCGTATGAACCGCATGATGCGCCATATAGAGGAAAAAAGGCTTGTCTTTTGTCTGTTCTACAAATTTAATAGCTTCACTTGTCAAACGATCTGTCAGGTACTCTCCCTCACTCCCCTCATCCAATCCCAAATGGCACTTTTGCTTTCTACAATAAGGGTAAAAATAAGAGTAAGGTGAACCAGCCCTGTCGCCGGCTATATTATAATCAAATCCCTGTGATAGGGGACCGGTTTTACTGCCATCAAGATCACTACCCAAATGCCATTTCCCGATATGCCCGCACACATATCCCTGCTGTTTTAATGCCTCTCCCAAAGTAACAAAGTCTGTCCGCACGTCCTCCGTATTTGTAATAGGAATCAATTTACGCTTGGTTTTATCTCCTCTCGCTGAAGGACTCACAGTATATACTCCGTGTCTCGGAGTATAGAGACCTGTCATAAAACAGGCACGGCTCGGTGCCGAATTGGCTGCCGCTGCATAAGCATTATCAAAGAAAACCCCTTCAGAAGCCAGTTTATCAATATTAGGCGTCTCATAATAATCACTTCCGGTTATGCCAAGATCATTCCAACCCAAATCGTCAGCCATGATAAATACAATATTGGGACGTTCGTTCTGTGCATGTAAGGCTGATACAAACATACACCCACCAGCCAATATCGGAAAATATAAATGTCTCATCCGTCTCTTTTTTTATGGATACTTAATAAGTTATCTATTTTTTCTTATATAAATCCTGAGCTTTTTTAATCTCATTATGCATCAACTGCTGATGATACCTATTGGTTATTTTTCGCCAGCCTTCTTCCAGCCATGAGGGTTCAATACACTCATTTTTCTCCCATTTAGCCAATTTTTTCGCCAGTTTACGATACAAATCCGGCTCTTTGTTTATCAAATTATTCATCTCTTCAGGATCTCTTCGGATATTATACAATACAGAATCAACCCCATGAGTGATGATTAATTTATAATCTCCCGAACGAATAGCACGTGTATCCATTTTACGCCAGTATAACACTTTATGGGGTTCCCCTTTTTTACCTTTCAGGTAAGGTAGTAATGATACACCGTCCAATCTATTACGTGTTTTCGATATACCGGCCGCATCAATAGCTGTCGCAAAAATATCCAAAGAAGAAACCAAACCATCATAAGGCTTGCCGGCAGGAATTCCATTCTTCCATACTACAAAATAAGGCACACGATGTCCACCTTCAAATTTATTTCCTTTGAAACCCTTCAAAGGATAATTTGAAGACTGATTGGTAGTGGCTCCTCCGTTATCACTTAAGAAAAAAATCAATGTATTATCAAATTTCCCACTATCTTTCAGTCCACGAATTACAGTGCCTACGCCCCTGTCGAGTGCATAGGTCATTGCAGCTAGTTTTTGTCTCGGATGCCCTTCAAACTTAGCCATATCTTCATCGGTTGCTTGCATTGGAGTATGCACCGCATTATAAGCCAAATACATCATGAAAGGCTGAGAACTTTCATTTATAAACTCAACCGCTTTTTTCACTGAAAGCATCAGTCAAATACTTCTCAAATTTCACTTGCCTGTCATTCAATAACAGGTTACGTTCATCACCGGGACGGTCACTCTTTTTTCATTATAAAAATAATCACGTCCCCCCGCTTTCATACCGTAAAACAAATCAAATCCACGATTATTAGGATGTTGTTCATCCCTACTTCCCAAATGCCACTTACCAATAGCAGCAGTACGATATCCATTCGTTTTAAATACTTCCGCAATCGTTTCTTCTTCCAAAGGAAGGCCATTAGTACGGTCCGATAAGTTACATTCATAACCGAACCGATGTCCATAACGCCCTGTGATAAGACAAGCTCTTGAGGGACTGCTTACTGTCGCAGCCACATGAGCATCGGTAAATACGACTCCTTCACTGGTTAAAGCATCAATATTAGGAGTTTGCATCTCTTTTGATCCCATAAATCCGAAGTCATTATAACCCGCATCATCAATCAAGATCACCAATATATTCGGATTTTTATCAGTTTTACTTTCTACCGCCGAGACGGTCTGAATGTCGCCGGAAGCTAACAATCCGGGAAGACATATATACTTTAGCAAGTTCATACTTTCAGTAATCTCTTTTTAAGGTGTAATGCTTTCTAGAACTAGACAAACATAAATAAAAGAGGCTTATACGAACCCAAGAAGTATCAATATAAGCCTCCTTCAAACAATAATTATGATTAATATCCTGGATTTTGGACAATATGAGGAACCTTATTGGTTTCTGTCATAGGAATAGGCATCAAATATTGTGCCTGTTTAAAAGTACGAATATTCTGTAATTCAGTTGGCACAAAGAATGTCTCATCTGTATCTCCTTCAATATTCATACCCCATACTTTCTCACCCAAAATGCCTGCATCTTTCCAACGGCGTAAATCCCAGAAACGTTGGTTCTCCAAATAAAATTCTATCTGCCGTTCTCTGCGTACTATCTCTCTAAGTCCCTCAGCAGTATTCGCTTTCTCCGGATGATTCGCCTTTTTCCATGCCTCATCAATAGTAGGAATACCTGCACGAACACGAATTTTATCAATTAAACCTTTAGCTTCTTCCAAGCGTCCCGTCGTATTCTCCAAAGCATCCAGTTCTATTAAAATCTCAGCTAAATTCAAATACATTTCTGCCATACGAATCACCGGATAGGGGTAATGAACCGGACCATTCTGAAATGCAGGATGAACGAACTTCTTATTCAGATATCCGGTACCTGTGTAATTACCTGTTTGTCCATCTTCCCAGCCATTAGCATCATTTTTTCTGAATTTCACTACTATAGCCTTTTTTGCATTATTCGTATTAACTACTTTTCCATTATATTTCATGATCTCATAATTTCCATTATGAAATGCAATCCACGCAAAGAAACGCGGCTCTCGGTTTAAATGTAAATTCAAAGTTCTTCCATTTGATTGAGCAAAATAATTATTTCCATCATAATTTACCGGCATATTCACAATTTTATATCTCCCGGAATAATCGAATTCTTTATCCTCATCAATAGGTAAACCATTTTTTGTGTAGAACATCTCAACAGTCTGTAATGTCGGAGCCAAAATACCCCATGAATTTTTATATCCATTAGATGCCTTTTGTTTTGGAGTAGACTGATTCTGAAGAGCATACGTCCCTTCTTTACGAGTATCAACCATGATCACTTCTGGATTTGTGCCACCTACATTATCCATAAAAGTATAACGTACAGCACGTTGAGCTTTATTCACGGGCCCTGGTTTATTAGCCGAAGGAGTACCAGCATCATCATGTCCTACTTCATTATATAAACGATAACCGGCATTCTCCAAATCAGCAATTGCCTTACGTGTCACCGTCTCTGCAGTTTTCCACTTTTCTATGTCAACCGTCTGAGATATTAGAAAACGGCCATCCAACGGACTTTTAAAGCCTGCAAAGAAATCAGAGTTGCCATTAAACAAAGGAGAAGCAGCATACAAATGTACTTTCGCACGTAAAGCTTCTGCCACATACTTCGTAAAACGCCCGTAATCATCTCCATCATGTTTCTCAGCTAGCCCTATTGTTTCCGCCTCAGTAATCTTTTCATCAATAAATTGAACTACTTCATCTACACTCGAACGCTCGGGAAGTTCTTCAATAGGGGTAAGCGGATCTATGTTCTCTCTCATAATTACCGAAGGACCATAGGCTCGGAAAGACAACCAATGATAATAAGCAATCAACAAGGTAGCTTCTGCTTTATAATGCTGTAAATCATCCGGTTCTATGTCAGGTGTAAAATCCACCACACTCAAAAACTGATAACATTGATGCAAACCTGTCCAAATATTATCATAATATCCTTTTGTCAACTGTGGCGAACTCGGTGAATAATAACCACGCGGAAAAGTAACCCATTCACTTTTTTCGATCACATTAATAATCTCCGCTGCCGAATATTTATCAAGCGCTTCACTCACTCGCGGATCAGGCATTTTTGAATAACAAGAATACAAATAATTCTTTGCTGCCTGAGGATTCTGATAAGTGTTTTCCGGTGTATTACGCTCATCCGGAACAATATCCAAATAATTACATCCAGAAAGGAGTACTCCTCCCATTAATAATATAATTGCAAACTTTTTCATAGCTTTTTACTTAAAGGTGAATTGAATTCCAATATTAAATACTCTTTGAGTAGGATATTTCATACCACTACCACCACCCATTTCCGGGTCCCAATGCTTAAAAGGTGAGAAAGTCAAAAGATTCGAACCGTTCAAATAAGCACGGAACATCTTGAATGTATAGCCAATTTCTGCATTCTTCAACTTAAGAAAAGCACCATTCCGCAACCAATATGAAGAATTTACCGTATTATTAGCATTGGTATCACGAGTCAAGCGTGGATAAGCTGCATTCGGGTTCGGATTACTTTCACTCCAATAATCATCAGCGATAAACTTCATAACACCACGAGTAGCATTTTTCCCAAACGGATGAAAACCCGACATTAGAATAGAAGTGCGAGCTGCCCCTTGGAAGAAAAATGAAAAATCCCAATTCTTATATTTCATTGAAGGACCGAAACCATATACAATCTCAGGATCTTCCGGATAGCCCATATAAACACGGTCATTGGTATTAATAATCCCATCACAATTGCCATTTGCATCTGGTTGATCCACATATTTAATATCGCCCGGCTGAGGAATATACCCCAATGTTTGTTCGGCATGTGAATCAACATCAGCCTGGTCACGGAATAATCCATCCGCTACATAAACCAAATGCTGCCCTCTGGAATATCCTACACTGGACAAATTAGGATACAACTGGAACGGAGGTTCGTCACGCTCCAAAATCGTATTATGCGCATAAGTAAGTGTCCCCTTAAATGATAAAAAGAAATCTTTTGTTATCTGTTTATTGTAATCCAACGCTATATCAAATCCGACATTCTTCATCTTACCGCTATTCTCATAGATTTTCGTTTCACCAGTTCCTATGAAATCAGGAAGAGTATTTACTTTCTGCATATAGATCTTACTACGAATCTCTTTAAATACATCAAAATTCAAATTGACTTGATGAAATAACTGCATATCAAATCCGACATTCAGTTTTTTCCCTACCTCCCAAGTTAAATTCGGATTATAATAACGGTTCCATACGGGACCCTGTAAATTAACATTCTGATTTACTCCCGTCGTATATTTCCATTTATCACTAGATAAAACAATATCTTCCAAATAAGCATAACGCTCATTGATACCATCATTACCAACCAAGCCGTAAGAACCACGCAATTTGAAATGAGATATCACATTTGAAATCGGTTCCCAGAACTTTTCTTGTGAGATGTTATATCCCAAAGCTATTGAAGGGAAAAAACCGAAACGATTGTTTTTCGCAAAATTCTCCGAACCATTATATCCAAAATTGACTTCAGCCAGATAACGGTCATCATAAGCATAAGACAGACGTGCGGCAATTCCTTGTTTCCGACGTGGTAAAGAAGATAAGAGATTATCCGGTTTATTATTGTCTAACTGATCCTGATTATATAAAAGCATTGCATTGACATCATGTACGCCAAACTTTCTTTTATAGTCCAAATAGGCTTGAATAAATATTCTACGGTCACCTGTGGCAGCTCCCTCCGTATTTAAAGCCGTTTTTTGTTCATTACCCACTCTACTTAATGTATATTCTCCCGTAGCTTCATTGTATTGATCAATCTCAAATTGATTATAACCAGCTTTACGTGTAGTTTCCGTCTTTGACCAGTTTTTAAAAGAAGCCAATACATGGAGTTTTAATCCTTTAGTTACCATTTTTAAATCCTGGTCTAAACGAATATTTGCATTTACCGTACTGGCAAATTGCTTTTTATAACCGACAACGTACTCAGCTACCGGATTACGGTAACCGTTGTTATAAATACCACCACTCATACCTCCCCAAAGCGTATAAATCTCTTTATCATTACGAGCCGGATATACAATAGGAAAATCAACGGGAGAAGCTTCTCTTGACATAGAAAATATTCCATCAACACCTGCTGAAGGCCCTTTCCAATCCCGTAAACTTACATTTAATCCTAATGATATTTTGGTAGTGTTTGTTGCTTTTATACTCAGATTATTAACAAAATCATAACGCATCACATTGATATTGTTATTGTATGAGAAATAATCCTTACTCAATGACTTCAGATTACCAGCATCATGCTTCACCGATGCACTCATAAAATAGGTAACCGCCTTTTTACCTCCACGAATATTAAAATTAAAACGCTGCGCAAAAGCATTCTTATTAAACATTTCATTATACCAGTCTACATTCGGATAAACCAATGGATTCAACCCTTGTTCCGTAGCCCTGATTTTAGTATCATCATATAATCCGGTTGTGATGCCACGAGTTGTCAAGGCTTCATTATAAAGCTTCATATAGTCAACTCCTCCTACCATTTCGGGAACAGAAGTAAGTTGGGACATAGACGTTTCCAAGCGGAAATTAATTATCGGCTTTAAAAGGTCCTGACCGGATTTAGTAGTGACAATCATCACACCATTTGCTCCGCGGGTTCCATACATAGCCGTAGCCGTAGCATCTTTCAAGATAGAAAAACTTTCAATGACTTCCGGATCCAAAGCATTCAAATCGCTCGAACTGATTTCTACCCCATCCAATACAATTAAAACGCCTGTAGCATCGCCGAAGGTAGATTTACCACGAATCCAAAAATCGGCTCCATCAGCACCGGGCTGTCCGCTACGTTGTATAGCAATCACACCGGCCATACGTCCGGCAAAACTGGTACTTAAACTGGAAGAAGGAACTTTCAATTCGGCAGGGCGTACTTGCTGGATAGACCCAACCATTGTTTCTTTTTTCTGTGTAGCACCAAATGCTGTAACTACAACTTCTTCTAGTGACTTCGTATCTTCTTTCAACTGAACAGTTATCGAAGAACGATCTCCTACTGAAATTTCCTGAGTCACATATCCTATATAAGATATGACAATTACGGAATTTTTATCGGTTACTTGTATCTGAAATAAGCCATCTAGATCTGTAATAACCCCTGTTCCCGTATTTTTTAACTGAATGCTGGCACCAATAATCGGATTTCCTTGTTCGTCTTTCACAAGCCCCTGAAGCAAACGTTTTTTCTGCGAAACGCTTTGCTCTGATACTTTTTTCTCTTTCAGAACTATCTGGCGTTCTTTCATTTCATATACAATATTAGCTTGCTCCGAGACCTTGTCCAACAGTTGCTTAACAGTTGCATTTTTTAAACTCACACTGATTTGTGTTGACTGATTTATCACTTCCGGCTTAAAAAAAGAATACATATTGGCTATTCTTTTCCACATAAGAAATAACTTCTTTCAAAGTTACATTTTTCAGCGATACCGTAAACGTTTTGGCCTGCCCATAAACCGGAGATTTAGCCTGCAAAGCAGCGACCAAAAAACAAAAAACAAATAGAAGGAGATACTTGCCGTTTTTCCTAGCTACAGAATCCTCCTTAGCCATAAAGTTAATCATAGAATTAAATGTTTAAGAATGTTACATCGGTAATTGTGTATTAAGCCCCTTTCTGCATCCGAATGATATTTGCGGTATCATCAACGAATAGGGAAAAACATAAAAAATCATGGTCCCATAGTGTTTCTCATTTATAAGTTCATAAATATTAGTTATTTTTCTCGTTCATTCTATTGATAAGACGAACGAGTTCTTTATTACTCCTCAATTTATCAGGAAAAAATGTGCAAAAGATTTTTTAGTGAAATTGCCCTCCAGCCAAAACGATCTGACGCAATTTAGCTACCGAGCGTCCTACCAGATTCATACACGAATGAGAAGACATCTCAAACATGTCTGCTAGTTCATCCCACGAAAATTCTTGAACAAATCGAAAATATATGGCATTTCTTTGTTTGGAAGACAGTTGCTGAAAACCCTTTTTCAATAATTGGACCTTCTTCAGGTCAGAATCATTTGTCTCAAAAATCTGCATCAAGCCTGTGTCGTCGATAGGAATATCAACGTACTCATCCAATGGCAAGCTACGGTTACGGGCAGCTTTGGAGGAATCTAACAGAGCATTTAATAAAGTACGATATAGATAAGACTTCACATAAGATAAGGTAGGAAGAGAAGAATGACTTACGTATATTTTAACAAACATATCCTGCAAACAATCTTTAATTGTTTCTTCATCAAAGTTCAGACGAAGGGCATACCCAAACAAAGGAGAATAATAACGATGATATAGTTCCTCAAAAGCAACTTTATCACCTTTCAGTATTCGTGTCCATAGCTCGATATCCGTCATGTGTCTTTTAAATAGCTTGCAATTAATGATAAGGTTTACAAATGTAGCTTTTTTCTATTAATTAGCGCATTTTTCCTTAGTCTTTTATAAAAAACTTAAAGTTACCCACCCTCTGTCTTTTTATTACAATCCGCATTGCAAGTTAATAGATTATCCATAAATTTGTATTATTAAGGATTTTAATCATCGGTAATTGGTTATTATCCCTTTTTTCAATTCGGATGGTATTTGCGGTACCATCCGTTTTTATTGCTGTCGCTTCGGACTTATATAATAGGTTCCATCAATTATCTGACAATCAATCGGCACCACTACTGAAATCATCCTAACCAGTTCGGACAAGGGTAAACGTAAATCCAACTTTCCATCTACAATTTCAGTTTGTATAGCCGGTGCTACAACAATGGAAACATCATAGAAACGGTTCAGCCTCTCGAACACACTCATCAATGGTTCGTTGTGCAAGATAAGCAAACCATTAATCCAAGCCGTATAGTCTTTTGCACGCACGCGCTTAATCCGGCTAGCACGTCCTTCACTTACAACAACCAGGTTATCAGGCTTCATCAAAACTTCTTTTTGATATTTGTCGCTAAGCCTCACAGAGCCTTCCACCAAAACTACTTCTGACTGTTTTTTTCCTTTATAAGCATTGACATTAAAGGAAGTTCCCAATACTTCTACATTAAATTGATGTGTCTTTACTACAAATGGTCTACTTTTATCAGGAGTTACATCCAGATAAATTTCTCCTTCTACATATATTTCTCTTCGGTTATCGGCAAAGACTCTCGGATACACTACCCGTGTACCGGAATTGACATGCATCCGTGTTCCGTCCGAAAGCGTTAATTGACTATATTTCCCTTTAGGAACAATAATTTGATTAAACCCTTTTGCCTCATCTGTATTTTCACTCGTTTCACTAACAGTATGTTCTTCCTGTTCTATTTGAATCTTTCCATTAGAAGAATAAACAATACCGACTGTGTCCTTATCTATCTGTACTTTCCGCTTGTCTGAAAGCAATAATTGTACTTGACCACTTGCTTCCGCTACATCTGCCAACTGGCCTACATAGGCATCCAAAGTCCAACTGTTATCCGAAAACTCTCCTTTATCTATCACATATGCCAACAACAAACAAGCAGCTACCGATACAGGTATTAAAAATCTTTTTATATATTCTCTTACTCGTGTTTTCTTCTCCTGTTGTCTTATTTCACGGTTGATTCGTTCCCACATATCCGTCTCATCATCCCGTTCTTTACGGTCATGAAATCTAAAATAACCGATGATTTTATCGATTATTCCATCCAATTCTTGTTTTTGTTGACTTTTCATAAAATAAAGCTGCTTTATATTGCGTTTTAGACGGCGAATCGAAATTCTTCAATTCATCTCTCCAAAACAGTTCTATTACTATGACGAATAGACAATTGATTGCTCCTCACTTTTACTACATTTTTTCACCTTCTTCATATCACTCAATACTAAAGATATACCTTTTTTAAAAAAGGGACATTCAAATTATAAAAAGAGCTGTATTTAATATCAGCTTATAAGGGAAAAAGAAAAAATGAAGACATTTGCTAATACAGAAATACGTATTTCCAACACTAAACGACTTTATCGATCAGTATGATTCACATCTAGATATTTTATTTACTAATAAACACTATTTGGATATATAAACTATCATTTTACTACTCCTTTCTTATCCGTTTTTTTGATATCAAATAGAAAAAAACAGCTCAAAAAGCACTTGTTTTTTCCTTTTCACCGAGTAAGAAGAGCTTCCTTGGTGAGAAAAGGAGCGACGTACACCGATTATGAAACGATAAGTTCTCATCAAAATATTAAAAATGGAACACTATCATAAAAAATCTCAATAACTCATTCTCTTTTTTTGTTAAAACTGAGGAGTAACCCAATACACAATCGTCATTGTAATAAAGACAGCTTAAATAGTTCAATTCAAGCCAAATAACTGAACTTTAAAGGAAATTGCGAACGAATAAATTGTGTATTAAACAAAACCATAAACGCCATGATAAACAAATATCTATTATCATCCTTAGTCTGTATTTTATTTTATACAGCACAAGCACATCCTTCAAGCAAATTGCCCCAATATAATATAATCAATGACTTGTCCTCACTAATCAAGAATATTGGAAATAAAGACATTCAGGATGATATACTATCTCTTACCGGACAATGGGGTGTAAAGTTGGATCCGGACAGTATCGGTGAAAAGCACAACTATTTCAATTCCGGTCATACAACCATGCCGATTCAGCTACCCGGAACTCTTGATGAAGCCGGCTATGGAACTCGCACAGTCGGTTCGGATTATGGTATCCTCACCCGTCGACACAAATACATAGGTCCGGCCTGGTATACACGTGAGTTTGTCATTCCTCACAATTGGCAGGGAAAAGAAATAACACTTTATCTGGAACGTGTGCTGTGGGAGTCAAAAGTCTGGATTGACGGACGTTTCATTGATACACAGGAAGGATTAGGAACTCCACATTATCATCGTTTAGGAACTTTAAATCCCAGAAAACATCGAATAGCAATCCGTATCAACAACGACATGATATACAATATAGGTGATAAGGGCCATTCATACGGAGAATACACTCAGATTATCTGGAATGGTATCCTCGGAAAAATAGAACTACAATCTTCACCCACACTTTCAATAGACCGGATCAAAGTATATCCCCATACATCTGACAATCGCTTGGATATTTCCTTCGATATACAAAATCATTCAAATAAGACATTGAAAGGAGAGGTTTCCTATACATTGAAAGAAATTGGAAGCAAAAAGAAAATATACGCATACAAAAAAGAAATAAAAGGAGAAAAAGGAATACAACATCACCGGGAAACATTGAATATCCGGCAAGCCGTGAAACACTGGGACGACCTACACCCAAACCTATACCGGTTGGAGATATGTATCACGCAAAAAGGACAATCCCAACTTAAAACGGTTGATTTCGGATTTCGTAATGTTACTGCTTCCCGATCAAAGATTCTAATCAACAACCGACCCGTATTCATGCGAGGTAATCTGGATTGCCTCCATTTTCCCCTTACCGGTTATCCCTCTTGCGACATTCAGGAATGGGAACGTATTTTCAGTATTTACAAATCATACGGACTCAATCATGTGCGTTTCCACTCATGGTGTCCTCCCGAGGCAGCTTTTACGGCAGCCGACCGGATTGGTATTTATATTCAGGCAGAAGTATTATGGATTGACTGGTGGATGTCCGTCGTAAGAAAAGAGCGCCCTGAAATGACCACACGCGGACTGCCGAAAGGATTGGGGCATAATCCAAGTGCAGATAAATTTGTACCGGAAGAACTGCAACGTATGATTGAGGCTTACGGTAATCACCCTTCTTTCACTATGCTTTGTATTGGAAATGAATTAGGCAACTCAAACTTTGATATCATGCAACAATGGATTAAATCTTTGCAAGAAAAAGATCCACGCAGACTTTACGCTATTTCTACCGCCCGAAAGATTATGCCGGCAGATCAATATATGGTCACTCACAACATACCCCAGACAGGCGGTACTTATGGCATAAACGGTTCCGGCACTGACAATGACCGAGAATCTATCTACTCTAAGGCAACAATCCCGGTCATCGCCCATGAAGTCGGTCAATATCCAGTTTACCCTCTTTGGAACGAGATAGATAAATATACCGGTGCATTGGAAGCCAGAAATCTTGAAAGCTTACGCCAACAAGCCGTAAAAAATCATATAGAACACCAGGACAGAAAATTCCATGAAGCCAGTGGAGCATTACAAACAATCTTATATAAAGGTTTGATTGAAAATTTACTGCGTACCCCCCCTCATGTGCCGGATTCCAAATGTTAAGTATGACTGATTATTCGGGACAGGGAGAAGCTTTAGTCGGTTGGTTAGATTCATTTTGGGATTCCAAAGGAATCATCACGCCCGAACAATTCCGATGTTATTCCAACGACATTGTCCCTCTGGCACGTTTCCACAAATATACCTGGCAAACGGACGAGACGTTCAAAGCTCAAATCCAAGTGGCAAACTACAGTGATACAACTCTAATTACACCTACGATATGGACTTTAACCGATGAAACAGGCAAACTGCAACAGCAAGGCAGCAGAGAAGTGCCCTTATCATCCGGAAAAGTAAATCAGGTAGATTCTTTATCTGTCGATCTCTCCGAAATTACATCACCGGGAAAATATTACCTCGATGTCACCATTAGCGGCACACCTTATCACAACCGTTGGAGTATTTGGGTATATCCTCCTTATAACATGCCACAAACCAATATCATCATTCACGACAAATTTGATTCGACTGTCATTAGTGCCTTGGAACAAGGAAAGAAAGTATTGTTAGTGGCAGATCAACTCGGGAAAAAGGATAACTCCACCCCTCTTTACTTCACACCTTTGTTCTGGTCTACTTCTTTCTTTCCCGGTCAAAGCAACACCACCCTAGGGGCATGGATAGACAAAGCTCACCCTGCATTCTCGCAATTTCCAACCGACAATTATACTGACTGGCAATGGAAAGAAATAACACAAGGCCGTTCGTTTATCATCAACGAACACCCTCAATTACACCCCATTGTACAACCGGTAAGCGACTTCCATATCAACGACAAACTAGCTTCTATCTTCGAATGTAAAGTGAGCAAAGGCAAATTATTAGTCTGCGGTTACAACCTGAATTTGGATTCACCGGTAGCACGACAACTAAAATACAGCTTATTACATTATATGACACAATCGAACTTCAATCCTTCTTATTCAATAAAAATTGATACACTGAAGAAGATGTTTGCATATACTCCTAAAGCAATGGTTTCCGTTCCTAAAGGATTTGAAAACTCAATTCTTTATATATCATGCGGGAAGCAAATGAAGAATTCCGGTTCTGCTCCTTGGACAGCCACGCTCGACCATACTGAAATACAAGACGAACGTTGTAAATACAAAGTTACTTGTGATAATATTTGGAAAGATGAGAAAGTTCGTTGCCATAAGCCCCCTAAGAGGCTACTTTTGCAAGATTATGTACAATGACCAGCAGGCCGAACTCAATTTCAACCTTCTTAAGCCCACGAAGATGGAACCTCTTGAAGTGCTTGTTGTTCTTGAGGTTTCCAAATACGGCTTCCACATCCTGTGGTCGCTGACTGCGATATTTCAGGCCTTCATCAGAGAGCAGTTTTTCACGTTCCCTTTCCTTGATTTTCCTCAGACGGTGTTTACCTGTACAATTCTTTCCGACCGGCTTCTGTGACACCGGCATCTTAGCGGGCAGCCTTTGCAGTTACGTGCCCTGTATCTTGAGATGGTCTGCACAAAACCGTTGTCTGTTATCCGCCTTGCATCGGAGAGTCTTTCCATTCTCTGTCCCATCGGACAGTACACGGTCCCATAGGCGACTTTCCTGCGAAGCGTTCATTTGGAACACGAGGAACGTGTGGCTGATGTAATCCGTAATAGAGAAAGAAAGGAGCATTTTTATGGTCGTTGACGAACTGTTTGGCTTTATCTAGAAATAATTCCGCCATTTCTTCATCTTTCCATTGTGCCGCTTTACCACCTTTCTGGAATCCGATACGAGGAACCCCGTTTACTATCGAACCGGCATGACCTACACTCGGATGCATACGAAGCAATTCAGGATTATTCTTTCCTGTCGGTTCACCGGGAAAGTTCTTACGGTAATCCACATACAACGGATCGTTAGGGTCTAATCCCACTACACGTCCATTTTCGAGAAAGACACATGGAACACGGTCATTCGTAGCTGCCTGAATAAATGAATAATCATATCCTATTTCGGCCGCACCGGGATGAACATCCTTATTCCAGTCTACATTACCGTCTCCCAGTCCGATATGCCATTTTCCTATGGATCCAGTAGCATAGCCTGCCTGTTTCATCAATTTAGGCAAGGTTATCTTTTCCGTATCAATAATCAATGCTGCATTGCCCGGAAGAATTTTTGCGTCCTTACTTGTCCACGGATAAAGTCCTGTCATAACAGAGTAGCGGCTGGGGGTGGAAGTAGCTGCCGTACAGAATCCTTGTGTAAAGCGGATTCCTTCATTAGCTATACGGTCCATACCCGGTGTAGAGATGCGATGAGCACCGTAGCAACTTAAGTCACCATATCCAAGGTCATCGGCTACAATCAGAATGATGTTCGGTTGTTGCTTGTTGATCGGCTTTTTTTTCTCGGTTGTGCTTGTCCTGCCAATAACGTGTTAGGTATCGAAGAAATACCTACTAATGTACAAAATACATACTCTAAGTTTCTCATGCCTTATTTAATTAAGATTTATCACTTGCTATAAATACACATCAAATTTTGATGTTCCCCACACAAAATCCCTGTTTCTATTCATAATTTATGAATTTAAAACGTTACTTGTGTTTTAGCACCATTCGCTGCAATAGCATTTACTTTATAATCTTCGGGTAACGTAGTGTTTACAGTAAATGAAGATTGCGGTGATACAAATATTACTTTTCCTGCATGATCGCTAACTTCATAAACAGCCACATTCCGCCAACCATACATTGATAGTTTGGAACCGGAACGGGTAGCTGTTCCGGCAACTACGGCTGCATTATTTATATAAGCCTCTAAGTTACTATCACAGATATATTCCAGCTTATGTTTCGGAACAGAATATCCTAAATTTCGAATTCTATTTTTAAGAGCACTTACCTGAGCTTCCGTCACTACCACTTTTCCATCGCCATAAGAGTCGTTGAATTCATATGAACCAGATTTCAGAAACCCCCATTTTACAAAGAAATCCGTCAAATCCAATCCTGCCGCCTTACTACAATTATAGGCGAACTCTATTTGACGTTCACCATCGGTAGGCAAGTCCTTATTGACACGTATATATTCATATACATCCTTATAAAAATCCGGTTTTCCTAATACATATTCCATATATAACTCTAACTGCCAAAAAGGTACTAATTTATCGAATACATCTCCTAATTTTGCATGAAAAATATCATTATTCCCGAATGCTAAAGTCATTGCATGCTCGTAGTAATTACTGTAAGCATTACTTGGCGTTGTAGTTAACAAACGGGAATTAATTCCATATAATTTCTGAATGTACATCGAACAAATATTGTTTGTTACTTCGGTCATTCCAAACCATTTCAGTCCCGGACGGGTTTGATTACTATGCCCTACCTCATGGGCAGGCCCCCAGTTGTTAGTCTTCATTTGATCTACACTGCACAGATTATCCATCGTTGAAAAATGATATGCCGTATGATAAGAAGTGGAATACATATAATCTCCCTGTCCGTACATGACATTGAAATACATACGGTTTCTGAACATACGATTGTCGGTATCCGTACCGATGCCACCATTATTGTTGTATTTTCTCAACCCCATGAATATCTGTTCCTTATATACAATATCATCAAAAAGGTCAATTAAATCTCTCCCATTAGATGTACTTTTTAGTTTGCTGACAGGAAAAGTGAGATGAGCATAATTCCCTACAACATCAAAATAGCCATCGACAGCTCCGTTTAGTAAAGTACCCCACTGTTCACGGGTATGTTTTGCTACATCAAAGTATCCGTTAACACTTCCTGACGCAAAGTGTATCTTTACCTCGTCATAGTCTACCGGATTACCATTGACGTGATACATCACATAGATTAACCCTTTCTTCTCCGAAACAATTTTATTTATACCTGTGCGTAAGCTATAAGAAATGCTGTTATTGAAACCATCAGCATTAGGGGTATCCATGTCCTGTACTCTTAGACTCAAATGTTGCCCGTGCGTTTCACCTACCATGACAATCAATGTTTCTCCCGCTTTCACAAAGATACCCGTAGGATTATCCAATAGACTATAAGTGCCTGTCTTATTGATAGTAGCCTGTATATCCGGATGTTGATAAGGTTTGAAATCCGCAATACGGAAGTCAGCCGGATATTTATCTTTCAGCATATAATAAGCTATGTTCTTAAAAAATGGATAAGTACAGGCCTTTATCATTTCCTCTGTTATATCAGACCGTAACTTGGAACAAGTAACATCTGTAAAAAGGGTCAATGGGTCAAAACCTTCCGGATTCCTAGCAAAGAACTTCATTTCCGCACAGGAAGCATGCCCATTCACACCGGACTTAATAATCAGGCGAACTGCCTTCGGTTTCTGTATTGTGTTATCAAAAGAAAAAGATACTACCGCACCTTTGGAACCGAAATCGAAATTGGTTTCATTCGTTACACTTTCAAAAGCCGGGTGTTCTTCAGTCGATACCTGAATTTCCACTTCACCAAAATTCCCGTTCGAACCGCTTATACGCGGATAATAGATAAAGTAATCAAGTGCTTCCGTATTTTCCTTGAAATAGTAAGTCAACATGACCGGATAATGGCTTGTAACCCCTTCTGCAAAAGGATAATTAGAATGATAAATAGTACTCATATCACTATCAAAAGATTTTTCAATCCCTTCACCACCATGTGCCGTAGATGCTTCCCCTTTGACTACTTCCAACTGAACATCATCCGCAATTCCTTCAGTATCACCAAATGTATATCCATCAATCCATTCTGAATAACTGTAACTTCTGCTGAAATATTAGAGTTCTTATCCTTTATCACTATCTTCTCCGTACGTACACTACTTCCCTCATGAGTATCTACGGTAAACTTATAAGGTATTTCAATCGTTGCAGCACGTGTGTCTACCTCTTTCTTTATCCAAGAAGGATAGGTGACATCCAGTTCCGCTTCCGTCAGATTGGTAGTGACAGTAAAAGCGACTGTTCCACCTACCGGAGGCAAAGTAAAAGCGAAAGGAGATACTAAAATATCAGTATCAGTACCTAACTGACGTACAAGAATCTTCTTATTCAATTTTCCATTATTGATAACCACCGAAGCATTACGGACAGTTTTGTTCGGGTTACTTATCACACTAATCTTCGCACCTGTACCCGAATTGACAGGTTCAGTCTTACACCACTGTTCTCCTTCCACATCCACAGAAGCGGTCCAATCTGCAGGAAGTGATTTTACATCAATAACAACAGAGCCTGCTTCTTTATAAAAATCTGCATTTTCCAAACCTAGTTCCAATACAGCCACCACATCCTTATCATCTTTACAGGACGACAAGGAAAAAAGAAACAGGGATATGAATACATATAAAAAATAATTCTTCATATTCTTTTCGTTTAAAAAGGACTGACTAAAAAGAATTTATGCATCACTGCATTATCCCCTTGCCAGCCCTTAAGATTAATTATTTGTTAGATTTAAGAGAGAGCAGTTATTTACCATATAATTCAAACTCCGAGAGTGCCCATGTATTAAATTTACTCGGATTAGTAGAACTATGAACCTCAAAACGAACATAAGTATATGAATCGCCTAGCAACATCGTCGGACAAGTATCATAATAAGTGGTAGCCGATACTGGGAGACCGTCTGCTTCTGCAGTAAATACTTTTATTTCTTTCCAGTTTGCGCCATCATTACTAGCATAAATGATGAACTTAGTAGGATGCTGATTAGTATTTCTAGTTGCATATCTTACTCTCAACTTGGAAATAGCACTATTCAGATGAATATCCACTTGATGCGGGAAGGCGGGCGCACCTCCTCCGTAAGTAACTTGTGCCTGAGTAGCCAATTTGCCATCCAACCAGTCGGCAAATCCATTACCGTCAGCAAAATTTGTGCCTATCAAGGTCATCATATCCGGTGTGAGCGTAATCTTCGGTGCTGAATTCTGTAATCCGATAATAACTGTATTTTCACCGGAAAAGGCATATTTCGTAGAAGTTATTTCTAACGGAAGTGCAAAGTTCCCTTCTAGATTAGTTATATCAATCTTCACGGTCAGATTCGCTGTAATTACCTTTGCTAAAGGTCAGTTTACCGATAGTATAGTTGTTGCCCTTGTCTGATATTAATGAATACTCAATGGGAGATGTAGCATTATATTCATCCAATAGTTCCTTTTTAACTGTTACATCGCAGGTTATATCTTCTGTGAGAGCAGTATTCAAAGTCACAGGAAGCTCATATATATACTCAGTCACACCTTCAGTAATAGTAAACGGAAGTTTAAATCCTGACTCTGAAAGAGAGAAAGCAGGCTGATAAACAGTAGGCTTCATGATGATATACTTATTTTTTTCATTAATGGTAGAAGTACCGTCCGTAAGCTCCAACATCAACACATAAATGAAATTACCCGTACTCAATACAGAAATTTTCTCAGGATGAAAGGTTACCGTTTTAATCTTATACAGTTCTTTTTCTCCAAAAGAGACGGTCATGTCGGATGGCAATTCATAACAATCAGCAGGCAATGGCTTGAAATTAGTCTTATTCTCATTATTGTAATATTCAATATCGAACTCATTCAATACTTTCAATGTAGCTGAAGCTAACATATTCAGGTCGTTTCCACCTTTGTCAATCGTTATATTGTAAGCAGCAGACTCTCCAGTATTATAAAAGGTAATATCCTGCTCATTACTATTCAAAATGCAAAGGAATGATTCATAATCATCCAGATAATCGTCTTTTCCATCGTTCAAGCAAGCCACCATAGTCAGCAACAAACCGCCTAACAACGAAAGGATATATATTTTTGTCTTCATATAAATTAAAATCTGATTAGATTGTTTTAATGCTATAATTCTATCTCCAATTATAATTTTGGGTCAATAGTTTGTTACGGTCTAGTTCTCTCTGACTGAACGGATATAAAAAGTGATTAGCTCTGAACACACGGTTTTGAACTACTGTTCTACGCCAAAAAGTATCCGGAGTATCTTCCGTGTTAACAGCCTGTGCCTCTACATTCATACCATAGATAGGTCCATTATCCGTAGTTGTAGCAATCATCCATGTACGAGTATCAAAAAAAACGATGATTTTCAAATGCAAGTTCTATCCTGCGTTCTCTGCGACAAAGTTCTATCAATTGGTCTATTGTAGCTTCCGGATAGACTTCCATTATTGGATCCATACCTGAACGAGCACGCAGATCAGCCCAATACTCCATAGCTGTTGTACGATACTGACTGTCTCTCGATCTTTTCTCCCATTCCAAAGCTGCTTCAATAAAGTTTAAGTAAATTTCTCCAAGACGGAATGTCGGAAATACCATATTACCCGGTTGATTATTCACAAAACTAGCAGTATGATCACAAAAACGATTAACTAGATATCCACTTCTCGAATGGTCATGAGAAGTATTTGAATTACCATCTTTTGCCAAGTTACACAATACATAGTCATCTTTACCCGGACCGCATCTCCAGTAACTATCACTCCAATACACAGCTATATAAAAACGTGGTTCACGATTAATAAACATATTCCGAGTTGCTCTTTTATAATATTTAGCCTGATATGTGTCACCTTTACTTAAATATTCAAGAAAAGGATTTGCAAATTCAGTTATACCATTTTCACTATATCCAGAGTTTTCGTCAACCTTAGGAGTTCCATCTATCTCGTATCCAGTAATCGGATACTTACCATTATCCATCGCATAAGCATCCACCTGTTGTTGCGAGGGTCCTAGTGCTCCATAAGCTGCTCCATTACCTCCTTTTTTGGTCTTTACACCCGTCGGAGTCGTTCTTCTGGCTATAATAGCCCGACTTGCATATCCGGTAGTCCAGATAAGTTCTTTGTTCCAATCTACCTGCGTAATGCCAAGATAATTAGCATACGGGTCATCTGAAGCGTCTCTATGTAACTCGTATACTCCCAAATCTATGACAGCTTTGGCAGCCTGCACTGCTTCTTTCCATTTTTCATTACTATAAGTTTGAGGAAACAGATATTGGTCTGATAATTCCGGAAAATCGGGTGTTGTAGGATTCTTTACGGTATTGTATAAACTATTACCATTATATAGATCACGGGCTGAATAAAGTTTTAACCGTGAAATCACAGCTAAAGCAGCTCCCTCGGTAGGTAGCCCATATTCTGCATCTACCGTCCAAGTTGTTTTCCCGTGTTCTTTAAAGTAGGTAGCACATTGAGTCATTTCATTTACAACATAATCAACACATTGTTCCCAAGTATTACGCGGACGATATAGAGATTCTGTCGTAGCATCATATGGCAATATCTCATCTCCCAACAAAAATATAGGTCCGTAATTACGCATCATCAAGAAGTAATAATATGCTCGTGCCCAGCGTGTATACCAGTACCATTCATCCTTTTCTTCCTGTGTTACGGTAGGATCTGAACAACTGTAAACATTCTGCATAAAAATATTACATTCACGTATTCCGTTATACAAATTAAAATTAGCACCTGGTACGCTGGATGCATTCCAAGCTCCCGTATTCATTGACTCAGCAGCTGCATTCGATGCATTGATCAATTCATCAGTAGCAGTGCTTTGAGGAGTACTAACATAGCCAGTCAAATCATTTGGCAAAAAACTCATTGCATTCAAGAAATACCCGCGTGTATATGCTCTCTTCTGCCAAAGTTGTTCAAAAGTAAGATCTTCCGTTTCCTGTTTATCGAGAAAACTTTCACACGAAGTTAACAAAGGAATAACCCCGCAAAATAACAATATATATTTTACTAATGATAGTTTCATATTGATTCTGTATTATTGATTAGAAATTAGCATTTAGGCCGATAGTAACGGTCATGTTATTCGGATATTTTGCTCCATTGGTAGTATCCAGCAATTCAGGGTCCCATAATTTAAACTTACTGAATGTAAGAAGGTTCGTACCAGCGATATAGAAACGAAAAGACTTAATAAAGGTCTTATTCAACCAGTTTTTTGGCAGTGTATATCCTATTTCTGCGTTTTTCAAACGAAGAAAACTACGGTCACGTAACCACATAGTAGACGACTGGCTATTGTTAGAACTGCCTGCTTCTGCACCGTAACTCAAACGGGGATATTTAGCAGAAGCATTCTGTTCAGGAGTATTGGTCGTTTTCCATGAATACTTATAAAGATCTTCATAGATAGCAGAACGATCCATATTATCACTACTGAAAGGACGCAAAGGTGTACCCGCTAAATAGATAGAAGTACGCGCTACCCCTTGAAAAAATACACTTGCATCAAAATTCTTCCATTTTGCTGTCAATCCGAACCCGTATGTTATCTCAGGAAGATCAGTATAGCCAATAGCAATCTGGTCATACGTATCAATTTTACCATCTCCATTTACATCCTTGTACTTAACGTCACCAACCCTATATTCACCAAACATCTGTTTCGGACTATTATCTATTTCTGCCTGACTTTCAAAAAATCCCAAAGCAATAAATCCCTTACGTTGCGCTGCACCATTACGGCCAAACGGTTTGCCAATAGAATTTTGATATTTATATTCCCAATCTGGTTCATCATTATCCAACATCTGGTTACGCGAAAAAGTAAAGTTTCCGCGACCTGTCAGTAAAACCTTACCTACCTGTTGCTGATATTCCAGTGTTCCATCTAGACCAGATACCTTCGCTTTACCTACATTTACATATGGAGTAGTAGTAAGGCCGACAATAGCCGGTAGCCCAGCACGAGCCAGAAAGATACCATTACGTTCTTCATAAAAATAATCAGCTTGAATCTTTAATTTTTCGAACAAACGAAGTTCAATACCTGCATTTACCTTAGTTGCCTCTTCCCAAGAAACATTTGTATTCTCAATTTCTCCTACACGATAACCAGTACCTGTCTGATTTGCAGTTTTTCCGTATGACCATCCTGTTACTGTATTGACAGAAGGTTCATAAGCCCATCTTCTGGAGGCTCCAATGTCATCATTACCCACTTTACCATAAGACGCTTTCAATTTCAGATCATTAACTACTTTAGTCAACGGTTCAAACCATTTCTCACTGGACACCATCCAACCTATTGCATAAGCTGGAAAGAATCCAAAACGATGGCCACGAGCAAAGTTCTCAGAACCAGTGTATCCCATATTGAATTCGGCAAAATATCTATCCATATAAGCATAAGTCAAACGTCCTGCCAGTCCCTGACTTTTATATGGTAATGATTTTTTCTGATTCTCTGCTGTCAATAACTTATAAATTTTATGATTGTACAAAAACAAAGCTCCTATCCGATGTTTTTGAGCAAATAAACGAGTATAATTAAGAGAACCTTCCATATAAGTAGTAATCTTAGATACGGTCACTGGAGCAGCATACGACAGATTATTGGAACCCTCATATATTGTTTTATAATTTAATGAACCGTCTTCATTTCGACCTGTTGCATGAAACTGCGGTGGGGTCTTTGAACGAACTTGCAACGTATTATTAGATGCATCCCAAGAAAATTTAATATTGGCAGTTAACCCTAGAGTTATCATATCCAATTTTTGAGTAACACCAATCAATGATTGGGCTGAATTCCAACTTTGCTCACGATAACCGGAATGTACCAGCAGATTCCATGGATTACTACCACTGGCTGCACTTGGTGCAGAAAGAGTACCATCAGAATATTCCACAGGAAATGCATTTGGAGAGGTGTTAAATGCATATCCCCAAATATCAGATGTCGTAGCTCCTGGTCCCCACGAACTTTCATAAATATTAGCCAAATTCACATTGAATGTTGTAGTCGGTGTAACGGAGAAATCCATATTGGCACGAAAATTGAATTTTGTATAATGAATAGAAGAATTATAATCATAAACATCCCCGGCGTTTCTAAATATAGAGCCTTCATTATAAAAACCACCTGATACATAATACTTACAAATATCACCGCCTCCAGAAAGGTTCAATGTCACACGTTCGCTCGAAGCCAAATTTCGATACATCTGGTCTAACCAATTTACATTTGGATATAAATCAGGATCAGAACCATCACTATATTTTTGAATAGCTTCCGATGAATAGCCTCCATCACCATTACCCGTCAGGCCTTTAGCCTCATTATACATCTCGGCCCATTGTACAGAGTTTGCCATTTGCGGCATACGTGTCGGAGTTTTAAAACCCATTTCCGCACGTACATTAATACGAGGTTTGCCTTCACTGCCTTTCTTGGTAGTAATCAAAATAACGCCATTCGCACCACGTACACCATATACTGCCGAAGCAGAAGCATCTTTTAAGATAGAAAATGTAGCAATATCATCTACATCAACCAAGTCCAGTTCCCGTTCGATACCGTCAACCAGAACTAGCGGAGTAGAGTTACCTTTAAAAGAAGCTATACCACGGATATAAAAATCGGAAGCACTATTTTTACCCGGCTCACCGGATGCCTGCATAGAGACAACACCTGCCAGTTGCCCCGCCAGTACATTGGAAATGTTAGAACCCGGTATATTGAGTTCACCCACATCCAATGAAGAAATAGCACCTACAACACTTTCCTTCTTCTGACGTCCGTAACCTACTACTACAACTTCGTCCAGCTTCTTTGTATCCGGATTTAATATTACATCAATAACATTCTTATTGCTAATAGCTATTTCCTGCTTCTTCATACCAATGTATGAAAATTCTAGTACACCACCAATACCTTCAATTGTAAGAGAATAGTGACCGTCCAAGTTGGTAACAGTACCTGACGAGCTATTTTTCAACCATACACTAGCTCCAATAATAGGCTCTTTTGTCTCTCCGTCAATTATAGTACCTGTAATTACACGTTTTTTCGGCTGTTGCTGTTCGGCATTTTGAGCATTTGCTACTTTAAAAATGACTTCTTTTCCTTTAATTATATAATTAACTCCACTTCCCTTAAATAGATTTTTCAAGACTTCCTCAATTGTACCACTACAATTAATCTCTTTTTTTGATTTATCTTTCAAGTCACTATCTTTATAAAAGAAAGTATAATCACTCGTTTCTTCTATATACCGGATAGCCTCCTTGAGAGAGAACTTTCCCTTTATCTGAATATTCCCTTGTGCTGCTAACATCACAGTTGGCCATAATAACAAGAGTAATACGAGATAGCTCAAATACCGCTGTCGATATAAAAAAATACATTTTTTCATGTTCTCATTTTATTAGATTAGACATATAGTTTATTAAAATTCAATTTCTGATAATGATTGTGTTACCTACTCTTTCTTCTTTCAAATTCATAAGGAAACAGATTTTGAGAATAATATCATCCAACGCTTCCTCCTGACGAATGGTACCACTGAACGGAGAAGTTTCGTCCTTACCTTCATACACTATATTAGCATGATACATCTGATTAATGATAGAAATGAGGCGGTTAAGCGGCATAGCGTCAAACTTGAATTTACCATCCTGCCATTCTATATTTTCAATCTTCCGTATTCCTATTTCCGCATTAACTGAGTTATAAAAAATCTTTTCCATGGGCTTCATTACTATCTGTTTGCCGGTCGCCTCTACATTAAACTCAACACAACCGTTGAACAGCGTAATCTCATTATTTCCCGCTTCTTTTTTATCTACTAGAAACCGGGTACCTTTTACTTCGATAAAGGCTTTATCAATATAAACTTTGAAGGTGTTCCCATGCTGCTTACGTACATGGAACATGGAACTACCCTCCAACCATACTCTTCTGTCTTTATTGAAGTTCTTGGCAAAACGGATGGAACTATTCGGATACATCCATACTTCAGAACTATCGGGCAACTGATACAACATATTCCGGGTGGCTATTACCTCAGCAAATTCTTCTTTAACGAAGAAATCACTATTCACATAAAAAAGCCAACCTCCCAAAACTGCGACTAAAGCCACACAGGCTGCTGCCAACGGATAATAGAACTGTCGAATTGACTTACGTTTCGAACGTACTTTATATTCTTTGACTATTTTAGCCCAAATATAATCTCCGAGTTCCGGATCTACTCTTTCCGAGTTTTCCGCTATCGGATTTTGTTCCTCCCATTGCACTTTCATTTTGCGCTCTATCATATCTATTTCGGACAGATCCTTTAATTCGTCTTTTTTCAGTCTGTCTGAAAATAATTTTCTAATTAATTCACTTTTATAACTCATTACTTTTCTCTATTATTTGTTATTCTATTATTAAATACACATCAAAAATTGGAGACCCTGGTGAAAAAGCAATTTTTTTTTTAGAAAGTATTTAGCTAATTTTGTCCCAAAAAGATAAAATGATATCTAAAGAGTTGATTAGAAGGTTTAAAAATGGAGATGAAGATGCTTTTTCATTTCTATATAAACATTACTGGGAAAAGGTCTATGGCTTTACCCGGCTTTATCTAGTTTCTTCTGAAGATATCGCAGAAGTGGTACAAGAGGTTTTCATCAAACTCTGGGAAGCAAGACATCTGATAGATGAAGAGCAGCCTTTTGAAGGGTTTCTTTTTATCATTACCCGTAATATGATTTTTAATTATTCACGCAAAAAATTAAACTACTCATTTCTGAAAGTTACTGTTCTACAAGCAATGGAACAAGAATATGAAGAAGAAAATAAGTTGGAATTATCCGATTTAAAAAAGTATCTTTCAGTACTAATATCACAATTGCCTCCACGGCAGCAAGAAATCTTTCGCATGAGCCGGGAGCAAAACTTAACCTATAAACAAATTGCCGAGCAATTGTCTATCAGTGAAAAAACTGTAGAATATCATATGGGATTGGCATTAAAATACTTACGAAAAAATCTCTATTTGCTTTCTCTGTTTTTGTCTGTTTAAACACAATAAAACACATTAATTCCTCCAATCAATCTTGATTGAAGGAATCCTGATAATATCATTGATAATTGAAAAATTCTGTTGGTATGCTTTCTGTTTTATAATTAATAAGAAGCTGTTGCCGGAATGCCGGCTTTCTTAATCAATTCTACAATCCGGTCCAACTCTTCGTGAGTTGCCTTCTGCAAATCATGATCAGGGGCTTCACGGTCAATCGTGTAAATCATCACTTGCCGGGGCGCGATTTCTTTCACCGCCTCCAACCAGGGAAGTACAAACTTATCTGAGGTATTATCCATATCCTTTCCCAGGTAACTCCCTTTGAGAAACATAGTTTGAATGATACAGTTTCCTTTGAACTCTTTCATTCTTTCGATGATCTTCTTAACAGAATATTTTCCGTTAGGACGATCCAACAGATGAATGTATTCTTCATCCACCGTATCCAGTTTCAGGATATTATTATCTATCTTGTTCAGTGCATCAAATACAGCAGGGCGGTCGATAAATGTAGAATTACTTAATACACTGACTTTCGCTTTCGGAAAATACTTGTCCCGAAGTGCAAGAGTATCATCTATGATTTCCGGGAAATGGGGATGTGCAGTCGGTTCACCATTTCCGGCAAATGTCAGTACATCGGGAGCAGGACCATTTGCCTGCATATCTTTTAGTTTTTCTTCAAGGGCTGTACGAACCTCTTCACGGGTGGGAAGAAGCTTCTTTGTACGATGCTCGGCATTGAAGCCGCATTCACAGTAAATGCAATCGAACGAACAAACTTTACCGTCGTCCGGTAATAAATTTATTCCCAAAGAAACACCCAAACGGCGGGAATGAACAGGACCGAAAATGGGTGAAGGAAAAATTACAGTCATCTTTTTATTGTTTAATTAGCTACAACAAAGATAACTCAAAAAACTCCAGGTTATTAATTCTATTGAACATTTTTTAATGATGTTCTTCATTCGACCGGTATACTTCCGCAAAACATTCCCCTGACTATAACTGCACTGCCATTACTGAAAGAATGCCTTACTTTAACTTCTTACGAGGAGACAGGTGTACTACTTTTCTCAATAAGTCGATCGTAAAATTGAAATCACTGAAAAACTGTATACCTATCGATCCGTCTACATCGGTATGATTTGAAGAATCACCGCCCGTTGAAGCTTGAAGAGTGACAGGTACATTTTTGCTCACTACACTGCCCACTTTTAATGAACGTGCATGACCATAAAAAACTGGTGTTGAATGCCCCAAACTCACTGTCGCCCCACTTCCCTCGGGTTTGAATCCGCTCAGTAACAGCCTGTTTTGACGAACAAACCGACTAAAAGCTATCAAATAATAATTAGCTCCCGTATCCATTATAAAATTACCCGAAATACTTTTATCCCCGGTCAGATTCAATGCGGAAGGTAACATGATAAGGCTCGGTACCCTAAGGGGGATCATACGTCCTTTCCTCTGAAAGATATAATCACCGAAGGTATAAAGCGAAATAGTTTGCGTATCAAAATTCACTTCAGTGATATATTTTCTTATCAGATTCAGCCCGATGATGCCATCCGTACCGTTACGCACCCTCTCGAAAATTGCAATATTCTGCTTTTTCAATGATAAACTGTCCGACAGACGAAGTACATTATCGGCAGATATCTGCACCGTTTTCCGTCCGCCTACAACACTCGCTTCTTGCGAATGACTGACTTTCAGTCCTATGCTATCTGCCAACGAACGGCGGATAGCCATTCCGTCAGCTCCCGTATCAAGCAAGAATGACATCACCCGGGGGCTATCGTTCAAGCGGGCAGACAAAATGATAGAGCCACCCTCTATCCGAAAAGGCAGAACGGCTGCCAACGATGATTTCCGGTAACGGCTATCACCGAACAGCCGATCGAAATAATCGACAAAGAGAATTTTTCCAGACTCATTGAAAGCTATCATGCTCTTCTCTTCTTGTCCGCCGGCCAATGTGAAACGGACCTCCAGACTGGTGACGTTTCCCTTTGTTTTCATCCCCTTCCAGTCGGGTTGGATAGATTGGAAAGTTATACCTTCCATAATCTGTTTCAACAAACCGGATGCAAAGGGCAACGAATAAATGCTGATAGAAAATTCGGGAGCAAAACTCTTTTGTGCAACAGCGATTTCTTTTGTTTTCAAACCGTCTTCCATGTGTTTCAAAGCAAGACGGATGCTGTCTTGATCCGCTTTTCCGTTTGCTGTCAACGGAAAGAACAGAAAGCATATAATTATTTTCAAGTATTTCATAGTCTATTACATTGAAAAAGAGGGTATTGAGTGCCTATGTATTGGACATATAGATACAACATGCTGGGTATATAGATACAACGTGTTGGATATATATGCCCAACACACAGTATATATATACCCAGCAACCCTGCTATTAGCACCCATTGAAGTACTTGTATATCAACCTGTTGATAATATTGTTTATTTCTTCAATGCGTCGTTCAACACTGCCCGTATTTCGGAAGAAGAAGGACGCGGAGCATCCATATAAATCAGACTTCCGTCTTTGCCAACCAGCATAAAACGAGGAATACCTGTTATCTTATAAGGTTTGGACAATGCAGGTCCTGCCATGTCTCCGGCAAAAAGCTGTACACCGGGAAGCTGTTCTTTTATCACGAAGTCCTTCCATTTCTGGATATTTTTAGACGCATCGACACTAATCCCCATAAATACAATATCTTTATTGTCTTTATATTCGGCTTCCAGTGCTTTCATAGCCGGCATCTCCTTTTACACGGACCGCACCAGGTAGCCCAGATATCAATATAGACAACCTTGCCACGAAAATCGGAAAGAGAAATATCATTTCCTTCCGCATTAGGAAACGTCAAGTTAATGATTTCTTTCTTCTCCATACTCTCTCTAAAGTTATCTTCAATACGTTGCCAACGCTCTTTCTGACTGTCGGTGATGAGGAAACTGCCATATTCTTTCTTATATTGTTCCAGTCCCACCTGTGTCTTGCTCATTCCGCTGAACATTAACGCTATTTCTCCTTTAATAGTGTCATTACTAATCATCCCAACGTCTTCTTTCAACATAGCCGAAACGGGATTCTTTTTCGTTTCTCTCCGGCTGATGAGGAATCAGATACCATGGACTTGAGCATATATGCATTGACAAATAAACGCAATCCGTTGGGATAATTGAGAATGCCTGCAGTACGGGCAATAGCAGGAATATCTATCTGCCGGTAATAATCAATAAAATCCTCCTTCTGCGGATGTGCTGTCCTTACCGTATAAATGAACTGTACAGCATTGAACAGCAAATCATACTTACGAAAATCAGCAAACGTAGTGTCGAAAACCTTATTCTTTGTTTTCTTCACTTTATAAGAACCCAGTTTATCCAGTTTCTCTTCCAACAGCGGAAAAAAGTCTACATACGTACTGTGTTTTCCCATAAAATACACAGCTTTATCTTCCAGAGGAAAAATAAAATCATGCCAACGGGCCATTTCCTTGTTCTCCGCCGTATTCTCTTTTCCTATCAGTTCATAACTTTCGGGTAATATCCGCACATTCAATGGGTCGCCCGGCTTCATATAAAATGTATAACGATTCTGAAATACCGAAGAGGAAGTACCCAACACGAAATACCCTTCCTGCTCTGGGGTAAACGTCATCTGAAACTACCGTCTTCTCCTAACGCAGAAGTGGCCACTTCCGACAAGTTACCGCCTTCTACAATCTTGAACATTTTGACTGCTTTTGTTTTACCCCTTTCCCACACGCCACTGACAGTAGATGTTTGGGCAAACAAACTTCCTGCACAGATAAACGCAGGAAGGATCATTAATAATAATTTTTTCATGGATTATTCATTTTGAGTATATATATAAAAATCTTTGCAAGAATAGTACTTCGATTTAGCTACCATATTATTCAGTCCGATATAGCGGGCATTCACAGGTTCGGCAAACTTGAAGTACATGTGTTCGCATCGGCTGGGAAGTGCTATTGAACCGAGGCTCACCGAAAGACGGGTAGCATTATAGAGTTCCTCTCCGGCATAAGACAAGTCCATGCTTGCAGGAGACATCGAGCTATTGTTCGCCCTGAGATATATTCCGGTGATATTGCGAACTTCATGTCCCAAATCGATTGTGACACTGGCCGGAACATCCAATACCCAGAAACCTCCTTCGAACATACTTTCCCAACTGCCTTGAGTAAATTTATATTCTTCCGACAGGGCTTTATAACCGCTCCTTTCTGTCTGTCGCACACCAAACGCAGTATCATCGCTTTCAAGCGTGTACCCACCGGATACCGAATTCACTACTAGATAATATACATCTGTACGCATAGTCTTGACAGGCTCTGCCGCACCCGGTGACGTAACCGATTTTATCTTTATGGGGACAAGATAATTATCACCCGCAAACTGCGACGTCTCTCCCTTATAGGCGATATGTCCCGTAGCCGTTGTACTGCCGGCCGGTAACGCAACATCGGCCAATTCCCAGTCACTCACGGCAAGGGTTTTGAAAGCTGTCCCATATTTGCTATTGAAAGCTGCTACCAGACTATTGTCTACTTCCAGCCCGATATTTATATCATTGTCTGACGCAATATAAGCCATAAGCGGCAGATCGTATCCGGTGAAACTTTCGTTTCCTGCAACCATCACACTGTTTTTACCTTCTTCAAATCCCACACCGTTCTCCTGTTCACATCCAACGTCAGATAAGAGACTCTTTTACTGTAATCTACTTGTGCATCATAGCCCGAAGCCGAAGTGATACGCACCGGCATGATGTATCCGTCCATACTGGTAAACCCGTCCAAAGGCCGGGTCAAGGCAACGGTAAGTGTATCTGCAGATTCCATACTTCCCTCGGGAATGGTCAGGGTCGATTTATTCAACCTGATCCAATTACTTGCAAACCGGTGATAGGATGTTTCATTTTTCTTATTGTATACATCTACCAACAATGTATCAATAGTAACTTTCACCGTCAAATTGCCACCTGCCGGAGAAGTACAATTGACTACCAGTTTGGCAACCAATGTATCCATATTGGCAACCTTACCTTCTACTGTACGTTGGGCATTGAAAGCAAGTGAAGCATACTTATCGCTGATAAATACTTTGTTAGAAGCTTCAGCAGCTGTCTGTTTCTCATAATTGTTGATGTCATCCGTGCATCCTGCAAAAAAGCTGCATGAACTGCAAGTCACCAGTAACAGACATATTATTTTTCTAAGTTTCATATTTTTCATCTTTCTAAATCGTTTAAGGTTTATAATCCATACCTACTATCTTTCCAAAACCTTTCCACGACATCTCTATCGTTTCATCATCATTCACCTTGTGCGTCGCTATGGCAAGTGCACCGGAAGAAGCATTCGGCATGGAATAGAAGTCTATTCTGCCTCCTTCATCCTTTCCTAAGGAACTGTTGTAGGTAGCGATTCCCAAATATTTACTGCTTGTACTGGGAATCATAAACTTTAAAGCGGTTATTTCATTGTAACCTTCGGGAAGAACCGCATCCGTTATTTCTCTAACCACTGCATTGCTACCCGATACGTCGGCATAAAACACCCGGTTATCTTCAGTTGCATAATAGATAAACGCATTGTTGGGTTCGGGAGCGGCAGCAATAAATTTGGCATGGTCAATGCCGGTAGACGCATCAAATATACACGTTCTCAATTTATTATCTTTCGTCACCAAAGCAGTAGTGTTAGACGGTAAACTATACTCAATATATTTAAATGTACCGTTGCTTTGTTTCAGAAAAGCAAAAGAGGTCATTTTACTTATAGTGGTATAGCGTTCGCTCATATACAGCAATCCTTCATTTTTATCATTAAAGTTGAAAATATGGTCGGAAGACTCATCCAGAAAATCTTCGGTAAAGAAGAACGATGTACTGAAATCACTGGAAGAACGGTATGTAGTCTGGCAACTGAATTTATTTTGTTCCTGATTGAAAAACATAGTAATTCTGCTGCCACACGATATAAACGGAGCGGGTTCATAACGTTTACTATCGTATACGGTATTCCCCGTACGATAAGCATTCATCGGATAGGAAAAGAAGTAGTAGACAGGATAAGTGTTGTGCAAATACCAATTCCCCTGTCCGTTATCATCTTTCATATACATATATATATGCGGTTTTATATTACCATTCAAAGCAAAATAACCCACTTTCATCTTTTCCGCTACAATAGGCCGCCCAACTGATACATAGTCTTGATGAAGAGGCGAACCATTTTCCACGGAACTGGATATATCATACGAAGGATCCCAACTGAAATCTGCTACTTTCAAACGTGTCGTATAATGGTCGGTCAGCAAGTAAACCGAACGATTAGAACCATCCGGCTGATATGGATGAGGAGCAGTAGGGTCAGCAAAGATATTGAGTTCATAAGGTTTCACCCCTTCACGTTGCAGGAAGGTGCGGTAGAAGCCAGTATATTATACTTCGGTATATATTGATTCTGGGAATTCTGAACGATCATTCCCATATCAAATCCATCTTCTTTCTCATACAATAAGACATATCCCTTGTTGAAAGTTCCCGCTACTCTTATACTGAAAATTTGTCGGTAAGCAATATCCGTCACTTTGTTTTTTGCTTCGAAGGCACAAGTATAAGTACTATTCGGAGATCCGATAGGATCAGCTATAACAAAATCAAAGTCTTTACCCTCCGCAATACATTCCATGCAGAACCGCTTTTATAATACCACGTATAATCCAGATTGTCCGTATTACCCGAAGTTGTATTGAGTTCAGGAGTAATCAACAACCGTTCTCCTACTTCCACTGAATAACTCTCCTGAATGTTAGCAATTTCTGTCACCCGATTGATTGCCTCATAGTCATAATTGCCCTTGTCTTCATTACACGCAAACAGAGACAGTATCCCGGCACATACAATTATTATCCGTAAATCTATTATATATTTCATATCCGTCATCTTTTATTGAATACTCGGTAGAGGAGTCTTGACCTCTTCACCAAACTCATCCACCAAAGGTTCTCCATGTTCTTCTTTATATTTTACTAAGTAACGATTAATCAATGAAATCATTCCAAAAGAAACTTCCCTCGAAAAACGTTTGGTAAACGTTTCCTTACCCGTCGGGTCGTTATCTTCGGGATCAATCTCAAAATATTCTCTAGTCACTCCGCAAGCCTCATATATCACATTCATTTTTGCATTACTGTATGCGCCGAATGTACTTTCTAAGGTCATCGACGAATAAGAAGCCGCCCATAAACTGGGTTTTTCAGCCAGTGCCGTAAAATAAATACTATAAATCAATCCGTTTCGATTGTTTCCTTTATCATATCTGGACGTTGAATAATCCGTATGAAAGTTTTCATTCGAAGCCAACCGGATACGGGCAAACAACATTTCATTATCAACGGCTTCCGTACGTTTCAGCCTTACTTCCACATTACCAAAGATTGAGTTGGCAGGTAGATACGCAGACAAAATCTCTATATCTTCTCCTTCTGTGGCTGTCGATTCTTCAGGTATCATCACTACTTTTACCGCCCGGTCTGTTTCCGAAACTCGTCCCATTAGTTTGATAGGAATCTTAATGATACTGTCGTTTTTCAACGGCCTGTCATATCCCATATTAACAGTGATCTGATCTTCATTTTCTCCAAAGTCGGAAGAGGATGCATCAGCATATTTAAAATAAATTCGAGGAACATCTTCATAAGTCATTAAATCCTCGTCAGCGCAAGATACCATTCCTATCCCAAGAAATAGAAATGTATAAACACACCATTTAAAACTGTTTCTTTTCATATTGAATTTATTTTTAAAGACTAAATTATATATCTGTTTCAATATTCGGAATAGGTATATTATACATTGCACTGGCATTTACTGCCACCGAAGTTCCTCCGTATCCGGGAAACATCTGATCGCTCTTCATCCGCTTATGATAAAAATAAACTTGCCCTTCCCCATAAAACTCCTTATAATATTCACTCTCTATGTGGGAATAGAATTGTTCATCCATATCATTCTCCGTCAAGTAATAAAAGCTAGTCTCCGGAATGCCTCTATGAGAAGAAACAGTGTTCAATAGTTCGGCAGCTGTCTTTTTATCACCATCTTTCAAGGCTGCTTCCGCCTGAATATAATACATTTCAGTAACACGAATCAACGGTTGGAAATCGACCAACGCGGGAAGATTACTATTGGCTGAAATATTAAACTTGTTAGAGATGTAGGTACCATTTTGCGAATAGGAGACAGAACTTCCTCCCTGGTCGTTACTTTCCGTCCACTGCCGGGCACGGACATCTATTATTGCTTTCAGGTTATCACCAAAACCGGAATAGATGTTTTGAACCAAATTATCACGGTCTACTGCATATAAATCGTTTATATCCGTTTTATTATAAAAGGAGTTATAATTGGAAAGCATATCCGGATTGTTGATTCCAAAAACTACTTCATTGAAGAAAGAGTAATCCATATTGGCAAGTACGGTTGTAACATTTGTCCATGAGAACACTTTTCCTTTTTCCCCTATCTGATCAGTCACTACCTTGGCTGCTATAGCCGCATTCTTATAGTCTCCTATATATTGCAATACACGGGCTTCGAGCGCTTTCACCGCATAATAATTCATACGTCTGTTACGATTCTTATAAAAATCACTTATCAGCTCCTTACTAATAGCAGAGTCATCAGACAGAATAGGGTCAGCAGCCAACAACCGTTCCGCCTCACGAATATCCTCCAATAAATAATCCAAATATTCATCGGCAGTGGAGTACACATCTTCTTCATAACCGACATGATTCAGTATCATATCCGTAGTTCTACTATACGGCAAAATCTTATTGATATTCGAACGATCTTCCCATCTGGGGCCGAACAAACGGAAAAGGTCAAAATGAAGATAAGCCCGTAATCCGTATGCCTCACCCATCAATACATCTTTATTGTTACTACCGATAACAGCAGTCGATCCCTCCATGCTTTTCAAAAAATAGTTGATATTGAGAAGCGTATTATATCCGCTTTTCCATATATCGGCAAATATGCTTTCAGCTGCTCCATACTCTTCGGACCGTCCGTTACAGAGGAAAAACAATGTGGCAGACAATTTATTTCCCGACGGTTGTGACGGAGGATAGGTATAAAAGTGCCCCATTGCGTCCAGAGCAGTCTGAGATAAATTCGCCCCGTAAAGGGAGGTAGATATTAATTGCCTGTAAAGCCCGTTTAAAGCTCCATGAATACCTGCTTCCGTTTTATACTGGTCTTCTTCCAATACCTTGTCCTTCGGTGCCACATCCAGAAAGTCGCTACAGGAAGTAAAGAAGCCTATGGCTACTATATATAATAAATGTGATATATTTCTTTTCATACTTAATTCTATATTTATTCGTGTATTGTTATCGTTAGAAACGAGCACTTAATCCGAAAGATATGGCTCTCTGGAACGGATAGTCCGTTCCTCTTTCCCGTTTCATTTCGCTCAAGTCGAAGAAATCATTGAATGAAACATTAAACCGCAGGTCTTTCAGGAACAAACGCTTAATCCATTCGTCTCTGGAAAAATCCCAACTGATACGTGCACTTTCGCCACGCAGATAATTGTCGCGTTGAACAAAGCGAGATGAAATCGGAGTCTGGGTAGTTAATGAAATACCCTTGAACTGTGATACATCACCGGCATTCTGCCATCTGCTATACAAAGCACGCTTATCCTGATTATAAGCAATGTTCGATGCAGAAATATTTTCTACCTTGTTAAACAAAGCCGAGTTGAATGCAAACGAACCTAAGTTATAACGTAAGTTGACACTTGCCTGCAAATTCTTGTAAGTAAACGATATACCGAATACACCCCGTATTTTCGGATTGGTATCGGCTATCTTCACACGGTCGTCAGCATTATAATCGAATGTAGGAGTTCCGTTCTTGGTGAGAAATACTTCCTTACCCGTTGCCGGATCGATGCCTAACGAACGAACTGCAAAAAGGGCAGTAGGACTTTCACCATCCTGATACTGTATCATTGAGTTTACATTCAACTTACTATCTACCGAAGAGTCTTTCTTATAGGCATCGTTCAAGTTAGCTAGAGCTTCTCCAAATCCTCCATATACAGATTTATAAGTATTTCCGTTCAAACGGAAGTTCAGCATAATGCGCTTTTCCAGATTTCGTATAGCATACCAACTCACATTAAACTCAAAACCATTAGTATTCAAATGACCGAGGTTAATGGGTAAAGTAGACAAACCGCTGGAAGGCTTTTGCTGAATAGATACTACCAATGGATTGGTATTTGTATGATAGTAGTCCATGGTCAACAACAAACGATTATCCCAGAACATAAGATCAATACCCACAGAGGTCTTCTTTACAACTTGCCACTCCAAATTAGGATTGGCATAACCGGACAAATAAGAAGCAGTACCGAAAATATCGCTACCTGCATAATAACTATATACATTACTTGTCAGGTTACTGACATTCTGATTACCGTTACTACCAAATGAACCACGTAATTTTAATTCCTGCATCCAGTCCCAGTCCTTAGCAAATGATTCCTTGCTGACATTCCAACCGGCCCCTACCGACCAGAATGTCTGGAATTTCTTATCGCGCCCGAAAGAAGTGGAACCGTCACTCGAAAGACTGGCATCAAACAAATAACGATACTTATAGTTATAATTGAAAGTCCCCAGAAAACTTACTCCACGACTAATGCTTTCGCTATATCCGGGTGTCGAATTTTCTTTAAAGGAATAAGCAAAAGAAGGAATGGCACCTACTCCTTTCGGAAAACCGGTAGCTACAAATGACTCGGTATTTGAAGAAGTAGACCTGATTTCAGCGCGGCCATTGAAAGTCAGATTATGATCATTCAAAGAAAGTGCATAAGCGATACCGGTATTCATGGTATAACGCCAACTTCTGGATTTCGATGAGGAATATTCACCTTGTTTGGTATAATCCGACGAAGCATACTTCGTATGAGCCGGATCGGTGAAGTTCATATTGTCAGTGTTGGTTGTATTCAAACTCATTGAGGCCGTCCAACGCAGATTATCAATAATATACCAATTAAGGTTTGTGTTATTAGTAACGGACAGTATTTTAGATCTGTTTTCGGAAGGCAACATAGCATTGTAATATGGATTAGTAGCTGTTATATCGGCATAATTCGCACGTTTATACACATCCAGATCACGAGGGATAGTACCGTCTTCATTAGTAACCGGATAATAAGGATTAGCATTTACAAACTCTGAAAAGGAGCCCCATGCACCATTATTTCCATTTGTTATGTTTACATTCAAGTTATTCGAAATATTAAACTTGTTTTTACGGTAAGTCATACGCATATTTCCTCCGAATGTCTGGCGAACAGAACCTTTCATAACTCCTTGGATATCTTTGAACATAGCACCTATCTGATACAGGAATCCTTTGTCACCTCCTGACACATTCAATGAATGAGATTGTGTGACGGCAGTTTGGATAGGTACTTTCAACCAGTAAGTATCTACTCCTCTTCTCACATTCTCCAAAGCCCGCTGATATTGTGCAATGCTTTCTCTGTTGCCTGACCAGTCATTCAAATCACCATAACGACCGGCCAAGACTTCAAATTCCAGTTTTTCGGCAGCATTCATCATGTTGTAAACACTCAAGTCGGCCCATGCCACTTGCGCATCTCCACTATAATTGATCATCACTTCACCGGCTTTGGGTTTAATAGTTTCTACAACCACCACGCCGTTTGCTCCCTTTGAACCGTAAATGGCAGTGGAAGCAGCATCTTTAAGTAAAGTGATAGATTCAATTCTATTGATATCCAAATCATTAATCTCTTGCAGGCTAGATTCAAAACCATCCAAAATAAACAGAGGTTCATTGGGATTGGTCGTCGTATCATCATAAATTCCGGAAATAGTCATCGTAGTACCACCACGCATGGTAATTCTGGACATGGTATTAGGGTCGGACCCCATCGACATATCATCAGCAACTACGAAAGAAGGATCCAACGTTTTTAAACTTTGAAGCACATTAATATTACCCACAGCCTTCAGTTCCTCCTGATTGACTGTCCTATACGAACCGGTAAACCCCATTTTATTACGTTGGATAATACCTGCCTCTACTACCACTTCATCCAATGCTTTGGTATCGGTTTTCAGTACCACCGACATCTGGGGTTTCGGAGATAACGATTGGGATTGCATGCCTACATAAGATATCTTTATCCGATTGCTTTGAGGCACATTGATAAGTCTGAAATTCCCGTTCGCATCTGTAATGGTGCGAATAGAAGTTCCTTCTACCTGTATGGTTGCACCAATTACAGGTAGTCCGTCTTCTTCAGCAATAATTTTACCTTTTACTTCCGAAATAACATTCTGAGGATTTTTATGTGTAATATTGATGAATTGCCCTTCAATGACATACTTCAAAGGATGCTTCCCAATAATTACCTTTAAAACTTCTTCAATCGAAGCTTTCTCCACCTTTCCGGTAGAATGATAAGAACGAACTTCATCGTAGATAAAAAGTACTTTATATCCCGATAATTTCTGCAAACGTTTAAAAATAGAAGGTAAACCTTCATTTTTAAATTCCATTGTTATTTGCTTTCCATTACCAACTTGTGCCTTAACATAAGGTGAATGGACATAACAGAACAACAAAAGTAAAACAATCAATTTCCATGCTTGTCTTTCCATAAATCCGATTGGTTAAATAAATCTATTTTTTATATTTTATACGAGTTTTATAAAAGAATGGTTACCCATAAAAAGATTTATTTTCCAAAAATATTTTTCTAACCGGATTTATTTCTTGCTGAATAGTTGTTTTTTACTCGATAATAAGGCTTTCACCTTCTAAATAGACATGAATTCTTTCCATACGATTTAACAACTCAATCAAATCAGAAACTTTCTGTTGACGGTTTGCCAGAAAATGCATACGCAGATTCATTATCTCACTGTTTCTAAATTCTATATCTATATTATACCATTTACCTATTTCTTTCATCATGTCAACCAGTGCAACATCGTCGAAATAGAAAGAATCCTTCCTTCCAATACAAGAATGTTTCCGTATCAACTTCATCAACGGCAAATGTTCCGTCTGAAACGAGTTGTGCACTTTGCCCCGGCTTCATTTCTACAGTTTGTAAACTACAGGTATCACTGACGGCAACTTTTCCTTCGATTAAGGTAACACGGACATTGTCGGGGGTATAGCTACACATATTAAATTCCGTTCCTAATACTCGAACCTGCAGATTTCCACTTTTCACGATAAAAGGATGTTCTGTGTCTTTGGTAACATTAAAATAAGCTTCCCCTTCCAAAGAGACGACTCGTTCTTTTCCTTTGAAAACAGTAGGATAAGCCAAGCGACTGTCTGAATTAAGAATACTTCAGTCCCCTCGGATAAAACTACCTTAAATAGTCTCTCCTCTCGGTATACTTAATCTATGTATCTGTACTTTTTTATTTCTTATTTTCTTATTCTCAGTCTGAATAGTATTATAAGCAATCTTCTGCGGTGATAATTTCACCGTAGAAGAGGGAAGTGATTGCACTGCTTTTTTTAAAGGTTCAACTTTTTCTTCACCGGCAACCTGCAAAGTAACTTGCTGCGGGGCGTGGTCTGCCTGAAAAACTTTAATACTTTCTATATCCGATTCCGGAGAAAAGGACATCATGCGTAAAACCAGTATAATAATGATTGTTGCCGCTACTCCTGCAACACTTGTCCATAAAATATAGAGTACTTTTTATTTCGCCTGTCCAGATGTTTTCGATGAAAATCAGCTAAAGCCTGCTGTGTATTAATGGAAAGTGCATTTTTTTCCATTTGCATTCCTATTACAGCTTCTGCAATATCACTGCAGGTCTGAAAGCATTCCTCATTCTCTCTTAATGCTTGCAATTGATCGGAAGTAATATCAGAAACATTTTCCATTATTTCCAAAGCTTCCTTTTCCGACTTATTTATATATGTATTATTTTCATCCATAGATTATTCATTAGATATATAATATACGTTTTAAAATTCATTTTGGTTACCTTTTTGGCCTAATTCTTCACGAAGAATACGTAAAGCTTTTACTATATTCTTATGAATAGCCGCCACGCTTACATTTAGTTCCTCGGCCACTTCCTTATATTTCTTGTTATGGATGTAACACGCTTCCAAAATGTAATAATTATACGGAGTCAGCTTTTTCATGGTTTTTACGAATACATAAAATACGGGAATCCGGTTGTTGTGAATCGATTCTTTTATTTTATTGATTAATTGCGTAGTAAACTCTACATATTCTTCATGAATATTTTGCTTGCGAAGGTAATCTATGCAACGTGTACGGATGATTGTATAAAGATAAGTTTTCGCCGTTGCTTCTTCTATCTTTTCATAATTACGCCACAAATACTCAAAAGCATCACTTACGATATCCCGGCATACTTCAGCATCATTTATGAAATAGTATGCAAAATATACAAACTGTGCATACCATTCATTAAACATTTTGTCAAAAGTAGCCCTGTCATCCATTTAATATCGTATTCTTCTGTTATTTCTGGCAGACAAATATACATTAAAACTTAATACGTAGTTGCATTTGTACATCTGCTTTTTTATTTCCATAGATTAAATCATTGCCGGAACCAATCTCATTCCGGTCGAGATAAACGGTTTCTCCGAATTTAGTTATAAACAACCAGTGTTTATTCAATTCATATCTTAACCGGACAGCACAACGAAATCCACGACCTTGAAAAGACGGAGTATAAAACGTATAAAGCAATCCGCTTTCCGAAGCATACACACGCGAGTCATAATCGTCTGTACAAAAGTAACTGCCCTGAACGTCAGCAAACAGCCTGGCCCAAGGCAGTTGGGAGGATATCATTTGTGTAACCTGATATCCTTTATTAGCAGCTCTGTCCTGAGAATGAAAATGATTATAATCTAAAGTTGTACGACTGCTTAACACATCCCAAAGAATAGTTCAAACGATAACGAAGTTGATGGTGAAAAATAGGAAGTGTTAGTGTTCCTTTACTACCTGTCAAGTCACGTTCTTTCTGCTTATAACGATATTTCAGATACATTGATAAATTAGTACGCGGAGTAAAAGTTGCCTGAATCAATCCGTCCGTTCCACGGGAAGGTTTATTAATTCTGTATTTCTTCCAGGGAAAAGAAAACAGATCGAATGAAACAAAAACCTCCAATGGCTGAAAGGTGTTGTTTCTAATCCAACATAATATCCCTGTTCATTTTGTGTCGTACTTCCTTCACCGAATGAATGAGCATACATGGCCCAATAGTTATAAGAATAAAACCGATGTATCAACATGAACTGGAGTGTCTTGAACCGGCGAGTATTGCAATCGGTTCAAAGAAGCCCAACCTTGTTTTCCTATGGCTGTTTCTCCTTGAAAAGAGAAGCGACGCCAGCGGTAAGCATAATCTATTCCCAGATTATAGAAGTTATTTCCATGAAGATTGTACTTGGAATAACCTGTTAGTTCCGGTTCGTATGGTCGGTTGAAAAGGTAGTAAATACCGGTGATACCCAATCGGATACGGTTGTGTTGATAACTCACATGTCCACCTGTTAACTGTGGTGAGCAAGTTCTTTTTATCCGCTTCCTTTTGACTTCGATGCAGCCCGGTTTTGTATACAGAAGTGATTTCTCCGTCCGTAATTACTCCATCCAGATTCCGATGTGAATAGAATGCAGAAACCGATAAACGTTTTGTCAAAGCAACAGTAGTTGCCACCCCACGAAAATAATTATATTCATCCGTAGAAGAATGCCTTTTGATTCCAGTGCTGCGATTGTTGAAAGAGGAGGCATATATTGTTTTTCCCATTAGATAATCAGTACTCATCACTAATCCTTGCCCGAAACTAAGCCGATAGTTACCAACAGCTAATGCTTTTAATCGTCCACAATCTCTTAAGTAACAGATAAAAGGAATAATAATCATAGCCGTAGCTATTGTGCAAAGCTCCAAAAGGTTCTCCGGCATCTTTTTCAGCAACTCCTCCTGCATAGAGCTGGTCACTATACCGGAAACTGTATTTCACAGAGTTATAAACAGAAGGTCCTAAATAGGTATGTTCATAACCTTTTCGCTTATAAAATGGTATATCCAAGCGAGTTAACAGCTCATTTTTACCATATTTCGCTGCGCCTTTCAACAGACTTTTCCACCGGAAAGCAGGCTCATTGTTAATAGCTTTTATACAGACGAAAGGTAGTAAATACTGGATTGTCTGCCTATCCATCTCTCTACCAGTTGAAGTTCGTAGATGGTTTTCATCTGCCCATGTATATAGATATAGGCCAACAAATGCTCAATCTGAATATCACTTAAAGGAAAGGAAACTGTTCGAGTTGTTCACGGGTAGCACTATTCAAATTAACTGGCTCTTGCAGACGATTGGAAAGCTCTTCCAATTCATTTTCCCAATTCAGAGTATTAACCGAGTTATCAGTTCCGTTATTAACGGATAAATCTTCAAGAACTTCCTCTATAAGACTTTCAGAAGGGTTTTGAGCACTACAAGCAGGAATTATTAACAGGCTGTTTATAATACTTATCAACCGTAAGTTGAGTAGTTTTCATCAATAAAATGTGTATATTCTTCCTGCTTTTCACAGATAAGGCCGCAAAGATACTTTAAATAGGTTAACGCTCTAAGAGAAATGTCTGAATAATAAAATTTTAATTCTATTTTTGTATGTGAAAAGGAGGCTTAACATAGTAGTAATGACGCTGTTTGCTGTTTTTTACTGTTCGTTGCGCCTGCAAGCTCAAGAAAAACAAAGCATCAATGGATACTTGGTTCCGATGTGTATCTACAATGGAGATACCATTCCATGTGTCCACTAAGAACTGTGTATATCTTCCGTCCGTTGAAATTCAAAAATGAAAAGGAACGCAGAGAGTATTACCGACTGATTCGCAATGTGAAAAAGGTATATCCTATCTCCAGGAAATCAACCAGGCCATCATCGAAACTTACGAATATCTCAGACATTACCCAATGAGAAAGCCCGTCAAAAACATATCAAACGGGTGGAAAAAGGATTGAAAGAGCAATATACTCCCCGAATGAAAAAACTATCTTTTGCACAGGGGAAACTGTTGATAAAGTTAGTAGACCGCCAAAGTAATTCTACCAGCTATGAACTGGTAAAAGCATTTATGGGACCTTTCAAAGCGGGATTCTATCAGACTTTTGCTGCATTATTCGGAGCCAGCTTCAAAAAAGAATATGATCCGCAAGGTGAGGACAAACTAACGGAACGTGTAGTATTGCTGGTAGAGAACGGACAAATCTAAATTACGTGTCTGATGCTTATTAACCAACTTTATTAACCGAAAGTTAGTAAAGCTATTACTTTCTTCTACAACATTATCCTTGATTTACCAACATCGATTTCGTTTTTACAAGACATATATAAGCTATTTGCAGGGCATATATACCCAATGTGATGTATATATATATCCACCATGCTGGGCATATATGTCCAATACGCTGTATATATATGCCCAGTAAACAGGATATATCCCTCCTATAAAGAGTACAATGACATAACTTGGATTCTATACTTATGAACAATTATATATATATTGATTATAAGCGAATTAACTATATTATTAACTAGTTATAAACCACTTATTAACTAATAAGGTTTTAAGCTGTCAACGAAGTTTTTTGAATAAATCCCAGATCACAATTCCTGTCGTTACAGAAACATTCAATGAGTGTTTCGTACCATATTGGGGTATTTCGATACAACCGTCCGAATGGTTAATAACCTCCTGCTGCACACCTTTCACCTCATTTCCCATTACGATAGCGTATTTCTTACTTTTATCCAATTCCAGTTCATCAAGCATGATACTTCCTTCCGCCTGTTCTACCGAATAGACCATATAACCAGCTTTTCGAAGGTTATCAACAGCATCAACAGCGTTATCAACATACTTCCAGTCGACAGTGAATTCAGCCCCCAATGCTGTCTTATGCATTTCGGGATGTGGAGGAGTTGCCGTTATACCACACAAATAAATACATTCAATACGAAAAGCATCCGAAGTACGGAACACCGAACCTATATTGTGCAGACTACGAATATCATCCAACACTACCACCAGAGGCAGTTTCTCAGCCTGTTTAAACTCTTCGGCACTGATACGGTTCAGCTCTGTTATTTTCAGTTTGCGCATACGTCTTTTCTTTTATTACATTCTGATTGCAAAGGTAACTCTTTTCTGTTAACACAGATGTTGATAACAGTTTAAAACCTGTCAAAACTATCGGCAAAGATTTTGAAAAATAATTCTTGCATTATTCAAAAGAAGGTATAAGAGGACTTCATTATGAACATTCCAAAAAATTAAATCAAAACTTTCTATGCAGACATAAACATATTTTTCAGCACTTATCTACCTGTTTATATCCATAAAGTTTTTAACTTTGCACTTTATCAACAGGGAGTTAATAGATAACTTCCATTGACCGATGCTTGCATTGATAATAAAGCAGATATACAGTAAATCTTCTTCTTTTTTCCCGTTCATAACGGACTTATAAAGCAGAAGTATGGACTAATAACTTATCCGGCAAGAAAAAACGGATTTATTTGCTAACATTATTAACAAGCAATCATCACTAACAAAGGATTTTTTTAAAAAAGGAAGAAATAAGAATATTATTATGAATGAACTCATAAAGGCTATTAACGAGCTGAAGAAAGAAAAGAATGCGATCATTCTGGGCCACTACTACCAGAAGGGTGAAATACAAGACATCGCTGATTACGTTGGTGACAGTTTGGCATTGGCTCAATGGGCGGCCAAAACGGAAGCGGACATCATTGTGATGTGCGGCGTTCACTTTATGGGTGAAACGGCGAAGGTGCTTTGTCCGAACAAGAAAGTGCTGGTGCCCGACATGGAAGCAGGTTGTTCGTTGGCGGACAGTTGTCCGGCGGACAAGTTTGCGCAGTTTGTCAAAGAGCACCCGGGACACACCGTTATTTCGTACGTCAACACAACGGCTGCGGTTAAAGCGGTAACGGATGTGGTGGTAACTTCCACCAATGCACGGCAGATTGTGGAAAGCTTCCCAAAAGATGAGAAAATAATTTTTGGTCCGGACCGGAATCTGGGTAATTATATCAACTCAGTTACGAACAGGAATATGCTTCTTTGGGACGGAGCCTGCCATGTACACGAACAATTTTCGGTTGAAAAGATCGTGGAACTGAAAGCACAACATCCGGAAGCATTGGTACTGGCACATCCCGAATGTAAGAGTACGGTGCTGAAACTGGCGGACGTGGTAGGTTCTACGGCTGCATTGCTGAAGTACGCTGTGAATCATCCCGAAAACACATATATCGTAGCTACCGAATCGGGTATCCTGCACGAGATGCAGAAGAAATGTCCGCAGACGAAGTTTATTCCGGCTCCTCCTAATGATAGTACGTGCGGATGTAATGAGTGTAGCTTTATGCGGTTGAATACGTTAGAGAAGCTCTATGAGTGTCTGAAGAATGAGTCACCGGAAATTACGGTGGATCCTGAAATAGCGGAGAAGGCAGTGAAGCCTATTCAGCGGATGCTGGAGATTTCGGCGAAGCTGGGATTATAAGAAATTATTTTGGTTTACTTACTGGATATCTTTGAAAGAAATATCTAAAAAGAAAAGGAGAAACTTATTGTTGTCAAGTTTCTCCTTTTCTTTTTAGTGTTAATATATTGCGAAAGACTTTATGACCGGATTATCTTTAGCTTCTTCTATTTCCAACTTTACAACAGATAAGGAGTGAGTTGGAAAATGTTCAATCCGTTTATGACCGATACAACTTCCTTCAGAAAGTTGTATCCATTTTCCATTACACAGACCTTTTAGTTTATATTTCAGAACTCTTTCTCCAAATGCTATATCTTCTGACAATACGATACGGCTTATATTGGTCTCTTTGTTTAACCGGATAGATAGTTCGTATCCTTTGCCTGATATTTTTCGGATAGGTTTTGAAAATGTTTTTCGTATAATGTCACCGAATTCTTTCGCTCTTTTTACATCAGCATCAGGAACCAAGCCGTTCTTATCTATTACTAAACCAAGCAGCATATTGGTATTACGTCCTACACTGGTTTCATATTTAAGTAAAAGCTCATCAGTAGAAAATATCAGATGATCTTCATTAGCGCGCCAAAACCAACCACCTTGGAATGAGTCATTACGGCGTAGTGTGAAATCAGCTTCTCCGGGACACCAGTAGTTTCCGTGTGGATTACCGTATAAGCCTTTTATCTTCTGTACGCCATCAGCGGAAGTTGTTGCATCGGCTGTTGCCCAACAGGGATAAGGAGAGTTACCTTCTTCATTACCTACCCAGCGGATTAAATTCGGATATCCATAAGGGCCTTGAAATGCAATGGAATTGGGCTGTAAACGTTGAATAAGTGTCAATATATCAGCTCCTCCATTTTGCTGAGAGAGTACGCCGCCATCAAACCATATTTCAAACAGTTTTCCGTAATTACTCCAAAGTTCGGTCAATTGTGTCTCTACTATTTTGTTATATTCTTCTTGGGTGACCGGACTTCCTTTATTGACAAGTCCAGGGTTGTCGACATGTAGAAAACCATTAGCGGTAGTACTGGCATAGATTCCTGGTTTAATTCCGTATTTTCGGCAAGAAGCGACAAATTCGGCTACAATGTCTCCCTTTCCATTTTTGTAAGGTGAATTTTTTATACTGTATTCATGAGCCGTTGTTGGCCATAATGAAAAACCGCTGCAATGTTTGGCTACTAACACTGCATATTTGGCTCCAAGGCTTTTGGCTGTGTGTATCCATTGATCGGTATCAAGGGAAGAAGGATTAAATGTAGATGGTGAAGGATGGGTACCAAATTGTCGCCAATTATAGTCGGGGTGGAATACCGGCATATCAAAGTGAATGATAACTCCTATTTCAGCATTTGCCCATTCTTGTTGTAATTCATTCGGACATGCAATTATTTTCTCTTGAGCATCGAGAAAAGGACTGGTAAATGTCAGAATAGCAAAGATTATGCATTGAATGAATGTTTTCATTGTATAATGATTTAGTATATACATACTTGTGTTATGATATAGCAAAGATAAGAGATATTAAATTTTAAAGCAAATTCTTTTATTAATCTTCGATATTAAGAAGAAGAGTTTGATGAATTAATCAGCACATTCAAGATTTCTATATTTGATTAAATTTAGTATATGAAATGATATTCAATTCTTTTTTGCATTTCAGTATCTTTTTTTCTACCTTTGCTTATGGGTTAATAAATGGATAGAGAAATACTTAATAGGCATTTGAATGAGATAAACTAAGTATGAACATCAAATAAAATTAAGTAATGAAAAACATTAATATTTCATGGGCCGTATTTATAGTAGGTATATTCTTCTCCTTAAATAATATTTTTTGCTCAAAGTAGTCCTCCGCTTATCGTGTTTGGTTTGATTGCAGATACACAATATGCTGACTGTGAATCTGGAAAAACTCGATTTTATCGAAACTCTTTAGGTAAATTACATGAAAGTATTGATTATTTTAATAATCAAAAGGTACAGTTTACAGTTAATTTGGGTGATATCATTGATAGAGATCAAAAGATTTAGATTCAGTATTAATATGTCTGAAACATTTAAACAAAAAAATATTCCATACTACTGGAAATCATGATTATAAAGGTATTACAGATAATAAAGTATTATATAAGAAGCTTAAAATGCCTTCAGAATACTATTCATTTATGAAAAAGAACTGGGTGTTTGTATTTCTGAATACAAACGAAATAGCAGCTTATTCAAATGTTGTCGGAACAGCAAAAGAGCAGGAACTTTTGAGAATACAGAATCAGATTAAAGTAAATAAAGAAATTCAAGGCGCTAGGTGGAATGGAGGCGTAAGCAGCCGGCAATTGCAGTGGCTGGACAACCTTTTGAAGAAAAGCGAAAAGAAAAATAGAAACGTATTGATTTTCTGTCATCATCCGTTATATCCCAGAAGTCAATTTACTGCATTAAATAATATGGAAATATTAGATGTTATTAATCGCTATAATTGCGTAAAAGCTATATTTTCTGGCCATCATCATTCGGGAGCTTTTGGATACTTCGATCATATTCCATGTAATACTGTAGAAGGTATGATTGAAACTCCGGATAAAAATTCATTCGGCATTGTTAGAATATACAAAGACCGAATTGAATTGGAAGGAAAAGAGCGAATGACTTCTCGACTTTTCATGCTTCAACCATAGGAAAATACTTCATCACATTACAGTATTTGTAGCTAGGAGCACAACTTTAATAAGGTGTTCCTTTTATTTTTTCTTAGTCTATCCGGTTACGTTTAACACTTAAATTATAGTTGGAGGAAAAATGTGCTTTTACTGGTAATTGTATTTATAATCAGGTAGTTATATCGGATGTTGTTCGATGTATATAAATTGTCCGGGTATAATATAAATCGTCCGTATACAATTTGTGCAGTTATAAAGGAAAATTCTAGCAGATATAATTTAAAATAAAACGCGTCCTTTGAAGCGAAAAGTTAAACAACAATAAAATCTATTACGTATGAAAAGACATTCAACAATTCGCTTACCATCAAATAGTAAGATTCTATCTAAGTATTTAACATGACAAGTATTCTGTTATTAACCTTTATTTATTATTAACTACTAAAAAATTAAAAGTGTATGAAAAGACGAGTCAGTTCTATGAAAATACCTTGTAGAATATGGCTATTGGCAGCCACATTGTCTGTAGGGCAAGCGGCTTTTTCAACGGAAATGGAAACTATTTCCTTTTCGACGGGCCAAGATATAGCACAACAAAAGAAGGTAATTGAAGTTACTGGTACTGTTACTGATAATTTTGGTCCTGTGATTGGGGCAACTGTTACAGTAAAAGGCATGAGTGCAGGAGTAATTACCGATACAGACGGTAATTTTAAGCTGAAAGTTCCGGTAGGAGCTACTATTATGGTTTCTTATATTGGATATGAAAATAAAGAAATCCATTATAAAGGAGAAAGAAGTCTGAAAATTAAATTGAATGAGAATGTTCAGGAACTTGAGGAGGTACAAATTATCGCTTACGGTTCTCAAAAGAAAGTAACTGTGACTGGTGCTCTTTCTTCTATTAATAATGAAGAACTATTAAAATCTCCAGTTGCAAGTATGGCTAATGCTTTGACCGGTAAGGTCACAGGTTTGGCCAGTGTGCAATCTAGTGGACAGCCTGGTGCCGATGATGCAACTTTGTATGTGCGTGGTGTCGGTTCTTTAAGTACTGACTTATCTCAGCCTTTGATGTTGGTGGACGGTGTAGAACGTTCCTTCTTTCAATTAGATCCGAATGAAGTCGAAAGTATAACAGTATTGAAAGATGCTTCTGCTACTGCCGTATTTGGTGTACGAGGTGCAAATGGTGTTATTCTGGTTACAACCAAACGTGGTACATCGGGAAAAGCAAAAGTAAATTTTTCAACTACTTATGCTTGGCAAATGCCTTCAAGAGTACCGGAATTTGCAGATAGCTATGGTTATGCAAATGCTTATAATAATGCTCAACTACATGATGGTGTCTCAGAGGATCAACTAGCTTTTTCTTCTGATATAATTGAGAAATTCCGTACCAATAGTGATCCTCTTGTGTATCCAAATACTGATTGGACAGATATGTTGATTAAGAAATCAGCTTTACAAACACAACATAATTTTAATATATCAGGAGGTTCGGAAAGAGTTAAGTATTTTGCTTCATTAGGAGTGTTTACTCAAGATGGACTCTTTAAAACATTTGAAGAAAACGGTAATGATAAAGGATTTAAGTATAATCGTTATAACTACCGTATTAATATGGATATTAATGTAACCTCGACAACCTCTATGCAGATTAATTTAGGAGGTTATCTTAATGATAAACAAGAACCAAATTACAATAATGGTACTTACACGCAGTTAAAATACTTATTTCGGGATATTTATACCGCTGTTCCTTTTGCTGGTGCAGGTATTGTAGATGGTAAATGGGTAGTATCGGATACTGATCTTTTTCTATTGGTAATTATTATGATGCATTAAATACTTATTATGGGAAAGGATATAATAACCGTACTCAAAACACATTAAACTTTGATTTTCAATTAGATCAAAAATTGGATTTTTTTAACTAAAGGGTTAAAGGTACATGTGAAAGGAGCATACAACAGTGGTGTAACTATCACAAAGCGTCGGGAAGGGCGTGCCAATAAGTATGAAGCGATTTATAATACAAATAATGAGCTGATATATAAAAAGAGTCAGGATTACCAAAAGCTGGGATATTCTGAAAGTACAGGTCAAACAAGAAACTGGTATTTAGAGGCTGCTGTAAACTATAAGCGTGATTTTGGAAATCATCACGTGTCTGCACTAGCTATGTATAATCAATCTATGACTTATTATCCTTATGAAGGTAGTAGTCCATCAGAATTTATTGGTATTCCAAGAAGTTATGTTGGTTTGGTAGGACGTGCAACTTATGATTATAAAACTAAATATTTGCTAGATTTAAGTTTAGGTTATAATGGTTCTGAAAACTTTGCAGAGGGACAACGATTTGGTCTTTTCCCTGCTGGATCATTGGGATGGATTATTTCAGAAGAGAATTTCTTTCAGCCAATAAAGAAGGTAATTAATTACTTTAAAATTCGTGGTTCTTATGGTATTGTAGGAAATGATCGTGTTAGTGATTATTCCCGTTTTCTATATTTACCTGATAAATATTTGATTAGCTCAGGAAGTTATAATTTTGGTATAAATACTTCAACTAATATTGCCGGAGCGGTAGAATCTAAGAAGGGGAATCCTAATGTCACATGGGAAACAGCGGCTAAGCAAAACTATGGTGTTGATATGAAGTTTCTCAAAGATCGATTGAGTTTAAACTTTGACTATTTTGTTGAACATCGTAAAAATATATTAAAGGCACGAACTGTAACTCCCGATTACTTGGCAGTTAGCTTGCCTATTGCAAATATTGGTAAAGTTGATAATAAGGGTTATGAAATCAATCTAAAGTGGGAAGATCGTATCAATGAGGTGCGTTATAACATCGGAGCTAATCTTTCCTACGCCAAGAATAAGGTTGTATTTATCGATGAGATTACATACCCCTATGAATGGATGCAAACTGAAGGAAAACCTGTTGGTCAGCAATTTGGCTATGTTTTTGATGGATATTTTACAGAAGAAGAAGCTGCCAATTATGAGAATCTGAAAGGAAATATTGAAGGAGGGATTCCTGACCAAGGTTCTGGTTATGTACCTTTAGCTGGTGATGTAAAATACAAAGATTTGAATAAAGATGGAAAAATTGATGAAAAAGATGTAAGAGATATCGGTTATCCGAAATATCCTCTTTATACAGCTGGTATGAATTTAGGCGTCTCTTGGAAAGGATTTGATTTTAGTATGACTTGGTCTGCCGCATTCAAAACTTCTCGTCTTTTGAGTTCTATGTATCGGGTACCGTTTGGTGAAAGTAATAATTCAGCTGTCATGAAATACATGATTGAAGATGCCTGGACACCAGAGAAAGGAAATTCTGCTAAAGCACCTGCGCTTTCCTTTAAGAGTAAATCACACAATTATCAGGATTCTGATTTGTGGTTAAGAGATGCATCTTACGTACGTTTGAAAAATATAGAGCTTGGTTATTCATTTCCTTCTTCATTAATGAAGAAGGCGCACATTGGTTCACTTCGGCTCTTTGTTTCAGGTTACAATCTGCTGACTTTCGACAAATTGAAAGTAAGTGATCCGGAAGCTAATCCGGATGGAACAGCCTATCCGCTTATCAAAGTCGTAAATGTAGGATTAAAAGTTGGTTTCTAATTTAATAATGTAGAATCATGAGGTCATTAAGAAAATTATTATATACAACCCTTTTGATGGGTACTTTGTTTGTCGGGGTTTCCTGCGAAGACTTGGCTTTCGGAGACAAGTTCTTGCAAAAGCCACCTAGTTCAGATGTAACGATTGATACTATTTTTTCCACTTCAGAATACGCCCGTCGTATCTTGTGGAAGAGTTATCAATATCTTCCTTATGGAATGGAAACTTCAGGTTATTGGACGCAAATGTGGTTGGGGACTCTTGAAGGTTTGACAGATTTGAACTATGATAACGTAGGTTATTCTGGATTAGCTAAAGTTTATTATCCGGGTAATTATAATGCTTCTATAGAAGATAGAAAAAGTTCATATCCTACGGGACAGAGAACTAAATGTCGTTTTAACGATGCTGATTCGCATATGTGGACAGGTATCCGTCACGCTTGGCTTCTTTATGAAAATGTTGACCGTGTACCTGATATGGATGCAACTGAAAAATCTCGCCTGAAAGCGGAAGCTAAAATGATAGTTGCTATTTATTATTCTCATATGTTGCGTCACTTTGGTGCTTTGCCTATTGTAGATCACGCTATTGACCCTGAAGATGTGAATCTACCAGGGAGGGCCACTTTACAAGCTACGGTAGATTTTATCATAGGTTTGCTTAACGATGCTATTAACTGTCCTGATTTTCCATGGAGAATATCAGATAATGATTTGGCAAACTGGGATGGTCGCATGACAAAAGCTGGAGCTATGGCCCTTAAGGCACGTGTTTTACTGTTTGTAGCCAGTCCATTATTCAATGATAATGCTCCCTACTGTGATGGAGAAGCTTCATCTAGTTTGATGACTTGGTTTGGTGGATATAATAAAGAACGTTGGAAAGATGCTATTAATGCTTGTGAAGAGTTTTTCACTGCATTGAATCAAAATGGTTATTATAAGTTAGTAGAAGTTGGTGATAATGGTACATCTGATGTTCGTGGGGCATATACTAGTGCATATTATGATCGTGGGACAACAGAAACTTTAATTTCTGTTAGAAGAAATATATTAAATGCCAACGCTAATTCGATATTAAGCAATTCTATTCGTTGGGGAGGTTATTGTCCTACTAAAGAATACTTTGATATGTTCCAGATGAGCGATGGTACTGATTTTAGTTGGGATAATCCTGAACAAGCTAAGAATCCATTTTTGAATCGTGATCCTCGTTTATATGAAACATTTATTTTGGATGGAGACAAATACAATGGTAGAACAGCTGCATTGACAGAAGCATTGGCTAGTGATCCTGTAAATTATCCACAGGGAGCAGACTGGGCACAAGGTGGAAGCACGCATGTATTGAGTTTGGGTACGGGACTGGCATGCCGTAAATGGGGTTTGGATCGGAATACGGAATGGAAAAACCGTCCTATACAATGGCCGTTCCTGCGCTTAGCAGAAATTTATCTTAGTTATGCAGAAGCGTTGAATGAGTATAATGGTTCTCCCAATGCGCAAGCATACGATGCTGTTGATAAAGTACGTGCTCGTGTAAACTTGCCTGGACTTAAAAAAGGATTGGGGCAAAAAGAATTTCGTGAAGCTTTATTGCGTGAACGTGCTTGTGAGTTCGGTTACGAAGAAGTTCGTTTCTTTGATTTGATTCGTTGGAAGCTTTATAATGTTTTTGAGAAGCAGTTACATGGTTTGCATGTATATAAACATAAAGATACAGGCGAATATAAATTTGTTCCATATGAATTGACCAAATATCCGCGTGTATGGTGGACTAGCGGTTTCGAACCTAGATGGTGCTTGAGCGCCTTTCCTTCAGTAGAAATCAATAAAGGATATGGCCTTGTTCAGAATCCGGGTTGGGAATAATTAATTAATGATATTAACAGAAAATAGAAATAACAATATACTCATGAGAAAAAGTATCAAGTTATTAGTAGCGTGTATGTTGTGTTCTCCGGTAGCTATTGTAGCTCAGGAACAGGACAGCTTGTTTGCACGCAAAAGTAAAGTGGCTATAGAGTATGGACGCGGCATTTCTTTCAATCTGAAAGAATCGACTACGGCAACTGCAGTAGCAAGTGAGGAGGAACTTTCGCATAAGAAAAGCATCAATAACTCTAATATGCTTTATGGCTTGATTCCCGGATTGCAAGTGTTGCAAAATTCCGGTAATGCCTGGGATGACGCTGCAACATTGAGAGTACGCGGATATGGAACCAGCAGTTCTACTACTCCATTAGTGTTGGTAGACGGTTTTGAACGTTCACTGGATCAAATAAGTGCTGATGAAATAGAGTCTGTCACTGTTTTAAAAGATGCAGCTTCTACGGCTCTTTACGGAATGAAAGGTGCCAATGGTGTTATCTTGGTGAAAACGAAACGTGGAAGGATGGGTAAGCCGGAGATTAATTTCTCTTATCAATTCAATATGGCTACCCCACAACGTCTGCCGGAATTTGTTGATGGATATACTTATGCCAAAGCTTTGAATGAAGGATTGACCAACGATGGATTGTCGGCACGTTATTCGGCTAAAGAACTGGAAGCTTTCAGAACTCAAAGTAATCCGGATGTATATCCGAGTGTAGATTGGTGGGACGAAGCATTACGAGATCATAGTTATGGAAACAATGTAACCTTCTCGGCAAGAGGTGGTGGAGAATTTGTACGTTATTTCACTCAGTTGAATTATTTGAATGATAATGGTATATTGGAACCGACAAGTGATAATGACGGTTACTCCACTCAGTTCAAATACTCAAAACTGAATATTCGTACCAATTTGGATATTACTGTCAGTCCTACAACTACCGTACAGCTGAACCTGTTTGGAAATTTCTCCGAACATAACCGTCCGGGAGAAACGACATCGAACATTTTCAGTGCATTGTATCAAGTTCCTTCTGGAGCATTTCCTGTAAAAACGTCTCGCAATGTATGGGGTGGTACAACTGTATATTCCAACAATCCGATTGCAAGTATTTCCGGTAGAGGCTATGCTCGCTCTCAAACCCGTAATATGTATGCTGATATGAAATTGAATCAAGATTTGAGTGCTCTTGTGAAAGGATTATCAGTAGGCTTTCAGGTAGGTTTGGACAACAGTGCTTCTTATTGGGACAACAATACCATGAACTTCGGATATGAACAAGCAACGATGAATTGGGAAACCGGAGAAACTACTTATAATACTTTACGTAATGAAGGTACTCTTTCATTCAGTAAAAGTGTAGGATCTTCGGTCAATCATTTCAATTTTGGGGCCTATGCCAACTATGCTAAGGACTGGAATAAGCATAGTCTGGTTGCAACTCTGCAATACAATATGGATAAAACAAATGCCAAAGGTCAGAACAACTCGAAGGCATTTATGGATGTAGTGGCACAGGCCCATTATGTATATGACCATCGTTATGTACTGGACGCATCTTTATCCGGTTCTGCCGCCAGCATTCTGGAACCGGGACATAGATGGGGAATCTTTCCATCGGTAGGTGCCGCATGGATTATGTCGGAAGAAGCTGCCTTGAAAAGCGACTGGTTAAACCTGTTGAAACTTCGTGCTTCCTACGGTATTTCCGGACGTGCTGATTATGGTACTGACCTTTATCTTGATGTGTATGGTACAGGGGGAAGTTATTATTTCGGAAAAAATCCGGCAAGCATCAGTGGTATGAAAATTACTCAACTGGGTATCACTGACATGACCTATGAGAAGTCTCACAAATTGAATGTAGGATTCGATTTCATAGCTTTCAACAAGTTATCTGTTACTATTGACGGTTTTTACGATCACCGCACGGATATTTTAGTAAGCGGAGATAATGCCGTGTCTTCTATATTTGGTTTGACAGCTCCCAATATCAATAATGGAGTTGTGAATAGTTATGGAGTAGAAACAAGCGTACGCTGGGCGGATAAAATCGGTGATTTTAATTATCAAATTGGCGGTATGCTGACTTTCAACCGTAACAAGATTATTAACCAGAACGAAGAATATCGCCCTCATGACTACTTGAAACGTACAGGCAAGCGTTTGGGGCAGTTCTTCGGTTATGAAGTGGAAGGTATTTACCAGAGTCAGGAAGAGATTGACAACCGCGGTGTTAAACAAAACCTTTCAGATGTTCGTCCGGGTGATTTGAAGTATAAAGACCAGAACAATGACGGAGTTGTTGACGCTTATGACCAGGTAGCTTTAGGATACAGTGCTATGCCGGAAATCTATTACTCATTCGACTTGAATCTGGAATATAAAGGTTTCGGTATCTATGCTTTGTTCCAAGGAACGGGAAATCAGAGCCGTCTTTTGAACACTTCAAGTGTGTATTGGCCTTTGATTAGTAACAGTACTATTTCTACCGAATATTATAACAATCGTTGGACTCCGGATACTCCGAATGCTAAATATCCGCGTCTGACTTCAGAAGGTTCCGCCAATAACTATACGACTAACTCCTTGTGGGTGGCTGATGCGTCTTATATGAAATTGCGTACATTGGAACTTTATTATAATTTCTCACAGGAAATGATGAAGAAGAGTAAATTCATCAAAGGTGCCAAAGTCTTTGCGCGCGGTCACGACCTTTTCTGTGTAGATAAGATTAAAGTATTAGATCCTGAAAATATCGGAACAAATCATCCGACCATGACTCAGTATACTTTTGGTGTTAACTTATCATTCTAAAAAGTAAAATGAACATGAAGTATTTTAAAATCAAACATATTGCCTTGTTGCTTGCGGTTACATCCGCTCCTCTGTACACAGCTTGTGATTTTATGGATTGCAGCGAAACAGATTATTATTCAAAGCAACAAATTCTGGATAACATGGACCGTGTGAAACAACTGGCTACACAGGTATATAGTTATTTGCCGCATGACTTCTGTAATACATCGGGAGCTATGCAAGACGCAGCTACGGATGATGCTATCCATGTTTACGAATCATCTGCTATCCAACGTTTTGTCAATGGTACGTGGTCAGCCAATTATACGGTCAATGACGTATTCGGTACTTACTACAACGCTATTCATGATGCTAACTTCTATCTTGAGAACTGTGTCGGACTGACGTTCGATGAATGGAAATATTCCGACGGTTTTGCTGATGATTATAAAAGTTACCTGAATTATGAGCATGAAGTTCGCTTTCTGCGTGCATTCTATTACTTTGAGTTGGTGAAACGTTATCAGAATATACCTCTGATAACGAAGACACTGACACAGGAAGAAGCCAACGAAGCAGAACCTTCGGATGCAGTTACTATCCTGAACTTCATCATCAGTGAATGTACTGATCTGGCTAATGACAAATTGCCTGTTAATTATAACAATATGCCTGGTGGAGAAGGTAACTTGCAACGTGCTACTAAAGGTATGGCTCTTGCATTGAAGTCTCGTGCATCTCTGTATCTTGCCAGCCCTTTGTATTCTGCCGATGATACGCAGAAATGGAAAAATGCCGCTCAGGCAGCATACGATCTTATCAGTCAGGCCGGTACTTTAGGATATAGTCTGGACCCGAAATATTCTAATTTGTACGGTGCTACCAATAACCAAAGTAAAGAAGTCATCATGTGCCGTCCCACGGGAGCAAGTACAAGTTTTGAGTCTGCAAACTTCCCGATGGGAGTTACTAAAGGCTCTACTACCACTTGTCCGACAGAAAACTTGGTAAGTGCTTATGAAATGACAGATGGTACAGCTTTTGACTGGAGTAATGCAGAAATGGCTAAAGACCCGTATGCGAATCGTGACCCGCGTCTGGGAATGACCGTAGTATATAATGGTATGGCATGGCCTAAAACGACCCCGGTAGAAGTGTTTGAAGGAGGTAAGAACGGTCAGCCTATAAAAAATGCCACGACTACCGGATATTACTTGAGAAAATATGTGAATAACAGTGTCACTTTTGAACCGGGTGAAACTACTACCAGCCAGCAGCATAACTGGATCTTGTTCCGTTATGCAGAAATTCTGTTGAACTATGCAGAAGCAATGGTAAATGCTTATGGTGATCCTGACTACACAGGTTCTTATAGCCTGAGTGCACGCGATGCAGTTAACCAAGTACGTAATCGTGGAGATGTGAAAATGCCGGCGTATCCTACCGATATGAAGAAAGATGCCTTTTTGAAACGATTGAGAAACGAACGCCGTGTAGAATTTGCATTCGAGGGACAACGTTTCTGGGATCTTCGTCGCTGGAAAGAATTAGATAATATGCAGAATATTTATAAAGTGAAAGTAGTTAAGCAAACTGACGGTACTATTCAATATACGAAAGTTTTGCATGCCACTTACAATATTCAGGATAAAATGTATTTCTATCCGATTTCGAATACCGAACTTTTCAAAAACCATAAACTGGTACAGAACACAGGGTGGTAAATTTGGAATGAGATAACGAGTATATACCGATGAGGGTGTCAGTTCAATTCGAGGAAAGGCACCCTCATTATATTTAAAACATGAATTTCCGGCATTAACTAAAATCTAAAGTAAATTATGAAATATAGCTACAATGTATTTTTCATTATATTATGGGGACTTTTTATATCCTGTTCAAGCGATGATCCTGCAGTTGATTCTAACGAAGGGAAAGATGATAAAGAAGATCCTCTTCCCGATAAAGGTACTTTATTCGCCGACTTTGAAACGTATGATACAACCCCCTATTTCTTTCGTTATGGCAATTCAGGCAGTAGTAAGATAGACGATTATTATCCGCGTTGGGCATATTCCCATATAGTGATAGATAATCCGGTTCAGAGTGAAGAAAACACTTCCTCCAAAGTGCTGGAATATACTTCGATGGAAGCCCGGAATTACGGTTTGAAATTCCGTTTTTCCGAAACAGTAGATATTGATGAACTAAGAGGAATCCGTTTCCGAATTTATCAACCTGCCAATGTGATAGGAAAAGAAACGTGGAAGGGTACTTCCAAAGCAGTATCTCAACAATTAGGAGTTAAACTGATAGGAAGGTTTAATTCGGTGAATGATTACGAGCAGGAAGAAGGAGTTTTGTTAACCAATTCGTTGGTTGATTTCAAAGAAGAAGGAGCATGGAAAACATATACGTTTGTTTTTAGTAAAAGAGAATACAGTGCTGCCGCTACACAGTTGAAGAATGGTATAGCAGGCATAGTCATTCTGCCGACGTATAGTTCGGGAGTCACTTTGGCCGAGGGAAATAAGTATAAATGTTACATAGATGATATTGAAATTTTATAAGAACGGAAGGAGAGGAAAAGGATGAAAGGAAAATGTTTTCTAATATGTATGTTATTATGGGGGATGTCTTGTGTAAAGGCTCAAACCTCGGACGTGGATAAAATGTTTCCGAATGTCGTGCTCACACGTGAAAACTATGATAAAGTGAAAACAGCATTGGAGAAGGCTGATAATACCGCTTTTCCGATGAATTGGTATATCAAACAGATAGAAACTCCCGCTAAAAATATTGTAGAGAGTAACCGGAAAACGACTCCGGTTAAATCTATTGATGAAAATCCGGATAAGATAGACATTAGTAATGAAATGAAAGCTATTCATCAATTATGTCTCGCGTATGCTTTTACACAGGATAGGACGTATCTGAATAAAGCGGTTGAATATCTGAAAGCATGGTCTGAAATCAATGTTGCCTTGTCGAAAAGAAATATTCATGAAGAATCATATAATATTGCTGTCGAAGGTTATTCATTGATTCGTAAAGTAATCGGACAGTCTGACCGGGAATTGATTGATACCTGGCTACGTAAGAGGGCGGAGGTATTTATTAAAGATAATGACTTGAGGGTCAATAACTGGGGTACTTGTCTGTTATATCAATTTTATCTGTTCGGCACGGTATTGGAAGATGAGGCTATAGTCGATAAATTCCGTTCCTCATATGACGATTGGGTGAAGGGTAACCTGTTTCCTAACGGAACGACTACGGATTTACTCGGTCGTGATGCTTTTGCTTATCATGCTTATGATTTATTGTTCTTCGCTCGTCTTTGTCATTTGAAGGCGATGTATGAAGGTTATGAAGCTGCTGAAGCTTTCTATAAGAAGGATGTACATTGGGGAGCTTCTATTCGGAATAGTGTGGTTTTCTGGAAACCTTTTCTGTTGGATTCCAAGAAATATACTCACCTTGAATTTGTAGGTACAGAATATGAACCCGATAAGAAACGTTCGGATTACAATAAAGCTTACAATCCTTCGGGAACTTTATATGTGATCGATGAATTGTACGAAATAGATGAGGAACTTAAAGAGGTATTAGATTATTATAAACGTAATCCGGATGTTTCTTTGAAATTGGGATTAAGTTCTTTACGTTGGCATTAATGGTTGTATAAAATAAGTTTTGTATGAAAAGAATTTTTATAGTAATTGTTCTTTTGACAGTTATATCCAATTATTCTATGGCTACTACCGAAGACAATTTGCATTGGTTCAAAGATGCAAAATTCGGTTTGTTTATACATTGGGGATTATATTCTCAGACAGCCGGTGAATGGAAAGGCCATCCAACCGAAGGTGGCGAACACTTTATGCTTTATGAGCGTATTCCGTTAAAAGAATATGCAACAATAGCCAAAGATTTTAATCCGGTAAAATTTGATGCGAAGAAATGGGTACGGGCTGCCAAGCACGCAGGAATGAAATATTTGGTATATACGACTAAACATCATGACGGATTTGCCATGTATAATTCAGCTTGCAGTGATTATAACATAGTGAAGTGTACTCCTTTTGCCAAAGATCCTTTAAAAGAACTGGCGGAAGTTTGCAAAAAAGAGGGAATCAAGCTGGGACTTTATTATTCATTAGGACGTGATTGGGAAGATCCGGATGTTCCTACTAACTGGCCTGTAAAAGCAGGCCGCAGCAATACTTGGGATTATCCGGATGAAGATAGCAAGCAGTTACCGGCTTATATTGAACGCAAAGTAAAACCACAATTAAAAGAGTTACTTACGAATTACGGTGAAATAGCAGTTATCTGGTTCGATACGCCTGAACTGGTTACCAGGCAACAGAGTAAGGAATTACGTGAATTGATTCATTCGTTGCAACCGGGGTGTTTAATCAATAGTCGCATTGGGAACGGATTAGGAGACTATTCAATTATCGAACAGAAACTTTCTAACAGCATAAATAACAAACCTTGGGAGGCTTGCCTGACGATGGGTAAGAACTGGGGGTACAATCGTTATGATACTGTTTATAAAAAGCCGGATATATTAATCAGAAATTTTGTAGACATTGTCAGTAAAGGTGGAAATTTATTGTTGAATGTGGGACCAGACCAAGCAGGATGTTTTCCGGAGCAAACGGATATAATATTGAAAACTTTTCATAAGTGGCTGAAGAGTAATGGCGAGGCTATTTATGGAACAACTCCCTGGCGTATCTTTGGAGAAGATTTTACGGTAAATAGAGTAGAAGATACTGAACAGAAACCTTTTCACGATGCAGTATATGATGGAACTCCTAAAGATATTGTACCTGATGTCCGCTTCACCATGAGAGGTAAAAGTGTATATATTATCGTACGTCATGTTACTAAAGCTTCTTATACATTGCGTTCCTTTTCTTCGGAAAAGGATAAAATCAGGAAAGTTACATTATTGGAGAATCATAAGAAGGTAGACTGGGAATTGGATGATGACGGGTTAAAAATAAGTAATATACATCGTTCTACTAAAGACTCTTTTCCTGTTTATGTGCTAAAAGTAGAATATTTCTGATACTTATAAAATTGAGAGTAAAGGTTGTGAATTTCTATAAAATTTGCAACCTTTTTTATTATATCTGACATAAGTGAAGAAAACCTTTGTTAGAATCGTAAAGGCAGGATTATAGATTGATTCGCCTATAAAAATGTTGTTTATGTCCAGTATTTTTTCGAATATTGCAAATTGTTAGTATATTTAAGCGATTAATTTGTGATTAACAGAACAACACCAAATAAAAAATAATATGAAGTTACGTCATTTATTACTGTTGTTTATTTCTTTTTTCTTTGTTTTGCCATTATATGCTGAATATTTCAAACATATTGGTTTGTCGGAAGGTTTAACACAGCCCTCTGTGATGGCTATTTATCAGGATAGGTTGGGCAGAATGTGGTTTGGAACAAAGGAAGGAATAAGCCAATATGATGGAAACCGTGTAAGAATATTCAAAGGCTGGATAAAATCTGTAGGTGAAGAACCACCGGTCTGGTTGGGCAATGAAGTTTCGTTTATCGTTGGTGACAGCTTGGATAATCTATATTTCTTAATTGATAAGAATTTAATCAAATATGACATACAAACAGAGAAATTCTCCCGACTCACGAATGAAAGTATTATCACCGCGCTTACTTCGTCCGAAGGACAAGTGTGGTATATGAAACATGATTCTTTATTTTGTTTGAAAGCAGATAAAGAACCAACTTTTGTATTAAAAACGAATATCACTTCACGTATTTGTTGCCTGACCATGATGGACGATCAGATTGGTATCGGGACATATAACGGAGTTTATCTGATTGATCGCCGTACATATCAGCAAAAGCAACTATTGGAAGGGGTGGAGATTTATCGCATATTTGAAAGTTCTCAAAAAGAGCTATGGATTGGTACCCGCATGCATGGATTATATCGAATGAACGACAAACAACAATTGTCGAAAGTTCCTTATTTGCCGGGAACTTCGGAAGGTATCAGTAGCGAACAGATTCGTGATTTTGTAGAAGATAACGAGGGAAATATATGGTTCGGTACTTTTGACGGACTTCATCGCTACAATTATTGGAAAGAAGAGAGTCACTCTTCCGATATGCCTGATGAAATTGTTTATCATGTGAAGATATGGAAAGATCAAATATATATATCTGCCCATAATGGCTTTTTTTTTCGGTTGGATACTCAGACACAGAAATTCCATAGGATCAACATTCCTTTTGCATTTTATGAGCATTTCGATATTGATGCGGAAGGTAATTTGTATATGGTGGGTTGGAAAAATGTTTTGTGTACTCATGTAGAACATCCCGAGTCTATAGTCTATGTTCCATTGGCAGAAGGAGATAGTAAAGCAACTCCTACCCGTGTGCTTGCCACCTCCGATGGTGTCTATATCGGTACGTTAGAATGGGGCTCTTTTTTTTATGATAGGCAGACGCGTAACATGGCTCATTATACTTCCCGAAACAATCAGTTGCCGGGTGATTTCTGCTATAATCTTTGCCGGACCCAGGATGGAAAGATTCTGATAACAGGTGATAAGGGAGTCACTTGCTTTGTTCCTTCCGAGGGCACTTTCACAACGATTGATTTGATGAGAAACTTTCCCTCGACTCATATTATCAACGGATGTGGGATTTTGGTATCCGGAGAGGGAAGTATTTACATTGGAGATACAAAAGGAGTAACCGTATTCTCAGAAAATGAGTTTAACAAAACTGGTACTGCTAATGAGAATTCTAACTTTTACTTTTCAGAACTTTGGGTCGATAATAAGACGATTATTCCGGGAGATGATACAGGGATATTGTCTCAGTCGCTCCCGTACACTCGTGAACTTAAACTTAATTATGATCAGAATAATCTGATTATTCATTTTGCTTTGTCCGATTACGGACAACAATTATCGGAAAAATGGTTTCAATATAAGCTCGAAGGTTTGGACAAGAATTGGATTAAGACTAAACAGACGGAATTGTATTACACTAATCTGGATCCGGGAAAATATACGTTGCATGTGGCTTCGATAAATGAAAAGAGCGGGCAAAGCTTGGAGGAAATAACGATGCAGCTTGTCATTGCCTCTCCGTGGTATGATACGTGGTGGGCATGGATAATCTATGTGACAGCTTTCATTGCGTGCGTTTTCTATTATGTATATAGTAAAATAGCAAAACGCACATTGGCTCTTTCTTTGGAAAAGGAACGTTTTGAGAAACAACAGATAAAGCAGCTTAACCAGGAAAAACTAGTTTTCTTTACAAATGTGAGCCATGAGTTCCGAACGCCTCTAACTCTGATTATCAGTCATATTGATATTCTATTACAAAAATATTCATTGAATCCTTCTATATACAATCAGATAACGAAGATTAGGAAAAATGCGCAACAAATGAATAAGTTGATCTCTGAGTTGCTTGAATTCAGGAAATTGGAACAGAACTATGGAACGATACAAATAAAGCAACAGGATATAATTGTATTTTTGAAGGAAATCTATCTTTCTTTTGTCGATTATGCACAGCAAAGGAATATAAATTATGAATTCAAATTACCGGAATTGTCTGTCTTATGTTGGTTTGAACCGCAATTAATGGAGAAAGTATTCTTCAATCTTTTGTCCAATGCCTTTAAGTATACCTCCGACAAAGGGAATATTATTCTGTCGGGAGAGATAACGAATAGTGATATAAAAATTAATATAACGGATACCGGTATCGGTATTTCTGAACAAGATAAAGATAAAATATTTGCACGATTCTTTCAGGCTGACAATCAAGAAAAGAAAGGAAGCCTGTTTAGCGGAACCGGTATCGGATTGGCATTGACCAGAACAATTGTGGAAAAACATCATGGAGAGATAACAGTGAAAAGTGTTGTTGGTGAAGGTAGTACATTTACAGTGCGGCTGCCCCGCCGGAAAGATGTATTCCTGAACGATAAGAATGTACAATTTTATACTCAGGATTCTGAAAGTGATATTATCCCCGATTCAATGCCTGTATTTGTAGATGAGGGGAATTCGCCCATAGAACTTATTGAGACTAAAGATACGGAAAACAAGACTCATACGGTGCTTCTTGTGGAAGACAATGATGAGTTGCTCCAAGTGCTGAAAGAGCTTTTCGAGCCTTTCTATAAGATCATTTGTGCCCATGACGGGAAAGAAGGACTCAGTCAGATTTATGAGAACTCTCCTGATTTAGTTATCAGTGACGTCATGATGCCTGAGATGACCGGGACAGAAATGTGTCTGCAGATTAAGAATAATATAGATTTATGTCATATACCTGTAATTCTGTTGACTGCACTCAACTCTACCGAGCAGAACATTGAGGGACTCAGCCGTGGTGCCGATGATTATATCACGAAACCCTTTCATGCACAGTTGTTACTGGCACGTGCCAATAACCTGATACGCAGCCGCTTGCTGATGCAACATCAATTTGATAAGAAACCGATGTCCGAGATTGATTTGGCCAGCATAAATCCTTTGGACAAAGATCTGTTGAAACGGGCTTCACAGGTGATTGAGCAACATATTGACGATACGGAATTTGATATTCCGGCTCTTTGTAAAGAAGTAGGTGTCGGTCGGTCATTGCTTTATACTAAGTTCAAAGCATTAACCGGCATGACACCCAATAACTTCTTGCTAAATTACCGCCTGAAGCACGCAGCCACTTTATTGAAGCAATACCCTGATCTTCCCATTGCAGAGGTTAGTGACCGTAGTGGGTTCAATGCGCCCGTATATTTCAGCCGTTGCTTCAAAAACCAGTTCGGATGTACACCTCAGAATTACCGGAAAGAAAAGAAACAGGCAGACTGATTCAGGACTGTTTCTTTTTTCCGAAACAATTCGTTCTGCTATTATTCACAGGACGAATGGTGAAGTCCGGCTGAGTACCTTTGGAGTAAATGATTACTTCTTCGCCTTTCTGTAAATCTATTTTGTACATAGATTCGGATAAAGCTGTGGCCGCAAATTGGCGTTTTCCTTTGAAGACAGGTGAAGATATGTCAGTCACTACAATGCAAGGTTCGCCTGCAAGGCTTTTGATAGTGATAAACTCAGTCTTACCGTTTTTCCGGCTGGCAGTGATAAGAAAAGCACCTTCAGCACGGAAGTCTTTATAAGCAATGTCTTTCCAACTGTCGGGAACGGCAGGGAAGATGCGCAGCTTTCCTCCCCAACTTTGAAGCAACATATCATGGATAGACTGGGCGGCAGATAATGGTGTTTCTATGACCGGGCCCGATTCACGATAAAGTGTATTGACAGATAAGAATTTAGTAAACAACTTGTCAAGGTATGTAAGCGCTTCATTGCCTTTACCCAAAGCGGATGATATAGAGGATGCTCCCGTACATGAATATCCCTGATGTGCCCCGGATTTGCCTTGCCAATAGAGGAGTGATTTCTCTATGAGGTCGTATTCCTCGGGATTTTCCTTATTGATAAGATATAGAGGATAGGCAGCCAATAGATGCGAATAGTGGCGGTGCGAGAAAGCATAAGGAACATCCCGTCCTATCATAAGCCCGTTGGCCGGGTCTGTGGGGAACGGTGTAAGTTCTTCCAAAATCGTTTTCCAACGCGGGATAAGCGGATCGTCTATGTTCAGCCGGCCGGTAATCTCAAGTAATGTTCGGCAACCCCAAGATAATAATGCCAGGTCGAAGTTACAATCTTCCGCACTGCCATATTCCGGAGAATATGTTTGGGGCAGATGTATCTTGCCGTCTTTTCCTTTGTAGGTAAAGTGCAGGTAGTAGTTGATAGCTTGTTTAAGTACAGGAAAGAGTTTGTTGCGTAATAGCTCGTCATCCATTTTGTGGCGATAAATCAACCATAAGCTATGGCATGCCCAAGGCAAAAGCCCGACTTCCGCTGCTTTGTCCACACCGGGGATTCCGATTTCGCCGGATTCGCATACCAGATTCGACGAGCGTCCTATTGCCAATGCGTCTTTGCGATAGGCTTCCGGTACGTTTTTCTTAAGGTTTTCTATATTGTTGTAAATAGCATTCTCCAGAGAGGCTGCCAAATCGAGATGATTGGATGCATTGAGTGCCCAATAGGTCAGTTGTACGTTCAAGTTCCACCATGCATTGGGCCATGGAGTGACGGTCAGCCATGGGCCGGTGTTGTCTATTAGTGCACGGTCACCGCGCGTGGCACTGGCAAGCTTATACATCTGTATCCAATAGAAATTCTCTTTCATACCATCCGGTAACGTAAGGAAATTGCTCGGATAGTAATGATTCCACCAGGTACGGTGTTGTTTCTGTAATTTTCCGGTTCCTGTTGCTAATGCCTTATCCAAAATTTGAGCGGCATCCTTTTCGGCCGTGGCTTCGGGATACGAATGGGTTACGGTAATCCAGTATGTGCGTTCATTTTTTTTAGTTCGGGTTTCTTTCCATGCAACGGCTGTTTCACCTCCTGCCCGCAATTTCTGAACGGATACTTCCGGTTTTACTTCCGGTGCCGGGTTAAGAGAGTAGTCTTCAGGCACCTTTATCCATTTTCCTTCTCCTTTTGCATAAAGATATCGCGGGCTTTGGGCGGAGGCAGGTATCCATTCCCAACGGAAGTTTTTCTCTCCATCGGTGGCGTTAGTCTGAACCAGCATTACCATATCATTGGCGTGTACATAGGCGTGCAGACGGATGATTCCTTTTGTGGTGGTTATCTCTGCTTTTGTTTCGGCATTCCAGATGTCAAGATGCATCGTTCCATTTACGATTGTACCTTCAGGATGTAAGGCGAAGTGCCCGGTGAGCAGTCGGGGAATGGCAAATAAGTCCGATCCCGCTTTGTGGTCGTGTACCGAGCAGTTGCCGGTTTCAAACCGGATATAGTTCTGTCCCGGTTCCTTATAAATCATAAGTCCCAACATACCGTTGCCCATATAAGCCGATTCATACCAGTATTCGGGCAGTATTTCCCAGATCAAATCTTGTTTTTGCATGAAAGCAGGCCAGTCTATATCCGTTTTTACTTTTTCTGTTCGGGCGGATGCGGATGTATATCCTGTTACTGACAGACAAAGGCATAAAATAAAAAAGCGTATTTTAATGTTCTTCATGATGTTGTATGATTATTATGTCGCAGGCAAAGATGAAAATTATATCTGTATTAATCAATATTTTCCCCGTTGATTTGGATGATTTGGAAAATAGATGCAACTATTGAGGACAATTTAGTCAGATAAGATAAAAATAAATGGTGCTATTTTGCCATACATTAATATCTTAATTACCCGTTGGCGGAATTAATTTAAGTTGATAAATATGAGTAAAAAGTTGTACATGTCGCTGATTTTTAGTAACTTAGTGGTGTTCAAAACATTAAGTTCAAACCATCGTATGTACAACCTTTATACAAAATTCGTCAAAATACTCGAGATATGCAAGCAATTCTCTGAAAATCTCGTCAATGAATCTGGTAATGTTCCACGTCGTGGTCCTGTTCCCAAGTTTTCGGATTTGGAAGTGGTGGCGCTATCCCTGACGGAAGAGACCGAGAGCATTGATAGTGAGAAGTGGTTGTTCGACTATAAATTGCAAGAATACAAGGACCGCATTCCCAATCTCATATCAAGGAGACAGTTCAATGACCGCAGGAAGAAAACGGCAGGCCTGTGTGAGGAACTGCGCAAGCGGATTGCCATGGAAATGGATGGCGGAGAGGAACAATTCTTTGTTGACTCCAAGCCGATAGAGGTTTGTAGGGTTGCAAGAGGAAAACGTTGCAAAATGGGACGTACCGGCAATTTCTCGCAAGCTCCCGACTTCGGCTTCTGTGCTTCGCAGAACACTTTTTATTTTGGTTATAAGTTACATGCTCTCTGTGGGTTAAGTGGAGTTATCCATTCCTATGATCTGTCAAAGGCAAGTGTGGCTGACCTCCATTATATGAAGGATGTAAGACATACTTATCACGACTGTAGCATCTATGGTGACAAAGGGTATATTGGAGCTGACGTACAGCTTGACTTGTTCGAAACCGCACACATAAGACTGGAGTGTCCGTATCGGCTCAACCAAAAGGACTGGAAACCGACATTCATTCCGTTTGCAAAGGCAAGAAAGAGGATTGAGACAATATTCTCACAACTTACAGACCAGTTCTTGGTCATCAGAAACTACGCGAAAATAACGAATGGTTTGTTTGCCAGAATCATTGGCAAAATTAGTGCACTTACCATTCTGCAATACGTAAACTTCATTAACGACAAGCCCATTGGCAGAATTAAGTATGCACTAAATTAATTCCGCCAACAGGTCTTAATTAGATGATAGAAAAAATACTTATATTTGTGTTCTCATTATTTTATACAATTATATGTATTCGGTCATTCAGAAAAGGAAATTATTCATTTATAATAAAGAATCTATATCATGAAATTGAAAAACTCTATTCTTGCAGGATGTACTGCTCTTGTGGTAGCCACATCTTGCACCCAAAGAGCTGTCGAGAAACAAACATGGGTTGAAAAAGCTATTGAAAACGCACACGCTCAAATTGGATTGGAAATTGATACTATTGAAAGTAGCGGCAGATTTCTGAATCCGGTGACGCTCAATAATAAGGGTGGTGTCTATTATTGCGGATACGCTGACTGGCGGAGCGGCTTTTTTTTCCCGGCAGTGTATGGTATTTGTATGAACTGACAGGCGACACTGCTTTGCTTCCGCTTGCCCAGAAATATACCGAGGCTATTAGCGAAGCACAAAATCTTACTTGGCATCACGATATTGGTTTTATCATTAATTGCAGCTTTGGCAATGGCTTGCGCCTGATTGATAAACCCGGTTATAAGGAGGTAATGATCCGAGCAGCAAAATCTCTTTGTACCCGTTTTCGTGAAAAGCCTCAAGTGATTCAAAGCTGGGATGTGAAAGGAAATAGCTGGCAGTCGGAACGGGGCTGGGAATGTCCTGTGATTATAGACAACATGATGAATCTTGAATTGTTGTTTGAAGCAACCAAACTTTCCGGTGATTCTACTTTCTATAACGTAGCGGTGATGCACGCAGACCGTACGTTGAAAGAGCAATTCCGCCCGGACGGAAGCTGTTATCACGTTATTGATTACAGTATTGAGGACGGAACCGTACGTCATCGCCAGACTGCTCAAGGCTATTCCGATGAATCTGTTTGGTCTAGAGGACAAGCATGGGCGATCTATGGATATACCGTATGTTATAGAGAAACAAAGAATCGTACTTACCTTGACCAGGCAATCAAGACTTTCGAATTTATGAAAAATCTTAAAAATATGCCGGAGGACCTTGTTCCATATTGGGATATGGACGCGCCTGATGTTCCTGCTGCCCCGCGAGATGCTTCTTCGGCTTCTGTCATAGCATCCGCCTTATATGAGATGAGTACTTATGACCTGCCGGACGCTGCTTCTTACCGGGCGTATGCCGACAAAATAATGGAGTCGCTTGCATCAGAGAGCTATACTGCCAAATTGGGAGAAAACGGACGGTTTATCCTGATGCACAGTGTAGGTAGTATTCCTCATAACAGCGAAGTGGATGTTCCGTTGAACTATGCGGATTATTATTATCTGGAAGCTTTGAAACGTAAAACGGATATTGAAAAAACTGCCATTTAAAAAGAATGATTATGAAAATGAGAATTGTTTTATTAGCTCTTATTTCTTTTTGTTTCCTGAGTGTAAATGCCGCTGATAAGAAAAAGAATCAACCGGTGAACGACAGAACACAGTGGGTTGACTTATGTTATAAAATAGCGCAACCCGTTCTGGAGAATATGAGTAAAGGCGAGTTGCAAAAGAATATGCAACTGGAGTTGAGTCCTACGTGGGACGGAAGAGACAAGCGGGTGGCTTATATGGAGGCATTCGGTCGGCTTATGGCAGGTATTTCTCCCTGGCTGGAACTGCCTGATGATGATACGGCAGAAGGAAAGCAACGCAAGCAAATACGTGAGTGGGCTTTGAAGGCTTATCAAAATGCTGTTGACCCGCAGAGTCCGGATTATTTGCTGTGGAAAGGACATCAGCAGCTTTTGGTAGATGCCGCTTATCTTGCGGAAAGTTTCATCCGTGCTCCCAAAGCGACTTGGGGACAGTTGGATGATACGACAAAAGAACGTTATATTGAATGTTTTAAGAAGGTGCGTGTCATCCGTCCTGCCTATAATAACTGGTTACTGTTTCGTGACATGGTAGAGGCTTTCTTGCTTTCCGTCGGTGAAGAACCTGACGGTTATGCCTTGACTACCGGCCTTAATAAAATAAATGAATGGTATCTTAGTGACGGATGGTATTCCGACGGAGCGGAATTTTCGTTGGATTATTATAATTCCTTCGTTATTCATCCCATGTATGTCGAGATATTGGAAACGTGTAGTAAGAACCGTTTTCCTACTCCAATCAGTTGTAAACTGGCAATTAACCGTATGCAACGCTTTAATACCTTTATCGAACGTCTTATTTCTCCGGAAGGTACCTTCCCGGCTTTCGGGCGTTCCGTAGTCTATCGTATGGGAGCATTCCAATCGTTGGCATTGGCTGCCTGGAAATATGGCCTTCCCGAAGGGCTGACTAACGGACAGGTCCGGAGTGCATTAAGTGCAGTGATGAGAAATATGTTTTCAGTAGATGGAAATTTTGATGATAAAGGATTCCTGGCACTTGGTTTTGCGGGACATCAGCCGGATTTGGCCAACTATTATACTAATAATGGTAGCCTGTATATGACTTCACTCGTTTTCTTGCCTTTGGGTCTTCCTGCCGATCATCCTTTTTGGAGTGATCCGGCCGAGGAATGGACATCTCAAAAGGCATGGGCGGGAAAAGCCTTTCCAATTGATGGACACCAGTCATTAAAGAAGTGATGTTTCCCCGTCATTATCCGTTCAACGCGGGTAATGACACATCCTTCTAAAAAATAGATAGTTTAATGGCTTGAAACACTAAATATCGAAAAAGAGGCTAACGTTAGGTCAGCCTCTTTTTCGATATAAGAATTTTTAATTTTACTCTTCCGTGCTTTGAAGCATCTGGAACAGTTTGTCTAACTTCGGAGCCATGATAATCTCCGTACGGCGGTTCTTACTTCTGCCTTCTGCCGTTTCGTTGTCATCGACAGGCATATATTCGCCGCGGCCGCTCGGTTGTATCTGCAAAGGATTCACGTTATAGTTTTTAATCAGAATACGTACGACGGAGGTAGCACGAATCACACTCAAATCCCAGTTATCCTTGAATTGTACAGTGTTGATAGGCTTATTGTCCGTATGTCCTTCAATAAACACATCAATATCCGTCTGTTTGTTCAGTACTTCGGCCAATTTGCCAAGAGCTTCTTCACCACGCTTATCCAGACGGGCGCTTCCTGATTGGAATAATAATTTATCCGACATTGCCACATATACTTTTCCGTCTTTTTCGCGAACGGTCAGTTCATCGCTGCTGAAGCCTAATAACGCATCTTTTACGCTACTCAACAGTTTCCGGACTTTCTCATTCTGCGCATTGATCATCTGCTGCAACTCGTTGATAGTACACTCTCTTTCGTTCAACTCGTTTTTCTTCTGGTTCAACAGGGCGTTCAGTTTTTCCTGTTCGGTCATGTTCACATTCAGCATACTTTGATACTGGCGGATACTGTTTCCCATTTTTGTTGTATCACGCATGAGGTTTTTGATTTGTACCGACATTTGGTTGCCCGTGTTACGGCAGTCGGTCAGTAGTCCTTGCAAACTATCTTTGCTTGCGGTAGCTGCCAGCTCTGCAAGCATGAACTTCTTTTTCGTTACACATGAAGTACATAATAGGATTGTAAGGAAGGTAAATAAAGTAATTTTCTTCATTGTGTTTTATGTTTTAAAAGGATATATACAATTAGCTTTGTAGAAATTCACATAGTTTTTGCACAGCCAGTGCACGGTGGCTGATTTTATTCTTGACATCATTTCCCAGTTCGGCGAACGTCCGTTCATAGCCTTCCGGTTTGAACACGGGATCATAACCAAAACCCGAATCGCCCCGTTTTTCTCTGATTATCTCGCCCTTTATCACTCCTTCAAAAGATATTCCTTTCCGTCCAATATCAACGAAATGGCAGTACGGAATTGTGCTTTGCGATTTTCTTTGCCTTCCAGTTCGTGAAGCAATTTGAGCATATTGGCTTGGGCGTCGTGTCCTTCGCCGCCTGCATAGCGGGCGGAATAGACCCCGGGGCCCCGTCCAAGGCTTCTACTTCCAGTCCGGTATCATCGGCAAAGCAATCCAGGCCGTAGTTTTTAAAGATAAACGACGATTTCAACAGGGCGTTTCCTCCAGCGTCTCGGCTGTTTCGGGAATATCCGTATGGCAACCGATATCGTTGAGGCTCAGCAGTTCTATTTGGTCTCCTAAGATAGCGGCTACTTCTTCCAGTTTATGAGCGTTGTTGGTAGCAAATACCAGTTTGCGTTTCATCATCTTATTTTGTTTTTAACGGGGTTGTTCAATACTTATCGGGCCAATCAAAGCTTGGAACCGGTTATTTTCCTTTCAGTTTATCGAATCCTTCTCCATACACGCCGATAACGGAGCTTTGAGAGATGAAAGCATTCGGGTCGATACGTTTCACCAGACGGAAGATGTCGAGTGACTGGCGTTTCTTGGCAAGTACTACCAGTACTTTTACATTGGCTTTACTGTACCAGCCTGTGCCATCGAGCACGGTTACTCCGCGATCGGCATCTTTGATGATACGGTCGGCTATTTCGTCATACTTCTTGGAGAAAATGAAGAATTGGACCGATTGGCGTGCACTGTTGATAATCCAGTCGAGCACGACGCCAATGATGAACAGGGTGACGAAACCGAAGATAACACGACGCCAGTCATGGAATATAAAGTAACAGGAACTGATGATGAATACATCGCAAATCATAATCATTCTTCCGAGTGTCACATCTTTATATTTGTTAACTATGGCGGCGATAATATCTGTTCCTCCCGTACTTCCGTTATAGTTGAACACAATGCCCAGACCTACGCCACACATGGCGGCACCGATGATACAGGCCATGAAATCCTGTCCGGGACCGAGCAGTAGCGGTTTACCGTCGGCTGTCATGTCCGGTACTTCCACATAATTGTTGACCAGTAGTTGGAACAACCAGAGCAGGAAAGTCAGCATAAAGATAGCATATGTCGTTTTTATACTGAATCGCGGGCCTAATATCCGGATAGCAAATGTCATCAGAACGGCGTTGATAATGAAATATGACCATTGGATAGGGAATCCGGTTGAGTAGTAGATGATAGCACTGATACCGGTAGTTCCTCCGGTCGTTATCTGATAGGGCAGTAAGAATGCCGCCCAGCCCAAAGAATAGCTGATTAGTCCGAGAGTGATGTAAGCATAATCTTTCACTTCTCTCATTATTCCCGCTTTTGCTAGTTTATGCATTGATTTTAAGTATTAGGTGTCAAAGTATCAGGTATCAAGTATTAAGTATTCACCTTGCGGATATATATTTGAATCATAGCCGTGGTGATACTTAATACTTATTACTTAATGCCTGTTTAAATAACAACGTTTACAATCTTCTTCGGAACGACGATGATCTTTTTCGGGGTTTTGCCTTCGAGCCATTTCTGTGAACGTTCGTCAGCCAATACGGCTGCCTGGATGGCGTCCGAAGTTTCATCTGCAGCAAATTCCATATTGAAACGTGCCTTTCCGTTGAAAGAGATCGTGTAGTTGATTGTATCTTCTTTCAGATATTCTTCGTTGTATACCGGCCATTGGGCGTCGCATACGGAAGTTTCGTGTCCCAGTACGTCCCACAATTCTTCGCAAACGTGCGGAGCGAAAGGAGCAAGCGTGATGACGAGTTGTTCCAGAATCTCTTTCTTACTGCATTTCAGGTTGAAAAGCTCGTTTACGCAAATCATGAATGCACTGATAGAGGTATTGTAAGAGAACTGCTCAATGTCACCGGTCACCTTCTTGATAAGTTTGTGGAGGCTTTTCAGTTCTTCCTTCGTTGCCGGTTCGTCCGTCACCAGATATTCATCCGTGCGGCTGTAGAACAGCGACCAGAATTTGCGGATAAAGCGGTGTACACCATCGATACCGTTTGTATCCCAGGGCTTAGACTGTTCTACCGGGCCGAGGAACATTTCGTACATACGAAGTGTGTCCGCACCGTATTTCTCAACAATCATATCCGGGTTGACAACGTTGAACATTGACTTACTCATCTTTTCAATCGCCCAACCACAGACATATTTTCCGTCTTCGAGGATAAACTCTGCCGTTTTATATTCGGGACGCCATGCCTTGAATGCTTCCAGGTCGAGAATGTCATTGGATACGATGTTAACGTCTACGTGAAGCTGTTGAAAATTGATAATATGTGTTCCTTCAATATCTTTTTGGCAATTTAGAGAGGAAATATATTGGATTTTTTTGTCAACGTTGTCAATACTTTCTACCTCTTTTACTATGTTATAAGATACATATATATTGGTGGGTTCAATCAGTTCAGCAACTTCGTTGAACATATTATTTTTTCTAATTAAAATCATACGATATACAAAGTTACTGCGCCCCTGAATCATTCCTTGGTTTACTAATTTTTGGAATGGTTCTTCCATTATGGATACACCCATATCATAAAGGAATTTATTCCAGAAACGAGAATAAATCAAGTGTCCCGTAGCATGTTCGGTACCCCCTACATATAAGTCTACATTCTTCCAGTACCGGTCAATTTTCGGGTCAACCAATGCTTTATGATTGCGCGGGTCCATGTAGCGCAGATAATATGCGGAAGATCCGGCGAATCCCGGCATGGTATTCAGTTCCAATGGGAAAACGGTTACATTATCAATCTTTTCGTTTTCTACCACGCATTTGTTCGCTGTGTCCCACGCCCATTTCGTAGCGTGTCCCAATGGAGGCTCGCCTGTTTCGGTAGGCAGGAACTTGGCAACTTCCGGAAGTTCCAGTGGCAGACAGCTTTCTTCGATTACATAAGGCATTCCGTCTTTGTAGTAAACCGGGAAGGGTTCACCCCAGTAACGTTGACGTGAGAAGATAGCGTCACGTAAACGGTAGTTTACTTTCACGCGACCCAGATTATGTTCTTTTACATAGTTCTTGGTTTTTTCAATTGCTTCTTTGATAGTCAGTCCGTTCAGGGAGAGGTCACAGTAAGGAGTGACGTCCGGACGCGGAGAGTTGCAGACGATACCTTCTTTGGCGTCGAAACTTTCTTCGCTGACATCACAACCTTCTACCAACGGGCGGATTTCCAATCCGAAATGCTTGGCAAAGGCGTAGTCGCGGCTGTCGTGAGCAGGTACGGCCATGATAGCTCCCGTTCCGTAACCGGCCAATACGTAGTCGCTGATCCAGATAGGTACTGCTTCGCCTGTGAACGGGTTGATCGCATACGAACCACTGAATACACCGGTAACGCTGCGGTCGGCAATACGTTCACGTTCCGTACGTTTCTTAGTACGGTCGAGGTAAGCGTCTACTTCCGCTTTTTGTGCAGGAGTGGTTAATTGTGCCACCAATTCACTTTCCGGGGCCAACACCATAAAGGTAACACCGAACATGGTATCTGCGCGGGTGGTAAAGATTGTAAATTCGAGATCGCTGTCTTTTACTTTGAATTGAACTTCGGCACCTTCGGAGCGTCCGATCCAGTTCTTTTGAGTTTCTTTCAGTGATTCGGTCCAGTCGATGGTATCCAGTCCGTCGAGCAGACGCTGAGCATAAGCGGATACACGCAGACACCACTGGCGCATCTTCTTTTGGATGACGGGGAAACCGCCGCGTTCGCTGACGCCGTCCACTACTTCGTCATTTGCCAATACGGTTCCTAATTCAGCGCACCAGTTTACCATTGTTTCGCCCAGATAAGCGATGCGGTAGTTCATCAGGATTTCCTGCTGTTCCTTTTCGCTTTTTGCGTTCCATTCATCGGCGGTGAAACTGATTTCTTCACTGCAAGCGGCATTCAGTCCCTCGTTTCCGTAGACAGCAAAGGCTTTTTCCAGTTCTTCGATAGGGCGTGCTTTCTGCTCGTCGTTGCAATAATAACTGTTGAACATTTTTTGGAAAGCCCATTGGGTCCAGTGATAATATTCGGGTTCGCACGTACGGATTTCGCGGCTCCAGTCGAAAGAGAAGCCTATTTTGTCGAGTTGCTCGCGATAGCGGTCGATATTGTTGATGGTAGTGATGGCCGGATGCTGCCCGGTCTGGATCGCATACTGTTCGGCCGGCAGTCCGAACGCGTCGTATCCCATCGGATTGAGTACATTGAAGCCTTGCAGTCGTTTGTAACGGGCGTAAATGTCCGAAGCGATGTATCCCAGCGGATGCCCTACATGCAGTCCGGCCCCTGACGGGTAAGGGAACATATTCAATACATAGAATTTCTGCTTCGATTCGTCTTCCGTAACCTGGTAGGTTTTCTCTTCCACCCACCTTTGCTGCCACTTCTTTTCAATCTCCCTGAAATTGTACTCCATAGTGATAAAGTTTTTATTTATAGTGATTTATACTGTTATTTCTAATTTGAGCCACAAATTTACGTGTTTATTTTCAGATAACCACGCTTTACCTATTGACTTTCTCGTTTTTATTTCGTATATTTGGGGAAATTAAAAACAGAAAAGTAATCATGAAATATATAAGTATTATTACATAGGTTCAATAGGTGAATGTGCAAAATTGCATATGAGGATAACGAATGGGCAAGAAACTGTGAAGGTTCTTGCCCATTTTTGTTGCAATAATTCGATTTGAGTAACTGAAAGTGCCTAAAAATAGTTTTTAATAAACTTGGGAACCGTTTATAATAAACTATTTCATTATTTATTAAAAACTCGAAGCGGGTTTATGCAATATCGGTGATAAAGTGTAAAGAAGAAATATCGTGAGGATTTGCCGATTTTTAGTTTTTTCCTTATTTGGTAAGATTTGTTTATACAATGAACCCTTTGCGTTTATTGGTATTTTATTTGACAGTGACCGGGTGCTTCGGCAGGAAGCGACTATTTATAGTTTTGTTTAGTCGAGATTCTGTCTGAAATATATTCATAAGAGTCGGTATATATTTTCGTGATTCCCTGTATCTTTGCGGCATTATTAAAAGTATAAGTATGAAACTGACGCACGGATACTATCATCTGATTGCCATACTGACGGTTGCTATCTGGGGGCTGACCTTTATTGCAACGAAAGTATTGATTAATCACGGACTCACTCCTCAGGAAATTTTCTTTTATCGCTTTTTGATAGCCTATATAGGTATTTGGGCGATTTCTCCAAAACACTTGTTTGCCGATAATTTGAAAGATGAGCTTTGGTTGGTGGCGGGAGGCGTATTCGGCGGATCGCTTTATTTCTTCACAGAAAATACAGCTTTGGGGATTACCCAAGCCTCCAATGTTGCTTTCATCATTTGCACGGCTCCTCTGCTGACTACGATTCTTTCCCTGCTCTTTTATAAGAGTGAGAAGGCTACGAAAGGGCTGATCTATGGTTCGCTGTTGGCCCTGATTGGCGTAGGGCTGGTCGTCTTTAACGGAAGTGTGGTGTTGAAGCTCTCTCCTGTGGGTGATTTGCTCACTTTGCTTGCGGCTCTGTCATGGGCTTTTTATAGCCTGGTAATAAAGCGGATGACGGGACGTTATCCCACGGTATTTATTACCCGTAAGATATTTTTCTATGGGGTATTGACTATTCTTCCCGCTTTTCTTCTTCATCCGCTGCAACCGGATTTTGATGTGCTTCTGCAACCGCTCGTATTGTCCAATCTCTTGTTCCTGGCAATCCTGGCTTCTTTGATCTGCTATATTCTTTGGAATGTGGTTTTGAAACAGCTGGGAACGATGCGGGCTTCCAATTATATCTATTTGAATCCGTTGGTGACGATGGTGGCTTCGGTGCTCATTCTCCACGAACAAATCACATGGATTACGTTAATGGGGGCGGCTTGCATCATATTAGGGGTTTATCTGGCGGAAAAGAAGTAGGATCATTCCATCTTTTATCTGCCGGGAAACTTAGAACAAATATTGATATTGTGTACCCAAGAACTTCCGGATTTGTTTCAGCGCTTTTGTGATTTGTGCCTCTACTGTCTTGACAGATATATCCATTGACTCCGCGATTTCCTGGTTTGTCAGATTCTTCGTGCGGCTTTGCAGAAATACCTCACGACATTTTTCGGGAAGTGACAGGATAGCCTCCTGAATTAAATTATTCAGTTCTTCTGTTTCCAGTGAATCGGTGATGCTTACTTGCGGAGTGTCCTGTCCGTTGATGTCGTCCAGTGAGATAGTAGCCTTTCTGTCCCGTATAGCGTTCAGACACCTGTTTTTGGCAGCCTGAAAAAGATAAGCTTTGAAAGTAAGCCTGATTTCAAGTTTTTTTCTGTTTTCCCATACGGACGCAAAGATGTCACTTGCTATATCTTCCGCTTCTTGTGTATCTCCTAAATACAAATACATAAAGCGGCAAAGAACAGTGAAATAAGTATCGAAGACGTACTTGAACGCCTGCTTATCACCATTCTTTATCAATTGCAAAAGGAACATATCGTCCATAGTGTTTGTATTTAGGTTAGTGAGACGTTGCAAAGTTAAAGAATATTTTTTAGTAGAAACTAAAAAATGCTTTTCTGAATAAGTGTATGATTCGTTTTTTGTGTCTTAGTATCGGTAACAGTTAAAAACGACAGCGAAGCATGAAAAAAGAAATACCTTGGGAGTTAATCATTTCCGACCTGAAACAAGACATCTCCGATGCTGACAAAAAGCACTTGGAGGAGTGGGTGTCTATCGATGAGAACCGGAAGGTGTATGACGAACTTCGGGGAGTTTGGGAAAAGGTGCGTGCTAAAGTTATCAATTATACGCCGGACGTAGATTTCTACTGGAAAGAGTTGATGCAGCGTATGGAGGAGTGTGAGGAGGCTGAACGGAGACAAGCTGAAGATATGGAAAGGTCTGAAGATAAAGTTGAAGTGAATCTCAAAGATAAGGAACAACCTGTTCGTTTGTGGGCTTTCCCCCGTTTTCAACGCTATGTTGCGGCTGCCTGCGTAGTTGTGGCTGTCTTCCTTTCCGTTTCTTTATATATAGGTATAAAGATCGGTCAGCCGGAAATGGCGCAACAAACCTATTCCAATTGGGGAGGTAAATCGGAAGTAGCTCTGCCAGACGGGTCGAATGTATGGATTCATTCGGCTACTTCGCTTACTTATAATACGAATTATTATTCGAAAAACAGAAATGTCCGGTTGAATGGAGAGGCTTACTTTGATGTGGCCCACGATAAAGATCATCCTTTCGTCGTTGAAACCGAAGGAATGAAAATCACCGTACACGGTACAAAATTCAATGTAGAATCCTTTCCCGGTTCGGAAAATACATTTGTCAGCCTGAAAGAAGGTTCGGTGTCGTTGGAGACGAAAGCGGAAACCCGTTTTCTGCATCCGGGAGAAGTCGGTACTTTCAACAAGCGTAACGGACGGCTTCAAATAGAAAAAGGAGATATCGAGTTGGCTGTCTCGTGGGCAAGCAATCAGATTGTATTTAAAAACAGGCCGTTGGATGAGATTTGCCCTCTTCTGTCCAAATGGTATAATGTGAAGATAAATTTGTCTCCGGAATTGCAGGAACAGTACAGATACACATTCACCTTGCGGCACGAACCGTTGGAAGAAATCATGCGAATCATGTCGCGCATTCATCCTATCAACTATGAATTTAATGATGAGAATATGTTGACAATTTTACCGAAGCAGAAACAATAAGTGGTAACACATAATGCAAATATCCGAGTTCAATATCGGTAAAATGATTTTTTTGACAAATAAGTAAGAGAGAAAGGCGAGCCTATGATATAATGAAGATATAGAATAAATAAGGGGGAAGTTCCGCTTCCGGCTTTCCCCCCTACCAAATCAAGTTTTTTATTAACCGAAGAAAGTGAGTGAACATTAAAATCTGACCCATTTTAATGCAGCCTCCTTACAGTTAACTTTTAATATCGCAAAAATATGAATTTAAAAAAGCATTTTGCACTTTTAACGCTATTATTTTTTAGCGTTGTACTTTCTGCACAAGTAAAAGAGAAGATGATAACGATAAGCTTCTCGAAAATTCCATTGTCCGAAGCTATGGCACGCATTGAGAAAACCAGCGGCTATACCTTCTTTTATGACGCAACACAAGTAAATGTGAAACAGGAAGTCAGCCTGAACGTGAAACAGGTTTCTGTATCCAAAGCGGTAGGAGAAATGCTGAAAGGCATTGACCTGTCATTTGAAGTGACCAGCACACAGATTGCCTTGTTCCCCAAAAAGAGTACTCCGGCACAAACGGGCAAGGCGACTACAATCATCGGTAAAGTTGTAGACGAGAACGGAGAGCCCATTATCGGAGCTAATGTTTTGGTAGCCGGCACAACGACCGGTGTGATTACCGATATTGACGGTAACTACAAACTGGAAGCGCCTTTCGGATCTTCGCTTCAGATCTCGTATATCGGTTATACGACTCAGACGGTGAAAGCCGGGCAGAAGTCTATCATCAAAATGAAGGAAGACTCCAAGACACTGGAGGAGGTCGTAGTGGTAGGTTACGGTGTAATGAAGAAGAAAGACCTGACCGGAGCCGTGGCATCCTTGAAAGCCAGCGACCTTGAAAAAGAACAACCGAAAACTGTTCAGGATATGCTCCGCACGGGTGTGGCCGGACTTTCGGTAGGTATCGAAACCGACACGAAGGGTAACACCAGCATGATGGTGCGTGGTAAAAACAACCTACGTGCAACGAGTACGGATAAATCTTCCCTTGAACCTCTGATTGTATTGGACGGAGTAATCTATTCGGGACAGATGACCGACATCAATCCTAACGACATTGAGCAGATAGACGTATTGAAAGACGCCAGTTCCACAGCCGTTTATGGTGCGAAGGCAGCCAATGGCGTTGTGCTGATTACTACCAAGAAAGGAACAAGTTCAACGAAACCGATTATCAATTTCAGTGGTACATGGGGACTTTCAATGGTGAACTCTTTGCCGGAAGTATACGAAGGAGAGGATTTCATCAATTTCCGCCGGGATGTGGAAGTTAGCAAAAATCCTTCAAAAGCAGCTACCGGATATTTCGACAATCCGGCACACATGTCCAATGCGGACTTGGCAAACTGGATGGGAAACGATAAAGGCGACCCGACAAGTATCTGGCTGACACGTCTCGAATTTACCAATACGGAGGTCAACAACTATTTGGCCGGACGTCTTGTAGACTGGCGCGATGTCATTTATCAGGATGTAGCGTTACGTCAGGATTACACGGTCAGCGTGGCAGGAAAGAAAGACGAAATGTCTTATTATTCATCTATCAACTACCTGAAAAACGAGAGTAACGTGCGTGGCGGAGGATACAGTGCTATCCGTGCACGTATCAACCTGGAGAATAAGATACAGAGCTTCCTTACTTACGGTGTGAACGCACAGTTTACTTCACGTGATGAGGGATATATCAGTAGTTCATCCGGCAATTACACTACTCTTTCACCTTTCGGAAGCCTTTACGAAGACGATGGAGTGACTTTGAAACAATACCCTACCGGTAACAATAACCAGAGCAACCCGTTGCTTGCTCCGGCTTTCCAGAATAAACGCAATGACATCGAGAACTTGAATGCAGCTCTTTATCTGAAAATCACCCTCCCTTTGGGCTTTTCTATCCAGACTACTTATTCTCCGCGTTTTGAATGGACAAACTATCTTTTCCATAAGGCAGCCGCTTCTCCCGACTCCGGTTCGCAGAACGGCCGTGTGGAACGTACGCATACGAAGGATTTCTATTGGCAATGGGATAATATGCTGAAGTGGAACAAGACATTCGGCAAGCACGCTTTTGACTTTACTTTTCTTGCCAACTGGGAGAAGTTCCAGCGTTGGCATGATGAAATGACGAATGAAAACTTCCTGCCTACCGACGAACTGGGTTATGGAGGTATCGGTTTCGGTACCAGCCCTAACGTATCCAGTGATGATGTCTACCGTACAGGAGACGCCTTTATGGGACGTCTGCACTATGTATACGACCAGCGTTACCTGATTACCGCCACTGTACGTCGTGACGGATATTCGGCTTTTGGTCTTGCCAACCCGCGTGCCACTTTTCCGGCTATCGCATTGGGTTGGGTGTTCTCTGAAGAGAAATTCCTGCACCGTCCGGATTGGTTCGAATATGGTAAACTGCGTCTCTCATGGGGTAAGAACGGTAACCGTGCCGTAGGTACTTATGCTGCATTCATGCAGTTGGCCCCGCGCAAATACATTTATGTGGATCCGGCAACCGGCAGTCTGGTGACCGCCAACACTTTCTACGCTTCTACTATGGCTAACCCCAACCTGAAATGGGAATCAACGACTTCATGGAATATCGGTACGGACCTGACTTTCCTGAAAGGCAGACTGAGCGCGAACCTAGATGTATATAAGAAGATTACGACCGACCTGCTTGTCAGCCGTGAGTTGCCCAGCCTGATCGGTTACAGCTCCGTGATGTCTAATATCGGTGAGGTACAGAATACCGGTGTCGAGCTTTCACTGAACTCTACCAACATCAGAATGGATAAGCTTACATGGCGTACTTCTTTCAGCCTGGCTTATAACAAGAACAAGATAACTCACCTGTACGGAATCATGGAAGATGTGAAAGATGCGGACGGTAACGTTATCGGCCAGCGTGAAGCGGACGATATCAAGAACAAGCGTTTCATCGGACACGATATTGATGAAATCTGGGATTACAAGGTAGTGGGAATCTGGCAGGAAGAAGAACGTGAAGAAGCTGCCAAATACGGTCAGCAGCCGGGTGACGTTCATCTGCTGGATAAAGATATGAACTACAAATATGACAATACGGATAAGGAATTCCAGGGAACTACGATGCCGCGTCTGCGTTGGAGTATGCGTAATGATTTCACGTTGTTCAAGAACTTCAATATCTCGTTCAATATGTACTCCTATATCGGACATAAAAAGACATTGGGACGTTTTACCAACGACAATGCTTTGCTGAACGTGACGAACCAGATTAAACGTGACTACTGGACGCCGGAAAACCGTAACAATGAATATCCGCGTCTGGCCAACAAGAAGCCGGCAGGCGTTTCGTATGCCATTTACAAGAACGCTTCTTTCCTGCGTTTTGATAATATCTCAATCGGATATACTTTCCCGAAGAAGCTGATAGAGCCGCTGCGGATTCAGAACCTGAACGTCAATGCTACGATGAAGAATGCAGGTTATATCTCCGGTTGGCCCGGTTACGACCCGGAAAACAGTGATGCAAATACCCCGAGAGTAATTTATTTTGGTATTAACTTGACTTTATAATATCTACAGACTGATGAAACTAAATAATAAGAAAACAGGCATTGCCTGCATGATTGGAGTAGCTGTATTAGCAAGTAGTTGTTCGGATTGGCTGGACCCGAAGCCACTTTCATTCTATACGCCGGAGATTTCTTTTACGGATTACAACGGCCTGAAGACCGGAACGGATATGTTGAACCGTGACGTCCGTTACTTTGATTTTTATCCCACAGGAGGCTCTATGGACCCTTGTATCCTTTCCGAATATTTCTTTTCGGATATAAGTGTCAACGGACGTACTGACGCGGCAAACTCTCCACAGGATCTTGTTCGACAGATTACTCCCAGTGCTTCTCTGACAGGAAATGCAAGTCAGATTAATAACTATTGGACCTATCTGTATAAAGGTATTAAAGATGCCAATACATTGCTGACCCGTTCGGAAACGGCAGAGTTTGACAATGAAGACCAACGTAAGGAAATTGAAGGATTGGCATGTTTCCATCGTGCTTATCGTTATTACCGTCTGGTGAATCAGTATGGGGATATACCGTTCATCACAGAAGAAATCACTGGGCCACGTTATGATTTTTATTCAACGAAGCGTGAAGCAATCTTGCGGTATCTGAAAAACGATTTGGACCGTACGGCTCCTTATCTGAAAAACAACGTTTATATCGGTATGGTGACTCAGGCTGCGGCTTATCACTTACTGACAAAGATCAATCTTGCATTGGGCGAATTTGACGATGCAATCGAATCAGCCAATAACGTCATTAATGACGGAGTGCACTATCTAATGACAGAGCGTTTCGGTGTTGACAAGAATGACGCTACCAAGAATGTGATTTGGGACTTGCATCAGTCTGAGAATAAATCCTTGCCTGAAAACAAAGAAGTACTTTACATGGTGCTCGACCGTTATGATGCCGGTGAGGATATTCGTTCGGCAGCCGGACTGGAAATCAAACGGCAGGTGCTTCCCTGGTTTGCAAAAGACGGCGAGATTAAAACTCCCGACGGCAAAAACGGATTTACCGATAACGATGCAAAGAAAAATCCCTATCTTGAGCAATATGGTCGTGGAGTATGTACAGCACGTTCTACCTGGTATCATACGCACATGATCTGGACACTGGATGACACAGATCTTCGTCATGCTCCGGGCAACTGGATAGAAATGACCGACCTGACCTACAATAATCCTGAACTCAAAGGTACGGAATGGTACGGACAACCGGTTCGCTTTAAAGACGATAAAGGAAACATCCTGGTAAACGATACCATTCGTGACTGGGTGGGGTGGCCGCATTATAAGACCAACGTTGCCGACCAGAAAGATAAATGGTGGCGCGGTGGTTGGGCCGACTGGTATATTTTCCGTATTGCCGAAACGTATCTGTTACGTGCTGAGGCATACATTTGGAAGGGTGATGCAACCAGCCTCCAGAAAGCTGCCGATGACGTGAACAAGGTACGCCGCAGAGCGGGAGCCGATGAACTTGATGCTGACCAGATGACTATCCGTACGATTCTGGACGAACGTGCCCGCGAACTGTATTACGAAGAACCGCGTAAGACGGAGTTGACCCGTATCGCATTTATCTATGCTAAAACCGGCAAGGCGGACGATAAGGGACGTACCTACCGTATGGATAATTTCTCCGAGAAAAACTTCTTCTACGACCACATTATGGATGTAACGGATTTCTATAACAAAGGGGTGAAAACGCCGATTGGAAATGAATATACCATTGCTCCCCACAATGTATTGTGGCCGATTGCATTGAATGCTATTTCGACAAATGTGCAGGGACATATCAATCAGACACCGGGATATGCCGGTTCGGAAAACAATATCGAGCCGTTGGACATTGACTTCAGCAAGTAACGTTTTCTTAATGGTATAACGTACCATTAACTTCCTGTTTATTGGGCATATATATCCACCACGCTGGGCATATATGCCCAATATGTTGAATCTATATATCCACCATGGTGGATATATATTTCCAATAAATCCCTCAATTATATCCGATATTTGGCGTATATTTGTACTTTGTCGGGTATTGGAACCAAAAAACTACCGAACTTTCATAATTTTTTAAACGATAAACGAATGAATCTAAGAACAAAAATCGGGGTCGTAGCAGTGCTGCTGTCTACCCTCACCGTGCAAGCACAAAACATTCCTTTCCGTAAAGCGGAAATAAAAGAAACGATGAAGAAAGTTGCCGACTGGCAAATAGCTAACCCCAACAAGGGCGCCGAACATGGTGACCTGAGCTGGACAAACGCCGTACTATATGTCGGTATGCTCGACTGGGCGGAATTGGCGGAACGTGAAGACGGTAACAAGGATTATTTTAAATGGCTCACCCGTATCGGAAGTCGTAACGGCTGGCAGCCGGACAAGCGGATGTATCATGCCGACGACATCGCTGTTTCACAACTCTTTATCGACCTTTACCGGAAATATAAGAACAAATATATGCTCAATCCTACCATTGCCCGCACGGATTGGGTGATGAAGAACCCGCCGACGGACGATTTCAAACTGGATTATCGCAAACCTGAGACACTGGAACGCTGGACTTGGTGTGACGCCCTCTTTATGGCTCCTCCGGTCTACACTAAATTATACGTCCTGACGGGTGATAAAAAGTATATCAAATTCATGAACCGCGAATACAAAGCTACGTATGACCACCTTTTCGACAAGGAAGAGAATCTTTTCTATCGCGACTGGCGGTATTTTGACCAACGCGAGGCCAACGGCCGGAAGGTTTTCTGGGGACGCGGCAACGGCTGGGTACTCGGCGGGCTGGCGGAGATATTGAAAGAACTGCCTGCAAAGGACAAGAACCGGAAGTTTTACGAAGAACTGTTCGTGAAGCTCTGTACCCGTGTCGCTAAATTGCAGAATGCGGACGGATTCTGGCATGCAAGTCTGCTCGATCCGGCTTCTTACCCGTCACCCGAAACAAGCTGTACCACGTTTATTGTCTATGCTTTGGCTTACGGAATCAACGAGGGACTGCTGGACAAGGATACTTTCCTTCCTATACTGGTAAAAGGCTGGAATGCACAGGTTTCTGCTGTCGATGCAGACGGTAAATTAGGTTATGTACAGCCTATCGGGGCCGATCCGAAGAAGGTGACGCGGAATATGACTGAAGTATATGGCGTGGGTGCTTTTTTAATGGGCGGATGTGAGATTTATAAAATGGCCAGATAAACAAGAACTCATAATCTAATGGTAAAAAATATGATTGTATTTCTGCTCCTGTTATTGGGAGCAGTTATGAATGATACGTCTGCACGTGATGTCATTTCTTTCAATACCGGCTGGCAATTTAAGAAAGGGCCGTTTTCTACGGACCCTATGCGTGCTTCCGCACAATGGGACGGCAAGTGGGAGGAAGTGACAATTCCCCATACCTGGAATGCGAAAGATATGCAAGTGAAAGCTGATGCATTCTACGAAGGTGTAGGTTATTACAGAAAGAAACAGTTTTTCGGAAATGAGTTGGCGGGTAAACGTGTATTCTTGCGTTTTGAAGGAGTAGGGGCTTGCACAGAAGTCTATGTCAACGGAAAGTTGGTGGGAACGCATAAAGGCGGGTATAGTGCCTTCGCTTTCGAGATAGGCACTGCCTTGAAACTGGGGGCTGAGAACGAGATTATCGTGAAGGCTGACAATACGGCCCGTCCCGATGTGATTCCTGTCAATCACAGTTTGTTTGGGGTGTATGGCGGTATTTACCGTCCCGTATGGTTGATTACTACGGAGCAGAATAATATCACAGTGACCGATTGCGCCTCTCCCGGTGTGTACATCACTCAGAAGAATGTATCAAGACGTTCGGCGGATATAACTGTTAAAGTAAAGCTGGATAATGGTAGTCTGGCTCCTGCGCAGCTTGTTCTGGAGAACAGTATTTATACGCAGGAAGGGAAAAAGGTGGTTTCCCAACGTCTGCCGCTTGAGTTGACTCCGCAAGGAACGCAAAGCTATGTATCAACATTCAAACTAAAGAATCCTCATCTCTGGCAAGGTAGGGAGGACCCTTATCTTTACAAAGTAGTCTCCTGTCTGTTGGCAAATGGTGAGGTGATTGACGAGGTCACGCAGCCTTTGGGTGTTCGTCATTACGAAATTGTTGCCGGAAAAGGTTTCTATCTTAATGGAGAGAAATATCCGATGTATGGTGTTACCCGTCATCAGGACTGGTGGGGCCTGGGGAGTGCGCTGACCAACCGTGAACATGATTTTGACCTGGCTCAAATTATGGATGTCGGTGCCACGACCGTGCGTTTTGCTCATTATCAGCAGTCGGAATATCTTTATTCGCGTTGTGATACATTGGGCTTGATTATCTGGGCGGAAATCCCCTTTGTCAACCGGGTGACAGGCTACGAATCGGAGAATGCGCAGACACAACTCCGCGAACTGATTCGTCAGAGTTTCAATCATCCCTCCATTTATGTGTGGGGGTTGCACAATGAGGTTTATCAGCCTCACGAATACACAGCGTCATTGACTCAATCTCTTCACGATCTGGCGAAGACGGAAGATCCTGACCGTTACACGGTTGCCGTGAACGGTTACGGTCACGCCAATCATCCGGTGAATCAGAATACAGATATACAAGGCATGAACCGTTATTTCGGCTGGTACGAAAAGAAAGTGCAGGACATCAAACCGTGGGTGGAAGGACTCGAAAAAGACTATCCCTGGCAGAAATTGATGTTGACCGAATATGGAGCCGACGCCAACCTTGACCATCAGACGGAATATCTGGGTGATGCTCTGAACTGGGGAAAGTCTTTCTATCCGGAAACTTTTCAGACCAAGACGCATGAATACCAATGGAGTGTGATTGCTGAGCATCCCTATATTATTGCTTCTTATCTATGGAATATGTTCGACTTTGCCGTGCCTATGTGGAGCCGTGGCGGTGTGCCTGCCCGGAACCTGAAAGGGCTGATGACCTTCGACCGGAAAATAAAGAAGGACTCTTACTACTGGTATAAAGCGAACTGGAGCAAGTCTCCCGTACTCTATCTGACGCAACGACGTAACACGGACCGCGAACGGAAGCAGACTTCCGTCACTGTTTATTCAAATATCGGAACTCCCAAAGTTTACTTGAACGGCAAAGAACTGACAGGCATTCGTAAGGGATATACGGATGTACATTATATCTTCGACCAGGTGACACTTGAAAAAGGAAAAAACAAAATCAAGGCTGTTGCGGTATATAATGGAAAAGAATACGTTGACGAGATCGAATGGGATTATCAGAGTGAAAAGAAACGTGATGCGGATGCGCACGAAAACAAAAATGAACATGCCGGGTGGTAAAACCCGGCTTATGGACATAAAAAAAGGAGCAACGCCTTGCTCCAACCTTTGTTAACCTTAAATCTAATACTATGAAAAACACATTGCAAAGATACGGACTCTTAGGAAATTAGCAAATTATCCAAGTAAAATACTATGTTTTATAACACGTTTTAATAGTTTTCTCCTGTTTGTTAAGAAAAACGCCGTTCTTTTTTAAAGGTATGCAACACTAATTTTGATAATTGAATCGGTGGATTCCGTTGATTCTCTGCCGAAAAACCGTTATCTTTGTTCCGATAATCACAGTATATACTCAATAAAAAAAAGAAAAGGAGAGAACCGTGAACGAAGAAGAAATCGTGCTCACCCCCATGATGAAACAGTTTCTGGATTTGAAGGCGAAACATCCGGATGCGGTAATGCTGTTTCGTTGCGGTGACTTTTATGAAACATACTCTACGGACGCCATTGTTGCATCCGAAATATTAGGAATCACACTGACAAAACGCGCCAACGGAAAAGGAAAGACCGTTGAGATGGCAGGATTTCCCCATCATGCGCTCGATACATATCTTCCGAAACTGATTCGTGCCGGAAAACGGGTGGCTATCTGCGACCAGTTGGAAGACCCGAAACTGACGAAGAAACTGGTGAAGCGCGGCATTACCGAATTGGTGACTCCCGGTGTCTCTATCAATGATAATATATTAAACTATAAGGAAAACAACTTCCTGGCCGCCGTACATTTCGGAAAGGCTTCCTGCGGGGTTGCTTTCCTCGACATATCTACCGGTGAATTTCTGACTGCCGAAGGACCTTTCGACTATATAGACAAACTGCTGAATAACTTCGGCCCGAAAGAAATTCTTTTTGAACGTGGCAAGCGCCTTATGTTTGAAGGCAATTTCGGTAGTAAATTCTTCACTTTCGAACTGGACGACTGGGTGTTTACGGAAACTACTGCCCGCGAAAAACTTCTGAAGCATTTTGAAACAAAGAATCTGAAAGGATTCGGAGTAGAGCATTTGAAAAACGGTATTATTGCTTCGGGGGCTATTCTTCAATACCTGACAATGACACAGCATACTCAAATCGGGCATATTACTTCATTGGCTCGTATTGAGGAGGATAAATATGTCCGGCTGGATAAATTCACGGTGCGCAGCCTCGAATTGATTGGCAGCATGAACGATGGCGGAAGCAGTCTGCTCAATGTGATTGACAGGACGATCAGCCCAATGGGGGCACGTCTGTTGAAACGTTGGATAGTTTTTCCATTGAAGGACGAGAAACCGATCAATGAGCGTCTGAATGTGGTGGAGTATTTCTTCCGTCAACCGGACTTTAAGGAGTTGATCGAAGAACAGTTGCATCTTGTCGGTGATTTAGAGCGTATCATCTCCAAAGTGGCTGTGGGACGTGTGTCGCCACGTGAGGTGGTGCAGCTGAAAGTTGCCTTGCAGGCCATTGAGCCGATCAAGCAGGCTTGTCTTGAAGCGGATAACGCAAGTTTGAACCGTATTGGCGAGCGGTTGAATCTTTGTGTTTCTATTCGTGACCGGATTGCCCGGGAAATTAATAATGATCCTCCTTTGTTGATAAATAAGGGCGGAGTGATTAAAGACGGTGTGAATGCGGATTTGGACGAATTGCGCCGGATTTCGTATTCGGGAAAAGACTATCTGCTTCAGATACAGCAGCGGGAAAGCGAAGAAACGGGTATTCCGAGTTTGAAAGTGGCTTATAATAATGTATTCGGCTATTATATCGAGGTTCGTAATGTTCATAAGGACAAGGTTCCTAAAGAGTGGATTCGCAAGCAGACGTTGGTAAATGCGGAACGTTATATCACACAGGAACTGAAAGAGTACGAAGAAAAAATTCTTGGTGCCGAAGATAAGATTCTTGTGCTGGAAACGCAGTTATATACGAATTTGGTACAGGCATTGACGGAGTTTATCCCCCAGATACAGGTTAACGCCAATCAGATTGCCCGTTTGGACTGTCTGTTGTCTTTCGCTAATGTGGCGCGTGAGAATAACTACATCCGTCCGGTTATTGAGGATAACGACGTATTGGATATTCGTCAGGGCCGTCACCCGGTAATTGAGAAACAGCTTCCGATAGGAGAGAAATATATTGCCAATAATGTGATGTTGGACAGCAGTACGCAGCAGATCATCATAATAACCGGTCCCAATATGGCGGGTAAGTCAGCGCTTTTGCGTCAGACGGCATTGATTACGCTGTTGGCTCAAATCGGTTCGTTTGTCCCTGCGGAGAGCGCCCATATCGGGCTGGTGGATAAAATATTCACTCGTGTGGGAGCAAGTGATAACATCTCCGTAGGTGAATCTACTTTTATGGTGGAGATGAACGAAGCGGCGGATATTCTGAACAATGTTTCTTCCCGAAGCCTGGTACTATTTGACGAGTTGGGGCGTGGTACCTCTACGTATGATGGCATCTCTATTGCCTGGGCGATTGTGGAATATATCCACGAACATCCGAAAGCCAAAGCACGTACTTTATTCGCCACGCATTACCACGAATTGAATGAAATGGAAAAATCTTTCAAGCGTATCAAGAACTATAACGTATCGGTGAAAGAGGTGGATAATAAGGTAATCTTCCTTCGTAAACTGGAACGTGGTGGTAGTGAGCACTCTTTCGGTATCCATGTAGCAAAAATGGCGGGTATGCCGAAAAGCATTGTGAAGCGTGCGAATGAGATTCTGAAGCAGCTTGAATCTGATAATCGCCAGCAGGGAATAGCAGGCAAGCCGTTGGCGGAAGTAAGCGAGAACCGTGGTGGTATGCAGTTAAGTTTCTTCCAGTTGGACGATCCGATACTCTGTCAGATTCGCGATGAAATATTAAATTTGGATGTAAATAATCTCACTCCTATTGAAGCGCTGAACAAGTTGAATGATATAAAGAAGATAGTCAGGGGAAAATAGCGGATTATTAACGTGTTTACAAATAGTATATAGAACGTTTTCTGAGGTCTGGAAAACGATTTGTAAGTATAAAAGGCGTTTCCTTTAAGTGATTGGAGGAAACGCCTTTCTAGTATGCAGTCGATTTTTATATATCAGGTTCAGGCTACTTTTTTTTCTTCCGGTCGTAGAAAAACATGAAGTAGATGCCGACTATAACGAATGGAATACTTAGCCATTGTCCCATGTTGAACATCATGTTGTTCTCGAAATCCTCTTGGTTCTCCTTCAAAAATTCGATGAAGAAACGGAAGACAAATATGTAGGTCAGGCAGAGCCCGAAGAAGAAGCCGCGATGCAGTTTCTTGCTGTAATTCTTATACAGGTAAATCATGATGAAGAACAAGATAAGATAAGCGATCGCTTCGTAGAGTTGTCCCGGATGACGGGGTTGCATATCTACCCGTTCGAAAATGAATGCCCAGGGCACATCAGACGGCTTGCCGATGATTTCGGAGTTCATCAGGTTGGCAAGACGGATACAGCAGGCGGTAATTGGAGTAGCTACGGCAATCATATCCAGCACGTCCATATAATGAAGTTTTGTTTTGCGGCAATAGAGCCACAGAGCAATAATCAGTCCAAGTGTCCCCCCGTGGCTGGCAAGTCCTTCATATCCTGTGAATTTCCAACCGCCGGCAGGCAGGAATTTAATAGGTAACAGCATCTCTACAAACCCTTTACCGCTTGTCAGATACTGTCCCGGGTCGTAAAACAGGCAGTGCCCCAGACGTGCTCCAATCAGAATACCGAAAAAACAATAGAAGAAGAGGGGGTCAAATTTCTTCTCATCTATTTTTTTATCGCGATACTGGTAGTGAACAATGACGTAAGCCAGAAAAATTCCTACTGCCCACAATAGCCCGTAGTAACGGATAGAAAGGCCGAACAGGTTAAATAGTTCGGGATTCGGATTCCAGTTGATAGATAATAATAAGGTATTCATATTGGATAACGGTTTACGGTTTGGTGAATTAGTGTTTAGTGAATTTTTCGGCTACCATCCGGTAAGTAGGAATATCAATCCCTTGTTCTTCCGCAGCGGTAATCATGTCGAATAACAATCCTTGTATCTCCGAATCATGTCCCCGTGCCAGGTCTTTCTGCATGGAAGCGGTACTTTCCGGGTCGAGTTTGTCGATGACTTTCAGATTATAGCTTATCGGGTCTTCGGGAAATTCTACACCCAGTTTACGTCCCAGTTCGGCACTCTCCGTAGAAAGTCCGATGAAGGTATCGCGCACCTTTCCCGGTTTCTGTACCTCGCCCATGGGGACGTCATAGTAAGCTCCGGTGACGGCCATTGCCGAGATGAACGACCATTTAATGAAGGTATCCCGATTGATATCCGGAGAGATTTCCGCTTTGATTCCGCTCTCCTGAAGATCTTTCTGAACGGCTTCCAGTATTCCCGGGGCAACTTGTGTCCCTTTGTGGGCTCCGTACACCAGGCGGAAAATTTTTCCCATTTGAGTGATCTCTCCTGTACCGGATACGAATCCGACAATATAGATGCAACCGTCGAGTACCGTCACTCCCGGAACGAGACGTTGGATACGCGGTCCTGTTCCGTAAACATTCAGAATAGGAATGACGATTGTCTTGTCATGTGCCGCCCTCTTTATCAGTTCGGTAATCGAGTCGACAGAATATCCCTTGACGCAGACAAAGATTACGTCTGCCTTTCCATTGAATTCTTCTGCTGTTGTTGCCGGGATAGCAAGCGTGTGCTCTTCCTTCAAGTCCGATTTCAATTTCAAGCCGTTTGTCTGTATTGCCTGCAAATGAGCTCCGCGGGCAATACAAGTAACGTCTTTTCCGGCAAGCGACAGAAATCCTGCTATACTACCTCCAACGCCTCCGGTTCCTGCAATGAGATACTTCATAATAATTACAATTTGCTGATTACAAATGCAAGGTTATCGCGATTATACGTTGAAACGGAAGTGCATGATGTCACCGTCCTGCACGACGTATTCTTTGCCTTCTACGCCCAGTTTTCCGGCTTCTTTCACTGCTGCTTCCGAACCGTACCGGATATAATCATCGTATTTTATCACTTCCGCACGGATAAATCCTTTTTCAAAATCGGTATGGATCACACCGGCACATTGCGGAGCTTTCCAACCTTTCTCGTAAGTCCAGGCACGCACTTCCTGTACGCCGGCAGTGAAGTAAGTTTCGAGATTCAGCAATTTATAGGCTGATTTGATAAGACGTGCTACGCCCGATTCCTCCAAGCCTACTTCGGCGAGGAACATCTGACGGTCTTCGTATGTTTCCAGCTCGGCGATGTCCGCTTCTGTCTTGGCTGCAACAACCAGTATTTCAGCATTCTCGTCTTTTACGGCTTCACGTACCATATCTACGTATTTGTTGCCGTTTACTGCACTTGCTTCGTCTACATTGCAGACATACATTACCGGTTTGCTGGTCAACAGGAACAGTTCATGTGCAATCTTCTGTTCATCTTTTGTTTCAAAAGTAACGGTACGTGCCGATTTGCCTTGTTCCAACGCTTCTTTATATTGAACCAGTACATCGTAAGCCTGTTTGGCAGCTTTGTCGCCACCCGTTTGTGCTTGTTTCTGTACCTTTTGGATACGACTCTCGATCGTTTCCAAGTCTTTCAACTGAAGTTCATAGTCGATGATTTCTTTGTCGCGGACAGGATTTACACTTCCGTCTACGTGTGTCACGTTATCGTCGTCGAAGCAACGGAGTACATGGATAATAGCGTCTGTCTCACGGATATTGGCAAGGAACTTGTTTCCCAATCCTTCACCTTTACTTGCACCTTTTACCAGTCCGGCGATATCTACGATTTCTACGGTTGTAGGAACAATCCGTTGGGGATGTACCAATTCTGCCAGCGCATTCAGACGTTCATCGGGAACGGTAATTACACCTACATTGGGTTCAATAGTACAGAAAGGGAAATTTGCCGCCTGTGCTTTCGCATTCGACAAACAGTTGAAAAGTGTCGACTTACCCACGTTCGGTAGTCCAACAATACCACATTGCAATGCCATATTAATCTATTATTTCTATTATTATCAATAGGATACATATATATGAACAATGATTTGGAGGCAATACCCGGATAAAAAAGAGTGTTTGTTACCAAGTTGTTCATTTTTAGTCTGCAAAGATAATCATTTTTTGAGCTAATAAAGGAAACTTGGTATACTTTCTGTCTTTTCCCCTTATTCCGGCTTACTTTTTAGTATGGAAAGTAAAGTCACAGAATAAGGGGATTTTAGTATTAATTATTCGTAAGGCGGCACTTCGGAAATACTACCATACCGGTGATATTCGAAAGAAATGCTTTGTTCCTTGAAGTAGCGAATAAGTTCGATGCGTCCCTGTTTCATAGGAGGCGCTGCCACAATATACATATTGGTTTCCGCGGCACGTTCATACATACATTTGGGGATATTCGGAGAACAAGTACGTACTCTTTCATAGTCCGGCATCACTTTCAGGAAGTCCTCCAGCGATTCCTTTCGAAGCGGCCAGCCATATTGGGTAAGTGCGGCAGTACGGTCATCCGAGGGGTCGAAGCTGATAGTGAGAGGTGTTCTACATAGTTCCGAGGCGTATGAGATCATATTGACCTCTCTATCTGTGTCTTCCGGAAAAAGACGTAGAATCATGCTTTTCAAAGGTAAGTAACGGAAGACATTCTGTTCTCCGTATAGCTTATTAACATCCCTCGGGTCCATAAATTCTTCCTCACAAGCATCGAAATAACTGTCTATGTAATCAGTCTGGCTGTCCGGCTTGTCTGTGATTTCTACAAAACAGGTACAATAATTGGGACCTCCCGCTTTGATACCGCCTCCGAAAGCAGACAGTTTCATTCCACCGAATGGCTGGCGGTTGACGATTGCTCCGGTGATTCCCCGGTTGATATACAGGTTGCCTGCTATTACGGAGTTTTTCCACAGCTTTTGTTCCTCTTCATCAAGACTCTGTAATCCCGAAGTTAACCCGTAATCCAGGCTATTGACTAACTTAATTCCTTCTTCAAGGTTCTCGATGCAGGCAACACTCAGCAGAGGGCCAAATAACTCGGTTCGGAAAGAGAAGTTTTCCGGTTTCACTCCCCATTTCACGGTCGGAGCCAGCATATATTCTTTCTCATCGATGAAACGGGGAGGAACCAGCCACGATTCTCCCGGTTCGAGGTTGAAGGCTTGCAGCAACTTGTCGTTCTTATTGGTAATCATCGGACCGACAATATTTCCGGGATTCCAGACACTGCCTACTTTCAGGCTCGTTGCCGCATCTTTCAGTTTGCTTTGGAAGTTCTTGTCTTCATAGACCGAACGTTCGACCAATAACAGAGAGCAGGCGGAACATTTCTGGCCGGCATTACCGAAGGCGGAAGCGACGATGTTCATGATAGCATGGTCACGGTCGCCCGATGCAGTGAGGATAATGACGTTTTTGCCTCCCGTTTCGGCTGATAGCGGAGTTACCGGATTGGCTCTTGCGATATTCTGGGCGGTGTCTGTTCCTCCTGTCAGAATGATATGCTTGATTGCAGGGGCGGTAGTCAGCACTTTCAGCGCTTCCCGGTTGGTGATGATGACTTGTAAGGCCTCTTTCGGTACACCTGCATCCCAAAAAGCTTTGGCGAACATCCAGGCAACCGGAGCCGCTACGGTGGCAGGTTTCAGGATAACGGTGTTTCCTCCCGCCAGTCCGGCTACTATACCGCCTACGGGAATGGCACACGGGAAGTTCCACGGTGAAATGACCAATATGGTACCTTTCGGTTTTATCTCTATATCATCTAATGCGGCGAATTTCTTCATCGCTGTCGTGTAGAAACGGGCATAATCTACCGCTTCCGATACTTCTACATCACCTTCAATGACAGTTTTACCGGTTACGGCACACATACAACCTATCAGGTCACCCCTCATATCAGCGAGCCGGTTGGCTGCTTCGTACATAATCCGGTGGCGTTCTTCCAGTGTGGTTTTTCTCCACCCGGCAGGATCTGTCTCGGCAATTTCGATAATCTTTTCCACTTGAGCACTGTCCGCCTGTGACATTTCACAGATACAGACCTCGTCATTCTGGCAACGGTCGAGGTATTTGTAGCGGTTTTTGCATACTACTGTTTCCGCACCTATCTGTAAAGGAATGATTTCCGGTTCTTCCGTTCCGCTTTTCTTCCATTTGGCAAAGATACGGCGCACCCATTCCTGATTTTGTGACAAGTCGAAGTCCGTATCCGGTTCATTCTGCATTGTGTCCGATGGGGCGACGGGAGTGTACGGAAGATTACGGTTCTGAACGCGTGGAGACACATGCGTGAGGTGATCTTTCATAGCATAGGCTTCTTCAAACTGCTTTGCGAGGAAGTCCCACTCTCTTGTATCCGGTTTCAGATTGAAGGAGTGAGTCAGGAAATTGTCGGGTGCTGTATTTTCGTCCATGCGACGGACAAGATAAGAGACGGCGTTCAGGAAATGTTCGTTTTTCACTACCGGAGTATATAGAATCACCCGGTTGCCGAGCATTGACTGCGCTCTCCAAAGATGATTCGCCATTCCTTCGAGCATTTCGAAGGTCATATATCCGGTTGTCCCGTACTTCTGAGCCAGCAGATAAGCATAAGCGATCGAGAACAGATTATGAGAAGCAACCCCGAGATGTAAAACCCGGGCATTTTCGGGCATCAGTCCACGTTCCAACAGGCACAGATAATTGGCGTCAACTTCTGTTTTGGAAGGACGAATCGGGTTCGGCCAGCCTTTCAGGGGGAGGAGATAACCGTTTCCATTTCCAGATTACAGCCTTTCACCAGACGCATTTTGATAGGAGCTCCGCCTCCGTCTATGCGGGCTTTGGCAAATTCCAGCAACTCGGTTTGGAAGTCGTATGCATCCGGCAGATAAGCCTGTACGACGATTCCTGCCGAATAGTTCTTGAATTGCGGCAGGTTGAGTACTGCTTTGAAGAGGCGCAATGTGAAGTGGGCGTCTTTATATTCCTCCATATCCAGGTTGATGAACTTGGAGCGTTTTATTCCGTCTTCGTCCGTATAAGGAAAATCAATGGCTTTCTGATAAAGCGCGGACATTCGTGAAACGAGTTCCGGGAAACTTTCTTCGTAGTTCAGAGCGTGTGTCTGCGCGTAGATTCCCGATATTTTCACTGAGATGTAATTAATGTCGGGTGATTCAAGAGCTTCCAGATAGTGATGATAGCGGTGATCGGCTTCTTCGTTGCCAAGCACCACCTCGCCTAAAAGATTCACGTTCTGCCCGATTTTCTCTTTGAAGCGGGTAGCCAGATGCTTCGTGAGTTGCGGGCGTTCCTCATTGATAATAACTTGCGAGGTATCCATGCGCAGGCGTTTTTTGATAATCGGGATAGCGATAAAGTCGAAATGATGTCCGAATGCCTGATACATTTTGAATAAGAAAGCATCCCGTTTGTTCAGAAATTCGGGGACACCGTACTGGTCAAGGAGAGTCTTGATACGTTTGGCGAGTATCTTCCGGTCGCGGATTTGCGAGGATTCGTCGAGCATCTTCACGAGGAATTTCTTGTCTTGCGGGCGCTGCACCATGACGGCATATTTATGCTGTTCCAGGCGTTCGGCTTTCGTAATCGTTTGTTCACAAGTATTATACAGTTTAAGTACCCAATCCTGTACTTCGGTAAGGGTCGGTTGATATTGTTTGTCCATAAGAATCTGAATTATGTAAATGGAGAAAATGTGAAAAAAGAATCTCAAATTGCAATTTACATAGTACGGAGGGTAGGACTAAACATAACAGCACGGTAGCGATGCAGGGTTTGCAACGCTTGCTGCGAGAAGCAGTCGAATAGATACTGTTGTTTCATATTCGTCGTTTTTGAAGGTGATTAGAAACGAAAGACTCACACTTCTCACAAAGATAAAAATAAATTATTGATTTTCAAGTAAAAGGGGAAGAAAATGCAATTGTGATAAATTCTAATATGTATGGTATGAGTTGATACAAGACGCGAGCGAAATAAACTAATCTTAATCTCTCTAAGATTTAGTTGTTCGGATACTATTAATTAGTACTCGTTCTGCATGATTTTATTAACTATGAGGAGTAAATATGTGCTAACTTTGAATTAGTTACCTCCTTTAGTATCTGGCCTGATATTTCTTATAAAAAATCAGAAACAGGATGAATCCGGTCAGTGCGAAAGGAACACCTGTGAGGGCGGGGTAACGATAGCCTTCACTAACAGTCAATCCCCCTGCATAAGCGCCAATGGCATTTCCCAGATTGAATGCGACCTGTACGCAGGCAGCCCCCAACATCTCGCCGCCTTTTGCCACACGGATAATCAGTATTTGTTCGGGGCTGGATACGGCAAACAACCCTGCCGTGCAGAGGCACATCAGTATAGCAGCCGTCCATTTGTAGGGAGAAAGGAAGAAAATGAGAAGTAGCATAAGGCATATTAATGCTTGTGCGGCAGTTCCCACTTTTCCGGGTGTATAGCGGTCGGAGAGGCGCCCGCTGATAAGATTTCCCATGACCATACCGAATCCGGCAAGAATCATCAGCGGAGTAATACTTTCGGTGGAGAAACCGGAAATATTCGTCAGCATAGGGTTGATATAGCTGTACCAACAGAATACGCCACCGTTGCCTAACGCCGTAGCACCGAGAATGAGCCAGGGAGCCGGAGTCTTCAAGAAATGGAATTGTCCTTTAAAGCCGGTATCCTTCAAGCCTTCTACGTGAGGTACCCAACGCCAGATGTAATACAGGATAACGATTCCCCAGATGCCGACCAACAGGAAAGTGGCACGCCAGGAAAGCATAGTGCTGAGAGAGGTTCCCAATGGGACACCGAATAGGTTGGCAATGGTCATTCCGGCAATCATAATCGAAACGGCTTCCGAACCTTTCCCTTTATCAGCCAGTCTTTCGGCAACAATGGAGCCGACGCCGAAATATGCTCCGTGCGGTAGTCCGGAGATGAAGCGCGCAGCAAGCAATATCCAATAATTGGGAGCTGTTGCAGCACAGATATTACCTATCATAATCAGGGTAACCAATACCAGCAGAATATGTTTCAACGGATATTTGCGGGCTAATGTCAACACGGGGGCACCCACACAGACGCCTAATGCATAAGCGGAAATGAAATGTCCCGCCATAGGGATACTGATCCCTAAATCTTTTGCCACATCGGGCAAAATACCCATCATTACAAATTCGGCAATACCTAATCCCAGGGTGCCGAACGCCAATGCGATAAGACTCTTTTTCATACCAAACTTAACCTGATACCTGTAACTTTTTACCTTTTTCTTTTTTGCGGGTGCAAAGGTAAAACAAAATCGGGCAGAGTGAGTTCGGTGTGAAATATTTTGATTTAAGTCAATTTATACAATGCTGCGTATGTAAGACTATGGATTTTAATAATTGTGTTTATAATAATATTATTGCGGTTTTTTTTATTAATAGAGATTGCCTTTTCAATTGCTCTTTCCTGAATGTTTAAGAATCCAGTCTGTTATATCTTTTAGAACTTCTGGGCTAATGGTTTCTTCTAGCTGCCCATACTCCGCCAATGTTCCTTTTTCACAGGTTTGAAACAGATGATTTAAGTTCGGGTAGGCTTTTACCGTTACATTCTTATTCCCGTTCTCGCTGATTCTTTGTTGGATAGCCGTAAGGTTCATAGCCGCCTCCACTTGAATGTCCTTTTCTCCGTTTAAGGCAAGTACCGGACATTTTTTTTTTCATGGCTTTAGCCGGGTCATATCTCATAAAATGAAGATACCAGGGGAGGTCATGGAACTTATCTGGGAGGAAATCTGCTGTACGGTATTCAAGTCTTTCAGTTGTTCGGACGACATGGTTTTGGTAACATCTGCATATAACTCTTTTTGAAGTTCATCTGTGGTTTTGTCTGCTTGTTGCAGTATGGCATACCTGTTTCGTATCGACGGTTTCGTTCCTTGCCAGAACGCATCCGGCATTCCCTGGGATTTAGAAATCATCTCTACTTGTTTCAGCATCAGGCTGTCACCTCTTACGCCGGCTCCTGCCAATGAAACAATAAACGCAATCGCCGGGTCTTTGGCAGCTACGATGAATGCTATGATTCCGCCTGCGCTATGTCCGATAATGCCAATCTTCTTTGTGTTTATTTCTTTTCTGCCGCGCAGGTAATTGATGGCAGCTTCCGTGTCCGTTGCGAAATCCTCGTTGGTGGCTGTTGCATGGTTGCCTTGTGAGGCGGCTGTGCCACGATCATCACAGCGTAATACGGCGATTCCGTTCCTCGTCAGATAGTCGGCGATGACTAGGAAAGGCTTGTGTCCCATGATCTCCTCATCCCGGTTCTGCGCACCGCTTCCTGTCACCAACACTACTGCCGGAAATTTATTTCCCTTTTCGGGAAGAGTTAATGTCCCCGCAAGGTTAATTCCGTCCTGTTCGTTTCTTACTGTAACTTCTTCACTTTTATAAGGGAAAGGTGGTTGAGGTTCCTGCGGACGTTTGGGACGGCTTGCTTCTCCCTTTTCCAGGTTCAATGGGATAGGCATTCCTTGTGTGAATGTTCCGGTTATCGTTTTGTCACTTTTCAATTTTCCTTTGTAGGAAGCATGAATAACAGGTATCTGAATAGTTAATATGGAATCACTGAAAGAGGTAGCTTGTGTCTTTATGCCGTTGGCTCCCTGGTCGGGACTGTCGAGCGTTGTTACATAAGTTCCTTGAGCCGCTTGGTTGATATGGAATACGATAGTCAGCGACCCGGTGGGAACAGCCAGTTTTCCGTGCCAAGTTCCTGAGATATCTTGCGCGGATGCGGAAGAAGATAAGAACAGTCCGGTGAATAATCCGGTGATAATAGTAGCTATGTAGACAGTTTTCAATGTGTTCATAAGAGAGAGATTAATAGTGAATGTAATTGATGCATATCAGATGATTCGTACAAAGATAACGATTATTCTGACATAAAAAATAAGACATTACTCAATCTTGTTTTAAGTCGAGTAATATTTTATTCGGATGAGATGTGACATACGGTTACCGGAGTGGGACCGGAGAAGAAAATGTTCGAACGAAGCCGATAAAATAGAAGAAGTTTGCAAAAATATACTCATATCTGTATTCAAACTCATATAAAAAAACCTGTTGGCGGAATTAATTTAGTGCATACTTAATTCTGCCAATGGGCTTGTCGTTAATGAAGTTTACGTATTGCAGAATGGTAAGTGCACTAATTTTGCCAATGATTCTGGCAAACAAACCATTCGTTATTTTCGCGTAGTTTCTGATGACCAAGAACTGGTCTGTAAGTTGTGAGAATATTGTCTCAATCCTCTTTCTTGCCTTTGCAAACGGAATGAATGTCGGTTTCCAGTCCTTTTGGTTGAGCCGATACGGACACTCCAGTCTTATGTGTGCGGTTTCGAACAAGTCAAGCTGTACGTCAGCTCCAATATACCCTTTGTCACCATAGATGCTACAGTCGTGATAAGTATGTCTTACATCCTTCATATAATGGAGGTCAGCCACACTTGCCTTTGACAGATCATAGGAATGGATAACTCCACTTAACCCACAGAGAGCATGTAACTTATAACCAAAATAAAAAGTGTTCTGCGAAGCACAGAAGCCGAAGTCGGGAGCTTGCGAGAAATTGCCGGTACGTCCCATTTTGCAACGTTTTCCTCTTGCAACCCTACAAACCTCTATCGGCTTGGAGTCAACAAAGAATTGTTCCTCTCCGCCATCCATTTCCATGGCAATCCGCTTGCGCAGTTCCTCACACAGGCCTGCCGTTTTTTTCTTCCTGCGGTCATTGAACTGTCTCCTTGATATGAGATTGGGAATGCGGTCCTTGTATTCTTGCAATTTATAGTCGAACAACCACTTCTCACTATCAATGCTCTCGGTCTCTGCCGTCAGGGATAGCGCCACCACTTCCAAATCCGAAAACTTGGGAACAGGACCACGACGTGGAACATTACCAGATTCATTGACGAGATTTTCAGAGAATTGCTTGCATATCTCGAGTATTTTGACGAATTTTGTATAAAGGTTGTACATACGATGGTTTGAACTTAATGTTTTGAACACCACTAAGTTACTAAAAATCAGCGACATGTACAACTTTTTACTCATATTTATCAACTTAAATTAATTCCGCCAACGGGTTAAAAAATTATTTTTGCTCATTCGATTGTATGGCAATCCTGCCCGTTGCTTGATAAAAAGTATATGAAATGAGGAAAAATTGTGGATAATAGAGAATTAAATATCATAAATCGTTTTCTTCATGGTGATCATGAAGCCTACTCTCTGCTGTACAGAGATCATATTCAGGAGCTTTTCTCTTATGGCAAAGCTCTGACCGGCAATGATGAGCGGTTGAAGGATGCGATTCAAGATGTATTTTATAAACTATTATCCAACCCTGCCGCATTGAAGGATGTGCAGAACTTAAAGTATTTCCTTTTTAAATCATTGAAAAACAGACTGATTGATATACTCAAATCAGAGATGCGCCAGTCCCAGTCCGGTGAGGCAGCTGCCTACGAACAGATTGACTTCACCATAAATGACGTCACTGTACTGGATTCTCTGATTGAGGAAGAAGAACGCCTTGAATTAAGCCGGAAAATTAAATCGTTGTTGAACCTGCTGACTCCCCGGCAACGGGAGGCAGTCTGCCTGCGATATATATATGATATGGAGTATGATGAAATTGCGGATTTGTTGAATATGAGCAACTCCAAATCAGCGAGAAACTTAGTATCCCGGGCACTTGAACATTTACGTAAAGAAGACCTTGAACTTCTTATTATCCTCCCTTACACTATCAATCTAATAATTTGAAATAGTGTCAGTACTCTTCTCCTTCCCGCAAGGAGGGGAATGGAGATGCCACCGACTTACTAAATTACCATCAAATTTGAAGAAGAACCAAAAAAAGTTCTTTTTTTTAATGGCAAAAAAAGCTGGCCGTCGTCTTTATTATAAACAAGCCTTAAAACTGTTTATTGTTAACCTGTATTTAAAGAATAAATAAGCTATGACTATTGATATTAAATACGAGAATTATTCTGTCAAGGATTTCTTGGAAGACGATTTGTTTCTTCAATGGCAACTGGCGCCGACAGAAACACTGGATGAGTTCTGGAAACAAGTACTACAACAATATCCGCACCAGGAAGCCAATCTTTCCGACGCTGTCCGGACCTTGCATTCAGTAACGATCAATCACGTTTCACTTTCCCGTCGGGAAGAAGATAAAATGCTTCAAAATATATATGCCCGTTATCGCAGGCATAGAGTCCGCCGCTTTATTTATTGGAGCACCAGTGTGGCGGCGAGCCTGATACTGCTGTTTCTTTTGGTTTCTCCGCTGAGGGACTTTACGGGAGAGAAAGTCAATGTGATGCTGACCGACGTACAGTCTGTGCGACTGGATACGATTCAGGATGTGCAACTAATAATCGGCGAGAAGAAAACGATAGCGATGGCGGAGGATGCGGATATTAGTTGGACGAAGGAAGATGAGATAGAGGTAAACGGACGTTCGTCCAACTCGACTTATAAATCACGGATAGATGCGGATGTGACATATAGCACTTTGCTGGTACCTTATGGCAAGCGTTCGTTTCTGACATTGCGGGATGGCACAAAAGTGTGGATCAACTCCGGTACAGAGGTGAGATTTCCCGTCAATATGGAAGGAAAAGAGCGCAGCATTTATGTCGACGGAGAAATCTATATTGAGGTGGCTAAAGATAAGGAACGTCCTTTCTATGTACATACTTCGGGATTTGATGTCCGGGTGTACGGTACAAAGTTTAATGTAACTTCCTATAAGGCGGACAAGGAGAAGTCGGTTGTGTTGGTAGAAGGCAGTGTTTCGGTCTGTTCCAAAGAAGAAACAAAAGAGAAGGAGGTGAAAGAAATCTTCCTGCATCCCGATCAGATGTATCATACAACGAACCGGGGACCTATGATTACCCATGTAAACGCACTTCAGTACATTACCTGGAAGGACGGAATCTGGCAATTTACGAGCGAGAGTCTGGAAAGCATTGCACTCCGGTTGTCACGTTATTATGGAGTAGATATACATTGTGATGAGAAGACGGCTGTGAAGTCATGTACAGGAAAGCTGATTCTGTTTGACGATGTAGACAAGACATTACGGATTATAGAAGAAATATTTGGTGTGCGGTATGAAACCAATCAAAATGAAATAATCATTAGTATGAACCCTTAAAACAAGATAGCCTATGGTAAAATAAACGGAATAAAAAACCGGATAATATGGCCGTATTATCCGGTGTAATTTAGTTCACTAATAAAACATTAAAAGCAATTCTAAACAACAATCAAATGTATGGAAAAAAATGCTCATTTGAAATTAACGAATACTTATTTATATAAAAGGATGTTGAACATTCCTCGAATTGTTTTGCTCTTTTTATGTGTGTCTTTCACCGTTCCTTCGTTGGCAGAGACCACTACGATGCAGTTACCGCAGCTTTCGCTGAGTCTGAATAATGTGACGATACGTGAAGTATTTAACATAATAGAGAAAAATACGGAGTACGTATTTATCTTTTCGGACGAGTTGCTTACCGACTTGAATGGAAAAGTCAGTATTCATGTAAATAAGCAAACGCTGGATAAAATATTGGATAAAGTTTTACAGTCGACAGGTTTGACTTATAAGATTACCAACAGGCAGGTCACGGTGAGTAAGAAAAGTCAGGCAGTCGTCCAGAAAACTTCTCTGAAGGTGACGGGACACGTGAGCGACGAAAAGGGAGAGCCCCTGATCGGGGTAAACATACAGGAAGAAGGAACCAACAATGTGGTTGTAACCGATATGAACGGAAACTTCTCGATGTATAATATATCCGGTCCTTCTTCTGTCCTGAAGTTTACCTATATCGGATTTATTCCGTTGAGGGTAGTGGTAGGAAAGCAGACGAATCTGTCGGTAAAGCTCGAATCCGATGTGAAAGGTCTGGAAGAAGTAGTTGTGGTAGGATATGGCTCTCAAAAAAAGAGAGAGCGTCATTGGAGCTATTACCACTATGAAGCCTGCCGCCTTGCAGATTAATCAGAGCCGTTCCGTCACCAATGCATTGGCAGGACAGGTAGCGGGTATTATTGCCGTACAAAGAAGCGGGGAGCCGGGCAATGACGCTTCCGACTTCTGGATTCGCGGTATTTCATCTTTCGGTTCGGGAACGACTCCGCTGGTGCTGGTCGACGGAATCGAACGTAGTCTGAGTAATCTTTCTCCGGAGGAGATCGAGTCTTTCTCTGTCTTGAAGGACGCCACCGCTACGGCAGTCTATGGTGTGAAGGGAGCCAACGGAGTTATCCTGATACAGACCAAGCGTGGTCAGATTGGTAAACCCCGTATCCAGATAAAGGCTGATTATGGTTTCTCTGCTCCGACTATGTTACCCGAATTTGTCGATGGTGCCAAATATATGGAAGTGATGAATGTCGCCAGCCAGTTCTCTTCGGGGAAAGATATGTATACGCAAGCTGCTATCAATGCCACCCGCAACGGTACGGACCCCGACTTGTATCCGAACGTAAACTGGCTAAAGGCAGTGACAAAGGATTATGTGCCGAGCGGACGTGTTTCATTGGACATCAACGGAGGTAGCGAGCGGTTACGTTATAGCTTGATTCTTGCCTACTACGGTGAAAAAGGGATGACGGTTACGGACCCGGGCGTAGAATATGACGCTTCCAATAAATTGTCCCGTTACAATATCCGTACCAATCTGGATATGAACCTGACTCCTTCTACTGAAATTAATGTAAGTCTGGGAGGATATATCCTGAATCAGCGCACGCCGGGATACACCACATCCAGTGATGAAAACCCCCGTACTCCTTTTACTGATATTATCAAACTGGCTTTTAAAAACACCCCGATTGTACACCCGGTGATTTACTCGAACGGACAAATTCCGGCAAATACATCGCAGACCAACCCGTGGGCTGCCGCTACACATTCGGGGTTTATCTCCAGCTATATCAGCAGTTTACAGTCCGTTTTCGCCGTTACACAGGATATTGGTAAGTTATGGCATCCCTTGAAAGGCTTGAAGGCGAAAGCTACCTTCTCATTCGACACGTATGCCTGGAACTCATTCTTGAGAACCAAGAAACAGACCACTTATATGGCTACCGGACGTGATGCGGACGGTAAACTGCTGACGAGCGTCACCAATGAAGGGGACGATTATTTGAAATATTCGAAAGAAGCGGGTGGTAACCGTACTATGTATATGGAAGGCCAGTTGTCTTACAGCCGTTTGCTGGCGGATGCACATCAGATAGATGGTTTGCTGCTGTACAATATGCGCGATTACGTGGATGCGGACGCTACTTCGGCTATCAATTCACTTCCCCACCGCACACAGGGAATTGCCGCCCGTCTGTCTTACAGTTATAAAGGCAGGTATTTTATTGAGGGAAACTTCGGTTATAATGGTTCGGAGAACTTCAGCAAGGGACATAAATGGGGATTCTTCCCTTCCGTAGCCGGTGGTTGGCTTGTTACGAACGAGAAGTTTATGGAAAGCACCGCTTCCGTATTGTCAAAACTGAAAATCCGTGGTTCTTACGGGTTAGTGGGAAACGATCAATTGTCGGGGCGCCGTTTTGCCTTCTTGTCCACTATCACCTCCGGAACCGGATATGTTTATGGAACCAGCGGTAATCAGACCATTAACGGAAGATTCGAAGGTGACTTCGGTATTGAAGATTTGTCCTGGGAAACCGTGAAGAAAACGGATATCGGCATTGAAATCGGGCTTTGGGATTGCATCAATATACAAGCCGACTATTTCCACGAGAAACGGGAGGATATCTTTATGCAACGGAAGACCATACCCGAAACTGCCGGATTCAACAAGAACCCCTGGGCCAACTTCGGTATCGTGAAGAACCAGGGATTCGACGCTAGTCTAGAGATGAACAAGAGTTTTGGAAAAGACTTCTTCTTGTCCTTACGGGGCAACTTCACTTTCAGCCGTAACAAGATACTGGAGTATGACGAATCCGAGGCGATGAAACAGACCACCCGTGCGCGTACCGGAAATCCGCTGAACACGTATTATGGATTGAAAGCGGTCGGCCTGTTCCAGGAGGAAGACTTTAAGGCGGACGGGACATTGGTTGACGGAATCCCCAATCATACGTTCGAGCAGGTGAAGCCGGGAGATATCCGTTATGAAGATACCAATCACGACGGCAAGGTGGATACTTATGATTATCAGCCTATCGGTCGTCCTTCTGTTCCGGAAATTGTGTATGGGTTCGGGTTCAGCGCTCGTTGGAAAAGCTTTGATTTCAGTGCGTTTTCCAGGGTTCCACCAATGTTTCCAATATGATTCAGGGAGATATGCTGATTCCCGGTAGCGGTGGCGGCGGATTGGGCAATATTTATGCCAATTGTGATGACCGTTGGGATCCGAATGACCCGTACAGACAGGTATTTTGGCCGCGTTTGTCCACCAACAAGAGTTCCAACAATATGCAATATTCTACCTGGTGGCTGAAAGACGCTTCCTATCTGCGCTTGAAGAATGTCGAGGTGGGCTATACCTTCCCCAAGAAATGGCAGAAGGCGGCAATGATGCGTGATGCGCGTATTTTCTTCCGGGGCAGTAATCTGCTGACATGGGCCGCATTCGATATGTGGGACCCGGAAATCGGTTCCAACGACGGAATGAAATATCCTCTGATGAAGGTTTATTCGTTTGGTTTTCAAGTAACATTTTAATCTTACGTACAATGAAAAAGATACATATGAAACAGTATATCCGAACCTTGATGCTGGCGGTTGCCCTTGCTCCGGTTTTTTCGTCGTGTGATTATCTGGATAAAGAACCGGATGATATGTTGACACTGGACGCTGTGTTTGACAATGCAGATTATACAAAGCAATGGTTGGCAGGTGTTTACAATCTTGTTCCCGACCCTTTGTGGGAATATATGACTTATGAAGGATACGGATACTATATGATGAGCGACGAAACTCAAATGGCTTCTTCATTGAGCCAGTTCGGGTGGAGTAACCTGATGAATGTACAGAAGGGAAGTTGGACTCCCACTACGATTGTTCCCGGGAAGAACCTTTGGCTGGAGACTTATCGTAAAGTACGTGCAGGGCTTATCTTTATGGAAAATGTAAAAGAAATCCCGAACCAGCGGCAGACAGCCGAATTGGTGGAACGCTATAAGAACGAAGTACGTTTCCTGATGGCATATTATTATTCGAGGATGTTGGAAGTTTACGGCCCGTTTCCTCTGGTCACTTCGTTGGTAGACGTCACCGAATCCGGTGATGTATTGCAGAAAGCACGTACCCCTTACGATGAGATTGTCGATTATCTGGACAATGAGTTTATGGAACTTTCCAAAGTATTACCTTCTTCTTATGACGATGTGAATGTCGGTCGTCCCACTTCCGGAGCGTGTCTGGCATTGCGTGCCCGTATGTTGATGTTTGCTGCCAGCCCATTGTTTAACGGCAATGAGGATTTCAGGGATGTGGTCAATAAAGACGGCACTCCGCTTTTCAGCCAAAGCAAGGATAACAGTAAATGGGAGAGAGCGGCAAAAGCTGCCAAACTGGTAATAGATATGCCTGAGTATGACCTATATAAAGAGTATTTGGACGACGGTTCCATTGATGCGCTGATGTCCTGTATCAATCTGTTTCTGACCACTCCCACAAATAATAAAGAAATTATATTGGCTTATCCCGGAAAGACAAACGGGCTTTATGAGTACCATTTACTACCTCGCGGTTCCGGTTGGGCAGGATGTATCAGTGCTACGCAGAATGTAGTGGATGCTTTCTTTATGAAGAACGGGTTGAGCATTGACGCGCCGGGTTCCGGTTATGTGGAAAGTGGCTACTCCGGTGCGGACACTTATTATGATACGAAATACCTGTATGGCAGTTCGGAGAAAAAAGCCGGATTAGTGACCACGGCAGGAACCTATAATATGTACGTCAACCGTGAACCGCGCTTTTATGCGAACATTCGTTTTCACGGTGAATATTGTTCGTTCGACGACACTAAGAGAACACATAACTTCCTGAACGAAGGAAAAGACGGAAAACCTTCTCATGATAGTCCGATAGCGGGTTATCAGATTAATAAAGCGCTTAATCCGTCTACCAGGCATGGGGTCGCCTATCCGTATAAGCCGGGTATTATCGTGCGTCTGGCAGAGATGTATCTGAGCTATGCGGAAGCATTGAACGAGTATGATCCGGGGAATGCGGATATCGAGAAATACATGAAGTTGATTCGTGAGCGTGCCGGACTGCCTGCCTTGCAATCCGGACTGTCACAGGATGCGATGCGCGATGCGATTCATCACGAACGCAGAGTGGAGTTTGCCTTTGAAGGCGGAATGCGTTATATGGATATTCGTCGCTGGAAAGAGGCGGAGAAAGTTTTCGAAACTCCGATTTCGGGCATGAACACCGATGGTAAGACCAATACAGAGTACGTCAAACGGACAGAGATACAGAAACGGGTTTTCCTGAAGAAGATGTACTTGTGGCCTATCTATCAGAACTATCTGGATAATAACGAGAAACTGGTTCAAAATAAATATTGGTAATAGAAAAATGCTTATGAAAATGAATATCAGTTATATTTTATGCTTGTTCCTGGCTGTTTTTTCTTCAGCTTGTGACGATGACAAAACAGATGAAAACAATGCGAAACAAGTGACCGTGACAATTTCACCTTCCGATAAAGTGATTGTGGAAGGTGAGGGTGGTGATATTTCGTTTACTGTTACACCGAGTGACCCGGCTGTGGAATTAAGATATGTCTCCAGCGTAGAATGGATGAAGGCGGCGGCTGGTGGCGGAGCCTCTTGGAGTGTGGCGGCAAACTCTTCCGAACTAAGCAGGGAGGGACGTATCTATATTCTGAATAAGGCGTCGTTGGCTCGTCTGGATACGATTAATGTAATTCAAAAGTCCGTCAATGGCGAAATACAGGAACATCCGACGGTTTCATTTACCGAAGCGGATGTGCCGGTTTCTGTTCCTTTTGCCGGAAACTCGTATGTGACTTATCCGAAAGGTTCTACTTATATCGACAATTATACCGGAAAGTTTAAAGCTACCTGGGCGGATGAAACGATTGTCAGCAGCACTTACTTCTATGTGGGCGAAGCGGGCGACTTGAATCTGGCGGCTGTGGGAAGCAATGAAACCGGAAACAGTGTTGTACGTTTCAAAGTGCAGAATAAGGTATATAATATTACAATCAGCGGCCCGACCTCCAAGATATACGGCATTGCTACGATTCCGGTAGAGAAGCCGGGATATATCCGGGTGGATATGCAAGGAGTATCGAAGAGCGGCAAGTCTTTCGGTGACATCACCGGTTACCGGATTGGCGGGCAGGTTGCTTTGGGTACCAATCATTTTGTGACGGAAGAGAAGATGAACGAGGGAGACAAGAACTGCTACTTCTACCGCAGAGGTTCTTCCGTACACTGGTTCTATACACAGCCCACGGGTAATGCCGAATATTTCTATAATGAAGTATTGGTGACACCGGAAAATGCTTTGAACAGTACATATTATATGATGAACGGTTTCTCCGAAGGATATATGGGTATCCAGCAGACTACTTCGGGCGAGCATAAAGTCTTGTTCTCTGTGTGGAGTCCTTATACTACCGATGATCCGAAAGATATACCGGAAGAAAAGAGAGTCAAGGTGTTACGGAAAGGAGCGAACGTTACTATCGGTGAGTTTGGCAATGAGGGCAGTGGCGGACAAAGCTGGCTGCATTATAACTGGACAGCCGGTACGGTGTACAAAGCTCTTGTACGGGTGAAACCTGACGGAAATGGAAGTACCGTCTATACGGGCTATTTCTATGCTGACGGTGAATGGAAGCTGATTGCTTCTTTCTCGCGCCCGGAAACGAATACATGGTATAAAGGAGCTTATTCGTTCCTCGAAAACTTTGACCCGATCAACTCGATCTATCCCCGTTCCGTATTGTATAAGAATCAATGGATGAGGCTTGCTTCCGGCGAGTGGAAAGAGATTACCGGTGCTAAATTCTCTTGCGACGATACGGGAAGAAGCGGATTGAGATATGACTATTCCGGTTCGGTAGACCAGGCGAATGGCGGATTTGTGTTGAAGAGTTTCGGATTCACAGACGATCATACGGACTATGGGACGATGTTCACCCGTTCTTCCGGTGGGACTGCTCCTGACATTGATCTGGATGCGTTAGAGAATATTCCTTCTGTTGAATAAATAAGTTTGGAACAATGAAAAGAATAAGATTTATATATGGCGCAATGTTGCTTGTTCTTGCTTTGGCAATGAATGCGTGCGACGATTATTATTCGGTAGCTGTTGCCGGTGACCCTGGCGTCACTCCGGTTGTACTGACTACACCGGAAGAGAGTATTACGCTTCCCGCCAAGGATGCAGCGGGGGAGGTGGAGATTGTAACCAATATGGAGAACTCCACGATTTCTATTGCTGTGCCCGCTGATGCGAAAAGCTGGTGTAGCGCAGCGCTTTCCGGAAACAAGATAGCGGTCACTTTGGTGGATAATCCCCGGACGATTGCCCGTTCTACGATTCTCACCGTCAAGGTATTCTCGATTACCTGCAAGATAGAAGTGGTACAGGAAGCAAAGACACCGGAACCGATCTATCCGATAGAAGGAACTTATAAGTTCAATATTCCTTCTGTCAGCGACTTCGATGCTACGAAGATTTACAAAGTAATGGACGGTAACCTGAAGGTTGCGGAAATCTGTCTGGAATATCTGAAGAATGACAATATTGCTTCAAGGGCAGTCGTTGTCTATACCGGCGAAGGTGGGGCGGCCGACTATACCAGAGGATTTGTCGCTTATCTGGTGGATGATGAAGGCAATGTCTCCGAAGCTATCGAGAATGGAGGAACAGCTTCGTTCGACTATGCGGAAAATACGCTTGACTATGTGGCCGGGACCTCGGAAGCTGTACACACGGTTTATCTTTCTTCTTATGGCATTACGAAGAAGGAACCGGAAGAGGCTGTAAAAGAAACTGTTCCCGAACCGTATCTGGTCAGCGATATGGAAGGTAATTCTTATCCGGTAGTCAAAATCGGTAGTGAAGTCTGGTTGGGTTCCAATCTACGGACAACTAAATATAGTGACGGAACGGAGATTCCGTTGGTTCCTCTGGCTTCTTTGGATAAGTCTGTTGCTTGTTGTACGTATCCCAATGGAAGTGCGTCCATTGACGCTGCCTTATATGGATATTTGTACACGAGTAAAGTCGTTGCGCAGGAAGACCTGCTGGCAGGCAGCATTGTCGACGGTATGTGGCGTATTTCTACTGGAGGTGGAACGAATGCTGCCGGTTTAATGGGAAATGCAACCGATTGGCAGCGCCTGTTCAAGTATATCGGAAAGGATCAGTTAGGTACATTGCTTGTATCGGGATATACATGGGATAATGGCGGAGCAGGTGAGTTTGATATTAATTCGATTTCAAACTTAACAGGTTTGAGCATAGTAGCTGCCGGACAGATATACAACGGTACTTCTGTCTGGAGATATTCAAGGCAAGCCTTCTTCTTCTATGGAAATGCCGGACGAGGATATAATTTATCGGAGAAAGACGCGAAAGCTGTAGACCAGGCAGGAGTACGTGAATGGCCTCATGCCAATGACGCTTGTTCCATTCGCCTTGTCCGTGTTGACAATCGCCAGTGATAATACTACTATATAATTATATAATGACTTTTAAATATGAAATATATGAAGAAACTATCTCTTTTTATTTTGGCCTGTATCTGTACATTGGGTTCTTATGCAGATGATGTAGCGGTGTTTAATGCATTAGTAAACAGACTTCTTCCCGATTACTCGTCCCAAATCACCGGCAAGAAACTGCCGGAAGGAAAGAACGATTATTTTCAGCTTTCTTCCGTTGGAGATAAGATTGAGATTGCCGGGAATAATGCAAACAGTATGGCTGTCGGACTCAATTACTATCTCAAATATTACTGCAATACGAACGTGTCCTGGTTTGTGGACGACCATCTGGATATGCCGGCAACACTTCCGGCGGTAGATAAAAAGGTTACGGTAGACGCTCGCTGCAAGGACCGTTTCTTCCTGAACTACTGTACTTTTGGTTATACAATGCCGTGGTGGCAATGGGAGGATTGGGAGCATTTTATTGACTGGATGGCATTGAATGGTATCAACCTTCCGCTGGCAATCACCGGTCAGGAATCTATCTGGTTGAAAGTGTGGACAAAACTCGGGTTGTCGGAAAGCGAAGTACGCAATTATTTCACAGGCCCTGCACATCTGCCGTGGCACCGTATGTTGAATATTGACTATTGGCAGGGAAATCTGCCGATGTCCTGGCTCGACGGACAGGAGGAGTTGCAGAAAAAGATTGTAGCCCGTGAACGGGAGTTGAACATGAAACCCGTTCTTCCTGCTTTTGCCGGTCATGTGCCGCAAGAATTGAAACGTATTTATCCCGATGCCAAGATAACCAAACTGGGAGCGTGGGCAGGCTATTCCGATCAATACGCTTGTAGCTTCCTTGACCCAATGGACCCGTTGTTCACAAAGATTCAGAAAATGTTTCTGGAAGAACAGAACTCTATTTACGGCACCGATCATATCTACGGCATCGACTTGTTCAATGAGTTGGAAGCACCCAGCTATGAGCCGTCTTATTTGAGACGTGTCAGCCGACAGGTGTACCAAAGTCTGGAGAAAGCAGATAAAAAAGCTGTCTGGCTGCAAATGACCTGGCTGTTCTGGAATGAAAAGAAAGACTGGACGAATGAGCGGATCAAGGCTTATATTACAGCCTTCCCTTCCAAGAAATCGCTGCTTCTGGATTATTACTGCGAGCGGCACGAGGTATGGCAACAGACCGATAAATATTTTGGAGTTCCTTATATCTGGTGTTATCTCGGCAACTTTGGCGGTAATACGGTATTAGTAGGCAATCTATACGATATCAACAAGCGTCTCGAAAATACATTTGCCAATGGTGGCAAGAACTTTGAAGGACTGGGTTCTACTCTCGAAGGTTTCGACTGCAATCCTTTTGTCTATAATTATGTGTTCGAAAAAGCCTGGGACATGGATATACATAAAGACGTCCCGCGTTGGACGGAAGAACTGGCTGTACGGCGTATAGGAAAGGACAATGCAAAAGGAAAAGCTGCCTGGAAACTGCTGATTGACAGTATTTATGCTGATCCGAGCCGCCCCGGACAATGTGCAATGTTAAGTATCCGCCCCACTTTTGGTAAGTTTAAAACTTATTATGCGAATCCTCGTTTCAGATACAGCAACAAAACACTGTTGACCATTCTCGGATTAATGCTCGAAGCGGATGGCAAGGGCGCTTCCTATTCGTTTGATGTCGTTAACGTCACCCGCCAACTTCTTGGCAATTATTTCTGGGCTGTATTCAAAGACTACGAAAAGGCTTATCAGAAAGGTGACTTTAAAACCATGAAAGCTAAAGAGCAACTTATGCTTGGCATTTTGAGCGATATGGATCGTGTATTATCCACCCAGTCTGCTTTCCTTATGGGAAAATGGATCAGTGACGCCCGCAAACTGGGAGCAAATGAAAAAGAAAAGCTCTACTTTGAACAGAATGCCCGTAACCTGCTGACTACATGGGGAGAAAAGGCTTCGCTCCTGAATGACTATGCCAGCCGTTCCTGGTCGGGACTGATTTCCACTTTCTATGCGGAACGTTGGAAAATGTTTTTTGCCGCAGTCGATCGTGCCGTCCTTGCGGGGCAGAATTTTGATGATGCGAAATACGAGGACTACAAGAAGGATGTTACCGAATACGAAGAACGTTGGTGGAAAGACTGTATCGGAACTTTCCCCGAACAACCTGTCGGAAATAGTGTGATTATCTCGAAAGAGTTATATGACAAATACAAACCTCTGATAGAGGAAATGTAAGATAGGTAGAAGTTTTTTATTCATGATGGCGACAAATATCTCCCGTAGGGATATTGTCGCCATTTTGAGTTATAGAGACTCCCGTTAAATGTACTTGGATATCAGAACCTTCTTCTATTTGACGTACTCTTACTTTACTAAAGACATAAAGTTTGAGTTCTGTAAATTAATGTGTTCTGTTTATTCCGTAGCAAGTTTTAGGGAAACGTCATCAAACCAATAAACTACATTTTCTGTTGGCGTTGCGTTATAACCGGTCAGTTGGTTATTGGCACCTGCGCATAGCTTGAATACAAACTTGACTAGCACGTTGACGGGAATATCCACAGTTACAGAGTACTTTTTCCATTCTTTGCCTGCCTGATTGATTGCTATGGCGAGTAAGGAACAGGATAAGGGTAAGATTGGAAAAGGTAAAAGATAACAGTGCGTGGGGTGGTCAGAGACGTACAGGCTACTCCCATAGAAGGAGTCCGTATTTATTCGGTAGGAAATGAGAAAGAATTGGCAGTGACTAATAAGAAAGGGGAATATGTGCTGAAGCAAGTTGCGGCAGATGATGTGCTGATTTTCTCCAAAGCAGGTCATGTGTCGAGAAGAATGCCGATGGAAGGACATCCGGTTTTGAATGTCCGGTTATAGGTGCACTGTTCAAAGCATATTCAGGATAATTTATGAGATTTGTTAATGAAGGCTGCCTTTATTTTGCTGTCAATGGACTAAAAGGCTATCTTTGTTTTTATTTAATAGATTAATATTTGATAAATATGAAGATGTGTAGTGAAGTCTTTCAGTTTGAAAAGGAACTGAAGTGGGAGAACCCGGGTCCGGGAATCCGTCGTCAGATAATGGGTTATGACGAACAGTTGATGATGGTAAAAGTGCAGTTTGAAAAAGGAGCTGTCGGTACAATGCACGAACATCATCACAGTCAGGCTACTTATGTGGTAAGTGGAAAGTTCGAATTAACGATTGGCGAACAGAAAGAAATACTATCGGCAGGAGATGGCTATTATGTGGCTCCTAATAAACCTCATGGCTGTGTTTGTCTCGAAGCAGGCGTGCTGATTGACACATTTACTCCGATGCGGGCAGATTTTCTGTAAGACAGATGTGGTATGAAATTACCACATCTGTGGTATTTCGCCTGAACAGAATCCGCGCTATCTTTGTCATATATTAAAACGTATGAATTTAAAACGGATATATATGGAGAAGATAGCAAGAAAATTGACGGACCTGGTTGGTAACACTCCGTTGTTGGAACTTAGTAATTATAATAAGAGTAAGAATTTGAAAGCTCGCCTGGTAGTGAAGCTTGAATATTTTAACCCTGCCGGAAGCGTTAAAGACCGTATTGCTTTGGCGATGATTGAAGACGCTGAGGTAAAAGGTGTTTTGCAAGCGGGAGCTACTATTATAGAACCGACTAGTGGCAACACCGGAGTAGGACTGGCTTTTGTGGCTGCTGCCAAAGGTTATAAGTTGATATTGACAATGCCCGACACGATGAGTGTTGAACGCCGCAATCTTTTGAAAGCTTTGGGAGCAGAATTGGTCCTGACTCCCGGTGCGGATGGTATGAAAGGAGCAATTGCCAAAGCGGAAGAACTGAAAGCGGCAACTCCGGACTCTGTTATCTTACAACAATTTGAAAATCCTGCTAACCCCGCCATGCATTTACGTACTACCGGCCTGGAAATATGGAGAGATACCGAGGGGAAAGTCGATATCTTTGTGGCCGGCGTGGGTACTGGCGGGACAGTTAGCGGAGTAGGTGAAGCATTGAAGATGCGCGACCCCAGTGTGAGGGTGGTAGCGGTAGAACCGTCTGATTCGCCGGTTCTTTCCGGAGGAAAGCCTGGGCCTCATAAGATTCAGGGAATCGGTGCGGGTTTCATTCCGAAGACTTACAAGGCTTCCGTCGTAGATGAAATTATTCGGGTGCAGAATGATGATGCCATTCGTACAAGCCGTGAACTGGCGAAGCTGGAAGGATTGCTGGTCGGCATATCTTCGGGTGCTGCTGTTTATGCGGCGACAGAACTGGCAAAACGCCCGGAAAATGAAGGGAAGATGATTGTGGCGTTGCTGCCCGATACAGGCGAACGTTATTTGTCTACTATTTTGTATGCTTTTGAGGAATATCCTTTATGATACACTGAATTTTAGAAAAAAGAGAGAGAATAATCGGGTGGTTATTTGGCAAAATCGTATATTTGCCAAGTAACCATTTTTATTTAATACTATGTTAAACAATACTTTAGGGATTTTAGTAACTATTCTCTTACTATTCTCCGCCTGTAAAGACGAAGAACCCCCAATCTCTTCAACGAAGGAATTGCTGAACTTTTCTATTTTGAAAAGTGATAATCAAGGTAAGGTCGCAAATGATGTGGAAGCCTCTATTCAGGGGAGTGTGATTACATTGCCATTGGATAAGTATGATGATTTGAAATCATTAATTGCCGTATTCGAATATAATGGAAAATCTATCACGATAAATGGAGTTGAGCAGGAATCCGGAGTTACCTCAAATGATTATTCGCAGCCATTGGTTTTTACTGTGGAAGCAGAAGATGGCAGTAAACAGCAATATACAGTGGAAATTGCATTGAAAGATACCGGAGTGCTTTCTGCTTTCCGCTTTTTGAAAAAGAATAATGCATTCTTGACTGCTGATGTTGTATGTTCGATTGAAAAAGGTGAGGTTGTATCTCTTCATAAGTTTTTACAATCTAAACTAGTGGCAGAGTTTAGTTCTAATGCAGTGAAGGTTTTAATAGATGATGTGGAACAAATAAGTGGTGTGACGGAGAATGACTTTTCTTCTCCGGTTATTTATAAGTTCATAATGCGGAATGGAGAAATTCTTCAATATACGGTAAAGATGGAATTCTTATTGGACCTTGTTTCTCTGCTAGTCATTACCACAGATGATTCTTCTATTTCGGAAATACAGAGTAAAGACTCTTATGAGAGTGGAACTTTGACTGTCAATGGAAAAAGTACTTATGAAAGTTGTATAGTTAAAACCGAGATAAAGGGACGCGGCAATTCAACGTGGGGATATCCTAAAAAGCCTTATCGACTGAAACTTAATAAGAAAGCAGAGATCTGTGGTTTGGGGAAAGCCAAGAATTATGTGTTGTTGGCAAATCATCTTGATCCTACGTTAATGCTTAATTCGGTTGCATTCAAGATAGGTCGGCTGCTGGAACTTCCTTTTACCAATCATGCAATTCCTGTAGATGTAGTTTTAAACGGAATTTATAAAGGTTCTTACTTGTTGACCGAACAGATAGAGGTTAAAGAAAACCGTGTAGATTTGGATGAAAACAACAGTGTCATGTGGGAACTTGATTCTTATTGGGATGATGAGCCTAAGTTTAAATCGACTGCATTTAACCTCCCTGTAATGGTGAAAGACCCTGATTTGACCACAGAGCAATTTGAATATTGGAAGAAGGACTTTAATGCATTCACGACACAATTTGCAAAAAAGAACCGTTAGAAGGAAATATGTATGTGGATATGATTGATATTGAATCGGTTGCAAAATATCTGATTACCTTTAATTTGGTACACAATATGGAGATTAACCATCCGAAAAGTGTTTTTCCATAAAGAAGGAAATGGCAAGTATGTAATGGGACCTATCTGGGATTTTGATTGGGCGTATGATTATGAAGGTACGAGTAATCATTTTGGACGTTACAACACACCGTTATTTTCAAGTAGCATGAATGGAGTCGGTACGGCATTTTTCCAACGCTTTCTACAAGATAGCCGTGTGAAAGCGATATATAAGAGAACTTGGCAAGATTTCAAGAATAATAAGCTAGATGCATTGTTACAATATGTAGATGATTATGCTGTAATGCTTAAACCCTCTGTGGAAAGGAATAGTGAATTATGGGAAAATACTCGTTCATTCGATACAAAAGTGAAAGAGTTGAAGACGTGGTTAAGGAATAGAGCAGACTATATAGATAGTGAAGTCAGTAAACTTTAATAGAATCAATCTGTTGAACTGATAGATGAAAATAGATATCTGAAGAACCGGTAATAATTTCTGTTTCACTTTTTAGTGAGGAAAACAAAATTATTACCGGTTCTTATGGATTTATATTATTGATTGGGGTTTATTGCACTTCAAAACTTCCTTTCAACCGTATATCTTGTGATGAAGCTCCTATCATTATTGAAAAACTACCCGGTTCTACCGTAAACTGATTGTTCTTGTCCCATAACCCCAAGCCTTGAGGAGTAAGGGTAAAACTGATTGTCTGTTCTTCTCCCGGTTGCAAATGAATACGTTCGAAGCCACGTAACACCTTGTCGTAGGTAGTCACACTGCTGAAATCATCCCGAATATAAAGCTGAACTACTTCATCTCCAGCTCTTTTCCCGGTATTCTTTACGATACACGAAAGGGTCATGTTTTCTTGTGGACCTATAACCGGTTTGGAGATCTTCAAGGCTGAATATTCAAAAGTAGTGTAACTTAACCCATATCCGAAAGGATAAAGAACTCCGTCTACACGGACTCTCCCCTTTGAATCGGAGCCGGGTTTGAATGGAAATGCAAATGGAACCTGTCCTACTGACTTCGGGAAAGTTACAGCCAGACGACCGCCCGGATTGTAATCTCCGAAAAGGACTTTAGCAATAGCATTCCCCATAAATTCACCGGGGAACCAGGCATGCACAATAGCGGGAACGTATTTGTTGGCCCAGTTGATTGTTGCTGCCCTTCCGTCTACCATTACCAAAACTACTGGCTTTCCTGTTGCATATACAGCTTCCAGCAATTGCTGCTGACGCCCGCAGAGATCGAGGCTGGTACGGGAAAATTCCTCCCGAACCGTCTTCTCATTTCCGCCTAATACAAGAATAGCGATGTCCGAAACTTTTGCCAGTTCTACTGCTTCATTAATCATAGCTTGTTCCTGTGTATCCAAAGGAACATTGTATAATTCACTTTCTGGGAAATACTTGTCAATGATGTTACATCCCTTTGCATAGCTGACTTCTGCATTAGGCAGATATTCTTTGATTCCCTGATATACAGTCTTGATAGGAGCATGGGCAGGGCCGTATCTGCACGTCAGCTCCTTCACTTCTTCTGCATTCGGACCGATAACTGCTATTTTGTTGAGGCTCTTGGACAACGGAAGCATCTGATTCTCGTTTTTCAGAAGAACAATAGACTCTAAAGCCGCTTTCATAGATACCTCCTGATGAGCGGCATTGTGTACTACTGTTTCTGGATGACGATCATCACCGGGGTACGGATTATCAAAAAGCCCCAACATAAATTTGACACGTAAGATTTCACCTACACGTTGGTCTAGGGTATGCAAAGAGATTTTTCCTTCGCTGATTGCACGGCGTAAAGGGAGGATAAAATCTTGTGGCGGGGTGAAGTTGGTGCGGATATTCAGTCCTGCATTTACTACTTGTGCCGCCATTTCTTCTTCAGTCGGGGTAATGCGGTGTTTTGTATGCAGGAATTCCACTGCTTCACTGTCCGATACTACATATCCCTTGAAGCCCCATTGTTGACGCAGAATTTCAGTAAGGAAATGATAACTCCCGGAGACAGGTTCTCCGTCATAATCATTATAAGAGCTCATCACCCCTAAGGCTCCTGCTTCCTGAATTCCTTTGCGGAAGGGTTCCAAATAAAGAGTCTTCATCTCACGCGGAGCCACGTGCGGGTCGGTACGTGTACCTCCATCACGTCCTCCAACCGGGATACTATAGACGGCAAAATGTTTCGGAGTGGCTGCCAGCCCTTCGGCTTGCAGACCGAGAATCATTTGTTTTCCCAGTTCGCCTGCCAGATAAGGATCTTCGCCATAACTCTCTACTACCCGTCCCCAGCGCGGGTCTTGGGCAATGTCCAGAATCGGGGCGTAAATATTGGTATATCCGAGCGCTTTTGCCTCATCAGCAGTGACTTTCGCAATTTCTCGGATCAGTTTCTTGTTCCACGTGGCACCTTGTCCGCATTGGGCAGGAAACATGGTAGCCCGATTGTGGCACAATCCGCGTATTCCTTCATTGGTAAAGTCAACGGGAATGCCCAACCGTGTCTGTTCTACAAACCAGCGTTGTATTTCGTGGCGGTTCTTTACACTGTTGGCATACGGATAAGAAAGCTCGGAACCGAATTTACCCAATCCGTTCGCTTGTTCGTCAATATTCCCGATACCGTCTTTCCAGATTTCCTTTGACCATTCGGCAGTGGGCCATGCATCTTTCAATACCCGCCCCGAACCGTATAAAGTAGCCATTTGGCAGGTTTTCTCTTCCAGCGTCATTTGCGACAGCAAATCCGCAACACGGGCTTCAATAGGAGCGGCAGGGTCTTCGTATACGTCCTTGACTCCGTTCTTATTAAAGTCAATCCAATTCTTCTTGTATATGTCTTTTTTGTACTGCCGGCAAAGATGTTGCCGACAGACAGACACAAGGTAAGTCCACATACTAATTTTTTTCATATCTATGGCTTTTCATCAGCTCGCAGGCCGAATACTTTTCCCGTCATCCGGTCTACCGGTACTTTCCATACTTTAACATTACGGACAGCCGGATCGGAGTAATTAAATTCATTATTCGTATAATGACACATGATAATGTCCAATGCGCCACGTTTTTCTTCCATGTCTTCAACGAACTCTACTTTTCCGCGACACATCGCACTTTCAGAACGCATACTGTAACTGCAAGCCACTTTTTCGTGCTGATAGACAAGCTTGTGTCCGAGACTAAAAGTGATACAGACATTATTATTGTGTTCCAACATTTCCACTTTACTGCCTTCGGGCCCGGAGTGGAGATAGATAATGCCGTCTTCATAACCGAAGTTCATCGGAACTACGTATGGATTACCTTCCATATCGACTATACCTACAAAACAAACGTCACAATGAAGAATAATAGACTCGATTCTTTGTTTGTCTTCGATGATAAAGGTTTTCATAATGGTTGTTAGCTTCCCTTTGTGGTGAACTTATTTTTCTATTAATTCAAAATCCAATTGTTTCTTCTCAAGGTTGGCACGTGCTACGCGAACGGTAATAGCATCTCCCAGACTATATATCTTGTTTTTACGACGTCCGCGAAGGCAATAGTTCTTCTCGTCAAATTCGTAATAATCATCATCCAGATCGCGGATGGGCACCAAACCTTCACATTTATTTTCGTTCAGTTCTACGTAGAGTCCCCATTCGGTTACACCGGAGATTACGCCATCGTAAATCTGCCCCAAGCGTTCGCTCATAAATTCTACCTGTTTATATTTGATAGAAGCGCGTTCAGCGTTGGCAGCTATTTGCTCCATGTTCGAACTGTGGTCGCAGAGGTCTTCGTATTTGGCTTCTGATACGCTGCGTCCTCCGTTTATGTACTTCGTCAACAGACGATGTACCATCATATCCGGGAATCGGCGGATGGGTGAAGTGAAGTGGGTGTAATAGTCGAATGCCAGTCCATAATGACCGATATTGTGCGTAGAATAACGCGCTTTCTGCATGGCACGGATGGATACGGTTTCAATCAGGTTCTCTTCTTTCTTACCATGAATATCGTCCAGAAGGTGGTTAATAGACTTTGAAATATCTGTTTTTGTACCGCTTGTACGTACTTTATAGCCGAAACGGGCGATGAACTGTGACAGGTTTTCCAACTTTTCCGGATCGGGCAGATCGTGGATACGATAAGGGAGCACTTTGGCTTTCTTATTCTTCGGCACACGTCCTATCTTTTCCGCTACGGTACGGTTGGCAAGCAACATAAACTCTTCTACCAGCTTATTGGCGTCTTTGGATTCCTTAAAGTAGACGCTGATGGGTTTCCCTTTTTCGTCGATCTCGAACTTCACTTCGTAGCGGTCGAAGTTGATAGCTCCTGCTGAGAAACGTTTTTCGCGAAGTGCTTTGGCGATAGTATCCAGTGTGAGTACTTCTTCCTTGAAGTCTCCTTCTTTTGTCTCGATAATTTGCTGTGCCTCTTCGTAAGTAAAGCGGCGGTCGGAGTTGATAACCGTATGAACGATGCGTGAATCCTTGACTTCACCTTTTTCGGTAATATTGAAGATTACGGAGAAAGCCAGCTTTTCTTCATTCGGGCGGAGGGAACAGATGAAGTTACACAATCGTTCGGGAAGCATCGGAATGGTGCGGTCCACCAGATAGACGGAAGTGGCGCGTTTTTCTGCCTCTTTGTCAATGATTCCTCCTTCTTTCACGTAATGCGTCACATCGGCGATGTGTACACCTACTTCCCACAATCCTTCTTTCAATTTGCGGATAGAAAGTGCATCGTCGAAGTCTTTGGCATCTTTCGGGTCAATAGTGAAAGTGGTAACTTTGCGGAAGTCCTCACGTTTGGCAATCTCTTCGGCTGAAATTTCGGCGGGAATCTTGTCTGCCGCTGTCTCTACCGACTTCGGATAGACATAAGGCAAACCGAATTCGGCAAGAATGGCGTGCATCTCCGTAGTGTTTTCACCGGCTTTGCCAAGTATATCAATGACTTGTCCGATAGGATTTTTTGCCTTGTCCGGCCATTCGGTCACTTTCACAATCGCTTTGTCTCCGGTTTTACCACCTTTCAGCTTTTCTTTCGGGATAAAGATGTCATTGGCAAGTGTGCGGTTTTCCGTCACCAGAAAAGCATACGACTTGGCTACTTCCAGTGTACCGACAAATGTATCGTTGGCACGTTCCAGTATTTCTATTACTTCCCCTTCGGCATCCTTGTTTTTACGTTTGGCGTAGAAGGTGATCTTTACTTTGTCGTTGTTCATCGCATGGGCCGAGTTGCGTTCGGCCACAAAGATAGGATCGCCCCCTCCTTCGGGGATGAAGGAATTCTTTCCGTTACTTTTCCGTTGGAAGGTGCCGGTCATCTCTGTTCCATGATTGTTGAGACGGAACTTTCCCTTTTCTATTTCGCTGATATAGTCATCATCCAGCATTTCGTGAAGAATATCGACGCATAGCATTTTCTGCGGGTGAGTGGTGAGATGTAACTCTGAGAAAATATATTTCATGCTCAGCGTCTCGCTTTGTTTGGCATGGAAAAAGTCTATCAATAGCGCGGCTAACTGTTTTTTACTCATTCTCTTGCCGGCTTTCTTCTCTTTCTTTTCTTTCTTTTTCGCCATAATGTAGTCTTTTAAAAATATCTAGTTACAAAGATATAGGAATATTTTCCTTATCGAAACTTTGAGGAAAGAAAAATAGCTTTGCAGTCTTGTATTTGATTTTCCGTAATAGGTCAGGTTGGTTCTGATAAGGTATATTACAAAGTTGGGGATAACTCATAATTTTATCGTTGTATGTAAGTTGTATTTAAAGGGTATCGGTTTTTTTCAACGGGTTGAGTGCGACAAATAATAATTGAGAAAAGCAAAATGGCTTTTGTTTTATATTTATTGTATCTTTGTGGCATTATCAAGAAAATGTTTAGTGAGGTACTTTTATTAATATTCACGCAGAACCTAGAGAGTAATAATGGAGAGTGTTTTAATTACGGGCGCAAGCGGTTTTATAGGAAGTTTCATCGTAGAGGAAGCGTTGAAACGAAGGTTTGGTGTGTGGGCAGGGATTCGTTCTACGAGCAGTAAGAAATATTTGAAAAACCGGAAGATTCATTTTCTGGAACTGGACTTTGCGCATCCTAATGAACTTCGTGCCCAACTCTCCGGGCATAAAGGTACTTATAACAAGTTTGATTATATCATTCATTGTGCCGGTGTCACCAAATGCTCTGACAAAAAGACTTTTGATTATGTCAATTATCTCCAGACTAAATATTTTATTGATACCCTGAAAGCGTTGAATATGGTTCCGAAGCAGTTTATATATATCAGCACGTTGAGTGTATTCGGACCTGTACGTGAGAAGGATTATACTCCGATTGAGGCGGATGATACTCCGGCGCCCAATACGGCTTATGGGTTCAGTAAACTGAAAGCGGAACTGTATATTCAGAGTATTCCCGGTTTTCCTTATGTCATTTATCGTCCTACGGGAGTTTACGGACCTCGTGAAACAGATTATTTCCTTATGGCGAAATCTATTCAGAAGCATGTTGATTTCTCAGTGGGTTTCCGGCGTCAAGACCTTACTTTTGTTTATGTGAAAGACATTGTGCAAGCTATTTTCCTGGGAATAGAGAAAAATGTTACCCGTAGAACGTATTTCCTGACAGACGGGAATGTGTATAAGAGTCGTGTGTTTTCGGACCTGATTCAAAAAGAATTGGGTGATCCGTTTGTTATTCACATCAAATGTCCGTTAATTGTGCTAAAAGTCGTATCTTTGCTCGCCGAATTTATAGCGACCCGTTCGGGAAAGAGCAGCACGCTGAATTCGGACAAATATAAAATAATGAAACAAAGGAATTGGCAATGTGACATCATCCCGACAATTAATGAACTGGGGTATGCTCCCGAATATGACTTGGAGAAGGGAGTCCGTGAAACCATTGACTGGTATAAAAACGAAGGATGGCTTTAGATTTATTTAAACGTGTGGAAAGCCGTAAGGGCTTGTTTGCTGTTGAGAAGATAACATTGATATACAATCTGTTGACCTCCATTTTGATTCTGTTCCTGTTTCAGCGAATGGATCATCCATGGCACATGTTGCTGGATAGGGCGATGATCGCTGCAATGACTTTTCTGCTGATGTATCTTTATCGGCTGGCTCCGTGTAAGTTTTCTGCTTTTGTACGTATCGCCATCCAGATGAGCCTTTTATCCTACTGGTATCCGGATACTTTCGAGTTCAACCGCGTCTTCCCGAATCTGGATCATGTTTTCGCTATAACCGAGCAGTTTATCTTTAATGGGCAACCTGCTATCTGGTTCTGTCATACATTCCCGCATCTTTTGGTCAGTGAAGCATTCAATATGGGATATTTCTTTTATTATCCGATGATGTTGATTGTGGCGTTATTCTATTTCATTTATAGGTTCGAGTGGTTTGAAAAGATGTCTTTTGTGCTGGTCACTTCGTTTTTTATCTATTATCTTATTTATATATTCGTACCTGTTGCAGGACCTCAATTCTATTTTCCTGCCATTGGATTTGATAATGTTTCTAAAGGAATTTTTCCGGCTATCGGTGATTATTTCAATCATCATCAGGAATTGCTTCCCGGTCCGGGCTATCAGCATGGGTTCTTTTATAGTTTAGTGGAAGGCTCCCAACAAGTGGGCGAACGGCCTACGGCCGCATTTCCAAGTTCGCATGTCGGCATGTCCACCATCCTGATGATTATGGCATGGCGGGGCAGTAAGAAGCTGTTTGCTTGCCTGATACCTTTCTATATGCTGCTTTGTGGAGCTACTGTATATATTCAGGCTCATTATGTCATTGATGCTATTGTAGGCTTTTTCTCCGCATTCTTGTTGTATGTGGTGGTAACTTGGATGTTTAAAAAGTGGTTTGCGCAACCGATGTTCAAATAAAATAGCATTGCTCCATAATACTATCTTCAAGGATGCAATGCTATAAATATCGTATTTAATTTTTCGGGCTACTTTCTCTGTTGGTGAGTATTTCATTAAATATCTGAAACAGCTCCTCTTTGGTCTCGGCACGTAACATAGCGATGCGGGTTTCACGGAAATTAGGGATCCCTTTGAACAACGGACTTGCAGCCAAGTGGCGGCGCACGTGCAAGATACCTCTGCGTTCGTCGAGTAAGTTTACACTGTCAATCACTTCCTGGCGGAGGACTTCCATGCACCATTCAAAACTTAGTGGCGGCAGTTCCTCGCCTGTCTCCAGATAATGCTTCATCTCTTTAAATATCCATGGACGGCCGAAGCTGGCACGGCCTATCATAACAGCGTCCACTCCATAACGGTCGAAACACTCCTTGCAGCGTTGAGACGTTGTCACATCCCCGTTGCCGATGATCGGGATATGCATCCGCGGATTATTTTTTACTTCTCCTATCAGCGTCCAGTCTGCTTCTCCGGTGTACATTTGTGCACGGGTACTACCGTGTATGGTTAATGCGGCAATGCCGCAATCCTGTAACTGTTCTGCCAGCTCTACGATAATTTTGTTGTTGGCGTCCCACCCCAGACGGGTTTTCACCGTTACAGGGATTTTTACCGCATCCACTACGGCACGGGTAATCTCCAGCATTTGAGGGATATTCTGCAACATTCCTGCTCCGGCACCCTTTCCGGCCACTCTTTTCACCGGGCATCCGAAGTTAATATCCAAAATATCAGGCTGTGCCTGTTCCACAATCTTTGCGGCTTCCACCATGGTTTCCGTATCTTTGCCGTATATCTGAATAGCGACGGGACGTTCTTCATCACTGATGTTTAACTTCTGCGCTGTCTTGCTGACAGCACGTATCAGTGCGTCACTCGATACAAATTCGGTATATACCATGTCCGCTCCGAACTTTTTGCACATCAGGCGGAAAGCTGGGTCGGTCACGTCTTCCATGGGAGCAAGCAGGATAGGATGTTTTCCCAGGTCTATATGGTTAATCTTCATATACGATTTTGTTATTTGCTATTTATGATTGAAGTAACTTCTTCTTTTCGCTGCAAAAATACGGAAAAAAGCCTGCAAAAATACGGAAAAAAGCCTCACCTTTGTACGCATTCATTTGCTTAACTGATACAAATAAGTATATATTCTATGAGTCTTAGTTTGAAAGATTTTGAAATTATGGCTCCTGTAGGTTCGCGCGAATCTCTAGCTGCGGCCATTCAGGCAGGTGCCGATTCTATCTATTTCGGTATAGAAAACTTGAATATGCGTGCCCGTTCGGCTAATACGTTCACGATTGATGACTTGCGGGAAATAGCCCGCACGTGCGATGAGCACGGGATGAAAAGCTACCTGACGGTGAACACCATTATCTATGATAAAGATATTCCTTTAATGCATACGATTGTCGATGCGGCTAAGGAAGCGGGAATTTCGGCTGTGATTGCGGCTGATGTTGCAGTGATGGACTATGCCCGCCGGATAGGGCAGGAGGTGCATCTTTCCACCCAGCTGAATATCTCCAATGCAGAAGCGTTGAAATTCTATGCCCGGTTTGCCGATGTAGTGGTACTGGCCCGTGAATTGAATCTGGAACAGGTAGCGGAGATTTACCGGCAGATACAGGAAGAACATATCTGCGGTCCGAGTGGCGAACAGCTTCGTATTGAAATGTTCTGTCATGGTGCGCTCTGTATGGCTGTTTCGGGTAAATGCTATCTTTCGCTGCACGAGATGAACCATTCGGCCAACAGGGGAGCCTGTATGCAGGTATGCCGCCGCTCGTATACGGTACGCGATAAGGAAACGGATGTGGAACTGGATATAGACAACCAGTACATTATGTCGCCCAAAGACCTGAAAACCATTCATTTCATGAACAAAATGCTGGATGCAGGCGTGCGTGTCTTCAAGATCGAAGGACGCGCCCGCGGTCCCGAGTATGTACGTACGGTGGTGGAATGTTACAAAGAAGCTATCAAAGCTTATCTGGAAGGAACATTTACTGATGAAAAGATTGCAGCATGGGATGAACGCCTGAAAACCGTGTTCAACCGTGGTTTCTGGAACGGCTACTATCTCGGACAGCGTTTGGGAGAATGGACCCGCAATTATGGATCGGCGGCAACGGAACGTAAGATTTACGTGGGAAAAGGGATCAAATACTTCTCTAACATCGGAGTCTCCGAGTTTTTGGTTGAAGCTGCCGAGGTTAGCGTAGGCGACAAACTGTTGATTACAGGACCGACTACCGGCGCTGTTTTTATGACATTGGATGAAGCGCGTGTTGATCTGGAACCGGTGCAGACCGTAAAGAAAGGGCAGCATTTCTCTATGAAGTCGGATAAGATACGTCCGAGTGACAAACTGTATAAACTGGTATCTACCGAAGAACTGAAAAAGTTTAAAGGGCTGGATATCGAACAGAAAAGAGGCTAGCTCCGGTCATTATTCTCTAATCTTTAATTCACGATAAATGAACTATATCTATGAATTGGAAATGAAGGTGCGTGATTATGAATGCGACCTTCAAGGTATTGTCAATAATGCCAACTATCAGCATTATCTGGAACATACCCGGCATGAATTTCTGACCTCGGTCGGCGTTAGCTTTGCAGCGCTTCATGAGCAGGGAGTCGATCCCGTAGTAGCACGCATCAATATGGCTTTCAAGACACCGTTGAAAAGCGGTGATGAGTTCGTATCGAAGCTGGCAATGAAGAAAGAAGGCATCAAGTATGTGTTCTATCAGGATATTTTCCGGAAAAGTGATAATAAAGTAGTAGTGAAATCCACTGTTGAAACGGTATGTGTGGTAAACGGACGTTTGAGTGACAGCGAATTATTCGATAGCGTCTTTGCCCCTTACCTGAAATGAATAGCTCCGAAGAAGAACAAATTTATAGTATTGCTTTTTGACAATGGTGCCCGGTATCGGGCATATTGGAGCGAAACATTTGATGGACGAGGCGGGAAGTGCCGGGTTCATATTCCATAACCGCGAGGCACTTCTTGAATGTGTTTCGGGAATAAGTCGGCGTGTAGTGAATGCGTTGGATTGCCCGCAAGCCATTGACCGTGCGAAGCAGGAATTTGATTTTGTTCAGAAGAATAATATTCGTTGCCTGACCATAACCGACGAGGAGTATCCTTCCCGATTGAGAGAGTGTGAGGATGCTCCCGTTGTTCTTTTCTTCAAAGGAAATACAGATTTGAATGCCCTCCGTGTCGTTAATATGGTAGGTACTCGTCATGCCACTGATTATGGAACCCGTATCTGTGCTTCTTTTTTGCACGATCTGAAAGTACTGTGCCCTGATGTCTTGGTAGTCAGTGGCTTGGCTTATGGAATCGATATAAACGCTCATCGTGCAGCATTAGCCAATCAGCTTTCTACGGTAGGAGTTCTTGCCCATGGCTTGGATCGCATCTATCCCTATGTGCATCGAAAGACAGCTATTGATATGCTTGATAATGGTGGGCTGTTAACTGAATTCTTGACCGGAACGAATCCCGACCGCCATAACTTTGTCAGCCGCAACCGTATCGTTGCCGGTATGTGTGACGCTACAATTGTTATTGAGTCTGCCGAGAAGGGTGGTTCGTTAATCACTGCCGAACTTGCCGAAGGCTATCACCGGGACTGCTTTGCTTTCCCGGGACGCCTGAATGATGAATATTCCAAAGGCTGTAACCAACTGATTCGGGATAATAAGGCTTCTTTACTTCTTTCGGCAGAAGATTTTGTATCGGCAATGGGTTGGGATATTGCTGCTCATCCGGCGAAAGTGGAAAATGTGCAACGCAGTCTTTTCCTTGACTTATCCGAGGACGAGCAAAAGGTGGTTGATATTCTGGAGAAACAAGGAGATTTACAGATTAATACATTAGTTGTTGAAGCAGATATTCCTGTACAGAAAATGAATGCAATTCTTTTCGAACTTGAAATGAAAGGTGTAATTCGTGTATTGGTGGGAGGAATGTATCAATTATTAGCTTAGTTTATCATAAAATAAAAAAAGGAGCAACGCTTTGCTCCAACCTTTGTTAACCTTAAATCTAATACTATGAAAAAAATCACATGACAAATGTAAGCCTTCATTGTATTTCTTCCAAATAATTCTGTTGCATTTGTTTCTCTTTTAAATTCTTTCACTGATTTTTACTGTTATCGGACACGATGTACTTCTATACCACTTTTTCGGAAGATAATTTTAGGTTTGTCGGAAGTAGTTCGACGATTTTCGAACCGGTCGAATCTGAAAGCAGATAAATAACTAATAATCATATTGTTGTGGTAGTATTTTCTATTTTGTTAATTTTTCAACAGCCCGAATGACTTGACAAACGCTTTTTTATGTTGTATCTTTGTAGGTATAATAACAACAATAAAACTACAATTTAAAACTTAAAAGTGAAATGAGAAGAATCTTAGCTTTTGCCGAACTTGCCGTGATGTACTTCCCCGGGTGTACTACCAGCAAGAACGCGGTACGTTGTCTCAGCCGATGGATTAAAGGTTGTAACCCGTTGGTCAAAGAACTTATGCCGACAGGGTATCTGCCCTACAATCATCGCTATCTGACGATGAAACAGTATAAGATTATAACAAAACATCTAGGAGATCCTTATGAGGATTAGGGCATAAGTAACCCGCCAATGAGCTTAAGGCTGCAAACTTTTAGGAGTTTTGCAGCCTTTTTTGTTGCATAAATTCGGTCCAGAAGTGCTTAAATGCTATATGAAAGTTTATAATAAACTGTCGACCCGTTTATAATAAACGATGAAGGTTTTTATTATAAACTTAAGAATGGTTTTTGCACAAATGATAAACTATTTTCAATAGAAGATGAATGGGAAAGCATAGATTCTTTTTATTTGTCATTTTATAAAGTAACTTTTGGGGACAGTCGTTCGTATGAAAAAAGAATACAAGATATTCTTTATATTGGCAATCATAATATTATTCTAGGGTTTTGGGGGCATTCACATAATTATTTTACGGATGCAATCGAAGAGTTTGTATTATCTATTTTAGATTTTTGTCAGTTAGACTTAACCGATTGAGAAATAAACTTTTAGCGAATTATTTGAAAAGTAGCGGTAACGAGTTTGCAACTGTACGAATTTCAGCGTTTTGCGTTGCTATGCTGTCAAATAACTCTTTCATTTGCAAATATAGGGATTTTTTTCAAAAGTACGAACTATCGGCGGCAGTTTTATAAAATCGACTGGCGAAAAAACAAATAGAATTTTCCCAAATAGCTTTGGATAAGCCATTAACGAAATACATTCTTTTAAGAGCACAGTGGTTTACCCAATAAAATTATATACCTTTGTGACAAGTTAAAGAAGATGTCGCAATGAATCGGATAAAAGAAACATTGATTGAGGCGGGGATTAGTCAAACTGAATTGGCTAAACGACTTGGCAAAGGTTTTAACATGGTCAATCTATACGCTACGAACAGAGTGTAACCGCCTATAACCGTACTATACAGGATAGCGGAAATACTGAATGTGGATGTGCGTACACTTTTGTACCTAACGAAATAAAAAAACAGACATATGGCAAATACTAATCTAAAAGAAGCTAAGGCGGCTAAGAATGATGAGTTCTATACGCAATTTCATGACATAGAGATTGAAATGAACGCCTATCTTGAATATGACCCCGATGTGTTTCGAGGAAAGATTGTGCTTCTTCCTTGTGATGATCCAGAATGGAGCAACTTTACCCGATACTTTGCTGCCAAATTCGATGAGTTGGGCTTGAAAAAACTGATTTCTACGAGCTATGCGCCGGATAGCAAAAAATACAAAACGCCTTATCAGCCCTCTTTGTTTGAGCAAGAAGCACCTCAGTTCGACCCGTCCAAGGCACAGGTGAAAGGTAAGATATTCATCTTGGAACGAGACAAAAGTGGGGACGGACGTATCAATATTGATGACCTTGAGTGGAAGTATATGGAAGGTGACGGAGATTTCCGAAGCAAAGAAGTTACCGAGCTTCGCAATGAAGCGGATTTTATCATCACCAATCCGCCATTCTCCCTGTTTCGTGAATTCTTGGCTTGGATTGTGGAAGCCGGGAAGAAATTTGCTGTAATAGGTAATATGAATGCAATCACTTATAAAGAGGTCTTTCCACTGATAAAAGATAACAAAGTTTGGTTAGGTGCTACAGGAAATGGAAATGATATGGTTTTTGGTGTTCCTGAAGGAGCTAAAGTGGATGAGAAAGACAGGGCTAAAGCTGCAAGATTAGGATATGTAGGCAATTATACCAGATTGGGCAATTCATGTTGGTTTACCAGTATTGAACATGGTCGTCGTCACGAGCCATTGTCACTGATGAGCATGGCAGACAACCTCCGCTTTTCCAAACATAAGGAACTGAAAGGCAAAGCTGCCTATGACCGCTACGATAATTATGATGCCATTGAAGTACCTTTTACGGATGCCATTCCGTCAGATTATGAAGGAGTGATGGGAGTTCCTATCTCATTTCTGATTAAATATTGTCCGGAGCAATTTAAAATCTTAGGGATAACCGATAGGCAAAACACATCTTGCTTAAGAACCAAGAAATACACGAATGTTGACAGCCAAAATACAACGACTTGAATGCGAGAAGCGTTATTAAAGATGGCAGAAGATATATTCCTATGTATGCCCGATTACTCATCCGTAAATTATAATCTGATATGTCTGATAAGTACTCTTGCATATACTTGGGTGTAATACTTTCCGTCAACTATATAATAAGTCTCATTTTGAGGAACTTTAGAATGAAGCAATACCGCTCCATCATTAAGTTTCGTCACTTTGGATTCTTTCCCATGGTGGTCTATTTGAATTTGCTCGGGATAAATCTTAGAAGCTATTCCATACCAAGTTTTAGTTATCCCTAAGATTTTAACTTAAAAATAAAGACAAAATATAATATTATGACTCAGCATAATGCCATCAAGCTTTTTGAAGCTAAGAAAGTCCGTACTATTTGGGACGACAAAGATGAAAAATGGTACTTTTCCATAGTGGATGTGGTGGCTGTCCTAACCGATAGCCCTAATCCTCGTAAGTATTGGAGTGTCTTGAAAACACGTTTAAAAAAGAAGGGAGTGAGTTGACTACAAATTGTAGTCAACTGAAAATGAAATCGGCTGATGGAAAGATGTATTTAACCGATGTGGCAGATACTCAGCAGCTTCTCCGTTTGATTCAGTCTATTCCATCGCCCAAAGCAGAACCGTTCAAGCAATGGATGGCACAAGTGGCGACTGAACGTCTTAACCAAATGCAAGACCCCGAACTCTCTATCAATCAAGCACTGGTGGACTATAAGCGGTTGGGGTATTCGGATAATTGGATTAATCAGCGTCTCAAATCCATAGAGATTCGTAAAGACCTCACGGATGAATGGAAGCGGCACGGATTGCAAGAGGGGGTGCAGTTTGCTACGCTGACCGATATTATTTATCAGACTTGGAGTGACATGACCGCCAAGGAATATAAGCAGTTCAAAGGTCTGAAAAAAGAGAACTTACGTGACAATATGACCAATAAGGAATTGGTACTAAATATGTTGGCGGAACTTTCCACCAAAGAAATATCTGAAAGTAAAAATCCGGAGACATTTCGGGAACACATGGATGTGGCGGAAGCCGGTGGTGAGATTGCCCGCAATGCCCGTATGGAGTTGGAAGCCAAGACGGGCAAGGCTGTCATCAGTCCGCTGAACGCCAAGACAGGTATTGCGCTCAATTCATCTCCGGAAGAAGAAGACACAAAAGAATAATCCTAAAAAGTGAATCAATATCATGGAGACAACATTGCATACAGAATGGACTGTCGAAGACATCTGTAAAGGATTTACCTACAACGAATTGGAAGGTAAAGGTCTGTTTGGATTGGACGGGCGGCTCACTATCCAACCCGAGTATCAACGCCATTACATCTACAATGATGGGAAACGTGATGTAGCGGTAATAGAATCCCTGCTAAAAGGCTATCCCATCGGACTAATCTATTTCAACCGGACTGTGGACGGACGATTTGAAGTACTTGACGGGCAGCAACGCATCACTTCTATCGGTCGGTTCGTTACAGGAAAATTCGCCATCAAGGATGAAGCGGATAACGTGCAGTATTTCTCGGGATTGCCCGAAGAACAGCAACAAAAGATTATGCAATCCTCTCTGCTGGTATATGAATGCGAGGGTGAAGAAAAGGAAATAAAAGAGTGGTTTAAGACTATCAATATTGTGGGCATTCCGCTCAAGGAGCAGGAATTGCTCAATGCCATCTATTCGGGCGAGTTCGTAAATGCAGCCAAGCGGGTGTTCAGTAATTCCCAAAATGCGGAAATACAGAAATGGAATCATTATATCAAGGGAGATGTGAAACGGCAGGATTATCTGGCGGAAGCCCTCCGGTGGATTTGCGACAGTAAGGGAATGAGCATCGACGCCTATATGAGCATACACCGTCACGAGCCTTCCACGGGAGAATTGGAAGGTTATTTCCGTTCTGTGATTGACTGGGTATCAACTACCTTTACTATGGTAGAGCGTGACATGTGCGGTTTGGAATGGGGACGGCTGTATGAAACGTACCATACCACCCCTTATAGCACCGTCCATGTCGCGGAACGGGTAAAAGCCTTGCAAGCGGATGAAAGCGTGCGGTGTCCCCGAAATATTTACGAATATGTACTGGGTGGAGAAGAGGATAAGAAATTGCTTGACATCCGTATCTTTGAAGAATCAACCAAGCGGGCTGCTTACAAGCGTCAGACCGAAGCGGCTGAGAAACAAGGAATTTCCAATTGTCCGCTCTGTGCGTTGGGGAATAATGCCAACAAGACCCGCATTTACAAACTTTCGGAAATGGATGCCGACCATGTGACTGCATGGAGCAAGGGAGGGGCAACCAGCATGGAAAATTGTGAGATGCTTTGTAAAACCCATAACCGTTCAAAGGGAAATCGGTGAAAGTGTGTTATTTTGAGAGAGTTAAATCAATTAATTCTCTCAAAATATGAACAATAAAAAAACATTTCACGAAGTTTCCGAGATTTGGTGTGATGCAAAACGTCCGATAGTGAAGCATTCCACCCTATGTGCTTATCAGCTTACGTTACAGACACACCTATTGCCACGATTTGGCACTGCGGAAAATATAACAGAGAAGGATGTCCAGCAGTTTGTGATAGACAAATGTACTTCCGGATTAGCAAGAAAAACAGTTCGGGATATAGTGGCTGTGCTCAAATCTGTTATCAAATATGGGAATAAGCATGGGATTTTCCATTTTGAAGAATGGGAAATCGAATATCCTACCCAGACAGAAAACAAACTGCCGCCAACATTGTCATTAAATCATCAGCGTATATTGATGCGTCACTTGCTGGAACAGCCCACTCCACAAAATATAGGTGTACTGTTGGCTCTCTGTACCGGAATGAGAATCGGTGAGGTTTGTGCTTTGAAATGGGAAGATGTGGATTTTGCACAAAAGACAGTCATCGTGCAGCATACTGTAGGCAGAATATATAACTGTGAGTTGAAATCTACAGAAAGGGTTCACTCTTCCCCAAAAACCAAGAATTCTTGTCGTGAGATTCCTATATCCAAACAGCTTTTCCAAGCGTTGAAAATGGTAAGGAAACAATCTCAATCCCCATACGTAGTAGGCACTTCCATACAATCTAAAGAGCCTCGTTCTTATCGTGATTATTTTGGCAGGTTGCTAAAACGATTGGATATTCCCCACTTGGTCTTTCATGGACTTAGGCATACATTTGCGACCCGATGTATTGAAAGCCAGTGTGATTATAAAACTGTCAGTGTCATACTCGGTCACTCAAATGTGGCAACGACACTTAATCTGTACGTTCATCCTAATCTCAATCAAAAGAAACGGTGTATTGACCGTATGAGTAATTTCTTGGGAATAACATGAGTTAGTCTTGGCCTCTATATACATGGGGACAAAAAATGTCCTCCATGTATGTGATGCGCATGATTGACGTCATTATCACAAGTTTTTTAAGCATACAGTTGTTTTACCTTCTACGTTGATGTTTTGCTTAGATTCTGCTGATGTTACCTTTTTTTGTCGAGATTTATATGAGAGTAAATAATATTGTTCCCAAGCATTTTTTCTGTCATGATATGGCTTTTTATCTTTTTGACAAAATTACTTCGGAGAACTTATCTACCGAACAAACTGGATATTTCTTTAGAACGGATAGAGAGAGTTTCGGGAAACAGAACTATATAGCTTTGAATATGGATATTAGTCTTTGGGGAAATGAAATTACTCCAATTGCTCCTTTTATCAAAAAGATTGATGAATTTGATATTATACATACAGATAGATTGCATGTGGCTATTTTAGCCTGTTTACTGCATAAACGGGTACATTTTTATAAAGGAGGATATTTTAAGAATGAGGCGGTGTTTAGATCTAGTATGAGAGATTACTTTGATGATGTATTCATGAAAAATTATTAATTTGTATATCTAGTTAATAACTAGTGTGTTATTACTTGAATCTAATGACCTGTAAGTACCAAAAAGGAGACGTAATGGAGACAAAAGGGGACTGGACAGTATACGCCCTGTTATATCTTTGCAGAGTCATTCAAACAAAACGAATGGCAAACAGATAACCTTTATTTTTTTAACCATTTAAACTTTAACGATTATGGGTTTAGAGTATGTAGTAACAAAAAGAGTGTTCGGTTTTGACAAAGACAAAAACGAAAAGTATGTAGCAAAATCGGTTCGTTCCGGTAGGGTTAATTTTGCAAAGATGTGTCGCAAAGTAAGTCAGCTTTGTGGTGTTCATCGGAAAGTGGTCGATTTGGTAGTCAGCGGTTTGGTAGATAAAATGGCTGAGGATATTGATGACGGAAAGAGCGTTCAGTTGGGTGAGTTCGGAATCTTTAGCCCTACTATCCGTACAAAAAGCTCGGATGAAGAAAAGGAAATTTCGTCCAAGTCAATCGTTCAGAGAAAGATTTTATTCTATCCGGGGAAAATATTCAAAGATACGTTGGCGGACATGAGTATTACGCGTCGTGCGGAGATTGAAACAGATTATACGGACGGAAGTAGCAACGGTGGCAATACCGGCGGAAAGCCGGGTTCTGGCGATGATGGCAAGGGAGAAGGAGGAGTGACACCCGATCCGGCAGTATAATAAGTTTAGTTTTGCTTTAAAGAAGGCTTTAGAGTTTTGGATGCACAGAGAATCGATGAATATTCGATGATCTGTGCATCTTTTTTTGTTAATATTCTACTATTGAACTTTTCAAACTTGCAAAATCGTTTCAATCGGTTCACAGAACCTTTCACACCCTATATTTTGTTCTGAAAGTATGATTTTATTCATTTCTTAACTTCTATATTTGTTCACAGAAACGAACGACTATGAAACATGGAATCTATATATTGACTTTTTTATGACATTACTTGGTCTTTCGGAAAGTGGATATGCTATGATTCCGTTTTTCACAGCTACAGGTGATACGGTCCGGCGGGCAGTAATATATTTCGAGGTGTCTGAAACGTGTGTTAACTCTTGTTATGGTAGTAATAATCAGGTGATTGCAGTGTTGTACTCTTTGTTGGCGAGGAACTCGGATACGAAATATATAACTGCTTTGAATGTAATCACTTCTGTTTCTCCCGAAGATGACGAGTCTTATAATACAAATTTGATTTCCAAGAGGAATCACTCGGTTAGTGAATTCTTACAACGATATCATTCGAATATTGATGTTGATAAGATTCATTATTTTTCAGCTGGCGAGAATTGGTCAGAGTTACGTAAGTTGGCGGCAGCTGACCCTAACCTGCCGGATCGTGAGGAAGTGTTGATATTGATTGATTATCATAAGAATGATATCGTAAAACGGAAACAATTGTTACGTAAGTTAAATCAGGGAGCTGCTTACAGATACATGGTCAACAATGTATTTCCTAAGTTGAGGCGGTCTGAAATTACAATAGTCCGGGAAATCCCGGAAGTGGCGAAGGAAACCTTTGAACCGGTATCTTCTGTCTCCGAGTTGTTGGTTTCAAGACAGGAAGAGGCGCTTCCGGATAGTCAGCCTGATAAGTCTGTGGGAGAAAGTGTAAATGAACAGACCTGTGAGGCAGTTATGTCGGAGGCAGAAGGACCGGGGAAAAGTAAAACAGTACTTGCAGTGAAGAATAACCTGCTATATGATATGGCATTGGCGCCGAATATAGAAGTGGAGATTCCATTAGGCAAACGGTGGTCTTTGAATACCGAATACAAATGCCCGTGGTGGCTGAATAGTGAACATGATTTTTGCTATCAACTTCTTTCAGGAGGCATGGAAGGACGTTACTGGTTGGGAAACAGGCAGAAACATAATCGGTTGACCGGGCATTTTATCGGGCTTTATGCTGAAGGTGGAATATATGACTTTCAATTACAGGGAGACGGTTATCAAGGTAAGTATTATGGAGCTGCAGGAGTGACTTACGGGTATGCACGACAACTGGCACTTCATTTTTCACTTGAGTTCAGTCTCGGCATAGGGTATTTGACAACGGAATATAAGAAATATACTCCTTACGAGGGGGATATTATATGGACAAATAGTGGGCGTTATAACTTTATTGGCCCTACCAAGGCGAAAATTTCTCTGGTATGGCTGATAACAACAAGGAGGTAAGGACGTTATGCGAGATACAAGATACATAATTCTTGTGCTTCTGTCCTCGCTGCTGATGCTGACCGGGTGTAGTCGTCGCGATGTATTGGATGATTATCCTGTAAGCGGGGTGGAAATCTCGTTAGATTGGGCCGGAGTAACAGATGAATTGCCGGAAGGAGTTCGGATTATATTTTATCCGAAAGACGGGGAAGGCAGAAAAGTGGATAGGTACCTTTCGGTACAAGGCGGGGAGATGAAGGTCCCTCCCGGACGATATTCGGTGGTAGCTTACAACTATAACACGGAAGTAGTGCGAATCCGAGGTGAGGAGTCCTATGAAACGATTGAGGCATATACGGGATATTGTAATGGTTTGGGCATTGCCGGAACTGAAAAAATGGTTTGGTCGCCGGCCCCGTTATATGTGTTGAATATTGATGAATTGAAAATAAAGAAAAGTGATGAAGTGTTTCACTTGGATTGGAAATTGGAATCGGTGATAAAGAACTACTCCTTTGCAATAGAGGTGAAAGGACTGGAATATGTGACATCAGTTATAGGGTGTGTAAATGGATTGTCTGATTGCTATTGTATAGGTAAAGGTTGCGGAATGTGTAACTCACAGCCTATTTATTTTGAAGCAAAGAAGGAGGGTGGCAAAGTAATAGCGCATTTTACTGCTTTTAAAGGGGCGAAAGATATACCGACGCGAATGTCAATGTTGGGAGAACCGGTCTATCGAGAAGCAAGTAGTGTAAAGTTGATACTAAGTTTTGTAAGAACTGATAATACGATACAGGAAAGGACGATTGATGTTACTGAAATAATTGGTACGCTTGAAAAAGATGAGGAGGAGGAAGCAGGAAAACAAGATCCGCCACCAGAGATTGAGTTGCCACCTGATGATAAGATTGAAGTAGAGAAACCGGAAACACCACCTAATCCTGACGGGGGTGGAGGAATGAATGGAAACGTTGATGGTTGGGGACCAGAAGATAATGTTGAATTACCAGTAAACTGATTCCTAATAGCATAAACAGAATAGAATAATATTATTAACTAAAAAGATACAGTTATGAAAAAGATTTTATTGGCAGTAACAGCTGCTTTGGCAATTACGAGTTGCTCACAGAATGAAGAATTTGAGAATGAAGGACAGAAAACTGAGATTAACTTTACTACCATAGTAAGTAAGGCAACAAGAGCGAGCGAGTTGAAGACAGAAGGTTTGAAAACTAATGGTGGGTTTAAGGTTTTTGCATATAATACAAAGAATAATGATATGTCTGCTGAAACCATTTTGGGTGAAACACCATTTATGAATGGTGTGATAGTTTCTTGGAATAGCTCAGCATGGACAATGAACCCTGTTGGACCTTATTACTGGCCTTTAAAGGATAAGATTCAATTCTTTTCATATTCGCCTGTGGCTAATGTGAGCTATGTTGAGCCGACTAGTTCAAAAGCAGGTTATCCAAGTTTTTCTTATACTATCGTTGATTCTCAAGAAGATTTAGTCGTGGCTTATGCAAAAAATGAAACCAAACCGGGAGTATCCGGTACACCTGTAAAATTAGATTTTAAACATGTCCTGACCCAGATTAATTTCAAATTAAAAGGGAAGGATGATGGTTTTACTTATAAAGTAACCGAGATTACTTTGTCAGGAATAAATAATACTGGAAATTTTACTTATGTTGATCCTACTGAGAGTGTAGTAGGTACTTGGTCAAGTCCTTCTACTCCTAAATCGTATCAGTATAATGCAACTTATACCGATTTTACAGGTACTTCTGGACTTACTTTAGCAACGGATGATAATGCATTAATGTTAATGCCGCAAACTTTGGGAGAAAATGCAGAAATAACAATAGCATATTCTACTGTATATGGTGGTGGAGAAGTCTTTAATGGAGAGAAAAAAGTTAGTTTGAAAGATGTTGTTTGGGGAGCTGGTGATAAGATTCTTTATACTCTTTTATTACCAGGAGGAGCTGAAAATGTTACATTTACTCCAGATGTAACTAACTGGAATACTCAAACAACGCCGGAAGCAAACGAGGCTCAGTAAAAATTTTCTAGATTTGAAAATTGAGCTTTCGAAGGATTATTTCTAGATTAGAAATACTTTTAAGAAGTCATCTCAGAAAAATGAGATGACTTCTTTTTTTACTTTTCTCCTTTTTTTTATGGCTATATGAAATCTTTCATATATTTTTGTTGGAAACATAAAACAAATACAAGCAAAGCCAACATATGCCGTCTATCTGTCAAGGAAATTGGGATTGTCAAAACTGTCCAAAAGCTGTGAGCAATGCCATTGCTCATATTATTTATCAGCGGGGTTTCCATAGGCCTGCGCATAAATGCGAGGAGAATTTCATTCTTTTTTTTGATGAAGGGAGAGATGCTGGTTAATAGTCAGGAATATGCAGGTACGATGCTCAGAGAAGGTGAGTTTATTCTTCAGGCTATCGGATCAAAATTTGAGATGCTTGCTATGACTGAATGCGAATGTATTTATTATCGTTTCGTTCAACCGGAGTTGTTTTGCGATTTGCGTTTTAATCATATCATGAAAGAGGTATCTCCTCCGCTTATCTATTCCCCTTTAAAAATAATTCCTGAATTACAATATTTCTTGAATGGCTCTATAACCTATTTGAAGGGAGATAAAGTCTGTCGGGAATTGTTGTCTCTCAAACGGAAGGAATTGGCATTTGTGTTGGGTTACTACTACTCCGATTATGATCTTGCGAGCTTGGTACATCCACTTTCCAAATATACAAATGGCTTTCAATGTTTTGTCATTCAGAATTATAAAAAAGTAAAGACGGTAGAAGAACTGGCACAATTAGGCGGATACACTATCAGTACATTTCGTAGGATTTTCAATAGTGTCTTTCATGAACCTGTGTATGAATGGATGCTGGCACGCCGCAAGGAAGGTATTTTGGACGACTTGCTTAATACCGATCACAGTATCTCAGAGATTTGTTATAAATATGGTTTCGAATCCCTGCCTCATTTCTCCAATTTCTGTAAAAAGTCTTTTGGAACCTCTCCGCGTGCATTAAGAACTGAAAAGAAAGTAGTTCAATAATAATTGTATGCCATAGGCTAATTTTTTATTATTTTGTTTGCGGGTATTATATATTTATTGTACATTGTCTGCCAATTTATTTATAATCAATTAGATATACCTTTGTCATAAGACTTAATGAATATAGAATAGGTTTTAAACTAGAAGAATAAACGTTATTGGCTATACCGGGATTCATGAAAACTGAAAGAATATCTTTGTGTCTAATATTTATTCTGTGTAATGTTCTGGTACTGAATGCACAAGAAACGATACACATTTCTCTTGGCGATAGAGAGGATGCTACTTGTGAAATCAGAGAAACTCTCATGAAGTCCCGATCGGATCAGGTAAAAATTATATTTGAAAGAGGGGTCTATTATTGTCTGTCGGATTACGCTAATGAAAAATATTGTGTTATATCCAATCATGGAAATGGGACTAAAAAGATATTGTTTTCTTTAGCGAATTATAAAACAATAGAAATCATTGGGAATGGGGCAACTTTGTTGTTTCACGGGCGAATAATGCCTTTCCTGTTTGAGAATTGTCAGTCGGTAAAGATAAAAGGGTTAACGATCAATTGGGATATTCCGTTTACCTTTCTGGGAGAAGTTGTTAGTATTAATTCAAAAGAGGGGTGGAGGGAAATTAAACCTTTTCAGGACGGATTTTGCTGGAAAGTCGAGAAGGGTCAGATAAGGTTTCCTAATATAGATGGCTTTAATTATACTTGTTTAGGAAGTACACTTCCTTTTGAAAAAAGAACAAAACGTGTGGTACATGGTGCGATAGATATTGATAGTAATCCTTCCGGAGTAGAAAGAATGAAGAACGGTAATCTTCGAATTTATGAAAAACTCAATTATTATCCTCCTGTGGGGGCTTTGCTAAGTTCGAAAGGTGATCGTGAACATGATCGTTATGCTCCGGCGTTTGATTTTAAAGAGTGTAAGAATATTTGTTTGGATAGTATAACGATTCATCATGCTTTAGGAATGGGATTTTTATTTGAACGATCGGAAAATATGCAGATACTGAATTCTCAGATTGTACTTCCGAAACATACTCAAAGAGTGATTTCCACTACTGCTGATGCTACTCATTTTGTCAATTGTAAGGGAGATATACTGATTGAGAACTGTCGTTTTGAGAATATGCTCGACGATGGTACTAACGTTCACGGTACGTGTGTTGAGGTAGATGAGGTCATAGATGATTATACAGTCCGTGTATCTTTAAAACATTTCGAACAATTAGGCTTTAAATTTGCAGAAAGAGGAGATGATATCTGGTTTATTATTCATCCTTCTCCGCAGCGTGGGGAAGTGAACACAGTGAGCCGTGTATTTACACTCAATGAACGTTTTATCCAGTTGTCTTTTGCTAAACCACTTCCTGCCGGATTGAAGAGAGGTGATATTCTGGAAAATAATACGTGGAATCCTACTTTTACAATGCGAGGATGTACCATACGAAATCATAGGGCACGCAGTGTTATTTTAAAAACTCCATTGAAGACAATCATTGAGAACAACCAATATTCCGGCATAAAACCTTTTTCTCTGTTGAAAGCAGATACGGTATCGCAGAAAACGTTGAGCTTTGATAAGATGTGCTTCACTAAATAAAATCGATATATTTCTAGTTATAAAAGTAAAATGATAACTTGTGTATGAAAAGAAAATTGTTACCCTTATTTCTATTGAGCAGTAGTATTGCAGCTGCCCAACAACCTAATATAGTTATGCTTTTTGTTGATGATCTGGGCTGGTCTGATTTAGGATATCAGAATTCTGAATTTGAAACTCCGAATATTGACAAACTGAAACATGACGGATTATACTTTTCGCGCACTTATGTCTCTACGGCAACATCGAGTCCAAGCCGTGCCTCGTTGCTTACAGGTAAGGAAGCCTTGCGTTGTGGTTTTGTCCGTCATATCTATGATAATCCTGACAGAGAGGAGTTTCAGACCATGGCAAAAGATCCCGGTCATATGAAATCACGTGGTTGGTTGCCTTTGGATGAAATTACTTATGCAGAGCGTTTGAAGGAGTTTGGCTATTATAATTATTTTGTTGGGAAATGGCATCTGGGACATGAGCCATATTATCCTATTCATCAGGGATTTGATGCTATGTATGGTACATGTGAACATGGACATCCCAATAGTTATTATCAACCTTTTTTCAAGACAGAAAATCCATTCCCTGACACATCAAATAGCGAATACCTAACAGATAAGCTAACAGAAGGAGCAGTCGGATTTATAGAACATTGTGCCGATAAGCAGCCTTTCCTATTGAATGTTTGGTATTATGCGGTACATGATCCTCATATTGGGCGCAAGGATCTGATTAATAAATATCTAAGAAAAGGGATGGCAAGAAAAAAGAGCCGAATATGCTGCAATGGTGGAAGCTGTGGATATTTCCGTAGGTCGTATACGTGATGCCATTCAGCAGAAAGGCCTTGCAGGAAATACAGTTTTTATATTTCTGTCAGATCAGGGAGGAGATTTCAGTAATGCTCCGTTAAGAGGCGGAAAGAGAGGAGGAGATACCTTGGCGGAGGGAGGTTCGCGGGTACCTCTAATTATCTATGTACCGGGCATGGAGGCTATGGGGCAGTCGTATGATGCCCCAGTACAAACTATCGATCTTTATCCTACTATGGTAGAGTTGGCTTCAAAGAAGAAATGTAGTGACAAACAAATAAATGGGATAAGTTTAATTCCGGTATTGAAAGGGAAGAAACTGAAAAAAGGGACTTGTTTTTACATCGCAGTTATGAAGATCAAAATGCTGCGATTATTGATGGTGATTGGAAATTAATTAAATATCGTAGTGGTAAATTACAGCTTTATAATATTAAAAATGATATCGGAGAAACGACGAACTTAATTACCGTATATCCTCGGATAGTCAAAAGAATGTTGTTGCGTTTGGAAGATTGGCAAGAAAGAGCAACTCCCAGGGAATTACTGTCTTCGAATTGTGATTTATAACTCGCAAGAATATTGTTTTTTAAAATCAACACGTACAAAAACTATAGTATTAATTAAAAAAAAGTGGTTCTTCTTCAAATTTGGTGGTAAGGTGAATTAGTAAAATAATACTCTGATAGTTTATAGTCGATAGTATCTTTTATTCTTCTCCTTCGGGAAGGAGGAGTCCCCGTAGGGGGGAGGTGGTAGGTGAATACATAAGTCTATTATGAAAACAGATAGGCACACCTACTACCTCGGCTTTCAAGAGGGCACTGGAAAAGTATCTTAAAATAATCATCTAGTTCTGCTCATATTAGTTTATAGCCTAAAAAGACAACGAGATCATAAATCATTTTCCTCAACAATTTAGCAATTAATCCAATTGGGGGATTAATTGGTATTTATATACTCCTTCTTCAGCTTGAACGGTAACAATACCTTTCTTGGTTTGTGGAATCTCTTTCACATATCTACCTTCTTTATCGACACCCACCACTTTTGCATGGATAAAGTCTGATTTCAGAAGTGACAAATCAAATTCTATCATACTTTTCTGATCCAACGGAATCAATTCCCAAGAAAATTTTTCCTTCTTCAAAAGGTAATGTCCATTACCACGCATTTTTTCCTTCTATTTGTTTACCATGAGTGTTTAGATAATAGAGATTTTTACTATAAACTTCATCCAATCGACTTCCATTTATCCAGACGGAAGAGCTTTGTTTTCCGCTCTGTGGCATGTGTAAAGAATCCATATTCCGGTAAAGAGTAGTTCTTATCATTTATCTGGATTATCCATTCTTCTTTGCCGAAGTTTACATAAGTTTCCAATCCCGACTGATAAGTAATTTTCAGGCAAGGAGTTTTCAGCAAATCTTTTTTGATAGCTTCCGAAGTATTATAAGCTTTTCCGTCTTTGAAGTAAGCAATCTCCTTTACCGGAACCATCACATAATCTTCTTGTATGGGCTGTAAAAACGCATAACGTGTCACAGCATCTACACCATCCGATAAGATACCAATATTGCCATATGCCATTGCATAACAAATGTATTGATGACCTTGTCCCGTATTAGCAGCATCCATTTCCAATGGATGAATTTTTAGCAAGTTAAAATCCGGGAAAATAGGCAGTTTCAACAAATCATCATTCGCATAGTTACCATCCAACAAACCAGCATACCACCAGTGATGACCTCCTTCTGAATAAACCGGACCATTGTAAGCCTTACGTTCGTTCATTAACAGCATTCCATATCGGTTATACACCCCCTTCATCATAGCGGCATCAGGTACCCGGTGGTCAAAATCTACACGTGAAATAGGCGAAATTGCGGTGTGAACATCACAGTAAGAATGGTTCGTGTTAAACAACTTCTGAATTTGTGGAGCCAAAATTGCTTGTTGTTCCCATGCAATTTGTGGTTTCGGAGAATAGCAACGAGACCAAGATACTTCCCATTCACCTTTTGGACCACGTTTCATCCAATCTGGCGACCAACGTTCATTTACAGTAGCCATATCGGTATAATTACTATACAAACCTACACGCCAGTCGTTGTCTTTTACAAATTGAATGTATTTTTGAACATTCTCAATACCTAATTGTGGGTTAGGAGTCAGTTTAAACGTATAACTTTCTCCACCTTCACGCCAAAAATCTTCGTGATAACGAATAGTCACCTTCTCAACCCCTTTGCTACGAAGTCCTGTTACAAACTGACCCAAGCCATTCAAATCTGAACCTCCGTTAATAGCCCACAAACGATCTGCTTGTATAGAGCGCATCGGTGAAGCAGGATTGTCAACAGTAGGCAATACTTCATGTACATCAGGAGAAACATTAATAAACAGCGTCTCATATAGAGAGTTGTGTTTCCCATCCGTTTTAGGAATATACACCGCTTCTCCTCCAGTAAAGACTTCCGCACTCTTAGCACCTGCAGTTACAGAAGAAGCATGCGTCTTATACCAGTCGAAAATCATAAACGTAAACAAATCGTTTTGATAAAGAATGCCGGGTCTGTCATCTCCATAATACTTCAAGAATGGAATCAGTGTTTGAATCCCCTCCTTATCTACAGCTATCATACCCGTTGAAAGACTACGTACATTGCCTACTTCTTGTATTTCTTCTAAATGAAATACCAAAGACTTTTGCGCAATCGTATACCAGCCTTTAAAGGGAACTCTTTTGTTTTGATAATTGCCTTCTGCTTCAAAAACAACGTATCCCCATTCAACTTGATTTTCTTAGATTTTAAGACAGCCACTTCACCATTCTTCCAACGCATTTCACGCTTAGTAATGGTCTGTTTCAACATTCCGTCATGATATACCTGAATATCACCCAAAAGATTTTTTTAGGTAATAGGTAGGAAAGTTTTGTTTTTTCATCTGTATAATCAAAAACGCACTGACTATTAGCCAAAGATACTTTATGACGATAATCCCCTTTTTGAAGAGGTAAAATTGTTTCTTTTCTACAGGGGAAAGGAAGTTGTTCAGGGAAAGGTTTAAATTGAATCAGGTTCAGTTTTTCTTTATATATATATACACTATTGAAAAATACAGTATGTTGTGTACCTGTGTCTGTTTTTTGTCCTTTTAATTTAAACCCTAAAAAATGGGTATATAAATCTTTACCTTTATTTAATTTAATATGATTCAAAAACCAATATTTATGGGCCATATCAGGATATCCCTGTTGCACCATATTAACTTCATGTTCTTGTCCGTCTTTTCCTTTAAAACATGCATATACCTGCATTGATGTATTGTAATGTGGTTCTCCCCATAACCAATGGTCTCCAAAAGTCCACACATCCAAACAGTCCCATATGTAATTCAATTCCATAGGCTTGGTAAGCCCCAAGAAAACAGATGCTTTAGGTGCTGTTGTCTTATAAACAATCTTACCAGAAAATTCATCTGCTACTATTTCCTGATTACTTCGGTAAAGAGCTGCCTCACAATTTTCCGTCTGAACATACCACTTGCTGCAATCCATAAAAGAAAGGGTGGCCTTTTTCAAAGAAGTGTTCTTCATTTCATAAGGTTTTACTCCTACCTTTGTAACATGTATATCCTTATTCAATCCAGCAATTCGCTGCTGTGCATGAGTAATATTAGAACACAGTAAAATACCAATAACAAATAACTTGTTCCTCATAATATTATATTTCATTAATATAATTCATTTGTGACAATTCACTATCTATATTAAGTTAAAAGAGAGGGCACATACATACCCTCTTTTTAAAATTATCCATCTACAAAATTGACTTACATTTGTCTGTATCAATTTATAGATACCTATGATTACACTGACGCAATTTTCAAGATATAGCAATCACCCGGCAACATTCTAAACTTGATAGTCCTGCCTTCAACATGCACTTTACGTGAATTCCAAAGCTCGTCAACTGATTGAATAGTGTTTTTAGCTTTGTAATGAATCACAATGTCTTTACGTTTTGAGCTGTCAAACTGAACCGGAGTTTTCGGAGCTTTCATAACACCATCATTATTAATCAAAGTAACATAGAAAGCGCCGTCTGCTACGTTTACGAAATATTCTATATCACCTTCTACTTCGATAGGCAACATCTTTCTCAAATACTTATCAAGAATATCTTTCAAAGCACTCGGATCGAAACCTACAATTTTACCTTTATCCACTTTTTCTTCACGGATAGCAGTATCACCTGTTCCATTGAAAGCCAACTGGTCTAAGTGTCTGTTTGATGCCAACACTACACCTCCATCTGCTGCATAAGATCTAAGGTCGGCTATTTGAGCAGGAGTCAGCGTAATGTCTCCGCTCAACATCACAGCTTTGTATGTCTTCAGCATATTGAGAGAAGCTCCCTGCAACAAGAAGTCAACAGCATCCGGATACTTGCTATTTACCATGGAACCTATTTCATTACCGTTTTTCTCAACGGAGAAAGTTTGCGGCCAAAGTGTTTCAATCAAATTAAAGGTTTCCATATCACCCTGGTTGTATCCGAATTTTCCGAATACTTGTTGTCCTGCTGGCTGACGGTCCATGCCATGGAACTGATCCAACAATACAGCAAACGGAGTATATGTAATACCTACATTGCTATGTGTTCTAGAGAACTGATATAACTTCTGGAATACTTTTCCATAAGGAGAAAGTTTATAGCAGTCGTCAGCAGTAATATCATCATAGAAACAGATGGCACCACCACCTTCTGCTACTACACCATCGGCACCAGCCATATAACTCATCAACATCGAACGTTCCACCAAATTAATAGAGTGTCCGTGTTTCGGACCGCTATATTCTTTCCAGATTTTACTTTTGCTATAGTCTAAGATAGAAGCTCCATGCCATGAAGAGAAATCGATAACCCAAGGTTTGCTATATTGTCTAGCTGCACCACGGTTCATTGCAATGTGCAATTGATATCCGTGAATGTTTTCACCAATTTCGCTGGCCAAAACGGTAGCACCGGAAGCACCGGCATAATGATGCCAGCAATAGTGACCATTCATTGAATACCAAGGTGTACTACTGTCTTCTACACGATACTGCTTTTTCACAAATCGCATAATCGTTTCCAAAGCTGTCTTTCTATCATTGATAGAAGCCTTGTTATCCAAGTAAATATTATCAATTACTCTACCTGCACCATCTGTTTGACCTGTGGGAAGATTTAACACGGTATATCCCCATTCAGCAGCCTTAATCTCAGGAAGCGGAGATTGGTGAACTCCCATGTTGTAATGTTCAATAGATTTTTTAGTTCTTTCTGTGCTGCGTGCAGAGCTTTCAGCACCCATTTCCACTTCTACTACAAAACCATCATTAGCCAAAGAAGGGCCCATCCACAAGCTGGAATTAGAAATATAATCTTTTTGTACAATCGGAGTATCTTCCATAGGCTCACCTTGCGGAACTGCAGGTTTTTCTTCCGGTAGGATATTCTCATCATCACTACATGCAAAGAGTGACAAGCAGAGACACAAACTTAAATATTTGAATTTCATAATTTAAACAATGTATTAATTGTTAATTCGCAATTTTTTTTAATCACTCAGGTTTCAGATCATGATTCGATTTTAACCTCGGACCATGATCTCATTAACCTTCATTTTAATCCATAACATATCTTACAGACATACCTACACATTCAGGGAAGTTACTGAAACGTCCAGTTGCTGGACCACCAGAGAACCATCTGAAGAACGGTTGCAAAGCACCATCGGCACGATGATCATTCATTGTTGAAGTCCAATAAAGTCCTGCCTGTTTAAAGTCTTGGAATGCGCCACCGCACCATTGTTTACCACCCGGGTGAATATTGAATCCAAGTTCATTAGACCAATTACCATTACCTTGCCAAGTGTCAGCTTTTAGTCTGTCATTGCTGTTACCTCGCCAGTCTTCTTCTTTCATCAAGAGTTCTTCTGACACACCTGCCAATTTTTCTAATTCATTCCACTCTGCGTCAGTTGCAAGGTGCCATCCTTCAGGAGCAAGATCCTTAGCTGTTTGATAATCGTACAAACAGCCGTAAATGGCATAATTTTCTGACTGCATAGCTTCTTCAGCGCTAGAACCATTGTAACCTTGTACCCAAATACCCTTGTTCAAACGATCAGCTGGAACATAACGGAAGTTTTCTACCATCCAAATACAATTACCGTACTGCTTGATCTTATATGTATTTTTTATCGCGTGGGTCAGTAAACTTATCACCCACGAACATTACCATCATCGGTTCTGAATAACCTACACCGTATTTATTCTTCGCAAAGATTCGATAGTAATACTTCGTAAATGTAACCAGATCAGAAAGGCTTATTTCAAAAGCACCCAACACAACATCAATATTGATTTTTGTACCATTTTCAATAGTAGGTTGAGCTACCTCTTTACTCCATACGAGACCCATTTCTTCAATCGGTGCACCACCAGGAGCATCAATATTAGCTTTGATTATCACATTTCTGTTTACTTCATCTTTCACAGTTTCAGTGATAGAAAGTACAGGAATGACATCTCCATCACTTGTTGCAAACAACACAGGATCACCGTAAGAAATCCCCTATCTCTGTGCGTGCATATGCCAAGTAATAATAATCAGTATCTCCTTCCAAATTTTCTAAAGAATAGCTGAATTCACTATCTTGAGTACACACGACCTGGGTTCCCTTCATCACCTCCTGCTGCAAAGTAATCGGAGTATAATCGGAAACCTTCATATCGTAGGTGTATTCTGTATAGTAGAAACCACGTTCTTGTACAGTGCCCCCACCGGTCAATACATTACCAACCAAAGTAGCGGTAGTACTTGTAATATACATAGGCTCACTCGTTTGAGCGATTGGCTGAACAATCGGGTTTAGCGTTTCATCGTCACATGCGAAGAGGCAGCCTGCTATTATTAAACTTAAAAGTATCTTTTTCATATTTTCTTAAATTTTGTTAACCACTCGGAAGCCAATATAGGGAGAAGCAGTTGTTGGTTGCTGAGCATCACGTCCAGTAATAGTTACAGGAGCTTGATTATATGCACCACCACGAACGACTTTCTTACTGCCAGATTTCGGACCTTGAGGATCTTTCTCAGGAGCATCTTCATAAGCCTTATCAGAATACCAGTCATGACACCATTCAGCCACATTACCTGACATGTCGAAGATGCCAAGACCATTGGCTTTTTTCATTCCGCCTTGATGCAAAGCAGATTCATTAAACCAACCCACTTCAGAAGCTGTGGCACTTCCAGCATAAGCAGTTCCCATTTTCAACAAACCACTGTTCGCTGCGAATTCCCATTCTGATTCAGTAGGAAGGTTACCGCCACTTTCCTCGCAGAATGCCTGTGCACCAAACCAAGTGACGCAAACAACAGGAAGTTGATCAGCTCCAGCCTTTACTACAAACTTAGAACCATCATGAGAAAGCTGGCAAGTAGGATCTTCCAAATTGATCCATTGGTCACCATTCACAGTGGCATCAGCACCTACTTCATTCTCATTCAAGAATTCGCAATATTCAGCATTCGTGATTTCATTCTTTGAAATATAGAAGCTATGTTCAAATTCCACTTCATGCATAGGCATTTCATCAACCTTACCAGCTGCACTACCCATCATAAATTTACCCATTTCCACAAATACTTTATCATTGTAAATCTTTGTGGTCGGAACACGAACCGGATAACTATAGAAAGTTCCTTCATCATTGGTTGCAAAGAAACGAACGTAGTACACAGTATCAGGTTGCAAGCCTTCTATACGCATGCGGTATAAATCAGGATTGTTGATAGGCAACTCCTGTACATTATCTTCAACAGTTGCAAATTCAAGTGCTTTTTTCATCATATTCCTTTGTGGATTTCAACACCCAACAAGCACCACTTCTCTTGATATCTGAACCGCCAGTCAGATACAAACGACTCTGCACTTCACAGAAAGTAGGACCATATGACTTCAATGATGTACGAGACATTGCTGGCAATTCTTCATCATCATTACAACCTGTCCATAGGCATGTAGCCAATGCTAAAAATGTAAATAATATACTTCTTTTCATATTTTTCAAATTTTATTAATACCCAGGATTTTGTATCATATTTTCATTGGCATCCATTTCATATTGAGGAATTGGCCACAAATAGTCTCTCTTCGGATTAAACTGTCTTTGGTCTACAGTAATCGTTACATACTTCCAGTCTTTTGTTTCACCTTTGCCATCGCCAGGATACATGCCCGCTTTCAATTTAGTGTTATCAAGACCTTTTGCATCTACCATTACTTCTTCACCAATTTTCCAGCGACGGATATCAGCCCATCTTAAACCTTCAAAAGCAAGTTCTACACGACGTTCGTTTCTGATTTCAATACGCATGGCATCTTTTGACAAGTTAGGCATTGCCGTTGACAAACGTGTAGTATGTGCTCTATCTCTCAAAGCATCGATAGCATCATATACTGCTTTCACCGGCCCTTCCGATTCATTCAAAGCTTCAGCATAGTTCAACAGAATTTCGGCATAACGCATAAAGTAAGTATCACGTCCTTCATCTTCAGCGTTGGTCAATGTTCCATCGAAATGTTTCTTTGAACGATAACCTGTTGAGTTAAGTAACCAAGAAGGAATCTGGATAGAATCCTTGGAGACTTCTGGATCTGGAGCCTTGATCATAAAGTTCAGGTATTGGCATCCAGGATAGAACAATGAAGCTGCGAAACGCGGGTCACGATTCATGTGAGGGTTTTGAGCATCATATTTAGGCGATTTCGAAATAGGAAGACCGTCGTTCATATAATAAGAATCAGCCAGTTGTTTAGTCGGTGCAAATGCAGGCCATTCCCCCAACGGATAATACAAATAAGATGGATCGATTTTAGGAGTATAGCAACGTCTCATCATAATTTCACAGCCTGCAGCACGTTCGTTTACTTCCAAGAACAATCCTTGATAATCTGGGAACAAGAAATATTGATTCAAATCCATCACATCCTTAGCGGCCTTAGCGGCGTTTGCCCAGTCACCTTGATACAAAAGTACACGTGACTTCAGTCCCATAGCAGCTCCTTTTTGTGATACGTCCCAGCGCATCTTCTGGATACTCAACAGGAAGTGTAGCAATAGCCTCTTCCAAATCTTTCAAGATCTGACTCACCACTAATTCTTTCGGTGTACGATGTGGCTTGCTGTTAGTCAAGTCACCCGGTTCCAATACTAAAGGTACATCACCGAAGAAGGTAATCAAATCTGTATAATACCAAGCTCTCAAGAATTTAGCTTCACCAATGTAGCGAGGCAAATTCTTAGATGAGAATCCTGCAGACGCCACGCTGTTAATAAACACATTGGCACGTGCAATACCCTTATAATTCTGTTCCCATTTCAATTTCGGCATAGCACTGTTTGCATTGCCTTGACCACGGGGCCATTCAGTCGTATCATGCCAAGGCTGAGGATCGAAAGCATCATCGGTCATAGTAGCTATATGAATCGGGAACAAACGTGCATTCGCTGTATGATTCATTAAACATTCATATACACCATTCAGAAGTTTCTCAGCCTGGTTCTCATTTTCTAGATAGTTATCAGGAGATACAAAATCCAATGGTTCACGTTCCAAGAAATCATCACATGAGCTAAATAATGTTAGACATGCTAAAAAAAAGTAATTTATATTTTTTCATAATCATTTCTTTGTATTAGAATTTCATATTAACTCCGAAAGAATAAGTTTTTGCCTGTGGATACTGCAATGTGTTAGTTAAATGTGACGGCTTTTCAGGGTCAAATCCATAACGCATATCCGTAATGGTAAACAAGTTCTGGAGTGATACATATACACGAATAGAAGGTGTATTCTTAAATACTTTCTTCAAGACTTTTTTAGGAACAGTATAACCTAAGTCCAAACTCTTACATCTGATGTAAGAAGCATCTTCCAAATAATATTCTGATACAATTTCAGAACGTCCCGGTTCTGAATACAAGCGTTGCACAGTCTGACTTGGACGTTCAGGAGTCCATCTATCTTTATACCATGCACCAGTATTTGATTCACCACCGAAGAAAGGTACAGTGATAATACCTTGATTCAATGCTTTCATACCAGCCACACCTTGCAAGAAGATAGAAGCGTCAAATCCATTCCATTCAAAACCAAGCGTTGCAGAGAATGTCCATTTCGGGAATGTATTACCGATAATCACTTTGTCATCTTCATTAATTACACCGTCACGAGTATCAGGAATACCGTCACCATTGGTATCGATAGTCAACTGGTCCACAAAACGGATATCACCCGGTTCTGGTTTCATACCCATATATGGATTGAGAGCTGTACCATTTTTAGAGAAAATTAAGTGGTTTTTGATTTCTTCTTCGCTTTGGTAGATACCTTCTGTTTGAAGACCATACAAAGAGTTAAATGGTTCATTGACTCTCCAAATGTGGTCAGACATAATCAACTCATCCTTACCAGCCAAGTCCTGTACTTTATTGTATACGCGAGTAGCAGAAGCACTGAAATGGGTACCCACCTTACCAAAACGGTCGTTATATCTTACTGTCATTTCCAAACCTCTATTCTGCATCTTACCCGCATTCTGATAAGGAACAGTACTCATCCCAAGAGTTCCTGAAACAGGTACCTGCATCAAGATATCAGTTGTGTTTTTGATATAATAGTCAATGGTTGCTGATACACGTTTGAAAATGTCAAAGTCAAGACCGATATTGTATTGTTCTGATGATTCCCAAGAAGTTTTCTTATTCGCCAATTTTGTAACAGCAGCCATACCTACCAAACTGTTGTTGAAATTGTACTTACCGTTCAAGCTCAATTCATCAGATGCAGCATATTGCTGACCGATACTTTCGTTACCCAATTTACCGTAAGACAAACGAAGTTTCAAGTTATCCAGCCAAGTCACATTCTTCATGAATTTTTCTTCACTGATACGCCAAGCACCAGACACTGACGGGAACACACCCCATTTGTCAATAAAACGAGAAGAACCATCATAACGCAAGTTGAATTCAAACATATAGCGGTTGTCGAACATGTAGTTCAAACGTCCATAATAAGACATCCAAGCCAATTCATGTGCTTTACTGTCATTCAACTGAGTCTTTGGATCACCTACAGGGAATTCAGGTAAGTTAACCGTCAGATTTTTACGGTCCATAGAATGCCAATTCCAAGAATATTCACGCATTTCATAACCGGCCATCAAATTTACATTGTGCTTCTTAGCAATGACAGTATTGTAATTTAATTGACCGTTTAATACATACATTGTTGTTTTAGATTGTTCATAATGCAACGATGATTCACGAGGTTGTGGAGTACTCATTGTACCGTCATCATTAAATCCGAACAACTGTACAGTCGGTTTGAAGTTTTTGTTTTCAGAAGTATGATTGTCGATACCTCCATACAAATTCAAAGTCAAACCCTTCATCAAAGTAGCATTGATAGATGCATTTAATGTAAGCGGAGTTTCCTTTGTACGGTTAAAACCACCAGCATCCATTGCACCAAAGCTATAACCTGCATTGTTGTAACCTACACCTGGCAAAGTCATACGGATAGTCGGAGGAGCAACATAAGAACTGTAAATCGCACTATGAGCACCATCTACCAAGTCGTTCTTGGTTTTCTGGTGAGTTGATAAGCTTACATTCAATCTCAATTTATCTTCAAAGAAAGAAGCTGATACATTACTACGGAAAGTAAACTTCTTCGCATTGTTACCTCTTACGATACCATTTTGGTAAAGATAACCTGCAGAAGTAGAATATTTTAATGATTTGTTACCACCGGAAATAGACATATAATGATCAGTTATCATTGCTGTATGATAAGTATCGTCCATCCAACTATAGTTGGTAGGATACATGTATTCATCCACATGATTGCGATAGTTATTCATGTATTCTTCCGTATACCAAGTCGGCCATGATTTATTGGTATTCTTATAAGCTTCAGCTTTCAAATCCAAGTAATCAATGCCTTTCAATACATCCGGCAATGAAGTCGCTTTCTGAACGCCTACCAAACCATTATATTCGACGTTCATTGAGTTCAAATCACCTTGTTTGGTGGTAATCAACACAACACCATTAGATGCACGGTTACCATAAATAGCACAAGAAGCAGCATCCTTTAAAACGGATACCGATTCAATATCTTTCGGGTTCACAGCATCCAGATTACCTTCCATACCATCGATAATGACCAGCGGACTAGTATTGTTAAATGTACCGATACCACGAATTTGGATAGTTGCGCCATCATTACCCGGCTGACCTGAAGTCTGGCTGATGAAAGCACCCGCTACGTTACCTTGAAGCATGGAGCTCACGTTGGTGTAAGCACGTCCTTTAGCTTTAGAAAGCTCAACACTTTCAACCGCACCTGTTAAATTGACTTTTTTCTGTGTACCAGAACCAACGACAACCACTTCTTCCAACATTTCAGTGTCTTCCAACAACGTTACCAAAATATCTTTGCCGATAACTGCTTTTACGCTTTTATCTTGATAGCCTACATAAGAAACGAACAAAGAAGAGCCTTCTTTTTACAGTCAGTTTGAAATTACCATCGAAGTCGGTGATAGTTCCGTTGGTAGTACCTTGTTCCTTCACAGTGGCACCAATTACCGGTTCGCCTTTGAAGTCAACAATTTTACCTTTTACGTTAATTTTCTTTTTGTTGGTAGTTTTAGTTAAAACAATATTGTTTCCTTCTTCATAAAAAGAAATACCTGTGTTAGCCAGCATCTGCTCGAGGATACTTTTTACTGTTTTATCTTTAGCATTCACAGTTACTTTTTTGTTCAGATTGACTTCTTTAGTGTCATAAACAAAAAGATAACCCGATTTTTTCTCAATTTCTTGAATTGCCTGTTCTAAAGAAACATTGTTTCCTATGATGGAAACCTTTTTTGATTGGGCTAATGCATCCGATGCGCATATAGATGAAAATCCAAACAGGAACATAGATGCATATAACTTGAAGTGGCGTTTAGATACTATATCTAAAGGAATACTTAAGTCCTTTTTAAATATATTCTTCATTTTTCTTAGATTTGATTGATAATGTTATTGAACTATGAGTTCGATATACTTTTCGATTCTGAAAAAATCATTCAATTATGAATATGTACTTCTTTCCGTTTTTATACCATAGGCTAACAAATGATTAAGTTTAACTTCTAAAAAATATTTTCGTGCATTTAAAGAAAATACGTATGCTCATTAATCACCCCTAAAATGGAATCGTTGTTTAACCTATGTTAACATCGTGCCGTTCTTTGTTCCTTTTACAAATCACTAATAGATCCGCTCTGTAAAAAATACAAATTATAAAAAGAATACATTAAAGCAAAAAATACAATTTATCTAAATATTTTGTTTTACTTTTTATATACTTAAAAAAAAGAGTGAATGAAATGCACAAATCTAAGATTGCCCTACTATAGGTTGACTATAAGTGTATTCTCAATGAAATCAAAATCATTACCTTCCCCTCGAGGTCAGATGGGCAAAGCTTATCCTGTATTCTTACGTACGGCTGTTCTTCGTGATTATTTGAGTGGCATGTCTCGTTCGGATGTCGCTCTGAAATATTCTTTGCCTGATTGTAGTATACTTTCTCATTGGAAACATAACCTTACAAACGTAGAAGACATAAAAACTTCCACAAGTATGGTAAAACGTCGTAATAAACCTCTGTTACGAACAGATAGTGAATCTGTGCAGTCTAAACGGAACCAAGAACTGGAACGCGCCTTATCTCAATGCCAAAAGGTCTTGTCAGAAAAAGCTGACCTGTTAAAGAAGGCGAATCTTCATGTTCTGGTCAGTGGGACCATGATAGAACTGACAGAAGAAGAATCTTCAATCTCGATCCGAAAAAACTTTGGCTCCAAGAGTGAACAGGCTTCATAGCAATGCGGAGGCTAATGTTCCCGCTTGCTGTACATTAGTTGGATACTCAAAACAAACCTATTATAAGCAGATGAAACGTCAGGAAAGAGATGCTCTTACGAAAGAAGTCATTCTTTGTGAGATAATATCTATCTGTAATGAGTTTCCTGTTTTGGGTGGCAGATATCACATACATAAGACTATGGAATGGGACATTCGTGTGTTTGAGTCTATTGACAGATGTCTATTCCCATAAAATCGTGGGATGGCATTTACCGGACCGACTTGATGTGGAGGTCATCTATTGGCTCTGGAAATGGTAATAGAGAACTTGCCAAAGGGACATAGGCTGATACATCATTCCGATAGAGGGGTACAATATTGTAGTAAAGCTTATGTGGAGTTACTGCAGATAAATAACATACAGATTAGTATAATAGAAAAAGGAGATTCCAGAGAAAATGCGGTAACCGAACGTGTGAATGGTATTTTAAAAGAGGAATGGTGAACAGGTACATAAAATGAACGGAGTGTTAAAGAGGCAGTGGAAAACATACTATAAAAAAAGAACAGATGTAGACAACATGCAAGAAGATTGTGTAACTTTGCAAATGAAACCTCTGGTCGACTGCCGAGGTACCCCGGCAGTCGACCAGAGACAGGAATAAGCAAGCTAAGTAGATTAAGTGAGAAACATAGACAACCTATGATAGAATTATTAAGTTTAACCAGTCAACTAAAATCAGGACGAGACACATTTAATCAGCTATATAAAGAATATTATAGAAAGGCATATTTATATGCCAAATCTTATGTAGGTGATACTTTCGTGGCAGAAGACATTGCATCAGAAGCAATGATAACTGTTTGGGAAAAAATGAAGACATCTGAAAAAAAAGAACTGATTTCATTTCTTTTCGTTATATTAAAAAACAAGTCTCTTGATTATCTTAGGAAAAAATCAACTCACGATCTTTATTTTGAAAAAATGGGAAATGTGGGATTAGCCGATTTGGAAATCCGCATTTCATCACTTGAGAATAGTATTCTTGATAACATACTGGTATCAGAAGCAGAATCTATCATTTCAAAAACATTAAGTACGTTCAGTGATCAAACTCAGAATATATTTCACTTGAGTAGAATTGACGGATTAAGCAATGCTGAGATAGCATCCAAAATCGGATTGTCAGAAAAGGGAGTAGAGTATCATATAAGTAAGGTATTAAAAACATTACGCATTAGCCTAAAAGATTTTTTATTTTTTTTAATACTTATATCATTAGGGAGATCGTTTTTTCAATACGTATTATATTACAGATAAGCAATAATAATTATGATCAGTAAAAACTTAATTTTACGATATATTAATGGCCACACTTCAGAAGAAGAAACAAAAGAGGTGGTAGAATGGATAAAAGCTAGTGAAGAAAATCAAAGGTCTTATATGAATATCAGAAAGTTAAATGATTTAATAATCTGGAATTCTGATGCAGATACAAAAGCCAAAGAGTCTCTTCAGGTGGTCAAGTCCCTTACCCTATCCAAAGTTTTCAGGATTACTATGAGTATAGCGGCTATATTCATTATTTTTTTAGCCTCTCACAACTTATATATCCAATATCATCACGTGTACACTGACACAATGCAAGTGTTGGTTGTCCCATCTGGTCAACGTGCAGAAATTACATTGATTGATGGTACCAAAGTTTGGCTGAATGCTGGTTCAACTTTACGTTTTCCAAGTCAATTTGCAGACGATCGTCACATCCAACTAAAAGGTGAGGGATTCTTTGATGTAGCCAAAGATACAGAAAAGCCATTTATTGTAGAAACTGACAAGTATCAAGTAAGAGTACACGGAACAAGTTTCAATGTAAGTGCATATCCTGGTAATCCCTTTGAAGTATCCCTGTTGAAAGGCTCAGTAAGTGTTTATTCCAAACAAACCAAAGAGATCTCGTTCCTGAAACCCGGTGAAAAGATATGTGATTCCAACAAAATACATTTCCACAAAGAAAGTATCCCTAACCACGACCCATTCCTGTGGAAGCAAGGCATTATTAGTTTCCATAACGAGTCTGCAGAAAACATTTTCCGCAAGCTTGAACTTTTTATGATATAAAGATTATCAATAAGAATAAGCAATTGCTTGAAAAACATTATACAGGTAAATTCAAAATGAAAGATGGTATTGAACAAATCTTGAAAGTACTAAGGTATAGCTGCGATTTTCAATATCATTACAACATAGAAGATAATGAAATAATCATCTTGTAAATACTTAACACACATTATATTCCTCTTTAATCCCCTAAAAAATACATTAGCTTTCATTTCTGTTTGTATAATAAGAAAAGAGGTTGTGTCAACGTTTGAACTGCACCCCAAAAAGTTTTGTGTCTAACTTTAGGGGTGTTTTTTTGAAGTACAGTTACGAACAAAGGCTCATCATCGTTAGCCGAGTAAAACAAGGAGAAGCAATATCGCACTTGTCGAAAGAGTATCATATCAATGGGACTCAGATATTTGCATGGGTAAGAATGTGTGACAAATATGGGCATTCTGGACTGGAACAACAACCGTATTGCCGTCCTATGGTTAAATTGAAGAAGTAGTACGTTTAATATTAGAAAAAGGCGTACCTTTGGCCCATGTAAAAGTAGAATACAGAATTGGTAAGACGGTACTACAACGCTGGGTCAGCACAGTACGCAAGTATGGTTATGAGGCTCTTGAACCGTCCAAACGCCGAGGAAGACCACCGAAAAGTCTTATGGGACGTCCAAAGAAGAAAGAACCGCAAACAGAACTTGAGAGGTTTCAGACTGAAAATCTCCGTCTGAGGGCCGAGAACGCGCTGCTAAAAAAGCGAAGGCCTTAGTCGAGGCAAAGAAAGCCCAAGCGCTTCTGAATGGGCGCGAACCATCGACGAACTAAGGTCGGATTATCCTCTTGACTTGTTATTGGAGCTAAGAAAGATGGCTCGTTCTGTGACAGGTATGCCAATGAAAAGGAGTCGATTAAACTGATTTTTCATGAGCATAAGGGACGCTATGGCTATCGCCGTGTGATAGCGGAGATGCATAATCTTGTGGTTTCATGTTAAACCACAAGATTATCCAAAGGCTTATGGGTGAATTGGGGCTTAAAAGCAAAATACGCTGGCTGTGCTACCGGTCATACAAAGGTGAGGTCGGTAAGATTGCCCCAAACCGCAAATGGGCGACAAATGTAACACAGATAAATATCGGTCTCGTCAAACTTTATCTTTCACCGATATTGGATATGTTCACCGGTGAGATAATATCATACAATATCTCTCGGAACCCAAATCTGGAACAGATATACGATATGTTGGATAAAACGTTTGCAAGGTTCGACAGTCTTATACTCCATTCTGATGAAGGATGGCAATACCAACACTACGGCTACCGTAAGCGTCTGGAAGAACATCTATAGTACAAAGTATGTCTCGCAAAGACAACTGCCTTGACAACACTATGGCCGAGAGTTTCTTTGGTATTATGAAGTCTGAACTTCTATATGCCGAGAATTTTGAATCGACCGAAGCATTTATAAAGGCTTTGGATAACTATATCGAATATTATAACAATAAAAGTCAGGTTAAATGGAAAGAGTCCGGTGCAATACCGAACTCTTTCAACAACTGGATAATGTTTAACCAGTCCAACTTTTTGGGGGTACTTCAGCAGTCATATCTGCGATGCGTTAGCTCATTTCTACTACTGTCTGGTCATCCCTATCTAGAAAATATACTTTGAACCAGCTGATATCTATTTTTGAATATTTTTTTACAGTATGCTCCAGCTAATCAATAAAAACAAATAGAGTAATTTGATATGTTTCATATATTTCAAGTTAAAAACTTACTGATTCTTTTTTTATATTTTGGGTACATAAGGGAATGTATCCGTATCTTCTAATAATAGTATAGAGAATGCGCTGGACCAACTGAAATGTTTGGTTGCCATTTTCACAAGTTTTTTATTTATTATTTTACTTCTTGAAGCTCTAAAGCTATACTAGAATATTCATTTTTCAATAGTGTTTGTAAGGCGATGCCTTTTTCCATTAAAATCTTACCACTAATTATCTTATTATGGAGAGAGCAAGGTTTATTTTTACTCAAAGGTGTTAAGTCTATCAATTGATATTTCTTTTGCGGGTCTAGTCCATTCATTTTCACATTTGGGATTGTCATATTTATGAAGTGATTCATTTTATATGCATAGAACACAGCCCGGTCTTTTTCCGGAGCTACATACATTAAAGAAGTCACTCCTTTATTCTCGTAAGGAGATATCAAACGATAGAGATCACCGAATTGTACTATCGGGCGAATGCCTTTATATGCTTGGATTGCTCTTTGGGTAAATTCCTTGTCTGCTTCTGTCATGTCTTCAGGTTGCATCTCCATTCCCAGGCGGCCGGACATGGCAACATCAAAACGAAATTTCAACGGTAAATAACGACCTGTTTGATGATTCTTGTCCGCACTTACATGGGCAGCCATGGCAATAGTCGGATAAAAGCAGGAAACGCCCCATTGCAAATAGACACGTTGTAATGCATCTGTATCGTCACTCGTCCAGAACTCATCGAAATAAGGCAATATACCATAGTTGATGCGGCCTCCACCTCCAGCACAAGCTTGAAGTATAAGTTGCGGATATTTGGCACGGATTCGTTCCAAAACGTTGTTTAGTCCCCGATGATGTTCAATGTATAGATGTGATTGTTTCTCTTTCGGTGAATAGGGAGAACCGTAATCCAGCATACAGGAATTTGCATCCCACTTCATATAAGCTATCTCCGGATACTGTGTCATTAAATTGTCTATTACACTGAATACAAAATCCTGAACTTCGGGGTTTGTCAGGTCAAGTACTATTTGAGTCCCTCCGCGGCCTGTGGATAAAGGGCGGTTCTTACATTGTAATATCCATTCCGGATGCTTCTCAAATAGTTCACTCTTGGTATTAGACATTTCCGGTTCAATCCAGAGGCCGAATTTAATCTTGTGTTTTTTTTGCAGAAGCTATTAAGCCTTCGATTCCCAGAGGTAATTTCTTTTTGTTAACTGTCCAGTCTCCTAAGCTACTGTCTCCTCTATCCCGTGAATATTTGTTACCAAACCATCCGTCATCCATTACAAACAATTCTCCTCCTAATGCAGAGAAAGATTTCATCATTTGGTCCATACCTTCCTGATTAACTTTGAAATATACTCCTTCCCAGCTGTTGAGAAGAATATCTCTCTCTACGTTTCCGTGGCTTAGTTTGTACATACGTGCCCAGCGGTGAAAAGCGCGGCTCACTCCTCCTTTGCCAGAGGTGCTGTAAGTCATTGCGAACTCCGGTGTTTTGAATGTTTCTTTAGGCTCTAGCTTGTAATGGGAGTTTTCTTCATTAATGCCGGCTATGATATTTAGTTTTGTGTTTGTAATATCCATTTTGAGAAGGTAATTTCCTGTCCAAGCAAGCGTACCCCCCAGTATATGTCCATATTCTTCCTGAGGTTTGCCATCTATTGAAAGCATAAAGGAGGGATTATCTGTTTCCGTATTTACCATTCCGTCTTTATTGAGATTACTTTCTGACCATTGGTCAGTTTCTCTTCTTCCAGCATATTCTCGGCTCCCCAATGTCCGTGGAAGTGTGTCAACCAGTTATCGCCACGTTGTACAGGTAAGTAAGCCGAGACAAAACGATATAAGGTGACAGACTTTTTCCCATTATTCATAATTTCAATCCAAGTAGAAATAATATCTGTACCTTGATAGGCTTTATAGTATTGTTTTATTTCGAATGGATAAACTTTATCTTTCAACAAGATTTCAGTTACTTCTCCGTCTTTCGTCGGATATTGTTTGACTTGTTCAATCTTCAAATCTAGGGACATATTGCCGTCAGGTTGTGTGGCGGCTATTGCTTTCTCCCCCATTGTCTGAAGGCCAAAAGCAGGATAACTGTCTGCATTGAAAACCATTCCGACATCATAAATGCCTTGAATATCACTATTCTCAATCTTACTACCATAGTATTGTATCTTTACTGTTTCGCCGGGAGTGGCTTCAATTAGTAAAGAAGTATTGGGAGTAGAGACCAGATAATCTTGGGCAAATAGAGAACTTGAAAGGAAACCTAATGCCGTTAGCAGTAAATAAGATTTTGTTTTCATTGGTATTTATGAATTTTGTGAACTTATTGTTACTTGAATATAGTAGAAGGTATTTCCCCTGTCCAGCAGGCTGGTTGGTCTACCCGGAATAAACGTAAAATGACGGACGCTGTGTTTACAGTATTATTAGGCTCTTCTATTTTTAGCCCTTTAACAATTTTGGGGCCTGTAATTCCCCAAGGCACAATCATTTCGTCTACGCTTACCCCTCCATGTCCATATTCAATACCTCCGTGGTCTGTTAGAAACATGAAATGAGTATCTTCATATAAACCTTCCTGCTTCATCTTGTCGAGTAACTTTCCGATTTCCACATCCGCTTCCTCAATGGAATGTATATATTCCGGTGACATCCATTTGTGTTGATGTCCGGCATGATCTGTATGTACGGAATAAAGGAATACCAATGTAGGGCTTTGTTGGTTTTCAATCAGGAAGTTGAATGCTTTCTCATAATTTTCTATATAAGCGTCTTTTTCTAAGAAACCTATTTCGTCCAGGTGTCGACGGTTATAAGGGTTGATCAAAGGCCCCCAATTATAATAGAAAGCTGTTTTTATTTGTGGCATAGCTTCTTTTAATACAGAAAATATGGAGGGATAATATCCTTCATTATCTTTTTCAATTGCCGGTAATTTGTGTTTAGACACTGTCCAGGCATTGTCTGTTACTCCGTGTTGTTCCGGTCCGCTACCTGTCAGGTGACTTGTCCAGTTGGGTAATGTAACTGAAGGCATTACTACCCGAGTTTTTGTGGACAAAACCCCTTCTGCAAGTAACGCATCCAGATGAGGTGTTTTTGCTTGTTTAAATCCTGCAACACAAATACCGTCCAAGCTAATCAATACGATACGTTTGGCTCTTTTGGGAGCTGCTGCAAAGGCTTTCGTTGTTAGTGCCTGTAATGGTTGAGGTAAGGTAGCTGTACCTAAAAATAATGTTCCTGCTAATCCTTTCTTGAGGAAGTTTCTTCTTGAAATTTTCATATGTATTTTTTTATGGGTATCATTCATTCGTCGAATATTTAATCCTACCTAAGTCTTTTATCGGGACTTCGATTGTTTTGAATAGGTGAATATCTGCATTAGTGCATTATTTTAATGTTCTTTACGTGCAAAAAGCTTTGCTATTTGTGCAAAAGACAAAAACAAAGCAAAAGAGAATAAAGTCTAAGGGGGTGAGAGTGGTTATTCGGATTATTATGAGTAAAAAGTTAAGGATATGTGTTAATACACAAAACCACCGGATGTGAAATTGTCCGGTGGTTTGAGAAAGATATATCAAGAATGACTTGTTATTTAGATACGATTTTTAGTAGAAGCGTTTTTGTTTTTATATTCTGAAGGAGACATTCCGTATTTTGTTTTGAATACTTTAGAGAAATGCGATGTGTTTACCATACCTACATCCATCACAACTTCATTTATTGTATAGGAAGGATCCAATAAGAGTTCGGCCGCCATTGTCAATCGTACATTACGTATATAGTCTGCAAGTGGCTGATGATTATATTCCCTCATTTTGTTATACAGGCTGCTACGGCTGATGAATAACCTCTCACATATAAAATCGACAGATAAATCGGTATTACTTATATTATCTTTGATTAATTGATGTAATTCCGTCTCCCACAAATCCTTGTGATGTTTTTCGTTTGAATCTATATTTCCGGCAGTTTCCTTTGTTATTTTTAGTTCTTCTTTGAGATAGCGTTCTTTTTGTTTTAGTAACCGTTTCAGGTTTACTGTCAGTAGCTTGATAGAAAACGGTTTCGGAATATATAGGTCAGCTCCGGATTCATATCCCTCAATTTGATGTTCCACATTGCCTTTGGCTGTTAATAGTATAATAGGAATATAAGCGATAGATAAATCATTTCTTATGTGTTTGCACATTTCTATTCCATCCATTTCAGGCATCATAACGTCACTTATAATAATATCAGGAAAGAGGCTTTTGCATTTTTCCAAGCCTTCTTTACCATTGTTGGCTATGTGGATCTGATAATATGGACGCAAACGTTCTTCGAGTGCGTTCTGCATTTCTATATTATCTTCGACTATAAGCAATAACGGCAGACTGGAATTGGAACTATGCTCTCGAATGGAAGTCGGCTGGTTGTCATCCATAGGAATATATTCCAGATATTGGTTGTCAATAAATTCTTTTGCGTCGAAAGAAGAAGGGGCTTGTTCGGATTCGGAGGAAATATTCAAGTTATTAATAGGTAAAGCCACAATAAATTCGGTACCTGTCATGCGCTCACTACTTACGATGATAGCTCCTTTGTGCAGTAATACCATTGTTTTTGCAATGGCAAGCCCTATTCCTGTACCTAAATGGGCCTGTGTCTTATTACTGACTTGGAAGAAACGTTCATAAATGTGGCGGATAGATTCGGGTGATATACCTACGCCTGTATCCCGGACAATCAAGACACATACCGGCTCATCGGTTTGTATTTCCCCTTCCTGATATCTGGTTTGGTATAGTGGTTCAATATCCTTGAATGCGGCTTTTTTCAGTATGATACTGATACTCCCTTTTTGAGGTGTATATTTTATAGCGTTTGAAAGAAGATTAATGATGAGTTTTCCTATTTTATCCCAGTCAAAATCCATTTTGAGATTATCTTCTTCACTTATGTATTGTATCTCTATCTCTTACTTTTCAGCCCACGGCTTGATTTCTGAGAAAGCTGGGCAACCAATGCTGCTATATTCTGATGTGTAAGTAATAGCTTGTTGATACCTAAGTCTGCTTTTCGGATATCAATGAGTTCTGCAATAAGTGCGAGCATTTTCTTTGAATTATTCCAAATGGCCGAGACACTTTGGGATATACCGGTTTCCATCAACTTCTCAGCAGATAACATGATGAGAGTCAATGGAGTCTTTAGCTCGTGAGATACGTTCATGAAGAAACGCATTTTAGATTGATATCTTTCTTCGTCATTAATACGTTCGAGTTCTTTGATATGATTCTCCCGTTTCAGCTTTTGTTCTTTATGATATTGATAGACAATAATGGTAGAAATGGACAGGAAGATAAGAACATACAGTAACTTGGCCCAACCGGTCAGCCACCAGGGTGGTGATATAGAGAAACTGATTTCTCGTCCCGGAGTTATCCACGTGAATCCGCGGTCTGTTGAAACTTGCAGTTCAAATTTATAATTGCCGTATGGGAGGTTTGAGTAGTAAGCCTTATTTATGGAATGTGGGATCATTTGCCATTCCTTTTCATAATTAGTCATGCGATAGCGGTATACAATCTGGTCAGCTAGAGTATGTCCTAAAGCGGCAAATGAGATAATAAAGTTATTTTGTTTATAGGTTAGATTTATGTGCGGAGTCAGATTAAATATTTCGGGTAAAGTAGTTTGTCCATCATACTTGGCTTGGGCGATGACTTGTTCGTTATTTATATATAAATCTCTAAATATAAGGCTGATAGTGTCTGTGGAAGAATGCAGCGGCTCAAGATTGTCCGGTTGAAAATAACAAAGTCCGTTAGTACCTCCCATATAGATGGTCCCATCACTGGCTTTACACCCTGCGCCTATTTTAAACGAGTTATTTTGTAAGTCATCATCAGAGCTGTATACATAGATACGGTTTGTCTTGGCTTGTATACAAGTAATACCTTTTCCTCCAATCCAGATATTTTGTTTTTTGTCGATATATATAATCTCGCTATCATTGCTTGTCAAACCATCATTATTGGTATAGCAAGTGGCAGAGTAGTCATTGTTCTGCTGCGAATGAATAGTTAGTTTATTGACTCCCCCTCCGATTGTTCCTATCCAATAAACGGAATCATTCTGCTGGTCAATACAAGCTATATAGTTGGATGACATCGAACGGGGAATATTTTCGTTAGCCTGGTAAAGAGAAATCTTCCGGATTGCCCCATTGTCATCCAACCATATTTTATTTAATCCGTTAGTGGTGCATAATAGCAATGCCTGATCCTCTATATATAAATCCGTGACTAGATTAGAAATGATAGAATACTGACTGTGAGGCCCCAGATAGTAGGTCACGGAAGGGCTTGATTCCGGGTTGCTAATACAATAAGCTCCTGCTCCCCAGGAACTGGCCCATATTCTCCCCATTTATCTTCTTTAATTCTGGAGATACTGATTGAATGAGGCAGTACTTTGGATTGCTTTCCAATAAGCCAATAGCTTTTCCCGGTTTTAATTTCATATACGATAAGCCCTTCGACCAGACCAATGTAAAGTCTCTGTTGATCATTGCTTAATGATATTGTTTGTAGTCCGTCGGCGGCTCCTCTTGTGATTGGCAAGGATATAGGTCTCAGTTTCTTATCCGTAAAATTATAATAAAACACACTTCCTCCTGCAATAATCATCCATAAAGTTTTGTTGTCTTGTGCTGTGACAGATGATATTTCATTCTTTGCGAATCCGATTTCCTGAAACTTCGAGTTGGATAGATAATTGAAAGGGGTAGAAGACAAAGAACGATAGTATAACCCTCTATCTATTGTAGATATCCACAGATTATTGAATTTATCTATGAACAATGAGGAAATTCTGGTTCGTGAGAAGTTTATATTCCGGTTATTCTCTAAATATTGGTTGATGGTTCTGTGTTCTGTAAAGGGCTGTCGGACTTCGAATATACCACCAAAATAACCGCACCATAGAGTTCCGTCCTTTCCTACGATAAAAGTATCTATTGTGTTGTTGGGGATATTAGGGTTTGTTTGGTGAAAATCGATATAAGAAAGATCTGAGGTGTTGAGGTCATTATCTGAAAAGGGAAGTCGGAAACAACCTTGTGATGAACGAAGATATAAATATCCTTCGGAAGCATATAATGAACTGATTTCTGTCTTTTGCCTCAACAAATCTTCCAGTTGATAGCGTCTTTTTATGTGCACTTTCTGATTTATTATGGCTAGTTGAATAAGAGCTTTATCCGTAGTTATCCATGCCTTTCCTTCGTATATGACAGGTTTCTGTTGAGTCCAGTAAGTCGATAGGTTACTATTATTATCCCACTCTAATAAATATAATGTATTAGTCGCCTCTTCGATTTTGGCTACATAAAGCTGGTTTTCGACACGTATCCATAGATGATGATTGGCATTATCTATAGATAGCCGTAAAATACGTTGGTTGAAAATAGTCGGATCACCTTCTGCAATAGTATAAGGAACATAAAGGTGGGTGTTTAAATCCAAACAGGTTAATCCGCTGTCCGAACCTACCCATAAACGATTCTTGCTACATTCTAATGCAGTGATACGGTTGTGAGACTCATATATTTTCTGATTAGACGGATAATAGTCAATCGTTTGAAGTCGGTAACCGTCAAAATTCTGTAATCCGGAGTTGGTTCCTATCCAAATGAGACCTGTGCTGTCTTGCGCTACACAATTTGCATCAGTATGTGCGAGTCCATTTTGGATGCCGATATTTTTGAAACTCTCATTTGCGCTAATAGATATAGGGCATAATATGCTCATATAGACAATAGAAATGAGAGATATAATCAGGTATTTTAGTAGCAGGGTGTTTTTCATAACTTGTTGTCTCTCGATTGTTGAGTTCAATATACATTTTGCAAAAATAGGAAAGATTTATAGATTAATATTGGAATTCGGGAGAAAATGAGATAATTTTATTTTCTTGTTTTACTCATTGCTGGAATGTATTTGTGTTGGTTAAGTATTAGTAGAATATAGGTCAAAAATGAATCTATGGACAAATAGAACAGTGTTTTGCACAGTTAGCACATTTATATTCTAAAAGAATATCTAGTTTTGCATCGGTAAACTTTAAATAATGTGACTTATGAGAAATCTCTTTTTTGAAGAAAGATTGGATAAAAGCTTCTTTGCTGAGAGAGCTTATCTTTTGTTAAAGGGAATTGCAGGAGTTCCTTATGATACTTTATCTTTGCCGGTAGATGCTTACGGAATAGCTGCCGTTTATATGCAGGCGGGTGATAAACTGGATATCAATCGAAACTAATTATATAAATTTTTAATATGACTGTTATGGTAAAATACATTTCATGCTTATTGTTTGTAATGTTTGGCGCATTGTACAATGTCAATGCTCAGGATTATCTGATCTCTACTCCAAACACATCTTTGTTATTAACGGCAAAACCGGGGGAAGCCGCCCGTATCCATTATTATGGTACTCGTATAGAAGAGACCGAATACAGCAGATTTTTGATTCGAATCTGGCTTTTCATTCGGAGTCGTATCCTGCATTCGGGATTTATTCGTATAATGATAAAGCTATGCAGGTGACTCACGGAGATGGAAATATGTCATTAGACCTGGCGGTAGAATCTGTAAAACAGTATACGGTGGCTGAGGCTGAGATTACTGAAATCTTGTTGAAAGACAAAGTCTATCCTTTCTTTGTTAAGCAGTGTTATAAGGCTTATAAGAACAGTGATGTGATTGGTACTTGGGTTGAGGTGACCAATCAGGAGAAAAAGCCTGTAACCATGTATAAGTTTGCTTCTGCCTTTATTCCGGTACGTAGAGGCGACAACTGGCTAACGCATTTTCATGGAACTTGGGGAGCGGAAAATATGCTTCAGGAAGAGAGGCTGACAGACGGACAAAAGATTATTAAGAATGAAGACGGAGTTCGGAACACGACGAATGAGAATCCTTCTTTTATGTTGACTTTGGACGGAAAACCACAGGAGGAAACCGGACACGTTTTTGGTGCAAGCCTGGCTTGGAGCGGCAATTATACTTTGAAACTGGATGTTGATAATAACCGGATTATCAAGATCTATGCTGGTATTAATGAGGATGCCTCTTATTATACTCTGGATCCGAAAAAGACTTTTGTAACACCGGAGTTTGCCATGACTTACAGTACAACGGGCAAAGGCGGGGTGAGCCGTAATTTCCACCGGTGGGCACGAATGTATAAGCTTAGTCATGCAGACTCTGATCGGGATATTTTATTAAATAGCTGGGAAGGTGTTTATTTTAAAGTAGACCAGGAAGTTATGGCCCAGATGATGAAGGATATGTCTCAATTGGGAGGAGAATTATTTGTGATGGACGACGGCTGGTTCGGTGATAAATATCCTCGTGACGGTGGAAGTACAAGTCTAGGTGACTGGGTGGTATGCAAGAAGAAACTGCCGCAGGGCATAGAAGGATTGATTGCTTCAGCTAAGAAATGCGGAATTAAGTTCGGTCTTTGGATTGAACCGGAAATGGTCAATAGTAAGAGTGAATTGTATGAGAAACATCCGGATTGGATTATTTGTCAGGACAATCGTACGCCTACTACCGGCAGAGGGGGACACAGATGATTCTCGACCTTTCAAATCCCAAGGTGCAGGACTTCGTTTTTGGAGTGGTAGATAATCTGATGACTAATTATCCGGAGATTGCTTATATCAAGTGGGACGCCAATGCCAGTATCATGAACTATGGCTCTTATTACTTGCCGAAAGACAGACAATCACATCTTTATATAGAATATCATAAAGGTTTGAATAATGTGTTGGAACGTATCCGTACTAAATATCCCCACTTATTGATGCAGGCTTGTGCAAGCGGTGGCTCTCGTGTGAATTATGGACTATTACCTTACTTTGGTGAGTTCTGGACAAGTGACAACACAGATGCTTATCAGCGTATCTATATGCAATGGGGCGTATCAAATTTCTATCCGGCGATAGCTATGGCATCACATGTGAGTGCGGATAAGAATCATCAGACAGGTCGCCGTACCCCGTTGAAGTTCCGTTTTGACGTAGCCATGTCAGGACGTTTGGGTATGGAGATGCAGCCTAAGGATATGACAGATGGAGATAAGGAATTTGCAAAAAAGAGCAATCAAGGCATACAAGGAGATTCGCCCGATTGTGCAGCATGGAGATTTGTACCGTTTGGTGTCTCCTTATGATAAAGTGGGTTTTGCCTCTTTGATGTATGCTACTCCGGAAAAGGACAAAGCGGTTTTCTTCGCTTACCGTATGGAATATTTGTTGAACCAGGTTACTCCTCGTGTACGTATGACGGGACTTGACCCGGACAAGCAATATAAATTGATTGATATGACACCGTTGAAAGAAAACAAGAAGAATTTCTTGGATGGAAAAGTTTTGAGTGGCAAACTACTGTTGGAAGAAGGTGTGGAAGTGCCTTTCTCCGGCGAATATTCCAGTGTTGTGATGCAATTAATTGAAGTGAAATAGAGGACAGGTTATGGGAATAAAAAGTATGATACGGTTTTGTTATGTAACTCTGGCAGTAATTCTGATTAGTACAAATGCTTCTGCTATGATATCAGGAGAAGAAGATTATCAGCGTGCAGATACTCTTCATCGATTAGCTGATAAAGTGTATTCTTTGGGAGTGGTTCCGGAGTGGATCGGTGATTCACATTATTTCTGGTATAAAAACCGGGAACGGACAGGTTCTGTTTTTTATCTGGTGAATGCGGAAAACGGAGAGAAGCAGCGTGCAGGCACGCTTGAAGAACTGAAGAAACTGTTGCCGGAAATATGGAAAGTTACTGATAAGAAGGAGAAAAAGAAGCCTGTAGCCAAAGATGGTAAGGTCATGTCTCCGGACGGAAAATGGCTAGCCTATATACGGGACAATAATGTATATATACCTGTTGGCGGAATTAATTTAGTGCATACTTAATTCTGCCAATGGGCTTGTCGTTAATGAAGTTTACGTATTGCAGAATGGTAAGTGCACTAATTTTGCCAATGATTCTGGCAAACAAACCATTCGTTATTTTCGCGTAGTTTCTGATGACCAAGAACTGGTCTGTAAGTTGTGAGAATATTGTCTCAATCCTCTTTCTTGCCTTTGCAAACGGAATGAATGTCGGTTTCAGTCCTTTTGGTTGAGCCGATACGGACACTCCAGTCTTATGTGTGCGGTTTCGAACAAGTCAAGCTGTACGTCAGCTCCAATATACCCTTTGTCACCATAGATGCTACAGTCGTGATAAGTATGTCTTACATCCTTCATATAATGGAGGTCAGCCACACTTGCCTTTGACAGATCATAGGAATGGATAACTCCACTTAACCCACAGAGAGCATGTAACTTATAACCAAAATAAAAAGTGTTCTGCGAAGCACAGAAGCCGAAGTCGGGAGCTTGCGAGAAATTGCCGGTACGTCCCATCTTGCAACGTTTTCCTCTTGCAACCCTACAGACCTCTATCGGCTTGGAGTCAACAAAGAATTGTTCCTCTCCGCCATCCATTTCCATGGCAATCCGCTTGCGCAGTTCCTCACACAGGCCTGCCGTTTTCTTCCTGCGGTCATTGAACTGTCTCCTTGATATGAGATTGGGAATGCGGTCCTTGTATTCTTGCAATTTATAGTCGAACAACCACTTCTCACTATCAATGCTCTCGGTCTCTGCCGTCAGGGATAGCGCCACCACTTCCAAATCCGAAAACTTGGGAACAGGACCACGACGTGGAACATTACCAGATTCATTGACGAGATTTTCAGAGAATTGCTTGCATATCTCGAGTATTTTGACGAATTTTGTATAAAGGTTGTACATACGATGGTTTGAACTTAATGTTTTGAACACCACTAAGTTACTAAAAATCAGCGACATGTACAACTTTTTACTCATATTTATCAACTTAAATTAATTCCGCCAACGGGTTATATATAGCTTCGTCTGATAAAAATCAGGGTGAAGAAGTTCCTTTAAGTATAGATGGTACGTTTGACTGTTTCTACGATGCCAATTTGATATGGTCGCCTGATTCGAAGAAAATAGCAACATTGAAGACGCGGCAGGCTAATTGCCGGCGTATTCCTTTGTTGGAGTCTGCCCCCAAAACACAGCTACAGCCCCTCTTGCATTGGCGGAATTATGCAAAACCGGGGGATGTATTGCCGGTGTCGGTTCCCGTCCTGTTTGATGTGGAACATTGTAAGCAAATACCTTTGGACACCCGAGGCTATGAGAACCAGTTCAGTTTGTCTCTAACCGGTTGGAGAGAAGACAGCCGTGGCTTTACCTTTGAATTTAACCGGCGTGGGCACCAGCAGTATATTGTGGGAGAAGTCAATGCGCAGAATGGGATGATCCGCCATTTAGTGGATGAGAAGTCGGATACATTTATTTCTTATATCAACAACTATCGCTATGACCTGAATGACGGAATGGAGATACTTTGGATGTCCGAACGGGATGGGTGGCGCCATTTATATCGCATAGATGGAAAGACCGGAGAGGTCAAGAATCAAATCACACGTGGAGAATGGGTAGTGCGCAAGGTTATTTTTGTGGATGCCGGTCAGCAGAGGATATACTTTATGGCTTCGGGGCTTAATAAGAAAGAAGATCCTTATAACCAGCATTATTGTTGTGTGAACTTTGACGGAACCGGTTTTCAGGATTTGACTCCGGAGAATGCCAATCATAAGGTTATTCTTTCAAAGGATAGAAGTTATTTCGTTGATGTTTACTCCCGTCCGGATCTACCGCCTGTCAGTGTTTTACGTAAGCTGGGAGAGAGAAAAAGTTATAGCCACATTAGAAAAGTGTGACATATCAGACTTGAAGGCGCAAGGGTGGCAAATGCCTGAGGTCTTTTTTGTGCAAAAGGCAGGGATGGAAAAACGGATATTTGGGGAACGATTTATCGGCCATTCAATTTTGACCCGTCCAAATCATATCCTGTTGTTGAGAATATCTATGCCGGCCCTCATGATTCGCATGTGTCAAAAGACTTTAATCCTATTGAGTGGAGTAGTTCTTCATTGGCTGAACTGGGCTATATCGTTGTGCGAATTGACGGAATGGGTACTAACAACCGCTCTAAGAAGTTTCACGATGTTTGCTGGAAGAATTTGAAGGATGCGGGATTCCCGGACCGGATTAAATGGATACAAGCTGCTGCGCGGAAATATAAATATATGGATACAAGCAGGGTCGGCATTTATGGTTGGTCAGCCGGCGGACAGAACGCGATGGCGGCACTGTTGTTCCACAATGATTTTTATAAAGCGGCGGTTTCTTTCTGCGGTTGCCATGATAATCGAATGGATAAGGTCTGGTGGAATGAACTGTGGATGGGGTATCCGGTGGATGAATCGTATAGCCGTTCATCGAACGTGGATAATGCTCATTTATTGAAAGGTGATTTATTATTGATAAATGGAGAACTGGATGATAATGTAGATCCGGCTTCTACGTTGCAGGTAGTAGATGCCTTGATAAAAGCGGATAAGATGTTTGAACAGCTTTACTTGCCGGGTAAGGGACACAGCCTGGGAGGTAGTTATGAACTTCATCGTCTATATGAGTTCTTTAATAGGAAATTGCTTCAGAGAAAATAAGCCTAATGCTATCTGTATATAAATAAATCCCCTGCCGGCATGCCGGCAGGGGATTCTGTCATTAATCAAATTGTCCCTCGACTCTTAAAACTTAGCAATAAATTTAGTCTTTCAGTTTTGCGATGATGAAGTCGCGGTTCAGACGGGCGATGTTGCTGATAGAGATGTTCTTCGGACATTCCGCCTCGCAAGCGCGAGTATTGGTACAGTTACCGAATCCGAGTTCATCCATCTTAGACAACATAGCTTTTTGCGCGGCGCAGAGCTTCCGGTTTACCTTGCGGAAGCAAGTTCAACTGGCTGACCTTTGCCGAAACGAACAACATGGCAGAACCATTCTTACAAGCAGCTACACAAGCACCGCAACCGATACAAGAAGCGGCATCCATAGCTTCATCGGCCACAGGCTTCGGTATCAGGATAGCGTTGGCGTCCTGCGGAGCACCTGTACGAACGCTTACGTAACCACCGGCCTGCATGATCTTGTCATAAGCAGTACGGTCTACCATTAAGTCCTTGATGACAGGGAAACCGGCCGAACGCCAAGGTTCAACGGTAATGGTGTCACCATCTTTGAAGCGACGCATATAAATCTGGCAGGTAGTAGCACCTGTTGCAGGTCCGTGCGGATGTCCGTTGATGTAAAGAGAACACATACCGCAGATACCTTCGCGGCAGTCGTGGTCGAATACAACCGGTTCTTTTCTTTCGCTGATCAGCTGTTCGTTCAGAATATCCAGCATTTCGAGGAAGGAAGTATCACCGGGGATATCTTTCATTTGGTAGGTTTCAAAAGCACCTTTAGCCTTCGGGCCTGCTTGACGCCATACCTTCAGTGTAAATGATATATTTTTATCCATTTTCGTCTAATTCTTTTAAATGTTTAACTTCACCGATTAGCTCTTGTAGTTACGGGTCTGAACCTTGATAGCTTCGTATACCAGCGGTTCTTTGATCAATATCGGAGCCTTTTCATCGTCACCCTGATATTCCCAGCAAGCTACGTAGAAGAAGTTTTCGTCATCACGTTTTGCTTCTCCTTCTTCAGTCTGGTATTCTTCACGGAAGTGACCACCACAACTTTCGTTACGGTTCAATGCATCGTAAGCAACAAGTTCACCCATTGTGATGAAGTCGTACAGGCGGATTGCTTTGTCAAGCTCTACGTTCATGCCTTCTTTAGAACCGGGGATAAACAGGTTGGTTTCAAATTCCTTGCGGATTTCTTTCAGTGCAGCAATACCTTTCTTCAAGCCTTCTGCCGTACGTCCCATACCTACATATTCCCACATGATGTGACCCAGTTTCTTGTGGATAGAATCAACAGATTCATTACCTTGTATGCTCATGAACTTGTCGATCTTAGCTTGAACAGCTTTTTCCGCTTCCGCAAATTCGGGAAGGTCAGTAGAGAAACGGGGAACAGTAATCTGGTCTGCCAGATAGTTCTGGATAGTGTAAGGCAATACGAAGTAACCGTCGGCCAGACCTTGCATCAATGCAGAAGCACCAAGGCGGTTTGCACCGTGGTCGGAGAAGTTACATTCACCGATAGCGAACAGACCTTTGATGGTGGTTTGCAGTTCGTAATCTACCCAGATACCACCCATTGTATAGTGGATAGCCGGATAAATCATCATCGGGTTATAATATTTCACGCCATTGATTTCTTTTGCCAGTTCGCCCGGATTAACGTCGGTGATTTCTTCATACATATCGAAGAGGTTGCCGTAACGTTGAAGAACAACGTCGATGCCCAAACGGTTGATAGCTTCGGAGAAATCGAGGAATACGGCCAGACCTGTGTTGTTTACACCGAAACCTGCGTCGCAACGTTCTTTAGCTGCACGGCTGGCAACGTCACGCGGAACCAGGTTACCGAATGCCGGATAGCGGCGTTCCAGGTAGTAGTCGCGGTCTTCTTCAGGAATATCGCTTCCCTTGATTTCGCCTTTCTGCAATTTGATAGCGTCTTCTTTCTTCTTCGGAACCCAGATACGACCGTCGTTACGCAGAGATTCGGACATCAATGTCAGTTTAGACTGCTTGTCACCGTGTACCGGGATACAAGTCGGGTGGATCTGAACGTATGCAGGGTTAGCAAATACGGCACCCTTGCGGTAGCAAGAAACAGCAGCCGTACAGTTACAACCCATAGCGTTTGTAGACAGGAAGTAAGCGTTTCCGTAACCACCGGTAGCGATAACTACTGCGTGAGCGGCGAAACGTTCCAATTTACCTGTTACAAGGTTTTTGGCAATGATACCGCGGGCACGTCCGTCAACGATGACAACGTCCTGCATTTCATAGCGGGTGTAAAGTTTTACAGTACCTACGTTTACCTGACGGCTCAGTGCGGAGTAAGCACCCAGCAACAACTGCTGGCCTGTCTGACCTTTAGCGTAGAAAGTACGTGAAACCTGTGCGCCACCGAAAGAACGGTTGTCCAGCGTACCGCCGTATTCGCGAGCGAAAGGAACACCTTGAGCTACACATTGGTCGATGATAGCGTTTGATACTTCAGCCAGACGATATACGTTAGCTTCGCGGGCACGGTAGTCACCACCTTTTACTGTATCATAGAACAGGCGGTAAACCGAGTCACCGTCATTCTGATAGTTCTTGGCTGCGTTGATACCACCTTGTGCAGCGATAGAGTGTGCACGGCGCGGAGAGTCCTGAATACAGAAGTTGAATACTCTGAAACCCATTTCACCGAGTGAAGCAGCGGCAGAAGCACCTGCCAGACCCGTACCCACAACGATGATATCCAAACGACGTTTATTAGCGGGATTCACCAATTTCTGGTGAGCTTTATAGTTGGTCCATTTCTCAGCCACCGGGCCTTCTGGAATTTTTGAATCTATCTTGATCATAATATTATTTACAATTTAATCATTTACAATTTACTATTTAGCAAGCACCGCCACAAATCAGTGATTTCGCGAAGAATACCACTACTACGAGTGCGAAACCGAGTACTACAATCGTTGAATAGATGTTAGAAATACATTTCCAACGGTTGATCCATACTTTGTTGTTCCACCCCAGTGATTGCATAGAGCTCCAGAAACCGTGAGTAAGGTGGAACCACAGAGCAAACAGCCAAACGAGGTAAAGAACCACGTAAATCGGGCAAGAGAAAGTCTGCTGGATGTGATAAGCACCGTTTGCGGCATAAGCCAACGTCAGTGTGTCGGCGTGCATACCCATGTTGTGCATCAGTTCCGGCAACTGCATTTTTGCCCAGAAGTTGAACAAGTGTAAGCCAAGGCCTACGATTACGATAAGACCCAACACCAGCATGTTTTGAGAAGCCCACTCAACGGTTTTCGGCTTGTCAACCACTGCATAGCGTTCGCTACCACGCGCTTTGCGATTCTGCATTGTCAGCCAGAAGGCATAGATGATGTGAATTACGAAAAGAGCAGCCAGTCCTACGGTAGCCGCTAACGCATACCAGTTTGCTCCCAGGAACTCACAAACCATGTTGTAACCATCAGCCGAGATGATTGCAACCAGGTTCATCGCCATGTGAAATGTTAGAAACAGGACAAGGGCGATACCGGTAACGCTCATCACCACTTTCCTTCCTACAGATGAATTACTTAACCACATAAATGATTGAATTTAAATTATTTAATTGTTAGAACTAAAATTTCAACGTTTTACACCTCTTACGGACTGCAAAAATAGGGGAAATAGATTGATTGAGCAAGGAATTAAAGAAATTATTCCTTAATCGGCAACCTTTCCGATTTTTTCACCGTTGGCCGCCTTCTTTCGCAGCGCTCGGGGAGTGTCGCCGAAAGAGTCTTTGCAAAAGTGTGCGAAGTGGGATAGAGAGTCGAAACCGTAGCGGTTACAAATCTCTGTAATTCGCATATTGGTACGCTGGAGATCTTCCAGAATGCCTTCCCGCTTTTTCTCCAGTATCCATTCGTATACAGGTATGCCGTAGAGGTTTTTAAAAAGCCGGCGAAAAGTAGTGGTGGTATAACCTCCCAAATGCGCAAATTCTTCTACGTTCTTCACCGTGTTGTAGTTTTGCATTACAAAATAATGGAAACTTTTTGTGTACGTACTGATCGGATAGAAGAATGAACTTAATTGAGGCGTCGGATAATAATTGGTGATGAGGAAAACCAACTCTTTGCATTTCAGTTCGATGAACTTGCTGCAAGGTGATTCTTCACCAAGAAATTCGGGCATACTGGTGATGAGATAATGAAGCCTTTCACTCATGATCAGTGGAGTGTAGGTCAGCGGTGCTTCTGCCTGTTCCGTTATTTCACGGTAACGTTCTTCGCAAAGCAGGGGTAACTCATTAAACCAGTAGACGATGTATTCAACGTCCGTGAGGGCAAGCAACTCTATTTTCGAGCCGATAGCTTGCAGGATAAATTGCTTTTCGCGCAGGATATTTCCGGGATATTCTTCACTGTTGATAAGTAATTCGCCTTTTATCATGAAAAGCATACAGTTTTGCGTGCACTTATCCTTCGGGATATGCGCTCCTTTGGGTAGGTTTCTATACACAAGGATGTTCTCGTTGACATTGGGACATCCTGTGCAGTTGGTGTATTGTATGCAAAATGAATCTTTTGGCATGAGTTTTATGCGTGAATTATTATCTTCCGGGAACAAAGATAAGTTTTTTACAGAAAACGGAACTTTTTCTTTCATTTATGTTTGAGCAGAAAGTTGACAGCACCGTTATAAAAACTCTGTGTCCTCCGTAGTGAAATCTTATTTATAGTACTTCTCCAGTAATTCCTGCATCTCCGGATATTTCTCGTCGGTGTCACCTACTTCCTTGCGAAGATTCAATAAATCTTTTTTCATCTGTCTGATGATAGGAGCGTATTTCGGATCGTTATACAAATTATGATTCTCGTGCGGGTCTTCTTCTAAATCATAGAAATCCCATGCAGGAGTGAAATCAAAGTTTTCCGTATCGGTCATGTCCAGATTCTTTGCGTAATAGAATATGAGTTTGTAGCGCTCGGAACGGATAGCGAAATGTGCCGGGCGGATAGCGTGATTCGTCCAGTAACGGTAATAGATTTCTTTCCGCCAGTCTGCCGGAGTTTTTCCTTCGAGGTTGCCGGTGAAGCTGTGTCCTTGTACATTCTCCATTTTCACTCCGGCAAATTCGGCCAGTGTCGGTGCAAAGTCGACGTTGAGTATCAGGTCTTTCAAGCGTTTCCCGGCGGGGATTTTTTCGGATAACGGATGACGAACGGCATACGGGCGGCTTCTTCATAAAACATGCGTTTGTCGAAGAAGCCGTGTTCGCCGAGGAAGTAACCTTGGTCGGAGACATAAACAACGATGGTGTTGTCGGCAATACCCATTTCGTCCAGTGTTTTGAGGAGTTTGCCGATGTTGTCGTCTATGGTGGCTCCGCAACGCAGATAGTCGCGGATCAGTTTTTGATAAATTGCACGCCGGGCGGTGGTCCGTTGCATTCCGTCGGTGTTGAAAGGTAGTCCGGGATAGCGGCACCACCACTTGTCCGGGTCTTTGGAAGCAACTCGCCAGCGATGTCCCAGTTCTTCGAGCGTTTGCCCTTTGAAAGAACGCCCGTTCGTTTCCGGTCCCCAGTCGAGGAAGTTCTCCGGTTCGGGGAAGGTGACTCCGTCATAAAGGTGTTCCATGCGTGTCGGGTAGTCGTATGGCTCGTGGGTGGCTTTGAAATGGCAGCACATCAGGAAAGGCTGGTTGCTGTCCTGCTGCTTGATCCAGTTGATCGCTTTTTCTGCGACGAGGTCGGTGGAGAAACCGGGCACGCGCTCGCCGAACGGACGGTTGCCCGGCCACGGGTCGGTGCTCTCTATGAAAGTCGGGTCGCGGTATTCGCCCTGGTCGTAGAAGATGGAGTAGTAGTCGAACCCTTGCGGTTGCGACTGGATATGCCATTTACCGACAAGTCCGGTATTGTAGCCGTTGGCTTGCAGGACGGTTGCCAGTGTGGGAATTGAAGTATCCAACGAATCGGCTAACGTATAAAGCCCGTTCCGGTGACTGTAAAGTCCGGTGAGGATACTGGCGCGGCTGGGGGCGGAGATAGAGTTGGTGCAGAAGCAGTTGTCGAGCACTACACCTTCGTTTGCCAGCCGGCGGATATTGCTGTTATAAGCATAATCTGCCAGAACTCCGCCATAGATTCCCCATGCCTGTGAGGTATGGTCGTCGCTCAGGATAAAAAGGATATTGGGCCGCCGGCTTTTATCCTTCGGGTCTTGTTGTTGGTTTTCTTGTCCGGCAAATTGAGCACCCTGAATGTGTGTCATTGCTCCGGCTGCCAGCAGGCCGGTTAGTATTAGTTTATTCATAGATATATAGGTGTTGCATTTCTTCAAATATAAGTTTGTGCTTACATCTATTTTTTTATTGTACGCCTAAAGATAGAGAATATTTTACTACTTTCTGTCTTTAGGCAAGTTCTTTTTACTATTCTGATCGTATTTCTCATAGCTTCGCCCTGCCATAATACCCCGGCATCGGCGCATAGATCGGATTATAATACGTATTGATATTCTGCAATTTCTTTTCCTCTTTCAGCCGCCTGATGTGCCGGGCGGCAGTGGTAGCGGTAAAGTTGCACAGCCCTTGAAAGTCGGGGCGCGTCAATATCGAGTTGTTGCTGAAGTAATTTGTCAGGAGCTTGTCAACCTCTTCGTTCGTGCGGGAGGCTGAATGCCGTTTCAGTTTGCTTCGTTCCAGATGTACGACGCTTACCGACTTTTTAAGTTTGATATCCGCCTTGAAACTGATGTTGGCTTTGAGTTTGATTTGGTTTGCCTTTAGTTTGGGCGAAGTGATTGGTTCCTGACTGTTCAGCTTTATCTGAAAGTAACCGATACCATCCAAATGGACGCTTTCCCCTTCCCGAAGACGATCCCCCATAAAGTGACTTAGAGATTCGAGGACAGATTTTACGTCTCCCTCGGTCAGTGAAGTTGCCGTTTGGATTTGTCTGGCCAGATAATCCGTGTCGATATGCTGGAAGTTGACCACACGTGCGTGGTATGTCTCTTTGTCTTCCTCGTCCTTGGGACGGGGAGTTTTGTACAATTCAAATTGTATTGCCATTATTTTCTATTTATTTTATTTGTAAGGACATCGTATTTTGTCGTTGCAAACCGGGTTAATAATCTTTGGGACTTAGAGGGGATTGTGTTATATAGCTGTTGTTTGTTTGTTATCAAGCGGCTTTATATAAGTTGTCCTGCCTTTATTCTTTGATTAAGGCATAGGGATAGTTGTCTTCCGGTGCCTTGATCGTTCGTTTGTCACAGCCGTGGTAACTACTTGCCACGGCTGTGGTAGCTTCTCGTCATGGCCGTGACAGGAATTCGTCACGGCTGTGGTGAGTAGACTATATCGGTAGCAAAGATAAACTATATCAGGGAGAAAAGCAAAGTATTCCTGCTTGTTTAAGGAACTTGTTCACCTTGTCATGATGACTGTGTATGCTTGGAAAGGGACCGAACTATATTGCGAAGCGTAATCCGGCGGTGATAGGTGATAGATGTGGTGATAGGTTAAGAAACAACCTATCACCGCCGGAAACCTCGATGAATAAAGCGTTTGATTACCGACGGTGATAGGTGAAAGAGAAATGTGTGTTTTCTATCGGGAGAGATAAGGATTAATTTGCTCTCAGTTTCTTCTGATATTCCTCCGAATTGAGAATCTCCAACGCCTTCTGTACACTTTCGTTCGTCGTATTCATCACCCGGAAATATTCGTTCATATCCCACAGGTCGCGGGCTATCAAGGCTTTGAGTTGCGTCTTGATGAGCGGGAGCGATTTCTGATACTGCTCTTCATTGAACTTCACGCCTTCTTTCTCACCCATTTCACGCAAGGTTGCCAGCATATCATCGTCTATGATGAACTTCTCATTAAACGATTCGAACTTCTTGTACTTGTTGGCCAGTTCCTTTCGGTGTCCTTCGATAAACTTCATGGTGAATTTGATAACGGCGCCTTTGGCTACCAGGTTGCGGTGATAATCCGTGTAAAGAGTGGTGTCAATCGGCACGAAATAATCCGGCATGATACCGCCTCCGCCGTAAACGGTACGACCGAGTTTCTTGGTCTGTACTTTCAATGAGTCGGGGAAGTGAATGCTGTCGGCATTCATCAGTTCACCGTGATTGAAGCGCTCTATCAGGTCTTTATTGTAATCTGTCGAGCTGTCGTAAGGCTTTTGGATGCAGCGGCCGGCGGGAGTATAATAACGGGCGATCGTCAGGCGGATCATTGAGCCGTCGGGCAAGTCGATCGGGCGTTGAACCAGTCCTTTGCCAAAAGAACGGCGGCCTACGATGATACCTCTGTCCCAATCCTGCACTGCGCCGCTGACAATCTCACTGGCGGAAGCTGTATATTCGTCTACCAATACGATGAGGCGGCCGTTACGGAACTCGCCGTTACCTTTGGCGTAGAAGTCACTGCGTTTGGCAGTCCGTCCTTCGGTGTAGACGATTAATTCCTTTTGACCCAAAAATTCGTTGGCAAGGTCGATAGCTGCATTGAGGTAGCCTCCTCCGTTGCCTTGCAAGTCGAGAATCATATCCTTCATTCCTTGCTTCTGAAGTTCTTTCATTGCTTTCTTGAATTCTTCGGCAGTCGTTGCCCCGAAGCGGTTGATGCGGATATAGCCTGTCTTCGGCTGAATCATATAGGACGCGTCAAGGCTGAGGATAGGTATCTTGTCTCTTTTTACGGTGAACACCAACGGGTCTTGGACGCCGCGACGGACAATTTTCAGATTTACTTTCGAGCCTTTCGGACCGCGAAGACGCTTCATGATTTCTTCCGTACTCATCTTTACACCTGCAATGGCGCTGTCGTTGACGGCGATGATACGGTCGCCTGCAAGGATTCCTATTTTCTCGGAAGGACCGTTGCTGACAGGTTGCACCACCAACAGCGTATCTTCAATCATCTGGAATTGTACGCCGATGCCTTCGAAATTACCTTGAAGCGGTTCGTTCATCTTCTTCACTTCTTCGGCGTCCGAGTAGGTGGAGTGCGGGTCGAGTTGGGCCAGCATTTTAATGATAGCTTCTTCTACCAGCTTGTCTTCGTCTACTTTATCTACATAAAAGTTGGAGATTGCAAACTCTGCCATTTGCAGCTTGCGCATGGCGGGCGAGCCGAAACTCTGGGCTTGTACGGCTGATACTGTCCATAGGCAAGCCAGGAGAACGTATATTGTAATCTTATTCATAATCTTGTTATTTTAGGTTCTATTCTTCTCAACTGATCTTCATCCCTTTCGGAATAAACTGGCTGATGTCTTTATTAAAGGTCAATAGCTCGCGTACAATAGTAGAGCTGACACAAGTCAGTTCCGGCTCCGTGAAAAGCAGAATGGTTTCGATACCAGCCAGTTTGCGGTTGATGTCTGCAATCGTTTCTTCGTATTCGAAGTCTTTTACGGTGCGGATACCGCGGACAATAAACTTTGCTCCTACTTCCTGTGCGAAGTCAATTGTCAGACAATCGTATGACATTACCCGGATACGAGGGTCGTCTTTGTAGAGTTCCCGAATCATTTCCTCTCTTTTGTCGATAGGGAAATACGTATTCTTGTTTTCGTTGATACCGATTCCTATCACGATTTCGTCCATAAAGGTGAGTGCACGTTCCACTACCGAATAATGTCCGATGGTGAAAGGGTCGAATGTACCCGGGAATATTGCTTTTCTCATGATGCCAAGTCTTCTTCAATAACCAAGTTGTCTATAATAAAGTTCTGTCGTTCCATGGTGTTTTTGCCCATGTAGAATTCCAGTAGTTCTTTTACTGCGTCCGTTTTACGCAATGTCACTTGTTCCAGGCGGATATCTTTGCCGATAAAATGCTTGAACTCATCCGGTGAGATCTCTCCCAAACCTTTGAACCGGGTGATTTCCGGATTCGGGCTTAGTTCATTGATAGCATTGACGCGTTCCTCCTCGCTGTAACAATAGAGCGTCTTTTTCTTGTTGCGTACACGGAACAAGGGAGTCTGCAAGATGTATACGTGTCCCTTCTTGATAAGGTCGGGGAAGAATTGCAGGAAGAAGGTAATCAGCAACAGGCGGATGTGCATACCGTCCACATCGGCATCGGTTGCTACAATCACTTTGTTGTAACGCAGTCCTTCGATTCCGTCTTCTATATTCAGGGCTGCCTGGAGCAGGTTGAATTCTTCGTTCTCGTACACCACTTTCTTTGTCAGCCCGAAAGAATTCAACGGTTTACCACGGAGGCTGAATACCGCTTGTGTGTTGACATCACGGCTCTTGGTGATGGAACCGCTTGCAGAGTCTCCCTCGGTGATGAAGATGCAGGAATCTTCTTCCAGCCCTTTTCCTTTCGGGTCGTTGAGGTGGATACGGCAGTCACGCAGTTTGCGGTTATGCAGGTTAGCTTTCTTGGCACGTTCGCGGGCCAGTTTCGTTACGCCTGCAATGGCTTTGCGTTCCTTTTCCGATTCCTGTATCTTTTGCTGGATGGCTTCGGCTACGTCCGCATTCTTGTGGAGGAAGTTGTCCACTTCCAGTTTGATGAAGTCGCCTACGTATTTATTGACGGTCATGCCGCCGGGCGCCATGTTGGTAGAACCCAGCTTCGTCTTGGTCTGGCTTTCGAAGATCGGTTCCTCCACGTTGACGGCAATGGCGGCAACGAGTCCGTTGCGGATGTCCGTATAATCCATGTTCTTGTTGAAGAACTCTTTGATAGTACGGGCGATATGTTCCTTGAAAGCACTCTGGTGAGTGCCTCCCTGGGTGGTGTGCTGACCGTTGACGAAGGAGTAATATTCTTCTCCGTATTGTCCGGTGTGGGTGAAAGCTATTTCGATGTCTTCTCCTTTCAGGTGGATGATAGGGTAGAGGCCGGTTGCCGTCATGTTGTCATTCAGCAGGTCTACAAGACCGTTACGTGACAGGATGCGGTGACCGTTATAGATAATGGCAAGCCCTGTGTTGAGGTACGTATAGTTACGTAGCATGGTCTCGATAAATTCGGGCTTGAAACAATAATTCAGGAATAATGTATTGTCCGGTTCGAAGAAGATATAAGTTCCGTTGTCTTCTTCGGTGGTCTGCGTTTCGTCAGTCAGCAGGGTACCTTTGGAGAAAGTGGCGATGCGGACTTTCCCGTCGCGGTAACTGCGTACCTCGAAACGGGAGCTCAGTGCGTTGACGGCTTTCACACCGACACCGTTCAACCCGACGCTTTTCTTAAATGCCTTGCTGTCGTACTTACCACCGGTATTCAGCATACTGACGGCTTCAATCAGCTTTCCTTGCGGAATGCCTCGTCCGTAGTCACGCACACTGACACGAAGGTTTTCTTCAACGGTAATCTCGATTTTCTTACCGGCTTGCATCTTGAACTCGTCAATACTGTTGTCAATCACTTCTTTCAGGAGGACATAGATTCCGTCTTCGGCATGTGCACCGTCGCCCAGCCTACCGATATACATACCGGGGCGTGTACGCACATGTTCCATGTCGCTCAGGTGGCGGATGTTGTCGTCAGTGTACTCTACTGCATTGTTGTTGTCTACAGGTATCAATTCGTTCTCTTCCATAGCTGTTTTTTATTTTATCTCTTTGATGAACGCACGGCGGCGCTTATGTTGTTGAGTCTCAAAGTAATCCCATTGTGCCTGCACCTTTCCGTTCAGTTCCAGTTCGGGGTTGCTTTCCGCAAAGATAAAACCTAATTTTTGATAAACCGGAATTAAATCGGAAAATAACAAAGCGTTAACACCTTTATTCTGGTATTCCGGTTTCACGGCAACAAGTAGTAAATCAAGCATTTTCGCACGTCGTTTCATGAATAATGCTTTCAACAGATAGAACCATCCGAGCGGCAGCAGACGTCCGTGTGACTTTTGCAGCGCTTCGGCAAGCGACGGCATGGAGATACCTACGCAAACCAGTTTGTCATCGGCATCGGTGATAAGAGTCACCATTCGCAGGTCGAGTATCGGGAGGTACATCTTTACGTACTGGTTGATTTGTCGCTGCGTCAACGGAGAGTAGCCGTAGAGCGGGCTGTACGCTTCGTTCATCAGTTCGAATATTTCCTGTCCGTAGTCTTTGGCTATTTTTTTTCCGGAGGTATATTTCTTTATCTTGAGGTTGTATTTTCGTTGAATCAGTTCGGAGATACGCTTGTGCTTGTCGGGAATGGCGTCCGGGATATAGATTTTGTATTCCACCCAGTCGGCGTCTTTCTCGAAGCCGAGTTTCTCCATGTGTACGGGATAGTAGGGGTGGTTGTAGATAGTGGCCATGGTGCTGAGTTGGTCGAAACCTTCAATCAGCATACCTTCCGCATCGAAATCGGTGAATCCGAGAGGTCCGGCAATGTGAGTCATGCCCCGTTCCTTTCCCCAGTCTTCTACTGTTTTGATGAGAGCGGAGGATACTTCAGGGTCGTCAATGAAGTCTATCCACCCGAAGCGGACGTTCTTGCAACCCCATTTCTCGTTGGCACGGTTGTTGATAATGGCGGCTACACGTCCTACGATCTTGTCATCCTGGTATGCCAGAAAATAATCTGCTTCACAGAATTCGAATGCTGCATTCTTACGCTTGTTAAATGTATTGAGCATATCGTCGTAAAGGTCGGGGACGGAGTACGGATTGCCCTTGTACATTCTGTAATTGAAACGGATAAATTTCTTAAGTTCTCTCTTTGTAGAGACTTTCTTGATTGTAATAGCCATATCTCGTATTTATGATTGAGGAAGCAAAGATATGTGATAATCTTCAAAGTACAACGCAGAGGGTGGCAAAAACTGTGTGAGAGGCAGGTCGGTTTTGGAAAATAAAAAGCAATTAGTAGTTGTTTAAACTGAATTTAGGGCTACCTTTGTTCGAAATACTATAACACATATCATGGAACTACAAATTATTCAGAATAAGATATATGAGATTCGGGGACAGAAGGTAATGCTTGATTTTGATTTGGCGGAACTCTATGGAACAGAAACACGGCTATTGAAGCGTGCTGTGAGGCGTAATATGGAACGTTTTCCAGATGATTTCATGTTTGAATTGACAAATGAAGAGGCTAACTGCTTGTTGTCCAGTAGGGTATCCCAATTTGGGATACCCCAATATAATTTTAGTGCTTACACTCCATTTGCGTTTACGGAACAGGGGGTAGCCATGCTTTCAAGCGTTCTGCATTCAACAGTTGCTATTAAGGTCAATATTAATATTATGCGTGCCTTTGTCAGTATTCGTCAATATGTCTTGGCCAGTGATACCAAGAATCAAGAAATAGACGAACTGAGACAGCGCATACAAGAACTGGAAAGTCAAGGAAGTAAAGCATTCGCAATGATTAACCAAATCGGCGAGGAGACTTTGGAAGCCATAAACGACCTCAGTGAAGATACCCGGAAGGAATTGGATAGTATTTATCTGGCTTTATCAGAATTGGCCGATAAAGAAAAAACGGAATCTCTGAAATCAAAGCATCGACGACCGATTGGGTTTATACATTACGATAATGAGGAATAAGTTTATTTTGATATAAAGCAATAAACATTTCCTGCAAAGTCACAGACAATCATCCGGTTTCCTGATACGGCTACGGTTGAGAATATCGGTGCTCCGAGATTATATTTGTCTTTTATAATTCCCGTTGTCCGGTCGATAGCATATAGATAACCATCGGAAGCTCCGATGTAAATAACTCCTTGTGATGCCACTGGGCTTGTTTCTACTCCGGCTTGCGGAGTGGTGGAATAAGGAGCTGTGTATACCAGCGAAGGCAAAGTCTCTGCTCTCCATTTATTGAAAAGCGTAGCTTTGTCCAGTGCGAAAACTCCGCGGTCGGCAGTGCCGAAGATAATTTCCTGTTCGGTAATAAGTGGTGTGGATGTTACGTCCAGGTTGGCTGACAACTCTTTCTGTTGGAGTACTTTTCCGGTTTGCGGTTCTATGACGAAGAAGCTTTTGGAGGAGATGATCCATAATTTCCCGTCTTTATAGACCGGAGAGGCTCCCCGGTTACGAAGTCCGTTATCGGAGAGTTTCCAGAGTTGTTTTCCGGTGTGAATGTCGTTACCGTATAATCCTCCCCATTGAGTTCCGCTGACTAATACATTTCCGGCAACAGTTAGCGTTGTAGTAGCACCTTCCCGTTGTCTCCAGTCCTTGTTAATCCATATTGTTTGTCCTGTCTTTAAGTCATAGGCGGATAGTCCGGCACCAATTCCGGCGTAGACTACTCCTTTATCTATTGTTATTCCTTCCGTTAAGTAAGGATAGCTGTTCAGTTTGATATATTGTTTCCAGAGTAATTTTCCGGATTCTGCATCCAAAGCGTACAGATTGCAGGCAGCGTCCTGTGCTATTACAATTCCGTTTTCATAGGCGATTGTGTTCTTCACCGAGTTTGCCGTGCGGAATTTCCATAACAGTTTGCCGGAATTGAAATCGAATGCACAGACAAATGTGTTCAGTGGTATATTGTCATCGGTGGTAGCGATAAATACTTTCTGTCCGGCGATAATAGGGGAAGCCATGAAGATGTTGCTGCCTGTGTTGGCTGTCCATTGCAGTTGCAGGGGGAGCTTGATTTGAGAATTATTGATTCCTCCGGAGTGTGCGGCATTTTGAAGCAGGGTATTCCAGTCCTCGCCCGGGATTGTAGCCGGCTTGAAGTCTTTTTGATAAGTGAATCGGCTGGTGGCGGTTGCTTTCTTGCCGTCATTAAAGAATGAAGTTACTGTGAGTTGTAGCTTTCTTCCGTTTTCATTCGCAGGCATTTGAATGTCTCTGCTCCAGTTCCAGTCGGTGAGGGAGATAAGGTTGCCTTTGGCTATCTCCTGATTATTCTCTATATCGCTTTGGATGTAGGAGACGTGTGATGTTTTAGCCTGTGCATGATAGGTATTGACAGAAACAGGAAGCCGGTCTCCGGTAGCTGCGGAAATTTGATTGTTCATCGGGGAGACTATGGCAATCTGCGGCTCGATGAAGGTATACCGTAGTTGCGTTGTGATATTGTCATTGCCGTCTACTTTTATTTCTCTGAAAGAAGAAGGAGAATGATCGATACCGCCTTTATCCAATGTACCGGTACAGATTGTATAGATTCCGTTTTGATTGCGGACATAGTTGTAGTGCATGTGTCCGTAGATTTGGGCTTTTTGTATTGAAAGCACGTAGGTCAAGTGTATGCTCTTTATCGGCTTTGAATACGAATGTGTCACTTGCGGTACACAGGTCATGGTTGAAGAGGATCAATGCCTGTTCTTTCTTCATCATGGCAAGGTCATTCTTCAGCCAGTTGTATACATCTTTTGAGTATAATTAGTCGGGTGGTCTCCGTGGTCGATTGGGGTGACTACATAATGAACGTTACCCATATCAAATGAGTACCACGTCGGACCATAGAGAGATTCATAAAGCTCTTCGCCATAGCTACCTTTCACTAAGTCGTGATTGCCGATGCAGTAGTAAACGGGGCAATCCATTGTCTGTGCGTTCACTATTTGGTTATGCATTGTCAGCCCCGGTTCGTAACAGATGTCTCCGGTATGAATCAGGAAAGCGGGCTTTTCATTCTTTACATATTGCTGAAGGTCAGTTACCCAACGTCCCATTCCACCGGTCACTTCGGTATCGGTGATTTGAACGAAAGAATGTTCCCTGGCTTTTGTCCGTTCACTTTCAGTTAAGATAAAGTCGTAGCTTTTTCTATTCTCTTTGGTGGAAAGATAGAATTGCTCCGTTTCAAATCCGGCGGGAGTTGTAATGCTGATAAATCTTGTTTTATCGAATCCGGGTAAAGAGAACCGACCTTTCTTATCTGTTTTTACTACGTTTAAGCCGTCTGTTACCATAACTCCCGCCAGCGGTTTATCACCTTTATTAAATAGTCCTGATTGGTCGGTGTCGACATAGACTGTTCCTTTAAATTGAGCGCTTAGTGGCAGATATAGTAAAAATGATACTAGGATAACAGATAATCTTTTCATGGTCAGTCCTCCGGTTTTTAGTGTGTTAAGCTAATTATTTCTTTTTATTTCACTTGTTTCATTTCTTCATTGTAACGTGCTTCTTCTTTGCACAAAGGTTTGTACCAAGTCTTCCTTAGTATGAGTGTGGTGACTAAAAGCAAAGCGATAGAGCTCCAGAGCCCCAGTTGCTCACGGACAACGAGATACATCGGAATGATAGTAAGCGCACATTGCCAGATGATACCGATTGCTACGTTGAAAGCATCCCTTTTGAAGTTCCTGTCCGGCTGGATATGAGGATAACGCGCCAATGCTTTTTCTTCTACCGGTTTCCACCAGCCCCATGGGCGGACACGGGTGTAGAAGTTGATCAGTGTCTCTTCGTCAGTCGGAGGTGCGCTATACGTTCCGGCGATACATCCTATCAGGGAAACCCCGAACAGAACGGGGAAGAAATACAATACCCATGCGTCGGGAACAGTGAATTTCATGACGATTGCCGCTATTACTCCGGCAGTCATTCCCCAGAAATAGCCTTCGCCGTTGAAACGCCACCAATGCCATTTGAGTACGTTGGCTGCGATGTATCCACCAAAGAGTGCGCCTACAATCCATTGGAAGATTTCATTAATATCTTTCAGAAAGAATCCGATAACGGTGCTGACCACTACCACTGCAACAGAAATCACATAACTGCTGCGTATCTGCGTTTTTACACTCGCTTTCGGATTGATGTATTTCAGATAAATGTCATTCACGATATATGCAGGAGCCGCATTCACCGTTGAAGCGAAAGTAGACATGAACGCTGCCAGTAGTCCCGCCAATAACAGACCGGCTAATCCGGAAGGTACATAACGGGTAATCAAGTGAGGAAGAATCGTCTCAAAGTCCGTTCGTGTAACTTCCATTTGTGTCATTCCGCCGTCTTCCTTGAAGAAGTAAATAGCCAGCAATGCGAATCCCATAATCATCAGGTAGCGGGGGATTAATAACACCACGGATACAGAACCACTCATCATTGCCGCTTCTTTCGGAGACTTGCAGGACAGAATCTTCTGCATATCATAGTTAGGAGCGGGACCTGCCATGCTCATAAAGATTCCTTTCAGCAACGCCATCATAACAAATATGCTTATCAGACTGTAAGGCTCGTTGGCCATTCGCTCGGTAAGGAGATTCATCCGGCTGCTCCAGTCGATATCAAGTGTCCAGCTGAAGAAGGGCGAATCCCAGCCGGCAGGAACAAATGAGTGAATCATGTCCGGTGCCACCATCTGCATACCAATGACGACAATAACGATGCCTGCCACGGTCATTATCAGAAACTGAACGACATCTGTCCATACGATACTCAGCATTCCGCCGAGCATCACATAGAATGTGGCGATGGTAGTAAAGAAAATACCATATACATGAGGAACATATTCTGCAGGAACATTGAAAGGAATAAATGGAGATACTACTTCCCAAGGGATGAATATCTCCATAAATTTACCAATACCTATGAACCCATAACTTAAAAAAAACCGAGTACGCTAAGTAATGCGAATACGATAACAATCGTATGTGAAAGAGTAGAACCTTTCCCTTTTCCGAAACGGGTTTTAATCCATTCGGCACCGGTGAGAACGTTCGAACGGCGCAGCCACACGGATAAGTAAACCATTAGGAATATCTGGTTGAACACCGGCCATAACCAGGGAATCCAAAGACTTTTGAAACCATAAGCGAATGCCCAGTATACCATAAGCATTGTGCCCGTAATATCGAACATTCCGGAGGCGTTGGATAATCCCAACATATAGAAAGGCAATGATTTTCCACCTAAGAAGTAGGAGTCCATATTCTGGGCTGCCCGTTTTTTAAGAATGAGACCGATGACAATCATAGCGATAAGATAGGCGCATATGATAAGAAGGTCGGTAGTGTGTAATTTCATATTATTATTTTGAATCGATTTATATATTGTATCTTCTTTGCTGCAAAGGTAGGGGGGAAAGTCTTGGGCAAACAAATATTATTTTAGCACATACTGATACTAAACCAATAAATGTTTCTTATTCCTTATGGTAAATTAGTTCATTCCTAAGATTCCATGCTTGTATATGTTTTATGCCATTGTGAGACGGTAAGACCATATCATCAATTGATACTACCACTTTCGGAAAGTTATCATTAATGGTTTCCAATGGAGAAAATTCTCTTTTTATGGTACTTTGATCTGACATTATATAAGAGCATTGTATATAAATTGTTTCTCCTGTTTTTTGAGCCACGAAGTCGATCTCTTTACCTTTGGCATTGCCAGTGTAAACTTCATATCCCATACGAAGTAACTCCAAGTAAACTGCGTTTTCTATCAGGTAGCCAAAGCCATAACCGTAGCCGGGATAGAGATAATTTTTATAAGCAAGGTCATTAATGTAGAACTTACTTGTCCCAGCAAGGGTTTCTTTTCCCTTGATGTCATAACGTTCGCAACGATGGATTAAGAATGTGTCTTCGATATATCCTATATAAGCAGCTACAATATCATAACTAATGTTTCTCCCTGAATTTTTAAAGTATTTCACTATGCTATTGACCGATATCAGGTTGGAAGCGTTGTTTACTAAAAAGATAAAAATATCTTCCAGTAATTTGGGGTCACGTATATTGTAACGTTGGATAATGTCACGCAACAAAATGGAGTCCTTAATAGTAGACATATAGTTTTGTCTGATTTCCAGTTTATTCGGGAGAGAAAACAACTCCGGCAGACCACCACTATTTATATAATCAAGATAACTTTGTTTCATTTGCTCTTTTCCGGTTACCATAAGATATTCCTGATAACTGAGGAAAAACATTGAAACATACATAACGACCGGATAATAACGTAGCCAGTTCTCCTGAAAGTAATTTAGAGTTAGAACCGCTTATGAATAGTTCGTATTCAGCTGTATAGTCTTGTGAATAAGAATTTATTGTCTTTTCCCAATCTTTGATGAGTTGAATCTCATCGATGAAAATATAAACTTTTCCTGTTGGTTGTATAATTGCCTGATACAGCTTGATGATTTCATCTAAGTCTTTGTAGGTCTTTATGAAATCCAGATCTGTCATTTCTCTGTTGATGAATAGTGTATTTGCGGCAGGCACGCCATTTTCTATCAGTTGCCTGGCAGTCTGTCGCAATAGATAACTTTTTCCTGCTCTACGCTGACCTGTAAGGATTTTCACAAGTCTGTTTCCTGTAAAGTCCATAATCTTTTCATTGTATTCACTACGCCTGAATCCAAAATCAAATGCAGTGTCTCCCCAAAGATTATACTTTCTTAGAATGTTTATCCTTTCGTCCATATCCTAAAGTTTTTAGCAAAAATACAAAAGTTTCGGATATATCCGAAACTTTTCTTGCTTTTGTTTGCGATTTCGAATATATCCGAAATTATTTGTTTTAAAGATAAACTTGTTCTGTTTCTACTGTAACGGCTTTGTTAGCTTCTATGAGATTGCAAATATTTTCTACGGAAGCAGCAGAACGTAAACCGTCTGCCGGTGTGTGAAAACAATAATCGATCAGTCTATCAATGGTGGAAGTTGCTACATGCATACGAGTATCCGAGGATGCATAATAGATATATACTGTTCCATCTTCATCCGCAATCCAGCCATTCGAGAAAAGTACATTAGATACGTCACCTATTCTTTCTTCATCTATCGGAGCCAGCAAATATCCACCCGGTTCGGCAATTGTCTTTGTCGGATCTTCCAGAGAGGTCATATACAGATAGAGTACATAACGCAGTCCGGCAGCACAAGCCCGTACACCGTGGGCGAGGTGTAACCATCCCTTGGAGGTTTTGATAGGATGAGGTCCCTCTCCATTCTTCACCTCTTTTATAGTGTGATAGTGACGGTGGTTGATGATAGTTTCTTCTTTCACTTCTGCATGAGTCATATCATCAATGAGTGCCCAACCGATACCTCCGCCGTTTCCGGCATCAATAAAGCTATCTTGCGGACGGGTGTACAAAGCGTACTTACCGTTAACAAATTCCGGATGTAGAACGACATTACGTTGTTGGCTTTTGGAAATCAGGTTGGGTAGGCGTTCCCAATTCTTCAAATCTTTGGTGCGGACGATACCTGCTTTGGCAACGGCGGAAGATAAGTCACCCGGTGCAGCGTTGGGGTCAAGGCTTTCGCTACAGAAGATACCATATATCCAGCCGTCTTCATGTGCTGTCAGGCGCATGTCGTAGACGTTTGTTTCTGTCGGATCAGTATCCGGTAGTTGTATCGGGTATTCCCAAAAACGAAAGTTATCTATTCCGTTTGGACTTTCGGCAATGGCAAAGAATGACTTACGGTCGTTCCCTTCCACACGTACTGCCAACAAGTATTTGCCGTTCCATTTGATAGCTCCCGAATTCATGGTGGCATTCACTCCGATACGTTCCATAAGCCAAGGGTTTGTTTCCGGATTCAAGTCATAACGCCATTCCAAAGGAATGTGTTTTGCAGTGATGACAGGATATAGGTAGCGTTGGATGATTCCGTTATAATGACTATTATCTTCTTTATTCTTGCGAGTGAGAAGCTGGAAATATAACTCTTTGAATTGTTTAAATTTTTGCTTATTATAACTTGACATAAGGTTTTTCTTTTTAACAGATCCTACAAATGGGCGATTATAAGTGGACTTTTCCAACCAATGTAACAATACTAAATTGTGGTATTGTCAGATTGTAGTATTTATTGCTTACGGGAACGATATTTGTTTTATTCCATCTATTGTCTTTATTAGTAATAAATTGCTTTAATGCTCCTTTTATATTTGCTCCGTCTAGGCGAATGTTGGTCGATATTGTTTTTTCAGATAGGTTGATTGCAACTAAGATATATTTATCGTTCTTTTTATATGCTGATACTAAAAGGTCTTTGTTCTTAGGTTGGGTTACCTGTATTCGTGTACTTCCTTCAGAAATATATCGAGAGTAATTGCCTAAGATATCATACCTTTTTGATAATGTATAATCTTTTCTATTTTTGTTCAAAATGATAAGACTTTCATTGTTGGATGTCGGCATAGCTCCTCCCCACCATATAATTGCATTTACATTTGCCTTAGTCAGATAATTGTGGAATGTAACTGCCCACTTAAGTCCATCTTGAATTGAAGTATCGAGTGGGGTTACATCACTTATTTCTGTAATCCATACCGGTATGTGCGCTTTTTCTGCTGCGTCAAATGGAATGATAGGAGTTTTAAGATATTCTTTATCTACTTTTATTGGCATTATGTCAGGAGATAAGCTATAGCCATGTCCTGCTGCAATGAGATTGAATTTCTTGATTTCAGGATAGTCCTGAAGAATTGTATCTGTGAAGTCTTTGGATGAGACCATCTTTAGTTGAGGCATGACTACTGACCATAAAGGATTCTCTCCAAATATGATTTTTGCAGGAATATTTTCTTTCTGAAAGGTGGGACCAAGATTGGAAGTGATAAATTTCCCCATTTCGTCTGCTGTCCATAAAGAAGAATTCCAGGGGGCGGCATAACCAGGCTCGTTTGAGGGTGATATGGCATAAGGTGTAATTCCTTTGGATTTGTAAGCTTTGTAAAAGCTGCAAGATAATTAGCGAAATCCTGATAACACTCCGGTTTGAGTTTTCCGTTTGATACTTTTCCGTTGCTTTTCATCCATGCAGGAGCGCTCCATGTAGAAAAAACTAATTTGTTGATATGATATTTATTTTTAGCCTCTAAAGTAAGCCATAATTGTCCGCGTCTCAACAAATCATCGGATTTATTGTTAAAATCAGAATCGCATAACTCGATGTTAATATCATCGTTAAGATTGAAGTCTTTATCTTCTTTATTCTCCCAATAATGTGGGAAAATCTCTCCTCTTAGGATGTTTAAACGCAATCCATCGTTACCGAACATTTTATCCATGACTTGTTTTCTGTTTTTGAAAGCGAACAGTTCTTTAGCCCAGCCAGCTTGGGCTATTCCAAATCCGTCTATTGTTTGTTCGCAATCGTTCCATCTGATTACGATGCCGGAGCTTGGCGAATTATCTGAAATTTTAGTAGCAGGGTTGCTGAAACAAACTAGACTAGTAAATAGTGCACTTAAAATGGGGATGCAATGTAGTTTCATATTTTCAGAATCTGATATAAGGGAGGTAGCTTTTTCTTTGGTAAGACACCACCTCCCTAATTTTATTAATATCTATTTACCGATCACGCTTATGTTAGTCGATATCCCACCATATATGTGTGGTAACTTTGTCTGCTCCTTGTTGCTGATTCGCAGTATCTACATTTGCTCTGTTAATACTATATTCATCGGTAGGATAAGGGAGTCTCGTAGGGATAACTCCTGGGCTCATACTACCTGAATAATTGGTTGGAATAAGTTTGGGGTATCCGGTACGACGCCAGTTGGCATAACTTTCGTAACCGTTGATGAAAGTTGCTACCCAGTATTGCTCTCCGATAATTTGCAGTTTTTCCGTATTGTTTGCAGTACTGAGTAGGTTCTGGGCTAAGTAAGTCTCGATTTCTTCATCTGTGATTTTACCTTGCGTTCCGTAAGCAATCTCCTGTTCTTTCATGGATGATGTGATGGCTTCTTTATAAAGAACCTCCGCGTTTCCGTTTGTCCAGTTTCTCAATACAGCTTCGGCTAGCAACAATTTCGTCTCAGATGGCATTAGGAAGATGGTAGGGGCATCCAATCTCAAAATTGTATTGATATTGAAGTTGGAAGTATTTTCTAAGCCGACAAAGCTTCCACTTGGGGCGTCTGCAATGGTATGACTATCGTAACCGTTAGGTAAACCAAATTGTTTGTCAAATTCAGTATTTCCGTCTTTCAAAGAGCAATATACATGAATACGAGGATCTTTTGTTTTTTTGAGATAATCCATGAATGTTTTACCAATTTTGACTGCATCACTTTCGATGAAGTTGTCATCTAGATAACGGAAACTCAATGGATTTTTAAATGCATTTTTCCCGCTTCCGTCATGTCTCAGAAGGCATATATCTTCCGGTTGGCTCATTACGCCGATAGTTACGGCGTCGGCTACTGTCTGTTTTGCCAGGTCTGGAGCCACTTCTGACAGACGCATTCCTATACGAAGTAATAAGGAACCTCCAAACTTTTTCCACTTATTGATGTCGCCATCGTAGAATAAGTCACCGTCTATTGCCGGATTATTGGCATTTAGCAGGTTGACCCCGTCTTTGACTTGCTGAATCATATCTTTATAGATGGTCTCCTGATTATCATATTTCGGCTTATAGATTTGCTGATAGTATCCTAATCCTGCTTCAGAATAGGGAACATTGCCGTATATATCTGTCAAACGCTGGAACAGATAAGCGCCCCAGATTTTTGTTGCACCGAGGATATTGGAATATTTTGCATCTGACGAGGCTTTTTCTTCCAATTCGCGCCAGTTTTTTATCAGATCGCTATAAGTGTCGGTAAAGAAGGTGTTGGCGTAAGATTCCATCTGGTAATATTTGTCACCTGGCATATCGTTATTTAAGGAAGCGGCTTGCTGTACAAGCATCATGCAGGTTCCTACCTGAATGTTTTTAGCAATACCACCGGTAGTCGTATGTAATTGAGTATAGGTCAACAGAGGACCGGGCTCTATCGAGGTAGGACTGTTGGGGTCTATATTTTTCTCGGTGAAATCACAGGCATAAACCATACAAGTTAGCGTGGATGCCATCATTAGTTTTATTATATTGATCACTGACATAATATTTTTATTTAAAATTTGACATTCAGATTAAAACCTATGCTACGTGAGGCGGGTAGTCCGTAAGATTCGAATCCCTGTCCATTGTCGATATTGAAAGAAGATTCGGGATCTACCAAAGGTACTTTATCGTAGATATTCCACAAATTCCGTCCTACGACTGAGAAAGACAAGGCTGACAAACCTATTTTACGGATCCATTTTGTCGGGAAGTTATATCCGAAAGAAAGTTCGCGCAACTTAATGAAAGAAGCGTCATATATACAGTTCTCGGTAATACCTGACAATGCCATATAATATTTCATCGCTGTCACTTTTACATCATTTGGAGTTACACCGTCTTCTTTTACTCCCTGAGCGATAATACCTTCTTCGCGTCCTGGTAGCGTGTCTGCATGGCGTCCGAACATAATCATGTGTGCATTTGTTTGAGAATACATCTTTCCTCCGAATTTGCCATCAAGTAAGAAACTCAATGTGAATCCGTGACATTCAAATGAGTTGCTGAATCCTAATGTATATGGATGCACGCTTTCGCCTAATTTCTCGATTTCTCCTTTCATAGGAAGTCCATTTTCGTACATGATTTCACCTTTGTCGTTGCGTTTGAAAGTTACGCCTCGGATAATCCCATAAGGTTGTCCTACTTGCTGGTAAATCCAAGCTGGGCCACAGTTGTCGCTATCGTGGCCAGTACGAGACTTTGCCAGTTCGAATTCGGTGACATCATCTGTTATGCGTTTAATTTCACTCTTGTTGTAAGCGAAGTTGAAGGAAGTGTCCCAACGAAAGTGAGATGAAAGAATTGGAGTGCCGGTAAGTAACAGTTCAATACCATGATTATTCACTTTACCCGCGTTTATTTTGACATTTCCATATCCTGACGCGGTTGATATACCTGCGTTTACTATATCGTCTTTAGTATTTCGTACATAGTATGTGAAATCAATGCCGAAGCGATTGTTAAAGAACCTGGCTTCAAATCCTCCTTCATACGAAATAGAAGTCAGAGGTTTTAAATTTAAGTTCGGAATAGTGCCATTGTCAATGGATCCAACAGGATATTTGCGATATGCATCCGCATAACTGTATGTCAATCCCAGTTGATAGGCTCCAACGGCGCCGCCGGACTGTGCCCATGAACCGCGTAGCTTGAGGTATGGGAACCAAGACGGCATCTGAATAGCTTCACTAAGGATAAATCCTAATCCGACGGAGGGATAAAAAATATGATTGGGAGAGGTTTTCCCTTTGTAAGAAAGTGCGGAAAACCAGTCGTTACGTCCTGTTAAGGTCAAATATATCATGCTTTTATAAGACATTTCGGCTTGTCCGAAGAGGGAGTTGATGTAACTTTCAGAAGTAGAATGACCACCGGATTTTGTTTTTGTATTATTAATGGTGTTGAATCCTGGTACAACAAATTGGTCACCGTACGAACTTGTTGCATCTGACCAACTTGCCATTGTGTTCCAGCCAATAAATGCATCGACACTTACAAGGCCGTCTTTGAATGAGTTGGTATATCCGGCAATGGCTTCTGTGTTGAATTCACCGTGATATTCGGCACTATTGGATATATTACCTTCTTTTACAGCTCCGCGGGCTGTGCCCCAAGGGGTGACATTTTCGGCACGACGGTTAATCATATCACCGCCGGCACGTCCGCGTAGATACCAGTTTGGTGTAAAGTTGTATTGAACTTCGACGGAGCCAATAATACGGTCTTTAGCATCTTTTTGACTATTCTTGTAAACAACAAATAAAGGATTGATTACATAGCCTTGAGCGTTTACTTCATATTCCGTACCATCGTCGTTTGTAATCTTCATATCAGAAAGGCCGTAATTAGGTGCTAGTTGCCATAAAGAAGCATTTGCATTGGAGGTAATATCACCCAGGTTTGGACGGTTTTTGGCACGTTCGCGTACGTACATAATATTGGCCTTTAGTGAGAAGTGCTCGTTCATTCTAGAAGTCAGATTCAATGTAATATTGTTACGTTCCAGTTTGGAATTCGGTTGCATATCATGAAAACGTTGATCACCTGCACCAACACGGAACTGAATTTTTTCATTTCCGCCGGATACAGCGATGTTGTTAGTCACTGACCATGCATTGTCGTAGAAATCTTTGAAATTATTTCTTGCGGTTGGTGAATATGGGCGGGAAATTCCGTCATATTGCGTTACATTTGATCCGTCCATTTTGCTACCGAAGCTCATTACACTCATTTGCTTGGCTAATGTTGGAGCCAATTGGCTTATAGCCTGTTCTGGTGTCATTCCATATCCAGCTCCTGTCGCTATAGCCAGTTGATCAGGATTCATCCCATTTGCACCACAACCATATTCCCATTGGAGGTCATTATTCTTTAGGATGGGAGAGTCTTTAGTATAAGACATATTGTATTCTACTCTGACTTTTCCTGCTGTTCCTTTTTAGTAGTAATGACAATTGCACCATTTGCTGCACGGGAACCGTACAATGCAGCAGCGGTACCTCCTTTCAGCACACTCATACTTTCAATGTCTTCACTATTGATAGATGAAATTCCGTCACCAGCATCAAAACCACCCCATTCTCCGGCTTGACCATAGTTTCCGTTATTCATAGGCACGCCGTCGATAACGTATAAAGGTTGGTTACTACCGTTCAAAGAACCGTTACCACGAATTGTTATACGGCTTGAACCCATGACGCCGGATGCTGGTTTCACTACATTTACACCTGCTACTTTTCCTACCAGACTGTTAGCTATATTGGAAACCTTGACACGATTCAACTCTTCGCTCTTGACTTCCGTTACGGAGTAAGCTAATGCTTTTTTCTCTTTTTAATACCTAAGGCAGTGACAACTACTTCATCTACTTGGACAGAACTCTCCTGTAGAGTGACTTTCATGGGGGTATCTGTAGCTTTTTGTTCTACTGTCTGATATCCAATAAATGAAAAAATTAGGGTATTTCCTTTCTTTGCACGAATGGTGAACTGGCCGTCCATATTTGTGATTGTTCCAAAGGTTGTGCCTTTTATACTAATGCTGACTCCGGGCAGAGGCTCGCCGGAAGAGTCGGATACTATTCCTTTAATATCCGTTTGTTGGGCATGAAGTGAACTGCATATAAATAGTAGGCAGCACAATAATAAATAAGTAATGTTTTTCATTGCGAATATGATTTTAGTTGTTAAACTCTGGGAGCAAAGGTAGGGTAGTTTGCGGTGGAGGACAAATATGATTTTATCAAATACTAATACAAAATTAACAAAAAGCATAAAAATGAGTAAAAATAGGGGTTTAAACTCTTTGATATAATACCAGAATTCTGAAACCGATATGTTTATTAGTGAGTATCGTTCTGTTTTGTAAAATCTAAAGTGGCATTTTAAGGGTGTAAAGCATAGCTTTGTATTGCTTAAAACGACGCTTTTCAAAAGCTAAAAAGTTTGTTTCATTTTATTATTGATTATCTTAATGTCTGACTATTTACTTATAAGAAATAAAATGAATAAGCCGGAATATTATAAAAATTTTCTGAAACGGATATTATCTATATCAATAAAGAGTTTGCGGAAAATACCTGCGATACTTATTGTACCGGGAGTAATGTTGCTATGCTTTCGAGCGAATTAGCCACTTTTCTGAGTGGTAGATATATAGAATTTAAGGTATATAGTCTTACATATGCCGAAAATTTCTGGAGTTTCATAAATTAGAAGATTCTGTTGTAGAACGCAATGGAGAAAAATTATATGTTCAGGTAGTATATTCAGTTATTGACTCTAAAACACATGAGTGGGAATTTGGAAATTTGTTGGCATACAAGATAATTATCCGAAAATAGTTGTTACAATGGATGAAATTGAGGGCGTTTCTTATCAGGGTATCAAACAGATCCCTATCCGTCAGTTTTTACTTTGTTGGAGATAATTTTTCTATTAAAAAAAAAAGAGAGAAAATAAAAGGAGAAGCAAAACATCATTAGCTTCTCCTTTCCCTTTCCAGTATATAATCTCAAAGCGATTATTTGAAAACAATCTTCATTGGTCTACCTATCCAGACTTGTGGTTGTTCGAGGTTGAAAATGTGAGCTATTGTAGAAGCTACATCATATTGCATCATGCTTACATCATCAAAACGAAGTCCTTTTTTAATATTCTTACCGGAAATGATGAAAGCTGTTTCCATTTCTTGCATTGTTTTGCCGCCGTGACCCTTCTTGATGCCTCCATGGTCGGAAGTCAATATGAAAATAGTGTCATCAAGGATGCCTGCATCTTTTACGGCCTGGACAATCTGGCCGACATAAGTATCCAACTCCTTGAGTTTCTCATAATATGCGGGAGTGTCATGTCCTTCAGTGTGTCCGGTATGGTCGGGACTATCATAGCAGATAGCAACAAGAGTCGGATGTTTCTCCTTTATGTAAGCAGATGCCATATTGCCTAACTCTTTGGGAGTCTTGTTGTAATCGGCCACATGATAATGATAGCTTAGAGAAAGTGTATCTACTAAATACTTGATTCCGTTCCATTCATACAGGCAGCCGATTTCTGCTTTCGGACGGGCATCACGCAGTAATTGGAAGATAGTGGGGAAGATTCCATTCTTGTTTAAAACACGTGACGGAAGTTCCGGAGTTTTAGATCCCCATTCGGTGTATCCGTGAAGTTCGGGACCGGCTCCCATAAACATGGATGCCCAGTTGATAGCACTGGACGAAGGAAGTGCCGAGCGTTTTTTGAGCGTGTAAGCTCCGTCTTCCATTAGTTTCTTGACATTGGGCATGTCTGCTTTAGGCAAGCTGTAAGCTCCCCAACCGTCCAGTCCGATGAGAACAACATGTTTGGCTTTGTCTTTTCCTTTGGCATTGCAGGAGAATGTGAAACAAAAAAGTAGTGCGAATGTAGCAAGTAGCGTAAAAGCGTTTTGTCTATTCATGATATTTTCCATTAAGTAATTAATATTGTTGATTTAATGAATTAAGTTTTCTCATGTATTATTTTATTAGACAAAGGTAGAGTTATTCTGTTGGTGGAACAAATACAATCTTAGCATTAACTCATACTTTTGCATTTTTTATTTCAAACTCAGCCGGAAGCTTTTTTATCTATGTATTATAAATCAATACCACGGTATATGCTACATAGCAGAGTATCATAATGCTTCCTTCTATCCGTGTGATTGTCCGTTTGGCGAAGAACAATCCGAACAGCCAGAGCAGGATGCACGAGCCGACCAGTGTGAGCAAGTCGAAGTTGGTGATTCCGCTAAGGTGGAGGGGAGTAATGCTGGCGCTGCATCCCAATACAAAGAAGATATTGAAGAGGTTACTGCCGATTACATTTCCGATAGCTATTTCCGGATTCTTCTTTAATGCGGCAACGATAGAGGTGGCAAGTTCCGGCAGAGAAGTCCCTCCGGCCACCAGTGTCAGACCGATGATTGACTCGCTGACGCCCAGATTGCGGGCGATACCCGTAGCCCCGTTAACAAATAATTGTCCTCCGTAAATTAGTGCAGCCAGCCCTCCGATAATATAAAGAACCGATTTCCACCAGGGGAGCAATTTTATCTCGTTCTCTTCTTCCGGTACGGGATGTTCTTCCTGTCCCCTGTGGAGGGCTTGGAAGCGATAGCAAATGTATATCCCATAAAGATAGCGAAGAAACAAAGCAATAACAGTCCGTCTACCCTGTTCAGGATATTTTCCGGTGCTTTATCCAGAAAGACGTCATTGGCGCAAACCAACAGGACGACAGAAGATAGAATGCAGAGCGGAATCTCTTTTTTGAGTGTATTCCGGGTGATGACAATCGGAGCGAATAAAGCCGTGCAGCCTACAATCATCAGTGTATTGAATATATTACTTCCTACCACATTACCTATGGCAATGTCCGCACTGCCTTTAAGAGCAGAAGACACACTGACGGTGAGTTCGGGGGCAGAAGTACCGAACGCGACGATAGTAAGCCCGATAACAATGGAGGGGATACGGAGACGTTTGGCAACTGAAGCAGCCCCGTCCGTGAGTCCGTTAGCTCCTAGAAGAATGAGGATTAATCCTCCGATAAGAAACAGTATATTCATGTTTTTTTCTCTTTTGGTGGCAAAGATAATCATTTTCAAAATTGATATGTCAAAAACAATCCGTATGTTTGCTCTGTTTTAGTGAAAAAACAGATTAACCTTAATTCACTGTCAGGGGATATAGGATATGGAAATGAATAAAATGAAACGTTTAGTGTTACTGCTCATTGTACTTTTGGGAACAACGGGAGTACGGGCACAGTTGGGAGAAGCTGTCAAGAAGATATTTGCAGGTGATAGTGTAACTACCGTGCACAACACACCTCTGAACCGGGATTCAGACTCTGTCTATGTGGCCAATCTGCAAAAATCCCTCGAAGCAGCCCGGCTCAACGAGGCGAATATGCGTATGGAAATGGAGCAGATGAAACTGCAAATGGCTGCCGTCGACTCCGTGAAGTACGCCCGGCAGCGTCAACGTATCGATTCTTTGCGACAGTTTACCAAAGGAATCCCCGTGGTAGCCGACGGAGATACCTTATTTTATCTTTTTACCAAACGTGGCGGATACACTCCCCAGCAACGTGCGCAAATGACCGGTGCTGCAATTGAAGAACTGGGAAGACGTTTTAACCTCCGCCCGGACTCCGTGTCGATCGACCATTCGGACATTGTTTCCGATTTGATGTACGGTAACAAGGTGTTGCTTTCCCTTACCGATCAGGATGCTTTGTGGGAAGGCATTTCCCGTGATTCTCTTGCGAAGGAAAGACAACAAAACGTTATCACCAAACTGCACGATATGAAAGCCGAACACGGGCTTTGGAGAATGGCGAAACGTGTGCTTTATTTCATTCTGGTGATTGTCGGGCAATACTTCCTGTTTCGCCTGACGAACTGGCTTTTCCGTAAACTGAAAGTACGTATCTTGCGTCTGAAAGATACGAAGATACGACCTGTTTCCATTCAAGGATATGAATTGTTGGATGCCCAAAAACAAGCTAATTTGTTAGTCTTTCTGGCGGGCATCGGGCGGTATATTCTTATGGGATTGCAGTTATTGATTACTATTCCGCTGATTTTCATTATTTTCCCGCAAACAGAAGGACTGGCTTATCGTATATTGGGTTATATCTGGAACCCGATTCGTGGCATTTTTGTGGGTATTATTGATTATATTCCCAAGTTGTTTACAATCATTATTATCTGGTATGCAGTGCGGTATCTGGTACGACTGGTGCACTATCTGGCCCGTGAGATAGAAGCAGGGCGTTTGAAATTCAACGGTTTCTATCCGGATTGGGCAATGCCGACTTTCCATATCGTCCGTTTCCTGCTTTACGCATTTATGATTGCGATGATTTATCCTTATTTGCCGGGTTCTGATTCAGGGGTATTCCAAGGGATTTCGGTATTTGTCGGATTGATTGTATCGTTGGGTTCAAGTACGGTGATCGGTAATATTATTGCCGGGCTGGTGATTACGTATATGCGCCCGTTTAAGTTGGGCGACCGGATTAAACTGAATGATACTACCGGAGATATTATAGAGAAAACACCCCTTGTCACCCGTATCCGTACACCGAAGAATGAGGTGGTTACCGTTCCCAACTCATTTATCATGTCCTCGCATACCGTGAATTACAGTACCTCGGCACGTGAATACGGGTTGATTATCCATTCGGAAGTATCTATCGGATATGATATCCCTTGGCGGCAAGTCAATCAGATATTGATTGATGCGGCATTGAATACTCCCGGAGTGGTGGACGATCCGCGTCCGTTCGTGTTGGAAACATCTTTAAGTGACTGGTATCCGGTTTATCAGATTAATGCTTATATCAAGGAAGCGGATAAGATGACTCAAATCTATTCGGACTTGCACCAGAACATTCAAGATAAATTTAATGAGGCGGGCATTGAAATCATGTCCCCGCATTATATGGCTGTCCGGGATGGAAACGAGACGACAATCCCCAAAGATGACTTGAGAGAAAAATCAGGAAAATAGTTTCTTTACTCTATGATACTTTCTTGATAGATGATGTAATGAGGAAGTTTCTTTCTCATCCGGCAGGAATCAGACTTTCCCGCAACGGATCAGTATTTTCTGTCCATCGTTTAAGGTGCTGGCAAAGAGGTAGGTATCTCCCCCTTCCGCTAACTTGATACGTTTACGGAGTTCTGCCACCGTAGCCGGAAAGTTACGGACTGTGATATTCGCTTTTTTCAGGTCTGACAGATTCTCCTTTATTTCCTTTTTGTTGAGGCTGCACCGGTTGATGATGCGGAATGTTCTGCCGGGAAAACCTTCAATCTGCGTATCGGAAGTGTAGAGATGACTGTTGGGATGCAGCTTCTTGACGGAGTAAGCCGCGGCAATGCTGCGGAAAGCACCGGCTTTCAGGAGAGAAGCATTGGGTTCGTACAGATAATTGCCAAGTGTGTCTGTATAGCTGCACTCGCTGTGCTGTTCCTGTTCGCGGGTAAATACGAAGAGTTGTTTTTCCTGCTCTCCTTTTGTGGAGAGGTTTACGCAGTGAACCGGGATTTCTTCCGGTGCTGTCTGTCCGAGTAACAACAGGAGTTCTTTGCATTCGTTATTGACGGAGATGATATGTACCTCCTGTGTGTGCGGCAATTCTTTCAGTGCCTGTGAAAGATCGAGCATGGGGGAAAGTTTAATCATTATCCGGTTGGCTTTGCTCAACAGGAGTCCTTCGAGCTCGGCCACATTAGGCTCACAGTCGGAAATGGCAACGGTTTTTCCGCCGTGCTCATTGCGGCGGGCGGGGTCGAGAAAGATACAGTCTACCGGAGACATGGCTTCCAGATAGGCTACTCCGTCGTCGTTTCTGACACTTATATGGTTGAGGTCGAGTGCGGGAAAGTTGTGGGCTGCTATGGTGCAGAGTTCTGCCTGACGTTCTACGTAAGTAGCCGATCGGAATCCGGTGGCAAGGAAAGAGCAGTCGATTCCGAATCCTCCGGTCAGGTCGGCCAGAGACTCACCTTGCAGGAGGCTTGCTTTATAACGGGCGGTGATTTCTGAAGAACATTGCTCCAGTGAAAGATGTTTCGGATACCATATATCGTCTATCTCTTTCCAGGAGGGGATTTTCTCGGCTGCGATTTGTCGTCCTGCTATTTGGGTGATAGCAGCCGGTATGTCTACATCGGGGTATTTCCGGGCTTGCAGGGCCAGGTTGCGTACATCGTCGGATTGATGTTCGTTGATAAACTGTCGGGTTTCGGGAGAGATTGGAGTCATAGGTCGTTATTGTTCGGGAAGTGAGATAAATAAGTCTGATGTCCGGATATTGCCTTGTTATTTATGGTATTACCTTATATTTCTGCCTTGCTACATCCCGGCTACAAAAGTTGAAGTGCCACCATTCGCTGGGTAGCGGGTGGAATCCGGCTTCTTTCATTACTCTCCGCAACAGTATCCGGTTCTGCCGTTCCGCCTCACTTATTTTTCCGTTTCGTACCAGTTCACTTTCTTGTGTGATATGGGCTTCTATCCCCAAGTGGTCTACCTTGGTTCCCATAGGCAAGGGTTGTCCGAGAGAATCCTGAATGTTGATGTCTACCGCCAGTCCGTAGTTGTGAAGTCCGCCGCCACGGTTCGGGTTGGAGACGTATTTGTATTTGGGTGTTCCTTTCACTACATTCCACATCTTTTTTTGTACGGACATCGGACGGGCGGCATCGTAGACAACGAGATTGTAGGAAGGATGCAGTTGTTTCAGTGCCTCCTGTGCTTTCACGAGGGCGTATGCTGCGTCGGGATGCAGATAGGCTTCCGACAAATCATCGTAAAGCACCTCTCCGGTGAAATTGTCGGCTTGTGTGTACATCAACTTCACGGTGATACTGCTGTCCAGTTCCGCTATATTGACCAGTCCTAAAGAATCCATGTAGAGAGCCATGGCACTTTTCTTTGGTTGAGGGGCAGGGGAACATTCTTCGCGGGGTTGCATATCATCCGACGGATGTTTGTATTCTGCCATGGTGAGCCTTTCCTTTTCCTTGTGACCGGAAACGGAAGTACATTCTGCCAGAAGCAGACAGAGGACAGGCAAACTATATTTTAGAAATCTCATTCGGGCTTTTGTATTTAGTGCGTCAAAGATACTTCTTTTTGGCTTTAGCTCCAATAAGCTACCTTTAAATCCTGATTGTTGGAGTGACCGGGTGATGCCACGGGGCTGTCACAGTTGTGCCACCGGCTTGGCACAACTGTGACACTTCGATGGCAACAACTGTGACAAGCCGGTGGCACAAGGTAGAGGAATAGGGGCTTGTAGCGGCTCTTCCTATCGCCGGATGTTAGCGACTGCTTTCTTCAGATTGGCTGTTCCTTTCCATACGTCAAGCAGGTGCAGGATGTATCCGCTTTCGCTTTTGCTGTTATTGACCGATAGCAGTTCCGCATAGATTTCCCGTTCTTCCCGGTTCAGCCCTTGCAGAAAGGGGATGTTGGTGGTTGTTACTTGCTGTCACAATTGGGGCTTTCAGTATCGAAAGTTGGGCGGGAGTCAGGTTGAAACTGGATTGTATTACGTTGGACAGAGCGATGAGGCAGCGTGCCGTCATATAAGGTTGCGTCAACTTCCCCAAAAGAAACAGGGAACGTCTTTTTCTCTATTTCACTGTATTTGGCGAGGCATAGTTCGTCCTGGTCGGCAGCGCGTTGCAATGCAGACAGAGCGGCGTATTGATAAGAAATGGTATCAGCCATAGTTGGATAAATAGGTATTGGGTTGCTTATTGCCCCAATATAGAAATTTATTTCTTGCAAGAAAAGAAGTTGCGGGATTTACATTACTTCTGAGGGTATGTTTCACATTATAAGTTGAATAATTGAAGTTTGTAGAAGTAATATAACTACAATTCTTTATAATTTTGAACTATTCTTTATATATAAAAATATTATTCTTTATAACTAATATTAAATCATATTCTGCATTTAAATGTAAAATGATACCTTTGTTCGAGATTTGAATACCGTAATGACATAATTTAATTTATTAGATATACCATATGAGCCATTTGTGAAAATCGCTCCAATATTGTTTGTTTTGTTTGTGTTATCCCATTTTGAGTGTCAAGTGTGGCATCAGAATGGGATTTTTATTTTCTCAGATAGAACTCTTTAAAACTTTACATTGATCCAAAACTTGCCCGTCTTTTATGTTGAGCCGCTTTTATTTAAGAATAGACATATAACAAACAAAGAAGCCTTGTAAACATTACATTTACAAGGCTTCTTATGTGGACCAGCCTGGGCTTGAACCAGGGACCTCCAGATTATGAGTCGCAAATAATTGATTTTCAGTAATTTGCTCTTCATTTCTTTTCAGGTTCATACTCCTTGATTTTCAAGCCTAAAGGTAGTATTTCTTTTTCAAATAATCTTTCTTGTTTTCTTCTATTTTCCTAAGATGTGTGCAAATTGTGTGCAATTAGATTTGTACGGTAATATTGGGTTATATCAATAATAGGAAGCTTGTCATCTTATATAAAACTCGAAGACCTCCCCGGTGCGCTATTCAAATGGGAAGCGTGGGAGGTCATATTAATTGCAAATATACTAAATGTATTTGAATATTCTATTTTTATCTCTCTTGATATTGAACTTTTAATAGAGTACAAATTAATATCGTGCTGATAAAATCCTAAAACAATAGCTTCATTGATATTATGTTGATGAGCAAATTGTTTTATTTTCATTTGCATTGCATGTGGAGAAATCATAGAATGTTGTCTTGAGGAATGTATTCCATAAGTCTTTACCAATTAAAGAGCACTTGGCGAATTTGTTTGCTTCTTCCTCGCATTTATTTATTTCAGCTCCTTCTATGGCAATGTATTTCTGTTCTCTATTGTTAATAAGATGCATATAAACATGGTATATCTCATGCAATAAAGCGAAAGCATAATTATCGATTTTGTTTAATCGTAATGTTAATACAATGGTCGGGATTTTTTCCTTGCCAAAAAGAAAATCCATCAATCGGTGTTTTGTCGAATTTAGACACTATAATAAATTTAATTCCATATCGTGACAGAATTTCTTTTGTCTTATCAATAGTGTTTATGTTTACAACAAACATTTGATTCAATTCCTGCACAAGTCTTTCTAAACTGTTTTCATCAAAATCGGCAACATCCGGCATTTGTGAACTTTGATAGAAAGCAAAATGTTTCCATGAGAAAATGTTAATTGGGTCGCTCTTTAAACATTCAGATTTCTTAAAATAAGAAAGTTCCTTTTCTGAAGAAAACGAAGCTATTAGTTCTTCAACTGAAGTTACGCCGAAAATTGAATATATTGTTTTTATATTCTCTGATATTTTAGTTCCTATAATATTTAATTTCTCAAAACATTTAATAGAACAATATTGAGAAATGACTTTCCAAATCTCAATATTTCTTTTTCCGTTCTATTATTTTTGTATTGATATTTGCTTTGTCTATATCATATTGATTTTGTAATGATAACCAATAAGAAGCGTCTATACTTAAAATTTCCTGTAACAAAACAGCAACTTCAGGAGTTATAGCACGACGCCCCTTTATTATATCATTGAGTACGGAAGTAGGCATACCCATAAATGAAGCTAATTCTTTTTGCTTCATCTCTCTTGCATCTAATTCATCCTTAATGATTTCTCCCGGATGAATTGCTATGCAAGGTACACAATCGTTTAATTTAAATTTAGTCGCCATAATGGTTGGATATTTCTATTAATTCTATATCTGTAATTATCAATGAACTGTCTATGGTAGAACTTTTAAATATTAGCCTCCAACGTCCAGTACATCTAACCGATTCAAAGTCCTTTAAATCTCCTTTTAACCGTTCATAATGCAAACTTCCAATTCTGAATAAATCTTCTATTCGTTGTGGCTGCCCTTAAATGATTATATGCTTTTATATAACCTTTAATAACATCCTTAGGAAGTCTTCTTGTATCTTTTGTCATTGGTGCAACCCACTTCCAACAACTCTATTAATGCTTCATCTTCTGTATAGATATTCATGCAATTTCATTATCTTTCTGCAAAGATAAGAATTTTATTTTTTGTGATAACATATATCATAGTATAAATTATCAAATTTGATAATTACATGATATTGTTTTTCAAATAAACAATAAAAAAGGATATATTGTTTCGTGAAAAACATCTTTTCAAAATTATTGGTGTGTTAATGATTGGCAAACCATTTAATTCAATTAATATGCTGCACTTATTCTATTTTCTATGTTTATTTTATGCTCGGAATCTTCAAACATAATCTGAAAATCAATGCGAACTCTTTAAAATTGAAGAATCGGATTCAATGGCTTTGAATGTTTAACTTTTATTATCTATTTATCGATAGCTGTATTTTTCCGACTTTTAGTGATACTTCTCAATAATGTTCTTGAAATGAGCGAAGCGTATAATTCTTATTTACAGACTAATATATATACTATGTTTTGCTATTATCGTTTTAAACCGTTTGAAACTAATATCTAAACTGCTCAAAACCAATATTCAAAAGGCTTCAAAACGTTTATATTTCCATTCAAATGAGGATATATAGACTATCGTAAGCAATTCCGCTTACGGGTAATCACTAAAACCATGTATAATTTTTCAAAAGACGGTATCGTAGTCTCTACGGTACTGGGTGCACGTACAATCAACAAGGAGGGTAAATATCCTGTTAAAATCAAGGGTTATTATCAGAAGAGGCCAAAGTATGATTCCATTGGCATTTGTATGACAAAAGAAGAATGGAACAAGCTGCCGGGCAGTAAATCTTCTGAATAGCAGAAAAATCAAACAAGCCATTGAAAGCTGTTTTTCTTTAGTCCGGATGAATGTTGAAGCTGGCAGAGAAAGGGAATATTCTCTTTCAATACGCTAATTTACGTTTGGGAAAGGCAACCGGAGACACTCTAAATAGTGTCATAAGAGCAAAGATTGAGGAACTGAAAAGCGAAGATAGAATCGGAACAATGCAATTCTTCAAATGTACTTTAGTTATGGTTGAAGAAGTTGGAGGAAAAGATATTCCGTTCAGTGCCATTACTGTTGAATGGTTACAGAAATGTGAGAAGACTTTGGTCAAAGACAAGAAGCGTTTCTACAATCGGTATGCACATGAGGAATATTCGTACTTTGATGAATGAAGCCAAGAGAGCCGGAGTTATCAAAGAGTCGCAATACCCATTTGGAAAAGGCTTGTTTGAGATAAAGACCGGTATTGGAAGAAAGAAAGGCTTGACAAAGAAACAGTTGAAAGCTATTTTCGATTATAAGAGCGGAAATGAAACGACTAATAGGTATAAAGACCTTTGGATATTCATTTACTTGTGTAACGGTATCAATCCGACAGACATGCTGAAACTGAAGTTCTCGGATATTGTGGACGGTGAAATATGTTTTGTGAGACAGAAAACAGAGCGCACGACAAAGAATAGGAAAGAGATACGTGCGGTTGTTTCTTCCCAATTACAGACAATAATTGACAAGTGGGGAAACAAACCGTTACCCGATAATTACATATTTCCTTATATGAAAGGGCATGAAACGGCTATAGAGCGTAAAGCGATTGTACGCGATGTTGTCAAGCGAATAAACAAGCGTATGAAGTTGATAGGTGAAGAATTGGGAATCGGCAACATTACCACATACACCGCAAGACACTCATACGCAACCGTATTGAAACGAAGCGGAGTCAATATCTCGTATATAAGCGAGTCTTTAGGGCATACCGACTAAGAACTACAGAAGCATATCTGGCGAGCTTTGAGAAAGAAGAGCGAACTAAGAACACCAACCTTTTGACCTCGTTTTTATAGCCTATATAGCTTATATGGGGTTCTTCTTACTTTCCTGCCCGGTAATTCTATTCATTAGGAAATCGGGCTTTCTTTATGCAAAATTACCGGTGCGAGAGCTTAATAATATAGTTAAAATACCTTTTTCTTTTATATTCCGACAAAAAAGAGGATATATGTAATGTCCGATGATTCATGTATTCGGAGTATTACTAAATTCAAAAATAAATAAAGTTATGGCACGAAAGAAAAAAGTAGAAGAAGAACAACCGGTGACTGCCGAAGTTGTAGAGACTAAAAAGAAATCTTCAAAGAAAGCACCAAAGACTAAAATGTCTGCTCAAAAAGAAAGCATACAGGAAACCGGTGTTCAAGAGCCGATTGTCAAAGAAGAAAATACGAAAGATTCTTTTAAAGACAAAGATTATACAATCGATGAGCTTATAGATATGTTAGGGCCGGATATTGATTGTGAGGATGATACAGAGTTTTCATTAACGGAAGATACTTCTTCACAAGAACAGAAATACACAATGGAGGATATGCTTGCTGTATTGGACGAGTCAATCGATAATGACGATGAAGAATGTGTTTCAGATGAAATACTTGATAAATTCGACAAGGCACTCGAAGAAAAAGGTTTGGGCGATGATTATTTTCAGAAGAAAGAAGAACGGCTTAAAGAAATGGAGCTGGAGCATGAACTTCACGAATTCGCCATTGATGAAATGCTGAATGAATAAGAATATCTAATTTTGTAACCTGTAACAGTCTCTTTATGAGATGTAACTTTGTGATGTGCCTTATTTTTTCTAATTTTGCATCGTCATGGCAACATGGCGGACATATTAGAAATTTAAGGTACACGAAAGTGTTTAACTGATTCTCTACGACGAAGTCTGGTAAACTATCTGTAGAACGGGAATAAGTTGGCATCTCTCGCGTCATATCCGTATATGGCGTGGGGACTGTTGCTTGTTTTAGTTCAAGGTCTTACCAGAGCCCGTCGTATAAAATAAGTTAATGGCCTCACGCTTTCTGCATTTATGAACTCTTCTGATTTGGGGCTAAGGGAGAAACGACATTCTGGTAATTATGAAGAAATTTTTATTAATGTTAGGTGCGGTAGCTTTATTTACTGCATGTAGTGATGACGGTGGTTCCGGTAGTGGCAATATCAATTATGAAGAAGGTTATAAATACCTTACGAATTTGAATGTGAGTGACGCCAAGATGATTTATCAGAAATCATCCGCAACAAGAGCAACAGGGGACGACTCTTATTACAAACTTGATTTATCAGGCAATGAAGTAAAGTTGTCAATCAAGGGAGAGGACGGGCAAGACCATAATATTGGTATTAGTAAGGTTGTCAAACTGAGTGATAAGATTATTCTGGTGAATCCTGTTGAACAAGATATTGTTGATTTGTTTTATAAACCCGGCCCTGATGATGATTATATATCTGTTAGCAATCAAAGTATTAGGTATCTCTCAATAGTAGATGTTCAAACAGAAAAGTTATACAGATGGCCGAAAGATGTACATATTGATTTGTATTACGGTTCATTGAAAACAATATTGGATAATCAAGGAAATATTTATATTGCTTCTTCTTCTAATTCAAATTATCCAGAATATAGACAAATATACAAATTGAATGTTTCAGATTTCACAATGCAGAAAATGTTACCTGATGAAGTTATATGTAATAATTTCACTGTAACCGATAATGGTTTTGTTGTGTATTGGAGTAGTCAAGAACAACAACAGAATTGCCGTGTGAAATGTCCGGGTGGCAGAATTTATCCGATTTCAGATACTTATACATTCATCTTTAACGGTAATTTATATTCCATTCGCAATAATGCGATTATTCAACATAAGACTATTGGAAATAATGACTTAGAAGAAAAAATAATATGCACCATATCTGATGAACAATTCACTGGGTATGGGGAATTTGCTGTTCCTAATCATGTTCGCAAAACACTGTTGCTGAATGAATATTATGAGTTTGACGGAGAAAAATGTACAAAACTTGATAAGCAGATTAATATTGGAGATATTCGCACAAATAAAGCATGGTACAACCGTAGCAATACAACTTTCTCAAAAATAGCAATGAAAGATTATCAAGAATCTCAGTTTCAAATTTTGGATTATGAAATACAAAGTCTTTCGGCAAATTCTGAAAGTTCTAATATCACATTCACCGGTTTCAGATATTCGGACGGCGCCAATGTTGTAGGAACTATCACAGAATCAGATGAAGTTGTTATCGATAATGTTGCAGAAAACGGAAACAAAATCATCAATCTTATTTCGTTGAACTAATATCAACTCAAAATAATATCCTCTTGTTGTGTCTATGCAGCAAGAGGATTTTTTATGCCTTAAAATCTGAACTATCGGAAAAACGAGAGTTCTATATGTGCTATGTTTCTCTAAATCAAGCAATATTTACGTTTCTTATTTAGCTCCATAAATCCGAGCTTACTATATACCCATATCCCAAATAAGGCTGCTTTCGTCTCCTGTATCGAGCTTTTCTCTTGCCTCCAATACTCGGTATAAAGAAGCAAGAATATATCTCAAATATGAAAGAATAAATTTAAAAGTAGAAAATTCTTACATAGTGAAGTAAATGAATGAAGTGAACTAATTTTATACCTAAACTTTTTATAAAAGAGTATATTAATATAATATATAAAGATTTTTATATAAGAGTATAAAAAAGCTGTTCATTTCATTCATTTACTTCACTTTTATAATAAAAGGTCTGTACAGCAGAAGTCAGTATCGAAGTTTTCTATAATTGTCCATAATGGATCGTCATCAAACAATGGCTCTATTATGACTTCTGGTAGTTCTACTTTATTGGAAATCGGTGTTAGTCGAAAACCGGCAGTTTCAAATTTTCGTCCAATTTTACTGTGCATACCATAAGATTCAACGACCTCAAAGGAATACTCTCCTAAAAATTTCAATCTACAATATTTTTTGGATACCAGCCAATGGTTATTTCGTCACTTTCATTCCAAGTGCTGAATTTATAGAAGTCAATCGTACTGAAACCTTTTGTTACGTCATACTTCTGTTCTGCTTTCTCACAGAAATCATCCCAACTCAAATATCCTAGTTTTCTGGCGTATAAAGAACAACTGGATAGACTAGGTTTAGTTTTGCTATTGATTAGTCCGAAATGGCGTTTTATTGAATCCTCGCTTACCTTATCCTCACTTTTATGCCCTTTTTTCTTATTGTCAATCCTATTGAGCTCCTCATCTAATGTCTCTTTGTTGATAAAAGAGCGGAGTTTCTCATAACTTCCGAGAGTTAATTGGATTTTTAACCGCTCCTTATACTCCTGTTTCAAAAGTTCAAATAGCTCTTTATCATATTTATAACTGTTACTTCCCATAATTCGTCATTTAAAATTTCCATAAAAGTACAATAAAAAATTTCATCCCGTCAAATTTGCCACTAACCTGCTTTTTGAAATCCCGGTTAATTTGCAACATAATTCAAAATTAATGAGCTATGGACAAATTAAAGGATGATGTAATGCAGCAATCGAAACCAGGAAAAAATCACTTAAATACCAATTATTCTGGTTTGCCACTAACCTGCTCCTGCCGAGATGCCGACCTTTGCATCATAATTCTAAACAAAGAAATAATGGATGCAATAAAAGAAACATCAGCAAGCAAAAAAAACATCAAAAATCAAGAAAAGAAGAGTTTGCCACTAACCTGCATTTTTCTGTTTTCGGACTTTTGCATCAGAATTAAATGAATAAGATATGAAAACGGATTATAACAACTTACCAGAACGAATAGATTATTTGATTTCGGAAATAGCAGGGATAAAAGAGTTATTAACGCAAAGGATTCGAAACCCCGAAGAGATACCGAAATATTTGGATATAAACCAAGCACTGCTCTATTTGGGAAAGTTAGGATTTTTAATTAGCAGGTCAAAACTATATAAGTTAACCTCTGGAAATAATATCCCATGTCATAAATCTGATAACCGGATTTATTTCTTTCCACAGGAGTTGGATAGTTGGCTGTCTAGCCAGATTGAAAAGAAAAGTGAAACGAGCCAGAACTTTTCAGACCAATCAAAACAATTTATTATAAAAACGGCTCAATATAAAAACAGGAAATAAAATGAAAACGGATCTCAATATTATCAATATCTGTCTATCAGACACTCCTATGCAAGAATTCATTAGAGAAAATAGAATACTAGGTCGTATTATCAGTGCAATACCCGAAATCCCTTTTGAAAAAGTAAAAATAGGGGAATGTATACGTAAGGGTCGGGAAGATTTATTGTATGAGAATAAAAAAACAGGAGCAAAGCATACAAAAATAACAATTGAAGAGAAGTGTGTGTATGTATCTAAAGTTTTGAAAAAAGTTGCGGAGGAACATAATTCTGATTTTCTGATATTGGATGGCTTTTTGCATTATTTCAATGGTGCTTATTGGGAGAAAATTGATGAATCCGTTGCTTCGGATTGTATTTCTATGGCGGCAGAAAAAGCAGGATTTTTGCCTGTTGAGGCTCAGCAGGAAAACAATAAAAAGAAACTATTGCGACAATTTATTGCTGATTATAAGTGTCCTCCCATCCAAACGAAAGATGATGATTTAAGCATCTCTGTCAATCTAAGAAATGGAACCCTGAAATATAATAATGGAGAGTTTACACTTCGAGATTTTCAAAAAGAAGATATGTTGAGATACCAACTTTCTTTTGATTACGATCCTGATGCGACTTGTCCACAATTTGATGAATTTCTTGATTATGTATTACCTGAAAAACAAGCTCAAGATGTTCTTATGGAAATGATAGGGTACTGTTTTATTCCTACCCGCAAATTGAAGTTGGAAAGAAGTATGATGCTGTATGGCGAAGGAGCCAATGGCAAAGGAGTAATTTACGAACTAGTGAAAGAAATTCTTGGTAAAGAACATGTGACAGGATTCTCCATGGCTGCTCTTTCATTTGATGCGAATACAAGGGCACAGCTTAGTGGGAAACTTCTTAACTATTCATCTGAATTAGGTGGAAAATGTAATCCTGATATGATTAAGAAGCTGATAAGCGGTGAGGACGTGGAGGTAAAAACACTCTACAAAGATGTTTGGACTATGCAAGACTATACATGTAAGTTCATGTTCAACACTAACTCTTTACCTAAAGAAACAGAAGCGAATGTCGCTTTTTTTAGAAGATGGATTATTTTACCTTTTGATGTCACAATCGCGAAGGAAAAGCGAGACAAAAACTTCCGGACAAACTAAAAAAGAACTTCCCGGCATTTTTAATCGTGTAATATCCGGTATCAAACGGTTATTGGAGAGGGAAGACTTTACGGAATCGGAATTGGTAAACCGTACACTTGAAGAATATAAAATTCGTTCAAATACTGTTTTGTTCTGGGTAAAAAAAAGAGGGGTGGTTTGCCGTTGTTCCTCCTGAAAATACCGAACGTAAATATGCGAATGTTCCACATATAGAACTTTCATTTTTATACCAAAAATATATTGATTTCTGTCGTAGCAATGGAATGCATCCAGCTAATAATATCACATTTAATGAGAGGATTAGAAAACTATTTTATGTCCAGACGAGAAGTACCAATAATGCTACATGGGTGTTTTGTGATAAGCCTAAAGAGAAGGATATTCCAGTTTCCGATGATACGCAATCTCCAAAAAGCTATGTGGAGAGATTTATAGACAATTTAAATGAAGAAAAATGAAAAATTCAACAGTCAGTTTGTTTGAAAGTTACAAGCAGAAACTTCCAATCGGGCAAGTGAAGCTATTTGATTGGGTATGTAGTGAACGTTACAAAGAAGAGGCGAAATACATTCGCTCTCTTTCAGAGAAAAGCGAACAACGGAAGTACAAGGCAGAATTGCCTTGTATCACTCCGAGTGGTATATTTTCTTATTGTAGTGATAAGTGGTATATTTTCTTATTGTAGTGATAAGTACTTGGATTTGCATAGCGGTTATATCTGCATTGATATAGACGGTGGCAAGGATAATCCAAAAATTACAGATTTTGAGAAGCTAAAACAGGATTTGTCAAGTATTGAATATATTGCATATTGCGGTTTGTCAATTAGCAACATACAAATGATGGAATGGTGAATGTTCTGTCTGATACCGATTGAGCATCCTCGCTATCATAAAGAGCATTTTTATGCACGATAAGATGATATTCTGCGATAGCTTGTTATCGCAATTTTTATTGAAATTCAACCAGTTACGTATTTCTCTATTTCCTATGGAACTCACTAAATCCCCCTAACTGAAACCGTTTGTTTACGCATTGTTTACGCAGAATTAGGGAGTGAATGTTGCCATCAAATCCATTTGACTATAGCATCTCAGCATGTAATGTTAATTAATACCTCATATTTTACCCAAGCCTTGGAGTTGTCGCAAATAATTTATAATTTTGCGACAAACAGAACGTGATGCCAAGCATAGAAGAGAATATTTTGACAGCTATTAAAGCCAAAGGAAGAGGAAGCATCTTCTTTCCTTCTGATTTTACGTCATACGGTGAAGTAAAGGCTATTGGCAAAAGTCTTGAACGACTGACTGCAAAAGGTGATATCATCCGTTTGGCAAGAGGTATATATTTATATCCTGAGATTGATACGGTCTTGGGACTTGGCATATTGATGCCATCCATAGAACAGATTGCTGAGATGATAGCCCGCAGGGATAAGGCACGTATTGTGCCGACTGGTATTTATGCGCTGAACAAATTGGGTATATCTACTCAAGTGCCTATGAATATTGTTTATCTGACAGACGGTGCACCACGCAAGGTAAGCCTTGGAAATGGTCGTTCGATACAGTTCAAATACACGACTCCCAAGAATCTTTCATTCACAAATTCACTTGCAATGCTGGTTACGTTTGCCCTAAAAGAAGTAGGGAAAGATAATATAACCGACGATATAGCCAAGCAAATTAAGAATGTGCTTCAGAAAGAGCAAAAAGAGAACGTGCTGGCAGATGAGGCACTTATGCCAGCATGGATAAGAACCTTTACAAGACAAGCGTATGAATAATTATTTCCAACTATCCAAGGAACAACAGCAAATGGTGTTTACCCAAACAGCCAATAAAACAGGCTTGCCTGTACAAGCTGTAGAAAAGGACTTATGGGTAACGGTAGTATTACAAATGGTATTCTCATTACCTATAGCAGACCATCTTGTATTCAAGGGCGGAACATCTCTTAGTAAGGTATGGAAAGTGATACGACGTTTTTCCGAAGACATAGACTTGGCCATTGACCCGTCCATTTGGGGATTTGAGGGAGATTTGACGAAAAAGCAAATCAAACGGCTACGTAAGGCTTCTTCTATCTTTGTGCGTGACGAACTTTGCCAGTCATTACAAAGGGCGGTTACTGAAACAGGTATGGAGAAATGGCTGTTAGTGGAAGCTGACCCTGACGGTGAAGGTGATGGGACATACCCGGAGCCAAGAGTGATACACATTCGTTACAGGTCTCTTTTCGATGAAGATTTACCTTATTTGCATTCAGAGGTAAAACTGGAGGTTGGTGCTCGTTCCTTGCTCGAACCCACAGCAGAAGCAACGGTAACAAGCATTGTAGAAGACGCATTACCTATTAGCACGATAGTTAAGCAGGTTGTGATACCCACAGCCTTGGCAGAGAAAACATTCTTAGAAAAGGCATTTTTGTTGCATGAACTTTTTTCATCTCAAACTTCAAGAGAAGCCAATCGCAAATCCCGCCATCTGTATGACTTGGCACAAATGATGAGCACTGACATTGCGACACGGGCGATTGCCAACGATGAACTTTGGAATACAATCCACCATCATCGTGAATTATTCACAAGCATGAGTGGGGTGGATTATACTCCCGACATTCGCAAACGCATAAGGTTGCTACCTCCCGATGATGTTATGGACGATTGGTACAACGATTACAAGGACATGCAATCGTCTATGATATATGGAGAGAAACCATCGTTCGAAGAATTGATAGAAAAAATGAGAGAATTAGAAAATCTATTTCATAATACTAAACACTAAAAATATTGATAAAATGAGATATTGTTTTTCTGGTCACGAATCATTTCCTTGTAAGTCTATGTGGCTAAAGAAGGGATATGATTATTTGGTTGACCGTAATAGATTTACAGACCCTGATGCTGTCGTAAAACTCGGTGTCGGCAAAAACATGGTTCAATCAATTAGATTTTGGCTGAGGGCATTTGGTCTTTTGAATGATGACGAGGCAACGGAGATTGCTCATTATCTCTTTGATGATAGAGATGGAAGAGATCCTTATGCCGAAGATAACGCCACCCTATGGATTCTTCACTATATGTTAGTAGTGACAGCGGTTTCAAGTATTTATCGTCTGTTTTTTTGTTGACTTGCAACGTGAGAAGAAAGAGTTTGATAAAGAACAAGTTCTTTCATTTATCAAAAGAAAGTGCAATGTACCTGAACAAAAAAACGTGTTTAATGAAAATACTGTAAAGAAGGACATAAGAGTGCTTTTGCAGAACTATCTTGCACCGACAAGTCCGAAAGGATACGAAGAATATGCGAGTATTTTGTTAGAATTAGGTCTTCTCCGTGAGAACGAAGGAAAGTATTCATTCAATGAAATTTCTATAGAGCAAGTTAATCCTTTGATTATTCTATTTGCATTGGTTCATATAGCCGGAGAGGACAAAACAGTTTCTTTTGATAAGTTACAAGAACTATCATTGATATTCTGCATTCCCACTTCTTCTTTCTTGATGGTAGTACGCTCGCTAAGTGAACAATACCCCAAAGAAATTAGCTACACAGATAATAGCGGAATTAGAAATGTACAATTTCTCCAGAAATTAAATATACTTGAAGTGCTGAATAGATATTATAACAACGATGAAATTTAATTTATCTATAAACATATAAGCCAAGGCGTGAGCGATAATTTCAATTACATCGTTACGCCCAATGCACAAAAGGTGTATGGCAATATAGTCGATAGCTTCCAATCAGGAATTCACTCATTCTTGATAATTGGAACATACGGAACAGGAAAATCTAGTTTCCTAATGGCTTTAGAACAAGACCTACTCAACAATAAATCAAAATTGGTATCGGAAAGAAGCGTTTTTGCAGATGCCAAGAGTTTTGAGTTTATGAATATCGTAGGAGACTATTCATCTCTTTCGACGTTGTTATCAAAGGAGCTGTCAATTGCTCCTTCCGATGATAGCAAAAACGTTTTTAGTACACTGACAAGGTATTTGATAAAATTAAAGGATCAGAATAAATTCTTGTTTATTTTCATTGATGAATTTGGCAAGATACTTGAACATGCAGCCAACAATAATCCAGAAAAAGAACTATATTTTTTACAGACATTAGCAGAGTTTGTTAATGTTTCATCTCGAAATGTAATACTTATTACCACACTTCACCAAAATTTTGGATCCTATGCTCACAAACTTACAGAAACTCAAAGAAATGAGTGGTTAAAGGTAAAGGGGCGTTTTAAAGAATTGGTTTTCGCAGAGCCAGTAGAACAACTATTGTTTTTGGCAGCCGAAAGTCTAACCAAATCAAAGACAATGACAGATAATGCCAAAGAGAATTTCCTTGAAATATTTTCGTTGGCAAAGAAAAATAAAATCATATCAGAGTCGCTGACAGTCAGAACGTCTAAGATGCTATATCCATTGGATGCGGTAGCTGCTTCATGCTTGACACTGGCTATTCAACGGTATGGGCAGAATGAGAGAACACTATTTTCTTTCTTGCATGACACTGCATCCAACTCAATAAACAGTTTTCTCCCAAATGACACAACGACTTATAACTTGGCTGTTGTCTATGATTATGTCATATATAACTTCTACACAGCTTTGGCGGAAACAAATCTTGACTCTACCAACTGGCGTGCTATTCGTGTTGCCATAGAACGAGTAGAAAGCGGAGTCATTAATAAGAACAACATCGATGATGCACTTAAAATTGTTAAGTCTATCGGTTTGCTTAACTTGTTCTATAATGGTGTGGTCGTTGATTTAGCATTCTTGGAGACTTACGCTTTAAAGGCATTGGGCATAAAGAATCCAAGAGGTATTATTGAGAAATTGACCGCGAACAAGATTATTCGTTTTGCTGCATATAAATCTCAATTCATTTTATTTGAGGGTACAGATATAAATATTGAAGATGAACTATATAAGGCAGCCACAATTGTACCTGTACCAAAGTTGGTCGCAGCAGAAATTGCTCCTTATGTAAAGAAAACCGTTGTCGTAGCATCTGCCTCATACTATAGGACTGGAACTCCTCGTTATTTCCAGTATGTAGTTTCTAATGAACCATATGATGTAGAACCAACAGGTGACGATGATGGCTTTATAAACCTGATTTTCCCTTTAGAGGATATTAAAGATTGCATATTGAAGTTGTCTGCGAGTTCAGGCAAAGCCATAGTCTATGCCTACTTTAATGATACAGAAAAAATTGTCAGACACCTATATGAAATAAAGAAGCTGCAATATCTCCTTGATAATGTGGTGTTGGAAGACCGAATCGCAAAAGGAGAGATACTTAAGCAACAGTCCTTTGAGGCGCAATTACTTAATGAAGCTATTAATAGTTGCGTTGAAATGCCCAATGGTCAGGTTGAATGGTTTTTCAATGGAGAACAACAGATAATAAAGAGTCGAAAAGATTTCAATAAACTTCTGTCTACTGTTTGCGATGTAGTATATAATGAAACACCTATCATCAGAAATGAATTATTTAACAAGCAGAAAATAAGCTCGGCAATTTCTTTGGCAAGAGTGAACCTGTTAGATGCAATGATTGAGCATTGGCAAGAAGAAGATTTTGGATTTTCTCCAACCCAATATCCGCCTGAGCGTACTATATACAATACATTGTTTAAGAGTTCCGGAATCCATCGCCAAAACGAAGATGGATTGTGGATCTTAGGAGAGCCAATTACTCCAAATCTTCAATCGCTATGGACTGTTTGCTCTGATTTTTTAGCAAAAAGTACAGAGAAAGCCTTTAAACTGTCAGATTTAGTAAAGACATTAAAAATGCGTCCATACAAATTGAAACAAGGTGTCATAGACTTCTGGTTGCCCATCTTTTTATTTGTAAGGCAACAGGAGTTTGCGCTTTATAATGGCGAAACATTTGTTCTGAATATTAATAAAGAATTGTTTGAGCTATTGCAGAAACGCTTGAATGACTTTACGATAAAAGCTTTTGATGTTAACGGTATCAAATTGGAGTTATTCAATAAATACAGAGAATTCCTGAATAAAGAGCGTGGAGAAACCATAACATCCAATTCTCTTATGGATACAATCCGCCCATTCTTCAACTTTTATAACGGCTTGAACAAATATGCCAAGACTACTCGTAAATTTGATTACGATGTGACCGCAAAATTTAGAGATGTTTTAGCAACAGCAAAAGACCCATGCAAAGCATTTCTTGAAGATATACCAGCAGCTTTGGGCTACAATGATTTTCATAATGAAGAATTTGCTGCTCAGTATTTGCAGCTTATCAAAACCGCTGTTCACGAATTGGTTATCTGTTATGATTTGTTTATAGATCGTATTGAAGATGCTGTGGTAGGATATTTAGGACTGCCTCACGACTATATAAAATATAAAGAGATTTTGGTTCAGCGTTATTCAAGTATAAACAAAGGATTGTTAACAACTAAATCTAAATCATTTTTGGATAGAGTCCTTGCTCCATCTGATAATAAGCGTGAGTTTTATGAGAAAATAGGTTTGGTGGTATTCGACCGTAAAATAGAATCTATAGAAGATAAAGAAGAAGCTTTGTTTTTATCGAATCTTACACACTTGTTTGGAGAACTAGAACGATATACAGCGTTCAATGAAGTTAATAATGAAACTGACGAAGTGGCATTTAACTTTGAATTGGCGACTAGCAAAGGTGATTTCAAATCAAGTAGGACTTATCGTCTTCCTAAAGTAAAACTTGCAGAAGTTGCAGAAATTGAAAATAGGATACAAACACTATTATCTGGTAACGATGAGCTAGATGTTTGTATATTGCTCAAAATGTTGAACGAAAAATTGCGATAAATATGGTACGACACATATTGGGTATATCAGGAGGCAAAGACAGTGCAGCATTAGCCATTTACCTCAAGAACAAATATCCACAAATGAAATTGGAGTATTATAATACTGATACAGGCTGTGAACTGGCAGAGACAGAACTATTGATAAGTCGTCTTGAAACATACCTTGGTGGTATAACGATGTTGAGAGCCGCTGCTGGTAGTCCAGAGCCAACACCATTTGAACATTTTTTAAAAGCGTCTGGTAACTACTTACCTTCGCCTCAAGCTCGTTGGTGCACTCAGAAAATGAAATTAGCCGAAATGGAGAAGTTTGTGGGAGATGCACCTACAATTTCCTATGTTGGTATTCGTGGAGATGAAGACCGGGAAGGGTATGTTTCCACTAAACCTAACATTCAAGCTATATTCCCTTTTCGCAAGAATATTTGGAGTGTGGATGTTGTAAACAAGGTACTTAGCAACAATAACATTGCTCAACTCTTAGAAATATATACTTCATTGTGTGATGAAGAAACTTTGAGCGAAGCGAAGAAGATTATTGAGAAGCCTCTCACAAAAGATTTCTATTATAGTAAAAAGACCAATTCGCTACTAGATTTGGATACAAAACTATTTAATAAAGCTGTATTTAAGTTCCTCAAAACTACGGATTATCCTGTAGGTAAACTTGACGATTTCCCATTAGTTGATAATGACGATATTCTCGTGAGGGATGACATATTCCGAATCCTTGAAGAAAGTGGTGTCGGTATACCTGATTACTACAAACCCATTAAGTTTGAAGTTGACGGAAAGATTGGTACGTACAATCGTAGTCGTTCTGGTTGCTATTTCTGCTTTTTCCAACAAAAAATAGAATGGATATGGCTTTACGAGCAACATCCTGACCTCTATCAAAAAGCAATGGATTTTGAGAAAGGTGGTTATACTTGGAATCAAAATGAGAGTTTGGCAGACCTTATCAAGCCAGAGCGTATCCGTCAAATTAAATTGGATGCTATCAAGAAACAAGAGGCTAAGCGTCAAGCAGGCTCATGCCGATTAGCAGACAATATTGGTGATGTTGATGAAGATAACTTTTGTGCGAATTGTTTTATATAAAAAATGTAATAATATGAAGTATTCTAATTTAGAGTGGACTATTGGTGAACTGATAAATTTAATAGAATCTCAAAAAATCAACCTCCGTCCTCCTTACCAACGAAACTTTATTTGGTCCTCAAAGGATCAGAAATTGTTAATTGACTCTATTCGCAAAGGTTATCCTTTACCCAACTTCTTTATTCTGAAAAATAAGGATAATACATTTGAAATGGTTGATGGTCAGCAACGTGCTATTACAATATATAAGTTTATAAAGAATGAATTTCGTGATTCTTCGAAACGTTACTATAAAGATTACAATGAGAACACATTTATGAACTATAGGATAAATGTTGTTCTGTTGGAGGAGTTCAATGGTAGTACAGAAACGAAGGAAGAGTTCTTTTATTTAGTTAATAAAAGAGGAGTGCAGTTAAATCCTTCTGAAGTAAATCATGCGTATTATCATGATACAGATTTCATGCATCTTGTCAATAGAATGTCCGAATATCAACCCTTAATAGACTTGGATATTTTTACTGATAAGACTGTAATGAGAATGAATGATCGAAGTCTCGTAGAAGAATTAGCAGCATATCTGATAAAAGGTATTACAGATAAAAGAAATGCTGTAGAAGAATTGTTTGAGAGCAAAATAAAATCAGATGTATCAGAATTGAAATTCACACGTTTTTGCAATATTATTGATAGGGTAAATGCTATTCAAGACATAAAGCCAATCAACGAAACAAGATACAAACAGCGTAATGATTTTTATACACTATTTTGTTTTATAGATAAACATATCGATGATTCTATTATCGTATTGAAAGAGCAATATAAAATTCTATTGTATATAAGTGATAATGGTATTATTTATCCATCAAATGACGACTACGAGTTGTTCAAAGAATATGCTATTAATTGTGTAAGTCAATCTAATTCAAAGCGAGCTAGGGAGAAAAGGCTGCTATTCTTTGAGAATATGCTCGCAAATGAGTCAAATACACCGAGCGAGGAACAAATACAGTTAATGGATTTTGCCCAAAATGAACTTGAGGAAAATCTTTCTACTAAAAAATACGACAAGTATTTACTTGTAAATTGTATAAAGTAATTATGACTATGATAGTAAATACACCATTTATCTATGATCGCAATTGTATTCGTATATACGAAGAAATCACTAATAATGCAATTACGATTGATGGTATTGACTATTTTGTTGATTCTATCAGCCCAGGATACAAGAATAGCAAAGGTGCCAATTCTTATGTATTCGCTTTATATCAAGCACAAAATTATATAGACGATGGTAGTTCTGTTCCTGATAGAGTTATTAAGATCTCTAATAAAAGAGATAATAATAATTCAGTATCTGAAGGCAATAAACGTTTCTATAGAGAGATTGAAGCTTTAATTGAATGTAAAAAACGCCATATTCATAATGTAGTTACAATTGCTTCTTTTGGTCAATTGTCTTGCAAAGTAAAAAAAGAAGGCGGCAAGGGTCCTACATATCTGTTCCCTTTCTACACAATGGATTATGCTTCTGGAGATTTAAAAAACTATTTAGAGAATAATGATATTCCATTTGGGAATAGAATAGATTTATGCCTACAAATAGCTAATGGTCTGAAAGAATTGAAAGATATAGGATATTATCATAGAGATCTAAAACCTGATAATATACTCATGTTTGATGATACATGGAAGATTGGTGATCTTGGGCTTATAGCATTTCGTGATAAAGACAACATATATGATAAGAAAAATGATTTTATTGGTCCTAAAGGATGGCTTTCACCAGAAGCTATGAATAAGTATCTTCAGTCAGATAATAATAAATACAAATTTGACTGTAATATAGATCACCAGTCAGATGTCTTTCAATTAGGAAAGGTCTTTTGGTATATACTTCAAGGAAATGCACCTATTGGAAACATTCGCCGATCTGATTTCTTTGATGGGCATGATGACATATATAGTGTATTGAAATATATGCTCAATCATTCTAAAAAGAAACGACCTATATCTATTGATTATGTGATTAATGAGTTAAGTCGCATCATGCAGAAATATAAATTTGTATGTTGAAAACTGATGTAATATGGCCGGACAGTAGGCGTTTCATGTCGCGAACAGAGTGGGAGCCACTAGGCTTCTTCTCTGAGGCATTGTGTAACGCTACAACATTCGATATTAAACTGGGATTCTTCTCATCATCAGCGATCAATGTGTTAGCTGATGGTTTTGCCGCATTTCTTTATAACGGTGGTAGAATGAGGTTGATTATCAACGATGTTTTGTCCGAGGAAGATCGCAATGCTATTGTGGTTGGTGAATCGGAAGTAAACACACCGTACTTTGACCTTAATGCAATAGACTGTATATCATATACTCTTTCTAAGCGTGATAAACATTTTTTTGAGTGCTTGTCTTGGCTTATCAAAAATGAGCGTATTGAAATAAAGATTATTACACCCAAGGTTGGTAATGGTATAGCACACTCTAAATGTGGTATGTTCTCTGACGGTATTAGTAAAGTGGCATTTGATGGTTCATGTAACTTCTCAAGAATGGCTCTTGTAGAAAACATTGAGAGCATCAATGCATTTTGTGATTGGGATGGAGAGCGAGACAAGAACCGTATTAACGATATTGTCAACGATTTCAATCGTACATTCTCTGGTGAAGATGATACGGTCAAGTATCTTAAAGCTGACCAAATTATCACGCATATCACAAAGACCTATAAACATAAGGATATAAAGGAGCTTCTAGAAGATGAACAACGTATTCTTTATAGTAGGACAGAGAATAGCACGTCGGATTCAATCCGCAGGATTTTAGAACGTGCAAAAGTCAAAGTCACAGTAATAGTTGATACCTTGAATAAAGGGAAAGAGAATATTAAAGAAGAGCGGTCTGTACCACTATCTCCTCAATTTCCATTTCCTGAACCAAGGCCATATCAAAAAGAGGCTTTCAATAACTGGAAGGCATCACAAAAGGGATTATTTGCAATGGCTACTGGTACAGGAAAGACTTTGACCTCACTGAACTGCTTATTGCAGATTTACAATAAATTTAAGTTCTATCAAGCTTTGATACTTGTGCCTACGATTACCCTTGTTGAACAGTGGGAGGATGAATGTAAACGATTCAATTTTAGCCACATTATCAAAGTGAGTTCTAAAAACCAAGGATGGAGATCAGAGATTGATGACATAAAACTAAAAGAGAGTCTTGCCGAGAGCGATGAATCATCTTTGTCGTTTATTATCATTACCACGTATGCATCTTTCTCAAGAGAATCTACATTTAAGCAGCTCATGTCATTGAGTAAGAAAATACAGCGACAGATGTTATTAATTGCAGATGAAGCTCACAATATTGGTGCACCAAATATCATGTCAAAGTTAGATAGGGTGAAGATTCTACGCCGTATTGGTTTATCTGCCACCCCCGAACGTCAATTTGACGATAAAGGAAACAAGGCTGTTATGCAATTCTTTGGGTGCGATGCCCAATATACATTTGAGTATTCTATGAAGGAAGCTATCGACAATGGATTTCTTTGTCGATATAGATACTTTCCACATGTTGTACGCTTGAATGAGGATGAAATGGCTGAATACAAGAAGATTTCTTTGCAGCTTGCCAAGTTCTATAATATAGATGAAGGTTCTTTCTCTGGTGTGGATGATATTCTAATGCGCCTATTACTCAAACGTAAGAGAATCATTCATAAAGCCCAGAATAAGGAAGAAGTATTCCGACAAATCGTAAGGCAACGCTTTGAAGAACGCGGAAGTCTCAAATATACACTTGTTTATGTTCCTGAGGGTATGCAACTTGACAGTTCCACTCAATATGCTACAACCGACAATCCAACTGATGATATGGATGTAGATAAGTTGATTGACAAATACACTCAAATTGTTCAAGAAATTAGTCCAACAACTACGGTAAAGAAGTTCATATCTGGTATTCAGAACAGAGACGAAGTGCTGAGTAAATTTTCTACTGGTGATATCGAAGTGCTTACGTCCATGAAATGTTTGGATGAAGGTGTTGATGTTCCAAGAAGCGAACTTGCAATTTTCTGTGCAAGTACAGGAAATCCAAGACAATTTATCCAGCGTCGTGGTCGTATATTGAGAAAACATCCCGATAAGCATATCGCAATCATCCATGACCTTGTAGTAGCACCAGAATTTGATTCAACAGAGGAAAATTACAACATGGAACGTAACTTGCTAAAAGGAGAATTGCAAAGGGTCAAAGACTTTGCTAGATTATCCGAAAATCCAGCCTTTGCATACACTGAATTAGAAGAAATAACAAATTATTATAACCTGTCAATATTCTAACAAAATGGCATCAATGACAAACAACGAAAAGATACTTCAGGCTGTACTACTTGATGATAAGCTGATGGAGTTTGGTGGTTACACTGCGGAAGACATTGGCAATATATACCAAGCAATAGACTCCGACAATTGTGTTATCAGTGCAGTTGCACAAATTATTAGTCGTACAAATGAAGGAGCTACAGAAAGAGAACTTTGGAAAGAGATTAACGATTATCTAAAACGTAACGTATGAGAATCAAATCAATCGATATCAAAAACTTCAGAAGCTATTATGGTGAGAATAACCATTTTGAGTTTTCTGATGGCCTCACGCTAATTCTTGGTGACAACGGAGATGGTAAAACCACCTTTTTTGAGGCCTTGGAATGGCTATTTGACACAACATCAGAGCGTGCCAACCTTTCCAACGTTTCGGAAATGAGAAAGTCTAAGCTGGAAATTGGCGAACATGACGAGGTTTATGTGGCAATGACTTTTGACCATGATGGAGAGAAGATGGTTGAAAAATCTTTTTCAATCGTAAAGACAGGTCATGATACCTATAGTGTAAGTAATGCTTCTTATCATGGGTACGAGACTAATGGAATTGAACGTGAGTCTGTGGATGGCAAGCAGTTGATAACACGATGCTATGATTCTTTCATTCGTAGATTTAGTATGTTCAAAGGTGAATCTGATCTAAGCGTATTCGATAACGCAGCCTCCTTGAAGACATTGGTCGACAAATTCTCTGATATTCATAAGTTTGATGGGCTTGTTGCTAATACAGACTCATTTGAGCAAAAGGCAAATAAGGCTTTGTTACAAGAGATGAAATCTGATGACAAGATTTCAAAAGAGACAAAATCTCTTGAATTGCAAATGACGCGTCTAAGTGGCGAAATCCAACAAAATAAAGAGGATATCAAGGACAAGAAAGATGCAATCGCCACTTTCTCATCTAATCTCAACAAACTTGAACAAAACCAAGAGACTTCAGAAAAATATCGTGATATCCAAGAACGCCTTAAAACTAAGACTTCAAAGAAAACTCAGCTCATGGCAACAATCAAGAAGAAAGACTACAATCATTGTCTTCTTGACGAATATTGGATATTAGCACCATTTGGAGATGTCCTAACGGAATTTAAACAAAAGTGTGCTGCTCTTAGTAAAGAAAGACGTGTTCAAGAGAAGAATTTCGACAAGCAACAAGCCGCTGCCAAAGCAAAACTTGAGACTATCAAGGAAATTCAAGGTGCATTGGTAAATGGTGCAACAGAACTCCCATGGTATTTGCCTAACCAAGAAACTATGGAAGATATGATAAATGACCACATCTGTAAAGTATGTGGTCGTGAAGCTTCTGAGGGATCTGATGCATATAACTTTATGGTTCATCGTCTCGAAGAATACCGTGCGCATGTTGAAGCCAAGTGTAAGCGTGACGCTGCAATAAAATCCATTGATGAAGAATCTTTATTTAAAAATGACTATATTACCGAATTACATTCACTCAGTATTTCACTCAGCGGTCCCGAAGAATCTAAAATTTTCGGCATATCAGGAGAAATTGACGACTGGCTAAATCTTGTCGCATTGCGAAAAAATGAGTTGAAAGACGTTGAAGAGGATATTCAGGATTTGCAAGACGAAAAGGCTCGTATCCTTATTCAAGCTGGTAATGTTTCTGAGAGCCTCCTTGAGAGTCAGTTCAATGATATTAAGGGCTGGTATGAACAGAAAGAACGAGCATCCGTCAGACTGAGTCAGTTGGAAGATGAATTGGAGAACAATATATCAAAAATGGACGAGTTGAAGGAACAGATGAATAATCTTAATCCTGCAAATTCTCAGGTTAAAATTCTAAAGAAAGTTCACAAGGTTCTAGAGGAAATAAACAAGGCCTTTTTCCGTGCACAAAAGGATAATTTGCGAAGATTCCTCACAGAGTTGGAGAAAAGAGCTAATGAATATTTAGATAAACTTAGTGCAAATGACTTCCATGGAACAGTGCGCTTAGTGCAGACTGCTAACGATTCAACAGAGATTCATCTCTATAGCTCCAATGGCACAGAAATCACCAATCCTTCTGGCTCTCAGAAAACAGTGATGTATATCTCTGTTCTCTTTGCTATTTCTGATTTTACTCAAGAAAAGAGGGATGAGGATTATCCTTTGTTTTTTGATGCAGCGACATCGTCATTTGGCGATTCAAAGGAAAGTGATTTCTATAACGTCATTGATAAGATTGACAAACAGTGCATAATTGTGACCAAGGATTTTATCACTCGTGGTAAAGTTCGTGAAGAAGATATAAACAAGCTGACTTGTTCAGTTTACCGTATAAAAAAGGTGGATGGCTTCGATCAGACTAATATGGCGACTATACGTACGATAATCAATAAAATCAAATAGACAATGGAATCATTATATGAATCATGGGCTAAACGTAATCCCTTTTGGGAACGACGTTACCAATCGACTGTCGTAGATGTATTCTGCGATTATGGAAAAGGTGTGAGTAGCTTCTTGGAAGCTCGTGGTAAAATTTTTGGAGCAGGTTATGAGATTTTCATTATCGCGTTCTTTATCGGATTATATCACAATAGGACAAAGCCATTGATTGAAGACAGAGACAAGAAGAAAGTATTCGGTCAAGCTATCCAATATTGGGGAAATATTGAGAATCGTATCGGCAGAACCTCATATGGGAATATACGTCGCTATATTTTTGCTGCATTAATTGCAAGAACTGATATTGACTTCATTGCATTAGACAAAGGTGAAATTACATTGAGAACTGTAGTTGATAAGATGATGGAGAAAATGGAAGAGTATGCCAACTATGGCTTTGATTACATTGAAGACAAGTTGGCCAACGATCCAAACTATTATTTTAGTGACGTTGCGTTCTTAACGGAAATAACCAATATGCTGGTGGCTTCCAAAACAACAGAAAGTGATAATGACCTTGATGATGAACTGCCAGAATCTCTTGATTAATAAAGTCTAATAAAGAGAACGAAAACAGAACTATATCATGATGCCGTGTTGATGAAATAATATCAGGCTGGGTTCAATACCCAGCCTGTACACATAGGATAAGGCTCAGGATTACCTATCAACTATCCTCTAAATAATCCATGACACATTCAGGTAGCAGTCTGTTACATTGCACATGATGTTTCATGTAACACTAAAATGAATGCAACCAGCACTAATGTCACTGTGCTTTTAAACGAACAAAAATATCCCCAAGACTTTCATCCAAAAGTCAGAGAACCGTTTATTGATGGAGTGATGTTTGATTTTCTAATTCCCATGATTCTTGCTTTTTAATGGTTCATTTATCTGTGAAGTCCTTTTCTGCGTTTACACATGCTGTTTGCCATTCTTGCACAACGACGCGCCCATTCAAGTTCATCCTCGTCCTTATCTCTTCCCCAACCTCCTGTATCAGAGCCACCACCACTTGATGTCGCCATACTTGTAGCAGCATCCAAATATCCTGCAAAGAGCAAAAAGAGCCGTGTGCTGTATTTCTTCCAGTTTAGCTAATGGATGTGCTTCCTCCAAAGAACAATTCTGTCGGATGATATTGTCTGCCGCTTCGGGTATCTCCACATGGTAACTGTGATATTCGTCTGTCGCTATATTGTAGTGCTTTATCACAGGCTGTGAAATAGGAGTAATATCTGCTGTCCGTGTTTGTTGGGAAATAGGTTTTGTCGGTTCGGACTTCCTCTCCTGCGGATGGAGTTTCGCCCAAGTAGCCTCTATCTTTGATGGGGTAAGGCTTCGTCCTATACCTAGCACCGATGATTTATAAATGGAGTTGCCGCGTTTGATGGAATAACCGTAAACACCGCCACTTTCTTTCTCTTGCAAATGTACTTTGTAGCCCCGTTTTGTCAGTTCTGCTTCATACTGTTTCCAACTGAATTTGTCCATCTTGCGAAGTATCTCCATACAACAGACTGAGATTTCTTGCCTATGCCGTATGCCTATTTCTTCAGATTGCATCCAGCCGCGTCTTTCGTTGATGATATTCGCAGCCATGACAGCCCTCTCACCAATCTTATGGCTGTCGTTTATTCTGCCTTCCATGTCCACACGGTTGGCATCAATGTGCAGATGGAGAATGCCACTTTTGGAATCACGATGCAGGGCGGCTATGTATTGCGAACCTTTGAGGTTAGTCTGCTTTGAGGAAGCCCGTTTGGTCTTGCCGGAGAGGTCAATGGAATCAAACACACGGATGAACTCATTTGACAAACTTGCCCAATCATTCATTGTCCATCCTCGGCTTTCTTCTTCGGATGGGGAAATCTCAATTCTTATTACATTCCTGCCAAGCGGTCTGCCCTTGTTGATATTCTCGGCAAACTTTCTCTGTACGAGCATCATCCGTCCGTACATTGCTTCCGGTGAGATATTATCGGGCAAGAGATTGGCTTTGACTATATCTGCTTTCTCCTTGTTGACGGAATATCTTATGGCATTTGCGCCATGCGATATGGTGGAGGCTTTTGCTATCATAATAGGTGAGGGAATTTATTCAGTAAGGTAATTTTCTATCTGGCTCCAGCGATTGATAAGCTGAGTAGCAGCTCTCATCCATTGCTCCACAAACCGGGTATCGTTGAAATAGATTGCCCGTTTATCCGCTTGAATGGATTTCACAGCTGCCGCAATACGGATAAGGTCACCCCTTGCATCCGTCAGGCTGCACAGAGCTTCCACTTCACGGTTAGTCAACCGTTGCCGTGGGTGTTGCCCCAAAGCAGTACGCCGTATATAACCGCTCATAGACAAACCACAGGTCTTAGCAAGTTCCGCCACTTGGGTGTATTCTTGTTCCGTTACTCTGGCTTCAAGCCGCAGGGTGCGCCTTGTGATTTTCTTGTCTGTATTCTTTTTTTTCTTCATACTCTGTTATGCTATGAGTAAAACATCAATTAAAAAGGGACAGCACGGTGGGAGCTTGCGACTGCCGGCATATGCCTATGTGGTACGAATAAGCGGAGCGAATTTGTGCGACATAGGAACTTCTTGCAATACTATATACAACAACTTCGGACACATAGCTTCCCCGATATGGTTATGCCATATTATCTGTCGGAATACCCTCATCAGATTCTTCCTCTGCCGCAGGCTGTGGAGGAACTGAAACAGAAGGGAAAGAAGAAAGGGAAAACAGTTCGCCTTCTTCTGGTATAACAGGCACATTCTCTCTTTCATCTTGTCAGTCTTTCAGCCGGACATAGAAAGGATTGTCTATGCGGTTGCCCTCTTGCATCCATGCTGATATACATTTCAGCGTGTGGACGCTTGTTCGGTTACTCTGCGTGGTTGCGACAATTCCCAACTGGTTCATCTTGTCAAGCACACGGGATATGGTCTTTTTGTCATAGCCCAACTTGCTGGACAAATCCACCTCAGAAAGGATGGCTTGCCCCACTTGCAAGGTCGTGGAAAAACCTTTGATGGCATACTTTGTTTCTTTCAATACAGCCGCTTCAATAAGTCGGTGCAAAATCTTCATGCGGTCAATGCCGTACTTGCTTCCTGCCAAATACGAAAGTTGCTCTGACGAAAGCACGATACAATAATTCAAGTTTGTTTTCATCGTCTGTCTGTTTGAAGGTGTTTTATAAATGGTGCAGCCAAAAGAGAAAATCAACGGTGCATTCCGCAACCTCTCTCCGGCATATAATACTCCCTATCGTATGCGATATGGTCAAGCACGTTTTGCAGCCTGTCAAGTTGTCGGCTGTCCAATATGCGGATAGCGGCAATGGTGATATTCTGTGAGGCGATACGGCGGTGTTCGCAATTCTTTTCTGACATACTACCGTCTCCATCAGCATGTACACTGTGCAGGTAGTCGTTCACAGCTTCGGTCTGTTCTTTGCTCGGATATGCCGCAGGGCAACGGTCTTGAATATACTCTACCATGTGGCTGACCACATTTGCAAGTAGCGGAGCACATTCTTGCAGTTGTTTGATAAGTTCTTCCTTTCTCATGCTTTCAATTATTTTGTCCCATGTCCCAAAGCATATCCTGTAACTTTCTCTTTTCTCTGTTTTTTTGTTTTTATTCTTTTTCAAAGGAAAGAGGGACAAAGGGACATGATATTTTTCTTTTCCCTTATTTTGAAATTTAGAATGGTAAATCCGGTTCACTTGGTAATGTGGTACAGGCTTTTTCACTAGGTGTACCCACTCTCACCCACGGGTGTTTTGTCCGCCCTGTCTTGTCGCAATAGGCAGGATGCAAGCCCTTGACCTTCTCCTGAGTGCTCCGTTTCCAGTTTGGAATCATTGACATCAGGCGGTTGATATATAGCGAAGTGTATTTGGACGGATTGCGTCTGACCAAATCATTAGGCATTTCCTCGATAATCTGCCGGGCGCAAACCATGTTGAGTGAAGTCATTGTTGAGTTTGGCTCTGAGTATGCCCCTTTTTGATAAGCCAGTCGGGTAGGAATGGTCCAACTTGCATACTGCATGGGTACCTCACGCTCCAAGAACATCTCCAAATCTTCCATGATGGGGTCAACAAGGATGCTGGAATGTTGCACCTGTATCTCGTTGGCTTTAAATTCCATGTCTGTTGTCAAGTAAAGTTTCATCCCTTGCCGATAATAGGCGTATGCTTCTGCCCAAAGTTGGGGAACAGCGCATTGTAGAGTATCCAGCCATTCGGATACATGACCATTGCCTTTGACTGGAATTATCCACCAGCGGCGGTTTCCATTGTCTCCTTGCAGGAAGTTTGTCTCATTGGTAGTAGCCGCAAAGACATTATGTCGCATAAACTCCACCACTTTATGTCCGTAGGCAGGACGCATATAGTCGCTGCAACGGCTCAGAAAAGCCTTGGCTGCCTCTGCATCATTCGCCCGTTTCAAACCATTCAACTCACTGATTTCAATAATCCAGCCATTGGTTATGGTTTCTACTTTCTCCTTATCGCCACTGGCGAAAGAGAACGAGTCGTTAAACCACTTTCCACTGATGGTCTTGAAAAAGGTGCTTTTCCCGATACCCTGCGGACCGGGCAAGGTCAGTACGTTGTCAAACTTGCAACCGGGACAGAATACACGTGCCACAGCCGCCACAAACCACAGTTTTGTCTGTTCCCTGACAAGCGGATTGTTCTCAGCTCCGAGATAATCTATGATGGTTGTAGCTATACGAGGCTGTCCGTCCCATGTCTCTTGCGTGATGAATTCCTGTACAGGATTAAAACTTCGTTCTGAAGAAGTGGTCTTCAGTATCTCAAAGACTTTATTCTGTGTCAGACGCAGTCTATATGTCCTTTCCAAATAGTCTTGTATCTTTCCTGCTGATTCCTCATCAACCTTATTCCCATTAACATTTCGGAACAAAGGGCTGAAACATACATCGTCTTGACAAAAGGTATCGTACTTTATCAACCTCAAATTTTCGTCCGATGTAAAAATGAGTCTAAGGTTACTGATGGAACGGACAGGATTCCCGTAGCTGTCTGTTGTCAGCTGCTGTTTCCAAATTCCATCCATACTACTGCTCTTTAATACGGATTCCACCTGATTCCTTTGCCAAAGACAGCGCAAGGTCTGCGTCCACCACAATCTTTCGTCCTATCTGTGTGATAGCCTTGTCTATGATGCCGCTCTTTTTGATGCGGTTGGCAGTGGGGACACTACATCCGAAAATACGGGCAATCCCCTCTATCCCATAGTAATTGCCTTTGGATGCTGTTTGGATAGTGGGCTTTTCGCTGGCTTCCACACTCTTGGTAATAAGAAAACAAAGTTCTTCGCCCGTCATCATGGCGATGGGCTTCTGAAGTAGCTGGTTGAGATTGAAGTTTTCTTCCATGTCTTTACTTGTTTGATTATTGAATAATTTAAGCCTCGGTTCAACTCTGTGAAACCGATTTCACAAGCAAAGGTGGTGTATGAAACTCTGCGTATCGGTCGGTTTATTTACACTTTAATTTTACCGACCGTATTTCAACAGATGTTTGCGGACAAAATACGGATAGCTGGATTTTCCAACTACCCGTTATTGATAAAATACTCCGACCATCGGTCTATTATTCGTTTTGCCTTGGTATAACTGCTTCCTCTCTGAGGCGAGTTCAAAGTCATATCCTTGATTTCACCATATCGTTTCTGTGGTATATCGTGTCCGTAATGTCGTTGGGAGAACTGCTCTATGGCACGATGGAATGTCATGTATCTTATAGAGGCTTTCACCATTCCTGCTTTTACCAATGCTTTCAACAGGTAGGCAAGGCTTATGTCCTCAGTGTTCTCTTCAAGAAAAAGACGGATTCCCTGCTTGATATGCACCTTATCTCCTGTAAGAATATCATCCAGTGATTGTACTACCTTTCGATTTCCCCGTCTGCCTTTTACTTTTCGCAAGGCAAACATCACTTCTTTCCATATTTCTGGATTACAGGTTTCCACAGCATCTTCCCATCCGGCTTTGCTTTCAGTCCCCATTTCGATGCTTTGAGTTACAAGAGCAGCAACGCATGATTTAATCAAAATCATGTCGCCATTATCAACCTCACCACTGTTCAACAGGCAGTCAAGTAACTTGGCCATACGTGAAAGACCATGGTCAAATACCACGAAATAATACATACAATAAGCCAATGTTTCTTTCTTTTTCCATCACATAATCATACAGATTAGCCATTAGCCCACCAACAAAAACAGCATGAGAAAGGATAATGATTCGTAAGATGTACGTCAGGGATTGGTACACCATCTTTCTTTCCAGTTTGCTCATCAGATAGCATCCTTTACTATTCCTTATGAGTACATCCAACTGTCCTGTCAAATAGGCTCTCGTTTCCTGTGGCAGACGGTTCCAAATTTCAATAGGTGTTTCAGAACGAACCATCAGTAGTTCTGACTTTGGAGATGTGAGTAACTCTACTGTGCCCGTTTTTACATTGATACCTATCCACAGCCGTTTGTTAGTGATACATTGGGCTATAATATCTGTATATCTACCAGCCCACTGTTGATCGGCTATATTCTGTACATCTTTGCCATTCATGAAATCAGAAAGCCAGTTATACAGCATTAAGGCTTCGGACGGTGTACAATCCCGCATCATCTGGTATATATCCATCAAAACAGATAAGTTCCCCTTGCCTACAGCGTCCATGCGTTTACAGAAATCGGCATACGACTCTTCATGAGCTGATTTCCATGCATGAATAGCCATATCTGCGTAATCTTTCCTCTTGAAGTAGTCACTTATTTTCTCTATGAAATTTATCATCTTCAAAGTCGTATTATCGTGTAAACAATTTGGCCAATTCTTCCGTGGACATACTTGCCAGTTTCGCCAACAACACATCCCTTGCAGAAGATTCTTCCAAGTTTAACAGCTTTGAGTTATTCTCCATCTGAATTTCCAGAGGGTAATGTTCAATGTATATTTGGGTGATTGCATGGTCGGAAGATGAATGCCCCATACTTTCAGAGATATAATCCATATCTACCCCTGCATTATGCAGGTTGGTGGCAAACGAGTGACGACACCATGTACCGGACGGACGGATGGACTTGTCCCAGTGCAGTGCTTCATGGCATATCTTGATGATGCGGTCTTTTACATTTGAGTTTTCTTGCATGGTGTATTTACGGCGCAGTTTTTCTGTTTCCGCACCTTTTAATATATGGGGAAAAACCAGACCCCCGAGTCGGAGGTGCCGCCACTTCGTCTAACACATATTGTAAAGGAGGATGATGGGAACTATTACCTCGGAACCGTCAGCACTTCTTCGGGAAGTTTTCTTTCGGTTGAAGTGAAAAGCTTTGCCATCTGTCTGATAATAGTAATTATCGTAAGTCAATCGTCCGGCATCAGCCATATTGAAGCCATTGCACAGGTACTGGGCAAGGAAAAGTCCCAATGAATAATGTGCGCGTTTCACATAGTCTTCCGACCAGTGTTCGGGGTATTTCTTCGAGACAAAAAAGATTGTAGAGTTCCGTCATCTGACTAACGTTCAAGAAACTCTGTTTGCGTTTCGCACTCTTGGGTATGCTTACAAGTCCTTCTTCTTCTTATTAGAGAAAGGGTAAGGAACATCTTTAAGGAAGCCCTCGTGTATGCACCGATTCCATACGGCACGGCAACAGCGCAGATAGATTCCTGCCGTAGTATCGCTGATTTTCCAATGATTGCCCCATTTTCATCTTTTACTCCATTGTGCATCCCATCTTTCCATTTCTGGATTTCTGCGGCACTGATACAGAATCCCTTAATTGCATCTGTTCCAAGAATCTTTCTGAATGATTTGAGCGAACACTCATAGCTCTCTGCTGTGGTAAAACGCATTCCACCGTCGTCTGTGCGTAGTTCGTGAATGACTTGCTCCCATACACTAACAAAGGATTGAGCCTTTGTTGTGTCCTCTTTAAATAGCCCCACTTCTTCGCCCATGATACATTGACGTACCATTTCAAATGTCAGGATGCCGCCCTTGTTCAGGTTCATCAAGAATATCTTTGTATTTGGGGGCAATGGTATCTTTCCATTCCTTTTGAAGTTTGTAGTTCTCGCTCTTGCATTTAGTCGCATTGCAGATGTCCGAAAACTTTTTCTCAGTAAAAGAACTTCCAACTGTAAGATAAAAGAACTTGCGGTCAATCGTGAAACGAAGAGATAATGGAAACTCACACGCATTCTTTCTGCGGGTACGTGAATCCAACACGATAGAGACAGAACAGTTACGCTCTTTGAAAAGAGACAATGACTTGGTTAATTTTTCCATTGCATTCATTGTTTATGTTCAACATAACCTCTGAATACAGCCGCTTTGCAATGTGAGGCGTACATATACAAAACGCTGCATATAACCACTGAGTCCCTATCCCTTGACGGATAAAAACATTGTCGTTATATGCAGCGGTGCAATCTCGTTGTCTTCTGTCGCTGACTGGTAACCGGGCTTCTGCTAATCGGTCTTAACCCCTGAAGCAACTCTCACGTATTGTTTGAAATAGAGTATCTTCCGACTAATACTCCCTCTACGCTTCGATTCATCGGAATGGGATGACCCTCCCACGATGGTTAGGCAAACTCACTTTTCCTTTTTATTTAGGAAAGAGCACATCTTGGTCATGGCTCGCCATAAATGCATTGCATTTGCAAAGTTACAACATTATTCTGTAAATCAATATACAAATGGAGTATATTTGAGTTTATTTAATTATTTAATCGTAAAGTGTCGTCACACTAACAAAACTTCGGGTAAAGATGCTACAGGATTGCATGGAGCATCATAGAAATTCTATGTGTAAAACACGGTCAACTCAAACAGTTTGTTTACGCATTGTTTACGCAAAGGCAAGAAAAAAGGAGTTGCGAATTTCGTAACTCCTTGATTTTGAAAGTGGACCAGCCTGGGCTTGAACCAGGGACCTCCAGATTATGAGTCTGTTGCTCTCTTGCATCTTGTTATTCAGCAAGTCCATTAGGTGTTCGTTGTCACGCGCATACACTTTGGTCAGCATGGTGTACGGACCGGTGGTAAAATGACATTCTACGATTTCCGGAATCTTCTGCAACTCGGCCACTACAGATTTGTACATAGAGCCTTTTTCCAGTTTGATGCCGACATACGTACATGTTCTGTATCCCAATGATTTCGGATTTACATGATAGCCTGAGCCTACGATGACACCCAAGTCAATCAATCTCTGCACACGTTGATGAATAGCTGCGCGTGACACTCCGCATTCGGCTGCTACGTCTTTGAAAGGGATGCGGGCATTCTGTGAGATAATCTCTAGTATTTGCCTGTCGAGGTTGTCTATTCTTTCCATAATAATAAATTGTAATTTCCAGTTGTTATCAAATAGTAAGCAAATATAGAGATTTATTTTAATTATTCTTCTTTTCCGAGAAGAAAAATAGGAAAAAGCAAAAAAAAGAGGGGCAATCACTTTGCACCTCTTTCCTTTTTCTATTTAGACAGAAAATTATTTCTTATCCTTCTCGATACTCAACAGTTCAACTTCGAAAATCAAAGTAGAGAACGGTTTGATCTGGCCGCCTGATTCTCTTGCGCCATAAGCAAGATCCTGCGGGATATAAAGTTCCCATTTAGAACCTACGGGCATCATGGTCAATGCTTCTGTCCAGCCTTTGATAACTTGGTTGGCACGGAAAGTAGCCGGTTCGTTACGTTTGTAAGAGCTATCGAATTCAGTACCATCGATCAAAGTACCTTTGTAGTTTACTTTCACTTTGCAAGTGTCGGCAGGAATTTCACCTTTACCTTCAGTGATAACTTTATATTGCAGACCGCTCGGAGTTGTTTTCACACCTTCTTTAGCTTTGTTGTCGGCAAGGAATTTTTCGTTTTCAGCTTTGTAATCAGCATATTTTTCTTCCAAAGCTTTTGTTTTGATAGCTTCCATAGCTGTACGAGTATAAGCCTGAGCAGCTTCCATAGACATTACGCCACCTTTTTCCAGCGTACCTGCGATGAAACCAGCCATGAAGTTGTCTTTGCTGATAGTTTTAGTAGAGTCACCGGCAAACAGTTCCTGATTGATGTTTTTTATCATACCGTTCTCGCCGCTGATTTGCTGACCGATTTGAATACCTGCCATGTAAGCAATGTCTTTTTTGCTGGTTTTGCTTACGCCGTCGTTCAAACCTTTGATGAATTCTGCCATATATGCAGTATCAACGTTCAAACGACCTGTCAGATAGCCTTTCAGACCTTGAGTCTGAGCCATACCGATAGAATAAGACAGTGAATCGAGGTCTGATTTCAGATTTGCTTTAGGAGCTTGAGCTGTACAAGAAGCAAGGCTTGCAGCAGCGGCGATTGCCATAAAAATACTAATTTTTTTCATTTTGCTTTGAAATTTTTATTTATAATACTTCAAGTAATTCTACTTCAAAAACGAGTGTGCTGTGAGGAGGAATCATTTCTCCGGCACCTCTTGCGCCATAGCCCAGGTCCGATGGGATATACAGTTTCCATTTAGCACCTTCCGACATCAGTTGCAGGGCTTCTACCCAACCTGGAATTACCTGGTTGACGCCGAATACGGCAGGTTCGCCACGCTGGATAGAACTGTCGAACAGGGTGCCGTCTACCAACGTGCCTTCGTAGTGGCATCTTACTTGGTCGGTCGCTTTCGGTTTTTTGCCTGTACCTTCATTGATAACCTCGTATTGCAATCCGCTGGGCAGTGTAACAATACCCGGTCTTTTTTTGTTTTCTTCGAGGAAAGCCTTTCCTTGTTCAATGGCGACAGCGCTCATTTTAGCTTCCAGTTCTTCGAAGTATTTGTTTACTATTTCGCGGGCTTCATTGTGGCTGATAGCCGTTTGATTACCTTCCAGTACGTCTCTGATTGCTTGTGCAAAATCATCTACTGCGAGACCTTGAATTCCCATACTTGATAAGTTTTGACCGATTCCAAGGCCAATAGCGTAACTAAATTTATCCATATAATGTTTTTTGTTGGCGATTGAAATGTATCACCTTCATGGTTTTAGCTTTCAATCAATTGCAAATTTATGAATCGCAAAAGTACGTGTTTTATTTGAATCATTTAGCATTTGGTATTTAAAAATTCTTATATCCGTGAAAGTTAACTGCTTTTCTTTAGATTATTTATTCTTTTGTTCCTGAGATTTAATCTCATTGATTCTAGTATTTGTGTATAGATTATAGTATATGTGATGCTAGTCTTTAGGCTACTTCAACTTAAATCCCCGCATTTTCGAAGCTAGATTATTAGGTGCAAAAGTTTTCTTTTATTCGATGATTCTGATTACATTTGTATATCTTAAAATGAACAGAAGGAGGAACGATTATGAAGAATCTGGTAATATTGACGGGTGCCGGTATGAGTGCCGAGAGTGGAATCAGTACGTTTCGTGATGCAGGCGGTCTGTGGGACCGGTATCCGGTGGAGCAAGTGGCTACTCCGGAAGGCTATCAGCGCGACCCTGCATTGGTGATAAACTTTTATAATGAACGCCGGAAACAGTTGTTGGATGTGACGCCGAATCGCGGGCATGAATTATTGGCGGAGCTGGAAAAGAATTTCAGAGTAACGGTGGTAACGCAGAACATTGATAATTTGCACGAAAGAGCCGGAAGCAGTCATATTATTCATCTGCATGGTGAACTGACAAAAGTATGTTCCAGTCGTGATCCTTATAATCCCCATTATATAAAGGAATTAAAACCTGAAGAATACGAGGTGAAACTTGGAGACAAGGCGGGAGACGGAACACAGTTGCGGCCTTTTATAGTTTGGTTCGGCGAGGCGGTCCCCGAAATTGAGACAGCTATTCAATATGTGGAGAAAGCGGACATTTTTGTAATTATCGGCACTTCGCTTAACGTGTATCCTGCAGCGGGATTACTTCATTATGTACCGCGGGAAGCAGAGGTGTATCTCATTGACCCAAAGCCGGTGGATACACATACTTCTCGTCCGGTACATGTGATTCAGAAGGGAGCTTCTGAAGGAGTGGCTGAGTTGAAACAGTTGTTGGGCGTTTAAAACCCTTTCCTGTCTTTATTCCAGTTCAGAGGTAAAAATATGATTATTCCGGAGCACTTCCGAAATTTCGAGTGCGGTGATGCCACTGCACTCGATTCTTAATATTTTTTCCCAATCCTCAAAGTCTACATTCCATTTGTCGATTTGGGGATATTGTGCCAGAAGTTTCTCGATGCGTTTGATGTCGCATTTTCTGGTGATAGAAGTTCGAAAAATCAGAATCTTATTTTCCATGTCTTTTAGAGTTTTATTGATGTGAACGGAACTCTCGAATGGTCATATTGAAATATTGTCTGAAGTTGCGGCTTAATAGTGAAAGGCTGCTAAAACCGCATAGACGGGCAATTTCGGTGGCAGAAAGTTCCTTGTTCCTCTTTAATAATTGTGCTGCTTTTTTCAATCCGGGTGCGTTTGATATAATCTGTGGGAGTTTCTCCTGTCAGAATAGTAAATACGCGATGGAAGTGGAAAGGTGAAAAACAGGCGATGCCTGCCATTTTCTGTAATGGTAGTGGCTGGTCTATGTTGTTATGGATGTAGTCGGTGACTTTGTTTATCCGTAACAGGTATTCTTGCTTATTTAATTCTTTCGTTTCCATATCTTTTTGCAAAGTAAAGGATAATAATTGCCGGAGAACTATCCTATTTTGCTAACTTCTCCGGCAGCTGGCAATTATCTTTTTTGTCCTATATAGAATACATAACCATAATATTCTTTATACTTGTCATACAGACTCTGCTCATGCCGTTGCCCGGCAATGAGGTCTGCGGCTGCGGCATTTCCCGAGTATTCCTTCAAAAAAGCTTCCTGGGCCGGGAACTGGGGAGCATAGAAATGTTCTGTCCAACAGTTCTCCGGTAAAATGAAATGGGCTGTCAGTGTATAGCCGGCTTTCTCCATTTGTGCTATTTTTGTCGGGATAGTATCAATTTCCGGGTAATTGGCGAGCCAGAAGTCTTCTATTTCGGCAGGGCGTTCCGGGGTAAACCAGGAGGCTTCTGTTACGGCGATGAATCCGTCCTTTTTCAGGAATCTGTTCCATTCGTTCATGCCACGTTCGAATCCTATATTATAGATAGCGCCTTCGGACCAGATAAGATCGAGTTCTTCGTTTTGAAACGGCAGATTGTCCATTGAGCCGACAATGCCTTTTACTCTGTTTTCGCAATGGGTATTTGCTGCATTTCTGTTGAAGAACTCTATAAAATCGGGGAAAAGGTCGATGCCTGTAATCTGTCCTTTTGTATAGTTAGCTAATACCATTGTCTGTCCGCCTGTACCGCAGCCAATATCGGCGATTTTGGCTTCGTCAGACAGTTCGTTGATGAAACTTACGGCTTTTTGTGTGACTTCGGGACTTCCGGGACCTTGGCGTTCTAATAACTTGAAGTAATTACATATCATTGTGAAATCGAAATCGTGGATTGATTTTAAATCGTTACTCATTGTTTTTTAATGTTTTAGGTGTACGCCAAATGAATGCATACAATGATGCCCGACTCATTCGACTATACAAATTGTTTTAAAATTCAGATAATAGAATATAACTCTGACATGACTATGTCAGAGAAAACATAAGGGATAATCTGTAGTGAGAGGAAGACTAACAGATTATTTACAGAACGGAATCCTTACGGAATGAAAATGAGTTAAACATCCAATTTTTCTTTTAGTTCGTGGCAAAGATATGTTTTTTAGAGATAAACGTCCGTAAATTCTATAAAGAAAAATACTGTAAACGTGCATTTTAGCAAGAATCGTCAAGTGTATTTTTAGTACTTAGTCGAATAAATGATATAAAAAGGCTATGTATTGAAGTAATAATTAAGTATTATTTGTATTTTTGTAACTTGAAATCTAATTATATATTACATGAAAAGAAGCTTTATCTTTCTCTTGGGCCTTTTGTGTATTATAATGGTGGAGGCTAAAAACCATTACTTTAAACATCTGGGAGTTTCTGACGGATTATCTCAGGTTTGTATATTTTCAATTTATCAAGATGAGTTGGGTGCAGTATGGTTAGGCACTTCGGAGGGATTAAACAGATATAATGGTAAAGATGTAAAAATATTCCGTCCTTCGCAGGGAAATGAAGGTCTGACGAATAATGAGATCAATAAACTGTGTGGAGATAAAAAAGGAAGAATATATATTCGTTCGGGTAATGACTTGATAAAATTTGAACTTTATAAAGAACGGTTTACCTGTTTACTTCGGAATGATGTAAGAAATCTTTTCTGTAAAGAAGATACGTTGTGGGTTAGTTGCAAATCTGGTATCTATTATTATACAGCTGAAAGTTCAGAATTGACTTTTTTCACGAAATTACAGGGAGGAGTAGGTGCGGAAGGTATGATATATGTCGATAACGATTTTATATGGGTTGCTACCAATCATCTAGTTGCTATTTCGCGCAAAAATCCAAAGCAACAAAAGATACTAGCTTCATTCGACAGAGGTAGCCAATGTATTTCAGGAGATAGTGCGGGTAATATATGGGTAGGTACCTGGAACGGTTTGTATAAAATCTCCGCCAATAGGGAAATGACACGTTATATAAATTCTTCAGACAAAGGAGAATTGTCGGATAATCAGATTCGATGTGTATTGGAAGATGACTTCAAACATATATGGGTAGGTACTTTTCGCGGACTTGATTGTTATGATCCTACAATTGATAAATGGGAGCATTATACACGTTATGGTGATTCTCCAAACACCTTGAGCCACCACTCCGTTTTATCTCTCCACAAAGATATGCAAGGTAATATTTGGGTAGGAACTTATTATGGAGGTGTAAATGTCTTTAATCCGAGTAAGACTAGTAATCATTTTTACTATGCAGAGCCGTTGCAGGAAGACTGTTTGAGTTTTCCTGTCGTTGGAAAGATGGCGGAGGATAGTAGTGGAAGATTGTGGATTTGTACAGAGGGAGGAGGATTGAATTGTTATAATGCAGATACTGGGATATTTACTCGGTATCAACATCGGAAAGGTGATGCGAGTAGTGTGGGTAGTAATAATCTCAAGTCAATATTCTATCGAAAAGAAAATGAACGGCTATATGTTGGTGCTCATCTTGGGGGAATATTTGTGTTGGATCTGAAATCGAATAAAGGACATACGCTTCATAATATAGTAGGTGATCCCACATCATTACCGCATGAGATAGTGAACGATATTCAAGAGTATAAGGATGGGCTTGCTTTATTAACACAGGGAGGGGTTGCTTTTATGGATCCGGTGACTGAGAAATTTTCACCACTCTCGAATGATGTAAATGTCCGGAAGCTATTGAATAAAAGATATGCTTTTGAAACGTTCCTGATTGATAGTCGACAACGTATGTGGTTGGCATCGGTTAATGGAGGTGTTATTTGCGTGGATTTGCCTTCATCAAAAATAACTGAGTATGCAATGGATACTAATAATCCTTCTTCAATAGGACGATTTAAAGTTGTCCATATTTTTGAGGACAGTAGAGGAAGTGTATTCTTTTGTACGATAGGATCGGGTATATATGAATATCAAGAAGGGGAGCAATCATTTAAGTCATACAGTACCTCGAATCAATGTCTGCCGAGTGATTATTGTTATTATATCTGTGAATCTGTTGAAGATCATCGTTTATTTATTCTTCATGGAAAAGGACTTTCTATTTTTAATAGAGAGAAAGGAGAAGTTGAAAATACCTATCACCTGTTTAATCAGACTTATAGTCAGGGATCTGCTTTGTATCTAGATAAGAATGGAACTCTTTTTATTAGCGGTACTAATGGCTTGGCTTTATTCCAGAAGCAATCTTTATATGCTTTACCTTCCAAGAATCTTTTGAATTTTGATAAATTGTTTATTTTCAATGAAGAAATTTGTCCTAATGACCAGTCTGGTATTTTGACTATACTGGCGAAGACATCGGATATTTATTTAAGCTATAAACAAAATAATATAACTGTTGAATTTGCATCCTTTAATTATAATAATGATCGTAACCGTTTATTTGAGTATCGTTTAGAAGGATTTGATAAGGCTTGGACTCAAACCACTGGTACAACAATAACTTATACGAATTTACCTCCTGGTGAATATATACTTAGAGCCCGTCCATTAGCTGGTAAAGAAAATCTGGATGAGGAAGTTCATTTGAATATACATGTTTCTGCTCCTTTTTATGCCACTGTCTGGGCCTATTTTTTCTATCTTCTATGTTTGCTAGGGGTGATGATTGCATTTATTCGTTTCAAAACTCGTCAGGCTGCTTTAAAGTCCTCTTTGGAGTTTGAAAGAAAGGAAAAAGAGAGGATTGAAGAACTGAATCAAGTAAAATTGCGCTTCTTTACTAATATTTCTCATGAATTTCGTACCCCATTAACACTTATTCTGGGGCAAATTGAGGTATTGATGCAGATGGATTTGGGCACAACTATTTATAACCGTATCCTTCGCATTTATAAAAATGCATGGTATATGCGGAATCTGATATCAGAATTGCTTGATTTTCGTAAACAGGAACAAGGTTATTTGAAACTTAAGGTTGAAGAACAGAATCTGGTCACATTTACGCGACAGATTTATATGTGTTTCTATGAGTATGCACAAAAAAAAGAGATTACGTATCGTTTTGATAATGTAGAAGAAACAATTTCTGTCTGGTTTGATTCAAAACAATTACAGAAAGTTATTTTTAATTTATTGTCGAATGCTTTTAAGTATACATCCAATAAAGGAAGTATAAGGGTAGAGGTAAGAATGCTTGCTTCTCAAGCGATTGTGTCGGTATGTGATACAGGAGTCGGCATTCCGGAAGAACATATTTCAAAGATTTTTGAGAGATTTTATCAAACAGATAATTCTTCTTCGTTCACATTAGGAACGGGCATCGGATTGGCGTTGGCAAAAGGAATAATGAATATGCATCATGGAAAGATTGATGTAGAAAGTACTGTGGGAAAAGGTACTAAATTCACGTTATCTCTTCCTTTGGGAAATCGTCATTTTAGTGATGAAGAAATGGCTACTGTAGAAAGTAGAGAGTCAGTAATTATTTCCGAGGCGGTTCCTATGCTTCCCTTTGAACAAATAATGGATGTGGAAGAAGAAAAAACGAAAGTACAAGAGAATATTAAGGAAGAAGATAAACCCATTATTCTTTTGGTAGATGATAATGAAGAATTGTTGTCTATGCTGGAAGATCTGTTTTTGCCGATATATAAGGTATATATTGCACATGATGGACGTGAAGGATTGGAAATGGCACGACAAATTCAGCCGGACTTGATTATAAGTGATGTGATGATGCCTGAAATGTCTGGTAAAGAATTATGTTATAAGATTAAAACCAATGTGGAACTTTCTCATATTTCTGTGGTTTTATTAACGGCTCAGACTTCTGTTGAGTATGTTGTGGAGGGGTTAATGTTTGGTGCAGATGATTATGTAACGAAACCATTTAATGTAAAAGTATTGATTGCTCGTTGTAATAATCTGATTAAAAATAAAAAACGTTTGATAGCACATTACGCAGGCAAGACCATTACGGAGTCTCCGGTAACAGAAGCTATAAATGAAAGAGATAAGGAATTATTAGCGAAATGTGTGAATATTATTAAGGAGAACTTTGAAAATCCTGCTTTTGATGTTACTGCTCTTGCTTCCGAACTCTGTGTGGGACGTAGTAAACTATATATGCAATTCAAACAAATGACCGGATTGACTCCGAATGAGTTTATTCTAAAAATAAAGTTGGATGAGGCAATGTCTTTATTGAAGAACCATCCGGAATTAAATATCTCGGAGATTTCTATACGGTTAGGGTTTTCTTCTCCACGTTATTTCAGTAAATCTTTCAAAGCATTTTTTGGGGTCGCTCCGCAAACTGTAAGAAGTAGGAAGAAAGAATAATGTGTTTTTCATCTACTATCAAATTATACATGACATCCACTAATATTGTACACAAGGAGTCCTATTAATTATGGAAAGAGGCTAAAATGTGACCAAATCTTCCATTTTAGGTGTTCATTTTTTCCATGTGGATTCATGCGTCTGTTTTTTGCAATATTTGTATTTATAGGTATTGTGTTTCTCCTCTACTTTTACATCGCTTTAATTTAGTTTTAGTACATAAAATCAAAAAAGTTAATTAAACAAGTATGAAGGGCAAAAAAAATATGGAAATAAAATTTTTATAATTACTGAAAATCAGACCAATGCATTAAGAGAAGAAATTAATATGGCTGATTATAAAAAAAACGGTAATAGATGTGGCGGCTATGACCGATGAAATATGAGAAGATTTCAAGCAATCAAAGACTTCTAATTATACTCATTATAATATAACTTATCACATGAAAAGCAAATTAATAACATTATTCTTACTATTAGTTACTATTGGTTCGATAACCTCCGCTCAGGGAATTAAAGAAGAAATCTCTTTAAAATATGGAGCAACGAATGAGGGGAAGCGACAGGATCCTGCAATGCAAAAATTCCGGGATAATCGTTTGGGAGCCTTTATTCATTGGGGATTGTATGCCATTCCTGGGGGTGAATGGAACGGAAAAATGTACGGTGGGGCTGCTGAATGGCTGAAAAGCTGGGCAAAAGTACCTGCTGATGAATGGCTGAAACTGATGGACCAATGGAACCCTACGAAATTCGATGCAAAGAAATGGGCAAGAATGGCTAAAGAGATGGGAGCTAAGTATGTAAAGATAACAACGAAGCATCATGAAGGTTTCTGTTTGTGGCCGAGTAAATATACTCAATATACGGTAGCGAATACTCCTTATAAAAAAGACTTGTTGGGCGAAATGGTAAAAGCCTACAACGATGAAGGTATTGATATACATTTCTATTTTTCAGTGATGGATTGGAGCCATCCGGATTATCGTTACAGTATAAAATCTGAAGAAGATAGTATTGCGTTCAGCCGTTTTCTGGAGTTTACAGACAATCAATTGAAAGAACTGGCCACACGTTATCCTACAGTGAAAGATTTCTGGTTTGATGGTACATGGGATGCAAGTATTAAGAAGAATGGTTGGTGGACAGCTCATGTGGAACAAATGCTGAAGGAGATGCTTCCGGGGGTTACTATTAATAGCCGTCTGCGTGCCGATGATAAAGGAAAACGTCATTTCGATAGTAATGGTCGTTTGATGGGAGATTATGAATCAGGTTACGAACGTCGTTTACCTGATCCAGTAAAAAGACCTTAAGGTTACCCAATGGGATTGGGAGGCTTGTATGACTGTACCCGAAAATCAATGGGGATATCATAAAGACTGGTCATTGAGTTATGTCAAAACTCCGATTGAAGTACTTGATCGTATTGTACATGCTGTTTCTATGGGAGGAAATATGGTTGTAAACTTTGGTCCTCAAGCAGATGGAGATTTTCGTCCGGAAGAAAAAGCTTTGGCGACTGCTATCGGCAAATGGATGAATCGTTACGGAAAGGCCGTTTATGCTTGCGATTATGCCGGATTTGAAAAACAGGATTGGGGATATTACACACGCGGTAAAAATGGTGAAGTGTATATGGTGGTATTCAATCAACCATATAGTGAACGTTTGATAGTAAAAACCCCGAAAGGAATTTCAGTTGAAAAAGCTTCTTTATTAGATACTAACGAAGATATCAAAGTTGTTGAAACAGCTCGTAACGAATATAATGTATCTGTTCCTAAGAAGAATCCGGGTGAACCTTATGTAATTCAGCTTAAAGTTCGTGCAGCTAAAGGAACAAAAAGTATTTATCGAGATGCTTTAACATAAATCAAAAGAGGATTGTAATATGAAGTTCAAATTTACATTCATTTTGTTAGTATTGATCGGGCAGTTTTTTCTCTCACTGCCCGGGAAGTGACCTCTTTCAATGAAGGATGGCTATTCAAACGCGGGCCTTTTTCGGAAGACCCAGTAAAAGTTGTTGCTCAATGGGAGGGGAAATGGGAAACTGTAAACTTGCCTCATACCTGGAACGCTAAAGATATGCAGGTAAAAGCTGATGCTTTCTATGAAGGAGTTGGTTATTACAGGAAAAAACAATTCTTTAATGAAGAATTGAAAGGGAAGCGTGTGTTTCTTCGGTTTGAAGGTGTGGGCGCAAACACCGAGGTATATGTTAACAGTAAGCTTGTAGGAACCCATAAAGGAGGTTATAGTGCTTTTGCTTTTTGAGATAGGAACAGCTTTGAAATTTGGAGCTGAGAATGAGATCATGGTAAAAGCTGATAATACCGCACGACCGGATGTTATTCCGGTGAATCATAGCCTTTTCGGAGTGTATGGAGGTATTTATCGCCCGGTATGGCTAATTATTACTGAACAAAATAATATAACAGTTACCGATTGTGCTTCTCCAGGTGTTTATATTACTCAGAAAAATGTTTCGAAACGTTCTGCAGATATTACTGTAAAAGTAAAATTAGACAATGGCAGCCTTACTCCTGCGAATTTAGTACTTGAAAATACTCTCTATACCCAAGAAGGAAAGAGAGTTGCTTCACATCGCCTTCCTTTGGAATTAACTCCTCAAGGAACGCAAACTTATTTTTCAACTTTTAAATTAAACAAACCTCATCTTTGGCAGGGACGTAAAGATCCTTATTTGTATAAGGTCGTTTCACGTTTGGTATCAGAAGGAAAGGTTATTGATGAAGTTATCCAGCCTTTGGGTGTTCGTAAGTTTGAGGTTGTTGCTGGTAAAGGATTTTATCTGAATGATGAGAAATATCCGATGTATGGTGTAACTCGTCATCAGGATTGGTGGGGATTAGGAAGTGCTTTAACTAATAAAGAACATGATTTTGATTTAGCACAGATAATGGACGTAGGGGCCACAACTGTCCGTTTCGCCCATTATCAACAATCAGATTACCTGTATTCCCGTTGTGATTCTTTGGGATTGGTTATTTGGGCTGAAATCCCTTTTGTGAATCGGGTGACAGGATATGAAGCCGAAAATGCACAGTCTCAGCTTCGTGAGTTGATTCGTCAGAGTTTTAATCACCCTTCTATCTATGTTTGGGGGTTACATAATGAGGTATATCAACCTCACGAATATACAGCCGGGCTGACGCAGGCACTTCATAATCTTGCCAAGACAGAGGACCCGGATCGTTATACTGTAGCTGTCAATGGTTTCGGACATGCTGAACATGCAGTGAATCAGAATACAGATATTCAGGGGATGAACCGCTATTTCGGATGGTATGAGAAGAAGCTACAAGATATTGAACCATGGGTGAAAGGATTGGAAGAAAAGTACCCGTGGCAAAAACTGATGTTGACGGAATATGGTGCTGATGCAAATCTGGACCATCAGACAGAATATCTCGGTGATGCATTGAATTGGGGAAAACCTTTTTATCCGGAAACATTCCAGACTAAAACGCATGAATATCAATGGAGTGTTATTTCGAAACATCCTTATATCATTGCTTCTTATCTATGGAATATGTTTGATTTTGCTGTGCCGATGTGGAGCCGTGGCGGTGTACCTGCCCGTAACTTGAAGGGGTTGATCACTTTTGACCGGAAAATCAAGAAGGATTCTTATTATTGGTATAAAGCCAACTGGAGCGAGGAGCCTGTATTGTATTTGACGCAGCGCCGAAATGCGGATCGTGAGCGGAAACAGACCTCTGTGACAGTTTATTCTAATATTGGTACTCCTATAGTATATCTTAATGGTAAAGAATTGACAGGCATTCGCAAGGGATATACTGATGTGCATTATGTTTTTGATAATGTAACACTGGAACAAGGTAAAAATGTAATAAGAACCGTTGCAACACATAACGGAAAAGAATACACGGACGAAATTGAATGGAATTATACAGGAGAAAAGAAACGCAATGCTGACTCGCGTGAGAATAAGAACGAACATGCTGGTTGGTAATTGCTTGTTTAGAATATATAAAACAATATTGTTGAATCTTTAAATATGAAAGCCTATGTGAAACTATGATCTTACATCAATTCGAAAAACACTTAGAATTAAAAATGTTATGGAAAAAAAAACATCTAAATTACTTATGGAATACAAGAAATTTTATTTATTAATTATCGTATGCCTCTTTTCTATAGGAATATTCGCTCAGAGCGGTACGGAGAAGATTAGCATTTCGTTTAGTAAAATACCTTTAAAAGAAGCTATGGCAAGAGTAGAGAAGGCTTCGGGGTATTTGTTCTCTTATGATGCGACTGAAATAAATGCAGAACAATTGGTAAGTCTGAACTGCAAGAATGAAGAAGTGCGTCTGGCGCTTCGTAAAATGTTTGAACCGACTAATATTACATTCAAATTTCAGAATAAACAAATCGTGTTGGCTCTTTCTTCTAAAGACGCGTTGACTTCTAAAAAAGGAACTACTAAAACTGTTACAGGTACCGTTTCCGATGGAGCAGGGGAGCCTATTATCGGTGCCACAGTAATAGTAAAAGGTACTATTAACGGTGTATTAACCGATATGGATGGTAAATACACTATTAAAGCAAGAGAAGGGGAAGTTTTGGAATTCCGTTATATTGGTTATAATAGTGTTGAACAGAAAGTAAAGGATAAAAGTGTTATCAACATTGCTATGGCGGAATCGAATGTAAATTTGGATGACGTTGTTGTCATTGGTTACGGTTCACAGAAGAAAGAAAGTGTAGTATCTTCTGTGAATACAATGAAACCTGCAGAGATTGCTATACCAACGCGTAGTTTATCAAATACGATTGCTGGGCAGGTTGCTGGTGTGATTGCTATTCAGCGTTCTGGAGAACCGGGAAATGATGATGCCGATTTTTGGATTCGTGGTCAAAGTTCGTACGCTGGTGGTACGAGTCCATTGGTGTTGGTGGATGGTGTTCCTCGTAGCATGAATGATCTTGATACAGATGAAATTGAGACATTTACTGTCTTGAAAGATGCCGCTGCCACTGCTGTATATGGTTCTGAAGGTGCTAATGGTGTAGTTTTGATTACAACAAAACGTGGGCGTGCACAAAAACTATTATTACTTTCAACGCACAATATAGTATTGCTACTCCTACCCGTATGCCGGAGTTGATGAACTCTTGGGATTATTTATCAATGTGGAATGAAGCGTCTTGGAATGATGCTGGTAATCCTAATTGGGATAGTTATATGCAAAATAGTGCTCCATACAGTGCCGAAGCATTGGCAAGGTATCGGGATGGAGTTGATCCGGATTTATACCCGAATTCTATTTGGACCGACTTATTATCTAATAACACGCAGAATCAACGTTATACAGTAAATCTGCGAGGAGGTTCGGAAAAAACTAAGTTCTTTGTATCAGGAGCTTATTATAAGGAAAATGGTATGTTTAAATCGAATCCATTGGATGACTACAATGCCAATATCGGATTGGAACGTTATAATTTGCGCTCCAATGTAGATATGGATATTACTCCGACGACCAAACTTTCCGTTGATATGAGTGGACAATACAGAACTCAAAATAACCCCGGAAATTCTTCTGACCAGATTTTTAAACATATCATACTTTTCCCGACTCATTTGGTACCTTTTACATGGTCGGACGGGACTGCTGCAGTTTGTGATACAGATGCAGACGGACGTTATAATCCTTATAACCTGCTTAACTACTCCGGTTATTCTAAGAAATGGTCTGTAGCAATGCAAACCAAGGCAACTTTAAGACAAAAGCTCGATTTCATTACGAAAGGACTGTCTGTTCAAGGTAGTATAAGTTTCGATGCAGGTTTCAGTTCTACTCTAGCCCGTTCGACGAGTCCGGATAAATATACAGTTAAAGGTAGAGATGAAAACGGTCAGCTTATAAAGACATTATTTGCAGAAGGTAGTCCTCTTGGAGAAGCATCTGTAAGTACAAGCAGTGGTACAAAGAAGATCTATATTGAAGCGCAGTTGAATTACGAACGAACTTTTGCCAAGAAGCATGCTGTTACGGGAACTTTTGTGTACAATCAAAAAGAAACTCAATACCAAGGTTCCAGAAATTCGAGTGGAGCACAAACTGTCGGTGGCTTGCAACTGTTGCCTTACCGCAAGCAGAATATTGTAATGCGTGGTACCTATGCATACGACGGTCGGTATATACTGGAAGCCAGTTTTGGTGCGACAGGTAGTGAAAATTTTGCTCCGGGTAATCGTTGGGGTGTGTTCCCTGCAGTAGGTGCTGCTTGGAATGTTCATGCTGAGAAATTTATGCAGAAGGAAAACGTCTTGGATATTCTTAGTAAATTGCGTTTAAGAGCTTCTTATGGTCTTACAGGAAATGACAACACAGGAAGTTCCCGTTTTGTATATAGAGAACTATTGACTAATAGCGGTAGCCAGAATATCGGTCTGAATCCGGGAACAAACGGCGGTCCTACAACTTCTATAGGTCGAATTTATGAAAATACATTTGCTGCTCCATACATTAGCTGGGAAATAGAGAAGAAAAGTAATTTCGGTATTGATATGGGATTATTCCGTGGTCGTGTTGATATCACTGCTGATTATTTCTATAATCGACGTGAAGATATTTTAATTCAGCGTGTAACTATTCCTACGGCTACCGGTTTCCGTGTAAATCCATGGCAGAATTTTGGTGTCACGACTAATGAAGGTTTTGATGCTAGTATTACAGTTAAGCATAACATCGGAAAAGATTGGGTTCTTTCAGCCAGAGGTAATGTAACATACGCTGTTAACAAGATTGTCGAAAAGGATGAGATTCCGCAGGCTTATCCATGGCTTGCTCAAACGGGCACTTCTATCGGAACAAATAAAATATATGTCGCAGAAGGGTTATTTACGAATCAGGATTTTATTATTACTGAAAAGTCTGATGGTAGCTACAATTATAAGCTGAAAGACGGAATAGCCACTTATGCTGCCGACGTGAAACCCGGTGATATCAAATACAAAGACTTGAACGGTGATGGTGTTATTAACGATAATGACCAAACTTATTATAGTGGTATCTATCCAAATAACCCGCAGCTTGTTTACGGTTTCGGACTTAATGTGCAATATAAAGGTATCTATGCTGGTGTATTCTTCCAGGGAGTAGATAAAACATCTGTCAACTTGAAAGCTAATACAAGTTACTTTGTTCCGTTTGCTAATGGAAAAGACCAGTCTTCTGCACGTGTGCAAGCTGCCGATCACTGGAGGGCAAGTGATCCCAACAATATGAATGTATTATATCCTCGTTTGCATACCAATGAATATAGTAATAATACGCTGAATAGTACATGGTGGTATAGAAACGGAAGTTTCCTTCGCCTGAAGAATGTGGAACTTGGTTATCAGTTTGATAAGAAATTGGTTCAGAGATGGAAAATGCAGAACCTTCGTGTATATGTGCAGGGAAGCAATCTTGCCGTATGGGATCACGTGAAAATGTGGGATCCGGAAATTGGAAACAGTGGTGCACGATATCCGATTAACGCTACTTGGACTTTCGGTCTTGATGTGACTTTTTAACCAATAATCAATTATAAGAATAATTATGAATATTATAAAAACAATATGTACAGCAACCGCCGTTTTATTGGCAGGTATGTTGACCTCTTGCTCAGATTATCTGGATGTTTCTAAAGAACTTGCTAAGAATCTGGACAAAGAAGAAGTTTTTTCCAAAGCTAAATATATCAAACAATGGTATGCGGAACTTTATCAAACCTGTCCGAATTATTCGGAAACAGGTTTGGATGTGCAAGGTTCAAATGGAACTGTTAATGCGCAAGCTATCTATTCTGGAGAAATTGTTTGTGCTCATCCTAATGTACTGAAATTCGGACAGAATACTTTTACCCCTAGTAGTACCACTCACAACCGTTGGTGGAATTGCTATAAACAAATTCGCCAGGCAATGATCTTTTTTGGATATGGCGCCTGAAAGCATAGGTGATCCGATCAATGCTGACGGTTATATTTCAGTGGAAGAAATGCGGCGTTATAAAGCGGATGTTACTTACTTACTTGCTTATAATTATTTCTTGCTGTTTGAATTTTATGGACCTACGCCTATTATTCCCGAGACTGCTGATCCTTCGGATGAAAACCTTGATTATGCACGTGCATCTGTGGATGAAATGGTAGGGCACATTGATCAATTATTGGAATCTCTCATAAGCGGTGAATATAGAGATGACCTGCCTGAAACGATTAAGACAGGAACAGGGGATGATTCCAGCCATGACAATAGTATGTATAATCTTCGCGAAATCCTGCGTCCTACAAAAGCGGCAGCTTTAGCATTACGTGCACGTTTGTGGGTATATGCAGCTTCTCCTCTGTTTAATGGAGGTTATCAGGAGGCGTTAACTCTGACAAATCATGATGGAAAGCGTTTGTTTCCCGATCGCGATGCCAACAAATGGCAAACTGCCAAAACGCATCTTGAAGCTCTGTTGAGATTTGCAGACTCAAAAGGTATGGGCCTGTATTATTCCAAAGATAAAGATCCTCATGCATCAATCTATGAATTGTTCCAATATTATAACGATGAGATTCTTTGGGCTAACGGAAATAACGATTATAATGATGGCGTCACCGCTAAAATGGAAGCTCGTACGATTCCCGGAGACATCCCTAGCGGTATGGGTAATGTAGGTTTTTACCAGAATATTGTAGACTTGTTCTTTACAAACAGTGGGTTGGATATCAATGAAGACCCTGATTATAATGAAAACGGATTCACGGACTGGGCAAATATTTGTAATGAGAAAAAACATGTCGACAAGCATATCTTCAATATGTACATTAATCGCGAACCCCGTTTCTATGCGGATGTTACATACGAAGGAAAGAGTTGGCATATACAAAGAAGCGGTTATGCGGATTGGGGAGCCTATTTCAGTAAGGGTGGTGCAGCCTATAGAGATAATACAATGCATGCACGCGCCGGTTATCTGCTCTATAAATTTAATAACCGCTCGTTGCTGAAAGAAGGATCAAATCCTACGGACTGGGGACGCCCGTGGATTTATTTCCGTCTGGCAGACTTCTATTTGTACTATGCAGAAGTATGTAATGAGATAAATCCGAATGATGCAAATATTATCAAATATTTGGATTTGGTACGTGAACGTGCCGGCATTCCCGGATATAAGGATCTGGCTACGAAGGCTGCGCCTTATGGAAAGAACATTATAGGAAATCAAGAATTACAACGTGAGGCTATCTACCGTGAGCGTATTATTGAAATGTTGGGAGAAGGAAACTATTATTTTGACATGCATAGATGGATGCGTGCTGGATGGTCGCAAGATGAGACTACCGGTAAATGGATCAAAGATAATGAAGATAAATTATTGATACGTTACGGTATGGACATCGATAAAGCATCAGTGAAAACGTACAATAGTGCTAAAAACACTGGCATTGAATTTTATGATAAAATCGGTGAAGGTTCATTTTATAACCGTATTGTAGTGGACAGATATCCATGGTCAAAAGCTATGTTACTTTATCCTGTACCTTACAATGAAATGCAGAAGAGTGAATTGACGGTTCAAAACCCGTTGTGGAATTAATCGTAATGACAATTTGATAAACAAAGGCAGAGACCGGTCTCTTTTGTACCGACTTTGCCTTTGCTTTACACATTATCCATAGTGGACTACCTTTAATATAAGTTCTAACATAAATAAGTTAACGTAAAATATCGAAATAAGGTCATGAAAAATACAAAAATACGTATCATAAAAAGGCCAATGGTATAAGTTGAAGGTAATCTTATTATCTTTACTTTACCCTTGTTTAAGTTACTCATGTAGTAGTGACAGCGCAAGTCCGGCTATTCCTGATGATTGGCTTACTATTTCTACAGAGTCCGTGAGTTTCTCTTATGAGGGAGGGACAGAAAATCGTAAGTTCGTATTGGGGCAAGGATTGGATATGAACCAGATAACCTCTACTTTAAGTAATAAGGGAGACGACTGGTTGACTGCCCTTGTTGAAAATGGTAAAATGACGATTATATGCGAACGTTCTTTCACAGAGAGAGTCAGAAGTTCTGTGTTGACATTGATGTATGATGACAATCATAAATGTAATATCACAATTTCTCAAGAAGCAGCTCCCAGTTCTGCTGACAAATTGATAAAAGTAATTGGCGGCGAGGCCACTTCTGAGGAAACGCAAGGTAAAGATACAGACAAAAATCCGTTGACCTTAGAGATGTCCTATGATGGAAATAAGAAAACATATTTTAATTCCGCTTTCGGACAGGTTTCGTATCCGTTTTCTATCAGATATGAATTGGAGAAGGGGCATACACTGAACAGCATCGTCTATACTCCACGCACTGACTCTGGAAACAAATGGGGCTCATTCGATCAATTTACAGTGGAAGTTTCGACAGCCGACAAGCCGGATGATTTTGTGAAAATAGGTGATTATGCAAGAGGTAATGGGGTGCATACGCCATTTACCATAAAGTTGTCATCACCTGTGGAAGATGCTAAATTTGTTCGTTTTATCATAACTAAAGCCTATGAGGATAGAGTAAGTTGTGCTGAGATGGAATTTTATGAAGCTAGTAGTAATAAATTTGATCCAGCTGCAATTTTTGCTGATAATATGGGTTTACAGCTTAAAGCTGGCGTGACAGAAAAGCAGATTAAGCAAATCCCTAATGAATATTTGAAAGAATTGGGACTTGCTTTGCTGAGTGGAAACTATGAGTCTGCTTATCGACTGGCGGATTATCGTCCTTATCAGAATCCTGCAGTAATGGCTACAAGGAATAAGACATCCAAATATAGCTTGAGAGATAATCCGACTGGAATTTATGCAAAAGCTGATGAAACTTTGGCTGTATTTGTCGGTGACATTTATGAAGGTGGTAAAGTTTCAATGCTTATTCAAGATCTGAACGGCGGTTACAACAATTCGAAAACCTATGAGTTATCAGAAGGATATAATGAGATAACAGTAGAGGTAGGCGGTTTGATTTATATTTTGAATCATGTAAATGATGACATTCCTCTCCGGCTTGAAGATGCTGATAATGACCAGAAAAGGAATATTGAGGCAAAGACGGTAAAAGTACATTTTGCGAATGGAAAAGTAAACGGTTATTTTGATATTCAGAAAAACAAGGAAAGTGATTGGGCTCAGATTCGCGACAATGCAAAGTATCAGGAGATAGATGTCCTGGGAGAATACTCACATTTGACGTGGAGAATATCTGACTTCAAAAAGTACAATACAGAGATAACGAAGACTATTGAAAATTTGGATCGTCTAGTATATTTGGAGGAAGAGTTTATGGGACTTGTTAAATATGATAAGATGTTCAATAACCGGATGCATTTTTCTATTGACTACAAGGCAAAGAGTCCGAACGCATCAGATTATCGTACAGTTTATAATGCCGGTGATTATTATGCGGAACCGTTCTGTAAACCAGAAAATTTTCCGACCCGTTGTTGGGGACCTGCGCATGAAGTAGGTCATTGCAATCAGACACGTCCGGGGCTGAAATGGTCCGGTTTGACTGAAGTTTCCAATAACATTATGTCGCTTTTTATACAGACATCATTCGGCCGTCCTTGCAAGTTGTTGGTTGACGGATGTACGTTGAAAGATGAGAAGGATCAGACATTGGGAACGTATAATAATATTTATCAAGGCGCTACGTCATTGATAGTGGATGGTAAACGTCCTCATTGTCTTCCTGGTATTGCAAATATTACTCGTGAAACTCAACTTGTACCATTTTGGCAGCTCAAACTGTACATGATAGATGTATTGGAAAAAACTGATTTTTATCATAGGTTGTATGAGTACTTCCGTACTCATGAGAGCCCGAGTGACAAGGGTGAGAATCAAGGTATGAACCAGCTGGATTTTGTACGTCAGGTATGTGATATTTCAGGATTGAATATGCTCGATTTCTTTGAGAAGTGGGGATTCTTATATCCGGTTAAAACAACACTGAATGATTATGGAAATAAAGCATTCGAAATCACGGAAGAACAGATTAGACTGTTGAAGGAGGAAATTAATGGAAAGGGCTATCGAATGCCACGGGCAAATGTTCATCAGATAACAGAAAGTAATTTGAATGATTATAAATAATGAAATTATAAATGATCTATAATAATAAAAAATTAAGAATATGAAGAATATAACGAATATATTAGCAGTGATACTATTGTTGTTTGCAGGATTTTTTATTACTGCCTGTGATGACGAAGAAACGGTTGTCGTACCGGATAACTGGGTAACTGTGTCAACAGATCCAATGACTATTGGTTATGAAGGAGGAAGTTTGTCATGTGACTATGTGTTGGCCAATGGACTTGATGCAAGTGTGGTATATGTTATAAATCATGAAAATTGGTGCTCCGGCTATGTCAAGGATGGTAAGATACTGATAAATGTAGATTTATCGGAGAATATAAACGGACGTACCGCTAAGATGTCCCTTATTTATGATGAAAGCCATAAAGTAGAACTTGTGGTGGAACAAGGGAAAGCTCCGATAGTATTGGTTCAAGGGATTGATAAGAGTGCCATACCGGAATCTATCAATATAGAAGAGACGTTGGATTTGAATACGGTAGTGAAAGTATTACCGGCTAATGCAAGTTTCCAGAATATGACCTTTACTCTCGCTGAAGGCAGTGACGCATTTGTTGAACTGTCAGATGCTGGCGTGGTTAAAGGAATTAATACAGGTACAGCGAAAATTAATGTTGCTACAACTGATGAGAGTGGTGTGACGGATGTTATCACATTGAATGTCAGTGGTAATATTAGACTAAATCGTGATTCTTGGACAGCTTCTACTTCTATTACCTATGCTAACGGAAATAATTATTCAGCAGATGGAAGTACCGGTAAACCGGAGCATCTTTTTGATAATAGTTCGACAACTTTTCTCTCGTTGGTGAAACCAGGTAAGAGTTATAGCGGTTGTACAGCTGGAGGTAAGGACGAACCTATTTATTTTGTAGTTGACATGCAGACGCAGCAAACTTTTAATTATTTTACATGGAGTCATAGATCTAACAACTCGTCCAATTATTTGCGAGTATGGGGAATATCTATGTTTGGAAGCAATGACGGTCAGAACTTTACTGAGATAAAATCCAATATTGCTATACCTTATGAAAGTAATGCGGATGAGATTTTGATCGATATTCCGGAATCTACTTATAGATATGTTAAGGTGCAGTACACGAACTGGAGTGATCTAAACGGTGTAACTGGCGGTTCAACAATGCAAGTTGCCGAATTTGGACTTGGTCTTAAACTCTAATCCGACAGTTTGAAATAGGTTCTTATACACAGAGGGCACTTTCTAAAGTAGTTGCTTAACAGGCTTCATACTTTTTGAAGTGCTCTCTTTTTATTTCTTTATAAGAGTAAAGTAATAATATCATTAATTATTCTATGTAGAAAATAAATTGTTGATATATGATGTTTTAATACAAGACTGTATGAGAAAAAAGTTTATTAAATCCATTCTTATTGTATTTGTATTGATAACCCAGTTATCTTTATTGAAGGCACAGACGCAAGAAATAGATCTGTCTGGTCAATGGGGATTTCAAACTGACCTGATGGATTTTCGACGCGGTTCTTTGGATATTCGTTATATGCATCGCTTGCAGGAGAGCATCCTTCTACCAGGGATTACGGATGACTATAAAATTGGTTATAAATCTCCTTATCGTCACATTGACCGTTTGACTCGTGTGTATGAGTATATGGGGCCGGCTTGGTATCAACGTGAAATAACTATTCCAAAAGAGTGGAAAGGCAAACGTATTTTTATATCTTTCGAACGCGTACACTGGTTGAGTTCTATTTATGTAGACACAAAGGAAGTCAGTGAAATAGACTATATCAGTGTTCCCCACAATCACGAACTGACAGATTTCGTGAAACCGGGTAAGACGCATCTTATTACTGTATGCGTTGATAATCGTTATCAATACAATACCCATAAATGGGATCATGCTCATTCGGAATATACTCAAATAAACTGGAATGGGATTTTGGGGAAATGAAACTGGTAGCTCTTGATCCTGTATATATTGAGGATATGCAACTGTATCCGAATGTATCGGAGCATTCAGTCAAAGTCAGGATGAAGATATTGAATCACACTCATAAACTCGTTACAGGGAAGGCATTTTTTACAATTTCCGGCGAACAATATAAGCAGACTAGAGAGACAATGGTTTCTGGGAATGATTCAGTATTTTACGTAGAAGATATCATAGCGTTAGGTAAAGATATTCGGTTGTGGGATGAGTTTACTCCTAATCTCTATACGTTGCAATGTGATCTGGCAACGACTACGGGTAGTACAAACTATCAACATACACAGTCCGCTACCTTCGGAATGCGTGAAATAAAGGCAGATAGAGACAATATTCTGATTAATGGTCATCGGGTACATTTGCGTGGAACAGTAGAAAATGCAGTATTTCCTAAAACAGGTTATGCTCCAGTGGATGATGCTTCGTGGGAACGTATATTAACGATTCTGAAAGATTATGGGATGAACCATATGCGTTTCCATTCCTGGTGTCCACCTGCTGCGGCATTTCGGACAGCGGATAAACTAGGAATTTATCTGGAAGTGGAAATGCCGATGTGGGGGAAAGGATGCCGAACCGGATGAGAAACGTTATGACTTTTTCCGTCGTGAACAAAAAGCTATCTTGAAAGAATATGGTAATCACCCCTCTTTTGTTCTTTACTGTAATGGTAATGAGATAACCGGTAATTTTGATTTTATAGAAGAACTAACCCATTATGGGAGGGTCAGTGACAAACGCAGGCTATTTAGTGGTTCGACAGCCCGTACACGTGTGAAGTCTGACCAATTTTACATCACTCATCAAACGCCTAAAGGACATATGGCTATATACGAAGGACGGCCATATACTGATTGGGATAAAAATAAAGAATTGGGCATTGATGTGCCTGTGATCTCTCATGAGTCGGGACAGCGTTGTATATATCCTAACTTCAAGGAGATTCCAAATTTTACCGGTCCGGTTCAAGCTCGAAACTTTGAAGTTTTCCGTGAATCATTGGCGGCAAACGGTATGTTGGATCAAGCAGATGATTTCTTCCGTGTATCAGGGGCTCAGACTGTACTGGAATATAAAGATGTTATTGAAGCTGAACTTCGTACTTCTCTTAAATCCGGTTTTCAACTTCTGGCCTTGAATGATTTTACAGGACAGGGATATGCTCCGGTTGGTATTCTCGACCCGTTTTGGGAGTCTAAAGGTTTGATTACTCCTGAAAAGTTCCGTGAGTTTTGTGCACCCACTGTTGCTTTACTACGTTTTCCTAAACGAGCCTATTATTGTGATGAAACTTTCTGAAGGGAAGGCAGAAGTGTATAATTATAGTCCCTCTATCTTGAAAAGTGCAAAAGCTAAGTGGTGGATTACCGATGCTTCCGGCAGAGTTCTGAAATCCGGCAGACTGAAGACACAAAGAATAGGAAACTATGGTGTCTTTCCACTTGGAACGTTTCAGTATATGTTGAATTCGGTGACTGCTCCGCAGAAATTAACCATACATCTGTCCGTTGGTGACAAAGTTCATAATAGTTGGGATATATGGGTCTATCCCCATCATAAAGATTTGATGCAGACAACGCCTGATGTATTATATACAACAACCTATGATGCGAAAGCGAAACAATATCTCCAAGAAGGGAAAAAAGTTGTTCTTTGTCCGAAGCCGAACAAAGTGAAAGGGCGTAAGTCTGTATTTCACAATCATTTTTGGAATCCGATTATGTTCAAATGGGCACCAACGACACTGGGTTGTCTTATTCATGCCGATCAGCCCATGTTTGCAGACTTCATCACTGAAAAGCATCTTGATTGGCAGTGGTGGGATATTCTGACGAATGCAAAAGTGATTGATATGACGGATACTCCGCAAGAACTTCGTCCGTTTATCCAGGTAATAGATAGCTATGAAACCAATCAGAAACTAGGGATTGGCTTTGAGGCTAGGGTAAACAATGGTAAACTGTTGGTATTGGCTGTTGATACTCGGAAAGATCTGGATAAACGTCCTGCTACTCAACAATTGCTGAAGAGTATTGATCAATATGTGAAGAGTGGCCAATTTGCTCCCCGAGCAACTGTAAAAGAAGAGTTTATTCAATCCTTTTTAATAAAATAGTTATGCAAAGAGAATTATTTATATGTTGTTTATTTTGCCTGTCCTTACTGACTTTATCTGCACAGGAGATTCCGATGCAGGAAGTCGCGGCTTTAGAGCAAGTGTATGGTGATGTTCAGGAATCAGAGGGATTGCTGCCGATGAATGAATTGGGCATTGAGTTCGGCTATGCTTTATATGAGGCGGAGATTACTGTGGAGGATGTGGATCCAATATTGGCGGTAGAGAATATTCGGGACTATGCCTCAGTCTATGTTGATGGAAGATTACAAGGCTGGATCACTGATAATCAGAAGAATATTAAGCTGACTGTTTCTACGGGTACACATCATCTGCAACTTTATGCAGAGAATATAGGGCGTATTACTTATGGACCTGAGATATTGGACAATTCCAAGGGACTTTTCGGGAGTATCACTTTAGAAGATGTTGAAATAGAGAACTGGAAAATGACACCTCTCCTGATACGTGACTGTGACGTGGAAGAACTCCAGTTTACCCCTTGTCAAACAAAACAGTCTCCTTGCTTCTATCGCGGTACTTTTGAGATAGAAACTCCGACAGACATCTTTTTAGATACTTCGGGCTGGGGAATGGGAGAAGTCTGGATAAACGGGCAGTATATAGGTTCTTTTTGGGAGAATATTTCTCAGCGGACTATTCCGGTACCAGCTGCTATACTAGCTAAAGGTATTAACCGGGTAGTCGTATTTGAATTGAAGAATAATTGTAGGCAGGTGGTACGTCTATCTGAGAAAGCTATATTTGATTAATAAAATAAGAGTATAATAGAAAGAAAATTTAATTATTAGGTTTGTGACTGTTGTTAGTTGCATATAGCAGCTGATTTTTAGCAACTGATTCACATTATTCATTAATTTGTAAAATATATGAGAAATCTAACTACAACAAGTAGATGGAAGAAATCACTTTTGTTTATATTGGGGCTATCTGTGATGTTACCTCCTTCATTAATACAGGCTAGGTTATATAATAATGCGATAGAGACAGAAGTGTTGTCTCCCATTGTCGGTGCCAAAAAGATAAACCCCACCACCGTTGAAATACTATTCCCCAATAGCCAGCGTATGACACTGGACTTCTACGGGGAAAATATCTTTCGTGTATTTCAGGACAACTCAGGAAGCGTGATCCGGGATCCTCAAGCAAAGCCGGCGGCGCAGATATTAGTCGACAATCCCAGAAAGGCGGTTTCAAAGCTGGATTTGGAAGAGAATACAGATTTTGTTTTTCTCACTACCGGAAAGATAAAAGTCCGGCTGGATAAAAAGACATCCTTGCTTAAGGTAACTAATCTGGCAACCAATACTGTTGTAGTGGAAGAACTGGAAGCGCCTCTTTTTGAGAAAGGGAAAGTAACCCTGACATTGAAAGAGAATCCGCAGGAATACTTCTACGGTGGCGGTGTTCAGAACGGTCGGTTCTCCCATAAGGGTAAGGTGATTTCTATCGAGAACCAGAACAGTTGGACAGACGGGGAGTCGCCTCTCCTACCCCTTACTACTGGTCTACCAACGGCTACGGTATGATGTGGTATACCTTCAAAAAAGGGAAGTACGACTTCGGAGCATCCGAAGAGGGAAAGGTGAAATTGTCTCACGAATCAGACTATCTGGATGTGTTCTACATGATTAATGACGGTGCGGTAGCTCTGTTGAATGACTTCTACCAACTGACAGGAAATCCCGTATTGTTACCTAAATTCGGTTTCTATCAGGGACATCTGAACGCTTATAACCGTGACTATTGGAAAGAAGACGAGAAAGGAATCCTCTTCGAAGACGGAAAGCGTTATAAAGAAAGCCAGAAAGACAATGGCGGCATCAAGGAGTCTCTGAATGGTGAAAAGAACAATTATCAGTTCTCGGCACGTGCCGTTATCGACCGTTACAAGAATCATGATATGCCGCTCGGCTGGCTACTTCCGAACGACGGTTACGGAGCCGGATACGGACAGACGGAAACATTGGACGGTAATATACAAAATCTGAAAAGCCTGGGTGACTATGCCCGTAAGAACGGAGTGGAAATAGGCCTCTGGACACAGTCGGACCTGCACCCGAAGGAAGGAGTGAGCGCTTTGCTGCAGAGAGATGTTGTGAAAGAAGTAAGGGATGCCGGAGTACGCGTGTTGAAAACGGATGTAGCCTGGGTCGGTGCCGGCTATTCTTTCGGATTGAACGGAGTAGCCGATGTCGGACATATAATGCCTTACTATGGAAGTGACGCCAGACCGTTTATCATCTCCCTGGACGGCTGGGCAGGCACACAGCGTTATGCCGGCATCTGGACGGGCGACCAGACCGGAGGCGAATGGGAATATATCCGTTTTCACATCCCTACTTATATAGGTTCCGGTCTGTCCGGCCAGCCGAATATCACTTCTGACATGGACGGTATTTTCGGTGGCAGGAATGTGCAGGTGAATACCCGTGATTTCCAATGGAAAACGTTTACTCCAATGGAACTGAACATGGACGGTTGGGGAGCGAATGAGAAATACCCGCACGCCTTGGGAGAACCGGCAACCTCCATTAACCGCTGGTATCTGAAACTGAAATCGGAACTGATGCCTTATGCTTACAGTATCGCTAAGGAAGCTGTAGACGGTATGCCGATGATAAGAGCGATGTTTCTGGAATACCCGAATGCCTATACTCAAGGTACGGCTACACAGTACCAGTATCTATACGGGCCTTATTTTCTGGTTGCTCCTATCTATCAGGCAACCAAAGCTGACGAGCAGGGAAATGATATCCGTAACGGCATTTACTTGCCCGAAGGCGTATGGATTGATTATTTTACGGGCGAAAAATACGACGGGAACCGCATACTCAACAATTTTGCAGCTCCTCTCTGGAAGCTTCCCGTATTCGTGAAGAACGGAGCGATTATTCCGCTGACGAATCCTAATAATAATGTAAATGAGATTGATAAAGGAATCCGTATCTATGAGCTTTACCCGTACGGCAAGAGTTCTTTTACCGAATATGACGACGACGGTGTATCCGAAGAATACAAACGGGGTAAAGGAGTAACAACCAATATTGAGTCCGAGGTTGGCAGCAAGAATGACGTTACTGTGACCATTCATCCGGCAAAGGGTGATTTTACGGGCTTTGTGAAAGAAAAGGTTACAGAGTTCAGAATCAATGTCACTTCTCTGCCGAAAAAGTGACGGCACAAGTGGGAAAGAAAAAAGTGAAACTGACAAAGGCCGCTTCGAAAGATGAATTTGCAAAGGGTGAAAACGTCTTCTTCTACGATGAGGCTCCCGATCTGAATCGGTTTGCGACTAAGGGAAGCGAGTTTGAAAAGACCGTTATCACCAAGAACCCGCAACTTTTGGTGAAACTGGGTGTCACCGATATTACGGCCAATACTACGACATTGCGCATTGAGGGATTCCGTTTTATTCCCGAAGACCGCTATCGGATCATTTCCGGAACTCTGGCTGCTCCTGTTGCCCGGGTTACTGCCGACAATACGGAAGCCTATACCTTGAAACCGACATGGGATAAAGTGGCCAATGCCGATTTCTATGAGATTGACTTTATGAATATGCTATATACTACGATAAAGGATACGGAACTACTGTTTGGAGACCTGACTCCCGAAACGCCCTACTCATTTAAAATACGTGCTGTCAATAAAGACGGAGCTTCCGCCTGGACAGAGTTCGGTGCTGCGACCAAGTCCGATCCGCTTGAATTTGCTATTCGTGGTATCAGGGGCGAATGTACGGCCGCTTCGCAAGGAAGAGTAGGCGTGAAACGTCTGTTCGACTTTGTAGAGTCCGGAGATATCTGGCACTCGAAATACGGGGAAAAAGCCGTTCCGTTCGAACTGGTTATGGACCTGGTGACTGTCAACCAACTGGATAAATTCCACTATCTGCCACGTACAAACGCCGGTAACGGAACATTGCTGAAAGGAACCGTTTCTTATAGTATGAACAAAGAACAGTGGACGGAAGCCGGAACATTTGAATGGCAGCGTGACGATGAGGTGAAGGTATTCAATTTCACCCAACATCCTACTGCCCGCTATATCAAACTATCCGTTACGGAAGCAGTCGGCAACTACGGCTCCGGTAAGGAAATCTATGTATTCAAGGTGCCCGGAACGGAAAGCTATCTTCAAAGGAGACATTAACGTCGACGGTAAGATTGACGGCAATGACCTGACATCTTATACCAACTATACAGGACTGAGAAAGGGCGATTCCGATTTTGAAGGATACATCAGCAATGGTGATATCAATAAGAACGGTCTGATTGACGCTTATGATATTTCGGTGGTCGCCACGCAGCTTGAAGGCGGTGTTGATAACCGTGGTACGGAAAAGGTGGACGGTACGATTGAGATAAGCACCTCGAAACAAGTATATGACAAAGATGAGATTATTGAAATTCAGGTAAAAGGTGTTGATCTGCGTGCAGTCAACGCATTCAGTTTTGCTTTACCTTACAATCAACAGGATTATGAGTTTGTCGGCGTGGAGTTGCAACACATGAATGCAATGGAGAATCTGACTTACGACCGTCTCCATTCCAATGGTTCAAAAGCCTTGTATCCTACCTTTGTCAATGTAGGAAATAAGAAGACGCTTGAAGGAACCGTTGACTTATTTCTTTTGAAGTTTAAGGCAAAACGTCAAGTGAAATTCGGGTTGAAGATCATTGACGGCTTGTTAGTAGATAAGAGATTGAATACTCGTAGATCGGGTGTTCAGTAATTGGGTTAGTTAGTAGAGTTGTTCAAAAAGCTGCTTTTTTCTTTCTTTATGGAAGATAAGAGCAGCTTAAACGGAAAATATGACTCTATTAAGTCCATAAAGCCCGGTATCTTTGTCTTAAATAAAATTATAGTATTATGAAGAAATTACTTTTTAACCCTTGCCCTATGCATGGGCTATTTGTGTACTACAGTTGCGCAGACATTTGTTAAAACAGAAGTGAAGCAGTCGATGCGGCGGGTGGCCGACTGGCAGATTGCTCATTACAACAAGGCTATTTACGGTGATCTCAATTGGGTAAATGCCACTTTCTATTTGGGACTTGTCCACTGGGCTGCAATAGCCGAACAGACGGATAAAGATGATTCATACTACAAATGGCTGTTGCGGCTGGGGAACCGCAATTACTGGCAGGTAAATCAACGGATGTATCATGCTGACGATATCTGTGTCTCGCAGATGTATTTGTATATGTATGAAAAGTACAAAAGAAAAAGTATGCTTGTCCCGACACAGGCACGTGCCGAATGGGTGATTGCCAATCCTCCTTCCGGTTCGTTCGAGTTGGACTATGGCGATGCAACCACCTTGGAACACTGGACTTGGTGTGACGCACTGTTCATGGCACCTCCTGTTTACATGAAACTCTACAATATCACGGGTGACAAGAAGTTCATCCGTTTCATGGATAAGGAATATAAAGCTACTTACAATTATCTGTTTGATAAAGAAGACAATCTTTTCTATCGTGACCACCGTTACTTTACGATGAAGGAGGCGAATGGCGCGAAAGTGTTCTGGGGGCGTGGCAATGGCTGGGTACTCGGAGGGCTCGTTGAGCTTTTACGTGAACTTCCTGCCAAGAGCAAATACCGTCCGTTCTATCAGGACTTGTTCCAAAAGCTATGCCGCCGGATTGCTCCTTTGCAGAATAAGGACGGCTTCTGGCATGCGAGTCTGCTTGACCCGGCTTCTTATCCGTCGCCCGAAACGAGTTGCAGCGGTTTCTTCGTGTATGCGCTGGCTTATGGGATAAACGAAGGACTTTTGCCAAAAGAAGAATTCATGCCTGTGGTGGAGAAAGGCTGGCAAGCATTAGTGTCGGCTGTGGGAGAAGACGGTAAACTGGGATATGTGCAACCTATCGGCGCTGATCCGAAAAAGGTGACTCCCGATATGACAGAAGTCTACGGTCCGGGAGCTTTCCTGATGGCAGGGACGGAAGTTTACCGTATGGCACAGGACACTTCGAGGCAGCATGCGAATATTTCCCAAAGCCGTATCCGTGAGATTGCTGCAATGTTGCCCGATAAACCGGAAGGAATAGGCGTTTCTTATAAAGACCGCACCTTCTGGAACAAAGTAAAAGAGAGTAGCAAGGCAGAAAAACTGCTGACAGAAGAAGCACCTGCATTGCTGAAAAAGGGGATGCCTCCTTTTGTTGACTCCTTGTATCTGCATCTGAACAAAACCAATGTCCGCCTGCCGGGCGAAAATATGATAAATGCCCGTTACCATTATCTGTTTCGGTTGACATTGGCTGAATGTATGGAGAATAAAAGACGTTACATTCCTGCTATTGAAAAGGCTCTGGTTGCTCTCTGCAACCAGAACTCCTGGTCGATTCCGGCTCACGACCGCAATCTGAATAATTATCATGGAACAGATTATTATGTCGATTTGGTAGTTGCCACTGCCGGAAACGGAATTGCGCAGTGTGTTGCTATGCTCGACGACCGTTTGTCACCGGAAGTAAAGGCCCGCGTGCAGTGTGCTTTCCGCGAGAAAGTATTTCGTCCTGTATACCGTTGCCTGGAAGAGACAAAGCCTTTCTGGTGGTTTACGGTTACAAATAACTGGAACTCGGTTTGTCTGGCAGGTGTTACGGGTGCTGCCCTCACTTTGCTGGCGGATAAGGAGGAACGCGCTTATTTTGTTGCCGCAGCCGAGAAATATAATGTATACGGTATGAAAGGATATGCCGATGACGGTTATTGCAGCGAAGGGGTCGGCTACTATAATTATGGTTTCCGTGCATATATCTTGCTGCGTGAGGAAGTATGCCGTGCCACGCAAGGCAAGATAGATTTCTTCCGTGAACCTAAATTTGTGCATATTGCTCAATATGGCAGGAAGATACAGATGAATGAAGGCGTATGTCCTGCTTATTCCGACTGCCGTAGCGGTTTATCGCCTGATAAGTTCATCCTCGATTACTGTGACCGTGCGCTTGGTATCACCTCTGCGGAAGAAAAATATATTCTCCCTTCCGGCAATAATTTCTCTCTTTATCTCATAGAGTTGTTCCCTCATCAGGTATGGAAAATGGAAATGACAGACGGCATTCGTCAGGCATTGCAGGAAGGTTCCGATTCTTTGCGGGCGTATTATGAAAAGGCAGGAATCTTGGTTGCACGTCCTGCTAAGGGCAGCTCGTGTACGTTGGCTGTCTCGGCCAAAGGGGGTAATAATGCCGAAAATCATAACCATAATGACATCGGCTCTTATGCCGTCGCTCTAGGAAAGTGCACTATGGTCGGCGATCAAGGCGGTCCTTTCTCTTATCCGGGTGATTATTTTAGTGCGGAAGCTCCCGAGAAGTATAAGATCAAAGGTTCTTTCGGTCATCCAGTTCCGGTAGTAGACGGAAAAACACAGTCCTCCGGTGCCAAAGCGAGCGCCATTGTACTCAAGAAAGAATTTACGGACGTAAAAGATTTGCTTAGTATTGACTATACTTCGGCTTATTCCACCCCCAGTCTGGATAAGTTGGTTCGCACTTTCGTCTATGACCGTCAAGAGAAAGGTAGCTTTACTGTGGGTGACGAATTTACGGCCAATGCACCTATCCGGTTCGAAACAGCCATAACAACACAAGCCAACTGGAAAATTATTGATGATACACATCTCTTGCTTACTACCGGCACAGAACAGATGACCGTTACGATTGAAGCGTCTGGCAAAGTCGCGTTTACTTCTGAAACGATTGAGGTGAACTCTCCGGCCTATACACGTATCGGTATTTCACTGAAGGAGCAGTCGAAGGACGGATATATCCGGTTGACGATGCGTACAAAACAATTGTGATAATGAAGATACTATGAAAAACACCGCTATATCTTATGATTAAACAAGGAGGAAGCGTATGAATACTAATTTTGTATATGGAATTGAGAACTAGTTGTTTGGATAATGAAGAGTTCTTCAAATATCAGAAATCAATTAATATATTGATGCATACTATTCTATCTCCTGTTACTCTTTGCCACAAATTGATAACTGAAGAATGGAAGCAGTTATTTGCCCTTATGGATATCCTTTATGGAAATGCTTTAAAAATATGGTTGGCTAAACATGATTGTCTATCTGAAGAGGAAATTGCTCTTTGTTATTTCTGTTATATAGGAGTAAAACATAAAAACCAATCTATTTTCTTTGGTATTTCATTACAAAGCCTGAGTAAACGTAAGCAGCGTTTGAGAGCTAAACTAAAGATTCCACGCGGTATGTCTTTTAAAGACGTTGTTAATGCGATATAAAGATCATATTTTGAGAGCAATGAACACAGACGTGGAACATTTGAATCTAGAAGAAAATATGCTTATGAATAGAACACGATGTTTAATTTTAATTTCTCTGTTAGTTGGGATGTTCGCCCAAGCCCAGACTTCTTCTATAAAAGGTATAGTGACGGATGTCAAAACAATCCCTGTTGAGTATGCGAATGTCATCTTGTATGATGCGGCCGACAGTACTAAAATCGTAAAAGCTGCTACAACTGACGTGAAAGGTCGGTTCGAATTATCTAAGATTCCTCATGGTAGTTACAGGCTGTACGCTTCCTGCGTGGGCTATGTGGGTACACATATACGTATTCATAATATTCAGGAGCATATAAAGGACCTGCCAATAGTATTGGAGGAGCAGACGGTAGCTCTTGATGAAACCACAGTTACTGCACAACGCGTTGTGATGGAGTTTGACCGTCAGATTATTTATCCCGGTAAACAAGAGAAGGAGACGGCGATAGAATGGGATAGATCTTGTAGACAAACTGCAATTACATGGAATAGTGGTAGGTAAAGTTGAGGGTACGATCAGTGGTGTGCTTGGTGGTACTGTCAAATTGCGCGTTAATGGTGGACCGGCTGATTTGAATGATTTACGGCAGATAGACCCTAAAATGGTGAGGCGGGTGGAATATCACGACATGCCTTCTATGCGTTACGGCAAGGTGGAAGCTGTCATCGACTTGTATGTGAAACGTCAGGAATTTGGCGGTTCGGGCAGAATTGATGCTTCGCATTCAGCAATATCCCCGAGTGGGAATGGGCTTGCCAATCTGAAATTGTATCATTCGAAATCCGAGTTCTCTTTTTGGGGAAATGGGAATTATCATCGTTTTTCCGGATATACGAAGAAAACGGTTACTTAGAATTTTGAGGATATGCCCGCTCTTACCCGTAATGAAGAGTGGCATAATGTAGGGAAGGGTCGTGAAGGTTCTTATCGTGGTGGTATAGGTTATAGCTATCTTAACCCGGACGATGTGTTGTTTACTGCCAAACTGTCTTATTCCGGTTCTCCTACAGAATCGGCAAGCCAGGGAGATGTGCGTATAGAGGGACAGCCGAATACGAAAATTCAAATAGTGGAAAACCGTTTGAATAAGAGTCCCCGGCTTGGATTGTATTTTCAGAAAAGCTTGAAAAAGAAACAATTTGTGGCTTTCGAGGTGGCAGGTTCGTATGTGCACACTAATTCATATTATACGTATAATGAACAGCAAGAGAATGTGATGCTGTCGGATATCCTTTCGGATGTAGACGGCGATACCTATTCGGTTGTGGCGGAAGGAATTTATGAAAAACGTTTTAAGACCAATAAACTGAGTGTCGGGCTAAATCATCGTCTGAGCTATGTTGACAATGTCTATGAGGGGACGACTGAGTATAAAAGTAAATTCAATAATTACAATACTTATGGTTATGCAGAATGGATGGGACGCTTTAAAAAGTTAGATTATTCATTAGCAGTAAGGGGTACATTCAACCGGATTATTCAGGGAGACGAAAAGACTTTGAGCAAAAATTTAGGAGCAACTTGGCGGTTGGGCTATCGTCCCAATCAGAAATTGCAGGTGCGCTACTCGGGCGAAACGTATGTGGTTGTTCCGGCTTTACGCACATTGAATAATGTGGAACAGGCAATCAATGCTTATCAGATTCGCAGGGGGAATCCGGAATTGAAGAATACAACTGTTTATACTAATACCTTGATGCTCAATCATAAATGTACGAACAATTTTACGTACACATTGAGTGCGAATGATGTATATACGGTTCATCCGCAGCTTGCTACAACTTTTCGGGAGAATGGGAAGTTTATCACTCAAGAACAGAATGGCAGGTATTATCATCAACTGCATTTCACAGGAAATATTAATTGGAGTTTTTTCGACAGGCAGTTACGTTTGTTTAGTCGGTTGAATTACAAGTTTGCAAGGGAGAAGGGAAAATCATTTTCTAACTTCTATGATACTTATTATGGTGAATTAGGAGGAGAATGGACGTTCCTTAAGAAATTTGCGGTGACTTTAGCGTTTGGTAAGCGGGCAGATGTATTTAGTGATGAGAAGATATATTATAACAGTTGGGAAGTTGCGTCCGGAATAATGTACGTATGGAAAAACTGGAATTTTTCAGGTCTTATGAAATGGCGTTTGGGTAATTCGTATGCTTTTTGGGAGAAGAGTATGAATCCTTATGTTGTAAGTGATATGCGCCATTATGTATCTGATACGAAGAATCAAATTATGCTTAGAGTTGCATGGAAGTTTAAGTTCGGTCATCAGCGTAAAAGTGCTAGTCAACGTATTGAAAATAGTGGAGGAGAGAGTGCGGTATTTTAATAATGGAGGTCCATTCATCGGATTCAGAGTTTCGCCGGCTTGGGGAAGATGCTGAGAATATCGTATTTTATATGTAACGAAAAAGTAATAAAAGCGTGGATTTAAATGATTTAGGCCGTTTAATAATGGTAGTTATTGAGAATAGTTATAATCTTAAATTATTAAAATGATCAAAAATGAAGAATATAAAGAAAATTAATCTTGCTGAGGTTAGTGATAAACAAGCTCTTAGCATGGACCAGTTTTCTAAAATCATTGGAGGTAGTGTAGATGATGCTTGTTCTTCGGGGGATGTGCCGGAGGAGTTATGGAAGTAAATACAAAGCTTTGCGTTAAAAACGGTGTTTGTACAAGTAGTGTCATTACATGGAGAAATTATGGATTCCTTTAACTCCCCAAACACCCTATGTATGTAGAATGTCTGGAGACGTTAGCGGAGTTTCTTAGTCCCTCTTACCTCCCTTTGTATGAAAAGGCACTGAAAAGGATGCAACGTTATGGATATATCCTTGAACGTTTTATCTCTCCTGAAGGTTATTTCCCGTATATCATATTATCGTCTGACGGAACATAGGAATGCAAATGTCGCCCGCAATTATGGAATCCTCTATATACACGGGAGGAAGTAATTAACCATTATCGTAAAGCGGTAACACACTATGAATATTTACTTCCATTTTATGATTATCTGTTGATATTGAAACCTCAAAACCATGTTCAATCATGGATGCTAAAGATGAAATATGTTTGGAAGGTACTTATGATACGAATTGAATGAGTTTTCAGACTTATACTATCTCCACTCGTTCCAGCTCCCAACAGAAGAACCTGAAAAAAGCAAATCATTTCTCATACATCAGGAATGTTATTCTCATCATCTAATCGTCAACACTTAATAAACTGTAGCAAAACTATTGTTCATCTCCGCTATAACTAACTGACAATCAAAGATAATCCTAATGCAATCAATTGATTTTCAATAAGAAATATTAATCGTTCCACTCTAGTGAACAGGCTTGTGTACTGGAGTGAATGGTTATGTCTACTCGAGTGCATAGGCCTGTTCACTAGAGTGGAACGATAGAAATGAAGGCAGAAAAATGCAGCGATGCCGGTTGCGAAAGATATGTAGTCTATCGACTCAACATACAAATTACGGTTATATTGCCTCCCATATATTAGTCTCTTGAAACAAAGACAAGCATAATATGCAGTATGAGAAATGCCAATATATAGTATGAGAAATGCATTGTTTTAAGCGTTTTTTCTTGATAAAGCTATGAGAAATGCATGTAAATATTTTAATTCTCATAATTATATATCTAATTATCAGGCAAGTACTCCTTTTTATGAGAATATGAGAAATGATTTTGTTTTTTCTTTTCTGGTTCAAATTTGGTAATGGTCTTTTTTGATGGTTACTTTTTTCTTGTCCATTTTTTTATTGGAAAATTAGTGTAAGTGTTTAGTTATTAGTGATAAAAAAGTTGGAAAATGTCTACCGTAATTTTTGGATGTTAGTTAGTATCTTCGTAACTTTGGAACACAAGTTAGATGAAATATTATGAAATACAAAATGACATGCTGATTTTATTTTGGACGAAAATACGCCGTATAAAATTCTCTATTTACGATCAACTGAGAATGGATGAACTGTCGCAAATTTTACCTGGCAATATACATATCACATATGATCGGGATAAAATGTCGGTTGCCGATGTTGTGATGTTGAGCCTTCTTTTTTTTTATATCGTGAATTAGAAGACGATCTTGAAAAGCCTGAACACCAGATTTGGGTGGTGTGGGGCTATGAAAGTGAAGTCAATTATCCTTGGATGTTTTCTGACGAATTGAAAGATATATTTGACCTTTGGATGACTTATCATTTGGATTCGGATATTGTGTTACCTTACAGACTGACTAAAAGAATGAAAAGAAGGCTTTCTTTTTGTAGATATTTGTAAAGAATGTAAGTATAAATAGTTCTTTCAGTCAGCCCGTTCATTTCTTAATCTTAAAATAGAAAAACATGAGAATACTTCAAAAAGAAAGAGCAGTACGAAACTGGCCAAAACTTTATCGAAAAGGCGAAGATATATTACTTCATAAACAATCTGCTAAAAAATATAGAGATGATCAGTTGAATTTCTTAGAAAATTATAGTCGTCGATATCTGGTTTCTGACGAATTCTATGATTGTGCCAAAGCGTCTATAAATAACAGATATATCTATGATCTCTATTTCCCTATGGTAAACAAGCAAATATTGAGAAAAGATATACCTGAGGGTTATTTTGATGAAGATTTGCGTGTTACTAATTTATCACTGAAAGATGTTTTGCAAAAGTATGAAGGTAAAGCGGTATATATAGATTTTTGGGCGTCATGGTGTGGTCCGTGTAAAAAGGATATCTCAGAATCGGGAGAGGCGAAAGCTTACTTAAAGAAGAAAGATATTGTTTATTTATATATCGGTTGTAAGGAAGATCCTAAAAAATGGATAAATGTTTCGGAAAAATATGGTATCACTGAAAATCAATATATGGAGGTGTATTCCGAAAAATCTCCTTTGGCGGAGTATTTTAAAATAAAATCAATCCCCAGATACATTTTATTGAACAAAGAACATAAGGTAGTAAATGCAAAAGCGCCACGTCCTATACCTTTACAACGTTCCGATTTTGATGAAGAGATTAGTCGATTGACCTCGGTTAGACATTGGGGGACAAAAGCTCTCGAATAAGATATTTAGAGAAGTAATTATCCGATTATGTTATAGGTTTACAGTTTTTACCCTTCCATTGAAACATATGGGAAAAAAGATACTTTTGATCTTATGAGTAAATCATTGAAAGTTGTGGATATTATGACAAATAATTTAATTTTTCATATCATATTTCTCGCCGTACTGCTGACCGGCAATAATATTTATGCTTCTACTTTCTTGTTGAGATGTATGACAACAAATATGGAAGAAGGCACGAAGATAGAATTATCATATACTGTTCTGAAAGAAAATAAATGGATTGATATTGTAGACTCTACGAAAGTAACCAATGGTGAGTTTGTGTTTCAAGGAGATATAGAAGGAGTGACGGCTGCACGGCTGGATTTCTCGAATAGATTTATTTGTATATATATTGAGCCAACTCAAATGCAACTGTGTCTTGACGGTAACAAACCTTATAGATATCGTTTGGAGGGTACAACAGTTGAAAGGGAAAATGTTGAACTTCGAAAACAATTGCAACCTTATATGGAATTTTATTTTGAGTTATTGGATAGTGTAATTTGTTTATCGAATAGAATATATACAATGCAGGAGGGTGCTCCAATGAAAGATTCGCTTTATCATAGTATAAATAATGTTGTTGCAATAAATAAAGCCAATCATAATAAGATGGATAGAATACGTTGGGATTTTTCATTGAAACACCCTTCTTTTCAAATAATTCCGAATTTATTATATTCTATTTCTGAGAGAGGGACTATTTGTATAGACTCCGTTCGTTCCGTTTATAACAAATTGCCCGAGCTAACTAAAAATAGTATAATGGGGCAATTAGCTCTCAAAGAAATTGAAGAGCAAGAGGATAGAAGAGATCTCTTAAAAAGAACCTCCATAGGTAATGCCTCTCCTAATTTCATCAGAAAAAATATTTCTGGAGACATGGTTGAACTAGCTAATTATAAGAATAAGACTTTTGTATTATTGGATTTTTGGGCAAGTTGGTGTATGCCTTGTTTGAAAGAGATTCCTAAAATGAAAGAAGTATATAAGAAATACAATGAGAAAGGATTGACTATTATTGGTATATCATTGGATAGAGTCAAGGATAGTTGGTCTGAGGCTATAAGAAAATACAACCTGAATGTTTGGCCACAAATTTTAAGTTCTGAGACGAATGAGAAAGATGAAAAGGAGAATAACCTGTCGTACCTATACAATTGTGATGCTATTCCATTTTATGTCTTGATTGATAAAGAAGGAAAAGTCGTTGCTAAGTGGGAGCATATAGGGGATGTGCAGTTGAAAGAGTTAGATATGCTTATTAAATAGTTATAAAGAGACAATATATGAAAACAACTTTATGGACAATAATGCTATTGTGTGCGATTAATAATATATCAGCACAGGTTAAAAGCCAAGTAAAAGAAAGCTTTGAGTTGACAAGTATTGCATTTCGATTGGCTGGTGCGGAAGAGTATATAAATAATACTATCCCCGGTTATACAGCCGATATTGATAATTACTTCTCAAAATATAGAGAACATAAGCTCATCTCTTACATCAAAAAAGATAAGAGAGGAGCAAGGAATAGCTTATGATGCTGTACCTGCGGCAACTGGATGTATTGAGATAAAGAGAGGGAAAGTGATTATTGATCCACAATGTGACGCATCAAAGATAAGTATGATTGATAGTAGGTGGACAGAGGAAAGTTTCAGAACATTTGTCCGTTTATTGAATGATTTTTATAGACAAACAAAATTTAAGGATTTCTATACACTGCATCGTGGCTTATATGATATAGCTGAAACTAGATTGAATACTATTCTTGTCGATCTGAATGCAGAGTGGTTTAAATCTATGTTTGGCGAAGGACCTGAAAATACAATAGTGGTTGCATCTCTTTGTAATGGACCTGGTAATTATGCTTTTAATGGAATAACAAAGGGAGAAAAACGTGGAATTGTTATTGGATGTAGTACCGATAAAGAAGGAAACCCGGCGTATAGTAGATTCCTTATAACTGTCATTGTACATGAGTTGTTACACCACTATACTAATCCTTGCCTTGCTCAATATTGGTCTCAGATTGATTCTGCTTCGCAAATAATTTATCCTCACGTGAAAGAAAAAGATGGCCAAACTGGCTTATGGAAGTTCCAATTCAACGATGATAGAATGGTTTAACAACCTATTGACTATCATGTATTTTAAAGATAACCCTAATAGGGATTCACTGCTACCCATTTAACTGCATGGAGGCAACATGAAGGTTTTATCTGGATGGAAAGAAGCATGACGTTTATGGAACATTTTCGTAATCATCGTAATTTGTATTCTACCATTAAGGATTTTATGCCTGAGATAGTAAGTTTTGTCAACTATACGGCATCTGATTTTGATAATGTATTGAAAGAGTACGATAATAAAGAACCCTATATTACAGATATATTTCCTATTTCAAATAGCATATTACCTTTAGGTATTGATACTATACAAATACGTTTCTCTAAACCTATGTTTGGTGCTTATGGTATAAGGCCGTTGGATGATAAAAGAATATCGCCACCTTATACAGACTATCAGCCGTTTTGGAAAGATAAATATACTTTTTGTATTATATTAGATAGAAGTAAGCTGGAGAAAGGAAAGACCTATGGGTTTAAATTAAATCGCGCCTTCTTTCAATCAGAGAAAACATATCCAATGAAAGAAGATTTTCCTTACACTTTTAAAATGCCAGATGAATGAAAATATACATCTATTTGTGGCGCTAATTAATGATAGAGTTTGTAAATATAATACTTTTGACACACTTTGTAAATTATGAGAACGATTTTTGTTATTCTATTATGCTTGCTCCTTAGTGGGATGGTATTTTCTCAGAAACCAATAAAGAAAACGGAATCAGAAATAGATTCACTTTCTTTTTCTTATGATGTGCGAGATATGACAATCTTGGTGAATGATACGCTTGTCGATTATTCTGTTGTATTTGATCCTGAAACTGGTACGCGGAGAGGTGGATATACTATGGTGCGAGGTGCGTTGTCTCATTATGAAGCGATTAAATTGTTTGGCGAGAAATATAGAAAGGGAATTTTGATTTATCGAAGGGAAGGAGAGATAAAATGATTAATAGATATATATTATTGATTACTTTGTTGTATGCGTTTCAACTTTGTGCACAAAATAATCATTTTAGGATTAACGGGAGAGTTGATACCAGATATAATGATTCGTTGGTGACGCTTTTTACATTTACTGGTGATATTATCCGTTCTGCTGATTCCACTTATGTGCAAAATGGGCATTTCGATTTTACAGGCCCGGAATATTTGTATGAGAAGTCTATAATCTCTTTGGGAAATTATCCGGATACGGTTTTGTTTGCTGAAGTTTTTCTTGAGAAAGGAGATATATTGGTCGAATTAAAACAGAAATCGATCGTACATTCCCCATTGGTGGACGAATATAGAGTCTTTCAAGATTCTTGTGGTATTCTTTGGAAACAATTTTGTATGCTGAAAGATGTTGATTTGAAGCAAGATGCTTATAAACAATTCTTTTCTTATCGGTTTAAGTTTAAAAATAAATATCTCCATAATGCTCTTGGTAGGGAGGTCTTTTTAAATGATGTTAGTTATTCCGATGATCCATACTTTGCCGAACTTTATGAAAAACTATCTGATAGGGATAAATCCAGAGCGGATGTGAAGACTCAATATGAATATTGGGAAAAGAGAAATAGATACTTGCAGTTAAAAGGAAAACAATTTATGGATTTTACTTTGATTGATTCGCTGGGTAACGAAAAGAGGATATCAGATTATGTGGGTAAGAATGAATTATTATTTTTGGATTTTTGGGCAAGCTGGTGTGGTCCTTGTCGTGCTCAAGAACCACATCTTGTCCGGTTATATCAGGAATATAAAGATAGAGGGTTTGGCATTCTGGGGATTTCATTAGATGTAAACACGGCTTCTTGGTTGTCTGTATTGGCAAAGAAAGAGAATTTATGGCCTGAATTATGTATTGCCGGTAAAGAAGATGATAAACGTATACGGGAGTTATATTCTATAACGGGTATTCCTTTTGGGGTTCTACTAGATAAATCGGGCAAGATTATATCTGTTGTGAATGCCGGTTGGCAATATCTTAAAATGATTTTAAATGAATATTATAAGGCTGATGATAAAAGGTCTGCTAAATGAGATAAGAGATAAATATAACGTTTGTGTCCATACTTAATTTTTTTTTGAGTTACATTTGCTGTCTATTGAATAAAAATGTCTCATTTAATATAGAATACCAATGAAAAGCAAGTTATTACTAACGTGTACAGCTCTATTATTCTGTACTTGTTTTCTGCATGGACAGAGTCAAGCTTCTAAAGTCGTAAACTCCGGTGAGAACAGTCATAGCGGGTGGGTTCAACATCCGTGGCAAGGGAAGAAGGTAGGATATATAGGAGATTCTATTACAGATCCTAACTGCTATGGTAATAAGATTAAAAAGTACTGGGACTTTCTACAAGAATGGTTGGGGATTACTCCTTATGTATATGGAATAAGCGGGCGACAATGGAACGATGTGCCCCGGCAGGCGGAGCAATTGATGAAAGAACATGGAGAGGAAGTGGATGCAATCATTGTCCTGATGGGTACGAATGATTTTAATGCCGGTATACCTATTGGCGAATGGTTTACGGAAACAGAAGAACAAGTGTTGGCGGCCCGTGGCGAAATGAAGAAAATGGAGACCCGCAAGAAACGAACCCCTGTAATGGACAGTAATACCTATAAAGGACGTATCAATATAGGGATAACGCGGATGAAACAGCTGTTTCCTGATAAACAAATCATTCTGCTGACTCCGTTGCATCGTGCGTTTGCCAATTTCGGAGAAACGAACGTGCAGCCGGATGAGAACTACCAGAATAGTTGCGGTGAATATGTGGACGCTTATGTACAGGCAGTCAAAGAAGCCGGTAATCTCTGGGGGCTTCCTGTGATAGACTTTAACTCGGTGACAGGGATGAATCCGATGATTGAGGAACAACTTATCTATTTTTATGATTCGGGTTTCGATCGTCTGCACCCTAACACGAAAGGGCAGGAGCGTATGGCACGTACATTAATGTACCAATTACTTGCGTTACCGATTTAGGCAACGCGCTTATTGTCCCGGTTTGAAGAATAGCCGGAGGACAAACCATGCATGATGTGCCACTGTACTTATCAGCCCGTAATGTTTTGCCATGATGCGGAATCTTTCTTTGAGAGAAGCCTTCCGGTTTTGGGTGGTCATACCTTCGTCAAGATAGTCGATGATTGTCAGGTGCGTATTGTGCAATGTGCGGGCTTTCTTCATGATGCGGACGCACCAGTCGAAGTCGGCGGAATAACGGAACTTCAAGTCGTATGGCTCTACGAGCGTGTGGCGGGGGAAGAATGCCTGGTGGCAGACTAGCATTCCCTGTTTGAAACTTTTCCAGGTTAATACTTCCGGGGCAGATAGACGGCGCATACGTTGGAAATGCCTCTTCTCGTCTACGATAGCCGTTTCTCCGTAAAGTACGTCGGGAAGTTCGTTACCATTGATAGTGTGCACCATTTGTTGCAGCGTGTCGTCTTCGTGAAAGCAGTCGCCTGCGTTCAGAAAGCAGAGATAGTCGCCGCTGGCGAGGGCAATTCCTTTGTTCATGGCGTCATACAGTCCCTTGTCCGGTTCGCTGACAACAGTATGTATCCGTGGGCGGTATCTGTCGATGATAGATAAAGTGCCATCTTTGGAGACTCCGTCCACGATGATATATTCTACGTGATGATAGGTCTGCGCAATCACACTTTGAATGGTATCTTCGAGTACCTTTTCCGCATTATAGGTCACCGTGATGACCGAAAACTTGGGAGTAGGATGAACGCTATGCATATTTCCCCGTTACTTTATTGTAGAGATCCGTATATTTCTTGGCAATAATGCTTTCGGAATAGTTGCCTAATACCTTGCGGCAGGCTTGTGCGGAAAGCTCGTCATATTCCGGGTCCGTCAGTATCCAGTGTATACCGTTGGCAAAGTCCTCCGAAGATTTGTATCGGGCCACATATCCGTTGTGCAGGTGGTCAATCATTTCGGGGATGCCGCCGACATTGAATCCTACGCAAGGAACGCCGCACGCCATTGCTTCCATAATCATGTTGGGAAGATTTTCTTCCAGCGAAGGAATGACAAACAAGTCTACGGCATTATATATATTGACCACTTCGTGCTCATTCTTGATGTAAGGCAACGGGTAGACATGGAAAGGAATCTGTTCCTGCAACTGCTGGGACTGGTTGCCGAATACGACGACTCCCAGCGACTCTTTCCATTCCGGGTGTTTCTCAGCCAGCAGTTTGCAGGCTTCGATTAAATATTCGGCCCCTTTCCGCTTATCGGTGATCTTTACCGAGCCGAACAGAATCAGCTTCTTGTTTTGCGGCAACATACATTTCGTACGTGCCTCCTCCTTCTTCTGTGGCTTGAACAGGTTGGTATTGATCGCGTTCGGGATGTTGATAACGCTTTTCCCTTCGAACAGCCTGCTGACCTGGGCCTGTTCCTTCAACCAACGGCTGCAAGTGACGAAATGAACGGGGGCGTTGCTATACAATTTCTGTTTCTTACGGAAAGTGCGGTAAGATAAATCTTTCTTGCTACCGCCTTTGTAGATGTACGGGCAGTTGTGGCACTCCTGTTGATAGTTCGTACATTCGCGTGCATAATGGCAGATACCGGTGCAGGGCCACATATCATGCATTGTCCAGACTACAGGTTTGCCGGAAGTAAGTATCTTCCGGATGTCTTTCAATGAAAGCATTCCCTGATTGATCCAGTGCAGGTGAATGACGTCTGCCTGCCGAAATTCCGGAAGAGAGGTAATGTCCGTTCCCGTGTTGGCAATGTCTACATCGAACAGATGATACCGTTGGAAACGGTTGGCGCTCCAGATAACGATGCGTTCCCACATGAACTTCCATACTTGCAGCCAGCTGCGCTTCAAACCCACAACGCTGATCTGGTCCGTTTGCTTGTCGCGCACCAGCATTTTGGCTTTAATACCATTATTCTTGAGTGATTCCATTAACCGGCCGGCTGCAATGGCGGCTCCTCCGATTCGTTCAGATGTATTTATAATCAGGACTCTCATGGGCAAAAGTTTATGCAAATGTACGGTTTTTAGAGGAAATGTTTGATATTTCCAGCAAGCTTTCTGCTATTTCGCGTGAAAAGATTTCGAGATTGAAACGTTCTTCCGCCAGTTTGCGGGCGTTGTTGCCCATGCGTCGTGCCTCTTCGGGGTGGTCGGCGATGTAGCGGATAGCGTCTATCCAACCCTGCACATCGCCGTATTCTACGGTAATGCCGATTCCTTCCTTGTCGATGTCAATTTCGAAATTGGGGTTACGCGAACAAATGACGGGAATGCCGAGAGCAAATGCTTCTACGAGTGTGGTGAGCCCTACGGTATAGGGAAAATCCAGACAACAGATGACAATACAGCTTTTCCGCGCCACCAGTTTGGCAAGCTCGTAGGGGATTACTCCGTCGGTGTAATGTACATGGATAGAGTCGGGCAGGGTGAAACCGTCAATGATCTTTTTATAGTTGATGTTACCGCATGAGACGGCAATGTATAAGTCGAGTTTCTCTTTAGTGGCGGCAAATGCCTGGAAGAGAGTGCTTACATCCCGGTTTTCTTTGCCGGTAGAGATAAAGCCTTCCGGTTTGCGGTCGGGCATTTCCGCCAACAGGTGGTCATAGAAAGGGAGGTCCGGTCCCCAATGTACCAGTTTTAGTTTATGGGCGGGCGCTTTCCGGGTTTTCAACGAATCCTGAATGAGCTTCCGGCTGAACAGGAACATCTTGTCGATGCCTTTATAGAAAAGGCGGGATATTTGTTCGCGTGCGAAACCGGAACTGTTGACTACTGCCGTGTGGTGCCAGATAACGATCGGCTTGCGGTACAGTCCCAGTGCACGGAGGAAGATCACCGGTTCGATACCACGGAAAGAGGTGGCGTAGAGCACCTGATATTTCTCCTTGCAGAACAGAATTTCTTTCGTTGCGTAGAGCATGAGCCTCAGGCGGCTTGAGAAGTACCGGCACTTGTGCATCACGGAATGTATCCCGTGTTTTTCCAGCAATGGAAGTCCGTATAAGATATGTCCGGGGAATTTATATTCTTTCCATTCCTCGTAACTTTCCCGCGTGAGGCGGGTATGGTAAGAAATAAATAGTAAGCAATGGATTTAGTGGTGCTTGTTTCTTTTCAGCCATTTGTTTATTCGGTTTTTGACAGCTTTCGTAATGATAGAGAAATTGCCGTATTTCAGGTTGAGGAACAGTTCCTCGAACGAACGTCCGATCTTGATCCACGGATGATCCCAGCCCATGATGCGGTAAACGCTTTTTTTGTAGGCTACGTTTTCAATGACGTAGCGGGGATGTTTCAGTGGAAAGTCCACCTCGTAACGCTTCATGGTGAAGATGCGGCGGTAGCCTTTGGGCAGGGTATGGACGGAGCCGGCAAAGTGGGTGGAATCTGCCGTTGCTCCCAAGTTGTTAATCATGTTGCGGGTGGGCACAATGCTCAGTCCGGAGTTGAACAGTATGGAGGCATGGAAAATGGTTTCGTAAAAAGCCTTCCGGTGTTCGCGATGACGCTGGCACATATAGATAAAGTCGCTCCGGAACTTGCGTTCCTTGATGAGTTGCTCAAGCTGCTGCATGTTGAAGGAGTTGTCCAGGAAACTGTAAAACTCATCCCATTGGTCGACTACCCGTTTCCAGCTCGCCCATCCCCAGATGGAGAAGGTGGTGGCGAAGAAGTAGTCGTAAGGCATGTCTTGGGTGATTTCTTCGGGGTTGAATCCGGCAATCATGCTGATGCGTGTGTCGTGCTCATACTTGTCGAGCAGTTCCTTGCAGAAGCCGAAGAAAGAGACTGACGGCACATCATCATCTTCCAGTACAATGCATTTGTCGACTTTTGAGAAGGCCCATTTCTGCGAAATGTACTCCGAAGGGTCGCAGCCGAAATTCTTTTCCTGATAAAGCTGTTCTACTTCACATTCCCAGTCTATCTGTGATACGATTTCACGGCAGGCTTTTATTCCGGGCAAATCGCGCTCGTTTCGTGCTCCGTCCTGATAGAGGAAGAGCCGGGACGGACGTGCTTTCTTCACTTGCTCGAACACTTGCGACAGCTGTTGCGGGCGGTTGAAGAACAGGATAAGTACCGGGACGTCTACTAAAGCGGATTTCATATTCATAGTTCTTGTTTTGGGGTTGTACTGAATGACAGGGCGGCAGGATAGTGGTTGTTCACTTTCTCCTGTTCTTCCTCTGTAAATCGGTGCAGGGTCGGGTAGTTGTATCGCAGGAAACCTTCCAGGTCGTCGGGAGCGGTCACTGTGAGCGGACCGAATTTCACCGGTTGCAGGTGGCGGAGGCTTTCTACGGTCACGTGGTCGGTGGTAGTCATCACGTTGTTGAAATACTTCGTGTTCCATGAATTGAAGCAGCTTTGAACGGCTACCAGCATACGGTAAATTGTTTTCTTCGAGAAAAGAACATCGACTGCTTTATTCAAGAAGCAGGAGAAGGCTCCCCGGTCTGTGGGATGTTCTATCTCGCATTTGCCGAAGTGTTTCCACATCCATATCTCTTTTCCCATCAGGCAGCATTTGAGGAAGCCGAGTGCGTCGGATTGTAATTTCCGCAACAGCTTGTTGTCGGGAATCCTGTCGAATGGGAATATATCGACAAAAATGCCCGGATGCATCGGGACATTCTTGAACATTTCTTCTACAAAAAGGGTGTCGTTTTTCTTGACTTTGGCATAGTAATAAGGACTGTGCGGATCTGTTTCTATCCATGAAAGAAAGTAGGAATCGCCCAGCTCCCGGGGGGCTACTTCGAGAAATCTGTTGTAGTCTTTCCGTGCCATGCCGATATCTATATCGTCGTCCCAAGGCAGTATCGCCTGGTCGTAGAGTGCACCGATTGCCGTGCCGCCAATCACAAAATACGGGATGTCGTGTTTCCGACAGATACGAATGGTTTCTCCCAATATGTCGTAGAGCTCGGCATGTAATAAATCAAGCTCTTCGGCTGTATATTTCTTGTTCATCGGAAATGGTTAATGCACGTTGTGCTACAAATGTAGTGATTAAATTGACAAGTTACTATAACTTTAAGTTTCCTTGTATAAATTCCGCCGCCATTTGGCTGCGTCCCGGAATAGGGAGGGTGGCTGCTTGCGGGAAATCCTCAAGCAAACAGTCTGCAGGACTGATGTCCGGATAGAACTTCTTGAGCAGGAACAGGCTGGGCCCGGTGGTGATGCTTCCTGTGAATATGGAAGCGTTCATCAGTAGCTGTATGGAAGAAAGAAAACGAGTCATTTGCTTCTGTTTCAACTCTTTCGTCGTTTGCGTGAAAGCACTGTTGACATATCCTTTCTCGCCGGAATCGCATAGGGTATACCAACGTATGTCCGGGGCGAGCGACTGTACTTGCCGGAAGATACGGTAATCATCTGTCAGCACGAAGACATCGCGCAAGTCGGTTTTCTGTTTGATGAGGCGTATGTAATACTCTGCCGGAAGCAGGTTGGTTTCGGTGATCTTGTCGCCTCCGCGTATCTGGCAACCGACGTATTCTTGCGGGAGTTGCAGGTTGTCTGCCAGGTGTCGGCATTCTCGTCCGGTTACTTCGTTCAACTTCCACGTGATTTCCGTCATTTTCCGGAAAGCATGGAGATAATCCCCGTCTATACCCAGTTCGGGGATGTGGAAGTGTTGGTTGGGATCGAACTTCAGGTGGCAGTTCAGTAATACCGGTTTTTTATAGGTCAGGAAAGCGAGAGTCTCTCCGGTTATATTCTTGCAGGTTGCTTTCAGTTTCCATTTCATCAGTTTGGTCTTGGGCAATTTCTTGTCCTTCATCAATGCTTTCCACGAAGGCAGGCGGTGGGTGTTGTAGGTGTGGTGAAACGCTTCGTGCACTTCCTCACAGAAGGGGACGAAACAGTCTGCCCAACCTTTTTCCCATCCGAAGTTGGCGTCGTCGGAGTAAAGCTTGAACTGTATTTTGTGTTGCAGGCAATAGAGCATTGCATGGAGCATATAGGTATATTCGGTAAAGAATCCCGCGTCTATGCCCAAGTGAAAAATCATCGTCTTCCTGAAAGAACTGTTCAGCAGGCGATAGGTGGTTGTAAGGTTATTCGCGCTCATGGTGCTTGGGGTTTGGGTTGAGCTTTTTTGAAATAACAGTCGTGGTTGAGATCTTTTCTCCAGCCTTGCCAGATACCTCTGGCGAGTGCTTTCAGTTTCTCCCATTTGTTTTCTTCCATAAAAAGGATATAGAAAGGACGCTCCCAAATGAGCTTCCAAAGCAGTTCGGGACGTTTGAACTCGGCGTATTGCTTGTTGAGGTACAAGAAGTTACGGGCTATGTAGTAGGTACGCACCGGGGAGTAGTTGAGTGACATCGGGTGCCAGATGAGTATTTGTTTCCGGAGCGGATGTCCCAGTTCATGTTTCAGGTTGGCGGCAGGTACGAGCATGACTTTTCCGGTATGGCGGCGGATGCGCAGGAAATATTCCGTATCAATGGCATCCATGACAAATTTGTCAAGATACAGACCGACTTTTTGTATCGTTTTCAACGGAAAAATACTTCCGGAGATAATCATCCCCTGTGCTTCTTTGAGCGGCGCATTGCTGTCTGTGCCAGAAGCATTGATGAGAGGAATATAAGCAAAATGGGAACTGTCTTTGTCATTGTTGATAATACGGATATAGTCTTTGAATGTGGAAGCGGTAAAAGCGCTGTCCTGATCCATTGTCAGCAGGTAAGTATATCCGTTGTCGAGGGCGAACATCGCTGCGGCATTGAGTGCTTTGCCGATACCGGTGTTTTCCCCTTGGCGTAACCTGACTATTTTGTGGGAGATAGATTCCGGAAATTGATAATTACTGCCTCCGGGGGTGTTGTCCCAGACAAACAATCCGTCCACATCTTCTGCATAAGTAAGAAGGTTGTCGGTGATGTGTGCGGGTGGATAATAGAGTGTGACGAGAGCGAGTAGTTTCATGCGCTTTTCTTTTTGATAAAATAGTGTATGGTTTCCTTGAAAGTTACCGAACGGCTCGCCCACATGGCTGCTGCATAAAGTGCCATTGCCAGTAGTATCTTGCTTGCCAGGCGAACATAGATGTTTTCGATAGGGCGGGCGGTGTAGTAGGTAACTGCCATGACGGAGGCTGCTATGATGGCGTAGGGAAGAATATCGGCCAGTGCGTGGCGTAGTTTCAACCCGATTTCAAGCTGCACGAAGTGATGCCACCTCAGTAGCCATAGTATATTGGTCGAGACATACATGGCAAGCATGGCATATATTCCGTAAGAATGTACCAGAAGAACGCCTGTGAGCAGGAGCATGCCGAGGATTATGATGTTCCACATAAAGATGCGTGACTTTCCTTTGCTGATGATAAGTTGCTGGTAAAGGTTGGCAATGGGGACAAAAGCTCCGCTGATACATAATATCTGCATGATAGATACGCTGGAGTACCATTTGTCGGTAATGGAGATAACGATTAATTCTTCCGCAATGATTCCCAGTCCCAGCATGGCGGGAAATGAGATGAAGGCGGTGAAACGCAACATCTTGCGGAATACCCGTTGCTGTCGGTCGGTATCTTCCGATATTTTCGCAAGTACCGGTTGTGCCACTCCGTTTATCATGCCCGATATGAATTGTTGTCCCATGCCGCACCATTTATTGGCCTGGTTGTAATATCCTACTTCTTTTTCGGAGTAGTACTTACCCAATATGACGGAGAAGAGATTGTTGTTGATGTGATTGAATATGTTGGTAATTAACAGTTTACCACTGAATCCGAACATTTCTTTTATGGGCGCGAGGCTGAATTGAAGCGTAGGCCGCCAACGGGTGAAATGCCAGTAACAGGCAGTGTTGACAGCTACGTAGACAATGCTTTGCGTGGCATATCCCCAGTAGGAAAAGCCGAGATAAGCCAGCGTGACCCCCGCAATGCCGGATACGGTCAGTCCGATCACCGAGGACATGGCCTGCTGCTTGACCATTAGATTCCGTTTTAGATAAGCACTGTGTGAGATTCCCAGACTGGCGATGAAAAAGCCTGTAAAAGAATAACGTGCCAACGGCGTCAGTTCGGGTACCTTGTAGAAATAGGCTATGAGTGGCGCGCACAAGAACAACACCAGATACAGGCACAGGCTGGTTATGATATTAAACCAGAATACAGCATTGTAATCTTTGTGTGTCACCTCTTTCTTGTTGACAAGAGCGGCCGTGAAGCCACTCTCCTGTATCGAGCCGGCTATGAGGGAGAAAATCGCTAACATCCCCACCATTCCATAATCCGACGGGGTGAGCAGCCGGGCGATAAATATTCCGAAAACGAGATTCAGCAACTGTTGTATACCGTTGCTGAACCCTCCCCAGAATAATCCTTTGGCTGTTTTGTCCTTTAGTGATTGTTCCTCGCTCATTTCATTATTTCACTTCACTACCCGGCTTCACTTCCCGTTCCGGCATAATGACTGCCAGGCTGCCGTCGTTGTTCTCGGCACTCAGAATCATGCCTTCGCTGACGATACCTTTCAGTTTGCGGGGGGCAAGGTTGGCGATGAAACAAACTTGTTTGCCTACCAATTCTTCAGGTTTGTAATGCTTGGCAATGCCCGACACGATCGTACGCGTTTCCAGACCGTCGTCAATCTTGAATTGCAGCAACTTGTCTGCCTTCGGTACTTTCTGGCATTCGAGGATCGTTCCTACGCGGATATCCAACTTCGTGAAGTCGTCAAATTCGATGTTTGCCCGAATCGGATTCGCCTTATAACTGGCTTCTTCGTTTGCTTTCTTCGTGTCAAGCAACTTCTGTACCTGTGCTTCTATTGTGGCATCTTCGATCTTTTCGAACAGCAGTTCCGGCTTGTTCAACTGGTGACCGACGGGGAGCAGGTTGTCTTTTCCCAGTTCGGACCATTCGAAGGTGTCCATGTTCAACATCTTGCGGAGTTTTTCCGAGCTGAACGGCAGGAACGGGTCAAAAGCGATCGCCAGATTGGCAACCAGTTGCAGGGAGATGTTCAGGATTGTTCCCACACGTTCCATGTCAGTTTTCGCCAGTTTCCACGGTTCGGTGTCGGCCAGGTATTTGTTTCCGATACGTGCCAGGTTCATGGCTTCTTTCTGTGCGTCGCGGAATTTGAATACGTCGAGCAGCTTTTCTACTTCTGCTTTTACGTCTGCGAATTCTTTCAGCGTTTCCTTGTCGTAGTCGGTTCAGCTGCCTTGTGCGGGTACGCGACCGTCGAAGTATTTCTGAGTCAGCACCATTGCACGGTTTACGAAGTTGCCGTATACGGCTACCAGTTCGTTGTTATTGCGTGCTTGGAAGTCTTTCCAAGTGAAGTCGTTGTCTTTCGTTTCCGGTGCGTTGGCGGTCAGTACGTAGCGGAGTACGTCCTGTTTGCCGGGGAAGTCCGCCAGGTATTCGTGCAACCATACAGCCCAGTTGCGGGAAGTGGAGATTTTGTCTCCTTCGAGGTTGAGGAATTCGTTGCTCGGCACGTTGTCCGGCAGGATATAGCTGCCTTCTGCTTTCAGCATGGCGGGGAATACGATGCAGTGGAACACGATGTTGTCTTTTCCAATGAAATGGATCAGGCGGGTTTCGGGATCTTTCCACCATGTTTCCCAGCTGTCGGGGAGAAGTTCTTTGGTGTTGGAGATGTAGCCGATAGGTGCGTCGAACCATACGTAGAGCACTTTTCCTTCTGCTCCTTCTACTGGCACAGGGATTCCCCAGTCGAGGTCACGGCTCACGGCACGTGGCTGCAACCCCATGTCGAGCCAGCTTTTGCATTGTCCGTACACGTTCGGGCGCCATTCTTTATGGTCTTCCAGAATCCATTTGCGCAGCCAGCCTTCGTGCTTGTCGAGGGGGAGATACCAGTGTTTGGTTTCTTTCATCACCGGTTTGCTGCCACTAATGGCGCTTTTCGGGTTGATAAGGTCTGTCGGTGAGAGTGAAGTACCGCACTTTTCGCATTGGTCGCCATAGGCACCTTCCGAGTGGCAGTGAGGACATTCGCCGGTGATATAACGGTCGGCAAGGAATGTTTTTGCTTCCTCGTCGTAATATTGTTCGGATGTTTTTTCGATAAACTCGCCCTTGTTGTATAATGTTTTGAAGAAATCCGAAGCCAGTTGGTGGTGCGTCGGTGAAGTGGTGCGACTATACACGTCGAATGAGATACCGAATTCTTCGAATGATTTCTTTATCAGCGTATGGTAACGGTCTACCACATCCTGCGGAGTGATTCCTTCTTTTTTGGCGCGGATCGTGATAGGCACTCCGTGTTCGTCCGAACCGCCGATAAATAATACATCTTCTTTCTTTAACCGCAGATAGCGCACATAGATATCTGCCGGTACGTATACACCGGCCAAATGACCGATGTGGACAGGTCCGTTCGCATACGGCAGGGCCGATGTGACGGTGGTTCTTTTGAATTTCTTTTCCATTATATAGCGTGATTTTATTGTTTTCTGCTTTGCAATGTGCAAAGATAATGACTTTTCACCATGGATTACATGGATTAACACAGATTATTTCACTTAAAATACTTTTTCATCCTGACGAAAACTTACATCATCATATGCCTGCGTATAGAGAACTTCACTATTGCCATTGCATTGATCGCCGCAAACGGTATATCCATTGGCTCATGGTGGGTGTTGTAGCTCACCAGTTTGATGCATCCTTCCTTTTCGGACCGGTTGGCATACTTCACCGCCAGATACTCGTCTCCGTCGATCATGAACGAAACCAGGTATATTTCCCCGTAAATAACGCTCTCGAAGCTGTTTATCTCCTTATATCCGATGATGTCCCCCGATTTCAGTATGGGGTACATACTGTCCCCGTTGACGTAGACCGCCCCGTCGCAGGCGGATATGTTCGGAATCCGTATTTTCCCCAAGGCATACTGGTGCTTGTTGGTGAACAGCGTCTTCAGGTTTGCCGCCGCCGTGATGTCGTATAGTGTCACGCTGCGGTCGTCAACCGGTTCGGCTGTTTTGGGATTGTGAATTATCTGCACCTCCCCTTGTGCCAGTTCGCTTTCGCAAAATCTCGACTGGTGTTTCGGGTTGCCTTTTCCCAACAATAGCCAGTTGTAGTCTACCGTATTTCCTAATTTGTCGAGCAGCAGGCGGAAATCTATACTGTTCCGTGCAGCCCAGTTGGTGACTGTCGCTCTTGAAACTCCCAGGAATTCAGCCAGTTCGCTGTCCCTCTTCAGGTTTAATGCCTGCTTGGCACGTTTGATGATGCCGGGTACATCCAGATTTGTATCCATTTTGTTAGCATTTAATTTTGATGTAAAAAATCATAAACGTATTAGTTGCTCATTAATAATCCGTTATCTGTTTTTTAAGAATTAATTTCTAAAACCGTATGTTTTCTTTATGAAAACTTATTTATCTTTGTAGCGGTGAAATTACAAATATGTTTCAAAAATATAAATTAAAAACAGAATAGCCATGAAAAACGCAGAAAAGTTTCCGAAAGGTTGCAGAAAAGTTCGTCCCCCGGCCTTGCATCCCCTTTGTATCACTGCTCCGGTAGCTATATATATACACTGTGATGAATATATAGATTCACCATGGTAAGCATATATGTCCACCATGTCGGACATACATCTCCGGCAAATAAACAACTTTTTTCTCAGAATTTAAATCAAAATTATCATTATGAAAACAACATTATCTTTATCGACAAAACAATCTACATCCAGCAGTATTTGCAAGAGTTGTAAACGTGAGCTTCCGTTGGAGTCCTTCTATATGAACAAAAAAACGCAGTCTCCGGATAAATATTGCAAGGAGTGTCGCAAATCTCTGAGCCGAAGGCAATACGGCAGTGGTAAGAAACTTCCCCATTGCTCTTTGTCCGGTGGACGAGTTTCCTATCCGGTCATAACACAGACTGAGGACCGGGAAACACGTCTCCGGCTTATTCTGCACGCCCTTCAGGTAGTGAGGCTTAGCATGGAACGCAAAAAGGCGGGAATGCAGGAAGAATCCTTGCTGTAAAAGCGGGTTTTTTATATTGAGTATTTATCAAAAAACAGAATTATTATGGCAAGAATAAAGAAAAAGGGATTGGATTATTTCCCGCTGAATACGGATTTTATTCACGACCGTGCCGTCCGCCGCCTGATGAAGCGTGAGGGTGACTCCGCGCTTGGCATTCTGGTGGAAATCCTGTCGTATATCTATGCGGGCGAGGGGTATTATGTCCGTGCGGACCGTTTGTTTTACGAAGACCTCTCGGCGGGTCTGTACGAGAAGAGTGCTGATGACGTGGAACGTATCGTCCGTCTGGCGGTGAAATACGGACTGTTCGACGCGGTTCTTTTTGAGCGTAGCTGCATCCTGACTTCCGTCGAAATACAACGGCAGTATCTTTTCAGTACCCGTCGCCGCAGCATTTCACATCTGGAAGTCGGGTATTGCCTGCTTGCAGATGATGAACCGGCTGATAATAAGGATGATGCAAAAGGAACGCCGGCTGTGAAAAGTGAAAAACAGGGGCATGGAGAAGGCATTACGAGGGGTGATAATGTAACATTTATCCCTGAAAATGTAACATCAGGTACACATAGCACAGCACAGCATAGCGTAGCACAGCAAAGCAAAGAACAACCCCACTTCAATTCTCCCCTGGAAACGGCAGGGGAGAAGGCGGGGGGAAGAAGATTGGGAAGGAGGAGATTTCTTCCGGAAGTTCCTGCGGGCGGGATGTTTCCGGTTCGGGGAAACGGAAAAAGTGGACGCAGGAGACTGTCGATGCCCTTCTTCCGCCGTCTGACGGGACATCGCGTAACTATGCGGGGCTGCTCGATAATCTCCGTAGCTACGGTATCCCGCCTTCAGAACAGTATGCGATTATCCTTAAAAAGTAATTTCGGGGCTATCGGCGGTGCAATCTGGCAGGGGATTGCTACGTTGCGTGGCAGCGGGGGCAAGATAAAACTTCCCGGACGTTATCTTTTAAGTGTTGTAAATAGGAGGTTGGAAATTGATAATTATTGATATTCAATTATTTATATTGGTTGAGAATTTGCTTAAGACACATATTGAAAATCACTTGTATATGAAATGTAACTGTCTTATCTTTGTGTTGTCGATAAGCTTACAGACAAGACTAAACTCGATTAATTAACACAAAAACGGATTGGATTATGTATTTATTACGGAAAATGGTATTGGCGGGTTTATTGTTCTCCGCCGGAGTGAATATGTTTGCGCAGGAGTCTGCCTATGCTTATGACGCAAACGGGAATCTGACAAAAGATTTAAATAAGAATATTGTTGATATTCAATATAATTCTTTAAATTTGCCTAGCCGGATAGTCTTTAAAAATGGCGACAACATTTCTCATGTTTACAGTGCTGACGGTAGTAAGCTGCGTACGGTGTGGGTTGCTGACGGAGATACGCTGACGACGGATTATTGCGGGAATGTGATCTATGAAAACGGGGTTCCGGTGCGGTTGATGACCGATGTTGGGTATATAGCTTTGTCGGATACGAGCTATCATTATTTCATCAAAGATCATCAGGGCAATGTGCGTGTCGTTGCGGATGAACATGGTAATGCGGAGGAAGTGAACGATTATTATGCTTTCGGCGGATTGATGTCGACAAGTTCCCGGCAGAGCGTCCAGCCGTATAAGTATAACGGAAAAGAACTGGAGACAGCGTGCGGGGTGAACTGGTATGATTATGGTGCGCGGCGGTATGATCCGGTGTTGGGAAGGTGGAATGGAGTGGATCCTCTGTGCGAAGACTATTATTCAGAGAACCCTTATGGATATTGTGGAAATAATCCGGTTAACTATGTTGATCCGAATGGTCTGATGAAAGTGCTCTATAATCCTGATGGTACTTATAAGGAAACTACACATAATAATTGGTTTCATAATACGTTTATGGGGCGGCAGGAATATATTGATTATGGTGATCGAAAAGTGCATCTTTCCGAATCTGAATTTTGGCAATGGCAGAGGAGTGGAAGTTATGAGAATGTAGGTCCGGTAACAGATTTTGTTAGTAATTTGGAGCTTACCCTGAATGAACCGGCAGCAAATTTTGCCGACGGAGTTGCCAAATATATGGTATCGTCAGCTTATTCATCTATCAATTCTCCGAAAGTATGGCTGACGGGACGTTCTTGGGCAGGAACTTATGCGACGCCCGATGAAAGAGCCGGCGGATTCATTGATGTGGCCACTCAAAGATTGCCCGCCGTTCACTTGTTGAAACAATTGCATCCCGGTTCATGGTATAAGTTTAAATATGCCAATCGGCATATTCCCCCGAGGAGTAGGCGTGTAGTTTACGATGTGGAAATGAGAAAATTTGATGAAAGGATTCGTAATCCGAAAACTTTTGAGAAAATGAATAGAGGTATAAATAAATTTGAGTATATAGACAATAATATTAAAAAGGAGGATAGGTAATGATGATTATAGAAGAGGTTGGTGCTTTGATTATGTGGCTGGCGGTTTTTATCGGCTGGTTGATAAAAGGATGTAAAACCAATCTTTTTAAAGAATGTGCGAAAATAGAAGATTCTACAAAAAGAAATGTAGGAAGAATCTTTGTAATATTTCTTATAGGGCCGTTTTTTTTAGGTGAGTGTCGTGGCGGTTAATTTTTCATTTGTTATATCTTTGATATGCAGTTTATTATGTTTTTTATTGGTTGTATGTTAATAGTTTAATACTAGAAAATATGGAAACAAACAAATTCTCTGTCGTAATGTCGGAAAAGGTTGATATGGAGTTAGTCCGAATAGTGACTTCGGAGCGTGCTGATTATCAGCCTGAAGCTGTAATCGCAGCAGAGGAGGAACTGAAGCGGCGGAATATCACTCCGTCCATGTATCAGGACTATACGAAGGAGGTGGAAAAACTTATCGAAGTGGAAAAGGAGAAAGAGGTCGAGAAGCAGCGTCTTCCTTTATCTGCGTGGGTAAAAGCGATAGCCTTTCTTTTCCCTTTTCCATTGTTGCTTATTATAGGGTTGGCTCTTATATTGTTTGGTTATCAAACATGTGGTAAAGGGCTTTGTAAGTGGACACTTCTCGGATGGTTATTTTATTTTATCCTTCTTATGTTTTGTGAAATATTCCTTTAGATTATGACTTCCGGTATGAATCAACTTTTTGTTTTGATGCATACCGGATTTTTTTGTTTTAGACTTATAATTATTCCTCCGATTTCTTATTGTTATTCAATGCATTACTGGTGGTTAAGAATTTAGTTAAGACACATATTGAAAATCGCTTGTATATGAAATGTAACTATTGTATCTTTGTGTTGTCGATAAGCTTACAGACAAGACTAAACTAAATTTATTAACACAAAAACAAATTTGATTATGCCAGTATTGTATGGTCCATTTCAGTCCGTTCTGAAAGACAAAAACGGAGAACAACTATTCTATCCCCGTGTGTTGCGCACAGGTAATGTAAGTACTTCACAGATATCTAAAGAGATAGCGGCTTATTCCTCCCTTTCTCCGGGTGATGTGAAGAACACGCTGGACAACCTGGTGACGGTAGTCAGCCAGCATCTTCAATCCTCGGAGAGTGTGACGCTTGACGGTTTCGGAACTTTCCGTCTGGTGATGAAGTCGAACGGTAAAGGTGTGAAAACTGTGGACGACGTGTCTGCCGCCCAAGCTTCACTGACAGTTCGCTTTCTTCCCTGTTCCACCCGTCATTTGGATGGCACTATGGCCACCCGTTCGCTAGTGACAGGCGCCCGGTGTGTCCGTTTCGACCGTGCCGATACCTCTGCTTCCGGTGAAGGAGAGGGTGGCAAGCCCGAAGGCGGGGGTTCCGGCGGAGTGACACCGGATCCGTCGGTATGATTCTCCGGCACAACACAGATTCAAACGACTAAACTAAACGAAGTATTCTGCTGAACGGCAGGTGCTTAACTGAACTATTAATTATTCACTGATTATGCGAACTATCAATTTGTTCGTGGTGCATTGCAGCGCCACGCGGGAGGATTGTACACTCTCTCCCTGAAGCTTTGGACGTGATGCACCGGCGTCGCGGATTCAACGGAACAGGCTACCACTACTACATCCGCAAGGACGGAACGTTGTACCTCACCCGCTCGCTCGAACGTATCGGGGCGCACGCAAAAGGCTTCAATGCCCATTCGATAGGTATCTGCTATGAAGGTGGTCTGGACTGCCGGGGACGCCCGGCAGATACCCGGACTCCGGCGCAGCGAGCTACGCTCCGGCAACTTGTGGCCGATTTGGAGCTGCGTTTCCCTGGCTGCCGGGTATGCGGGCATCGCGATCTTTCACCGGACTTGAACGGAAACGGTGAGATAGAGCCGGAAGAGTGGATTAAACAGTGCCCGTGCTTCGATGCGTCCAGGGAATTCGGGGAATCTGCAACCGGGGCGGTGAGCACGAAAGAACACAGAGTAACACAAGTATTTAAAGACACGGAAAGGAGGTAAATTATGGCAATGAAGAAATCAGTATGGGATATGATCCTGAAGGTGGTTATCGCAGTGGCTTCGGCTTTGGCTGGCGTATTGGGCGCTAATGCGATGAATTTGTAATGAGAGGGATTAATATTTTTTTATAAAAACCAGATGACTGTTATCTAAAATGAATAATAAGACTATTATTTTAATAATTGCGCTGCTCACTTGTGTGGGCAGCGTATATAGCCAGGGCACCTCGCCGGCTTTGGCTGATACGGAAGGAAAATACAAATATAATTATGTTCCTGTGTCTCCGGTATCGGAGGAGTTGATGAAGCATATTATGTGTCCTGTTAATTATAATACAGGCAAAGTTGAACTTAGTATCCCGATATATGAGATACGTACAAGAGATTTCACGCTGCCTTTACGATTGCAATATGACAGCGGAGGCATCAAGGTCAGTGCGGGAAACGGCGTGGCAGGCTTGGGCTGGAACGTGGATTTCGGTCCCACCGTAACCCGGAGTATTCAAGGAAATCCTGATGAAGAAGGGTATTTGATCTATAACCCGGACTTTGGCAGTTGGGACACTTCTTATATGCATAAGATGACCGAAGGTATGGCGCACGAACAACCGGATGTGTTTTTTTATAGTACATTTGATGCTCAGGGGAATTTCGTGTTCCGGCGTCCGGAGAAATCCTCGGAAAGCGGCTCGCATATACCGGTCTATTTACCGTTGACTTCTGATAAGGTGGAAACGTCAGACATACGTTCGGGATTTCAGGTGACGGACGGTTCCGGTAATATTTACCGTTTTAAGGAAGCCGAATACTCTAATACAGGAAAGATTACAGGCTGGAAACTAACGGATGTCACCAGTTTGAAACAGGACAGGCTTTCTTTTTCGTATGTCACACAGAAGCTCACTTATGCAGATAGTTATGACTATTATGCAGTGGAGGATATGGGTGAAAGTTACCGTAACGGATATTGGCAGGGAGTGGATGGAAAACTGAAGTTTTTCCGGATGAACGGGTATGCTTTTGCATAATGATTCTCTTTGGGCCGATTTTACGGCCGAAAACGTTGGCCAGTATGATAACCGGCCTTACAATTCGGTTGATGCAAAATATCCCAAAGAAATCACGTACGCTAATGGAAAAGTCGTTTTTGATTATTCCTCTTCTCTTCTGAAAACCGTGCATATTTATGAAAATGGGGCGGAAATCCAACGTGTCACATTGAATTATAAGCAACTGCGGTTCATGGGACGCAGCCTGCTTACTGAGGTCAATTTTACAGAACTGGTCAATAATCAAAGCCGTAGTTATACAATGTCATATAATGACTACGTGGATGACTATTCGCCGACGCAGACCAAAGCAGTGGATAAATTCGGATATTATAACGGACGGACCGGTAATACCGATCTTGTAGAAAGACAATTGGTGGAGTTTGGAACGCCTTACGATGGCGACCGGGGTGTATGTTATGCTTATATTGGAGGTGCGGACCGTACACCGGACATTTTATGCGCCCAGGTTTATTCGTTGCAGTCTATTAAATATCCGACAGGTGCAAGAGAGGAATTAGTGTATGAGCTCAATACATATCCCGATACAGATGAATATGGGAATGCAATTTCATCTTATGCCGGTGGTTTGCGAATTTATTCTATCCAATGCCGTGATGTGGAAGGTACGCTGAAGAATGAACGTCGTTTCTTGTATGAGAAAGACGGTATTCCGACAGGTTATGCTCCTCAAGTGACTTTTGTCGATGAGATGGAGAAACTTTATTTGCGTACCTACTCTCGTACCAGCATGCGTTATCGTTTGTATTCATCCCTGCCGGTGGCCGATGCCGGTGCTGCAGCGGGAGTCTCTGTCCTATATCCTAATGTGAGTGTTGTGGAGAAAGATGATTATGGAAAAACGGTATCTCGTGAAGACTATGAATACAATACGAATTTCTATTTTCCAAGTATAATAAATGGTATGGTGCATGATGAGGTGTCCCATTATAAGAAGGGCAAACTGGTCAGGAGAACGGATTATGATGTAGATACGGAGCAGCCTGTGCATGATGAGGAGCATACATATACTGAAATATCTTTGAACAATAATACTCCTGTGGTGGCGGGACGTGAAGTGCGGCGTGCCAATCTGGTTGTTGCAGAACAGTCCGGTGTGGAAACGGACGATGACCTTTATTATCGTGAGTACAGGTATAGCATTGGCAGGGGGAATACGCGTGTGGAAAACCAGCTCACTGTGAATACGGATTATTATGCTGGTAAGTTGGTCAGTGATACGGTTGTCCGGACTTATGGCTCTACGGACTGGGATATACGATCCGGGCTTCCGGTGAGGGAGATTTATAAGTATAGCGATGGAAAGAAAAAGAAATGTGATTATACTTATCCATATCATGTTAATGATGCCGTTGGAAGGGCGATGACGGCTGCCAATGATATATTGAGACCTGCCCATATAGGAGAATCTGTGGAAGGTCCTGAAGGCTATATGGATGATTCCTTTACCAGTTTCGACTATACTCTGGATCCCGGCTCCGGTTCGGCCTTGCTGGACGAGGTGAGTGTCTGGAAGCATGAGGGGCTCTTTTCAATGAGTGAATCTTATCCTGTACACGATGCTTATGGCAATGTTTGTGAGATCCGCCGTGCGGATGCTCCTGTGGTCGCATTGCTCTGGGGATACAACTACAGTCGTCCGGTGGCTATTGTGGAAGGGGCGTCATATCAGGAAGTCGTTTCCGGGCTGCGCGTGAGTGTGGAGTCTCTTCAAAACCTTGACGGCAGTGCCCTTGAAAATGTATTGCTTCCGTTGCGTAATGCTTTCCCCGCCCCTTGCCGGGTGACCGTTTATAGATATGCTCCGCAACGGGGAGTTGTCTATATGAATGAACCTAACGGGAATGTAACTACATACAGCTATGACGGCTTCGGGAGACTGACGGAAATCCGTGATAAGGACGGCGCTGTGCTGGAGTATAATGAGTATAAGAAATGAATAAGAAACTGTTAAAAGGAAAAATTATGAATATAAAAAGAATCATTGTTCTTGTATTGATAAGTGCAAGCTCCGGTCTTCTTTGCGCTCAGAGGAAGACTGTGAACATGAGTGACCGTTATGGCATACTTACGGTAACTCCGCTTGACAAATATACGGGAGCAGCCTCGCTGTTGAAAACGAACGGTGTGCGCTCCCTGACTGATGTGTCCTATGGGGATGGTTTTGGCGGTGTTTCTCAGAAGATACACGTCGGAATAACCCCGCAGGGCAAAGACCTGACTGAAAGTTATGAATATAACTCATTGGGAAATTTACAGTCCCGTACTCTTCCGGTTCCTGTGTTGTCGGAAGGGACTTCCGGGAACTATAAGCAAATATTAAAGTCGGCACAGGAGTATTACGGGCACAGCAACGTCTGTTCACGTTTCGCGTATGAGGCTTCCCACCGTAGTTTACTGTTAAAAGAGTTTGGTGTTGGTGATGAATGGACCGGTAAAGCCGTATCCAAAAAATATAGCTGTAATCTTGAGAGTATACCCGTCCAACGTTGCAAGCGTTATCTGGTATCCGCCGGCGGCGAGCTGGTAGAGAGCGATAGTCCCTATGCAGACGGTAGCCTTCGCGGCATACGCAGCGAGGACGAAGATGGCAACATGCATTGGGAATTTTATAATAGTGAAAATCAGTTGGTCCTTTCACGCATTCTGGATGGTGATACATTTTTTGATACTTATTTTGTCTACGATGAGTATGGCAATCTGGTGTTTGTGCTTCCTCCGGGTTACCAGGATCATCCGGATCTGGATCTTTATGCTTACATATATCGTTATGACTATCTGGATCGTCTTGTTTATAAGAAGCTTCCCGGTTGCGCCCCTTCTTACCTGGTTTATGACGCGGCACACCGTTTGGTTTTCTCTCAGGATGGCTGTCAGCGTAATGATTCTCTTTGGTCATTCTTTGTTTATGATGTCTATGGGCGTGTCGTTGTGGAGGGCGAATGTAGCAACAGCGATAAACATGTTCGGACTGCCGGTGAGACAGTTGTTTTAGGTACTCTTATGGAAGGCGACACCGGCCTGGCGTACAGTGGTTATCAGAGTTCTTTTGATCTGGTTGATCCTTGTGTATATGTGGTGAACTACTATGATACGTATGATTTTAGAACACGAAACGGCTTTTCTGCATATAATTTTCCGGAAGGAACTGTGAGTGCGACCGGTAATCTTACGGGTAGCATACTTTGTACGCATGGCTCTTCGGGATTCATTTATTCTGCGGACTATTATGACATCAATAAGCGGATAGTGAAAAGCCTGTCAAGCCGTGTCAATGGAGGCATGGATACATACGCCACTGAGTACTCCTTTCAAGGACGTCCTCTGTCCGTCCTTCACACCCATACGGATAGTTCCGGGTATTCATTGACGGAACGTTATACCTATACTTATGACCATTCGTCACGCCTGACACGAGTGAGCCACCAATACGATAACAATCCTTCCGTCCTGCTTGTGGAACACACTTATGACGAGTTGGGCCGATTGCAGACAGACAAACTGGATAACGGTATTTATGCAACAGACTATGCCTACAATATCCGTAACTGGCTGACCGGTATTGAAGGCGGTAAGTTTAGCCAGTCTTTGCATTATACCGACGGTTTGGGAGTCCCTTGTTATAATGGTAATATCAGCAGTATGACTTGGAAAAGTGGAGCCGGGGCCACTCCCCGCGGTTATAAATTCAGTTATGACCGTCTGGGTCGCCTGACTGATGCGGAGTATGGTGAAGGGCCGAGCCTTTCTGTAAATACCAACCGTTTTAATGAGCAGGTGACGGGCTATGATAAAATGGGTAATATCTTGGGTCTGAAGCGCTACGGGCAGACTTCAGCGACGGGTTATGATGTGATTGATGATCTTTCTTTGAGTTATGCCGGTAACCGGTTAAAGAAGGTGACAGACCGTTCAACCACCCCTGCCTTCAATAACGGCTTCGAGTTCAAGGACGGTATTGATTTGCCAACAGAGTATGAATATGATGAAAACGGCAACCTGACTAAAGATTTAAACAAAAATATAACTGCTATTCAGTATAATTGTTTAAATTTGCCTGGTCGTGTAATGTTTGCGAATGGTAACAGTATATCTTATCTTTATGATGCTGCGGGCAGGAAACTCCGTACCGTGCACGTTCTGGAAGGAGACAGTGTTACAACGGATTACTGCGGCAATGTGGTCTATGAAAATGGAGTACCTCAGATTCTATTGACAGAAGTCGGTTATGTGTCCCTTACTGACGGTAAGTATCATTATTATTTGAAAGATCATCAGGGTAATAATCGTGTGGTTGTAGATGAGGAGGAACGGTTGAGGAAGTGAATCATTATTATCCGTTTGGAGGTGTGGTTTCTTCTACCGGAGATGCTCAGCCTTATAAGTATAATGGCAAGGAGTTGGATCGTAAAGGTGGGTTGGACTGGTATGATTATGGAGCGAGACATTATGATTCGGTGTTAGGAAGGTGGAATGGAGTGGATCCGTCCTGTGAGAAACATTACAGTTGGAGTCCTTATGTTTATTGTAAGAATAATCCGGTATTAAGGATAGATCCGGATGGGAAGGATGATTATGTGATAAATTATCATGGGCAACTTCAATTGATGAGGAGGACGAATAGAATTGTTGATGTTTTATATGCTAGCGGAACAAGCGGGACAGTGTCGAAAATAAATCCTGAATGGAAGAATATCAAGGTATTTGACAAGTCTATTTTACCTGCATTGGAAACAAATTTAGGCAATAATACCAGTGGTGCTGATTACTTTGCAGAAACATCTAGCGCGTATGATGCGGCTAATATCGCAACATTTGGTATTGAGAATACCGGAGTTGAGTGGAAATATACTGCCGGATACAGGGATGGAGAGAAGAAATATATCATAGGAAACAGTAGCCGTGATTATAGTGTTTCTACATTGGAAGGTATAAATAATAATCCATTTGAAGGCTTTCAGCCAATCGTGGATATTCATTCTCACCCCAGCACTCAAGGCGCATCCGAGCATGATATGTTGAATTCCAAAGGCAAGAATGGAGTATCTTTTGGAGTTTATTTTAAGGATAATAAAACCCTTTATGAATATAATTCCGTAAGAAGTAACCTGAACTCTATAAAAATGAACTCCATGCTGGATTTAATGAGATATACATTTAGAAAATATAATGAAAACGATGAGGAGGAGTAATTGCATTCTGTTTATAAAGATGATGATCCTTTCGACCCTGGCATTTTCATGCCGGGGTTTGAATGAACGTAAGGTGGATCCCGTAGTCATTGCCCATGCCAAAGCGGTGATAGATTCGAATTTTCTGCACAGCCCCTATCTGCAGGTTGCACAGTATGATTTCAATACAGCTTGGCTGTATATTATTGCGCCTAAACATTCTTTTTGGTTTTGGACGGAGAAAGGAGGTCCCGATAATGCTTATGAACTCCCAACCGACTTTCTTGAATATAAAGGGAAATTTATATTCTTTTATCTTAAGAATAAAAAGCGGTTGAGCGAGGAATTCCTTGATAAAACAATGAGGCAAAAAAAAAGGGGAAAATTATATAGAATTGGACACGCACACACATATGGATACTTGTGGTATATGGGTGTATTTTAAAGATAAATATTCAGATAGATCTGCATATGTACATTGCGGCGATCGTCAGCCCTTTTCTGCATACCCTGAATTGCGTTACTTCTTATGTAATGAACAGGATTAATCCGTTTATTATTCTCATATTATTGATATGCGAATGTGGAAGCCATATATATATGGAACGGAAACCAAAAACGGAAAATTTTTGAATCCCAATCAAATAGAATTTAGCGTGAAAATATGTAACCGTACAGATTCTGCACTTTATATAAGTACGCGACCGGAAGAGTATGGTCATTTTGTTTTTAAAGATGGTGAAAACTCTTTAACTTTCTATGTAAGCGATACGGAAGGTGCTGCTGAAGTATCTCCTGGAATGTATGAAATAACTCCCCATACCGACATTGTCTTAGACTTATCCACAGAAAAGAATCCTATTGTATTTAAGAATGTTCCTCGGAAGAAATATCCGGAGAAAATACATCAAATGGTTTATGATTCCGTATATTACCTTCCGACGCATACTGTACCCCAAAGCGAGAAAAGGTATATTTGGAATAAGAAATTTAAGGTTTACCCTCTTTATCTTAATTCTTATTATTACCGTATAGATAGTGTGGAACATACTGTTTTTTGGGATGGAGAAATAGACGAAATTATCGGAAGAAAGTTTAAAAGGTGAAGTACCCTTCCGGTTCCTATGTTGTCCGCAGGGGTTTATAAGCAAATATTAAAGTCGGCACAGGAGTATTATGTGCACAGCAACGTCTGTTCGCGTTTCGCGTATGAGGCTTCCCACCGTAATTTGCTGTTAAAAAGAGTTTGGTGTTTGTGCTTCCTCCGGGTTACCAGGATTATCCGGATTTGGATCTTTATGCTTACATATATCGTTATGACTATCTGGATCGTCTTGTTTATAAGAAGCTTCCCGGCTGCTCCCCTTCTTACCTGGTTTATGATGCGGCACATCGTTTGGTTTTTTCTCAGGATGGCTGTCAGCGTAATGATTCTCTTTGGTCATTCTTTGTTTATGATGTCTATGGGCGTGTCGTTGTGGAGGGCGAATGTAGCAACAGCGATAAACATGTTCGGACTGCCGGTGAGACAGTTGTTTTAGGTACTCTTATGGAAGGCGACACCGGCCTGGCGTACAGTGGTTATCAGAGTTCTTTTGATCTGGTTGATCCTTGTGTATATGTGGTGAACTACTATGATACGTATGATTTTAGAACACGAAACGGCTTTTCTGCATATAATTTTCCGGAAGGAACTGTGAGTGCGACCGGTAATCTTACGGGTAGCATACTTTGTACGCATGGCTCTTCGGGATTCATTTATTCTGCGGACTATTATGACATCAATAAGCGGATAGTGAAAAGCCTGTCAAGCCGTGTCAATGGAGGCATGGATACATACGCCACTGAGTACTCCTTTCAAGGAAGTCCTCTGTCCGTCCTTCACACCCATACGGATAGTTCCGGGTATTCATTGACGGAACGTTATACTATACTTATGACCATTCGTCACGCCTGACACGAGTGAGCCACCAATACGATAACAATCCTTCCGTCCTGCTTGTGGAACACACTTATGACGAGTTGGGCCGATTGCAGACAGACAAACTGGATAACGGTATTTATGCAACAGACTATGCCTACAATATCCGTAACTGGCTGACCGGTATTGAAGGCGGTAAGTTTAGCCAGTCTTTGCATTATACCGACGGTTTGGGAGTCCCTTGTTATAATGGTAATATCAGCAGTATGACTTGGAAAAGTGGAGCCGGGGCCACTCCCCGCGGTTATAAATTCAGTTATGACCGTCTGGGTCGCCTGACTGATGCGGAGTATGGTGAAGGGCCGAGCCTTTCTGTAAATACCAACCGTTTTAATGAGCAGGTGACGGGCTATGATAAAATGGGTAATATCTTGGGTCTGAAGCGCTACGGGCAGACTTCAGCGACGGGTTATGATGTGATTGATGATCTTTCTTTGAGTTATGCCGGTAACCGGTTAAAGAAGGTGACAGACCGTTCAACCACCCCTGCCTTCAATAACGGCTTCGAGTTCAAGGACGGTATTGATTTGCCAACAGAGTATGAATATGATGAAAACGGCAACCTGACTAAAGATTTAAACAAAAATATAACTGCTATTCAGTATAATTGTTTAAATTTGCCTGGTCGTGTAATGTTTGCGAATGGTAACAGTATATCTTATCTTTATGATGCTGCGGGCAGGAAACTCCGTACCGTGCACGTTCTGGAAGGAGACAGTGTTACAACGGATTACTCCGGCAATGTGCTCTATGAAAATGGAGTACCTCAGATTCTATTGACAGAAGTCGGTTATGTGTCCCTTACTGACGGTAAGTATCATTATTATTTGAAAGATCATCAGGGTAATAATCGTGTGGTTGTAGATGAGGAGGGAACGGTTGAGGAAGTGAATCATTATTATCCGTTTGGAGGTGTGTTTTCTTCTACCGGAGATGCTCAGCCTTATAAGTATAATGGCAAGGAGCTGGATCGTAAAGGTGGGTTGGACTGGTATGATTATGGAGCGAGGATGTATGATGCGACTTTAGGCAGGTGGCATGTGGTGGATCCGATGGCGGAGAAATATTATTCGATTAGTCCATATGTATATTGTGCTAATAATCCAGTAAGATTTATTGATCCAGAAGGTAAAGAATGGAAAACTAAAGATGATGCAGAGTACGCTGAATCTCTATCTCAAGCAATGATAGCTCAGATTGATATTAAGCAGAAAAAAAGCTAGATAGATTGGATGCTAATATTGCAAAAAAACAAACAAAAGGGAAAGATGTTTCTAAAGATCAAGTTAAGGCTGAGGAAATGCGAATGGATATTAATAATCTTAGAACTGGAGTTTCTGAGTTAATTGCGATGGGAGAGACAAAAGAGCAGATATTTACTTATAATAAAGTAGAAGGAAATATTGGTGGAACTGATATTAAGGAGGGGTTATTACCATGGATATTGCAGGTAATGGGGCTAAATCTAATGGAGTACATGAATCGTCACATGGATATGATTTGTGGAAAAATGGAAGAGTTACAGAGAATACTGCGATTACTGGAGAGGTAAAAGCTTATAGTCGTCAATTTTCATTTGATAAATCAAGTATGCCTGTTTCGGATTTTGGGCAAGCTAATTCTCTGGGTGATATTAATCATCGTTGGGTATTAGGGATAAACAATTCAGGAGACTATTTGTATATTCGATATGTGTATCCAAATAAAAATCCGAAAGATATATTGAGAATTATAAAATAATAATGGCCATGAAATATAGTTATATGTCACTTTTATATTTGTTTTTTTGTTGGGGAGTTGCGGTGTTCCAACCTTTATAAGCGGGAAATATAAAGGAAAAAATCCTCATGTTTTTGTTTTTTCAGAAGACTCGACTTTTAGATATGAATGTCATGATGTGTGGTATAGTGAGTCATTTGGACGTTGGCGGAAAGCGGGAAATGTAATATGTCTAACTAGTTTTCAACAGAGAGATAGAATGCCAGTAGAATATATGAAAACTGAAAATAGTCAAAGTAAAGGGATTGTTAAAGTGAAAATCAATGCTTCTGACAATCCTGAAAGAGATTATATTTGTTTTCCGTATGTCAATGGAGTGCCTTTCTTTAGCGAAGAATCTCTGGATATCCCACCAAGAGGATCATATTCTTTTAATGTGAAAGAATTAGTGGATAGTATTTCCTTTGTGGTAGCTAAAAGGCCTTTTATATTACGGGGAACAGGTTATAAGATGACATACGATGATGTTCGAACAGATATAATATATCCTCATTTGTTAGCTGGAGAAACTCTTGAGGTAACAGTTAATATTGTTGATTCTTTGTTTGGTTATAGGTTTTTAAAAATGAAGGATTAAAATTGAAGAATAAAAAGATTATTTTTCAGAATAAGGGAAATAAATATAAATTATATTTGACTAAATAACTTAGTCAAATAGGTTTCTTATTCTGATGTATCTCCCAAGTATTTGAGCCAAAGGTGTATTATTCTTTGGGGAAGAAAAGAGAAAAGGTTTCTCTTGATGTACAATTTATAGGCGGTTATCAAGTTCTAACTAATTATTTTGATAGTCTTTACTTCAATAGGGAAGCTTATGATAATTCGAAATATGATTATGATGGTTTGATAAAAAGAATACTCTTCTCTATAGAGGGAAAATGGATGAAATCAACTAAGAATAATCATAAAGATAAATATTTTCTTAAATTTGGTGTCCTTAAACTTAGGTAGGTTTTCCGGAAAAGTAATAAGTTCATTATAAATATTTTAATGAATATTGATTATGAACCGGTGCGCTAATTGTCAGTGAATAGTTTGTATAAAGCTATTCTAGTAATAAATTAAATTCCGTTAGTCTGCCTATAAAGATTAACGGAATTTTTACGTTTTTAATCCGGTACAAATACCAATTCAACCATCCCTGTTTTTAATAGCGGCTTCGAGTTCAAGGACGGCATTGATTTGCGCACAGAGTATGAATATGATGAAAACGGCAACCTGACTAAAGATTTAAACAAAAAGAAAACTGCTATTCAGTATAATTGTTTAAATTTGCCTAGTCGTGTAATGTTTGCGAATGGTAACAGTATATCTTATCTTTATGATGCTGCGGGTAGGAAACTCCGTACCGTGCACTTTCTGGAAGGAGACAGTGTTACAACGGATTACTGCGGCAATGTGGTCTATGAAAATGGAGTACCTAAGATTCTATTGTCAGAAGTCGGCTATGTGTCCCTTACTGACGGTCAGTATCATTATTATTTGAAAGATCATCAGGGTAATAATCGTGTGGTTGTAGATGAGGAGGGAACGGTTGAGGAAGTGAACGATTATTATGCTTTCGGCGGATTGATGTCAACAAGTTCCCGGCAGAGCGTCCAGCCTTATAAGTATAATGGCAAGGAGCTGGATCGTAAAGGTGGGTTGGGCTGGTATGATTATGGAGCGAGGATGTATGATGCTGCATTAGGGAGATTTATGAAAACTGATAGATTTTCAGAGAAGTATGTTTCTTTATCACCTTATCAATATGGCGCAAATAATCCGGTGAATAATATTGATGTGAATGGAGATAGTTTACTTCTTAATAAGACTAGTGTCGCAGAAGCAATGTTGGCGATTTATAATGGATTAGAAGATGGTACGAATATAAAAATGAAGTTTAATAATGGAGTGCTTGATCCTACTTCTATAGAAGCTCACGCTAAAGTTACATCGGACTTCTTTTTTGCAAGATTTGTATGAGATTGCAACGAATGAGAAGTTGGTTGAATTATCCATATCTAATATTAATAGTGACATAATGAATGGAAAAAGAATAAATGAGTTTTTTGATTCACCATATGACTATAATACAAATCAGGATTTGACGTCTGAAAAACTTTTGCAAAGTATTGGAGAACCTATTGGTTATAGTATTCAAGGTAATCTTGGACAAACTTTGGTACCTGATAGAAATTTACCATCTGGTAAGAAATCTGTTGGTAAAAATGTGGAGGTTATTATAAACGGTAAGGGTAATATAAATCACAGAACAGTAGGAATAGCACATGAGTTTGGGCATGTTATATTATATCTAAGGAATAAACCATTTGGACATAGGCAGCCGAGGGTTGATGAGTTTGTATATAGTCGATCAACAATAATGTCAAAAAGATTAGGATATGATTTTTAAAAGTTTGTTTGTTTCTTTTTTTTCTTATAGGCATAGTTTTATATGGGCAAAATAAGGTTTCGCAGGGTAAAGCTTACTATAATGTTGAAGATGGTACGTTGGTTTGTAAAATTGATACTATTTCCCAAGTATTTGGGTCAAAGGTGTATTATTATTTTGGGAAGAAAAGAGAAAAGGTTTCTCTTGATGTGCAATTTATAGGCGGTTATCAAGCTCTAACTAATTATTTTGATAGTCTTTACTTCAATAGGGAAGATTACAATTGGGATGAATTAAATGCTTTATTCTATTATACAATTCTTTGTGATAAAGATCTTAAAATAAAGGAGGTTAAAATCATTCAAAGGGAAGCTTATGATAATTCGAAATATGATTATGATGGTTTGATAAAAAGAATACTTTTCTCTACAGAGGGAAAATGGATGAAATCAACTAAAAATAATCGTAAAGATAAATATTTTCTTAAATTTGGTGCCCTTAAACTTAGGTAGGTTTTCCGGAAAAGTAATAAGTTCATTATAAATATCTTAATGAATATTGATTATGAAACCAGTGCGCTAATTGTCAGTGAATAGTTTGTATAAAGCTATTCCAGTAATAAATTAAATTCCGTTAGTCTGCCTATAAAGATTAACGGAATTTTTACGTTTTTAATCCGGTACAAATACCAATTCAACCATCCCTGTTTTTAATAACGGCTTCGAGTTCAAGGATGATATTGATTTGTCCACAGAGTATGAATATGATGAAAACGGTAACCTGACTAAAGATTTAAACAAAAAGAAAACTGCTATTCAGTATAATTGTTTAAATTTGCCTAGTCGTGTAATGTTTGCGAATGGTAACAGTATATCTTATCTTTATGATGCTGCGGGTAGGAAACTCCGTATCATGTACGTCCTGGAAGGAGATAATGTTACAACGGATTACTGCGGCAATGTGGTCTATGAAAATGAAGTTCCTAAGATTCTATTGACAGAAGTCGGTTATGTGTTCCTTACTGACAGTAAGTATCATTATTATTTAAAAGATCATCTGGGTAATAATCGTGTGGTTGTTGTTGAAGAGGGAACGGTTGAGGAAGTAAATCATTATTGTCCGTTTGGAGGTGTGTTTTCTTCTACCGGAGATGCTCAGCTTTATAAGTATAATGGCAAGAAGTTGGATAGTAAAGGTGGGTTGTACTGGTATGATTATGGAGTGAGGCATTACGATGCAACTTTAGGACGTTGGCATGTGGTGGATCCGAAGACGGAGAAGTATTATGATTTGAATCCGTATAATTATTGTGGTAATAATAATGTAAATAATATTGATATAAATGGGGATAGTATTACTATTCTGAATTATGGATATGGAGATAAACAGCATATGGCATTATTGATTCAAAATACAAATGATAAATGGCAGTATTTTTCTATTAATGGAAACAATGTGTATATTTCTGGAAAATTTTCAGGAGGCCGTAAATTTGATGATATAGCCATTGGAGAATTTGATACACCCGAAGAATTTCTTAAAAGTAAATACAATTCTTCTGGAGATGCTGATGATATGAATGTAAATTCCTATGGCTTTTCCGAGGGATATATGATTCCAACTAACAAGGATCAAGATAATGCTATTCGCGATGCTTTCCTGAAAATTAGTAATAATGAAGAGTATAGCCTTATGTCTAATAATTGTGCCACAGCAGTACAGAGGGCTATTGAAGTTGCGGGTATACGAACTCATCTACAAAAATATGCGACATTTAGAATGCCACAGACTAATTACTTTATGAAAAAATCATCGTTGGTGATGCATGGTCCAGTTTCTAGATCTATTGTGCCTAGTGTTGCATTTAAGTTGATTATTCAACTAAACCCGAATGGTCGAATAATAAAGAAATAATATACAAATGAAAAGAATAAAATTGACGCCTATATTATTGATATTTCCTATATCAATTATAGCTTTTATAGTGAATATACGTAGGCATTGGACAGCATTTAGTTTTTACTTTATTATAGGATTTATATTAATAATGATTTTTGTTCTGTTGGTCGATCGTTTTAGTATTCCTTGTTATAAGCTGAAAACTATTTGGATTATCGAAATAGTTCTTATTATCCTTACATTAATTTTATATAAGGGGTGCTGATTGTTTTATTCTGTTATTTGTTGTTGAATTACTCTAGCGGAAGTCGACTAAAACAAACCTGAGCTAGGGTAATTCTTATTATCTTATATTAATATAGATTTATTAGGATCTAGTTGTTCTATATTAGGATTTTTATTTTGATTCTTATGAGAATAAAATTTGATATAAATTGAATAAACTTAAATTTATATGTCGGAGTAAGACTATTTTGTATTGTTAGGTTTAACGAAAGCTCATCATATTACTTTTTTGTTTTGTGGTAAGTCTGGCGAAGTTGAGGCTTCTGATCACTGTTTTGAATGAAGAGGAGGCAATTAATGAGCAACTCTTTCTGTAAATACTAACCGTTTTAATGAGCAGGTGACGGGTTATGATAAAATGGGTAATATCTTGGGTCTGAAGCGCTACGGGCAGACTTCATCGACGGGTTATGATGTGATTGATGATCTTTCTTTGAGTTATGCCGGTAACCGGTTAAAGAAGGTGGCAGACCGTTCAGGCACTTCTGCCTTCAATAACGGCTTCGAGTTCAAGGACGGTATTGATTTGTCCACAGAGTATGAATATGATGAAAACGGTAATCTGACTAAAGATTTAAACAAAAAGAAAACTGCTATTCAGTATAATTGTTTAAATTTGCCTAGTCGTGTAATGTTTGCGAATGGTAACAGTATATCTTATCTTTATGATGCTGCGGGTAGGAAACTCCGTACCGTGCACATCCTGGAAGGAGACAGTGTTACAACGGATTACTGCGGCAATGTGGTCTATGAAAATGGAGTACCTCAGATTCTATTGACAGAAGTCGGTTATGTGTCTCTTACTGACGGTCAGTATCATTATTATTTGAAAGATCATCAGGGTAATAATCGTGTGGTTGTAGATGAGGAGGGAGCGGTTGAGGAAGTGAATCATTATTATCCGTTTGGAGGTATGTTTTCTTCTGGTGGAGATGCTCAGCCTTATAAGTATAATGGCAAGGAGTTGGATCGTAAGGGTGGGTTGGACTGGTATGATTATGGAGCGAGGATGTATGATCCGGTGTTGGGAAGATGGTATGCGGTGGATGATTTGAGTGAACATTATTATTATTTATCTCCGTATAATTATTGTATGGACAATCCTGCTAATTGGGTTGGCCCAAATGGGAGGGAACCTGAAATAACGGTGGATTTACCGGAAGTAACAATTATAGGACAAAAAGTAATGGAACCGATTTCTGGTTTTTGGAATGCGTTCGGCTATTATCTTTTGGGAGAACAATAACTCTTCTTATGTATGGTATTAATAATAATAGTATGTCGGCAAATCCAATAGGCTATCTAACTTACAATGTAAACAAAGAGGGTGTAGTCATGGGGGTTGCTCCTATAGGTGGAATAGCTCCTACTCCGTCCTTTACAGGTCTTAAAATGAGACAAATATTGCAATTGCTTAAAGCTGGTAGAACCATGACGAAAGGTGGGTTAACGGCTGTAGGTAGGGCTCTAAAGAAATATAGTGACAGAAGTGGAAGCGCTTTTCCGAAGGCTGTTGGAAATCCGACAGCAATTAACTAACAAGGGGAGGCTGTATTGAAGTCAATACTAGAACACCCAAACGTACAGCGTATTGTTAATGACGCAACTCAAACTTTTAAAGCTAATAGATTTGGGGTGAATAGCGTTGATTATAAAATACCAGGAGGAATCGGTGCTCGTTTTAGCGTAGACGGTAAATTTATAACATTTCTTGAACCGTAAAAAATAAATAATATGGAAAAATTGAATTTTGAACTAATGATAGCAAGCCCTTATGATAGGGAAAAATTAGTTGTTGAAATAAATTATAAAAATGATATCCCTGTTTTCATTGAGCAGGAAAAAGTCTTTTTTGAAGCAATTTTCTATTACGGAAAACTTGAGGTAATAATGTTTCCATTAGATGATTTTATGACTATTTTACAGGATGCAAAGTTTTTTTTAGCTGGCAATGAGAATGAATACATGAAGTTATACAATACGAATAAAGAACTTTTCGAATCTACTAAAAAAGCATATATAGAGGATTGCAAATTGGTAGCTATGGCTTCAACAAATGAAGAAAAAACGGTTAAAATATTACGCAATGGACTGTTTATGGCAAGCCTGAGTAAGGGAAATGGTAGTTTGAATATACGCTTTTATTATCATGGAGAAGATATAAGAATACCGGTGGAAGCTCTTCAGCACTTATTATGTAAGGCTAGAGAGTTATTGATAAATGAATAATGTTTTACCTTGATATAAGTTGATTAACTATCAATTTATGTCAGGGTGTTTTATTCTTTCTTATGAAGAAGAGTATATTCGTTTCTAAGTTAGACTAAAATCAGAGGATAAATACGCTGGAGGTCTATAGTTGTGTTAATCGAATATGAAATTTGGCCTGTAGTGACAACTAATTAAAAGGTGAGAGACCATTCAACTACGCCTGCTTCAATAACGGCTTCGAGTTCAAGGACGGTATTGACTTGTTCACAGAGTATGAATATGATGAAAACGGCAACCTGACTAAAGATTTAAACAAAAATAAAACTGCTATTCAGTATAATTGTTTAAATTTGCCTAGTCGTGTAATGTTTGCGAATGGTAACAGTATATCTTATCTTTATGATGCTGCGGGTAGGAAACTCCGTACCGTGCACGCTCTGGAAGGAGACAGTGTTATAACGGATTACTGCGGCAATGTGGTCTATGAAAATGGAGTACCTCAGATTCTATTGACAGAAGTCGGTTATGTGTCCCTTACTGACGGTCAGTATCATTATAATTTGAAAGATCATCAGGGTAATAATCGTGTGGTTGTAGATGAGGAGGGAGCGGTTGAGGAAGTGAACGATTATTATGCTTTCGGCGGATTGATGTCAACAAGTTCCCGGCAGAGCGTCCAGCCTTATAAGTATAATGGCAAGGAGTTGGATCGTAAAGGTGGGTTGGGCTGGTATGATTATGGAGCGAGGATGTATGATGCTGCATTAGGGAGATTTATGAAAACTGATAGATTTTCAGAGAAGTATGTTTCTTTATCACCTTATCAATATGGCGCAAATAATCCGGTGAATAATATTGATGTGAATGGAGATAATGTTTATGTCTCTGGTGAGTTTTCTGGAGGGCGAAAATTTAACGACATAGCAGTGGGAGAATTTGATAGTCCTCAAGAATTTTTAAATAGTCCATATAATTCCTATGGTGCTTCTGATGATATGTCTATAAATACGTATGGTTTTTCTGAAGGCTATATGATTCCGACATCGAAAGAGCAAGATGATATTATAAGGGATACCTTTATAAGTATTAGTAAGAATGAGTCATATGATTTTTTAGGAAATAATTGCTCCACAGTGGTACAAAAATCTTTGGAAGCAGCTGGTATAATAACTTTTACTCAAAAGAGTAGTAGGCATAGGATTTCAAGTAGCCATTATTTAGGAGAATCATCTTTTATTGCTACTATTTCTACCTCTAGACCCGTTATTCCTAGTGTTTCATTTAGAGCAATTATAAAAAATAATCCACAAGGTAAAATGATTTATAGATAATATATTATGAAAAGAATAAAATGGACTCCTGTATTATTGTTATTTCCTATATCAATAATAATATTTATAATTGATATGCGTTCTGAAGCATGGACACCATTTAGTCTTTTTTTTCATTATTGGATTTATATTGATGATGTGTTTATTACTTTTGATAGACCGTTTTTTTATTATCTGGTTTAAACAAAAAGTGTTTGGATCGTAGAAATAGTATTAATAATACTTGTACTTATTTATGTTTTTAAGGAAAGTACTTTATTCTGATGTATAGGCTATTATTTTGAATACTAATGACTCCTTAGTTAAAAATACAATATAAAGCAGTTAATATGCCAAATAAGGACAATGGAACTACCGGATGGGTAGTTCCTGTAACAGGAGGATTCTGCTGTTGATAATGTAAAAAGAGAACTTTTGTAAGTTGGAGGATATGTTTCTCATGGTAGATTAGACATTTATTATTTTATGTAAAAGATGTATGTGAAATTAATAAATGAAGGTTCTGTTGCGTATCAATCAGTTCCTTCATCAAAATTTAGTAGCAATATCTATAAATTGGAAGGATCTGATATATATGATATTGAAGATGAAATATGGGAATTTTTACCAGCTATTTTAGTACTTACTAAAAGGAAAGAGCTGGAAGGAAAATTAGTTTTGGTTGCAGTGGAGGAAATTTGACTCTAATAGGATTATTTTTACCCTGGTACAAGTTGATTGACTATCAATTTGTATCAGGGTATTTTATTCATAACTCTTATGGGAAAAAGTATATTTGTTTTTTAAGTTAGATGAAAATAATACAATGGAAGGATATAGTTATGTTTATTGAATATGAAGTTTTGACCTGTAATGACAACTAATTAAAAGGTGAGAGACCATTCAACTACGCCTGCTTTAATAACGGCTTCGAGTTCAAGGACGGTGTTGACTTGTCAACCGAATATGAATATGATGAAAACGGCAACCTGACTAAAGATTTAAACAAAAATATAACTGCTATTCAGTATAATTGTTTAAATTTGCCTAGTCGTGTAATGTTTGCGAATGGTAACAGTATATCTTATCTTTATGATGCTGCGGGTAGGAAACTCCGTACCGTGCACGTTCTGGAAGGAGACAGTGTTACAACGGATTACTGCGGCAATGTGGTCTATGAAAATGGAGTACCTCAGATTCTATTGACGGAAGTCGGCTATGTGTCCCTTACTGACGGTAAGTATCATTATTATTTGAAAGATCATCAGGGTAATAATCGTGTGGTTGTAGATGAGGAGGGAACGGTTGAGGAAGTGAATCATTATTATCCGTTTGGAGGTGTGTTTTCTTCTACCGGAGATGCTCAGCCTTATAAGTATAATGGCAAGGAGTTGGATCGTAAAGGTGGGTTGGACTGGTATGATTATGGAGCGAGACATTATGATTCGGTGTTAGGAAGGTGGAATGGAGTGGATCCGTCCTGTGAGAAACATTACAGTTGGAGTCCTTATGTTTATTGTAAGAATAATCCGGTATTAAGGATAGATCCGGATGGGAAGGATGATTATGTGATAAATTATCATGGTCGAGTTCGCCTGATAAGAAAGACTGATAGAATTGTTGATGTCTTATACGCCAGTGGAACAAGCGGGACAGTGTCGAAAATAAATCCTGAATGGAAGAATATCAGGGTATTTGACAAGTCTATTTTACCTGCATTGGAAACAAATTTGGGCAATAATACCAGTCGTGCTGATTACTTTGCAGAAACATCTAGCGCGTATGATGCGGCTAATATCGCAACATTTGGTATTGAGAATACCGGAGTTGAGTGGAAATATACTGCCGGATACAGGGATGGAGAGAAGAAATATATCATAGGAAACAGTAGCCGTGATTATAGTGTTTCTACATTGGAAGGTATAAATAATAATCCATTTGAAGGCTTTCAGCCAATCGTGGATATTCATTCTCACCCCAGCACTCAAGGCGCATCCGAGCATGATATGTTGAATTCCAAAGGCAAGAATGGAGTATCTTTTGGAGTTTATTTTAAGGATAATAAAACCCTTTATGAATATAATTCCGTAAGAAGTAACCTGAACTCTATAAAAATGAACTCCATGCTGGATTTAATGAGATATACATTTAGAAAATATAATGAAAACGATGAGGAGGAGTAATTGCATTCTGTTTATAAAGATGATGATCCTTTCGACCCTGGCATTTTCATGCCGGGGTTTGAATGAACGTAAGGTGGATCCCGTAGTCATTGCCCATGCCAAAGCGGTGATAGATTCGAATTTTCTGCACAGCCCCTATCTGCAGGTTGCACAGTATGATTTCAATACAGCTTGGCTGTATATTATTGCGCCTGAAAATTCTTTTTGGCTGGACACAGGGAAAGAACGTGTAGACAATGGTTATGAACTTCCAACCGACTTTCTTGAATATAAAGGGAAATTTATATTCTTTTATCTTAAGAATAAAAAGCGGTTGAGCGAGGAATTCCTTGATAAAACAATGAGGCAAAAAAAAGGGGAAAATTATATAGAATTGGACACGCACACACATATGGATACTTGTGGTATATGGGTATATTTTAAAGATAAATATTCGGGCAGATCTGCATATACACATTGCGGCGATCGTCAACCCTTTTCTGCATACCCTGAATTGCGTTATTTCTTATGTAATGAACAGGATTCATCCGTTTATTATTCTCATATTATTGATATGCGAATGTGGAAGCCATATATATATGGAACGGAAAACAAATACGGAAAATTCTCGAATCCCAATCAAATAGAATTTAGCGTGAAAATATGTAACCGTACAGATTCGGCACTTTATATAAGTACGCGACCGGAAGAGTATGGTCATTTTGTTTTTAAAGATGGTGAAAACTCTTTAACTTTCCATGTAAGCGATGCGGAAGGTGCTGCTGAAGTATCTCCCGGAATGTATGAAATAACTCCCCATACCGACATTGTCTTAGACTTATCCACAGAAAAGAATCCTATTGTATTTAAGAATGTTCCTCGGAAGAAATATCCGGAGAAAATACATCAAATGGTTTATGATTCCGTATATTACCTTCCGACGCATACTGTGCCCCAAAGCGAGAAAAGGTATATTTGGAATAAGAAATTTAAGGTTTACCCTCTTTATCTTAGTTACTATTATTACCGTATAGATAGTGTGGAACATACTGTTTATTGGGATGGGGAGATAGAAGAAATTGCCGGAAGAAAGTTTAAAAGGTGAAGTACCCTTCCGGTTCCTATGTTGTCCGAAGGGGTTTATAAGCAAATATTAAAGTCGGTACAGGAGTATTATGGGCACAGCAACGTCTGTTCACGTTTTGCGTATGAGGCTTCCCACCATAATTTACTGTTAAAAGAGTTTGGTGTTGGTGCCTCCTCCGGGTTACTAGTATCATCCGGATTTGGATCTTTATGCTTACATATATCGTTATGACTATCTGGATCGTCTTGTTTATAAGAAGCTTCCTGGTTGCTCCCCTTCTTACCTGGTTTATGATGCGGCACACCGTTTGGTTTTTTCTCAGGATGGCTGTCAGCGTAATGATTCTCTTTGGTCATTCTTTGTTTATGATGTCTATGGGCGTGTCGTTGTGGAGGGCGAATGTAGCAACAGCGATAAACATGTTCGGACTGCCGGTGAGACAGTTGTTTTAGGTACTCTTATGGAAGGCGACACCGGCCTGGCGTACAGTGGTTATCAGAGTTCTTTTGATCTGGTTGATCCTTGTGTATATGTGGTGAACTACTATGATACGTATGATTTTAGAACACGAAACGGCTTTTCTGCATATAATTTTCCGGAAGGAACTGTGAGTGCGACCGGTAATCTTACGGGTAGCATACTTTGTACGCATGGCTCTTCGGGATTCATTTATTCTGCGGACTATTATGACATCAACAAGCGGATAGTGAAAAGCCTGTCAAGCCGTGTCAATGGAGGCATGGATACATACGCCACTGAGTACTCCTTTCAAGGACGTCCTCTGTCCGTCCTTCACACCCATACGGATAGTTCCGGGTATTCATTGACGGAACGTTATACCTATACTTATGACCATTCGTCACGCCTGACACGAGTGAGCCACCAATACGATAACAATCCTTCCGTCTTGCTTTTGGAACACACTTATGACGAGTTGGGCCGATTGCAGACAGACAAACTGGATAACGGTATTTATGCAACAGACTATGCCTACAATATCCGTAACTGGCTGACCGGTATTGAAGGCGGTAAGTTTAGCCAGTCTTTGCATTATACCGACGGTTTGGGAGTCCCTTGTTATAATGGTAATATCAGCAGTATGACTTGGAAAAGTGGAGCCGGGGCCACTCCCCGCGGGTATAAATTCAGTTATGACCGTCTGGGTCGCCTGACTGATGCGGAATATGGTGAAGGGCCGAGCCTTTCTGTAAATACTAACCGTTTTAATGAGCAGGTGACGGGCTATGATAAAATGGGTAATATCTTGGGTCTGAAGCGCTACTGGCAGACTTCAGCGACGGGTTATGATGTGATTGATGACCTTTCTTTGAGTTATGCCGGTAACCGGTTAAAGAAGGTGGCAGACCGTTCAACCACCCCTGCCTTCAATAACGGCTTCGAGTTCAAGGACGGTATTGACTTGTCCACAGAGTATAAATATGATGAAAACGGCAACCTGACTAAAGATTTAAACAAAAATAAAACTGCTATTCAGTATAATTGTTTAAATTTGCCTAGTCGTGTAATGTTTGCGAATGGTAACAGTATATCTTATCTTTATGATGCTGCGGGCAGGAAACTCCGTACCGTGCACTTGCTGGAAGGAGACAGTGTTACAACGGATTACTGCGGCAATGTGGTCTATGGAAATGGAGTACCTCAGATTCAATTGACAGAAGTCGGCTATGTATCCCTTACTGACGGTCAGTATCATTATTATTTGAAAGATCATCAGGGTAATAATCGTGTGGTTGTTGCTGAACATGGCAACGCGGAGGAAGTGAACGATTATTATGCTTTCGGCGGATTGATGTCAACAAGTTCCCGGCAGAGCGTCCAGCCTTATAAGTATAATGGCAAGGAGCTGGATAGTAAAGGTGGGTTGGACTGGTATGATTATGGAGCGAGGATGTATGATGCGGCATTAGGGAGATTTATGAAAACTGATAGATTTTCAGAGAAGTATGTTTCTTTATCACCTTATCAATATGGCGCAAATAATCCGGTGAATAATATTGATGTGAATGGAGATAGTGTTTGGTATACTCGGAATGGTGATATTGTCACTATGCATGTAACTGCAAAGATATTTAATAATTCAAGTGATAATATAAATATGGCTAGAGCTGCCAAAGATATAGTTTCTGATATAAAAAGTACTTATGAAGGAAAATTTGAATGGAGCGATAATAAAACTTACAATTTAAAGGTTGATATGGATCTTAAAGTTGCAACTTCTATGAAAGATGTCGAAAACTCTGATCATTTATTTGTATTAGCAGATAGCGATAGTAAAGGAGCGCGTGGAGCAACAAGTATGTTAGGTGGAAAGGTTATGACTTTGGCTTCAAGCGATTTTGCTAATAATAATTGGTTGTCGAATAATTTGTCTTATAATAAAACTTTTACAGCTGCTCATGAGTTTGGGCATGCAATTGGATTATCACATTCGCAGAATCCATTTAATATAATGAAGCAGGGAGGAGTTGTTCACAACAGCAATAGCAACCAAAGAGTTATCATGTTGCAGCAACAAAATAATCTAAATAATAATCTTGTTGTCGATATATATAATTTAGGTCTTAAATGGCGATAATATAGATGAAATTATGAAAGGAAAAAAAATAATAATAACGATAGGAATAATATTATGTGTGTGTTGTGTGTGTTTTACATCCAGAACTGCGTTAATATTTGTAGGTAACTCTTATGAAAATAGCAAAGAAATTAATGTTACTATTTCGGTGGATGATAAGGTATTATATAATGGCTTTTTAAAAGCTTATGAGATTCCAATGCTGTTGGAAAAGAAGAAAATGAGGGTCGGCTTTTACAAGGTTTCTGCGAAATGTAATAATATCCAAGTGCAGCATAGATTCTTTTATTTTTTTCAGAAAACTATTTGGATTGATTTTGATTTTGCAACTAATGACATATTATTAGTTTCGAAATTTTATAAACAAATACCATTATAATTTTATGTTATCTGTCTTATCGTAATATAAAGTTAATAAAACAGTCTTGCTCTGATATATAAGTTGTCTAAACTAAATCAGCATATTAGAGCAAGATTATTTTGTATGATGCAGCTATTGGATGTTGGTATGTAGTAGATCCGGAGTCTGAGAGATATCATTCGTTAAATCCTAACAATTACTGTGTGAATCTCTAGAGAAGGGCGGGTTAGTACAAATAGTAAGATGCCCTTTTATATTTCAAAAAGCTAGTATAATCTAACTGATATTTTATTTTTTTTCTTCTCCATAGCCTATTTCTATATGCAATTCTCCCCTTTTTCTTTCTTTTTTCTCGTAAGAAAGAATATATTTGTACCTAAGTTAAACGAAAACCAAAGCATGATATGATAACAACCCAGTTGCTTCGTCCTGAAAGTATTGTCGTAGTAGGGGCATCGAATAATGTGCATAAGCCGGGTGGCGCAATATTAAAGAATTTGATAAACGGAGGTTATCAGGGAGAACTTCGGGCGGTGAATCCGAAGGAAAAGGAAGTGCAGGGAGTTCCCGCCTTTGCGGATGTGAAAGATCTGCCGGATACGGATTTGGCTGTGTTGGCTGTGCCTGCCGCACTGTGTCCCGATATTGTGGAAACATTGGCTGGTACAAAACAAACCAGGGCATTTATCATACTCTCGGCTGGTTTTGGTGAAGAAACCCACGAAGGGGCGCTGTTGGAAGAACGTATTTTGGAAACAGTTAATAAATACGGCGCTTCACTGATTGGTCCTAATTGCATCGGATTGATGAATACCTGGCATCATAGCGTCTTCAGCCAACCTATTCCGAACTTGAACTCAAAAGGAGTCGATCTGATCTCCAGCTCCGGTGCTACGGCGGTCTTTATTCTTGAAAGTGCCGTAACAAAAGGTTTGCAGTTCAATTCAGTCTGGTCGGTGGGAAACGCCAAGCAGATTGGTGTAGAAGATGTATTGCAATTTATGGATGAGAACTTCGATCCCGAAAAAGATTCTCATCTAAAACTGCTTTATATTGAAAGTATTCAGAATCCGGACAGGCTGTTATTCCATGCTTCGTCTTTGATTAGAAAAGGGTGCAAGATTGCGGCAATCAAAGCCGGAAGTTCGGAGAGCGGAAGCCGGGCGGCATCTTCCCATACGGGAGCAATCGCCAGTTCCGATTCGGCAGTGGAAGCATTGTTCCGTAAAGCAGGAATTGTGCGTTGTTTCTCTCGTGAGGAACTGACGACCGTAGGTTGTGTATTTACTTTACCCGAATTGAAAGGAAAGAATTTTGCCATTATCACTCATGCCGGAGGTCCGGGAGTGATGCTGACAGATGCGTTGAGTAAAGGCGGTTTGAACGTACCGAAGCTCGAAGGCGAATTGGCGGAAGAACTGAAAAACTCAACTTTTCCCGGTGCTGCCGTTGGAAATCCTATTGATATTCTGGCTACCGGAACACCGGAGCATTTGCGTCTCTGCATTGACTACTGCGAGGAAAAGCTTGAAAACATAGATGCCATGATGGCTATCTTCGGAACTCCGGGATTGGTTACTATGTTTGAAATGTATGATGTGCTTCACGAAAAGATGCAAACTTGCAAGAAACCGATTTTCCCGATTCTTCCTTCGATTAATACTGCCGGAGCTGAAGTTGCAGCGTTTCTTGCTAAAGGGCACGTGAACTTTGCCGATGAAGTGACACTCGGGACGGCCCTTTCGCGTATCGTTAATGCTCCTAAACCGGCTGTTCCTGAAATAGAATTGTTTGGAGTGGACGTCCCGAGGATTCGTCGTATTATTGATTCGATTCCGGAAGACGGATATATCGCTCCCAATTATGTACAGGCATTGTTGCATGCTGCAGGTATCCCGTTGGTAGATGAATTTGTTTCGGATAATAAGGAAGAGATCGTAGCCTTCGCCCGCCGATGTGGATTCCCCGTAGTGGCTAAGGTTGTCGGTCCGGTGCATAAATCGGATGTCGGCGGTGTCGTTCTGAACATTAAAAGTGAGCAACATCTGGCACTGGAATTTGATCGTATGATGCAGATACCTGATGCCAGGTCGATAATGGTACAGCCGATGCTGAAAGGTACGGAACTGTTTGTTGGCGCAAAATATGAGGAGAAGTTCGGTCACGTGGTACTTTGTGGTTTAGGAGGTATTTTTGTGGAGGTGCTGAAAGATGTATCTTCCGGTTTGGCTCCGCTTTCTTACGAAGAAGCTTATTCAATGATTCATTCTTTGCGTGCTTATAAAATCATTCAGGGAACACGTGGGCAAAAGGGAGTCAACGAAGATAAATTTGCTGAAATTATCGTCCGTTTGTCTACCTTGCTCCGCTTTGCGACAGAGATTAAAGAAATGGATATAAACCCGCTTTTGGCTACAGAAAAGGCGGTTGTGGCAGTTGACGCACGTATCAGAATAGAGAAATAAGACTATTTTTTCATTCATTGGGACGTATCTTCTATTTTTCGATTGTTATTTCACCTACATTTGGTAAGTTGAATAAAAGAAGTGTTATAAACCGAATATATATGAAAAAATTATAATAACGTTTATTTCTTTAATAATTGGAATTCTTAGCCGTGCACAAACGGTTAATGAACATTATTATTTTAAGAATCTTAGTAGCCAGAATGGGTTGTCACAAAACACAGTAAGTGCTATCTTGCAGGACTCGAAAGGTTTTATGTGGTTTGGTACGAAAGATGGATTAGATCGATATGATGGCGTATCGTTCCGGCATTTTAAATATGATAGAACCAATCCGCGAAGTCTCGGCAATAATTTTGTGACTTCTCTTTATGAAGATGTCGAGGGAAATATATGGGTAGGGACTGATGTGGGAGTCTATATCTATTATCCGGAGAAAGATACTTTTCGTCATTTTGTAGAACAGAGTGACAAAAACACAAGGGTGGAACGAGCCGTTGCTATGATTTCAGGAGACAGTCAGGGAAGGGTATGGATAGCTGCAGAGGCGCAAAACTTGTTTTGTTATGATTTGAAAAAGCAAACCTTGAGAAACTATATTCTGACCGATCATCCATTGGTCTCTACCAATGTGAAATGCCTGACGGTTGATAATAGTGGTACTATCTGGATTGGCTTCTACGGTGACGGATTGTTTTATTCGAAAGATGAGTTGAAAACTCTTCATCCTTATATATCACCTATTGATAATGAGGAAACTTATAATAATGACGTTGTGAGCGAAATACTCCCGGGAGCATACAATTGTTTATATATCAGTTCCTTAAAAGGAGGGGTGAAAGAACTGAATCTGACTTCGGGTAAATTACGGGATTTGTTGTTGAAAGATGAAGATAATGAATCCATCTATTGTCGGACATTACTTTTTGCTACGGATAATGAGTTATGGATAGGTACAGAAAGCGGAGCTTATATTTATAATCTCCGCACGGGGAAGTATACGCACTTGCGTAGTTCTGAGTATGATCCCTATTCTTTGTCTGATAATGCAATTTATTCTTTTTGCAAAGACCGTGAAGATGGTATATGGATCGGTTCGTATTTTGGCGGAGTAAACTATTATCCGCGCTCGTATACCCATTTTGAGAAATATTATCCGAAAGGAGAGGAAAATAGTCTGCATGGTAAGCGGGTACGTGAATTTTGTCGTGATAACTATGGTGTGTTATGGATTGGTACGGAAGATGGCGGGTTGAACCGTTTTAATTTGAATACAAAAGAATTTTTTTTTTTGCTCCTAGTGCGGGATTTACCAATATACATGGGTTATGTTTAGTGGACGATAAACTTTGGGTTGGCACATTCTCTAAAGGATTGAAGATTATAGATACCCGTACAGGGACTGTTTTGAAGACATATCAGAAGAACAGCTCTCCCCGTTCTTTGATTGATAATAGTATTTTTGCAATTTGTAGAACCGCCACAGGTGACATCTACTTAGGAACGATGTTCGGACTGGTAAAATATAATAAGCAATCGGACGATTTTGACCGTATACCGGAACTAAACGGGAAATTTATATATGATATAAAAGAAGATTCTGCCGGTAATATCTGGTTGGCAACTTATGCTAACGGAGCATATTGTTATAATGTGAACGATCGGAAATGGAAGAACTATGTGCATGATGATAAAGATAATACAAGTCTTCCATATAATAAAGTATCTAGTATTTTTGAAGATTCCTATCACCGGATTTGGTTAACAACTCAGGGAGGAGGTTTTTGCTTATTTCATCCGGAGTCAGAGACGTTTACTAGTTATAACTCAACTGACGGACTACCTAGCGATGTTGTTTATCAGATTGTAGAGGATAAAGATGGACAGCTGTGGCTAACAACTAACAATGGACTTGTCTATTTTCAGCCAAAAACTGAAACGATGAAAGTATACACTACTGCCAATGGTCTGTTGGGAGATCAGTTCAACTATCGCTCTAGTTTTGAAGATGAGAATGGAATGATTTACTTTGGGGGGATTGACGGTTTTATCGCTTTTTAATCCTAAAAGCTTCTCGGAGAATAAGAATCTTCCCACAGTAGTGATTACAGATTTCTTGCTGTTTAATAAAGAAGTGTATGCAGATGAACCTAATTCGCCTTTGGAAAAGAATATCACTTTTTCTGATAAGATAGTACTCCGGGCTGATCAGAATTCATTTTCTTTCCGCATCTCGGCTCTTGGTTATCAAGCTCCCGGAATGAATAAACTGATGTATAAATTGGAAGGGTTTGATAATGAGTGGTTATCTATCGGTGAGAGTCCGTTGATAACCTATGCTAATCTGCGTTATGGTGATTATGTATTTCGGGTGAAAGCTGCAAATGACAATGGCGTTTGGAATAATAATGAAATCTCGTTGAGCATCCGGATTTTACCTCCTTTCTATCTGTCAATTTGGGCTTATTGCATTTATATACTTTTGATTATTGGATGTTCCGTTTATTTGATTCTTTATTTAAAACGCCGTAGTAATAGAAAACATCATCGGCAAATGGAGAAATTTGAGCAGGAGAAGGAACGTGAAATATACTATGCGAAAATAGATTTCTTTACGAATGTAGCTCATGAGATACGTACTCCTTTGACGTTGATTAATGGTCCGTTGGAAAATATTCTTCTGAAAAAGACGGTGGATCCTGAGATACGGGAGGATTTGAATATCATGAAACAGAATACGGAACGGTTGTTAAGTTTGACGAACCAGTTGCTGGATTTCCGCAAAACGGAGAGTCAGGGATTCCGCTTGAACTTTGCTGAATGTAATATTACGGAGGTATTGAAAGAAACTTATAACCGTTTTACATCTTTGGCGAGACAGAGAGAACTGGACTTTGTATTGAATGTAGCCGAACAGGACTTCTATGCACATGTCAATAAGGAAGCATTTACTAAAATTGTTAGTAATCTGCTGAATAATGCTGTGAAATATGCAGAAACGTATGTGCATGTGTACTTGGAAATAAATGGGACGGGAGAAAATAGGATGTTTTATATTCGTACAGTGAATGATGGCGTTATCATCCCGAATGAAATGAAAGAGGAAATTTTAAACCTTTTGTCCGTTTCAATGAAAAAGAAGATGGTAAAGTTACCACAGGAACAGGAATCGGATTAGCTCTCTCACGTTCATTAGCTGAATTACATCAGGGAAGTTTGATGATGTTGGAAGGTGAAGAGGCAAATGTGTTCTGTCTGTCGCTTCCTGTGGAACAGGATAGTGTAATAAAGCTGACTTCGGAATATAAATCCGTAGAAGAGGAGAATGTGGTGGAACGGCGGACGGAACTAGCGGACAGCAGGGGAGACAAACCGGTAGTGTTGGTAGCGGATGATAATCCGGATATGTTGTCTTTCATTGTTCGTCAGTTGGAAAGTAATTATGTCGTTGTGACTGCCAATGATGGTGTGGAAGCATTGAAAGTATTGGATAATCAGGAAGTCACATTGGTGGTAAGTGATGTTGTAATGCCTCGTATGGATGGATTTGAGTTGTGCAAGGTGGTTAAGTCTAAACTGGATTATAGTCATATTCCGGTGATTCTGCTTACTGCTAAAACAAATATTCAATCTAAGATAGAGGGATTGGAATTAGGGGCAGATGCATATATTGAAAAACCTTTTTCTGTTGAATATCTACAGGCTTGCATCGCCAATCTGATTAATAGTCGTGAGAAGTTGCGTCAGGCTTTTTGCACAATCGCCTTTTGTTGCGGCCAATACGATGGCTTTGACAAAAGCTGATGAAGAATTTATGAAAAAACTAAATGAAATCATTCAGGGTAATTTTCATAATCCGGATTTTAGTATGGATGATATAGTAGACTCTTTAAATATGAGTCGCTCTAATTTCTATAGGAAAATTAAAGGTGTACTTGATTTAAGTCCGAATGAATATCTACGGTTGGAAAGATTGAAACGGGCTGCCCAATTATTGAAAGAGGGGAATGGGCGGGTAAATGAAATTTGTTATATGGTAGGCTTTAATTCTCCTTCCTATTTCTCTAAATGTTTTCAAAAGCAATTTGGTGTACTCCCTAAGGAGTTTGCCGGTTAAGTTTATTATTTGGTTCTCACAAAAGTATTGGTGTTGTATATAGATATCTGTAGGGTACATATCCTGCAGATCGTAGACTTATGTGCTTGATAGATAGAGGGATTAGAGCGTTGTAATAATGCAGCGGAGGAGCTCTATATCTTTCTAAAAAATAGGCTAATATGATAATTTATGGGATATTTGTTCCATTTATATTTCATTTGAAACGAATTTGCTATTCTTTCTTTTGTTTGAGACAGTATTGCGATTTATTGGGATATTTATTTTATCAGGAAATCCTCTCATCCGTTAATTTTGCCTATGTTAATCAATCAAAAATACTATGATAAAACCATTGCATCAATTAAAGAAGCTTTTTATCCTTTGTGGGCTTCTTATCAACTGGTATCGGGAGTATTTATAATGAAATAACCTTTTTATTAATAATTATGAAAACAAAAACAAGAGATCTAAGCACATGCTTAAAAAGGCGGTTGTGGATTGTAGGTGTATGTCTGACGACCTTTTCTTTTCTTTCTGTATCTGTTGCATATGCAGTCAGTGATAATCAGACTGTCCAGCAGCAAAAAAAAGGAATGGTGATTAAAGGTAAGGTTTTGGGTACAGACGGTGAACCTATTATCGGTGCATCTGTATTGGTGAAAGGCTCTACTACTGGAGTCGTGACTGATTTGGATGGTAATTATACATTGGCTAACGTTTCTAAAGGCGCTATTCTGGAATTTAGTTATGTAGGTTATGTGAAACTGACCAAAACAGTAGGGAGTGAAACAACCATAAATGCAATCTTGTATGAAGATTCTCAGATGTTGGAGGGAGTTGAGGTTGTGGCTTTTGGTACACAGAAAAAGGAGAGCGTTATCGGAGCTATTTCAACGGTAAAAGTGGCGGAACTGAAAACACCCTCCAGTAATCTTACCAATGCACTTGCCGGGCGTATTGCAGGAGTAATCTCTTATCAGAGAACTGGTGAACCGGGGGGGGATGACGCCTCTTTCTTTGTTCGCGGTGTTACAACTTTCGGATATAAAAAAGATCCGTTGATTTTGATTGACGGCATTGAGTTAACTTCTACCGATCTGGCTCGTTTACAGCCAGATGACATCGCCAGCTTTTCTATTATGAAGGATGCTACTGCTACAGCGCTTTACGGTGCCCGTGGTGCAAATGGTGTGATTCTGGTGAAAACGAAAGAAGGTCAGAAGGGAAAGGCGCGATTAAGCTTGAGAGTTGAGAACTCAATATCCACTCCGACTCAAGAGATAGAATTGGCAGATCCTGTTACTTATATGCGTCTGCACAATGAGGCCTATTTAACTCGTAATCCGTTGGCGCCGTTGATGTATTCTGAGGAAAAAATAGACAATACTGTACCGGGGGCGGGATCTGTAATTTATCCGGCTACGGATTGGAGAAAGGAATTATTAAAAGATTTTACGATGAACCAGCGCGTCAACCTGAATATTACAGGTGGTGGTGATGTGGCACGTTATTATGTGGCAGCTTCGTATAGTCAGGATAATGGTATTCTGGAGGTTGATAAGAACAGTAATTTTAATAATAATATTAAACAGAGAGTTTATACTCTTCGTTCTAATGTGAATATCAATGCTACCAAGACAACAGAATTGATTGTCCGTCTAAGTGGTGTGTTCGATGATTATAACGGACCGTTGTATGGTGGTTCGGCTATGTACAATCTGATTATGAAGAGTAATCCGGTATTGTTTCCTGCCAAATATCCCAAAGATGAAGCTCATACATACACGAAACATACTTTATTTGGTAATGCTGAAAATGGACAATATTTGAATCCGTATGCAGAAATGGTAAGAGGATATAAAGAATCCGGCCGTTCTAATTTGAGTGCGCAGTTTGAAGTGAAACAGGATCTGAAATTCTTGACGGAAGGTTTATCGGCACGCTTGTTGTTTAATACTTCCCGTATCTCCAGTTATGATGTTTCACGTAAACTGAATCCATATTATTATAAGATGACTAATTATGATTATCTGACCGGTGATTATGCCATTGATATCATTAATCCGGATGACGGTTCGGAATATCTGATTTATGATCCGGGTGGTAAGAGTATTACGGCTAATATGTATATAGAGGCTGCATTGAATTATAATCGTGATTTCGGAAAACATGGAGTAGGCGGATTATTAGTCTATCAGTTGAGAAATAACCTTCAGCCGAATGCAGGCTCGCTTCAGGCATCTCTGCCTTACCGCAATGTCGGTTTATCGGGGCGTTTCACTTATGCATATAATAATCGTTATTTTGCAGAGTTCAACTTCGGTTATAATGGTTCCGAACGCTTCCACAAAAGCAAACGGTTCGGTTTCTTCCCTTCTGCTGGTTTGGCATGGGTTGTTTCTAATGAGTCTTTTTGGGATCCATTTAAAGATGTAGTATCCAAGTTGAAATTGAGAGCGTCTTATGGTATTGTTGGTAATGATGCTATCGGAAGCGGGCGTTTCCTGTATTTGTCGGATATCAATATGAATGATAGTAAGTATGGGGCAAACTTCGGATATAACTTTGATTATCATCGGATGGTATTTCGGTAAAGCGATATTCTGATCCTGAAATTACATGGGAAAAGTCCGCTAAAACAAACTTTGCACTTGAGTTCACTTTATTTAATGATTTGAATGTGACGGCAGAGTATTATACGGAACGCCGTAAGAGTATTTTGCAACAACGAACTTCGATCCCGGCATCTATGGGACTTTGGGTACAACCTTATGCAAACTTGGGAGAGGCCAAGGGGCACGGAGTTGACTTATCGTTAGATTATAATAAATATTTCGCCAACAAATCATGGTTGCAGTTGAGAGGAAACTTTACTTATGCGACAAGTGAATATATGGTGTATGAGGATTATGAATATCCGGGAGCATGGTGGAAACAGAAAGTGGGTTATCCAACTAATCAGACTTGGGGATATATAGCAGAAGGTCTATTTGTTGACGACAATGAAGTGGCTAATTCTCCTGTGCAATTTGGAGAATATGGTGCAGGTGATATTAAGTATCGTGATGTGAACAAGGATGGTAAGATTACTGATCTCGACCAGGTACCTATCGGATATCCGAAAGAGCCGGAAATTGTATATGGTTTTGGTGCCTCTTATGGATATAAGAATTGGGATATATCAGTGTTTTTCCAAGGATTGGCTAGAGAATCATTTTGGATTGATTATAATAATGTATCTCCATTTTTTAACACGGTTGATACAAAAGTTGTAGGTAATAGAGTTGGGCATAATGCACTTGCTAAGTTTATTGCAGATAGTCATTGGTCGGAAGATAATAGAGATGCGTATGCTGTGTGGCCGAGATTAAGCCCGACTTCTATTGAAAATAATAGTAAAACGAGTACTTGGTTTATGCGGGATGGTTCGTTCTTGCGTTTAAAACAATTGGAGATTGGTTATACTATTCCTGAAAAAGTGACTAATAAAGTAGGAATCAAGAACCTTCGATTCTATGTTACAGGAAACAACTTATTGTGCTTCAGCAAGTTTAAACTTTGGGATCCTGAAATGGCAGGTTCCGGCTTAGGTTACCCTGTGCAGAGAGTATATAATGTAGGACTAAATTTAACTTTCTAAATTTGATATAAAATGAAAAAAATACAACTGTTTATATTAAATTGTTTGATTATCGTTTTATCCTCCTGTGATTCATTTCTGGATATCGTTCCGGATGATATTGCTACAATCGATAATGCATTTACAATGAGAGCGCAGGCAGAGAAATATTTGTTTACCTGTTATTATTATCTTCCGGCTCATGGCCTGTTGGAGGCAAATCCGGCAATTGCCGGTGGTGACGAACTGTATATTACGGAGTCTTTTCGTAGTGCAGCACACGTACATGCATGGTATATTTCACATAATATGCAAAGTTCGGCAAGACCACGCTGTGATTATTGGACCGGAGCCGATCAACAGAATAACAAATCATTGTATCAAGGAATCAGTGACTGTAACATCTTTCTGGAGAATATTCAGAAGGTACCTGATATGACACAAGCAGAGAAAGACCGTTGGGCGGCAGAAGTACGTTTCTTGAAAGTCTATTACCATTATTGGCTGATTAGAATGTATGGACCAATTCCTATTATGGATCGGAATATTCCGGTAAATGCAAGTGAGGATGAAGTAAAGGTTTTTAGGAGTACTATAGACGAATGCTTTGATTATGTAATCAATTCTTTAACCGAGATTATCAACAGTAATCATTTGCCTGATAAGATAATGAATGAGGCTGAAGAGTTGGGACGAATTACTCAAGGAATTGCAATGGCAATAAGAGCAGAGGTGATGGTAACTGCTGCCAGTCCTTTATTTAATGGAAATGCTGATTATAAAGGATATACCGATTCCAGAGGTATTGAACTATTCAATCCGAATAAATCGGAACAGGCCAAAAAATAGCGTTGGATAGATGCTGCGGAAGCTTGTAGGCAGGCTATTGATTTTCTGAAAGCTCAGGGACATGATTTATATAAATATACTTCTCTTGAGTACACTATATCCGATCAGACCCGTGCGAAAATGAATATTCGTAACATTGTGACGGAAAAGTGGAATCAAGAAATTATTTGGGCTAATTCAAATAGTATTATCGGACAGTTACAGGATCATGCTATTCCACGTGGATTGGAACCGGGAAAAGAAGGAAATGCGAGTGTTGGTGGTAATTTGGCTGTCCCTCTAAAAATAGCAGATTTGTTTTATACAAAAAATGGAGTTCCTATTACAGAAGATAAGACATGGAATTATGATGATCGTTTTGAATTGAGAAAAGCAACAGCTAATGATAAGTACTTTATCAAGGAAGGGTATACAACAGCTAATCTGAATTTTGACAGAGAAGTACGCTATTACGCAAGTTTAGGATTTGATGGTGCAGTCTGGTTCGGGCAGGGAGTGACAGATGAGACGAAACCGATTTATGTGCAATGTAAACAAGGACAGTCTGCTGCCAATCAGATTGCGAATTCATGGAATGAAACTGGTATATGGCCTAAAAAACTAGTTCACTTTAAAAGTGTTGTAGGACAGACTAGTGGGTTTACCAAGATTACTTATCCATTCCCAGTGATGAGATTAGGAAACTTATACTTGTTGTATGCTGAAGCTTTGAATGAAAGTGGTGCTACTAAAACTGATGTTCTGACTTGGGTCGATTTGATCAGAGAAAGAGCAGGACTGAAAGGTGTGGAAGAAAGCTGGGATACATATACGAACAATAAGAAATATGAAACAATAGATGGCAGACGTGAGATCATACAACAGGAACGTGGAATTGAATTGGCATTCGAAGCACAGAGATTTTGGGACTTACGTAGATGGAAATTGGCATATCAGGAACAAAATAAGCCTATTACAGGATGGAATACTCAATATAGTACAAATGAGGATTACTATACAGAACAATTGATTTATGCTCAAGAATTCAGAATAAGAAACTATTTCTGGCCGATTTTAGATAAGGAACTATATTCGAATAAAAATCTGGTACAGAATTATGGGTGGTAAACTTTAAATTTAAGACGTTATGAAGAAGAAATTATATAAATATGGTTTGCTTTATATAGGAGTGGCTTTAGCTGCTTGTGCTGATAATGCTGATCTGAACGAACCGGCAGGAAGTACAACGCCTCCGGCACAGGTGTTGAACGCAACGGTAAAGAATCTGCCTGGTGCAGCAATTATCTATTATGATTTGCCGGATGATCAAAATTTAAAATATGTTCGGGCTAGCTATAAAGTTGATAATATGATTCGTACAGTTAATGCTTCTTTCTATACAGATTCTTTGGTAGTAGAAGGATTCCCTACTAAGGGAGAGTATGACGTTGAACTTTATTCCGTTAGTTATGGTGAGGCTGTCTCTACTCCGCTTGTGGTAAAAGTAAGTCCGGATACTCCTCCTTATCAGAAAGTGCGTGGAACATTAATTTCAGCTGAAACATTTGGCGGTATCAAAGTGAACTTTGATAACCCGGAAAAGGCTAAATTGGGACTGGGGGTCATAAAGAAACAGGCAGAAGGGATTTGGACACAGGTATATATGCATTATACTGAGGCTAAAGGTGGTGATTTCTATGTACGCGGCCTTGATGCTGTTACTACAGATTTTGGTATATTTGTCAGGGATAGATGGGGGCACCTTTCGGATACATTGTATGTAACTGAAACTCCTCTTTATGAAGAACAATGTGATAAGTCTTTGTTCAGGAAGATGGCTTTGCCGACTGACTCTTATGAGTGCCACTCATGGAATGAAGTGACGAAAGGAAATGATATGACGCGGCTTTGGGATGGAATCACAGATACAGACCCTTGTTTTCAGACCAAGACGACAACGGTAATGCCTCAATGGTTTACTTTTGATATGGGGAGAGAATTATAAATTAAGTCGTTTTGTGATGGTTTCACGTTATTATCCGGGTAAATATGGCAATACATTTAAAGCAGGACACCCGAAGCATTTTGAACTGTGGGGTAGTAATGATCCAAATCCAGATGGTAGCTTTGATGATTCTTGGGTATTACTTTCTGAATATGAGTCGGTGAAACCTTCAGGAGGTGGTGTAAACGATGCTCTTACAACAGAGGATCAGGAAGCTGCAAAGAATGGTGAGAATTTTATTATCCCTGATAATGCTCCGGCTGTACGTTATATTCGTTTTAAAACGAATGACACATGGGGAAAACACGTTATATGCATCTTCACGAACTTACGTTTTTCGGTGCGAGGCATAATTAGTAACAAGTAAAAGATAATGCTATGAAACTATTTAAAAAACTGATTTTTATATTTTTAAGTATAGGTGCCTTGATCTCTTGCGATGGTATGGATGCCACGTATAAAGAGTTTATAGAAGAAGGGCCTATTGTATATATTGGAAAAGTAGATTCACTGAAAGCGTATGCCGGACGTAATCGGGTTATGCTCGAATGGCAGAAATTACTTGATCCTCGTGCTAAAACGGCAAAAATATTCTGGGAAAACAGAACGAAGTCTACTGAATTACAATTGACAGATAAAGCAACTCTTACTCAGGTTGTAGTAGAGGATTTGGCGGAAGGCTCGTATGTCTTTGAAATCTGTACATACGATACGTATGGTAATTCTTCTATTATGTCGGAAGTTCCTTGTGCAGTATATGGTGATGTTTATGAGAAATTGTTGTTCAATACAAAAGTAAAGACGGCGGTTTTAAAGAATGATGTATTGACCGTTACTTTTGCAGCTTCGCTTGAACCAACTTTTTTTGCTTCTGAAATTACTTATATGAGTTCTGAGGGGAAAAATAAAACTGTGCTTTTGAAAGCTCCCGCAACACAGGTGAAGATAGATGATTTCGCAGGAGACCATATCACTTATCGTTCCGTTTATTTGCCGGAAGAAACCGCCATAGATTATTTTTATAGTGAGTCGGATGAGCTTGAAATCAATTAAAAGAAATAGCAGAGATAACAAAAAGGATTTATAAGGTCATTTTTCTTACTATAGAATTATATGAAAGCCTTGTATCTTTTGTAGTAACGGGTACTACAAATGGTACAAGGCTTTTTTTTATGCTATATGCATCAATTATCCCATTCATGTTTCATTTGTCTATATCATTTTATTTTGAGACGTTTTTGTGATTTATTGGGATGTTTATATCATCTATATATTGTGCGAACCTCTAATTTTGCCTGTGTTGATTACTGCAAATGATAAAACTAGTTATATATGATAAAACAATTATTTTCAATAGGAATAGCTCTGTCATTATTTTCTCAGATGTTATGGGCACAATGGACCCCTGTAGGAGATAGGATCAAAACTTCTTGGGCGGAGAAGATAGATGTGAACAATGTATTACCGGAATATCCGCGTCCTATTATGGAGCGTTCTGAGTGGTCTAATTTGAATGGTTTATGGAAGTATGCAGTTTTACCGTTGGGAAAATCAATTCCGGATTCTTTTGAAGGTGATATATTAGTACCATTTGCTGTCGAATCCAGCCTTTCGGGAGTCGGAAAGACATTGGGAGAAGATAAAGAATTATGGTATCAGCGTGAGTTTGTTATACCCTCTAAATGGAGAGGAAAAAGGATTTTGCTTCATTTTGGAGCTGTTGATTGGAAAACTGAGGTATGGGTTAACAATATAAAAGTAGGAGAACATACAGGAGGATTTACTCCGTTTACATTTGATATAACCCAAGCTTTGAAGAACTCGGAAAATAATTTGGTTGTCAAAGTGTGGGACCCGACAGAAAAAGGTACGCAGCCACGCGGAAAGCAAGTGAGTAATCCTCATGGTATCTGGTATACGCCGGTGAGTGGTATCTGGCAGACTGTATGGTTGGAACCGGTGTCTGAACACTATATTACAGATATAAAAACAACACCTGATATAGATTTGAATAAGGTTAAAGTAAAGGTTGAAACAGATGACAATAGGTATTCAGATAAATTTGAGGTAAAAGTGTTTGAAGGAGGGCGTCTGGTGGCTGTGGGAACATCAATTAATGGGTTACCAGTTGAGGTTTCCATGCCGGCTGATGCCAAACTTTGGTCGCCGGATGAACCATTCTTATATCAGATGGAAGTTTCTTTATTTGAGGGAGGAAAACGGGTAGACTGTGTAAGGAGTTATATGGCGATGCGTAAGTACTCTATGAAAAGAGACAAAAAAGGTATTGTGCGTTTACAGTTAAACAATAAAGATCTGTTTCAATTTGGTCCGTTAGATCAGGGTTGGTGGCCGGATGGATTATATACAGCTCCTACGGATGAGGCATTGTGTTATGATATCAAGAAAACGAAAGATTTGGGCTTTAATATGATAAGAAAACATGTAAAGGTAGAGCCTGCACGTTGGTATACATACTGTGATCAAATGGGAGTAATTGTTTGGCAGGATATGCCTAATGGTGATAAAACCTTGGAGTGGCAGAGAAAGAAGTATTTTGATGGAACGGAACTGACACGTTCTCCTGAATCTGAGGCTACTTATCGTAAGGAATGGAAAGAAATTATTGATTATCTCTATTCTTATCCTTGTATTGGGACTTGGGTGCCCTTTAATGAGGCTTGGGGGCAATTTAAGACAAGTGAGATTGCAGAATGGACCAAACAATATGACTCTACACGTTTGGTCAATCCGGCAAGTGGTGGAAATCATTATACTTGCGGTGATATGCTTGATTTGCATAATTATCCGGGGCCGGAAATGTATTTGTATGATGCACAACGTGCTACGGTACTAGGAGAATATGGGGGATTGGTTTAGTTTTGAAGAATCATCTTTGGGAACCCAACCGGAATTGGGGATACATCCAGTTTAATACATCTACGGAAGCTACTGCTGAATATCTGAAGTATGCAGAAATGCTGAAAGAAATGATAAAGCAAGGCTTTTCTGCAGCTGTTTACACACAAACGACAGATGTAGAAGTAGAAGTGAATGGACTGATGACTTATGACCGTAAAGTAATAAAGCTGGATGAAGCAACATTGAAGAAGATCAATAATGAGATTTGTAAAACGTTAAAATAACAAATATAGAGATTTTATATTTACCATGAGAAAAATACTTATTTTGGTTTTTAGTCTTTTTTCGATATTCTCTACAGTAGAAGCGAAAAGTAAGAAGGGACAAGATCGTGTGTTAATTGATAAAGTTGCCATGTGGCAGGTAAATCATCAGTCAAAAGTTAAACATCATGATTTGGCGTGGACAAACGGAGTCTTGTTCCGGGGGATGGTAGAATGGGCAGATTATACTCAAGACTCCCGTTATTATGATTTTCTGATGCAGATAGGGAAGAAACATCATTGGGGGTTCTTAAAACGTCTCTATCATGCGGACGATCTTGTTATAGCACAGATGTATATTCGTATGTATGAGAAATACCATGATCCTGCAATGATTCAGCCTACAATTGCCCGTGTAGATTCTGTTGTTGCTAAACCTTCGAAGGCCCGTTTGTGGCTCGGAGCAAAGAATTGGTCGGAACGTTGGTCATGGTGTGATGCGTTATTTATGGCTCCGCCGGTATACGGGTTGTTGAATAAGCTCTATCCGGAGAAAAACTATTTGGCTTTTATGGATAGGGAATTTAAAGAAGCTACAGATTCTTTATATGATGCGGATGCTAAGTTATACTATCGTGATAGAAGATATATTCCCAAAAGAGAGAAGAATGGCGAGAAGGTATTTTGGGGAAGAGGTAATGGTTGGGTGTTTGCAGGAATACCTTTGTTGTTGCAAACTTTGCCTAAAGATCATCCTACTTATGATTATTATCTGAACATTTATAAAGAAATGGCTTCCGCTATAGTTCAGTGTCAGGATAAGAATGGTTCTTGGCATGCCAGTATGCTTGATCCGGATTCATATCCTTCCCCTGAAAATAGTGCTTCCGGATTTTTTGTTTATGGCTTGGGCTGGGGAGTGAATCAAGGAATTTTGAAAGATAGAAAATATAAAAAAGCTGCCCGTAAGGGGTGGAAGGCTTTGAAAAGCTATGTTCATGAAGATGGCATGCTTGGATATGTCCAACCGGTTAGTGCTGCTCCTGAACAAGTGACTCAGAATATGACTGAGGTATATGGGGTTGGAGCATTCTTGATGGCAGGAATTGAGATGTTGAAAATGAAATAGCCTTTTAATAATAATTAAACTTATACGAAATGGAAAGACATTGTTTTATGAAAGTGAGAATCTTATGGTTAATCGCTTTTCTGTTGTTTACCGTTCAACTGTCTGCTCAACAAAAAGTAACAGTGAAAGGTAAGATAACTGATGAACATAATGAGCCTGTTATTGGGGCTAATATAATGGAGAAAGGTACAACGAATGGAGTTATTTCTGATTTTGACGGATTTTTTACTTTAAATGTTTCTTCCGGAGCTACCCTTGTAGTATCATATATAGGATTTGCTCAGCAAGAAATTCCTGTCAAAGACAAACGCGATTTTGTGATTCGTCTGGCAGAAGATTCAGAAACGTTGAATGAAGTAGTTGTGATTGGTTATGGTAGTGCTCGCAAAAGAGACTTGACTGGTGCAGTAATGCAAGTAAAGTCTGCGCAGTTGGAAAATGAAAGTCCTTCCTCCATGCAAGACTTATTAAGAGCGAATGTTCCGGGATTGAGTGTTGGTTTTAGTGCAGGTCCCAAACCGGGTGGAAGTCTTTTGATTCGTGGAAAGAACTCAATTAATGCTGGAACTGATCCGTTGATTGTATTGGATGGAGTTATATATCCGGGTGACTTGGCCGATATTAATCCGAATGATATAGAACAAATTGATGTGTTGAAGGATGCTAGTTCTGCTGCTATTTACGGAGCGCGTTCTGCTAGTGGAGTTATTATCATCACTACAAAGATGGGTAAAAGTGAAAAACCGACAATTAGTTTTGATGCTTCTATAGGTGTAGCTACTCAGGCTATAGTTCCTGAAGTATATCAGGGAGATGAGTTTACTGCTTGGAGGACGGATGTCTTTAATAGTGCAAATCCGAACCATAGACCTTATGAGTTTAATGACCCTCGTAAATTACCCGCAGATGTTTCTATTGAAGATTGGATGAAATATGATAATTCGACGGGAGATCCTGTAGAGACTTGGTTGCGTCGAATTGGCTTTAAGAACTTGGAAATACAGAATTATTTGGATGGTAAATCTGTAGATTGGGCCGATATGGTTTTTCAGAATGGTCTTCGTCAGGATTATAATGCAAGTATTTCGGGAAAGACAAAAGGGGTAAATTATTATTGGTCTATGGGATGGACAGACAATGAGGGCATTATTGTAAATAACGGATATAAATCATTTAAGACTCGTTTAAATCTGGATGCCAAAATAAATAAGTTTCTGACTGTGGGATTAAATGCGCAATTTGTACAACGTGATGCCAGTGCTATCGGAGCGGATTGGGTTCAGTATCAGAAGCTGACTCCATATGGAAGTCCTACTAATGAAGATGGAACAATGAAGTTGAATCCGGGAGATGACACGTCAGCGAAGCATCCTTTGATCGATTCTTATTATACAGATAAGAGAAATGTGATAAATAATTTGAATGCTAATATCTATGCTAAGGTATCTTTACCTTTTAATATATCTTATCAGATGAATTTCTCTCCACGATATGAGTGGGCTACAGATTATGTACATAAATCTTCAGAACATCCAAGCTGGAAAGATTTTGGGGGCTCTGCTTCACGAACTTTTAGAAATGATTTTCTATGGCAACTTGACAATATAGTAAAGTGGAAACAAACTTTCGCTAAAGTACATGACGTGGATTTCACTTTCTTATTTAATGCGGAGAAGTTTCAAAGATGGAGTGATGAAATGAATAATGAAGGATTTGATCCGAATGATGATCTTGGATATCATTATATGAAAGGTGGAATATTGCCTACAATTAGTAGTAATGATGAATATAGAACCGGTGATGCATTGATGGCACGTTTATTTTATTCGTATGACAACCGTTATATGATTACCGGTACGGTTCGGAGAGATGGCTATTCTGCGTTTGGACAAAAAAATCCTCGGGCGGTATTCCCCTCAGTTGCTGTCGGCTGGGTATTCTCTGATGAACCTTTTTTGAAGAAGTTAAATTGGTTGGACTATGGAAAGCTAAGGTTCTCATGGGGATTAAATGGTAATAGAGACATTGGGGTTTATAGAGCTTTAGCCAGAATGGGTAATAGTAAATATATGTATGTAAGTCCGGATGGAAAGGTTTATAATGGATCCTATCTTTATGTGAATTCTTTGGCTAATAAAGAACTAAAATGGGAACGTACGGCTTCATTCAACTTAGGATTGGATTTTTCTATATTTAATGAACGGTTAAAAGGAAATATCGATATTTATAAAGCTAACACGAAAGACCTTCTTATTGAACGTACATTACCCGAATTGATCGGATTCAGTTCAGTGATGTCTAATTTAGGTGAAGTAGAGAATAAAGGCATTGAACTTAGCCTGACATCGAAGAATATTGATACAAAGAATTTTGCATGGAGTTCAACATTCAATTTTACTTTGAACAGAAATAAGATTGTTCACCTGTACGGAGATATGGTTGATGTTTTAGATGAGAATGGGAACGTAGTAGGACAGAAAGAGGCTGACGATATCAAGAATAAATGGTTTATAGGTAAGTCTTTGGATGAAATATGGGGATTGGAAGTTATTGGAGTCTGGCAACAGGATGAAGCGGAAGAAGCAAAGAAGTATGGTGTAGCTCCTGGTGATTTTAAGTTGAGGGATGTTGATGGAAACGGACAGTATACAGATGAGGATAAAGTATTCCAAGGGACAACTAGTCCGAAATTTACATGGACATTGCGCAATGATTTCAAGATATATAAGAATATAGATGTTTCTTTCATGTTGTATTCTCTTTGGGGGCATAAAGGTACATATGATGTAGCTAAGCATAGTGGAACCACGGTATATAATGATAGACAGAATGCTTACAAGTTACCATACTGGACTCCGGAAAATCCGACAAATGAGTGGGCAAGAATTGATTCCAGTACAGGAGGAAACAGTTTTTCTGTATATCGGAAAAAATCATTTATTCGATTAGATAATATATCTGTCGGATACAATGTTCCATCACGTTGGATTACTAAATTGGGATTAGGCTCATTGAGAGTTTATGCTAATGTAAGAAATGTAGCGGTTTGGGCTCCGGATTTTAAACTTTGGGATCCGGAAAATAGTAGTCCTACTCCTCGTACGTATACTTTTGGTATTAATGTGACTATGTAATTAACTTTTAAGAATCAATGTTATGAATAATATTAGTAAATTAGTGATAATAGGATCTGTTGCGATAACTCTTTCGAGTTGTGGGGACAGCTGGTTGGAACCTAAACCTCTTTCATTTTATTCTCCGGAGAATACTCTGGTAGATGCTAAAGGTATGTGGGCTGCACTTGGTACTTGTGAGAAAAGGATTAAAGCGGAGTTTTATGGAGATGGACCTGCCATTATTACCGAACATATTTTTTCTGAGGTAGCTATTGAAGGAACTACGGACAAAACAAGTGTTGCTCAAGATCTAAATGCGGTTATTACGCCTGATAAAAATTTGAATAGTCCTAATGCCAATAGAGTAGGTTGGTATTGGAATGAAGCGTATGATAATATTAGGTATGCTAATACTGTGATTACACGTATTGATGAAGCAACTTACTCGTCTGAACAGGAGAAGAACGAGATATTGGCTACTGCTTATTTCTTTAGAGCTTATCACTATTATCGTTTGATAAATCAATTTGGTGATGTGCCTTTACTATTGAAAGAATTTACAGAGGCGAAACTCGACTTCTATACAACGAAGCGTGAGGTCATTTTAAATAAAATGATCGATGATATGAAGTTTGCTTGTCAATGGATGCCTGAGGTGGTTGATAGAGGAAAAGCTCCACGTGCGGCAGGCTATCATTTGTTGGCAAAGTTATATTTGGCTGCCGGTTTGTTTGATGAAGCCATAACAGCAGCTACGGCTGTAATAAGTGACCCGCGTTATGAATTGATGAAAAATAGATTCGGAGCAGAAAAAGCTGATGCTACTAAAAATGTGATTTGGGATTTACATCGCCCTGAAAATAAGGCATTGGCAGAAAATAAAGAGACTATCTTGTTGGTTATTGACAGATACCTTGTAGAAGGAAGCCAGGGTGATGGAATCAGAACGATGAGAAATGCAGTGCCTTATTATGGAAATACGAAGAATGCTATATTGACTCCTGATGGTAAACAGGGAGTAACAGACAAAAAGGATCCGACAGGAACAGTTAAAATTTCACTAGTTAAAAAGTATGGACGTGGAATCGGACGCTGTCGGGGAACAGCTTATTCTACCCAGTATATTTGGGATGATCCGAATGATTTGCGTCATGCAAAAGGAAATTGGATGAATATGGAGGATTTAGTATATAATGAACCTAAGTTGGAGGGGAAAAATAAATATTATGGCAAACCTTTACAGCTTTATGGAGAGACTGGACAGCTGTTGTGTAAAGATACAATTCGTAGTTGGTTTGGTTGGCCGCATTACAAATTATTTATACCGGATCCGGACAGAGTAGATCAACCGGAAGGTGGTAATACAGACTGGTATGTATATCGTTTGGCGGAAACCTATTTGTTGCGTGCAGAGGCTTATTGTTGGAAAGGCGATGCTGCTAGTTTGCAGAAAGCGGCAGATGATGTGAATGAAGTAAGAAATAGAGCGGGTGCAGGTGATTTGGCGGCATCTGATATGAATATTGGAACAATTTTGGATGAACGTGCGAGAGAGTTATATTATGAAGAACCTAGAAAAACAGAGTTGACTCGTATTGCTTATATATTTGCACAAACGGGAAAACCCTCTTATACTGGTAAGGTCTATAAAATGGATAATTTCTCAGAAGATAATTTCTTTTATGATAGAATTATGGAGTCCACCGATTTTTATAATAAAGGAGTTAAAACTATTTCTAATGTGGAATTTACAATGAGTCCGTATCATGTCTTATGGCCTATTCCTGCATCTACGATTAATTCTAATACTAAAGGGCATATTAATCAGAATAAGGGATATGCAGGATCTGAAAATAATATTCCTCCTTTGGAAACAATAGAAGCTAATTAATTTATTTAGATAAAATCTCAGTATCTTTGGTGTGACCGAAGATACTGAGAACTAATAATTATAAAATTATGAATAATAAAAATCATAGAATATTCTTCTTTTTTCTAGTATTTTCTCTTTTGGTAAATGGGGGGAATACTTTTGCAAAGAAAAGTAAGGATCGTGAGTATTGGGTGAAAACAATGATCAAGATTATTGATCCGCTATATACCAATTTGAGTCAGAATACTTTGAGGAAAAACATGCCTGTTGAAACCTTTGATGGATTGAATAATGGCAATACAAGAAAGAATGTAACGCATTTGGAAGCTTTAGGACGTTCATTTGATGGTATTTCTGCATGGTTAAACTTACCTCCTGATGGCACGAAAGAAGGTCAGCTTCGTGCTAAATATACCAATTTAGTGGTGAAATCTATTGCTAATGCTGTAAACCCGGAATCACCTGATTATATGCGTTTTGATGGGCCTGGAGGACAGCCGTTGGTTGATGCTGCTTTTTTTGCACAAGGCTTGTTACGTTCTAAGGATCAGATTTGGCCGAAGTTAGATAAAGTGACTCAAGAGAGAATTATTAAGGAATTGAAAGCTTCGCGCAGGATCAAGGCTTCAGAGTCTAATTGGTTGATGTTCTCTGCTACTATTGAAGCGGCCTTATTGGAGTTTACGGGTGAATGTGATTTGAAACCAATTCATTATGCGTTAAAAAGACATAAAGAATGGTATAAAGGAGATGGCTGGTATGGTGACGGGCGTAATTTTCATCTGGATTATTATAATAGTTATGTGATCCAGCCTATGTTGATAGATGTATTGTCAGTTATGAAGAAGCATGAAGTTGAAGGAGCCGATTTTTATGATGTACAGTTACAACGCCTCATCCGTTATGCTGATCAACAAGAAAAGATGATCTCTCCGGAAGGGACCTATCCTGTGTTGGGCAGGTCGATGGGATATCGTTTTGGGGCTTTTCAGGTATTAGCTCAAGTTTCCTGGATGAAATTATTACCGGAACATATCAAACCGGCACAAGTGCGTTGCGCTCTAACTAAGGTTATGAAAAGACAATTGGCCAAAGGTACATTTGATAAGGATGGATGGCTGAATCTGGGATTTTGTGGGCACCAGCCCGAGATTGCCGACAGATATGTATCTACTGGCAGTAATTATTTGTGTACTTTTATTTTCTTGCCTTTGGGTTTACAGGCGGATGATGAGTTTTGGACGGCCAAACCTGAGAAATGGTCTTCGGTTAAAATATGGAGTGGGAGTCGAGATATAAAGAAGGACGGTTCTATTAAAAACTAGAATTAAATCTCGAAGGTATGTTCTATTTAAGTAACAATAGTACAACATACCTTCAACAGAGTTGAATAAAAATAGAAATATTATGAAAAAACATTTGAGATTGGCTGCTTTATTGGCTACTACAATTCTGGTATTGTCAAGTTGCAGTACACAGAAACAGGTCAGACTGGTTTTGTTGCCGGATATACAAACTTATTCACGGCTTTACCCGGACATTCTGAGATCGCAGACCCAGTGGGCGGTGGAACATGCAGATAGTATTGACTTTGTTTTGCAACAGGGGGACATGACTGATCACAATGTCGATAAGGAGTGGGCGGTGGCAGCTTCTACCTTGAATATGATGGATGATAAAGTTCCTTATGCTTTTGTAATGGGAAATCACGATTTAGGTAAAAATTCGAATAAAAGAGATTCGGAACTCTTCAATCGATATTTTCCTTATGATAAATACAGTAAGACGAGAAATTTCGGTGGTGCATTTGAAGAAGGGAAAATGGATAATGTGTGGTATACTTTCAAGGCTGCCGGATTGAAATGGCTGATTCTTTGTTTGGAATTCGGACCTCGTACTAGTGTGCTTGACTGGGCAGGTGAGATTGTGAAGAAACATCCGCATCATAAGGTGATTATCAATACGCATGCATATATGTACTCGGATGATACACGTATGGGAGAAGGCGATCGTTGGCTGCCGCAGAAATACGGTTTAGGCAAAGATACCGGTGAAAATGCGGTGAATAATGGTGAGCAAATGTGGGATAAGTTGGTGAGCAAATATCCCAATATCCTCTTTGTCTTTAGTGGACATGTTTTGAATGGCGGTGTTGGGACGTTGGTTAGTACAGGCGAACAAGGTAATAAGGTATATCAGATGTTGGCTAACTTTCAGGATGGAGTGAAAGGAACGAATAGAGGACAAACCGGTTTTTTACGTATTGTAGATATAGATGTGAAAAAGAAACAGGTAAAAGTGGACACTTATTCTCCTTATTTGAAAGAATATAAGACTGACGCTAAGAATAGATTCTCATTTGAGGGAGTTAATTTTAAATAATCTGGTTTTACATTCCAAAGGATATAGCTATGAGCAGCATTCAATCATTTTATTTTGTAGGTGTGATTACTTTAGTCTCTTCTGCCCATGTTTATGGACAGAAGAAAGATAAGATGAATGTTTTATTTATCATTGCTGATGATATGCGGCCTGAATTGGGGTGTTACGGAATAGAGGATATTGTGACTCCTCACATTGATAGATTGGCGGAGCAGGCTACGGTCTTTCAAAATGCATATTGTAATATTCCTGTGAGCGGGGCTTCCAGAGCGAGTCTGTTTACAGGAGTATATCCTTGTTATCCGGAACGTTTTACTGCTTTCGATGCTAATGCAGAGAAAGATTGTCCCAAGGCACTTTCGCTTCCGGAGTGTGTTAAGAAAAACGGATATTATGTTATTTCCAATGGAAAAGTATTTCATAATATAACGGATCATGCTGATAGTTGGTCGGAAGCTCCATGGAGAGTGCATCCTGATGGATATGGTAAGGATTGGGCTGAATATAACAAGTGGGAATTATGGCAGAATGAAGAGTCTTCCCGTTATGTTCATCCTAAAACTTTACGAGGTCCTTTCTGTGAATCGGCTGATGTCTCGGATACAACTTATATTGATGGTAGAGTAGCGCAGAAGACGATTGCAGATTTAAGGAGATTGAAAGAGATGAAAGTACCTTTCTTCTTGGCATGTGGCTTCTGGAAGCCACATTTGCCGTTCAATGCTCCTAAGAAATATTGGGATTTATATCAAAGGGAGAAGATTCAGTTGGCATCGAATCCTTATCGACCGAAAGCATTGCCGAAGCAGGTTACTTCCTCCGGTGAGATTCGTGGATATGGGAAATTTACGACAACAAAGGATGAGGCTTTTCAGCGAGAGGCAAAACACGGTTATTATGCATGTGTGAGTTACATAGATGCGCAGATCGGTTTAGTACTTGATGAACTTGAACGCTTGGGATTGGCAGGGAGTACGATAGTAGTGATATTAGGAGATCATGGCTGGCATTTGGGTGAACATGGTTTCTGGGGAAAACATAACCTGATGAATCATGCGACCCGTGCTCCATTGATTGTCCGTGTGCCTCATTGTAAAGGCGGAAAAGCTGGGGGAGTTGTAGAATTTGTGGATATTTATCCCACATTGTGTGAGTTGTGTAAAGTTCCGGTTCCTGAGGGGCAATTACAGGGAAAGAGTTTTGTGCCTATTTTGCAAGACAGTGGGAAAAAGACAAAAGAATACGCTTTTATTCAATGGCAAGGTGGGTATAATATTGTTTCGGAGCGATATAGCAGTGCTATATGGTTGAAAGGTGATTCTGTTGTAGGCCGGATGGTGTTTGACCGCCAATCGGATGTTGCCGAGAATGAAAACAAAGTGGGTTCTGTCTCATTAAGTGAAGAGATAAAAGAACTGGAAACTCAGATAAGAATAAAAAAACTTCAATTAGAAAAATAATTTTAAAGAATATATAAATGAAAGTAGGTTCATCTATTATTGCATTTTTGGGACTGATGGCAGTTTGTAGTTGTTCAGCTCCCAAAAGCGAAATGAGTACTCTTGTGAATAATAGTTTGCAAATAGCGACTGTTCAATCAAAGTTAATGGCTGAGAATTTATTGAATGAAGAGGAAAAATTGCCACGTACTATTGGTAAGGATGGTAAACTGATGACTTCAAAGGCCAAATGGTGGACAAGTGGTTTTTTCCCTGGGGTATTATGGTATTTGTATGAGGTGAATCAAGATGATTCCTTGAAAATGTATGCAGAAAATTATACCAAAAGGATAGAAAATGAGAAATACACAACAGATAATCACGATGTGGGATTTATGTTGTATTGTAGTTTTGGTAATGGATTGCGTCTGACAAGCAATGATGAGTATAAACAGGTATTGTTGCAAGGAGCGGAATCATTGAGTACTCGTTTTCGTCCACAAGTCGGTTGCATACGTTCATGGGACTGGAATCAGAAGGTGTGGGAATGTCCGGTAATTATTGATAATTTGATGAATCTGGAGATGTTAATGTGGGCTTCCAAGAATTCCGATAATCCGAAATTTGAGGAAATAGCTAAGTCACATGCGGATGTGACGATGAAATATCATTTCCGATCGGATTATAGCTCATACCATGTGATTTCTTATGATACGATCTCGGGACAGCCTGAAAAGAAAAACACTTGTCAGGGATATGCTCATGAATCATGTTGGGCACGTGGCCAGGGCTGGGCATTATATGGCTATACTATGATGTATCGTGAAACAGGGCAGGAGAAGTATCTGCAACATGCTACGAATGTGGCTAGATTTATTATGAATCATCCCCGTTTGCCTGAAGATAAGATTCCATATTGGGATTTTGATGCTCCTAATATACCTAATGAACTTCGCGATGCCTCTGCTGGTGCATTAATGGCCTCGGCTTTCATCGAACTTAGCCAGTATACAGAAGGGGATTTTTCGAAACAATGTCTTTCTGTAGCCGAAACGCAGTTGAAGACTTTGTCATCGCCGGAATATTTGGCGGAGCCTGGCACAAATTGCAATTTTATCCTAAAGCATTCTGTAGGTAATAATCCAGGTAAGGCAGAAGTTGATGTACCATTAACCTATGCCGATTATTATTATGTTGAGGCTTTAGTGCGCTATAAAAGAGATATTTTAAAAGAAAAGCTGAATTGAAAATCTTCATTTTAAATGATACAAAGATTATCTTTTTGGATAATAATGATTATCTGTTCGGTGATGGTGAGTGGGCAAGAATATGACGGATATTACACAAATCCTATCCTGCCTTCGGGTGCTGATCCCTGGGTGATAAAGCATGAAGGATGGTATTATTATTGTAGTGGGGTCCCGGGTGGTATAGGAGTATCTCGTTCGCGTGATCTTCATAAGATAAATCCTCCAGTGCGTGTTTGGAAGGCACCGGAAAAAGGGCAATGGAATTCGACTTGTATTTGGGCACCCGAACTTCATTTCTGGAAAGGTAAATGGTATATTTTTTATGCGGGCGGATATAGTGGTCCTCCTTTTATTCACCAAAAGACGGGCGTGTTGGAATCTGTTACATCAGACGCAATGGGCGAGTATATCGACAAAGGAATGCTGTTTACGGGGGATGTTTTGGGAGACTGGAAAAACAATCGCTGGGCGATTGATATGACTTTGTTGGATCATAAGGGACAATTGTATGCTGTCTGGTCCGGTTGGGAGAATAGTGAACCGACTGACAAAACTCAGCAACATCTTTATATCGCAAAAATGGAGAATCCTTGGACAATGGCTTCCGGAAGAGTAAAAATATCATCGCCGGACCGCTATTATGAACAGGGAGAACTGCCATTGAATGAGGGACCGCAGATTTTAAAGCACGGGAAAGATGTGTTTGTTGTTTATTCCTGCGGGCAATCATGGCTGGATACATATAAACTTTCTTATTTGCGTCTGAAGGACCCGGACGCAGATTTGTTAGATCCGAAAAGCTGGATTAAAAGTGATAAACCTGTATTTGAAGGTACCGATCAAGTATTTGGGGTAGGGCATGCCAGTTTTACAACTTCTCCTGATGACAGGGAACATTATATTTATTACCATACGAAAAAAGAGAGAAAACCTGGTTGGAAACGGGATATTCGTCTTCAGAAGTTTACTTTTGATGCATCTGGCGTTCCATGTTTTGGGAAGCCGCTTCCGGTAAGCGAGAAACTTCCTTTGCCTTCAGGCACTGCTCATCCTGTAAAAGTTAAGCCGATGAGTGAGCTGGAAAAAGACTTTACCCAATTGTCTTCGACTGCCCGACCTTATACATATTGGTTCTGGATGAATGGAAATATCACAAAGGAAGGCATTACAAAGGATCTGGAGGCGATGCATCGTATTGGGATAGGTGGTGTTTTCAATCTGGAAGGGGGAACTGGAATTCCAAAGGGGCCTGTTACTTACTTAAGTCCGGAGTGGTCGGAATTAAAAGCACATGCTATAAAAGAAGCAGCTCGTTTAGGCATTGATTATGTGATGCATAATTGTCCGGGTTGGTCGTCAAGTGGTGGTCCTTGGATTACTCCTGAGTATTCAATGCAAAAATTGACTTGGAGTGAGACTGAGGTGGCAGGCGGTAAACGGGTGGATACTTTATTACTCCGGCCGGTAACGGAATTAGGATATTATAGAGATATAGCTGTGTTAGCTTTCCCTTCTTTCAAGAATGGTAAACCTGTGGGCTTTTCTGATTGGCAGTTATTGAATAACAGTGTTTTTAATCATAGAGGGAAGATCGGTATACAAACGTATGACAAAGAACAAGTTATTCGCTTGGAAGATATTATTGACTTGACGAATCAGGTTGATTCTTTGGGACGTCTGAATTGGGAGGCACCTTTGGGAAACTGGACTGTCATCCGTTTGGGACATACTTCTACCGGAAGAAAAAACTGTGCAGCTCCGGATACAGGCGTGGGGCTTGAATGCGATAAGTTTAGCAAACAGGCGATTCAGCTTCATTTTAATAAACTGATGGATTTATTGTATCCACTAATCAAACCTTATGTTCACCAGATTCAGATAGGACTGGAGATAGATCGTTGGGAAGTCGGTATGCAAAACTGGACATCCGGATTTGAAGGTGAGTTTTGTGAAAGGACCGGATATGATTTGATTAAATATTTGCCGGCTATGACAGGTAAGATTGTAGGAAGCAAAGAAATGACAGAACGTTTCTTATGGGATATTCGTCGTGTACAGGCTGACTTGTTGGCAGATAATTATTATGGTGAATTTCGGAATCTATGTAATCAATATGGTTTGGTATCGTATTGTGAGCCTTATGATCGCGGACCGATGGAAGAATTACAGATAGGTTCGCGAGTGGATGGAGTGATGGGAGAGTTTTGGAATGGGCTATCTGCTATTTTCCAGAACAACTTGATGATGCGGCGTACTACAAAATTGGCGTCTTCGATAGCTCATATCAACGGTCAGAAAGTGGTGGGTGCCGAAGCATATACTTCTGAACCTGAGTCGGGAAGATGGCAGGAATACCCGTTTGCATTGAAGGCTGTTGGTGATAAGGCGTTTACAGAGGGGATTAATCGGATGGTGATTCATCGTTACGCGATGCAGCCTCATTCAGATGCTGCTCCCGCTATGACTTTAGGACCTTGGGGAATACATTTTGACAGAACTAATACCTGGTGGGAGCCGGGACGTGCCTGGATAGATTATCTGAACCTTTGTCAAACTCTATTGCAAGAGGGACTATTCGTAGCTGATTTTGCATACTTTACAGGTGATAATATTGTAGGATACACGAAAGTGCATAGAAGAGATTTGAATCCGGTACCACCGGAAGGATATGATTACGATTTGATGAATACGGAAACGTTATTGAATAGAGCTTGGGTAGAACGCGGGCGTTTAAGGCTTCCGGACGGAATGAATTATCGTGTATTGGTTTTACAGGAACAATCGCATATTACGTTGGGTCTATTGAGGAAACTGCGGAATATGGTGGAACAGGGATTGATAATTGTCGGTGCCCGTCCGCAACAGACCGTAGGGTTGCAATCTTATTCAGTTATTGAAGAAAAAAGAGTTTGAACAACTTTGTGACGAACTATGGGGAAAGGCCGCAACTACAGTGGTGGATCGTAGCGTAGGGAAAGGTAGGATTTTCTGGGAAACCTCTTTGAACTTGGAACAAGTACTTGAGAAGATTCAGTTAAGACCTGACTTTGAAGTGATCACAGATTCAATTAGTGCCCCAATACGTTATATCCATAGGCAGATAGGAGAGGCGGATGTTTATTTTGTTGCTAACCAGCAACGGACTTCGAAAGAGCTGATTTGTAACTTTCGTGTGAAAGGAAAGATTCCTGAGTTTTGGAATCCTATATCAGGTGAAAGAACACGGGCTATGGTATATCAAACGAATGAAGAAACCATATCGGTGCCTGTTCAACTGGAAGCGTATGGTTCTGTGTTCGTCGTCTTTCGTTCTGACCTTCCTGAACAGAAGGCTATTCGTTCTATTCATAAAGATGGGAAGTGTCTGATAGATGCTTCTGCTATATCAACTGAAGAATGGAAGCAGGCGGCATACCCTGACATAAGAGATAATTTCTCAATCTCATTGTGGGTGAAACCGGAATCAGATGCCATGTTGAATATAGATAATCCAATGGGATATATACCGTACCCTTGGACGGAATATTATGCAATCTATCCGTCGGGCGGTGAACTGTTATATGGCGCAGGACATGCCACTTGTGGACTGGCTGTAGGTAGAAATGGAGTTGCGGTATGGGAGAATGAGAAAGGATATCCTGAGTTTAAAATGGGAGTGGAAAAACCTATTTCCGGTTGGAGCCATATTTGTCTGGTTTATAGGGAAGGGGCTCCGCATATTTATATCAATGGAGAGCATATAGCTTATAAGACGAAGTCTTTGCAAACAATTCATCCTGGATTGAATTTTACTACTTTAAAAGAAGGAGCTTCCTATTATAATGGGGATATGTCTGTTCCGGTGTTGTTTTCTAAAGTATTATCAGATAAGGAGATTTCTCAATTGGTAGCCAAAGGATATACAAGAAATACTGATGAGCGTATATTGGACTGGATACCTTATGCGGATACTCGCTCTCTGTTGGCATGGAGTGATGGGAATTATGAATTTGTTACATCGGACGGTATAAAAAGAGAGGTAAAGGTTGAAAAAACAGGAAGTCCGGTGATGATAAATCAGAAATGGGAGGTTAGTTTCCCGAAAGGGCTGGGAGCACCGGAAAAATAAGTTTGCCCAAATTGTTCTCTTTGCATAGACATGAAAATGAGGGCGTTAAATATTTTTCTGGTACAGCTACTTATAAAACTAACTTTGTTGTGAAACCTTCTATGATGTCTGAGGATAGAGTTGTTTTCCTTGATTTGGGCGCAGTAGAGGTGATGGCGGAGGTGATTGTCAATGGAGTAAATAAAGGGATCTTTTGGTCCCGTCCGTATTTAATTGATGTCACTGATGTGCTGAAGCCGGGTGAAAATACATTGGAAATTAAGGTGACTAATCAATGGACGAATCGTTTGATTGGGGATGAACAGTTACCGGAGGAGAACGAGTATGTACCCGGAGGAGGAGTAAATGGAATTGCTGCTTTGAGCCGTGGGGCTATCAGAAAGCTACCGGACTGGTATAGAAATGGAGTAAATAAACCGGAAGGCGGAAGAGTGGCATTCACTACTTGGAAACATTACCGGAAAGACTCGCCATTGATAGAATCGGGGTTAATAGGTCCTGTTCGGCTGATTCCTGCGAAGAAAATAGAATTTGAATAATGGATATGATAATGTGCGAACGTATAGTAGCCAAGACATCTGTAAGAATGCTATTGAGCTTATTGCTAATCTTTGGCTCGGTGAATCCTGCTATGTCTGTGTTACGAAAAGGGGAGACATCGCTGGGGACGTCTTTTGAAAGTTATTTTCCATTGAAAGAAATACGTTTGTCAGATGGTCCTTTTCTTGATTTGCAACAAAAAGGCAAAGAATATCTTCTTTGGCTGAATCCTGACTCTTTGCTTCATTTTTATCGGATTGAAGCGGGATTGTCATCGAAAGCCGGACCTTATGCCGGCTGGGAGTCGCAAGACGTATGGGGAGCAGGCCCGCTTCGGGGTGGATTTCTTGGGTTCTATCTTTCTTCCGTATCGATGATGTATCAATCTACAGGCGATAGAGAGTTACTGAGACGATTGAAATATGTGCTGAAAGAATTGAAGCTATGTCAGGAAGCCGGTAAAGATGGCTTCCTGTTAGGTGTGAAAGGAGGCAGGGAACTATTCAGGGAAGTAGCCTCAGGAAAGATAAAAACGAATAATCCTACGGTCAATGGTGCCTGGGCACCTGTTTATCTGATTAATAAGATGCTGCTCGGGCTTTCTGCTGCTTATACACAGTGTGACTTGAAAGAAGCGTTGCCGATATTAGTACGGTTGGCCGATTGGTTTGGTTCTCAGGTATTGGATAAGCTGACTGATGAACAGATTCAGCAATTATTGATTTGTGAACATGGTTCGATTAATGAGTCTTACGTTGAGGTTTATGAGTTGACGGGGCAAAAGCGTTTCCTTGATTGGGCCCGCCGTTTAAATGATCGGGCTATGTGGGTTCCTTTGTCTGAAGGAAAGGATGTTTTATTCGGGTGGCACGCCAATACACAGATTCCGAAATTTACGGGTTTCCATAAATATTATATGTTTACCGGTGATCGGGCCTTTCTTCTTGCGGCGACTAATTTCTGGAATATTGTGAAGCAAAACCATACTTGGGTAATAGGTGGTAACAGTACCGGAGAACATTTCTTCTCTAAAAAGGAGTTCATTGATAGGATGCTCCATATCAGCGGACCGGAAACGTGTAATTCCGTAAATATGTTACGTTTGACCGAAGCTCTGTTCATGCAGCAACCGGATGCGACTAAGGCGGCATATTATGAAAGAACTTTATTTAATCATATCTTGTCAGCCTATGACCCGGTGAAGGGTATGTGCTGCTATTTTACTTCCATGCGACCGGGGCATTATCGTATTTATGCTTCACGTGATAGCTCTTTCTGGTGCTGTGGACATACAGGGCTGGAAAGTCCGGCGAAGCTGGGTAAGTTTATTTATAGCCATAAAGTGACGAATAGGCATCAAGAAAAGGATATAAGAGTGAATCTGTTTATTCCTTCCATTCTTTCTTGGAAAGAAGAAGGAGTCGAGCTTATTCAGCAAAGCCGGATTCCGGAATCCGAACAAGTTGACCTTACATTGAATCTAAAGAAAAAGCAGAAACTGATTCTGCGCATTCGTAAACCTGATTGGACTGATAAGGCTACTTTTATAATTAATGGAGAAGAAGAACAGCCTCTGCTTGGCAGTGATGGGTATTGGATTATAGACAGAGTGTGGGAGCGGAAGAATGTGATTACACTACGACTTCCGATGCATATATATACAGAGAACTTAACAGGTACCGACCGTTATGTTGCATTACTATATGGTCCATACGTACTTGCCGGGCGCATGGGAACTGAGAATTTGCCTACTACTTTTTGGGGAAAGATGAACAATACGGCAATGAATAAGATGGACATGGCAAAAGTCCCGGTATTCAGAGAACCTGTAGAACGGATTCCAACTCATGTGGAGGTTGTTTCAGGAGAACCATTGAAGTTTGGCATAAACTTGAAAGGTTTTGAGCATATAGTGCTGGAACCGTTTTATAAAGTACATTTTGAACGTTATGCGGTATATTGGCCGATAACTCATTAGATTCTGAATGGAAATGAAGGTATAATAGAACAATAGATAAGAGGTATGAAAACGATATTAAGGACATTTGTGGGTTGTACAGCGATTTTGTTTGGTACTGCCTGTATGGGAGCAGTGAAGTATGTTCCTGAGAATATGAAGGTAGAACTATCTTTAAAGGTTCCGGGTAATAATGCTGTGAATTATAAACTGCATCCGGATAAGTTGGAGAATAGCTATTTTGATTATGAGTGGCGTTCGGATAATAAATTGCCGATAACGGTTTTTCATAAAGTTGAAGAACGGGATAGTTGTATGCGATTGACTGTACAGCTTACCGCTGCACAGGATGTTTACTTCAACTATCGTCAATTGCTGAGTACGGGCTATCGCCATGATAACTGTCAGTTTTATATGCCGGGATTTTGGTATCGCCGTAATTTGCGTTCTCCTAAAAAAGCTCCATCATTCCATACGTCGGATAGTTGGTTGGTTCGTGAAGACAGGTTGAGCGCACCACTTACGGGGATTTTTAGTGAAAAGAAAAACGATTTATGACAGTAAATCGTTTGGATGATTTTTCTATGGATGCTTTAGCTACACATAAAGAAGGAGAGATCATTCTTACAGGGAAGACTTCCTTGGGATTTACCGGATTTGAGAATCAACAGGGAATAGCTGCGCTCTCTTTTGGTTTTCCCTATCGGGAGGCTCCTAAAAGTTATATTCGTAAATTAACATTAGCACCTGAGGTGGAGGCTTTTCAACTGATGAAGAAAGGTGAGTCGGTATTGTTGACATGGGAAATAATGGAAAGTGGTGCGGATGATTTTTCAGACTTTATACAGCATACATGGGAGCATTGTTATGATACCTATGCACCAAAACCTGTGGAGAATTCATATTCTATAGCGGATATGAAGCAAGTGCTTAGTTGCTTTTTTGTAAATAGTTTGGTCGATAATCAACCGCTGGTTTATAATTCCGGAATACATCTGAAGGTAAGTGACTGTGAAAGAAACGGTCAGGCTGAGGTTGGTTTTATCGGTCGTGTACTTCTTAATGCATTTAATGCATGGGAATACGGTTGGCAATCGAACCGGGAAGAACTGAAAGTGAACAGTACAAAGATATTTGATAGTTATTTGAAGAATGGTTTCACACAAGCGGGATTTTTCAAGGAATCCGTGAATTTTGACAAGGGATATGAGGAACCGGTCCATAGTATCCGGCGTCAGTCGGAAGGCATCTATGCTATGTTCCATTTCTTAGCTTATGAAAAAGAGAACGGACGTCGTCATCCTGAGTGGGAGCAAAAGTTGAAAAGAATATTGGATATGTTCTTACAGTTACAGAATGTTGATGGTAGTTTCCCCCGTAAGTTTCGTGATGATTTAACTATTGTCGATCCGAGTGGGGAAGTACCCCCATCTGCTACGTTGCCATTAGTTATGGGATATAAATATTTTAAAGATAAGCGTTATTTGGCCAGTTCCAAACGGACGGCAGACTATTTAGAGAAAGAGCTGATTTCGAAAGCTGATTATTTCTCATCTACATTGGATGCGAACTGCGAGGATAAAGAGGCTTCTCTCTATGCTGCTACCGCTACTTACTATCTTTCATTGATAACAAAGGGAGAAGAACATAGGCATTATGCCGATTTGACAAAAAAAGCGGCTTATTTTGCTTTATCCTGGTATTATTTGTGGGACGTTCCTTTCGCACCGGGACAGATGCTGGGTGATATCGGTCTGAAAACTCGTGGTTGGGGCAATGTCTCTGTAGAAAACAACCATATTGACGTGTTTGTTTTTGAATTTGCTTCGGTACTGCAATGGTTGTCAAAGGAATATGCTGAACCTCGTATGGCTGATTTTGCGGAGGTGATATCTACATCTATGCGTCAGTTGCTACCTTATGAAGGGCATTTATGCGGCATTGCAAAATCCGGTTTCTATCCGGAAGTCGTTCAGCACACTAATTGGGATTATGGTAAGAACGGAAAAGGGTACTATAATGATATCTTTGCACCGGGATGGACGGTTGCTTCTTTATGGGAGTTGTTGACTCCGGGACGTGCGGAAAGGTTCTTGCTTGATTAGGTAAACTATTGAAGAAAGTGAATACAGGTCTGTGGTTTTCTTGAAAAAGAGAAAATGCAGTAATTACCAGAAAGCATGCCACAAGGACTTGACAAATGGCTTTAAATGTTGTATATTTGTAGTCTGAGAATATAGAAGGGGGGAGACCTACCACCTCCCCCTACGGGTACTCCTCCTTCCTGAAGGAGGAGAATATTAGATACTACTGACTTATTGCTCAACCTCAAACTATGCAGGGTGTTTGTGAAACTTGAGTTATTAATGAATAAATGAGAAAAAAGATATAAAATCGAGTATGAAAATAGTGAGATATTACAACAAATATAGCTAACTGTCCTACCCTTGTACAGAGACAGGAATGATTAATATAGGCAAAAGGCTGCAATCTTTATAGGAATTGCAGCCTTTTTTGTTGTAATAAATGGATGCTAAGATTCTAAATTTCTATTTGAGAGTTTATAATAAACTTGGATACCGTTTATAATAAACGATTCGGAAATTTATTATAAACCGAATAGGGGTTTATGTAGTGAACTGTAAATTATTTTAGTCATATTGATTTTCGTGCATGGAATCTTCTTGAATTCGGGTAATTATAGCATACAATGGATCTGGTAACCTAATTATACAAGCACTTGTTTTTCTTGTCCTGTTATCCGGCCCAGTTCTCCCTATCCAGATTTCTATAACTGATCGCTTCCGCTAAATGTCCGGAAAGAATTTGCTCACTTCCTTCGAGATCGGCAATGGTGCGTGATACTTTCAATATCCTGTCATAGGCGCGGGCGGATAAATTGAGCCGATCCATTGCATTCTTTAATAAGGTAAGCCCTTTGTCATCCGGCCGGGCAAATAGTGACAGTAATTTGCTGTTCATCTGTGCATTGCAATAGATACCGGGATATTCGGCGTAGCGCTTTTCTTGTATTTGCCGTGCTTTGATAACTCGTTCGCGGATCGTTTCACTGGATTCTCCCCTTCTCTGGTCAGATATCTTATCGAATGGTACGGGAATGATTTCTATTTGAATGTCAATCCTGTCGAGCAGCGGACCGGAAATTTTATTCAAATATTTCTGTACTTGTCCAGGACTGCATACACAAGCCTTCGTCGGATGATTATAATATCCGCAAGGGCAAGGATTCATCGAAGCTACCAGTGTAAAACTGGCCGGGTAATCGATGCTGCTTTTTATTCGGGAGATTGTGATTCTCCTGTCTTCCAATGGTTGCCGCAGTACCTCAAGTACGTTTCTATTAAACTCCGGCAGTTCGCTATTCTTAAAATACTTGCACCATTGTAGAAACTTTCTTATCTTTGCGAGAGGTAAAGACTATTATCTATGCTATTATATTGCATTATAGATAGTTAGCTAATAGTCTTGATTGCAATAATATTAAATGTAACAGATATGAGAGCTGCATTTTTGATTAGGTGCTCAACTAAGAAGCAAGACTATGAGCGACAGGTAAATGACCTAACTAGACTGGCTAAGAAGTTTGGTTATACGTCAAGTGATAATATGATATTTGGTGAGCATATCACTGGTAAAGATGATGCAAGTAAGAGAGATAGGCAGTCTATTCAACGTCTAAAAGATGCTGCTATTAATAAGGAATTTGATGTCGTTTTAGTGTCGGAAGTTAGCCGAATGAGTCGTGACCCTATGTCGGGTCGGTTATATGTTAGACAGCTTATCAACATGGATATTCCTGTGTATTTTAGGGATATTGATACTTGGACTATAGACCCTGTAACTGGCAAGAAAGTTAGAGATGCTGAAACTATTATAGGTGCTGCCTTTGATGCTGCTTGGAAATACATAAAGAGTATGAAAACACAAATAGCATCTGGTAGACGTGATGAACTGGATAACAATCAAATGAGTATAGGACAGCCCTTCTTTGGTTATAAAAGATATGGTGGTAGAGATAAGGGTAAGAAGAATAGTTGGGTGATAAATGATGATGCCGCTAAAGTTGTGGTAGATGTATTTGAAGAATATGTTAAAGACGGTGCAACACTGAAATCTACAGCTTTGGCTATTACTGCCAAGTATGGTGAACAATTTAATAAGAAATTCAGCATAGGGACTATAGAGCATATTTTAACCTTTGAACCTTATTGTACTGGTATAAAGGTTGTATCTCTTACTGACCCAGATACAGAAGATGTAGATGAGTTTGAAGTCGAGATACCTACTATCATAACTAGGGCTATGTTCGATAAAGCCACCACTAAGAGAGCTACAAATAGAACTGCTAGAACTCCTTATCCAAAACAGGCTACTTATATATTGAGTAAACTTCTTAAATGTCCTATCTGTGAACACTCATTAACTCCACAGAAACGTGGTGGAGATAAGGGGGATAAATATAGATTGATGAATGGGAAGGTAGCTATTAGGTGGTCATGTATGTCGGGTATCAATAATGCTACAGATTGTAGTAGTCGCATTACAATTAGTAATGAGAAATTAGAAGCTATTATTTGGGGCTTAGTTAAACAGGAGCTAATAGGATTTGCCAATTTGAATGATGAAGATAGAGTAGCTAAGGTGGAGGAACTTACCGATAAAATAACCAATTTGGAAATGAATATAGCCAACTTTACATCTCATATATCCAACATGGATAGATTGATAGAAAGAGCTTATAGTGCTTATATGGATGCTCCGGATTCTGTAATGGATATAGCTAAAGATAAGTACTATAAAACCCTAACTAAGTGTGAGAATGAGAGAGCGGAGTGCAAGGATAAGATAGAAGCTTTAAGTGCAGAGAAGTTAAGATTGGAGAATATGAGAACGTTCTTCAACCAACCTACTTTACCAAAGGATGCCATTGAGAAGGCAGAATCAGACCCTATTAAAATGAGGAACTTAGTAATGGAACTAATAGACAAGATATATCCTTATAGGATTACAACCTATGTATCATCAGCTACTAATAGGATAATGAGGAATGGTATAGTTTTATTGGAAGTATATACTATAAATGGAATTTATAACGTACTATATGACGGTAATCAGAGGAATAACAAGGTAGCCTATTATATTAGTGGTGTTTATGCTACATTTCAAAATGGAAGGAATAAGTTTGATGCTTATGATACTGGAGAGTACTTTGTTATCTCTCATGCTACATTGGTGACTGAAACAGAAGATGTAGATATGTTAGTAACCTTTAATGAACTGATAAAGATATGTATGCAGAATGGTTGGGAAATAGATTATACTTACAAGATGTAATATTTCACTGAATATAATTATTAACTAGTAAATGTGGTTGATTATTGAAAATGAGGTTGTGCCAATGTCTTGACACAACCTCACGAAAGATGCTATTGGGCGTTTAATGCAGCTAAAGCTGCTTCTAAAGCTTCTTTAGACATGCCACTCAATAACTGTGCTTGACTTGAATGTTTCAGTTCTGTACAGTTCTTAATCCATTCACTGTAAACTGCTATTCTTGCATCACACCAAGAAACAAGGTCGGAAGCTGTTGCTCCCTCTTTATACCACATTCCATAAGTTCTATGCATTTCTGCACGTTTACGTTCTTCAGCACTCTTTGCATTTGCATTTTCCAAATTTGACATAGTTTTAATTATTAAGTTAATAATACATTTATTACCAGCAAACCTTACTGGATATTCAGATTATAAGCTAGTAAATTAACTATTATCTGGAAATGCGTTACAAATGTAGTATGAAATTTAATAACCTCAAAGGAATAATAAGGATTTCTTGTATGATAATTAATTCTTATATAATAATTGATTTATACGTAATATTGTATCTAGCCTATCAAGTATTATCTAAACAAGTTATTTGAATGGCTAGGTAATAATACTACTAGTCCATACTAATAGAGCTATTAGAAGCAAGTATATAGGAATTTACTAAAGTAAGGTAGGATATATGGTTATACAAAGACTTTATATCCTACGTTTCTCATCATATCCCAGATTATAGAACTTCTTAAACATCTCCCAAATGTAGCCAATAAATCCAATTACGATAAATGGTAGGAAAGGCAGAAGAAGGCTACTCCAACCATAGCCCAAACACAACCCTACAATTACGCCAATGACATATAAGGCTGTTATAATTCCACAACCTATCATTACTCCTCTTCCTCCTGCCATTACGTATTTAATTGGAGCATTAGGAGTGAAGAAGTCTGGTTCTTTATTCTCTGATTGATTATTACAATAGTTCGTTAAAAATTCTCCAAAAGCGGCTCTGGCAAAATAAAATGAGTTCTTTGAAAAGTTTGTCAATAACTTGCATGTCTGGGTTAATCCCAAACACGCAAATAAACCGTTCAAGCATATACGCATTGTGTATGAATGACTTGCAAGAGGATATGGAATAGGCTATTCCGAGCCTCTTACATGCCGCTTTGGTCAAGTTGACAGCAGCAAGCGATGCATTGACGTGAAAATCCAACTTCTGAAGTCAGTTGACTGACAGTTGGTGATTCCTACATGCTGCTTTCCATCTCTAAAGCAAAATTCTAGTTGGAACCTGGTTCTGTAATAATCCAGAACTTCGCATCCAACCATGGAATCATCTGTAGAGAAATAAAGCTGCCACTTGTCTGTCCTCCCATCCATCGGATACCAGACGGCCAAGGAAACATACCTTTTGAGAGCTTTTGCATATACCCTCAATCCGTATAGTTTTCCCTTGTTCACCTCGTATTCCTTGCACCGGGTCAGATCCAGATTGGCAAAGTCAATCCTGCCGTCAAACCACTTGGGATGACCACGTTTTCTTGTTTTCTTTTCCAATGTCGGATAGTACAGGACTACGTCGTTCCTAAAGCGGCTGATGACATGGAAATCACCCTCACACATAGGCGTTATGAAAGTTTCCTTGGAAAAGAATGCGTCTGCAACCACCGTTCTGGATATGCCCTGTAGCTTGTCTTTTCTACTGATAAGATAGCTGCTATACCAGTCAACCAGGTTCTTACCCATATTATCCAAGGTCTTACAGTCCGGTGTCTGAATGGAACCTAAAGTCATGCATTCATGGTTGTCGATGTCAATGACACCGATGCCCATGATTTCTAATCCTCGCTTATAATCCCCGGCACAGCCTGACCAGAAGTAACCAATCCAAGGTGTCTTATGACCGGACTTGGGGATATAGGAAGGATCGATGGCGATGGCTTTTCTTTTGCCTGTGAGATGCTTGCTGATGATAGAGGCGTTGAACGCAAACCAGTCGAAAGTTTCATTTTCAAAAAGGTTACGGTAGGTCTGTTCCGAAAAACATCCATACCTGCCCAATTGGAGGAAGTTTATACGATCCGGGATGGCCATGAATAATTTCATGGTGTCCATGAACGTTTTTTCAAAAGGTTTGTGTATATTCACGACTGATTTGAGAGCCGACAGGCACTCGGATTGGTATTGCATAAGGAGTGTTTCTTTAGCCATAATTAGATGAGTAGTTAACTTCTAATTTACTAAAAACAAACGAATTATGCAATACTTTTCACCTTTATTATCAGCAGGTTAGCCCATTTCTTTCAGCACATTTCTTCATGCTTAACCATTCGTTTTTGACAACATTTCAATGACCTCTTTAATGTTTTCGAACCGACTTTTGCCGGTTCTATTGTTTAACTTTTAATTTTTCGGTAGAACAATCAAGCTTGGAAAGTATTTAAAGTCCGTGGTTATCATTTATGTCGAGTACCTAATAAGCCACCTAAACGGTAAACTTTAACATCAAAGAATATATCTTAATGATTAAATCTAATAGAACAAGAATATAGCTCGATTTCTTGTAAAGTTACTGATTATTAATCTATTAAACCAATGAATCATGTTAAAGTAAGTTACCGTTACATTTCTTGAATATCTCTTCAATCAGCTTCATAGATTCTTCTGACCTCATAGGGTCAGGAATTACTTCTCTAGAGTCTTTAATACGTTGCAATTCCGCCCTGTACTCTAACTTCTGCTTCTTAATATTAAGATAGCTCCATTTTACTCTTTTAATGTTCATAATTTACCTCCATTCTTATATCCTAGTCTACCTAGCTCATTTAATAACTCTCATAAATTCTTCTTATTAATATCAGAAAGCCATTGGACCGTGAGGCATATTTCTAAGCTCCTCTAAGCTATTAACTCCAAACATTCTACATAGTTCCTCTAAAGTGGGTATGTATATATCATCAGTGAAGCTATCTACACAAATACCCAACTCTTCCATGATGTCCATTATCTCACTTACTGTCATTGTTTCCATACATCCAATACTCTGCTGTTATCATATTCATTCATAGTTATTCATCTGCCTGTTCATCTAGCATATCATCATCTAACTCCTCATGTATAAAAGCTAATATTTCACCTGTTATAGCGTTCTTAATATATTTGAATCCGGGTGCAATTTCTTCAACTATCTTCTCACATTCAATAGTGCACCACTCGGGTATTGTTTTATCCTCACTTTCCATTGTCATAATTATTAATAGTAGCCGCAGTAGGAACTCCAACTGCTGTACCAAATCCCATTCATGTTAGTAATTCCACCACTCTTCATATATAGGATATCCTAAGTTGTGGAACTCTGTGTTCTCATCTGGAATAACTTCCGAATACTCATCTAATTTAATATCAGTCCCAATTACTTTAAGTCCCATTATACGTAGATTACCATTAATGTATTCATAATTCTCTACTTTACTAAGTAGATTAAAGAACTCTTCTGATTCAACAATTGCCTTATGTGCTTTCAAAGAACAATATAGAAACGGTAAAGGATTACTACACCATTTATCAACATCTGCCCTAAGAGAAGTGAGAGATTCAGGACATTTGTTGTCCCAGTAATCCAGTAGAATACTTGCTAATATCAATAAATCTTCCCTGTTTATACTTGGAAACTTCTGTAAAACTAAATCAATTTCATTCATATCCATTACGCTCCTTATCTATAATTTCATACATATCTTCAAATGACATTCCAGTTGCAGACATATCATAGCTCTTAATAACTCCTTCATTAGAAATTACTTTCACTTGTAATGTGTCTTTGTCTGACTTATGAGATGTTATGTGGTGAGTACGCTTCTTATCAAATTCTGGAGTAAATATATCTAATTCGTTTCTGAAATGGGAATTATTAATATAATCTACTATGTAGTCATAATCGTTAATGATTTGGCATAGTTCTATAAAGTCTTGGCAACAATAGATAGATTTCTTATAATCTTCAAACATTAACTTAAAGCTATCCACTGTATATTCCTTATTGGCATTATAAAACTTTATTCTTGCTATAACTCCTCCGTCTGATAAATCAGATAATTTAGTTATTCGTCTTTGTGGTCTGCTTATCCACATTTCTTCCATTAAATCCATAAGTCGTCCCTTCTAATAATCTCTATATATAATATCATCAATTTGAGGTAAGCAATTATTGAGATATGCATCTGCCATTTGCAGTAGTACTTCCTCTCGGCTTATAGATACAGCCTTTATTTGACCTGTATTGTATAGATGCAGTAAATGGTCTAACAGTTGCCTATCTACCTTAGATACTTCTGCCAATCCTAATTTATTTATCAATTCTTCAATAGTCATCAATTAATCCTCATATATAATACCGTCAATCTCTGGTAAATATCCATGTATAATACCTTCTGCTTCTTTTATGAGTACCTCTTCATAGCTAAAGTAGATAGACCTACGCATATAACCATGATTGTATCTCTCTACTAAGCTAGTGAGTAGTATTAGTTCAGCTTTAGATATTTCTTTAGGATTTACACCTAACTTTATTATTAAAGTCTCTACTGTCATCATATTAACAATTACTACTAGGTGGTATATAATCATCTGGTACATCATGCGGTTCACGTGGGTCTTCAAACCAAACTCTATCTACCTTGTCCAGTTCTGCACATACTTCCTCTGCTGTCATTTCTCCTGCATTGAATTTGGCAAATAAGTCTCTGGTAAATTCACTGTACTCTCTATTACTCATTTCTATCATAATTCATTCCTCCTATTAATGCTGTACCTACTGCTGTAGGATATATAAAATATCTACCTGTTCATATTAATCCCACTCTGCTATAAGGAAATTCCTTCCCCAGTCTCCACCCCATACCATTTCTTCACCACATTTAGGACAATGCTTTTCATCCCAAACTTCTAACTGATTATTACCACAATGAATACATTTGATATTAAAATCATCCATAAAACTATTATACTTCACATCATAGTGACAATCATTACAATGAATAATTCGCTTCTTGCCTTTTCTTACCATTTTAACTATATCTTTAAAAGTTAAATAGTATTTCATGTGTGGTAATCTCTTATCAATATCTGTCAAATTCTGAAAGTCTATTTCTATTTGATATGGAATTTCAGAAATAACCTGTGATGAATAGTGATTGCACTTTTTAGCTTTCTCTCTTTTGCTATATTCTACCAATTCCTTATTGTTGTAATCCTCACCATAGACTGTTACTAGGTTAACATTATCAAGTTCACTTTCTTCATCAAACTCAGACATACAATCCTCTGTTGCAACCAAAGAACTCTGTATTGTTTGACAAGCCTTACAAATATAGACCTCATAATAATCTCTAAATCCACAACCAAAATGCAGTACTGGTGTTGTGTAGCCGCATTTAGGACATTCATATTGTTTTACTTCTCCCATGTCTCTTGTGTATAATTGTGCTATAAAGATAATGATTATTCTTCAATGATATTATCAGCTATCTTCTTAAATACATCACCTGCCATTAGTCCACCACTTGCAGGTAATCCAGCCTTATTAATAGATACAATGATACTATACTTGGGATTATCAGTAGGGAAGTAACCACAGAACTCTACCGCATACATATCCTTAGTACTATCCTCATTAGTAGATAATGAACTAGTTCCCTGCATACCTGCAACTAGTACCTTATCAGACTTGGCAGGTTGACATAATCCGTCAGTAACATTAAATACTAGAGCTTTCTTCAAACTATCAATACTAGCCCTACTTGCTATTTGTGGATTAATAACTACTACACTGTCCTTGTATAGTTGAGGCTGTATCATCTTCCCATTATTGGCGATAGCATTATAGAAGGTAAGGACTTGAATAGGTGAAATAAGCTGTTCATATCCTATACAGTTCCAAGTGATATTTTTTTCTGTAATCTTGTAAGGTTGCAGACTGGCAATTCCATTGATACTATCTGGCTTACCATAGCTCATATTAGTAAGTAAATCAAAAAAGGTTTGAGGATTATCACCAAAAGCCTTCTCCATTGTCTTATAAATGGCAATATTGGAACTAGCTGCCAATCCTTCTTGTACTGTAAGCTCACCATATCCACCTCTATGCCAATTATGGTCTTTAAGCTCTCTGCCATGAATTTGGTAGATACCATTTCCAGTATCAACCTTATCACTCAACTTCACCTTACCAGTTTCTAAAGCTGCCAATAGCGATATTGGGTGCATCAGACCAGTAGACTGCCATACAGAGAAGTTCTCACATGATTGGTAGTTCGCACTGTCTTTCCTAGTAAGTCCAACCAGAGCTTTTATTTGACCTGATTGAACTTCCATTACTATAACTTGCCCAGATTGGGCATTTATCTCTGATAACTTGCTTTCCAATATGGCAGTAGCATTAGTTTGTAATGTACTATCTATAGTGGAGATAGGTGCTGTTACTTGCTGTCTGGATTGGCAAGAACAAAGTACAACGATTAATATGGTGCACTTTAATAATATCTTTTTCATACGAGCATACCGTGTAAATTTATATACAAATCATAGTAATGGATGCAGGCGAATATTGATTATTCAAGGCACTAACAATAACGGGAATGCCACAAAATACATTCGTACTCTGTATCTCCTTTGCAATCATAGAGATGTGAGGTTCAATTCCCAATAGGTGAATTGCTTTTAGATTATCCTCATAATCAATTAATAAGTGCACATCATAGTACCCTAATTTATAATTGCTTAAAACAAATCCCATTTTATAAAAATTATCAAATTCCTTTTTATCTCTTGGTTTATATTCAACGCCATGCTCCAAACATTTCTGCTTGAAATTGATAATAAATGTTTGTAAACGATTCATACTCTCATTCATTTACGATTATAGTTACTTCAAATCAGTTAATTTTACTAATTCGTCACCAGTATTAAGCCATAAGGCATAAGAAAATCTATTAATAGTTTGGGAAGCACAGAATTGATAATATTCTTGCATTTGTTTCTCATTAAAGAAGTGACAAGCATCCATAATGTGCATAGCGGCATCAATATAGGTGTACATATCCGTATCTATAAGCCTATAATATTGCCTTATATGCTTTTGGCATGAATTAAATATTGCATCCAAAATAGTCATGGCAGTTACATCTCCTTGCTTCTCATTTAAGAAAGTAACTTGCTGACTAATATCTGTTATAAATTCTTGGGTATTGGTATGCGGTATGCCAATTAATATATTTTGTTGTGGCAGAAAGTCTGGATGTCTGAAACGTGATGTTATGACACTGTCTATTACATTTCCCTCTTCCAGATTGATTATTATGTCACTTCCTTTTAAAGTTACCATTAATTTGCGATACATAATTCCATTTATTTATGTTTGTCCTATTTATTCTTTATGTAGGCATATAAGAAGAAACCTGCAATAACAAGTATGACTATTATATGTAATGCCACACTACCGTTACTGTTAAAATCTGCATAGTCTGACATCCTACCTCTGCTTAATAAAATTATCAATGAATACATAATCTTAAATTTTAATAGTTCTGTATGTTAGTTGCTATTCAACCTATCATAGTGAAGGGTATATAATCTAAATAATCCTTGTTAAAAGGTTGAATATAATTCTGTGGATTCATTCTACTATCTGATAATAGAACTGAATAGGTAAATAAGTAGTATGTCTGCTTCTTATAGATATTGATTTATACTTCCCAATTCTCCCCAAGAAAGTGGTTAATCATAGTATTTAAAGTATTAGAGAACCGATAGCATATAATTGACTGCTATAATACTTTATCTTGTCACAAATATAATAATTACTTAGTTTATTTACCCAAAGATTTTAATATAAAAATGCCTAATCTCTGGATTTAGTAAAGATTTTAACAGTCTACATACTGTTTGGGAGGTAGGAGCTAGTTGTAAATATGCCTGTTCCATAGTCGATTAATTGTTATATCTAGTTCCCAATAGATATAGTTCTACATACAAATAGGTGCGGGAACTGCCAATGTATATGTCTCCAAGCATCGCCAAACGCTCCAATCACAAATACACAACAGTAACCCGCACCAGACGATATATGAACTATCATTAGATAGGCATATAGCACTAGTGCGGTGTTGTGCACGTTCCTGTGATTGTATAAATTTTGGCGAATTTAGAGACAAGAACTATGCAAAACACCTTTCGTTAATATGTCCTCCTATTTCTAGGATTGGCACAAAGATAATGAAAGGTATTTTATTCTGCAATTAAATGTATCTGTTAAAATGAGAGTTGAGAGCTATTTCTACTCTGAATATCCATAAAATGAGACAGAACTATTCAGAGTATAAATAAGTAAACTCCGATTCATTCTGTCTCAAATCTCAATTATCAGAAACTAAGACAATCATAAGTATTAAGTAGTTCCTCTTGTCTTAATCCCAAGTATCTTTTAGTAATTGATACACTGGAATGATTGAATAGCTCCATGAGCTTAACAAGTGCAAGCTCTGAATTATCGTTATTCATGTTGTAGACCTGTCTGCCAAAGGTCTTTCTAAGAGAATGGCAACTGAAATTGCCTATATGCAACTTGTATTTCTTTTTAATCTCCTTCAACATGACATTGATTCTCTGAACTGTGTACACTGTCCCCTTCTGACTTATCAATACAGGTGCATTTATGCCAACTGGATTTATATGCTCATAACAATCTCTGATATGCTGCTGTAGCTGCATATTAATCCTAATTGTCCTTTGCTTTCCTGTCTTAATCTCTATAATGGTAAATTCTTCTGCATCTAATATCTGATTCCACCTTAAAGCAAGAATATCAGAAATTCTTAGACCTGTGAAGCAACCCAAAGCGATAAGAAGTGACATCTTATAATTACTATCTCTTGCCAACTTTCTTACTAAGTTCATTGCTTCACTCCATTGCAGATAATCTGCTGTTGTACTTGAATATTTAAGTGACATAACGTTCTGTTTTATAGTGAAACTAATAAAAGTGAATATTAATTTTAAACTGGAATATCTAACTTACTGATTACTAGCTAAACATTCACTAATATAGAAAGTGAATATTATACTACTGGCTAATAATAGAGAAAGAGTACCTATATATAGTATATAGATACCCTTATTAGTTCTTCATGTACTACTTCATTGTAATAATCTTGTATATAGTCCAAATAATCATCAAGAAGAATACAACAGGTGAAATTGCACACATAACAAGTAACAAGATAATCCAAGATATAACGATTAATAACGCTTGTAACATAATCTTTTGAGTATTAATAGGTAATGAATAATCAAGGGACACCCTTATTATATGGATGCCCCTTTTAAGTACTCTGTAATACCACTAACTAAGAAACCACTGGTATTTGTCATCACCATGTAAAGCGGAACATATACCCGTTGCAAGTTCTGTAGCATTATAGGCTCTATCCAAGAATGAATCTATATAGCTACTCTTATTTGCACCTGTGAGCAAGTTGTAAAGTTTCCACATAGACAAATCATTTCCTAAGCTGCCAAAGTTCTCGTCATTGATATAAGCCCTAGCCACATTGTTAACCTGTGTATCAGTAAGCAACATTTTAGGTATATCTTTCTGATAGCCTTGCGGTAATGATTGATAAAGTCTCATTCTTCCAAGTAGTTGGCAGAACTGATGCTCTGTCATACTGGTATTGCCTAAAGACTGCATCAAGTGTATGTGTTTGGCTGCATCGTATTTGTGGAACATCTCCAATACCGCTTGGTATAAATCCCTTGTATTGGTAACTTCCAAGCAACTAAGATAACCGTCCGTAGATACACATAGATTTGTGCAAACCTTACAAGTAAAGCCAATAAACACTTTAAAGCGTTCCGCACCTTTCTTTGAATAAAGATTGGTATGGTTATAAGCTCTGACACCACCAATAGTAAGTGTTAGCCTGTTACCGTGTACTGTCTCATAGATTGTAGGAACTTCAATAACAAAAGCGCATCTTTCGTAGTAGATAGTTTTGTCAGATTCTAACAACTGATTGGCTGGCTTATGTATCGCTTCCGGAATCCTACCTTTGATTACATGAGAAACACGAATATCTGGCGATTCAATCTGTTCACCGCTAAAGAATGTATTGGTTGCATCCTGTACCGCTTCAATGAAAGCCACATGAGATAATGTAGCTTCGTTGTCCTTTGCGAATACGGGTATAATACAATCATTCCTTAGATGTTCCAAACTGGCTTCAATCGTATTAGCTTCAATGAATAGAGGTCGTTTCTGCTTAATAACAGGCTCTTCAATTATTACCGCTTCTTCTGCATATTCACCAAAGTTTCTACTAGTTCTCTGTACTGGCATAATCTGTAATGTTGATTCCATAATCTGTAATTTATTAAGTTAATATTAGAAATTCCTCTGTCTGAAAGCTAAGCAAGCCACAATCAGTATTAATAATCCAATAAAGAACTGTGGCATTAAGACTACTGGCACAATTAGAATTATTCCAAACGTCAATAAAATCTTTAAATTCTCCATACGCATAATAATAGATTAGTAAATAGTGTATTTAAGGACAAAATGAGGGCTTAACATGAAGTTCTTTCTTATCACTTTCCTTTGTGCATCTTTATATGTAGACATATACAAATCGTTGATAAGTCCGCACATTTCAGAAGTTCAAAAGGTTTGTGGGCTGAATAGCAATTCATGTAATCCTTTCTTTTTCCTAATGATTTGGTATGGGGTGTTTTAGGGTAACAATAAAGCTTAGCGCACAATATACATCTGATACGCTCACTGACAAATCAAATATTTCACTCTATCAAAGCATAAAGTCTAAATAGAAACACTACCAATCTAAAGGGGCGGGGTATGATTTTAAGTACCTATATTCTTGTGAGTGGGGAATATACATAAAAAGCCCCAAACCCGATTAATGGTCTGGAGCTTTATTGTTTACAAACTAACTACAGAATAATCTCATAAGGTATATCTTCCTTAACAGGTCGCTTCCTACCTACTGTACCTGCTTGTATTGACTTCATAAAAGCGTGGATATTCTTGACATCTTTAAATCCATTCTCCTTATACTTCTTATAAATCATACATTCTCTGGATAATGGTTTGTTATTGCCTTCGTTGAAGTCTATCATGTGGTCGAACATGGCAATTAGTTTCTTTACTTGCTTATCTTTAGGCTGGTCTATTATTAAGCCTTTGACCTTTAGAATCAGACAGTCACCAATTTCATCCAATAAATCCAAATCCTTTAACTGTCCTATGTACCGACTAATAGTATCATGTCCCATGTGAATACGCTTCTCCAATTTCCTTATGGGTGATAATTTGATAACATGGCTATGCGGCTCTGTTACACTGAATAGCTTTAATATGAATCCTCTTAGCTTCAAATCTAAAGTATTGTAAGTATCGTAGAACTCTCTGCCAATTCTTCTATAATTGCCTGGCTCTACTTGGTTGAATCTGTACATAGTCCAATGTCTGTCCTTCTGTTTGGAATCTATATCACGTATAACAACCTCGCCTGTAGCCCTTAATTTGTCATTGAAGGATAATGTACTCTTACTCTTCTTGTAATTATCCAGTTCTTCCCCTACAAACCCTGCAAGCTGTTTTAATGTAGTATTAGTTTCCAAAGAATCTTTATCTGCTGTCAGTAGCAAGGTATAAGTCCTGTACACATCTGAACAGTTTAGATTCTGAATCAGATTATTACTCATTACTGTGTACTCCTTGAATGGAAGTTTCGTGTCTTTCATAAGGCAAACGCTCAATATGGTTAATCAAAATAATCTGATTGGTCTTTAACAAGAATCTCATTTTAGTGGAACTTAGTCTGTTCACTTTCCTTAGTTCGCTTAGTTTCTCATATAAATTATTATTATAATGCCACATATATTATTGATTTATATATCCTACTTATCCCACCTACTGAAAGTTCGTCAGAACTTTACAGTATGGCTGTATGGAGTGTAGTATCTAGGAGTGTAGACAGGGGTGAATAAGCACGCTCCAAAAAGGGGATTAAGCACACCGCTAAAGGGGGAATAAGCACACCTTTATAATCTGGTAATATCAATACTTCTGCACATAACTTTGCTGTATTAGTAAGCACATTAGTAGATAGTGATACTAATTAGATGATTAGTTGCAAATACATTCCCTGTCTAGTATGCTCACTTATTAACGGTAAAAGGGAGAACCATTTATACTGTCCTCCCTTCATTAGAAACTATTCATGTATCATTATTCATCTTGATGTAAACGGTGTAAACCTTGTTATCTCTCTGCTTGCGTTTCTTGAAATATCCATTGAGCTTAGCCCATATTCCAATCACTGTTTTGCTGTCCTTTACGTGGTGAGCCAATGCAAGCCTGCGTAGTTCTTCAAAACTAAATTCTTGTTTGGTGTTCATAATTGGAAATTCATAAAATTGTTGATTCAATCATGCTCAAAACATAAAACGATGTGCACTATGCCATTCACGTTATTGGCGACAAGTCTTGGGTTGTAGATTGTCGTATTGGCAATGGATAGTATGAGATGCGGGAACAGCAAGTGCGATGCAAGTGCGTCCAGTTGCTCTGATACATATTCATCTGTCATGTAGTCTGGTAGTATAAAACTGTAGAGGTAAACCTTTACGTCCTTGTACCGCTGCATTTTGAGTTTGATAATCTCTCTCTTGTTTAAAATTGCTACTGGAATGTTTCTTAGGAAGTAGCTTGAACTAACAAATAGAATGTTCATTGCCATAAATTCATAAAATTAGGTACATAAAGAATGAATCTGTGTGCGGTGAGTGTCGTAAATTCAAATAGTGGTTTTCAGATATACTTCAAGTAGGTAATTCAGTAGTTTCAGTGATACCACCCTTATCTCATGTTGGTAGTGCAAAGATACTGCACTTCGGTAAGGCTACATAACAGTTGGGTCGCTATTTTAAAACTTCGTGTTGGGAGCTTCGTGAAGTGAAGATATGCCCTTGCCTGCTTAACTTAGAAACTGATTCGGAACTCGTAAACGAATCTTGCTCTGATTTACGGTGTGCAGGTGAACAGTGCACGCCTTGCCTTGAATTATTTTTTCACTTCTGGGCGTATCAGTCGGCAGTTCAAAGCCCGATGTAAATTATTGTGTCTCTGATATGTCACAGTCTCAAATTCCAAGTGCCGGATAGGTTAGCCCACTCATTTGAAACGAATTAGATTTATGGTGGCAAGTCTGGAAGATAAACGGAGCGGTCATTTCAAGATTGACAAGCCGTAGGGAATGTTAGCGTTGCGTATTCACCTCTCCGCCCTCGTCCGCATGGATAAACACACGTGAGAGTGCTTGCAGCCATGAATCTCCGAAAAATGAGACAGAACCGTTCGGAGTGTAATAAGTCAAACTCTCAACAGTTTTGTCCCACTTGCGTTCACCTTATTGGATATTTACAGTATGACAACAGGCAAATTCTAGTTATAAAGACATTGATAGAATGTATATAGATTACTACAGTCTATTAGTATGCTGTATTACTATAAGATACTGTAGTATTATAAAGTATTATAACTACTATGAATATATACCTAGTTCCATACTATCATTCAAGACCATTATGATATATATCTACAATAACACATTAATTTATAGCATAAATTATATTAGACTTGATTGCTTATTTAAAATATATTTGTACATTTGTGGCGTTTCATTTAGAGATACCATAATGGCTTAATTGCGCTTTATGTTCGTTTACTTGTAAACAACTTATGGACTAATACCGTAAGGAACGGCAAGCCTTTGAGTAGATTTAAAGGTTAATTTATTTACCCTAATTAATTTATCATTATGGAGAATCAGAATGAAGCAACTTGTGTAGTGTTAAGTCGTGAAGAATTATTTGATTTGTATGGCTCTTGGTTTGGTAATACTGCAACACCGGCTGATATGGTTTGTTGGTGTGACAGGCAAATCGAGAAGTACGAGGAATGGATTAAGAACTGCAAGGAACTCAAATTAGAGAACCAGAAGAAGCTTCTTAAAGATATTCCAACAGACATACTACAAGCTATTTTAGATTCTTCTACTAATTAATACTACTAAGTAAACACTTTAGGGTATCCATTTGGATACCCTTTCTAGTTAATAGTAATAGGTTATGCTGTACACAAAAGTCCTTGATGAATATAAGATAGATTATGAAGAATATCTCCGAGAAAGGGAAGTAGACTTCTTCGGAATGAAGGATAGATACCTAAAGTATATACAGACCAAAGGAATAGACCATTTCACTTTTAAACCTATAAAAATTACTACCAACACAGGTCATATATATATTATCAGATATAGCTTTAATGCATACTGGAAGCATAAGTTTATACCATTAATTGCAAGATGTTACCGCCAACCGGAAGGCATATATGTAGTGACCTGTCCTAGCACCATTATTAAAATAGGTAAGAACGGTGCATATATACCACATTTCTTTGATAGATATAGAGATAGGATTCTTAAACGTAAACATGGCAATAAACTAGATGTTATAATGAAATTCTTCGAGAATGAAGCGCGTTTCAGTGTAGGAGCAATGATACGGTATGACAAATATCCCGATAACTACATATTCGTTTTTGATAAATTCATAACACTAGGTAGTCCACTAGAGGATGTTAATATATTTGAGATGAGAACTTTAATCAGCTTAGATATGCTAAAGGAAGTGCAGAAGGATATATGTAATGAACTTGTAGAATCCAATATTAAAGGATTAGAAGAACATATTAAAGATGAGGATAGGAATAAAGATGAACTTCTTCGCACTTTATTAGAGCTACCCAATTATAAAGAAGTATAGCATACATAATCAGAATCAAACATAATCTTGCTATATTATCTCACATAATATAAGACATATATGGGGAACTTAGATTTCGTTGCTATTGATTTGGAAACAGCTACTTCTCATAGAAACTCTATCTGTGAAATTGGTATTGTAAAGAACTCTATAGTAATTGAGAGTAAACTAATACTAGGTTGAAATTGTGAATATTGGAGTTGAGAGGGTGCTCTAGGTCGGAATTTACTTTTTTCTTCTTCAAAGGAGACAGCAGGAATTGAGATGAGAGGCTGACCGATTGTGAGGCTTTGTTGGGCTTGCATCGGTGCGGAAACTGAATTTTACTGGATTGAATGGTTGTTCTGTCTGATTAAATAGTTGATATATAACAATATACAATGGTTAAATAGCTTTGAGAATAGTTCATCTAGGAATAAAATTCCGTTATGCGCCAGACTTATTTCCCCCGGCTGGGGAAAACTGCCCCCGCCTACCATTGCTACTTGCGAAATCGTATGGTGCGGGTCACGGAAAGGGCGTTGAGTGATTAGGGAGGAATTGCGGTTTAATTTTCCAGCTACGGAGTGTATCTTGGTCGTTTCGAGGCTTTCACCCAACGAGAGGGGAGGGAGAATGGAAGGAAGGCGTTTGGCCATCATTGATTTTCCGCTTCCCGGCGCACCTATCATGATGAGATTGTGTCCGCCGGCAGCAGCTACCTCCAGTGCTCTTTTCACGTTTTCCTGCCCTTTCACATCTGCAAAATCAAACTCGAAAGTACTTTGATGGGCATAGAACTCTTCTCGGGTATTAACAATTGTCGGCTCTAATTCGCGTTCATTATTGAAGAACTCGACGACCTCCTTGATATTACTGACTCCGTATACTTTTAACTGGTTAACTACGGCGGCTTCCCGTGCGTTTTGTTGGGGGATGATTAATCCTTCGAAACCGTCTTCCCGTGCTTTGATGGCAATGGGAAGTGCTCCCTTGATCGGTTGTATGCTTCCGTCCAAGCTCAATTCTCCCATTAACAGGTAGCGGGAAAACTTCTCCGATGATATGGTTTCATTGGCGCCCAGCAACCCGATAGCAAGAGGCAGGTCGTAGGCCGAACCTTCTTTCCGGATATCTGCCGGCGCCATATTGACTACAATATTGGTGGTCGGCATTTTATAGCCGTTGACTTGCAGTGCGGAGATGATACGTTGGTGGCTTTCTTTGACCGCAGAATCCGGAAGGCCGACCAGATAGAACATACAGCCACGTGAGCTGTTTACTTCGATTGTGATGAGTGTTGCACCAATTCCTTGAACAGCCGCTCCGAATACTTTGATTAACACGTTTGGTTACTGGTTATTTCTTTCTTTTTGTTGTCTTTTTTATCTTTCTCTTCTGCTGCGGAAACGACTTCTTCGATTTTCTTCTTCAGCTTTTCGCCTTTGAGGTCCTTTGCCAGAATCTTTCCGTCTGCTGACAGGAGTATGTTGGCCGGTATTTGCCGGATCGTATATTGTTTAGCAACTTCGGAGTTAAATCCATCGAAGTCGCACACTTGTTCCCAGTCCAGCGTGTCACGTTTAATAGCGTCTTTCCATTGCTCCTTGTTCAAGTCAAGAGAAATGCCCAACATGGCTATATATTTATTCTTTTTGTATTTTTTGTAGATTTCCCGCAGTTCGGCATTGCTGTTTTGATTGGCAATACTATCACCCCATGAAGCCCAGAAATTGATTAGCAGGTTTTTCTTTTTGAGGTTTTCCGATGTGCGGCTTATCTTTTCTCCTTTCACATTAGGGAGGCTGAAAAATGGGGCATATTTACCGATCTCTGTCTTTTCCGCTTGGGAGATGCTTTCGTTAAGACGTTCGATGTAAAGTTTGTCTTGCAATACTCCTGCCATTACTTCGATGAGTTTTTTATTTTATTGAAGTCGGGCGAGTCTTTTTGGACGAAGTATTTATCCAATAGGTAGAGGCTGACGAATGAAGAATGATGTCCCCGGATGAACTCTTCCGCTTTCTGCTCCAATACCTTTTCAGAGGGAGTGCCCAGCCCTCGCAGATCTTCCTGGAAAGCAGTAAACTCCTGATTATATATATTCCCTTCGATATGAAGGTATTCCGGATTGCTTATATCTCCTTTAATTTTGATTTTGTTTCCTTTATCAAGATATATGGGATATTCTATTTGGTTGTTGATAAGCAGAAAAGCAGGAGTAATGGTGTCTACCGGGATGGTATAGGCGAATTTGTCGTCCTTGGTGAAGATCGTGTCTATCCGGTCGCGCAATTCGTCCATGCCGTACAGGTAAAGTGTATCTGTTCCCAATCCTTTGATTTCTCCGGTGATACTGGCTTCCTTGGAAGGCTTGCTGCAACTGAACAGGCAGATAGCTATGAGGATTAAAATGCTACTCTTTTTCATCATTTTGATTTCTTTTCTGCGAAAGTACGGTTTTTACGGATAAAAAAAAAGAAGAGGCTGTCTCAAAATGCATTGCACCCCAAAAGTTAGACAAAAAACTTTTGGGGTACAGCTTTTTTATTGCTTTTTGGAGGATTTTTATTTTTTCATTTTAGCAAAGAGAACAACGTTGTTATTGTCTTCGTTTAATGATTTCACTAACGCTTGTGTACGTTTTCGTGCTGTGCTGGGGAGATCTTTTCTTGCCAGTTCTTTCTCTAGTGTTTCTTTTAGTTGTGACGGTTCCATGTTAGAGACGTAATATCCGTTGCCGAAAGACGGCCATATCTGCATCTCCTTTGTTCCTAAAAAGTCATTGTACAAGTGGAAATAGTTGCCGTGCAGTGTCTTTTTGTCTACAATATATTTGGCAGGCTTAGTGCTTCCCCATGTGTTTTTAGACATTTGTACCGGGAAAGAAACGTCGCCTATAAAATGGCGCGGATATTCGGAATAGCCATGCCAGGGAATTTTATCTTTATTGGCATATTCGACAGTGAAACGGGCTTCCAGACGGTTTTTGGCATTGTTGTAGTGGTATAGGCTGTCTACTCGCGGGGTAGGCATAATGACCATTAGCATGACATCATAATCGGAGGTGTTGTTACCCATAAATACTTCATTACTGAAGTCTCGTGGAACGGTCAGATGTGCGGGAGCAACGAAGTTTTTGCGTTTGCCGTTAAAGTCTTGTGTCCATACTACTGCCGGCCAACCCTGAAATGGCAGTACCGTCACTGTGACTTCCGATTTCTCCGTGTCTACTCTGAATTGTCCTTTAGGAACGCGCAGGCATAATGGGATGGGGGCTTGTGGATTTCCTTTCAAATCGAATACAAGTAATTTGTCACTTTGCCAGGGTAGGATATAGATACGGTTGTGGGCCTCGTCTAACTGTTCAGCGTACGTATTTCCGTATTCGTTCGGTCCCTGGCCATAGGCGCCAATGTTGGTGATATATTTGCCGTCACGGGTGAAAAGTTTATAGGGAGTCTGTTTGTTATTACTTACCAGAATGTAATTGTCGCTGACAGTAGTACGTACCCAACCTCCTACCAGTGCTTCATCCCGATTGTCTAACTGTACCACTTGGAGTTCTTCTGTCAGATAGCTCAGGGGAATGTCTACCGTATCTTTCAGGCTTTTTAAATTACAGGAAATTAATGTTCCCGTAGGTGTTGTGACGCTCTTGGCTACGACAGGCGATAGTGCCAGTGGGTCTTTCGTTGCTTTGCTGTTGTCTGTAAAAGCAAAAATTGCTAATAAAGAACAAGCGCATAAACTGAAAATAATACTTCTGTTTTTCATACTGATATGTATTTAGTTAGTACTGTTTTTCTAATTGGCTCTGGGACAAAAGTAGGCTGAAACAAATAGAAAAACAAAAAAACAGGCGGACAAGAATGCTCTCTTGGTTGTCGCTTATATATCTGATTATTAGTAGAGTACACGCTATTTTATTATTTTGTAAGGCGGACAAAATATAAATGAGGTTGGACTAATTACTAAAATGCTTTGAGAAAACTGTCAAGGCTTATGTTTTCATCAGTGATTCCCAGCTTGTCGGTTTTGATTCGATATTTTCGTTTGGTGATGGCAGCTTTGCTCACACAATAGATATCAGATAAATCCTGTATGTTGACATTGATTTTGACGAGGCAGCAGAAGCCGATTTCTTTTTCTCCCAAAGAAGGATAGGCTTGTTGTAAGCGAACTACAAAATTGTCGAAGGCATCATTTACGACTGAAATGACTTCCGCCCACTCTGTGTTTGTTACCACTATTTTGCTGTTAGCGGCAGATTCATCCTGCTTGTCATCGGTGTGGAGGGAAGGTAGTTTATGAAAGAACGATATTCTTCTGAAAAGAGCTTCCCGCAACTCCGCTTCTTTGTTTCTCTGTCGGATTTCTTTTTCCCGCAATCCGCTTAGTTCCGCTTCCTTGTGCAATAATAGATTCTCTTGCTGCAACCGCTCTTTTTTCTCTCTTTGATAAAAGAAGAATGCGATGAACCCTACGCTTAGTAAAGCTGTGATGATTCCGAGCATCCATAGTTCGTGCTTCTGTTGCTGAAAATGAAGCTGGTATAGCTCGTTTTGCAATTTGAGCTCGTTGAATTCTCTTCTTTGTATTTCTGAATTGATGTTGCCAAGTATATTATTTTTTATTGTATTTTCCTTTTGTTTGCTGTAAAACGCTTGTTCTGGATAATCTTCTTGATTTATCAGATTGAATAAAAGAGCATTTGCTTCCATGGCAATAAATTCTGAAGTGGAGGTTGCAGCTTGCTGATAGTAATATTTGGCGGAATCTGTCTGGTTCAGGGCTGCGTATGTCCTCCCACGGAGCAATAGGTAATGGGGAATTTCGTATCGGCTGCGACGTTCATTGGATAACAGTTGGAGATACTTCAGCGCTTGCCGGTAATCTTTTCTTTCCAAACTGGTATTCAGCAGATTTTCGAATGCATAATAAATGAGGGACTGGTGGTTGGGAGAGTCTCTAAGTTCTTCTATCAACTTTTTGTACCCTTGGGTATATTTTTTCATGTTGCTGCATTACTTCTATAATTTGAAGGTATAGTTGGCTTGCAGTGAAGTAGGCAAGCGTATCTTTGCTTTTACGGGTTAGCTGTCTGCTGCTATCCGCCATTGCAAGGGCTTGATTGTAGTCTTGTTTTCTGTAATATGCCGCTCTCCTTAGTCCGTATATGCGTGTCTTTAATGTATCGTTCAGTTGGTACTCTTTCAGCAACTTTCCGGTTGATAATAATGTGGAATCGGGTAGATTCTTATATAGGTAGGAAGCGCTTTGCTCTATGTGTGCTTGTAGCCATTTGGCTTGTAGGTTGCTTTGTTTGTAGCACGTGAGAGCATTTCGGAGCAGTGAGTCACCGGGGAGGCCGGTTTTCCATAGCGTTGCTTTATAAGAGAGCAAATAATAGTCTCCTTGTTCGGATAGGGATAATTGGCGGGGATGTGCTATTTGTTGCAAATAGAAGAATATACTGTCTGTTGAAACTTTTTCCATTTTCATGGCTTCTTTCAGTAGTGATGAAGGTTTGGGCTGGCAACTGCTCATAATAATGAGGCAGCTGATTAATAAACTGTAATAGTATCTACTGTGCTTTTTCATATATTCTATTCTATGATTACGAATATACTATTTTGCCGACAATAAAGAACCTTTCTTTAGGGTATTTTATTAATTAACCGTTTTCTCCGGATAAAAAAAGAATTGCCCGTCATTTATATGACAGGCAATTCTCATTATTTAAAATAGAGTGGTAATTCTATTATTTAGCGATGCTCATGAAATCTGCATTAGTGAAGTATTTTGCAAATTCCAGGTCAGTAGCTGCCTTCTTAGCTAATGAAGGATCTTTAGCAACTGCGCTCTTCAAGCTGCTTGTTACCATAGAAGAGTTGTTGGTTCTTGCACCTACAACAGCCATCAGGTAGTCAGTGTAAGCATCCGGTCTTTCTACGTTAGCCAATGTGTTTTTTAGCCTTGTTGTAGTCCTTAGCCAGGATTTGTGCCAAAGCTGCACTGTTGGTCTTAGTGTCGCCAAATGCGTTAACGGCTCTGTCATATTGACCTTGAGCGATGTACAGGTTACCCATAGATTCGCCAAGTTCTTTAGTGCCGGCAGCTTTACCGAAGTAAGTTTCAGCAGCAGCTTTGTCACCCTTGATCAAAGAGATCAAACCTAAGTTCATGTTTACTTCAGGAGCAGCGTTTACGCTGGCAGCTTTCTTCAGGTAAGATTCAGCTTTGTCAACGTTACCAGCTTGATAAGCAAGCTTACCAAGGTTGTTGTATGCGCGGTAATCGTTAGGGAACTGTTTTGTTGCCTGAGTATAGATAGCTTCCTGTTTTGCAGGATCGTTAGTCAGTGTAGCAGCATACAGCAATTCTTCGATGTTCAGTTCAGAAGGATTAGAAGAAGCCAGCTTAGCGATTTCTTCGTCAGACTTACCGATGATCTCGTAGTTCAAAGTCAAACGAGAACGACGTAATTGAGGCAGGATTTCGTCAGCCAAAGTGCTGTATACAGAAGAGATGTTCTTGATTTCCTGTTCTCTTTGTTCAGGATCAGAGTACATAGACAAAACGCGGAGAATCAACTCTTTGTCCTGGATGTTGGATTTGCTGACCAGTTCCTGGAAACCTTCCCAGTCCTGTGCAGTATATTTAGCGTCAATCGGAGCGTCGATTTTAGCTTTCTTCAAGTCTTTGTTCAACATCTTGGTGGTGTTGCTTTCACGATTCTCAGCCAGTGTAGTATTCAAGCTTACACCACCATCAGGAGAAGCGTATGCAGAGATTTCGATGTTGCTGATCTTCTTGTTGGCAGCTTCGTTTACGTTAGCCACTTCTTTATTGAATTCTTTAGCAGTTTTCAACTCGCTTGAACGAATGTTAGCTTGTTGGATCAAGAACATGATGTTAGCGTCATGTTTTTCTTTGATGATACGTTGGAAAGCGTCTTCGCCCAATGCCGGGTTTGCGTTACCTAATGTATTGTTAACTAATTCAGAAGTAGAAATGACACCATCAGCTACTTTCACAGCAGGGATAGTAACCACTTTCTTACCGATAGTAGCTTTAAATTCGAGGTACAGTTCAGACTTAGCCATTTCAGGAACATAGTCGAAGGAAGTTTTCATTGTGTAGCTACCACCCATCTTGTAAGAGATAGTCTGGTCGTTACCTTCTACTTTTTCACCTTGGAAAGTCGCTGGTTGGCCTTTAGCTTCGCCACCATTCCATTTCAAAACCGGAGTTACTTCTACAACTGCTTTCTTGTTGAAATACTTTTCCGGGAATTTGCCGTTAATGGTTGCAGGAACTTTACCACCTACTGCCTCCAGCACCTGCGGAGTAACAGTGAAGTAATCAGCTGATAATTCACCCATTTTTTTGCTGCAAGAAGAGAATAATGCAACAACCATTGCCATGAGTAAAGGCAAGTACAACTTCTTAGTCATTTTAGGTATAAATTAAATGTTTGTAATTGAAATATCGTCGTATTCACATACACCTTTCTGTCTAGTACAGAAAAAGTAACGCAAAGATATTAATTCTTAATATAAATATAAGGATAAGGGGTTGATTTTATCATAATTTAATGAAATTAGCGCTCTTTTTCTTTCCGGTACTTGATATTTCGGGGATGATGTTCAATGATCTCACTGCGAAGCATATTACGGTCGATATGCGTGTAGATTTCGGTTGTAGCAATAGACTCATGTCCGAGCATGCATTGAATAGCCCGCAAATTGGCTCCGCCTTCCAGTAAATGAGTGGCAAAAGAGTGGCGGAAAGTGTGCGGGCTGATATTTTTGATGATACCTGCCGTTTGTGCTAATTCTTTAATCATGTGGAAGATCATTATTCGTGAAAGTCCTTTGCCTCTCCGCTGGCTGACAAATACAAAATCTTCATATTCTTTTTTTACTTCGATCCGGTTACGGTCGGTGAAGTAGAGTTTTATCTCGTTAATGGCACGGGGGGAAATGGGCACAAGTCGTTGTTTACTGCCTTTTCCTTCCACTTTGATGAAGCCCTCGTCGAAATAAAGATCGGACAGCTTGAGGTTGACAAGTTCTGATACGCGAAGTCCGCAGCTATATAAGGTCTCTAATATAGCCCTGTTTCGTTGCCCTTCGGCCTTACTGCGGTCGACGGCAGAGATAATCCGGTCGATTTCTTCCACCGTCAGCACCTCAGGGAGTTTGAAGCCTATTTTGGGCCCTTCCAGCAATTCGCTGGGATCAGCCTCCAAATAATCAGCCATAAGCAGGAAACGGAAGAATGATTTGATCCCTGACAGGATACGGGCCTGCGAACGGGGATGGATACCAATATCATGTAGTCCGGCTGTAAAACGTTGGAGATCAGACAGGCACACTTCCAGAACGTTGATGCCCTCCAAGGTCAGGAAACTCATCAATTTGTCCAGGTCTGTAAGATAGGCTTCCAGCGTGTTGGGAGATAAAGACTTTTCCAGTTTGAGATACTGCTGATACTTTCTGATTATCAGTTCCTGTTGTTCCTTCTTCTTCTTTTTTTCGTTGATTTCCATTTCTTTTTTCTACCTTTGCTCCGCGAATGAAGATAGGCTGCACCTCAGCAGAATACAAATAAATTTGTTTCTACATTCGGTTTGCACTATCTTTGTGGCTTGAAATATTGTTCTTTGGATACAAAGGTATAAAAAAAGAGGATTACGCGATGAAGATACAAATTATTAATGGCCCGAATATAAATCTGTTGGGTAAGCGTGAACCTTCCATATATGGAAGCGTTACATTTGAAGATTATTTGGCTGAACTTCGCAAAAGATACACTGACGTGGAGATCGACTATTTTCAATCGAATATTGAGGGAGAGATGATCGACTGCATACAGCAGGTAGGATTTGACGTGGACGGGATTATTCTGAATGCGGGTGCTTATACGCATACTTCCATTGCTTTGCAGGATGCTATTCGCTCTGTGACGTCTCCGGTTATCGAGGTGCATATCTCCAATGTACATAGTCGTGAGTCTTTCCGGCATGTGTCGATGATTGCTTGTGCCTGCAAAGGGGTGATTTGCGGCTTTGGACTGAACTCATATAGGTTGGCGCTGGAGGCATTGTTAGAAAATAAATAAGGTATAATATATAATAGGTAGAAAGACTATGTTATTGAAACAGACTAAGATTGTGGCTTCTATTTCGGATAGACGTTGTGATGTGGATTTTATAAAACAGCTCTTTGAAGCTGGAATGAATGTGGTGCGTATGAATACTGCGCACGCCAGCCGTGAAGGTTTTGAAGCTCTGATTGCAAATGTACGTTCCGTATCCAACCGTATTGCAATCCTCATGGATACCAAAGGACCGGAAGTACGTACAACTGCCAATGCGGAACCGATTCCATATCAGATAGGTGATAAAGTAAAGATTGTAGGTAATCCGGAACTTGAAACTACCCGTGAGTGTATTGCTGTTTCATATCCCAATTTCGTACACGATTTGAATATCGGAGGTCTGGTTCTGATTGACGATGGTGATCTTGAACTGGAAGTAATCGATAAGACAGCCGATTATCTGCTTTGCGAAGTGAAAAACGATGCAACGTTGGGAAGCCGCAAGAGCGTGAACGTCCCGGGTGTTCGTATCAATCTTCCTTCATTGACAGAGAAAGACCGCAACAATATCCTCTACGCCATCGAGAAAGACATTGACTTCATCGCTCACTCTTTCGTGCGCAATCGTCAGGATGTACTTGATATTCGTGCGATTCTGGATGCTCATAATAGTGACATTAAGATTATTGCCAAGATTGAAAATCAGGAAGGCGTAGATAATATTGATGAGATACTGGAAGTAGCCGACGGCGTTATGGTTGCCCGTGGTGATTTAGGTATTGAGGTCCCTCAGGAACGCATTCCGGGAATCCAGCGTGTGCTGATTCGTAAATGTATCCTGGCAAAGAAGCCGGTGATCGTTGCTACGCAAATGCTTCATACCATGATTAACAATCCTCGTCCTACCCGTGCGGAAGTTACCGACATCGCCAATGCAATTTATTATCGTACGGACGCTTTGATGTTGAGTGGTGAAACTGCTTATGGTAAGTATCCGGTGGATGCGGTGAAAACAATGACTAAGATTGCGGCCCAGGCTGAAAAAGATAAACTGGAAGAGAATGATATTCGTATCCCGTTGGATGAAAACAGTAATGATGTTACGGCTTTCCTTGCCAAGCAGGCTGTAAAAGCTACATCTAAGTTAAAGATACGTGCGATCATTACCGACAGTTATAGCGGACGTACAGCACGCAATCTGGCTGCTTTCCGTGGCAAGTATCCGGTATTGGCTATTTGTTATAAGGAAAAGACGATGCGGCATCTGGCTCTTTCTTATGGTGTGGAAGCGATCTATATGCCGGAACTCGCAAACGGGCAGGAATACTATTTTGCAGCCCTGCGCCGCCTGTTGAAAGAAGGACGTTTGCAGCCAACGGATATGGTAGGCTATTTGAGCAGTGGTAAAGAAGGTACGCAAACTTCCTTCCTCGAAATAAATGTGGTGGAGGATGCGTTGAAGCATGCGGAAGATACTGTATTGCCTAATAATAACCGTTATCTGTAAAAAGAACAGGCTGTATGCAAGAGACTGAATCTATTGACGAATATATTCTGCAACATATTGATCCCGAAAGCGATTATTTGAAAGCGCTGTATCGGGATACGCACGTAAAATTGCTTCGTCCCCGTATGGCTTCCGGGCATTTGCAGGGGCGGATGTTGAAGATGTTTGTGAAGATGATTCGGCCTCGGCAGATACTGGAGATCGGGACGTATAGCGGATATTCCGCTCTTTGTCTGGCAGAAGGCTTGTCGGAGGGCGGAATGTTGCATACGTTTGAAATTAATGATGAACAAGAGGACTTTACCCGTCCGTGGCTTGAAAAATCGCCATTTGCAGATAAAATCCGTTTCTATATAGGTGATGCCTTGGAACTTGTTCCCGATTTGGGCGTTACGTTTGATCTGGCTTTTATTGACGGTGATAAACGTAAATATATTGAGTATTACGAAATGACGTTGGCTCATCTTTCCGAAGGAGGATACATGATAGCTGACAATACGTTGTGGGATGGTCATGTGCTGGAACAACCCCGTAATACGGATGCCCAGACAATCGGCATTAAGGCTTTTAATGATCTTGTAGCCAAAGATGAACGGGTGGAGAAAGTAATATTACCCTTACGTGATGGGTTAACGATTATAAGAAAAAAGTAAAGGAGTAGATTTATGGAAACAACTAGACAGAATAAGATATCCCGCTTGTTGCAGAAAGAACTGAGTGAGATATTCCTGTTGCAGACAAAGGCGATGCATGGGACGTTGGTATCGGTTAGTGCTGTGCGCATTAGTCCGGATATGAGTATTGCCCGTGTTTATCTCAGTGTTTTTCCTTCTGAGAAAGCAGAAGAAATGGTGAAGAATATCAATGATAATATGAAATCCATTCGTTATGAACTGGGTACTCGTGTTCGTTATCAGCTACGTATTATCCCTGAACTGAAGTTCTTTGTGGATGATTCGTTGGATTATATCGAGAAGATTGACTCATTGCTGAAATGAAATAATTCATTGCAGAGGTGAATTTCCCCTTCTATATAGCCCGGCGTTATCTTTTTTCGAAAAAGAAACATAATGCTATTAATATCATATCCGGCATTTCTGTGTGCGGAGTGGCCCTTGCTACATTGGCGTTGATCTGTACACTCTCTGTTTTTAACGGCTTTCAGGATATGGTGGCCAGCTTTTTCACCGCTTTCGATCCGCAGTTGAAAATTGTGGTTCGTGAAGGGAAGGTTTTTGACGGGCAAGATGAACGGATTCGCGCTGTTTGTGCGCTTCCCGAAGTGGCTGTATCTACAGAAACGCTCGAAGAGAATGCAATGGTACAGTATAAAGACCGTCAGACTATGGCTGTTTTGAAGGGTGTAGAAGATAACTTTGAGGAATTGACCGAGATTGACAGTATACTTTATGGAGCCGGTGAGTTTCTCTTGCATGATTCGATTGTGAATTACGGGATTATGGGAGTGGAACTCGTGGCCACTTTAGGTACAGGATTGGAATTTGTCGATCCGCTTCAGGTTTATCTTCCCAAACGGAATGCCAAAGTAAATATGGCAAATCCCGGTGCTTCCTTTAAACGTGACTATCTTTATTCTCCCGGAGTGGTGTTTGTCGTGAATCAACAGCTGTATGATGGTAAATATATTCTTACCTCTCTTGATTTTATCCGACAACTGCTGGATTATACCACGGAGGTTTCTGCGATAGAGCTGAAATTAAAATCCGGTGCAAACGTCTCATCTGTACAATCTAAGATCGAAAAAATGTTGGGAGATGATTTTGTTGTTCAGGACCGTTATCAGCAGCAGGCGGATGTGTTCCGTATTATGGAAATTGAGAAACTGATCTCCTATCTATTTTTGACTTTTATCCTTATGATTGCCTGTTTTAATGTGATCGGTTCTCTTTCTATGTTGATTCTGGATAAAAAGATGATGTTGTAACATTACGCAGTCTGGGGGCTAATGATAAACTTATTTCCCGGATATTCTTATTTGAGGGACGTCTTATTTCTCTTTTTGGTGCTATCTCCGGTATTATTCTCGGATTAATTTTATGTTTTGTCCAGCAGAAATTTGGCGTAATTTCGCTAGGTGGAGGCGGTGGTACTTTTATCGTGGACGCCTACCCTGTCAGTGTTCATGCGTGGGATGTTGTGCTTGTCTTCATAACCGTTCTGACTGTCGGATTCCTTTCTGTGTGGTATCCGGTACGCTATTTGAGTAAAAGACTTTTATAGTCGGATGCGGAACTTCTCTTGTGGAAACTTTCCTATATTTGAAAACTTTTAAAGCCTTATTATTTTTGTAATTGATGATATACTTGTATATTTGGCTCGATTTTGTTAATTGAAAAAGTAATTTGTACAACAGCTGAAGAATTTAATAGGGAAGTTAAGGCAGACATGATGCCATTCGTATTTAAAGAAGAAGGCTACCTCTATCCGATTCAGCAGGAATATTTGAACAAGAATCCGAAATTGGTACAGAATCCTAATTGGTAATTGAGTTGCCATAAATAGACATATACATATCACACTTTCCCTTAATTCCCTTATATAGGGGAAGTGTGATTTACTATACAAAACACAAAAAACTGATATATAAATGATAAAAAATTATTTCCTGCTAGGAAGCTTGTTATGTAGTATGGGTGCCTTTTCTCAGTCTACCGTATGGAAACATACCGGATGGGAAGCTCGCATTTCAGACAAGGGCTATTTGGAACAGATTATCTTCAAGGATAAGAAAGGTAATGACACCATTCCTTTCTTTCGTTCTGGGCAAGGTAACTGTGGTCCTTCTTTTTATGCTGAAATCAGTGGTAAAGAAATTACCGCAGCTTGGATACCTGACGGATATCTTTCTTATCGGAGTACGATAGACCAGGTGGAATGCCGTCTAACGTATCAGTCATGGAAAGGGCAGCCGGCTTTGAAAGTTACTCTTGAAAACAAAGGGAATGTACCTTTTCAACCGACAAAGGCGGGACTGAAATTGGGAATCGATACTTATATGGATAAGTATCCGGACTGGTTTGGAAAATATTTCCCAACGCTGATGCGCAATGAAAAGACACATTTCTACGGTTATCTGCAAACCCCTGCAGGACACGCTTTGGGAATTGTATCGCCACAGCCTGTAGCTTCATGGAGTGTGGCTTACAATCTGGGTTATCAAGATCCACCTCCACATTGGTTTATGGGGCACCGGATAGAGTCATTAAATCTGGATTTGATGAATGCATTACCTTTGCCCGAACGCAATCCACAAGATTTGTGGATGCTGAAACAAGGGGAGATCAAGAGCTGGACTATTGTGCTCATGGATATAAATCCGTTGGGGGAATTTGAACACGTTATACATAAGGCGACTGGCATACCGATGATCTCTATTGATCGGACGACTTATGTTCCGGGAGAAACCGCATCTTTTGAAGTTCTGTCTGGTTCTAAAGATATCAAAGTGTTGGATGATAAAGGGCAGGAGTTGAAGGTCAATATCCGGACACAGGGAGAGGGAGTAAAGCAAGTGTCGTGTGTACTGCCGGATGTCGGGTTGTATACAGTACGTGTCAGGGACAATGGAAAAGAAACAGAAGGTATTCTTTCAGTACATCATGACTGGAAATGGACTATGGAACAGGCACGTCGGAATGCTTTGAAATATCACCAGAAAGCTACTTCACACATAGAAAGTTGGTATGGCTTCCATTCTTCTTTTATTGCTGCACAATATTTTCCGGATAAACAACTGGATAAAGCTTTACGTGATCGCTTTGATTATTTATTCGGCTTGTTACATGATCAACAAAAGATGGAGCCTAAGTACCACGCTTCACGCATACAGAATACTTCGGGGACAATAGGTTTGTTAGTAGACAAATATCAAGCTTATGGTGATATAGCCGACTTACAGAAGGCTTCTCGTTTGGCAGACTGGTTGATGAACAATTGGCAACGTGAAGATGGTGCCTATGTCAATCATCATATTATTTATACCAGCGTTATCTATGTAGCGAAAAGTATGCTGGAACTTACTTTGGTCGAACGTGAGTTAGGCAAGAAGAATACTGTATGGGCAGAGGCGGCGGAGCGCCATTATCAATCTGCCAAACGTGCTATCGACCAGTTGGTTGCTTCACAAGGTGACTTTGAAACAGAAGGAGAACTTACTTTTGAGGATGGAATGATTTCCTGTTCTGCACTTCAGATTGGAATGCTGGGATTGATGCAGAAAGACGAAAAGGTGCGTAAACATTATACAGACGCTATGTTACAAATTCTGGAGAGTCATGATTGTCTTACCCAACTGCGAGTTCCCGATGCCCGCCGGAGGGGTGGAACCATGCGTTATTGGGAAGCACAATATGACGTGCAGATGTTGCCGAATATGTTCAACTCTCCTCACGGTTGGAGCGGCTGGCGTGGTTACGCTACCTATTATGCTTATCTGCTGACAGGTGAAGAACGCTGGTTGAAAGAAACTTATAATGCGATGGGAGCTTTTTCTCATCTGATTGATTATCGTACAGGAAATCTTCGCTGGGCATTTGTTGTAGATCCGTATCTGAAAGTAAAACAGGCTTGCAGTGCTGATACACATGTGACACAAGATTCATTGAGTTTTGGAAATCCACATCCTGAACTCTATGATACACGCGAATTTATTATAGGTGAACAATATGTGAATATGGTTAGTGATTGGCAGACAATTAATACACAGGATAACGATGTGCACGAAGTATTCAAGTGTATTGCTGAATCTATGCTTACTAACGCCTTTATTGTAGAACGTCCGGATGGTTCGGTTGTCGGATACAACTGTACTATTGAAAAGCAAGGAAATAAACTGAAGGTCAAAGCAAATGAGAGGCAAATAACTAATCTTCATTGTAACTTGAAGCATCCATTCACAGTCGTGTTTGATAAAGTAGATAAGGTGCTGGAGGCAAATTATTTGGGTTGGGCATTTGGAACGGATATCTATCAATAGAATAAAAGGATATATTTTATGAATTTCAAATTCCATATGGCGGTAGGGGAATTGCTCTGCTCATCTCAAGAGAGTTCGTACATAGTTTGATCGGCAGAATGGCTGAATTATGGTGGATAATAAATAAAGGCGTAGAAAGAGAACCAGTTCTCACTCTACGCCTTTGTTATTAGATAAATTATGAATTTACTTCACTTCCCAAGTATCATTAGTCATCAACAGCTCTTGGAAATTGTGGTATTTCTTCTTGCCTTTGATTTCTTCGATTTGTTCTGTAACTGCATCATTGTAGGTCGGAGCATCTACATCGCGGATTACACCGAGTGCAATCGGGAAGTCGGGACCTTCCATCAAGGCCAGTTTCAGTTGAAGTGTATTGTCCTGGCAATGTGCATCGTGAATCAGAATATCTTTTTCTGTGATACCGTTTTCACCGAGTTTTACCACTTTCAGTCCGAAACCTTCCTGCATCAGTCCGAACTCTTTGTTTTCACCGAACAACATCGGTTTACCATGTTCCAGGTAGATCGCGTTCTTGGCACGTCCTTCTTTGGTTGCAACGCTGGCATGAGTTCCGTCGTTGAAAATAACACAGTTTTGCAGAACTTCGACAACCGAAGCACCTTTATGAGTGGCTGCTGCTTTCAATACTTCTACGGAAGCGGCGCCGTCTACAGCGATACAACGTGCAAAGAAACGTCCACGTGCGCCGAAAGCAAGTTCTGCCGGATGGAATGGGTCTTCTACTGTTCCGTAAGGAGATGATTTACTGACAAATCCACGTTCGGAAGTCGGTGAATATTGTCCCTTGGTCAAACCGTAAATGCGGTTGTTCAGCAGAATCATATTCAGGTCAATGTTACGGCGGACAGCGTGGATGAAGTGGTTACCACCGATTGCCAGGCCATCACCGTCACCGGAAATCTGCCAGATAGTCAAATCCGGATTAGCTACTTTAGCACCCGTTGCAACGGCAGCGGCACGTCCGTGGATGGTATGGAAGCCATACGTATTTACATAATAAGGCAGACGGGAAGAGCAACCGATACCGGAAATTACGGCGATATTGTGCGGAGCTACTCCCAGTTCGGCCATTGCCTTGTGCAGTGAGTTCAGGAAAGCGTGGTCACCGCATCCCGGACACCAGCGAGGCTGACCTGATTTATAATCTTGTACGGTATATACTTTATCGCTCATCTCTTATTCCTCCAATAATTTAGTAAATGCATCTATCAATTCTCTCGTAACGAAAGGCTGTCCTTTCACTTGGTTGAACTGGCTGATGTTCAGTCCGGGTACTTTCATGCGCAGGTAACCTGCAAATTGTCCCAGATTCTGTTCAGCTACTACGATCTTCTTATATTTACGTAATACGTCGGCTGTATTCTTCGGTAGCGGGTTGATGTACTGGAAGTGTGCGAAAGCCACTTTCTTTCCATGTTCGCGCATGAAGTCCATAGCCAGACGGAGATGGCCGTAGGTACCGCCCCAGCCAACAATCAGTAAGTCTGCATCTTCGTCACCCAGTACTTCGAGTTCGGGGATATAGTCTGCAATTTTATCTACTTTAGTTTGGCGGAGATGAACCATCTTATTATGGTTTTCTGGTTCGGTAGAGATCGCACCTGTTTCATTGCTCTTTTCAAGACCACCGATGCGGTGCATGAAGCCCTCTGTTCCCGGGATAGCCCAATAGCGTACACCAGTTTCTTCGTTACGTTGGTACGGGGTCCAGTTTCCTGCCATATCAGGAGTTACATACGGTGGATTGATGGCAGGATATTCATCCAAGTTAGGAAGTTTCCATGCTGCAGAGCCGTTGGCTACGAAAGCATCCGTCAGCAATACAACCGGAGTCATGTGTTCCAAAGCAATCTTGCATGCCATGTAAGCGGCATCGAAACAGTTGGTCGGTGATGTTGCAGCGATTACCGGCATCGGGCTTTCGCCGTTACGTCCGTAGAGAGCTTGCAGTAAGTCGGTCTGTTCTGATTTAGTAGGAAGACCGGTAGACGGACCACCACGCTGTACGTTGACAATCACCAATGGAAGTTCGCCGATTACAGCAAGGTTCATCGCCTCACTTTTCAGGCAGATGCCCGGACCGGAAGTTGTCGTTACTGCCAAAGCACCGGCAAAAGCGGCACCAACGGCAGAAGCACAACCGGCGATTTCGTCTTCGCACTGTACGGTCATTACGCCCAGTGACTTATGTTTGGCTAATTCGTGCAGAATGTCAGTGGCCGGAGTGATAGGATAAGAACCCAAGTAGAGTTCCAGACCGGCTTTTTCGGCTGCGGCAATCAATCCGTAAGATGTTGCCTTGTTACCATTAATATCTGTATAAAGCCCTTTTGATTTCGGAGCTTTGCTTTCAATCTTATAAGTAGAGGTAGAAGCGTGTGTGTTGGCGCCGTAGTTGAAGCCGTCGTTCAATACCTTGATATTGGCTTCTGCAATTTCGGGCTTCTTGGCGAATTTCTCGCGCAGCATTTTTTCAGCAGCAGCAAGGTTACGGTTGAACAACCAGCAAACTAACCCCAGCGCGAACATATTTTTACAACGGAGAACGGATTTGTTGTCCAGCCCGGAATCTTTCAGGCTTTCTTTACACATGGAAGAGATGGGCACTTCTAGTACTTCTTGCTTAACGCCCAATTCTTCAAAAGGATTGTTGGTCTTAAATTGTGCCTTTTCCAAATCTCTGGCTTCGAATGAGTCGGAGTCGGTAATGATAAGTCCTTGCGGTTTACAGAATTTGATTTGTGTTTTCAGTGCGGAAGGGTTCATAGCCACCAATACGTGACAACGGTCTCCGGGAGTGTAAACTTGCCCGGCGCCGATGTGTACTTGAAAACCGGAAACTCCGGTTAACGAACCTTGCGGAGCGCGGATGTCTGCCGGGTAATCGGGGAATGTACAGATGTCATTTCCTACCGTAGCCGACATGTTCGAGAAGATGTTGCCGGCCAGCTGCATGCCATCGCCGGAGTCGCCGGAGAAACGTACTACGACTTCCTCCAATTCTTTAACCATCATTTCGTCTGCCATAATTTTTATTACTATATTTAATTTAAAAACTATTTTTACTTTCAATTTGTGAGCGCAAAGGTCGGAAAGTTAATCGAATTATCAAAATAAATCAGTCTTTATTGTCCTATTGACGCTGAATATTTGAAGTGTCTGGAAGGAACCTTTATTTTTATTCTTGTTAAATCAACAGAAACCGTTATCTTTGCAAGCAAATTTATAACGGCCTTGTAGTTCAACGGATAGAATAGAAGTTTCCTAAACTTTAGATAGGGGTTCGATTCCCCTCGAGGCTACTACAAAGAGGAATCTATAGGAAGTTGTGTTGTAGGCTTTCATGCTGTATCAAGTTTTAAGTTTTACAATAGCTTCTTTCAAGATTAACGTCTTATAGCTTATATTTGTTTTAATAATCAATAGAAAAAGCCTCTTCCGAACATCCGGAAGAGGCTTTTTCTATTTCTGGACTTTATTATTCTTCCGTAGCTGCCGGTACCACTACTTTTTTGTTCTTCATCAGCATGTAAGCGATAGGAGATGCAACGAACAGAGAAGACAGTGTACCGAATACAACACCCAGAATCATGGCGAACGCGAAGCTGCGGATGGAATCACCACCGAGGATGAAGATACACAGTAACACGATCAATGTACTCAATGAAGTATTTATAGTACGTGCCAGAGTCGTATTCAACGAATCATTGAACAATTGCTTTCTGTCACGTTTCGGATAGAGACCGAAGAATTCGCGTACACGGTCGAAGATTACCACCTTATCGTTGATTGAGTAACCGATAGCCGTCAGGATAGCACCGATAAACGTCTGGTCGATTTCCAAAGAGAACGGCAGGATGCCCCAGAACAGTGAGTAAGCACCGATAATCATAATGGTGTCGCAACTCAAAGCTACGATAGAACCGATACTGTAAGCAATGTTGCGGAAACGGAGCAGGATGTACAGACCGATAGCAATCAATGCCAATACAACAGACCAGATAGCGGATACCTTGATGTCGTCTGCGATACTCGGACCTACTTTCTGTGAGCTTACGATACTACCACCTGTGTGATTGTCACGGTCGATGAAGGTTTCCAACGTAATGTTTTGAGTCAATACAGGTTTCAGGGTTTCATACAGGTATGATTCAATTTCTGAGTCCACGTTGTTACCTGCATCTTCGATGCGGTAGTTTGTGCTGATACGTACTGTTTTCTTATCTGTACCGATAGCGATAACACTTACGTTGGCATCACCGAACTTGCTGGCAATTAGCTCGCGTACTTGTTCCGGTTCAACCGGGTTTTCGAACTGTACCTTGAAGTTACGTCCACCGGTGAAGTCGATACTCTGGCTCAAGCCACGGATTGCAAATGAGCTGATACAAACGATAATTACTGCACTGACGATAATAAGGGACTTTTTGTTTGTACCCATAAAATCGAAATGTGTATTGGTCATCAGGTTCTTTGAAATCTTAGTTGTAAATGTCAGCCCCAGCCACTTATCTTTGCTCATGAAGTGTTCGTAAACCAAACGGGTCATGAACACGGCAGTAAAGAATGAATAGAGGATACCGATAATCAGTGTCGTGGCGAAACCGCGGATAGGACCGGTACCGAAGTTGAACAGGATGATACCTGTGATGATAGATGTTAGGTTAGAGTCGAAGATTGCGGAGAAAGCATTTGAGTAACCGTCGGCAAGTGCTTTCTTCACACCCTTACCTGCACGAAGCTCTTCTTTTGTACGTTCATAGATAAATACGTTCGCATCCACCGCCATACCGAGTGACAACACCATACCGGCAATACCTGACATGGTCAGCGCAGCCTGGAAAGATGAAAGGATACCCAGTGTGAAGAAGAAGTTGAGGATCAATGCCCCATTGGCAACCATACCCGGGATGAAGCCGTACATAGAGCACATGTAAATCATCAACAGAATCAGGGCTACAACGAATGAGAAAATACCCGCATTGATAGATTCCTGACCCAGTGACGGACCGACGATGTCTTCCTGAACGATGTGTGCAGGAGCCGGCATCTTACCGGACTTCAATACGTTAGCCAAGTCCTTTGCCTGTTCCGGAGTAAAGTGGCCGGTAATCTGTGAACGTCCACCTGTGATTTCAGAGTTTACGTTTGGTGCAGAATATACATAGTTATCAAGAACGATAGCGATAGAACGACCGATATTCTGTTTGGTGAGTTGTGCCCAACGGCGTGCACCGTCCGTATTCATAGACATGCTTACGGCAGGTTTGCCATAGTGGTCGAATTCGTCTTTGGCGTTTACAACTACGTCACCTTCCAGCGGAGCGCGTCCGTTACGTTCGGTAGACTTGATGGCGTACAATTCGAAAGTCTGACCTTTTTTGTCAAATTCGGAAGGAGAAACACCCCACTTCAGGCGCAGGTCTTTTGGAAGTTCTGCTTTGATTTCCGGCATAGCCAGATATTTGTTAATGTCTGCAGTGTCCTTGTAGTTTGCATATCCGATAACCGGACCCTGCCCACTAGAGTTTAATTGCAGTATAGACAGCAAAGGATACTGTTTCTTGATCTCTTCCATGTTCGCAGCAGTTGCATCATCTTGTTTGGCGTCTCCTTTCAGAGCGGCAGCAAGGCTGTCGGCAGCACTTACGGCTTTCTTAGTCGGAGTTGCTTCGGTAAGAACAGCAGCTTTTGTAGTGTCTGTTGTAACAGAATCAGTAGTTGTTTCCTGAGTTAACACTGCACGCAATTTAGCGTCTGCTGACTGCATAGCCGGAAGAATTTCTTTGGCGGTATATGTTTCCCAGAATTCGAGGTTAGCCGATCCCTGAAGAAGCTTTCTCACACGTTCGGGTTCTTTGATACCCGGAAGTTCCACCATGATACGTCCCATTTTGTCTTCGAGGCTCTGGATGTTGGGCTGAACCACACCAAAGCGGTCGATACGTGTACGAAGCACGTTGTATGAGTTCGTTACGGCAGCTTTTACTTCTTCTCTCAGCACTTTTTCAACTTCCGCATCCGTTGATTTCTGGCTAACTTTGTCTTTCAACTGTTGTGTAGCGAATAGTTCGGAAAGTTTCGCGTCCGGAGCAATTCTGTGGTATTCCTTGACAAACAGGGTAATTACATCATCCTGACTGTTGATAGCCTGTTTTGCTGCTGTTGCCAATGCGTTATTGAAAGCTTCGTCCGGCTTGTTGTCAGCCAGTGCTTTAATAACATCGGGTACAGAAACTTCGAGGATAACGTTCATACCTCCCTTAAGGTCCAGACCTAAACTGATTTCCATTTCACGACACTGTTTCAGCGTCCAGTTACCCAGCCATACTTTCTCATTGGAGAGAGAGTCAAGGTAGTCTTGTTCTACTTTCATGTCGCCGTTCGCAATTTCTTTCGCCTTGTTGTTATAATGGCGTGTTACGAAGGAGAAGGAGAGGTAGAACACGCATACCAGCGTGAGTAATACCGCAAAAACCTTTACAAATCCTTTGTTTTGCATTTTACTTTTAATTTATGATGATTACTTTTTTAATTTAATTTTCAGTTAAATTCTGTCGTACACAAGTTCTTTTTGCCGCATACAAGGCTGCAAATATAGTTTTTTTTTCACATTCATGTGTAATAAGCCCTCAAATATTTGATGTTTAAGGGCTTTTTTACCGATTTATTTCATTCCTCTGTTTTTCAGCAGTGGCTCCATGCTCGGTTCTGTGCCACGGAAATTTTTGTAGAGAGTCATCGGGTCTTCGCTGTCACCCTTCTCCAACACGTTCCGACGGAACAATTCGGCGGTGTTTTTTCGAAGATTCCATGCTCTTTGAAAGCTTCAAAGGCGTCGTTATCCAGTACGTTAGCCCACAGGTAACTGTAATAGCCGGCTGCATATCCGCCGATGATGTGATTGAAGTAAGTCACACGGTAACGTGGGGCAATTTCAGAGATAAGATTGAGCTTGTCCATAGCTTCTTTTTCGTACGAAACAGCATCTAAATTCTTTACATCTTTCAGCATGTGCAGGTTTATGTCAAGGATAGCGGCAGCCAGCAGTTCGGTGGTCATGAATCCCTGGTTGAATGTTTTCTGCTGAAGTATTTTTTCGATGATTTCATCGGGGATTACTTTACCGGTAGCATAATGCTTGGCATACATTTTCAACACTTCCGGTTCGGTTGCCCAATGTTCGTTGATTTGTGACGGAAGTTCTACGAAATCGCGCACTACATTCGTGCCGGAAGTTCCTTTGTATTTGCATTGGGTGAGCAAGCCGTGCAGTGCATGTCCGAACTCGTGAAACAGTGTTTCCACTTCATCCATTGTGAGTAGAGAAGGGGTGTCACCTATCGGTTTGGTAAAGCTGCAAACATTGCATACTAGCGGACGGATTGGCCCACTTTGTTCGCGGTAGTTGCTCATCCATGCTCCGCCGCTCTTGCCGGGACGCGGGAAGTAGTCTACGTAGAAGATACCGAGCTGGGAACCATCGGCGTCTTTTACTTCAAACACTTCTACATCAGGGTGATAAGTAGGGATATCTTCTAGCTTGCTTAGGGTGATACCATATAGTTTATTAGCTACGGCAAAAGCACCTTCGCGGACATTTTCCAATTTGAAGTAAGGTTTCGTGTCTTCTTCGGACAGGTTGTATTTCTCTTTTCTGAGTTTTTCGGTGTAGTACCACCAGTCCCATGCTTCCAGTTTTTCACCTTTGCCTTCCTTGTCCATAAGTTGCTGAAGTTCTGCGGCCTCCGATTTCGCTTTTGGCAGGGCGTAGCTCCATAGATTATTCAGGAGGTCCATTACGTTATTAGCATTTTTAGCCATGGTTTCGTCTAACACGAAGTTGGCATAGCAATCGAAGCCCAATAAGTTCGCCTTTTCCAGACGGAGGGAAATGATTTTGCTGATTACTTCTTTATTGTCGTTCTTATCGTTATTATTTCCACGGTTGATATATGCTTTATACATCTTCTCACGGAGTGGGCGGTTTTCTGAATACTGCAGGAAGGGCAGGCGGCTGGCGTTATGTAGAGTAAACAACCATTTTCCCGGTTGTCCGGCAGCTTTAGCCTCTTCGGCGGCACTTTGGCAGAACCATTCCGGCAGGCCGGCAAGGTCTTCCTGCTTGTCAACGAAAAGTTGGAAAGCATTATTCTCATTCAGTATATTGTTGCTGAAAGTAATGCCGAGTGTAGAAAGTTCCTTGTTGATTTCGCGGAGGCGGGCTTGTTGTTTTGTGTCGAGGTTGGCTCCGGAGCGGACAAAGCTTTTATAGGTCTTGTCTAGCAGTCGTTGTTGTTCTATTGTCAGGTTCAATGAGTCTTTTTGTTGATAGACATCGTTTATCCGTTTGAAAAGTGTCTGGTTCAAGGAAATATTATCTTCGTGTTCCGAAAGAACCGGAGCCAGTTTGATAGACAACTCGGTCAGCGAATCGGTCGTTTCTGCGTCTGTCATATTGAAAAAGATAGCACTGACACGGTCTAAAATGGGAGCACTGTTGTCCAGCGCTACGATTGTATTTTCAAATGTTGGAACTTCCGGGCTCTCGATGATAGCCTCGATGTTCTGATTTTGTTCTTCGATACCTTTCAGGAAGGCGGGTTCGTAATGTTCCAGTTTAATCTTATCGAAAGAAGGAACACCATACTCTGTTTGAAACTCTGTAAAGAAAGGATTACTTTCTGTTTTTGTAGTACAGGAGTACATCATGCAACTTGCAGCTAAAATGGTTAGTGTTTTTTAATCATCATAAGTGTTTTATATTAGAGTTTACAGTTCTTATCGCTTGCTGATATGGCACCAGATAGGATAGTGGTCCGAAGCCTTTATAGATCGGTCTACGGTGCAGTTATAAGCTTTCAGGTTAGGGCTTATCAGGATATTGTCGATACGGAAATAGAATTTGTTCTGATTATACGAGATTCCTAATCCTTTGCCGGATTGGGTAAATGCGTCGTCAATTTTTGAGTCAGGATACGGTGAGTATACGAGATAGAGCCGTCGTTGAAATCACCACACGCTATAATAGTCGGATATTTGCTTTCTGTAATGGCTTTGTTTACGGAGTCTGCCTGCGAAGCGCGGATGGCTGACGCTTCCGCTAATTTTTTGACCAGTTGCCGAAGTCCGGTTTTGACCTTCTTGGCGTTCGGGTCCTTAATCATATCCTCATACATTCCCCGGTCTTCCTTGGTAAGTTTGTTGGACTCCAAATGGTTGTTAATCAGAGTGACTGTGTCATTATTCACTGCCAGCACATATTTGACGGAACCATTGTATGTACTTTCATAATCAATGGGAGATACTGAAAGTATGGGATATTTAGAAAAACAGGCAAGCTGTACGTCGCTTCTGTTTTGTCGGCGAACGGAATAATAGGGATATGCTTTCAATGCTTTTTGATGTCTGCTTCTGTCAGATATTTCTTATTCTGCGCTGCATTATATTCTTGCAAACAGATAATATCTGCTTTGCTGTTAACCAGGTATGATAAGATTGGATTCTTTCCGTCTTTCTTTTCCAAATTGCTGAAATTCATTACATTATAAGAAAGAATTTTTATACTTCCTTCCGGGATTGTCTTGGTAGTGGAATTGAAAGGAATATAGGTCCTTATCTGCGGAAAGCAAACCAAAAACCGATTAGCGGTACTAAAGCATACCGGTAATTGATGAATACCCAGAAAATGATAAAAGCGATATTGATTACCAAAAATAGTGGAAATGCAAGCCCCAGTCCGGAGGAAAGCGGATTCAATTTCGGATTAAGATAAGGACTGTAAGCGCTCAATATCAGCGTTCCTACGAAGAAAGCGTTGATAGCTAATATCAGATATGCGACAATTTTGCCAATATGTTCCATCTTATTATCTTTTGCTTGCATCGAACAAGCTTTTCTTTTCCTCCGTCGTCAGACTGTCGTAACCGGATTTTTTCAATTTATCCAGAATGCGGTCTATTTCGTCGAACTGTGCTTTTTATGGGCGTTGTAATCATAATCTTTTTCACGACTGGTCGTGCCTCCTCCGTAATGTACTTTCATTTTGGGTTTGTGTTTCCATGTCTTTTTCTGGAATAGAGAGATAAAAGCGTCCAGAAGCCAGTTGATCCATGCGGTCAGATCCGCCCCTTTGCTTAGGCTGGCGGCAAACCAAAGTCCGGCAAGAGCACCGCCCAAGTGAGCGATATGTCCTCCGGCATTGCTTGACGTGATAGATAATATGTCAATTCCTATAACAACGAGTGCCAGATATTTGAGACGGATTGCGCCGAAAAGAAAGAGTTGTACCCGGTAATTGGGCTCACGGTAAGCAGTGGCAGCCACAATCGCCAAGACGGAAGCCGAAGCTCCTACTAGTGTAGAAACTGCTACTTCCTGATTGAACAAAGGAAATACATTGTAAGCAACCATATATAATAAACCTCCGAGGATACCTCCCAATATGTACAAACCTCTTAAATGCTTTGCTGAAAAAAAGTGTAGAAACAAGCTTCCGAACCAATACAACCAGAGCATATTGAATAGGATATGCAGAAGACCGGCGTGCATGAACATATAAGTGATAATCGACCATGGTTGATGAAAGAACCGAATAAAGGAAGCCGGTAAAGCGAATATGCCGAATATATCGGGTATACTGTGCTGAAATAGTTGCAAGAAAACATTGATTAACGTGCCAATGATAAAAATGCTTACGTTAATGTAAATCAGCTGGATAAATATATTCCCTCTTCTGAATGTCTCTTTTAAATCAGTTATAATATGTCCCATTGTTTTTACTTTTTTTTCTCCAATACAAAATCAGAATAAGCCCGAATAGCATTCCACCCAAGTGAGCAAAATGAGCTACATTATCTCCGGCACTGTTGGCTAGTCCTGCCCATAACTCAATCGCAGCATATCCGATAACGAAGAATTTAGCCTTGATAGGGAAAGGCAGCGGGAAGATAAACAGTTGGTTGTTGGGATACAACATTCCGAATGCCAGCAAAATGGCGTAAACGGCTCCTGAAGCACCTACGGTAGTCATCATGTTGAGATACTGGTCCATAGAAATGATGCCGTAACCTATTAAGTTCACTTCCGTGTGTTGGCTCAGTTCCGTTATGTACTGAATATATTGAACCCCTTCCTGAATGAGTCCTGCACCGATACCGCAAAGGATATAGTAAAACAGGAAACGTTTGGGGCCCCAGGTTTGTTCGAGAATCGGTCCGAACATGAAAACGGCAAACATATTAAAAAATATATGGCTGAACCCGCCATGCATAAACATGTACGTGATGAGCTGTGCCGGATTGAAATCACTTGCGAGGAAAAAATGTAATCCTAGATAATTAGCTAAATCTATACCGTAACGTTGGGCTACAAGCGTTCCGAAAAATACTAATACATTGATAATTATCAGGTTTTTAGTTACAGTTGGCATCATTTTAAATTCTGAATATTTAGATACTAGATGCAAAAGTACGAATAAATTCTGTTTTAAAGCATGAAAAAGACTTCCTATTAGCTCTTTTTCAATAATTTGCTGCGTTTTTTTATGTTTTTATTTGATATGTTGTTTTGTTCGGCTATATTTGTGGAATTAATCCATTGTGGGAGAATCTTTTGTGTAACATATATATTAATTAATCATTTTACGTATTATGAATAAGTCAGAACTTATTAGCGCAATGGCTGCTGAATCTCAAATGAGCAAAGCCGATGCAAAAAAGCACTTGATGCTTTTATCACTTCAGTTACTAATGCTATGAAAGCTGGCGATAAAGTATCTCTCGTTGGTTTTGGTACTTTCTCTGTAAGCGAAAGAGCTGAAAGAACTGGTATTAACCCTTCTACAAAGGCAACTATTACTATTCCTGCAAAGAAAGTAGCTAAGTTTAAAGCTGGTGCTGAATTGTCTGCAGCTGTTGAATAAATATATAGTTGAAAGAAATTAGAAAGAGGAGACGTATACGTCTCCTTTTTTTGTATCTTTGCGCGCAAGAAACAACTTGATTATGAAGATAGAAGATAAACTTGTAGCGTCCGTCATTAGCGGACTGAAAGCACTCTACAGTCAGGAAGTCCCTGAAAAATGGTGCAAATTCAAAAGACCAAAAAAGAATTTGAAGGACATTTGACACTGGTGGTGTTCCCTTTTCTGAAAATGTCAAGAAAAGGACCGGAACAGACAGCGCAGGAAATTGGCGAATATCTGAAGGCGAACGAACCGGCTGTAGCTGCTTTTAATGTGATAAAAGGTTTCCTGAATTTGACTATCGCATCGGCTACGTGGATCGATTTGCTGAATGAAATTCAGGCTGACGAACAATATGGTCTGGTGAAAGCTACCGAAACTTCGCCATTGGTGATGATTGAGTATTCTTCTCCGAATACGAACAAACCTCTTCATTTAGGTCATGTGCGTAATAACCTTTTAGGTAACGCATTGGCTAACATTGTGGCGGCAAATGGTAATAAGGTAGTAAAAACAAATATCGTAAACGATCGTGGTATCCATATCTGTAAATCCATGCTGGCATGGAAGAAATATGGAAACGGTGAAACCCCGGAAACTTCCGGCAAAAAAGGTGACCACCTCGTTGGCGATTATTATGTATCTTTCGATAAGCATTATAAAGCGGAGGTAAAGGAACTTATGACTGAGTTTGCGGCACAGGGAATGAGTGAGGATGAAGCTAAGGCGAAAGCGGAAGCTGCTTCTCCCTTGATGCAGGAAGCTCGTGAAATGCTGGTGAAGTGGGAAGCCGGTGACCCGGAAATACGCGGATTGTGGGAAATGATGAATAACTGGGTGTATGCCGGATTTGATGAAACTTACCGGAAAATGGGTGTCAGCTTCGACAAGATATATTATGAATCCAACACTTATCTCGAAGGGACGGAGAAGGTTATGGAAGGGCTGGAAAAAGGTTTCTTTTTCAAAAAAGAGGACGGATCTGTTTGGGCGGATCTGACTGCTGAAGGTTTGGATCATAAGTTGCTTCTTCGTGGCGATGGTACATCTGTTTATATGACGCAAGATATCGGTACAGCTAAACTTCGCTTTGCAGACTATCCTATTGACAAGATGATTTATGTAGTAGGTAATGAGCAAAACTATCATTTTCAGGTGCTTTCTATTCTGCTTGACAAACTCGGTTTTGAGTGGGGCAAGAGCCTGGTTCACTTCTCTTATGGAATGGTAGAGTTGCCGGAGGGCAAGATGAAATCTCGTGAAGGTACGGTGGTGGACGCTGATGACCTAATGGAAGAAATGATTGCCACTGCTAAAGAAACTTCACAGGAACTTGGCAAATTGGATGGTTTGACACAGGAAGAAGCTGATGATATTGCCCGTATCGTCGGTCTGGGTGCATTGAAATATTTCATTTTGAAAGTAGATGCGCGTAAAAATATGACGTTTAATCCGAAAGAGTCTATCGACTTCAATGGTAATACAGGCCCGTTTATTCAATATACTTATGCTCGTATTCAGTCTGTGCTTCGTAAAGCGGCTGAGTCGGGTATTGTGGTTCCCGGACAGATTCCTGCTGGTATTGAATTGAGCGAAAAAGAAGAGGGGCTGATTCAAATGGTTGCCGACTTTGCTGCTGTTGTCAAGCAGGCAGGGGAAGATTACAGCCCGTCTATTATTGCGAATTATACTTATGATTTGGTGAAAGAATACAACCAGTTCTACCATGACTTCAGTATTTTGCGCGAAGAGAACGAAGCGGTGAAAGTGTTCCGTATCGCTCTGTCGGCTAATGTGGCCAAAGTCGTGCGTTTGGGTATGAGTTTACTGGGTATTGAAGTACCTTCTAGAATGTAAGACATTCTCTGAACAAAATATCTTTCTACGGGGTTTCTTCATTATGTATATAATGAAAGGAATCCCGTTAGATCATTATAAATATGTTGCGTGTCATATGATTCCCCTCTCTCTTTGTTTGATAGAGTGTATACCGATAGGGGATTTAAGGTAGGATAAAGTAAAAAAAAAAGGCAGACAAAGTTCAAGCCTTGCCTGCCCGATTCTGTTTCTTATGCTGATAATTGTTATTTCTTAGGATACTTATACCAGTCTTTAGCTTGTGCACCATTAGATTTAACCCATGTCGCAAACTTCGGATACGATTCGTCTATTCTTATACCTTCCTCGGGGATCGGGAATTCACTAACCGGCATATTGAGTGCAAACGGCATCAGATCTATTGAAACATAATATAAATCTTCTTCTGGCCTGGATACGTCTTTTCCTGTTCCTAATAATGAAAGATCGGCTTTATCAGTAGGAGGATATTTTACCAAGTGTACTTCTCTACCTCTGGCTTGGCCAGATCCTACGAAGATAAACGGATTGTAAGGTGGCAATATACTTTTCGAAGTAACATCATTTACTTGGATAGTTACAGTGTATTTCCTGGCTTCTTCTTCTTTATTATCAAATATTGCCATATTATCAAATAGCAAGATTGTAGGATGTGATTGACCAGCCTCTGTTTCTCCGGGCATATATTGGGATTTGGGCGCATACGAAGGGCTTTCAATAGTAACTTTGCTAATATCGCTATTAGTAATGTTATGCAATTGATAACCAAAACCATTCACTAAATAACCTCCACGATGTAATGGAGTGAACTCGTCAACAACCTTATAGATACGATTAGTCAGTATTGATTTATATACTTTACTGGTATATCGTATCATTACGTCATTCATATCGTAATCTCCCTGCTCCGGCCATAAGTCTTCGAATGTCAATATCCCGGAATAAGAAGTATAGTTGTCTTCATCAGTTGGACCTTCCGGATCTGTTGGTAACTCGGGAATTACACCTTCATCAATAGCATCTTTTTCGGCTATGTGAACATAGAAAATTGCATCACAGTAATCGAGGTCTATGTTGTCCTCAAATCCGATAGCAACAATCTGATTAGATTTACTGTCTCGCAACGATATGGTTCTTTGTCTTTGTACGCCATCCTTTCCCGGTTCATTCAAAATTGTGGTGGAGTATCGAGGGCCCATTCCTTTTACGAGATCGCCTTGTGAATCTCCGTTTGAAGGTGTGCTTCTGAATCCCATACCTTGCAGATACCAGCCAATAGTGACGCCCTTAGGAAATTTGTCTTCAAATTTTCCCGTGTCTTCATTCCAGTATTTTAGTTTAACTTCATCACCACAGACTAAAGCTCCTACTCCGGCTGTTTTATAAATAGGAGAAGCATTTGGGAATGCTAATATCCTTTTGATGTTTTCTATGGTCGGTATTTCGCTGGTCGGATAAGTGTAATACCCTACTGTATTATACCATGCGGCACTACTGTTAACAAATACTAGACTAACTGCTGTATCTTTAGTGATAGGGATATCTGATATCATATCACCATTAAAGAACTCAGGATAGTTATCATGAATGTTCCTTCCTCCCGCTTTGTCGAAGATGCTTTTTTTATATTATAAAGTACATCAGCAGGAGGAATATTCTTTTCTTTTGATAAGTTATTGGGACGTCCGTTGTCATCCCAGTCCATACCAGGCAGCAGTGTCCAGACATCCAAATATTTGTGCTGATTGGCTGTTGCCCTCTGCTTATCGGGGTTGATGCTTTTTCAAGCAGGGACTTAACATAGTCATTTTGGTTGAAAGAAATACGATGATCGGCGTTAATTGTTAGTTTTACCGGAGATGCTGTACCTAGATAGTCGGATGATAGCCATACTTCTGAGATATCAGCCGGTATACTTATTCCATCTTCACTAAATTTACCATGTTTGTCAGTTGCAGCCCGATAAAAGGGTTCTACTTCTTTTTTCTTCCAACTACCATCTTTGTCATTTACTTCGATCGGATCTTGGTCATAAATCTCAAAAAGAACCGTATATTCTTCCTTAAAGCCATAGTCAATATCTAAGGCTAAACTTTGATTCATGTCGAAATCAAAGAACTGTTCTTTGGGAATCTTCTCGGGTTCTTGAAATAAATCACGTTCATTGTCTACACAACTACATATCAATGGGATACAAAATATGCCCATTAATGTCTTTACAAATATTGTTTGTTTCATATGTTAATGAAATATAAAGATATTAATGGGCAAATATAGAAATAAACCGAAAGCTTTCCAAAAGATATTTACTTCTTTTTTGCAAATTTCTTTTTTGGTGCTGAGGTAACACCTTTCTCGTCCTGTATCCTGATTAATTCCATGCAACTATGCAGGCTTAAATCTTGTGGGACAATATCTTTAGGAATCTTATAGTTATTACCTTTATATGCTATATATGGTCCGTAACGACCATTCAGAATTTCCAATTCTGGTTCTTCTGCGAACTTCTTGATGTGGCGTTCGGCTTCCTTTGTGCGTTTCTCTAGAATCAGTTGTTCCGCCTCTTCTAAAGTAATTTCCATGGGATCCATCGTTTTCGGGAGCGATACATACACCTTATTATGTAGTACATACGGACCGAAACGACCAATACCTACACTGACTGTCTTTCCTTCATATTCGCCTAACGTACGGGGCAGCTTGAACAATTCCAGCACTTCTTCCAATGTGATCGTTTCTATGGACTGACCTTTTTTCATTTGTGCAAAACGTGGCTTTTCTTCATCTTCCGCCGTACCGATTTGCGCCATAGGACCAAAACGTCCGATTTTTACCGAAACAGGTTTACCTGTTTCCGGTTCCTCACCCAAAATACGTTCGCCTACTTTATGTTCAGTCTTTATTGCCAAAGTGTTTTCTACTGACGGGTGGAATTGGTCGTAGAAGGTTTTCAGAATTGAAGTCCATTTCACTTCTCCTTCGGCAATTTCATCGAACTCTTTTTCTACACTAGCTGTAAAGTTATAATCCAGAATATCAGGGAAATATTCGGTGAGGAAATCATTTACTACCGTTCCGGTATCCGTAGGGAATAACTTGGCCTTTTCTGTTCCGGTAATTTCAGTATGATTTTCGTCTTTGACTTGTTGGTCTTTTAATGTCAGCACATTGAACATCCGTTCTTCTCCGTCTTTATTGCCTTTTTCCACATATTCGCGATTCTGAATCGTGGAAATGGTAGGCGCATACGTAGATGGGCGACCGATTCCCAGCTCCTCCAATTTACGTACAAGACTTGCTTCGGTATAGCGCGGTGGGCGTTGGGTAAAACGTTCGGTTGCAACGATAGGACCGTGTTCCAGTTTCTGACCTTTTTTCAGAGGAGGCAACAGATTACTTTCATCCTCTTGTTCATTTTCATCGTCATAAGATTCACGGTATACACGCAAGAATCCATCGAATTTAATAACTTCACCGATAGCTGTAAAGACTTCACTACTACTGCTAATTGATATTGTAACAGTTGTCTTTTCCAGTTCTGCATCTGCCATTTGTGAGGCAATGGTACGTTTCCATATCAAGTCGTACAGTTTTTTTTCCTGCGCTGTCCCTTCGATGGACTGGTTTTCCATATAGGTAGGACGGATTGCTTCATGTGCCTCCTGTGCCCCTTTGGTTTTCGTTTCAAAGTGACGAGGATGCACATAACGTTCACCCATCATTTTGATGATAGCATCCTTACTGCCTATGGTTGCAAATTCTGACAAGTTCACGGAGTCGGTACGCATATAGGTGATAAATCCCGATTCGTACAAACGTTGGGCAATCATCATAGTTTGCGCCACCGTATAGCCTAATTTGCGTGCAGCTTCCTGTTGCAATGTCGAAGTTGTGAACGGAGCAGGAGGTGTTTTCTTTAACGGACGGGTAGTAATATCTTCGATAGCAAAATTAGCTCCTTTACATGCGTTGAGGAATGCTTCAGCTTCTTTCTTCGTTTTGATACGGTGGGCCAGTTCGGCTTTCATCTCCACTAGTTTCCCATCAGTGTCGGGCACAAGGAAAACGGCGGTCACAGTAAGCTGCTTCCGATTTGAAAGCATGGATTTCGCGTTCGCGCTCAACAATCAGTCGAACGGCAACCGATTGTACACGTCCTGCCGAAAGCGCCGGTTTCACTTTTCTCCAAAGTACAGGAGACAGTTCAAAACCTACGATACGGTCCAGAATACGTCGTGCTTGCTGTGCATTCACGAGGTTAATGTCAATATCACGTGGTTGTTCGATTGCTTTTAAGATAGCACTTTTCGTAATTTCATGAAATACGATTCGTTTTGTGTTTTCCGGTTTTAGTTTTAAGACCTCATACAGATGCCAGGCGATAGCCTCTCCCTCGCGGTCCTCATCGGATGCGAGCCATACGGTTTCTGCCTCTTTCGCTTCTGCTTTCAGTGTGCTAACCAGAGCCTTTTTGTCTGCCGGAATTTCATAATTGGGTTTAAAATTCTTCTCTACGTCGATACTGAACTCTTTTTTCTTCAGATCGCGTATATGTCCGTAACTTGAAAGGACTTTGAAATCTTTCCCAAGAAACTTTTCAATCGTTTTTGCTTTTGCCGGAGACTCGACAATGACAAGGTTTTTCTGCATAATTCTTTCTTTTATAATGGCTTGTACCACAATATTTGGGCACAAAAGTAAAAAAAAAAAAGATTCTCCCTACCTTATAATATAAGGAGAATCTAATGTTTTTAGTAAAATAACGTCAGCCCGATATAAATCAGTTATAACTATAAATTTTCTTTTTCAGCGTATAGGAGTATTCGTAGAAGGTGGAAGAACATACCAACGGTTATGCTAAATTCATGTTTAAATAGGTTCGAAATTAATTTGTATTTTATATATGGAAGAAAAAGTACTTTACTTATAATTAGAATTTGAAATAAAATATGTTAAATTAATAATCTGCTTCATTTGAAGTAAGGTCAACAATTAATGGATTTGTTGGCTTTTAACAATACTGCAAAGTTAGATGAGGTGTGGAAAACTGATGTGCAATATTTTCCAAATAAGGTGCACGAAATGCTATAAAACGCTTTTTGATAGTACAGGCAGCCACTTTCGAAGTTATAGATAAATATGTTTACATTCACTAGGAAAACCTATCGGATAAAATAAAATGTTGGTTAGTATAGATTAATATCTGTATATTCTACGTACATTTGTCTCATTAGTATTTTAGTTTTCGTTCAACAACTGTTGAGCTGTCGATTTACATATGTTGAACTATCGTTTGACAGTTGTTAAACGAAAACTGACTAGACGATGAAGTAAATAGTATATGGGGATGAAAAGAATAATCTTCCCCAATGAAAAACAAATGAGTAATGAGTGTTAATTATGATCTTTACGAAACATCTAATCCTGACAAGGAAGGGAAGTGTTGCCTTTACATGCACGTGTACTATTGAAGGGTAGTTATACTGCCGAAGAATTTGCAGATCAAGTTGTAGCATTTCAGCATATGCCTCATGCGCAAGTGGTGGGTATCATAGAAGCTATCTCGAAAGAATTACAGCATTTGCTTTTGAAAGGATTTTCCGTTGAATTGGGTGATATTGGCTATTTTACTCTTTCTTTGAGTGTGGACAAAGAAGTGACTGAGCCAAAAGACTTGCGTTCACCAGCAGTATCTCTTAAAGACATTAATTTGAGAATAAACCGTCAGTTTAAGAAGGATATTGAGAGTGAATTGGTATTGCAACGTTATCATTCTCCCTTTCGTGTGAAGAATCCGTGTATTAACCGACAGGATTATGCTTCACTTGTCGGAAAGACAAAAACACAGGCATTGAAAGATATAAATGCTTTTATTGGGCAAGGTATTTTGAGGAAGTATGGGACAGGACGTTCGGTGGTCTATATAAAGGCTAAATAAAATAATAAAAGAATTTTTGCGATAGATTAGAAAGATAAAATCTGATTGATAAAATCAGTTCCGGCTTAATCTATTACACACGTCAATGTAGTCAGATTAAGCCGGAACTGATTTTAACTCTTTAATAAAGAGTACATCTATATTCTATCACTCTTTACTCTTGCATAATAACTTCTCCTACGACCTTGATTAATTTGAGTTCTTCCTGATATGCATCCTGAAATAGTTGCCAGATCATAACTCCGCCAAAATCATTATCCATTACATACTGGCATTTTTTCCGGATAGTTGGTCGTCCATTATAATATGTTTTACCGAATTGGTCAGCATCGGCTATTTCTTTTACATCATACGTCTTTCCGAAATGAGTAAGTATTCCATTAAAGCGGATAGCTCCTACTTCATCCTTATTGACATCATTGTCCCATGAATAGCCATAGAATGGCAGACCGCCGACAATCTTTGATTTTGGAGCTTGGAACTTGGTTATCCAGTAGTTCATATCATTTACAAAATCGTTGTAAGAGGCATGTTGTCCCGGTGTGGACGAGTTTCCCATTACCCTGTCATAGCTCATAATATTGATATAATCAAAGTACTCCTGCCATTTAGTGGTATAGTCTTTCCAGCAGATTACAGCACAAGTCATTAACATATCGGCACTTTTGGCTTCGTGTAAAGCTTCGGCGAAAGCTACGAGTGAGTTCGTGTTCCAGTGGTTATAATCTTCGTAGTCAATATCAAATCCGTCGAGCTGGTTGGCTTGGGTGAAATTCACAATGTTGGAAACTAATGCGCTTCTTGTTTCTGCATTGTCGATAGCAGCTGCAAATTCACCATTACTGTTTTTGTTAAGAGAAATCAGCACCTTTACCCCGTGCTCCTTTGCTTTTGTACGGATTTGGCGTAGTTTATTTTCTGGTACCTTGTCTGTATTTAGCGTACCGTCCGATTTCACATGTGCGAAACTTACGTTGATGTGTGTCAGATACTCCCAGTGAATATTATCGAATTGCACATCAAAATCAAAGTCATGTGCAGGCAAATAACCGATAACGACCTTATGTGATGTCTCTGGCTCTTCCTGTAATTCAGGAAGCAGAACCGTATATTCGGAGGTTAGCTGATTGCCGCTGCTTGTCACGGTGAACTGTTGTTCTGTTTCCCAACGTTTCACTTTCTGGGGATCGGGGGAGATACTTGCTCCCCCTGATAATTGATAATTGACTCCTGTGATTGCCTTTCTGTTTGTAATACCACTGATACGGATTACTTTGTTTTCATCATTGATGTTTCCTCTGTAATAAGTACCACCGCATTGTAATGTGAATTGTGCGATTTTGGCTTCCGGTTTGCCGGCTATTGCTTCCGAGTCGTTGCAACTTATACATACGGAAGTTATCAGCATAAATATAATTTGTAGTAATATCTTCATTTTCTTTCTTTTTGAGTGATTAATTGTTATTCGTCTCCCCATTCTATTGGAGCGGTGTATTCCCACCAGTCGTAGGTAGCTGTTCCTTTAGCTACCCCCAGAATGATTTGGGCGTTAGTCCCATAAGCTACTCCGGTGTAGGAAGGGATAGAACGTAGTAGTGCTCCGTCCAGATGCCATTCCAGTTTCATGCTTCCACTGGGGGCACCTTCCAGAATGTTCATTTCCACGGTGTATTCGGACTTCTTGTTGTTGAATGGATATTGTATGACACCACCGTCGGAAGTACCGCAACGGGCATTCTCACCTTCTCCTTTGAAGAGCATCCACCGTATCTCTTTTTCTCCGTAGAGGAAGTAAAGCTGGCATTGGGCATCGTTGCTGCTTGCGCTGATGTGGAATTTGTAAGAGCCCGGTTTCATGCCCTCACGGGAGATACGGCAATTGGTTCCTTCATAGGCAAAGTTTACTGCGCCGTCTGCGAATACCGGTTTGCCGGCAGTAATAGTCCATTCGTTATCCACAAAGGAATGACGTTCCGCTTCCACTTTATTCCCTTGTTTTAGAGCGATGACTTTCACAATAGGTTCGCTTCCGGCCTGTGCCTTACTGGAGATTCGGAAGGTTGCTTTCAGTACGGACAAACCGGTGTTTTCCTGCAAGTTGATTACTATATCATCCGTTCCATTGTACTCAGTTTTTGTAAATGAATACCATTCATCTTCTTCATTTTCTTTTTCTACTATCCATTCTCCGTTGGATTCTACATGGAGTGTGACTGTTGCATCATTGTAAAGTGCACGTAGGCTTTGAGTGGTCGGAGTGAGTACAACACCTTTCTGTGTACATTCAACGTTTGCCACTTCTTTACCGTGACGGTCATATATGACTACTATCCCAGAGCGTTGTTCCCCTTTGTTTTCCAAGGCTTTCAGTGTTACCATGCCGTCGAGTGTTCCGTTTTCTCCGGATTGTATAGAGAGCCATTCGTCGCCTTCGGTGACTGCTGCCGACCAGTTCTGGTTGGATTTAACATTGAATGAGTAGGTCGTTTCTTCTTTCTCAAGCAGTAGGTCGTCTGCGTTTTCGAGCGTTAAGTAAGCTATGCCTTTTTGTATAATGCTTACCTCTTTGCCAATCCAGTAATCACTTTTGATAGTGACGGTATCTGTACGATCGTCCAATGAGGTATTGGGGGTATAGGTGATTTGTACATCATAGAGTTCATTGGCTTCGCCCTGATTCGGTGAAATAGTGCACCAGTCACTGTGATTGCTGTAAACAATCCATGGATCGGTTGATTTTACCTGGATAGAGACTGTTTCTTTACCGGAAGCGGCAATGGTGTAACTGTCCGCTGCTTTGTAGCGTAAATCTACCCATTTGATAGGTTCGTCGTCTTTACAGGACTGGACAGACCACGAGCTGATGAGGATTAGCGTACCTAGTAAAGTACGCCAATTCATTATGTTATGAACAAGTTGTTTTTTCATATATTCGTCTTTTCAATTTTTATTCAATATTGGTGACTTCGTATGAAGTGATAGTCATTGTACCTTTTTTCCCTGCTGTTCCTGCGATAAAGCCAAAATAAGGGAAATTACCAGCCGAACCTGTTGTTTCAAAGAGATTCTCATATTCTGGCGTTGTGATGATTTGGGTCCAATCAGTTTCTCCCTCTAGCTTAATAAAGACCTCTATTTTAGCTTTTGTTTTATTATCCGGAGTAGAATAAGTGTGAGAGACCTTTAGAGCTTTTAGTTTATTCAGGTCAAATGGAGTACATTTATAGTCGTCATTCGAGCTTCCACCTCTATATTTGAAAGTCCAAGGATTGGCTCCAACCCCTAACCAAAAATTCCATCCGGGAATTGGTGAGGCAACACAATTCATATTTAAACAGCGATTATCATCCACTTCAATGTTTGAGAAGTGCCATTTGTGAATAGCTAATTTCCGAGGTTTATTGATGTAATAACGACAATTGGCATTTCCTGTTTCTTCAGTGAAAGTGATTGCACCTGTTGCTTCATCTATGGTTCCGGGAGTTCCATTTAATTCGTATGAACCTCCAGCCTGCCTTACTTCCAGAGTCGTTGCTTCTATACCTAATGTTTTATCTGTCGGAGTTAAAGAAATTACAGCTTTCCGGGTCGTGAAATAGATTTCAGATTGACTGGTTGCTGTTATATTACCGTCTATACTTTTTTCAACTTTTAGCCAATTGGCGTCAGATGATACTTGCCAATCTACGTTTGCAAGTACTTGATAAGTTTTTGTTTCTTTATCTTGACCACCGTCGAAAGTTATATCTGTGGTTTCTGCGAATTCCAGCATAATCCCGTTTTGTGTGGCTGTGATTTCTGTTTCATATCCATCGGAAACAATGGTCAGTGTGGCTGTACGTTTCAAACCCGTATTGGGTTTAGCTGTTGCTGTAATGGTAACCTTTTCGCCGTTACCTTCTCCCTCTTCTTTGTCAAGTGTCAACCACTGATTGGAACTGGTTACTTTCCACGCTTTATTGGAAGTGATGGTAAAGGTAGCTTCACCACCTTCACTCGGGAACGGATCATCGAATCCTTGTACGAGCAGTGTTCCTTTCGCTGCTTGTGTGATAGTGACCGTTTTGCTCTCCTTTATTCCGTCTGCGGTGATAGTCAGGATAGCCGTTCGCTTCTGTTCATCCGGATTTTCTTCCATGATGACAGAGACTTCGGCGATAAGTGAACTTGCTGAGCTCATTGCCGGAGTAGGTACGCACCAATTCTTGTTGCTTTTAATCTTCCAGGGAGTATTGGAACTGATATTGAAAATAATCGTATTCGGGGATTTGGCTAATACGGCATATTCCGATTGGGCGTCTGTCTCTAATAGAGGAGGAAATTCGGCTTGAGAGTCGATGTTGAATTCCTGGCATGAATTCAGGCTGAATGTACATACTACTGCCAAACAGCATAATATTGTATAAAATGATAGCTTTTTCATATAGCGTATTGTTTTTTTATTGATGATATAAATAGATTAATTGGTCACCACCCCATATTCTGAGGATTCAGGTTTTTATTTTTGAATAACTCGCTTTGCGGAATAGGATAGAGATACATCCGTTGGCTCCATGTCCTACTTTTATAAAGCGTTCGTTGGAAATTCCATGTGCCGTCCGTTGCTCTTTCGATGTTTACGCCGTAGAGCTCCTTTTGGGTGTCCTCCCCAATTTGCCACCTGCGTATATCCCAGAAACGGTGGTCTTCGAAAGCGAATTCAACACGCCATTCATTCTGCAACGCTTTCATAAATTCGTTCGGGTCGGTAATGGAAACGGTTGGCATGCCGGCATTTATCCTGACTTCGTTTAGCGCCCATTCCGCTGATTTCGGGAAATCACTGTTGGTATATTGTGGGTTCTTAAATGCCATTACCATAGATTCTGCGTAGGTAAGCAATGTTTCCGCATAGCGGTAGACAATCCAGTGATGTTTGTTGACTACTTCTTTGTCCGCTTCGAAACTGGTAGTCTCTTGGATATATTTCCGTAAGAAGTAACCGGTTGGCGAACCACCTTCGGAAACAGATGTATAATCACTTCCACCCTTATATACCGCAATTTCGGAACCTTTGAATGTCATACCATTGGCCAGGATTGTGCGTCCGAAGCGTGGATCACGGTTGGCGTACGGATTTTGCGGATTGAAGGCCGGGTCTTCACATTTCCAACCATTATCGGTCAGGGTGACAGGATAACCATTAACGGTTTGGAAGGCATCTACTAGATTCTGTGAGGGGAATGTGGCAGTGGCCGGTGTGGAGCGTGTTCCTTCGGTGAACCGAATCGGGAAGTTATTACGCTCGAACGTGGCGCTGTTACCGTTCATGTGAAATAGGACGACTTCCGGTGAAGAAATATTATTTGCTTTCTCATTCGGATCGAGTTGGTATAAGTCTGTCTTGATAATGTCATAGGCAGCTTTGGCGGATGCTTCCCATTTCTCTTGGTTGTTGGACGGGTTGTGCTGTTTGCTTGCTGCATATAGCAGGGCTTTTGACTTCACGGCCATGGCAAAGCCTTTGGTGATTCGTCCGGTTTCGTTATTAGGCTGACCGACGTATGTTGCGGGCAGATTGTTTGCACCATCTTCACATTCGGATACGATAAAACGGATCACTTCTTCAAAAGGGGCTTTACCGATAGCGTTTGCCTCTTCGGTCGTAAGAGTTTTCAACGGCATGGCGATGTCTCCGTATCTGCGGGCAAGCTCGAAGAAGTAGTGGGCTCTAAGCACGCGTGCTTCATACGGGAAGTAACCCAGTTGCTTCATCCAGTTCTCATAATTGGTGTTATACTCATAGCGCGACAGGTCTACGTCTTCCAATGATTGAAGGAATTCATTGGCTGCGCGGATGCCTTTATATAGTGTCCAGCTATCATCGCGGGTTTTAATAGCCGACCAGTTGCCATTGGTCATATCCTGTATGTTGCCTCCCGTTGCTCCGAATTCGGCATCATCACTGGCGCAATCTCTCATCGCTCCCCCAATGACGCCAAAATCTTGCGGCATAAAGGTATATACATGGGTGAGCATTTGTTTGGTCTTATCGAAATACCGGTAAATATCTTCCCGGGTATTTAATCCGTTCGTTTCATCGTAATCCAGATAATTGCAGGATGCGAATGCGATGATAGAACTGTATGCTATTATGATATGTTTAATTTTCATATATCTTAATTATATTTCGGGTTAAAAGTTGAACTTGATTCCTGCCCAGTAAGAGCGTGTGGAAGGGTATATGGCTCCCAATTGTTCGGGGTCGGCAAAACCGATATTGTCCAGTGAGAAGAGGTTGCTTCCTTGCAGGTAAACCTTCATGTCCGCAAAACGTATCATCTTTTTGGGGAATGTATAGCTGGCATACAGGTTCCTTAGCTTGATGAATGAACCGTCCCTGTACCACAGTGAATTGGCGCGGTAGTTGTTGGCGTTGGTGAGGGTGGTGAGGCGTGGCATAGTTGCTTGGGATGCATTCTCCGGTGTCCATGGAGTTTCGTTATTCAGGAATGTCTGTGAGATATTTCCGTTATTCACCAATGGTTGGTATAGCGGTGAATTCAGCAAGCTGGTAGTGACACCCGTCATTCCCTGAAAATCGGCGGAAATCTCGAAGTTCTTATAAGAAGCGGTGAGGTTGACTCCGAAATAAAACCGGGGTACACTCGAGCCGAACATCTTTACTACGTCTTGTTCATCTATTCTGTTATCTCCATTCTGGTCTTTGTACTTGATGTCACCCGGACGTACGGTAGAGAATGTCTGGACGGGGCTGTTGTTAATCTCTACCTGGTCGTGGAAAAAGCCGATTGCTTCCAGTCCGTATCTCTGCCCTACCCGGTTTCCTTTGGTATACAAATAATCATATTGTTGGTATTCCTGTCCGTCATTGATGATTTTGCTGTTGACGTAGGAGGCATTGGCACCGATACTGTAATTAAAATCTTTGCCTATTTTGTCGTCCCATGAGACAGAGGCGTCAAAGCCTTTGTAGTCTTGGATACCGGCATTCAGTTTGCTTACACCGATACCGATGATATTGGAAACAGAAGATGACCCATTGATAAGAATATTGCTTCTTCTTTCGTAAAATCCTTCCAGATAAACGGACAGGCGGTTTTTGAAAGCGTTCAGTTCCATTCCGTAGGTGACTTTTTTTGATTTTTCGATTGTCAGATTCTCTACGGAAGGTCACCTTCTGCCAGCCCGTAAAATTCGCTGGCATTGTTGGTGAAGTAATAGGTTCCACCGTTGGCACTACCGTATGACTGACGGTAAAGTTCGTGCTGCATATTGCCATCCCAGCCGGAGATTCCGTATGAAGCGTACAGCTTGAACAGGTTGATTGCTTCAACGCTTTTCATGAATTTCTCGTTAGAGGCAATCCATGCGGCAGATATTGCCAGGTACAAGTGGAAGTGGTCTCCTTCGGGCAGGAATGCCGTACCGGAATAGTTGAGTACTCCGTTGATTGTGTACCGGTCGTTATACATATAGGTGGCATACAGTATGCCGGATTGTCTCTTGGCTCCCTTGTTTCGCCCGTTAGTTGTGTAGGATTGCTGGTCGTAGATAAGCGAGGCGTTCAGGTCGTGTACACCGCTTTGTAGCAGATAATTGATTTTAGCCTGAATGTTGGAACGCATATAAAGTGACCTGAATTTGGAGTCGCCGTGATTGAGGGTTTCCGAATCTTTTCCGTAGCTGACGGGAGTAGTCACTAATGTGCCGTCGGGAAGCATGGAAGCTTGTGTGTCCATATATTTATATTCTTTCGTAGCCGTGTCATACATAGAACCGGAGTTGTCGAACGCTACGGATACTTCTGCCGAAAGACCTTTCAACAATGCGTCCAGTTCTTGTTTCAAGGTGGCGTTGGCTAGTAGTGTGCCGTAGGTGGTCCGGTAGTTACCAGTACTTTCCAGCAGGGCAACAGGGTTGTTGGCTCCATACGTACTGTTCCCGCCATACGTACTGTCTGCGTGGCGGACAGGGAATACTGCGGAAGGGGTATTATAGATGATTCCCGCAAGCAAATTGGTATTGTTGGTACCAATACTGTAAGCGTTATTAGTTTCCTGCAATTTCCCGAGAATACCGACCTTGAAAAAAGTGCTCGAAGTCAGGTCCACATCAATGTTGGTGCGGATATTCAGGCGTACATCCGAAGGTTTGGTACTATATCTCCCGTCGGCTTTTTTTGTCTTTGAAGAGAGCCGTGTCGTGCATATAGTCGATAATGGAGTAGTAGCGGAAACGGTTGCTTCCACCGTCGAAAGTAAGATTTAAGCGATGATTATCGGATATTTTGTTATACACTTCATCCCACCAGTTCACGTTCGGGTATTCGTAGGGATAGGTGTTGTTTTTGAATGCGTCCAGTTCGTTGGGCTGATAGCGTGTATTCAGCCCGTCAAGTGCCAATGCCGTGTTGAGGCTGTTAGCGTATGTGTAGGCATCGGCAAATTCTGGTTTACGGAACTGGCTACTAATACCGTACTGGTATTTGGCGGTTACTTTCAGCTTGTCATTGTGTCCGCGTTTAGTAGTGACGAGTATGACGCCATTTCCGCCTCTCACCCCATAAAGGGCGGATGCCACAGCATCTTTCAGAATTTGGATAGATCCGATTTCCGAATTGCTGATGTCGGATAAATCGCGTGGAAAGCCGTCTACCAATATAAGGGGGATATTTCCGTGAATACTTAACGAGGGAACGTTTTCGGCACTGGAGCCATTTCCTTGATATACATTTAATCCAGCTATTTTGCCGTACAATGCTTTGGCGATATCTATTTCGGGTGCTTTGTCGAGCACTTTGCTGTTGACGCTTCTGGTGGAGCCGGCAATTGCTTTTTGGGGCATTTCCGTCTGATATCCCAATTGCACCATGTCCGGCAAACTGTCTCTTTTCTGTTCCTGTGCGAATGCAGGAATAGTGAAACCACCGATTAATGCTATGATTATATATTTCTTCATAAGATATGATTAACTTAAGTTATTGTGTAAATTTACCAGCCGGGATTTTGGGTCATTCCATATCCCTTGTTGATTTCCTTTTGTGGGATAGGTGCCATATACCATTTGCTGTCCCAATTGTTTGCCCAGTAACGTAAAGTCAGTTCGTAAGGTGCGAAAGTAAAGGAAGTGGGGTTATTGACCTTGTCTCCTTTGGAATACAGACCATATAGCTTTTTCCGGAAATCGTCTTTGCGTCCCCAGCGTACAAGGTCGAACCAACGCACTTCCTCGAAGCCGAATTCCAATGCCCGTTCACGCAGGATAGCTTCCCGCAAGTCAGACTGTCCGATGTCGGAAGGCAAATCGGAGAGTCCTACACGGTTGCGTACTTGGTTGACATAGCTAAGGGCATTTTCGGGACCTTCCACTTCATTGATAGCTTCTGCATAGCTCAATAGTACTTCCGGCAGACGTAAATAGGGCCATTGGACAGGGCGGTTTTGGCGATCGCTTGCAGCTTGAAGGATGAACTTCATCATTAAGAATCCGCTACCTTCGGCACGATAATCCTGATGGTTGGTATATACAGGGGCTTGCGTATCATTGAAATAACGGTCACCGGGAACAGCTACATTTTCATATAATCGCGGGTCGCGGGTAGGCTCTCCGTTCTCGAAAAAAGGCTGTTTGGAAGGATGCTCCCAATTAAAATTCTCCGGAAAATCTTCTCCGTCCGCCCAAGGGAACATATTTACATAGTTCAGCGTGGGACCGGAGTAGAAACGTTGATCGAACAAATTGTTGTGGGTGCTCTCGTTATATCCCCGTCGGATAGAAACCAATACCTCTGTCCCGCCTCTGTCATAGTATCCGGCACGATAGGCAAGGCGGCGTGCCTGCGCGGTCGCTTCTGCCGGTTGTGTCAGGGCGTATTCTTGCCTTTTATCTAGTTCGGCAAAGAATTCCTGTCCGGCTTTCATCGCATCTTCCCAACGTTTCTTGCTGTAATTGCCATAGCAGGTATATTCATCCGCCTGACTATGCCATTTGGTGTCGGAGTTGAAAGTAGGACTGGCTGCAAACAGTAATATCCTGAGTTTTAATCCCATGGCTCCGGCTTTAGTCATGCGTCCGTCTTCAATTTCATCCTGTTTCCATTTCAGGTAGGGGATTGCTTCGTTCAACAGGCCGACAATCTTGTCTGCCGTTTCGGCAAAGGTGAGACGGGGAAATTCCATTGTTTCGTTCGGTTCTATTGAATGGTCAATCCAACATACACCGCCTACATAGCGGAACATTTCAGCATAACTCAAGGCAATAATCATTTTGGCTTCGGCAATCCGTTCGTTGCGCTCGTCTTCTGTCATATCAGGCACTTTTGCTACATTCTCAATATATATCCATGCATAACGGATTGCGTTGTACTGGCTTTCCGAACCATAACGGTAGGCTTCGGCATTTGCTAATGAGTTGTTGGCACTCAACAGGCCGTTGTAATAGAGGTTGGTAGGACCGTCGGATGCGTTGTTTCTGAAACTCTGATATAAATCGCTGATTGCCTCGAGCAGGTTTACTCCCAGTTTATTATTGGGTGCTGCCCCCGTAGGCAACCCATAAGGCAGATAGGTATATGCGCTTGTCAACACTTTGTCTGCATTGACTTTGGAGCTGAACATGGAATCCAGTACTGCGCCTGAACTTTCGGGTTGGCTTCCCAGAAATTTGTCTCCGAATGTCAGGTCTGAACAGGAGCAGACACCGCAAACCAGGCAGATTGAAAGTAATTTTATAATATTCTTCATTGTTGTACGGTATTTAGAAGTTAAGATTGACACCTACACTATAAACTTTAACTAATGGATAGGCACCTACATTGTTTCCTAAACTTTCCGGATCTAAGATGTCGAGGGGTGAGAAAGTCAACAGATTATATCCATTGAGGGAAAGTCCGAGGCTTTTGGCGCCGATTGCTTTTAGGAAACGTTTGTTGGTAAAGGTGTATCCGATTGTTAGGGTTTTCAGGCGGATATACGAGGCGTCTTTCAGCCAGAGGGTAGAGTTCTCCGAGTTCCATGTTTCCGAAGTTTCTGCTGCACGCGGATATTTAGCTCCGAGTTGGTTTTCTTCCGTCCACCCTTGTTTGTAGAAGTAGTCCAACAGACCTCGTTTACCTGCATTGGTAAAAGGAATACGGTATTCTACTTGAAGCATTTTATTGACGTGCGTTGCACCGCTCCATTGCATGCTGAAGTTGAACCCCTTGTAACTGAATCCGCCATTGAAACCGAATACATATTCCGGTCGTTCCGAATAACCGGTTGTCATCCGGTCATCTCCGTCTACTATATTGTCGCCATTCAGGTCGGCGTACATGGCGTCACCCGGATATACCTTGACCGAAGGTTGGGGAAGTGAAGGGTTAAGTACCAGTTCGCCGTTTGCGTCTTTCGTGAAGTCGCTGTACTGGTAGAGCCGGAGATATTTATACACATTAGTCGGACGTTCCGTAGAACCGCCGGTCTGGTTCATGTAGTCATATTTGTTGGGCACTTCGTCCATATAGATGATTTTGTTGCGGGCGAAAGACATATTGGCGTTAGCATAATAATGGATACCGTTGTTCAATGTATGGTCCCAACCCAATGAAATTTCATATCCATGATTATCCACTTTTCCGATATTCAAGTTTGGTAGTCCGGTGGCGATGATAGAAGGGGTGGAATTTGGTGATATAAGGATTCCGGTACGTTTTTCCTTGAAGTAATCGACACTCAATGAAAGTCTGTTGTTCAACATTTTCAGGTCTATACCGTAATTCTGTTTGTCGGCTGTCTCCCAGCTAACGTCGGTGTTTCCCGGAGTTCCGAGTATATATGCCTGACTGCCTGTCGGATTGGAAACCCCGAAACTGTACGTACCGTTTTGTGTCCATACTCCCGGCATATACATAAAGCGGGTGCTCGAACCGGTATCGCTACCTACGCGTCCCCAGGATATTCTCCATTTCAGGTAATCAATCAAAGATTGTTTTTTCATAAATGCCTCTTCCGACATGATCCAGCCTACGGAAGCGGACGGGAATAAACCGTACCGGTTTTTACCCGGAGCAAAGTTCTCGGAACCGTTGTATCCGGCATTAACGTCTATTAGGTATTTGGATTTGTATCCGTAAGTGGCGCGTCCTACAAAACCTACATATCCTCGTGGCATATATTGGTAAGTGGCGTCTGTTCCATCCGATTTTTTCGGATAGTAATTACGTGACTGGTTGTAAAGAAACAATGCGGTGACTTTATGGTCCTTGTTGAATGTACGGTCATAATTGATTCTGCCTTCGATATACCAGTTGCGGTCCCTGCCGTAATCTTCGGAATAATTGAGTGGAGTGATACTTCCGTTCGGCACATAGACAATGGTTTTATCATAATCCGGGTCGGTCTGCGGTTTGGTAGAGTCATCCATAAATGATTTGTAGTAAGCAGTTTGCGATTCGACTGTACCGCCTGTACGATACTTGTTCAGCCTGAACATATTATCATAAGAAGCTTTGACTGAAACGGAAAGCCCCTTGGTCAATATATCCAGTTTTTGTGTGATGTCTACATCTGTGTTCAGGGTGGTCTTGTATTCCTGGTTGTAACCTTGTCCCCAATATATGCTCAATCCGTCACGGCTTACTCCTACCGGAGTTAATGCGCCCGGAGTCATAGTCCGTACTCCGTTTACTATGCCGGGACCGGCAAAAGGAAGTGCCCATATCTGGGTATATACCCAGGGGTTGTCGCTGGAAGCTCTCGGCTCCTGCTTTTTTGTCCTACGTTGCCGCCGATGTTCAGTTTCATGGTGGTTGTCCGGGTCAGCTTGAAGTCGAGATTGGCACGGTAATTATAACGGTTGTACTTGAAGTTATTGTCATAGGGCAGCGCGTCAAATTGTTTCAAGATACCGTTCTGATAAAGATAACTTAAAGATACGAAGTATTTTACCGCCTCATTGCCACCGGATATGTTGATGTTGTTTTTAGATTGTATGAATAAGTCGTTATACATATAATCTCCCCATTTAGTATTGGGGTACATAATGGGGTCCGAACCAGTGCGGTATGCTTCTATCGCTTCACGGGTGAAGTACATGGCTTTGTCCGTCACCCGGTCATTTTGTTGCTTCATGTTCCAGTAACGGGCGAACTCGTAGCTTCCGGTTTGCTGGACGTATGATAGCGGTTGCTGCACACCGGTAATGGTGCTGACATTGATAGTCGGCTTGCCGGATTTTCCCCCTTCGGGTAGTGACAAGGACTACGCCGTTCGCGCCGCGTACTCCGAATACCGCCGTGGCGGAAGCGTCTTTCAGGATAGAGAGGTTCTCAATTTCATTCGGGTCTATCTGTGAGAATTCGCGTTCTACACCGTCTACCAGAATAAGGGGAGACGAAGCACCGCCGGATAGCGAACCGCTGCCTCGTACAAAGATAGAGGCGGCATCATCACCCGGCTGTCCGCTTGTCTGCACAGTGGAAACTCCCGGCATCGCTCCTGCCAACACATTGCTAATACTTGCTACGGGGGCTTTAAGCAGCTCTTTTGTGTCAATAGATGATAAAGCACCGGTCAATGTTCCTTTTGTCTGTGTACCGTAGGCAACTACCACGACTTCATCCAGTGATTGTGAATCATCTTTCAGAGTAACGTTGACAGTTCTATTTTTGCCTACCGCAATTTCCTGTTTCTGATAACCGATGAATGAGAATACCAATATGGCTTTCTCGTCCGGTACTACAATTGTGTACTCGCCATTGATGTCGGTTATGGCACCGATAGAAGTGCCTTTAACCAGCACATTTGCACCGATAACTTCCATTTGTGTATTATCGACTATCTTACCTGTGATTTTTATGCCGTTCTGTGCAACTGCGGGTATAGAACTACAAAAAACAAAGATAAATGACAATACAAAGAAACGAAGCCATCCTGCTCGAATTTTGCTTTTTCTTTTCATGTGATTGATTTTTGTGTGATTAATATAGTTTTAGTTAAAAGGGTGCTTTTTGCGGACAGGCGGCATTATGCTGCCTGTCCGGGTTGTGTTAAGTGAAAAACCTCTTTATATAATTATTGAAAACTGACGATTCCTGACTGTTACGAATCGTTTTTTATTGTTTCTTCGGGAGATAGGCAGCGAACGGATCGTTGGTCTGCATCAGCCATTCTCTGAGTTGCTTGTGCAGGGCGCGGACTAATTTAGGTCGTTCTGTTGCTATATTTTTCATTTCGTACGGGTCTTTGTCCCGGTCGAAAAGTACAGTCCGGTCAATCTTTCCATTGGTGGCGTGTACGGCAAAGGTATATTTTGAAGTACGCAGGCCTCGGTAGCCGGTAGTTGGATTATCGGGTTGTACACGATAGTAAGGCTGCACGGTTTTCTTATCCGCTTTTCCTGACAGAATAGAGTTGGCAAAGTCGAATGTCTGTACTTCCTGCGGAATGTCTTTGGAGAATCCCATCATGGATAATAAGGTTGGATACATATCTCCGAACGCAATCATGGTGTGGTTGTCAACCCGTGGCTTGATTTGTTGAGGCCATGAAATAATCATGGGGACTTTCATGGATTCTTCGTAGTAAATGTCTTTTCCTGCGGAGTGGTGGACTCCCATACATATTCCATGGTCGGAAGTGAAAACTACAATCGTATTGTCGAATAGTTTCAGCCGTTTCAATTCTTCGATAAGGCGTCCCACGTTCTCGTCTACTCCGGTCATGCAAGCATAGTAGTCACGGATATTGTTGCGGAAGTAGTCTCCCATTTCAGTTCCCTTGGCCGGAATGTCCGGGCGATTCTCGCATAAAGATTCCACATTCAGGTGCTTATAAATCTCTTTATATTTGTCGGGCACGAGGTCATAACCTGTATGCGGGGGATTCATGGATACGACCAATGCGAAAGGAGAACTGCTCTTTTTCTGTTCCGAGAGGAACTCAATGGCACGGTCTACCTCATATTCAGGTCCCCATTTATGGGCATAGAAGAAACTGTCGCGCGGAGCGGCTGTTTCCCAATACATCGGATTGAGGTGATTGTCATACGTGCCGTAAGCTACCCAGAAGTCGAAACCATGTCGGCGTTCGGGGGGACACCATTCATTCCATGCCGTTTCTCCGCGGTTGTTGTAGGTATCCACATAGGGTTTGTAGGGTGAGTCGAGATGCCATTTCCCGACGTAGCCTGTCCGGTAGTTCTTGTCTTTCAGGACATCACTCCAGCAACGGGCTGTTTCCGGCAGTTCCACACCATAGGGGGCTGTATCCGAATTGCGGTTTCCTATTACCTTATTATTCATGGGATACATACCGGACATCAAGATTCCCCGTGCCGGTGATGAAACAGGGTAGCAACTGACTGCATTGGTGAAGAGCACTCCTTCGGACGCAAGCCGGTCTAAGTGGGGAGTTTGTACCGGTTCTTTGCCCAGGCAGCCTAAAGCGTCTCCTCTCCATTGGTCGGCCATGATAAAAACGAGATTGGGGGATTCGCTTTTTTTCTTGTGCCTGAACAGGCAGACTGGCTGCTATCGGCAGTAACAAAAAGGTGTTTTTAAATGTTGTTTCATACTATTTATTTGGATTATTTCTGTTGTTCTCAGGTTAACGATTTGCTGTTCCGGTAACTGCTACAAAATTAAGGTGAAGGCAAAAAACAGCCTCTGAGCGTTTCATTCATTAATGTCTGGTGTTTCATTCAAATAACGATTAATTGGGCTTTTTTCTAGCTTTTTCGAGTTAGTTTTTGTTTCTTTGTGCGCAGAGTTAAATCTAATCCCGCCTATGAACGCAAAGAAAATTTTCTTATTAGCCACCTGTTTGTTTCTTCCTTTTTTGCTTTATGCTTCTTTGGAGCAGAACTTTAAAAAGATGAATATGCAAAACGGTCTTGCCGGTAATTCCGTTTATTCCATATTTAAGGATAAGGACGGATTTATATGGTTCGGAACAGGAGACGGGTTGAGCCGTTATGACGGAAAGAATATACGCAGCTTCACTTCCGATAAATATAATATGACTATTGAGCATATGTATGATACATCGGACGGGCTGCTTCTTTTTATCACCAGTAGTAATTTACACTGCTTTGACCGTTATCGGGAATGTTTTGTAGAAACAGCCGGCTTTGGCGATATACGATACTACAATACGAGAGGGCTGGTACTTCTGAATGATTCTACCTACTGGTCGATTTCGAAAAATAAGTTACACTTATTGAAGCGTGTGCTTGGTAGAAGTGCTGATAATAAAACTTCTGTGCTTTCGCTTGAAGTACTGAAAGAGTTTGCGCTAACTGATGAAACGGAGATTATCTATGCATTTTGTGAATCGCAGGACAAAAAGAAACTTTTTCTGGTAACAGAGAAAAGTAAACTGCTTATTTTCGATTTGCAGACGGAGAAGTTGGACGCTGTTGTTACTCTGTTTACCAGTCGCCCCGATTCATATCAGATTTCCTCATTGGTTTGTGATAAGGATTATTTATGGATGTCAACGATAGGCGGGGGCGTGTTGCGTTATCATTTGCGCAATCATTCTTTAGATTCTTTTACAAGAAATTCCAGTAGTAAACAGTATTTGTCGCATGATGACGTGTATGCTTTGATAGCCGTGGGAGATAAATATATAGCGGCTACCTGGAATGGATATACGGTGCTTTCCTTTGATAAGAAGAATGGTGATGTGACGACCGAGATTAATAACCAGCTTACCCGCTTCTCCTATAATCTGGAATCCCGTCTACTTTCTGTCTATTACGATTCTCAAGGTCTGCTTTATTTCGGAACACATGGGGGCGGGGTAATGATTCTCGACTTGAGGGAAAAGTTTTATGAAAGGTTCTGCCAGAGTGAGACGAGTGAAATCTGTGATATTGTGTCCGATGATAAAGGGAATATCTGGATGGCTACGTTTCATGGGGAGATATTATGCAGCGACTCGCCGTTTGACCCGTCAAAACCATTGAATTTTTCTCCGAAGAATACTCCCATTGTTGAAGGGAAAGCTGTGCTTTGTGCTATGAAAGATGAGGAAGGTAATTTATGGTTTGGCAATTCGGATGCATCCATAACTTGCTATCAATCTTCTTCCGGTAAGTTTATGAACTATAACTTGCCTTATGAATACCGGAAGAATAATAATCTGAAATATTCCACTTATGTGTGGCAGTTGTTTATGGACAGCAAGCACCGCTTTTGGGTAGGGACGCGGAACGGTTTATTACTGTTCGACCGGGAGACGAAGAACTTCTCTCCGGTTTTAACGGTGGAGGGCAAACCATTGGAGAAACATTCTATACGTGCCATTGTCGAGGGATTGAATGGGGAACTTTGGATAGGTACTCCCGACGGATTGTACAAGCTAGTATTGAATGTCGAAGGAAAAGCGGAAATAAAAGGAAATTATGAACAGGTAGCGGGAACTGCCGCCCGGTATGTCCGTGCTCTGCACGCTTCTACGGACGGGCAACTTTATATCGGTTATACTGAGGGACTGGGGATTCTTGCGCAAAATAAGGACTCTATACAACATTTCTATACCACCCGTGACGGAATGTGCAGTAATTTTGTCACTTGCATAACGGAAGATGAGAACGGGCATATATGGCTAGGCACGAATTCGGGTATCTCCCGATATAGCCGGCATCAGAATTTATTCTATAATTACTATATCTCGGGCAGTAACCGTTCGGTTTTGCAAACTGCAAATACATTGTTCTTCGGGAATAATTACGCATTGACTTATTTTAATCCGGAAACGGTGGAAATGATACCTTCGATAAAGAAAAACCTCTTGCTTGACCTGGAAGTGAATAATAAGCATGTAGCGATTGGTGAGAAGAGAAACGGGCAGGTTATATTGCAAAAAGGACTTCCTTATACTGATGAGCTTACTCTGGCTTATGCCAACCGTGACTTTTCGCTTTCATTCAGCAACTTGCTTTATTCGGAAGAACATCAGAAGTATAATTATCGTTTGCTCCCTTATCAGAATGAATGGGTGGTATGCAACGGAGGAGAAAAAGCTGCTTATACCAATCTGCCTGCCGGTGATTATGTGTTTGAGGTGAAAAGCGTTTATCCCGACGGCACTGACAGCGTGGTAAATACATTAGCGATACGTATTCTTCCTCACTGGAGCCAGACTATCTGGTTTCGCCTGTGTGTGCTTTTGGTTATATTGTTGATAACCGGCTATGCCGTTCACCGTGTTCGCCGTGAACAGCGAAGGGCTAAACGCGAATTACTCCTGAAACATGAATTGCATATATCCAATATGGAGCGTGAGCAGGAAAAACAGATTCGGGAAGAGAGGGAGAACTTCTTTACCTGTGTGGCTCATGAGTTGCGGACTCCGTTGACATTGGTACTTTCTCCGTTGCAGGAACTGTTACATCGAAAGACAAATACTGACCCTGATTATAAGGCTTTGTCGCTGATGTATGAAAATGGTAATTCACTTCACCGTTTGGTAGACGATTTGTTGAGTGTGCAAAAGATTGAGGCGGGGATGATGAAATTATGTCTTTCCGAAGTGAATGTCGTGGCTCTATTGAAAGAAACGGCGACTACTTTCCGACAAATGGCGGTGTCGCGAAAGATTGATTTCGTTCTTGATTTGCCGGATAAATCTATTCCTCTATGGGTGGATATTGAGAAAGTCGCTTCTGCTATACGCAATTTATTGTCGAACGCATTTAAATATACGGAAGCGGGAGGTAACATCACTCTTGCTGTAATGGAGAATACAATGGATGAAAAGGATTATTGCCGGATTGTAGTTTCCGATACGGGCAGAGGGATTCCGGTTGAATTGCAACATCGGGTATTCGACTCGTTTGTTACCGGAGGGGCGGCCCCTTCCTTTTCGACTAAAGTCGGTATTGGCTTGCGTATTGTGAAGAATACGATGGATATGCATCACGGGACAGTAGACTTACAAAGCGAATTGGGAAAGGGAAGTAGCTTTAGCTTGAATTTCCCGAAAGGGAAAGCCCATTTTGCCGACGATAACTGTGAAGAAACGGTTTATGAATCGGTGGATGACAACGCAAGTCCGACGGACGAACCTGCCGTACCGGAACAGGTAAATAAAGAAGAACTATCTGCTGCAAGGTATAAAACAACTTTGCTGGTTGTAGAAGATAACCCGGATATCCGGCAGTATATTGTGAGTCTTTTTCAGAATAAATATAATGTATTGGAGGCTGCCGACGGTGAAGAAGGGGTGCAACAGGCTATGCGACATTTGCCGGATTTAATAATCTCCGATATTATGATGCCGGTAAAGACGGTTTTGCCTGTTGCAAGGAAATCAGGGAGCAGGTGGAGACAGCACATATCCCTATTTTGATGCTGACGGCAAAAGCGGAAGATGCGGATATAATACGGGGAGCACAGCTTGGAGTGGATGATTATATGATGAAACCCTTCAATCCGGAAATACTGAAAGCTAAAGTCGAAAATCTGATTCTGCGCAGAGAACATTTGAAACGGATTTATACAAAATCGTTGATGTTGAAGCAAACGGCGCAGGAAACAGAGGGGGATGATTTCATGCAAAAAGTAATTAATGTCATAGAAGCCAATCTGGCTAATGAGGATTTTAGTGTGCAAATGCTTGCCGAACGGTTGAATATGTCGCAACCAACTTTATACAGGAAAATTAAGGAACGAAGTGAGCTTTCTATTATTAAAGTGATTCGTAGTATAAGGATGAGTAAGGCGGCTTCGCTTATCATGGAGCATAAATACTCTGTTTTGGAAATATCTGAAATGGTCGGGTTTAACGACCCTAATACATTTCGTAAGCATTTCATAGAGCAATTTGGTGTGCTTCCTTCTAAGTATGATGAACGGAGTAAGGGAGGAGAGATTGATGAACAACAGAGACAGTAACGATACATTTATTATATAAATAGAAAATGCTCATTCCGTATTGTGTGGAATGAGCATTTCTCATATTTTATTTTGCTATGATTTATCTTTTTGATGACTTTAGAACCGGAAACTCAAGCCCCCTAGGAAATTGAATCCTTCGGCAGGATAACCTAAATAGTATTGATACTTCTTGTTCAGCAGATTGTGTACTTGCGCATAGACCGATACTCCTTTGAACACATTATAGCTTGCCCCAATGTGCAAATCATTGATAGCAGCCATTTTTGCGTATCCTTCCACTTCTTCCCTGTTGATGTAGTCATAGCTGAGATTGATATTCAAGGCGGAAATCGGATGAATACGAACGTTGAAAGACATTTCGCTGGCAGGTTTTACAGCCAACAGATATTCTTCTGTTTTGCTGTCCCATTTACGATAAGTGTACTTGGCAGATAAAGACACGATTTCTTTATAGTCGTAACTAACTTCACCTCCGACATAAAGATTGTCTGTATTATCTTGCGAGAAATTCAGATAGGATTCGAAATGGGTAACACTCGCTCTTCCGAAAGCTGAATAAGATAAGTCATTTTTCAAGTTCTGGTAGCCTCCGTATATATTGAACCATACTCCCGGATAAGGACTGGCCTTGAATCCGAGCGTACCATTAATTTGTTCGTGTGTATCGTAAGGACGTTGCACATATCCCCAGGTGGAAGAAAGATGGGCGTCCGCTAGTTCGCCATAAGGACAAATACTCTCCAATCTGCGGAAATCATTGAGAAGTTTCCCTCCTGTTGCTTTGGCATAAACTACATAGCTGTCAGAGAATATGTATTGTGCAGTGATGTCCGGTGATACGCGGAATGTTTTGTCGAATCCGAAAGATAAGTCCACATTGGCGCCGACGTGTAATTTCCAGTCATCATTATCCAGTTCGTAATAAGGATTCAGAAGGAGGGTTGTATAATTCTTGAAGTATTCATCTCCAGTGGAGATATTCTTTGTATATCCGCTGTACAAGAAATTGTTCATAGCTAATGCAATAGTAACCGATTGCTGGTCGTTGATCGCTCCTGTGACATCTCCTTTGGTACGTATGATTGTTTCTTTAAGCGATGTATTGTCTGTATGTTCATTGAGCATATTGTGCTGACGTTCGTACATCAACAGATTCGTCTCGGCATTGAAACGCAAGGGAGCGGTTTCATCGATGAAATGAATGCCGGCATGAAAATCTCCGGATGTAAACTTTTGCTTGCTGTTCGCACTTCCCGGTTTGAAGTTAAAATTACTCAGTCCGAAGTTACCGGCAATATTCAAATCCAGCTTGTTAAACTGGTGTGTATAATCTACGTTGGCACATGTACGGTAATAGAATGCATTCCATTTCTCGCTGTCGGTGAAAGGAATGGTCAGTTTACCGTCCATCCCATCCATTTGGAAGCGTACATTCAGTTTGTCTTTATCAGACAAGCGGAATAAATAATTGGCGAGTACATCGAGATTGCCGTAATTGCCATAACCGGCACGCACATATCCGGGAGTGCTGCCGGGTTGTGTTTCTTTTCCGGTATAGGGGCGCATCAGACCTGCTGGAACGGAGGTCGCCGGAAAGAATGTCGTGGCGTATTCCACATTTTTCTTGCTGACTGTCGGTTCTTCCACTTTGGGCAGGACGTTCACTTTCGAGGCGTCCATAATATCCGGATTATATTCTTGTTCCACAACGACAGTACGGTTCATGGTCGTATCTTTGGGTTGGGTAGTCTGGGCTTGAAGAGCTGACGGTATTGAGATTGCCAGTGTAAGTCCTCCTATTATATAAAAAGCTCGTTTCATATCATTTCTGTTTTTTAGATTCTCAATTTTCAGTTTTCAGTTTCTGAAGTCTGCTTTCAATCATACTCTCAATATCGTCGTTACCTTGATAGTTCTGTTGCAGGCTCAACAGGTATTGGCGTGCGTCCAGATCTTTGCCTGTCGCATGATAAACATCGGATAGAAGGACAAAGCTGCGTGCCAGCCAGTAAGCGTGAGGGGTACTCTGTTCGATGTAGTTGAGAAGTTCTTTTTCCGCAGCAGCATATTCTTTGGCATCGTAAAGCCCTTGGGCAACCTGATATTTCGCTTCGGCACCGTAAGAGTTACGTGTGTCCTTAGCCAATTCGCGATAATCGTCCATTGCTTTCTTGCCAGCTTTTTGGTTAGTATAAGCTTTGGCACGGTAATAGAGCGCTTCGTTTCTTAGTTCCGGACTAAGCTTGGGCTCTACCAGTAAATCGGTAGCGGCATGGATTGTTTCCACATCGTCTCTCAGCAGGAAGGCACAGCGCAGGATGCCGGTTTCGGCAAGCTGGCGTCTTTCTACATTGGTTGCTTTTTCTTTCAGCATTTTGTAACTTGCCAGAGCTTCCGCCATCTGTTGCTGGTTGAACTGTACTTCCGCCCGCATGATCAGCGCTTCTTCTGCGAATGGATTATTCGGATATTCCAATAACTTGCCGGAGTGGAGGAGAATCATATCATAATTCTTCTGTTCACTGCCGATCAGACAGAGGTAGTAATGTGCATTCAGACTGAAAGCTCCTTCGGGGAAAGTCTGCAGGTATTTGTTGAGGCTTGTTTTGGCTTCTTCCATTCTGCCTTTCATATAAATCTTTTCGGCAGCGGTATACGTAAGCGAATCCTGTTCGTTGGCGTCGAAACGGATATGTCCCGGCATGGCATTCGCTAAAGCGGCAAACTCATCAATGCGGTTTAAGTCTACATAAATGGATTTCAAATCGCGCATGGCAAGACGTGCTTCTTCGCTGCCCGGATATTTCTCGATAACTTGCTTATATGCTTCGATCGCTTGGTTATAATCTCCTTTCTGATAAAACAGCAAACCGATTTCGGCGGCAGCCTTACGACTGACGGGGCTTTCGGGATATTTGTTCAGCAGTTCCTTGAAGGAGGTGATAGCCTGATTGTTGTTATCCATTAGCACATAGGAACGCCCTTTCTCATAAATGGCGTTTACAGCATAAGGTGAAGCGGGATATTTGCCGACCAAGCGGTTCAATAAAGTGATTTTACCGGTGTAGTCCTTCTGTAAGCCGGATACGAGAGCGAGTTGATAGAAAGAATAATCTCCTGAAGGAGTATTCATTTGCTCGGCTTGCGAATAGTAATGTTTGGCTTCTTCAAAGTTACGTACATGGAGGTGGCAGTCACCAATACGGTTGTAGGCATCTGCAAGCGCTGTTCTGTTTTCGCCTTTTTCCAGTTGGATATACTTTTGGAAATAGTTGCTTGCCTGTGTATAGTCTTTCCGATGGAAAGCGATATAGCCCAAGTTGTAATTAGCCAACGCGTACATTTCGTTATTGGGCTGGGTGGTCAGTTGCAGATAAGCGTTGAAATCGCGGGCTGCCTCTACCATTCGGTTGAGACGGTAGTAAGATTCTCCGCACCAGTAATAAGCGTCCGCCTTGGTCTGGCGGTTATATTGTCCGATAGCGATAGACTGGTTCAGGTATTTAAGAGCCTGTTCGAAGTCGGCGTTGGCAAAAGACTGTGTACCTAACTGGAATAATATCTTTTGTTTGGCTTCCATTATCTGGGCACTCGGTTTGGCAATCCGGTCGATAGATTTTAATGCGGCATCGTAGCTGCGGGTATTCATATAAACTTCTACCAGGTAACTGCTTACTTTTTCGGCGTATGGAGAGGTCGGAAATTCATTCAGGAACTTCTCGAAAGCAGTGACAGACTCGCCGAAGGCAGAAAAAGAAGTTTCGTGCAGGCAAAGCGCATAGTTATAAGCTGCCTGTTCTTTGATTTGCATATTGGCATTGGATGCAGCAGCCTGTTCGAAAGCCATACGCGCTTTGTTCTTTTCTGCCAATTGCAGGTAGGAAAGTCCCATGTGCAGATAAGCGTTCTGTGTAAGGGCATCGTTTTCTGTGGTTACTTTGCCTAACGTCTCTGCTGCTTTGGAATAAACTTTTGTTTGATAGTAAGAAAGTCCCAGCATATAAAGGGCATCACGGCGCGGGACGGCGTGCTCTCTGTCCAGATAATTGCTGAATGCTTCTACGGCTTGGGGATATTGCCCGAAGTGGTAGTAGGCATCTCCTAGGATGCGGTACATTTCGGCGTCGTGCTCGTTATTCGGGTAAGCCGACAGGTAATTCTGTGCTACGATTTGTGCCTTATCATAATTCTTGAGCTGTACATAAATCTCGGCGATATAATAAGGGACGAGTGCCTTGTATTTAGCATTGTCTTGTAGCGGCAGGAAACCTTTCAATGCTTCGTTATAGCGTTTCTGTGTGTAACGGATATAAGAAATATAGTAATCACAGTCTGTTGCATACTTGGGACTGTTGGCACGTAAGGTCTCGAACCAGATAGCAGCTTCCCGCAAATCGTTTGTTTTCAGATAACAGGTAGCCAGTTGATAAGTGCGGTCGTCCCGTTCCTCATTGTTTAGCAAATCGAGGTCGGTAGAGTTGAAGAGTGCCATAGCCTCATCGTATTTTCCTTCGTAGAAGTAGCAGGAAGCCAGTAACGAGTAGATACGATTGGCATAAGGAGTATCGGGATAATGGTCGAGATACTTGCGGAGCAATTCGATACGGTTCTTGTCGTTCAACTCGTAAGCTGAACTGACCAACATATACTCCGCATCTTGGAGTAGGCTGGCTGTTGGCTTTTGCTTTACAAATGCCTTTAGTGCCGGCAGGGCAGCGGCATAATTTTTTTCCTGGAAAAGTTCTTTTCCCTTCTTTATAAAGGTTGTCAGCCGAAGTGAATTTATCACCTGTCTGGGCAAATCCTATAATTGGTGCGCAACAGATAGCCGCACAAATGAGTCTAGTAATTTCTTTTTTCATAATAGGGTGTTTATGCAAAAGTACTATATATCTTCCAATAACGTATTTTAATGGCTGTTAATTTAAAGCTCATTAAAATATTAGACAGAATGGAAGGGGATATGTTTCCGTAATTTGTTATATTTTAACGAATTATCTGTCGGATAAGAATTTTTAAGTCCTCGACGGATAGAATCCAGTCCAAAATCTTCCGGATTGATCTCGGAGAGAGGCAGGAAGAAAGAATCTGATACATCATCCATTGCCGAGAAGTGGCTTATATCTTCTACGGTACAAAGAAAGAACATATCAAGTGTGTGCACGGGAAAACCGGAATAGATGTAAATATTGGGAAGTGAGAATTGATAGACGGCTTGTTGCACTTTCAATCCGGTTTCCTCCAATACTTCACGGGCTACGCCTTCTTCGCCGGTTTCGTTCATGTCGATAAATCCTCCGGGAAGGTCGAGCGTACCTTTGGCAGGTTCTTTGGCACGGCGGCAGACGAGCAGCTCGTTTTGGTCGTTCTGGATTAGAGCCACAGTAGCGGCGGACGGGTTGAAATAATAGACAAAGCCGCAATTTGTGCACTTCTTTGATTTTTCATTGTTGATCTCGAAATGCGAGGAACCACATTCGGGACAATATTGGAACAGGTCAAGAGGATGTTTCATAATTCTTTTGCAGATACTGCATTTTGGTTTTTTTCGATTACAAAAGTACCTAAAAAAGCAAAAACGACAAACTTTGTGAGTGTATCGTTTTTGCCTGCCTTTCCTTTTTCGACATCTTTCGGATTAAATGGGACAGCCCAACCTATATCCTGTAACTTTAACACCACTTCATCAGGATAATCTATTTCTCCTTTGGGGATAAAGTATCTTTCGGAGAGAGTGAAGCGATATTCTAAGCATTTTTGTATTTTGTTCATGTTACGGACTTATCGGTTTCATCTATCGCCGCATAGAATTATTCGATTGGACTTTTTTTGCAAGGACGGGTCTTCCGCCTTTATCTTTGCATCAGAAACAAGAAACAAAACGAAGTTTCTGATGTTATAAGTCAAACCAATTAATAACAATAAAAGCAATAAAGATTATGGAACCAATTTTAAATTCTCAGCTTCCTGAATTTAGTGTTCAGGCTTTTCAAAACGGAGCTTTCAAGACTGTAACCAACAATGACCTGAAAGGTAAATGGGCGATTCTGTTCTTCTATCCTGCCGACTTTACTTTCGTATGTCCTACTGAATTGGTGGATATGGCTGAAAAGTACGACCAGTTCAAAGCAATGGGCGTAGAAATCTACTCGGTAAGTACTGACTCGCACTTCGTACATAAAGCTTGGCATGATGCTTCTGAAAGTATCCGCAAGATTCAATATCCGATGTTGGCAGACCCGACAGGTGCTCTGTGCCGTGCACTCGGAGTATATATCGAAGAAGAAGGTATGGCATACCGTGGTACATTCGTTGTCAATCCGGAAGGAAAGATTAAAGTGGTGGAATTGAATGATAACAATATTGGCCGTGATGCGAGCGAATTGCTTCGTAAGGTGGAAGCTGCTCAGTTTGTAGCGACTCACGACGGAGAAGTTTGTCCGGCCAAGTGGAAGAAGGGTGAATCTACCCTGAAACCGAGCATCGACCTGGTAGGTAAGATTTGATAGATCTTGATAATGATGATTATGAAGGGCCGGTAACGGGAGACGCTGCCGGCCTTTCTTTTCAAAAAAATAGAAGGAGAAAAAGGTATATGTTAGAATCTGCATTAAAAGAACAACTGAAGGGTATTTTTGCCGGACTGGAGGCGAATTTTACTTTTGATATATCGGTATTATCCAGTCACGAAAACAGAACTGAATTGCTAGAACTGTTGGGAGATGTAGCGGATTGTTCCGACCACATTACTTGCATAGTGAATGAAGGAAACGGACTGAAATTTACTTTATTGAAGAACGGTGACCGTACCGGAATCACTTTCCGGGGGATCCCCAACGGGCATGAGTTTACTTCACTGCTACTGGCTATCTTGAATTTGGACGGTAAGGGGAAGAACTTTCCCGATGAGGCTGTCTGTAACCGTGTGAAGGCACTGAAAGGCCCAATACATTTGATTACTTACGTTTCATTGACTTGTACGAACTGCCCTGATGTTGTACAGGCTTTGAATGCGATGACAACACTCAATTCTTCCATTACGCATGAAATGGTGGATGGTGCGCTCTACCAGGACGAAGTAGATGCATTGAAGATACAGGGAGTGCCTTCCGTGTTTGCTGACGGCAAATTGCTCCATGTAGGCCGTGGCGAATTCGGCGAGCTGCTTGCAAAATTGGAAGAACAATATGGAATTGATGAAACCAAAGCGGTGGCTGAGGTGAAAGAATATGATGTGATTGTTGCCGGTGGAGGCCCTGCGGGAGTGTCGGCAGCTATCTATTCTGCCCGTAAAGGCTTGCGCGTGGCGATTGTAGCCGAACGTGTCGGCGGACAAGTGAAAGAGACTGTCGGCATCGAAAACCTAATCTCTGTTCCTGAAACGACAGGCAGCGAACTGGCAGATAACCTGAAAACTCACTTGCTGCGTTATCCGGTGGATTTGTTGGAACATCGTAAGATAGAGAAAGTGGAAATACTGGGAAAGCAGAAACTGGTAACGACTTCTGTCGGTGAAAAGTTTCTGGCTCCTGCATTGATTATTGCGACCGGTGCAAGCTGGCGTAGGCTGAACGTTCCGGGAGAAGCGGAGTATATCGGTCGCGGTGTTGCTTTCTGTCCTCACTGTGACGGCCCGTTCTACAAAGGAAAGCACGTAGCGGTAGTTGGCGGAGGAAATTCCGGAATCGAGGCGGCTATCGACTTGGCAGGTATTTGTTCTAAAGTAACTGTCTTTGAATTTATGGATGAACTGAAAGCGGATAATGTACTTCAGGAACGCCTTAAAACATTGCCGAACGTAGAAGTATTTGTCAGCTCACAAACTACCGAGGTGGTAGGAAACGGCGACAAACTGACAGCTTTGCGTATCAAAGACCGCAAAACGGAAGAAGAACGTTTGGTGGAACTTGACGGAGTGTTTGTACAAATCGGTCTTTCTGCCAATAGTAGCGCATTCCGCGAAGTGGTGGAAACCAATCGTCCGGGTGAAATTGTGATTGACGCACATTGTCGCACCAACGTGACCGGAATCTATGCAGCTGGAGATGTTTCCACCGTGCCTTATAAGCAAATCATTATCTCTATGGGAGAAGGGGCGAAAGCTGCACTTTCCGCCTTTGATGACAGAGTACGCGGCGTTATTTGATAGAACCGGAACTAAAAATAAAAGCTACAAAGGTATCGTTCATGCCTTTGTAGCTTTTATTTTTTTATTACCTTTGAGGCTCATTTAATTAACCCCCAATGAGAAACATGAAAAAGAATCTTTTATTCATTTTTGCCGCTCTATTTATTTTTTCGGCACAAGCTCAGAATACGTTGAAACTGATGAGCTACAATATCAAGAATGCAAACGGTATGGATAATGTATGTAATTTCCAGCGTATAGCGAATGTTATAAACAATACATCCCCGGATGTGGTGGCTATACAGGAAGTTGACAGCATGACAAACCGAAGCGGGCAGAAGTATGTGTTGGGCGAAATTGCCGAACGTACTCAAATGCATGGTTATTTTGCACCTGCAATAGACTATGACGGAGGAAAATATGGGATCGGACTGTTGACGAAACAAGTCCCGCTTCGTTTGCAGAGCTTACCTTTGCCGGGAAGGGAAGAAGCGCGTACATTGATTCTGGCGGAATTTGCCGATTATATCTATTGCTGCACTCACATGTCGCTGACCGAAGAAGACCGTATGAAATCATTAGAGCTGGTGAAGGCTTTCACTTCCTCCTCTACCAAGCCTCTCTTTCTGGCCGGTGACATGAATGCCGAACCGGAATCCGGCTTTATCAAAGAACTGCAAAAGGATTTTCAGATACTCTCTAATCCGAAACAGCATACATTCCCTGCGCCTGATCCTAAAGAGACGATAGATTACATTGCTACGCTAAAGCAGAATGCGAAAGGATTTGCTGTGATATCTGCAAAAGTCATAAATGAACCGATGGCTTCCGATCATCGTCCTATATTGGTGGAACTCCGTACTGTCGAAAAGGCGGATAAGATATTCCGCATGAAACCTTACTTGCAGAACCCGGTAGGCAACGGTATTACAGTGATGTGGGAAACCACCGTTCCTGCTTATTGCTGGGTGGAATATGGAACGGACACTACCCAACTGAAACGTGCACGTACGATTGTCGACGGACAGGTGGTTTGCAATAACTACTTGCACAAAATACGTATAGACGGCCTGCAACCCGGTCAGAAATATTATTACCGTGTATGCTCACAAGAAATTCTGCTTTATCAGGCGTATAAAAAGGTGTTCGGCAATACGGCGCAGTCGGCCTTCAGTGAGTTTACACTTCCGGCAACGGATACAGACTCTTTACTGCCGTTGTCTTTAATGACCTGCATCAGCATACGCAAACCTTCCGATCTTTGTGTCAGCAAATCAAGAATGTCAATTATGACTTCGTTGTCTTCAATGGTGACTGTGTAGACGACCCGGTGGACCATAATCAAGCAACCAGTTTTATCAGTGAACTGACAGAAGGAGTGTGTGGCGACCGTATACCGACTTTCTTTATGCGTGGCAACCATGAAATCCGCAATGCCTATTCTATCGGTTTGCGCGACCACTACGACTACGTAGGGGACAGGACTTACGGCTCTTTCAATTGGGGGGATACCCGTATCGTTATGCTGGACTGTGGGGAAGACAAACCGGATGACCATTGGGTGTATTACGGTTTGAATGATTTTACCCAGTTACGTAATGAACAAGTTGATTTCCTGAAAAAGGAGTTGTCTTCCAAAGAATTCAAGAAAGCCGGGAAACGTGTCCTTATTCATCATATTCCTCTTTATGGAAATGACGGAAAGAACCTTTGTGCAAATCTGTGGACCAAACTATTGGAGAAAGCACCTTTCAATATCAGTCTGAATGCACATACTCATAAATATGCTTATCATCCGAAAGGTGAGCTGGGCAACAATTATCCGGTTATTATCGGTGGCGGATATAAAATGGATGGCGCTACGGTGATGATTCTGGAAAAGAAAAAAGACGAACTGAGAGTGAAAGTTCTGAACGCAAAAGGAAAGATTTTACTGGATATTACCGTCTGAAACGATTGGGAATAAAATAAAGGCGGGCTGTCTCGATATAAAGAGGCAGCCTGCTTTGTTGAGTAACCGTAAAATGTTACTTCTCTATATGAATAATACCTGTATATCCTCCTCCTCTGCTCATATCTATGGGCAGTTTTTCGTTGTCCTTGATAACTTGTTCTATTATTTGGGAGTCTTTCGCCTGTTGGCCGGCATTTACTCCATCTATATGTGCTTTTATTTTCTTCGGTCCATTTCCTATGAATGATAAATCAATCTCAATATGCCGTGGGGTAGCTCCGTTGATTACTCCGATATACCATGTATCGTCATGCCGGCGTGCAAGAGCGATATATTCGCCCACTTCTCCCTCCAAAGGGACTGTCTCATCCCAGGTTGTAGGAATACTTTTGATAAATTCAAAACTCCGGAGATTCTTGTCATATTTAGTAGGACTGTCCGAAATCATTTGCAACGGGCTTTCGTAGACTACATACATGGCTAACTGGTGGCTACGTGTGCCCTGACTCATCGGTTCATGTTGATTTTCATAGAATGTTTCCGGATGTGCGTTAAGCATAGCTCCGGGAGTATAGTCCATTGGGCCTACCCACATACGCAGATAAGGGATGATTACATCATGTGTAACCGTGGCTCTTTTGCTCCATTTGTTATACTCCAGTCCTATTACTCCTTCGCGTGTCATCAGATTCGGGTATTTGCGTCTCATGCCCTCGTTGGGGTAAGAACCGTGAAAGTCTACTAATAATTTGTATTGAGTGGCTTTAATAGCTACTTGTTCGTAGAAGTTAACCATTTTGGCATCATTACGGTCCATAAAGTCTATTTTGACTCCCTTCACTCCCCATTTGCTGAATTGTGCAAAAGCCTCATCCATTTGTCGCATGATGTTTACCCATTTCGACCATAACTGGATACCTACTCCTTTTTCTGTTGCATATTCACAGATACGCGGAATGTCAACATCGGGATTGAGGGTTAACAGATCGTTACGTGCCGACCAGCCTTCGTCGATCAGGACATATTCGATGTGATGTTTGGCTGCATAGTCTACCAGATAGAGATATGTATCGGTATTAATGCCACTTTTGAAATTTATATGATAGATATTACGGTCATTCCACCAGTCCCATAATACTTTACCGGGTTTAACCCATGTATAGTCGGCGGCTTGTTCTTTCTCCTCGGAGAGTAAATATATAAGCTCGCTTTGTAATATGGAAGAAGCATTGTCGAAGGTACCGATTACCCGCCATGGAAAGACCCGTTTCCCGCAGGTGGGAATAAGATAATCTTTGCGTGTGGAGGCATAGATTTTATTATCCCCTTCGTATGGCACTTCCTTATCCGGATAATTGGCAAAAATGCCATGGAAGGATTCTTGGGCGGGTTGTAAGTACATTCCCGGATAATTATAGAGATTGGCTTCAGCTAATAATACTTTGTATTTGTCTATTTCAACCATTACAGGAGCTACGGAGAAACTGTCTTTGGGTAATGCATTGATCGGCTTTACCGTATAATCCTGCTCAAACCAGTTTTGTAGCTGGTCGGTTAAAAGAGTGTACGAGGTGTGATCCTGTCCGAAGCGGAAAGATACCGACTCTTTCTTCACAGGCTGTTTATTGTTTGCAGTACTTACGAAACGATAGGCCACTCCGTCATTATAGATTCTGAATTCGATTTTATAGTCTTTGTAAATAAGCTCAACCTGGTTATAATTATCCACTGTCTCTTTATATTTACGCGGTACAATAAATTCCACTTTTTCCGAAACGCTTTTTACGAGTTATCTTTCTACATTTGTCTGTTCCCCAAGTGTCGTTTCCGACTGTAAGTGAGAGCGGGCAAGTATCAAGAATCTTTGTTCCATTCCGGGATAAGCTGTAATTGACCTGATTGTCAGTCTCGATAGTTATCACATTTTTCTTGTCCGGCGAACCGGCCTCAATTATTTTAGCAACTGTTATCGAAGGAAAACAGAAGGCTGCTGTTAGTAGGAAAAGAATATGGTTCATTTTCATAATTAGTTTCCTCCGGATAAAACGATGAATGATAATCCTGTGATGAACAGAATAAACATGATTCCTAAAAGTCTGTCGGTTGATTTGGAACTACCGGTGAACTCTTTCCAGATAAATACACCCCATAAGGCGGCAATCATAGGTGCTCCCTGACCGAGAGCGTAGGAGATGGCAGCTCCCGCTTTTTCTGCGGCTATATAGCTTAAAGCAGTTCCCAATCCCCATATACATCCTCCGAGGATACCTACCAGATGTGTGCTTGCTTTTCCTGCAAAATATTCTTTATAGCTTACAGGAGTTCCTACAAACGGGCGTTTCATAACAACTGTATTGAATAGGAAGTTGCTCAGGAAGATACCGATTGAGAATATAAAGAAAGCGGTGTATGGAGTAGCCATGCCCGGAGTCGGAGAGTCAAAATTGTTAAGGTCCATGGCAGCAGCCACAAAACGGTAGAAGAAAGACATAAGTATGCCGGCAATAGCCGCAAGAATAATCCCTTTCTTGCTATTATTATTTCCCTTTTTTTGTTGTCTGCCTGCCGCTATTCCGTTGCAGATGATAGCGATAACAATCAAGATTACTCCAGTAAACAACCAGAACGGATCTCCTTTAGGAGTGCTGAAATAGTTGATGAACACACCTAGGACCAAGGCAAGTCCTACGCCCAACGGAAAAGCAACCGCCATTCCGGCTATGGAGACCGAAGCTGAAAGTAAGATGTTGGAAGCATTGAAAATAATTCCTCCGATCAAGGCACTGACTATGTATCTGGTATCTACTTGCCGGATATCTTCCAGAAAACCTCTCCCCGAATCTCCGAAACTTCCGAGTGTGAAAACGAGAAGTAAGGCAAATAATAAGATACCGATTGTATAATCCCAATAATAAAGTTCATAACGCCAATTCTTACTGGCCAGTTTTTGGGTGTTACCCCAGGAACCCCAACATATCATGGTTATGAAGCAAAAGATAATGGCTAGTGTATAACTATTGACAATAAACATGACTCTTTCTTTATTGGTTTATATTCTTTTCTTCTTTCCCTGTCACCTGGCGGACAATGGCACCTAATGTTCTCTGAATATTCTCATTTCCTTGAATCATAAGATATTGATGTTGTCCTTTGTCTGACGCATTAAATAGACTGTGTCCTGCACTGTCTATTGTAATCGTTCCTTTTGTTGACAGTTCAAAATAATCCTTCTCCGGCTCTATGGCCTGTATGACAGAAGTCAAATCCCAAGTTTGCCTGTCGTATGGCATTTTGTCATATATCTGGTAAGATACACAAAGAGGATGTTTGTAAGCGTTCGGGAAATCATTCAAGATACTCTGATGCGGATACAACAATTTGTTGCCTAGTTCCCAGCCGCTTGCAATGACCGGAGTGGGCCATTCGCTGAATACGGTTTGTGCGGCATTTATATCCTGTACTAGATTCCATTCGGGGAAATCGAACTCGTTCCCATAGAGTCCTCCCATTACGGACAACAGCTTCACTTTTTGGGCAACGAGTGATTTGCCGTCCAAAGGACTGTATTCGTCGGCTTCTGAGCATAGCAGGCGTGAAAGGTTCGTTTCCGGTCCTACGGCAATAAATACCACGGAATTATCTGGTTGTGAAGCCAGTAATTTCCGTAATAACTTATATCCTTCCGGCAGATTGTCTTTTATGCTTCTTTGAGGATACAGTATCTTATTGCCTTCAATAATGGTATCCAAAGTCTGGCGGAGATAACCTCCGTCTTCGGGAGTAGCTCCGTTGTATGCATATCCCAATGGAATGTCTCCCCTCTCGTTGAGGCGGCAATATCCGTCAATATATTCAATTGAATAAGGGTTGGACTTGCTGATTGTGATACCTAGCAGATCTATTGTTCCGGCTTTCTCATAGTTGAATAGCATTTGCATAGCCAGCACGTCGTCAATGTCATTGCCGACATCCGTGTCGAATATCACGGGAACAGGAATCTTCGTTTCTGTAGGCTTGTTACAGGCGCTCAAGAAGCAGAACGAAAGGATTGCAACAGATGTGATATATTTATATATTTTCATGTTACTGATTATTTATCGGGTTGTTTGAATTGATATTTTAAAGACTTGTCACTTTGAATGTCGAAGAATAAATCTGGATTCAGACGGGTATCGGCAACTGATTCACCAATACCGATATAGCCCATTGGATGATAACCGCCTTCGAAATAATTCTCATTGGCAAATCGGAGCGAAGGTTGCATACCGGCCGGATCGAGCACCGTTAAAGCCAGGATATATTTTCCCTTGGCAATGGGGGCGTCAATAGAAATATTCTTTCGGATGTGATAAGTTGGCGGAGCTATTTGGTATTTATGTTCATCTACAGACCAATTATCTCCCGGCATCCATTCGGAGATGTTTACTTCCTCCAATATTTTTCCCCACACTTTTGATGACTTTCAGGGTCTAGTAAAGCTACTTCTACCGGCCAGTTATAATAGAATGGAGACGATCCGCTGTTGACAACTTTGAAAGAAATAGGGAATTGTGCTCCCACCTTAATTTCTTTCGGGTAAGAGAATTCATTGATAATGAACCGGTACCCCATGGCTTTTTGCAGTATCTCTGCATTTTTCCGGAACTCCGGTTCGTTGAAGTCTGCCCAGGTGATTCCGCCTAGATGATTGCAGTGCAGGTTCCGGATCTGTTCCATGACATATTCCCGGGTATCCTTATCTGCCACCACTTCTTCAAAAGATTTGAACCGGGCTAAATCTCCCCAGTTCCAAGTAATTTCTCCACCTATCGGCTGGGTTTTCCAACGATCACCCAGCTTCTTCATTTCCTCATAACCTCTTACAATCTCTTGGGGTTGAGACCATGAATCCCAATAAATTCCGAATTCATAATCTTTAAATTCATAGGCGTAGCGAACCATTACTTTCTTGTTTTTGAATGCTTTGGCAAAGGCATCTCCCAGGATCTTTTCCATGCCCGGAATCCATGTCCGGTTAGCTACGTGTTCCGGTTCGTCGTGCGGAGCCCAGTAAGTTGAGAGATCCGGATCATGGTGTTCTCCCCATTCGCCGATGATCCCCATTTCTACATACGCTACCCGTGGATCGTTATCCCATGCCTGTCCGAGTTTCTCTACCAGTTTTTTTACGCGCTCAGGAAAAGAAGGATCAAAGTACCCCCCGCTAATGGGGGTATTTTTGTCTTTTTCTTCTACATAGGCGCCCACGGAGTTCGGTTTCTGTTTATAAGGACCTTTTTCCGGATCTATTCCTTTAGGCCAGTGCCAACCGGTCAAGTCGTCCGGATTAGTGGGGTCTTTAGGTTTTCCGCCATGCCAGGGCTCCAGCCATACAAGAAAAACCCGGGGAATTACCTTGACATTTATGTCTTCCACGCCTTTCCATCGATGATTGCTGTAAGCGATAATCTTGTCTACCCCGTCATTGGCGTCATCCTCGATCATATTCCACTGCATATATTCTTTTGTCAGTGAACCGTAAGGGTAGGGATATTCTTCCCTGACCCGGTCGATACCGGGAGCGAAGAATTCCCTGAAGCCTTTCATCGGATTCCTGAATGCATTCGGATACTCCTGGTAAGAAACCGTGACGGTTTGTTCACTACAAGCAGATAACGTTCCGAATGCCATTAGGAGTAATATGTTTCTGATGCTTGATTTCATTAAGCTTATTGGTTATTGGATTTTATATTTCAGGGTTTTATCCTGCCTCATGTCATTAAAACTGCTGACCGGTATCTCAAAATAGATAGGCTCGGTATTGACGCCGATATGTCCCATTGGGTGACGTCCTCCTTCAAAGTAGTTCTGAACGGCGAATCTCAGTGAAGGAAGCATACCGGCCGGATCTAGCACAGCAATAGAGATGATGTAATCTCCCGTATCCAGTTTCTTGTCTAAAGTCAGTTCTTCTTCAACATGGTTCGGAGTAGCCGGTTGGGTATAAACTTTGGTTGAGTTGTTCCAGTTATCTCCCGGCATCCATTGGGATATCTTGGGAGTCTTCAGTGTTTTGCTCCATACAACTTCCTTGGTTTGGGAATTTAGCAGGGATATTTCTACCGGCCAGTCATAATAGAAGGGTGACGAGCCTGTGTTGGTTACGTCAAATGATATTTTGAACGGCTCATCCGGCTTGATACTTGTTGGGTAACTGAAATTGGATAAAACAAAACGGTACCCCATTGTCTTTTGCAATAATTCAGCGTTTGGCTCAAAAGACGGGTCGTTAAAGTTAGCCCAGGTGATACCTCCCAAGTGGTTGCAATGCAAATCACGTATTTGCTGGATGACCAGGTCTCTTGTCTTTTCATCTGCCACCACTTCTTCAAAAGATTTGAATTTATAGAGGCTTCCCCAGTTCCAGGTTATTTCTCCACCTATCGGTTGAGTTTTCCAGCGGTCGCCGAGCTTTTTCATTTCCTCGTAGCCACGCACCTTTTCTTCATCAATAGCCCATGAATCCCAATAGATTCCGAATTCATAATCTTTAAACTCGTACGCATAGCGAACCATTACTTTCTTGTTTTTGAAGGCAGCGGTAAATGCATCTCCCAACACCTTTTCAATGCCCGGTAACCAGGTACGGTTCTCTACATGATTGGGTTGGTCGTGAGGAGCCCATACTGTGGTGATGTCCGGGTCATGATGTTCCCCGAATTCGCCGATAATCCCCATTTCCACATACGCTACCCGCGGATCGTTGTCCCATGCTTGTCCAGCCTTCTCTACCAGTTTTTTCACTCTTTCCTGAAAAGTAGGGTGGCAATAGCCTCCAATAATAGGAGCGTTAAGATCGTCTTCATCGTATGTCTCTCCCGGAATGTCGCTTGGCCAATGCCAACCGTTCAGGTCGTCCGGGTTGTCTGTATGAGTGTTCTTGGCATATCCTCCGTGCCAGGGTTCCATCCATACGATATAGATACGTGGGATAACCTTGACATTGATATCTTCTACTCCCTGCCACCTGTGGTTACTGTAAGCTATAATCTTGTCGACACCGTCGCTTTCATTGTTTTCCAGCATATTCCATTGCATATATTCTTTAATGATGGAGCCGTAAGGATACGGATATTCGTCTCTTACCTTGTCATAGCCCGGGCCGAAGAATTCACGTAAACCTTTCATCGGATTTCGTATCGCATAAAGATATTCTGCCGGATTGACCGTAACTCTTCCGTCTTTGACTTCTATAGTTCCTCCCCCTTCGATAGGAGGGAGTATGCCATGGTCTTCTTCTTTACATGAATAAAAGAAGATACTCATCAATAGTCCTGTGATAAAAATAAATTTTTTCATGTGCTAAATGATTTATGTTAATATCCTTCGTTGTTTTCTGTGATAGCGTCATTGGCATCGACGGCTGCCTGTGGAATTGGGTATAGAACATGATAAGGCTGGATGGTGACTCCGGCATGGTCTTTCATATATTCGCCCAGTTTGCCGAAGCGGATTAAATCCCAGCGGCGCAGGTGTTCACAACATAATTCATGTAATCTTTCTTCCAGTACGACTTCGGCAAATTGTTCTTTATTCAGATTATCGGCTGCTGTTATGGAAGTCAGTCCTGCCCTGCCTCGTACTTCATTTAAGGCATCATACTTATCATTACTTGTGTCATCAATGCTGTTCAGCGCTTCCGCTTTCATCAAAAGCACGTCTGCATAACGAATCATTGTAAAATTCAGATTATCATCTTCAATCACATTACCTGTTTCTGCGTCCCAGAATTTGCCGGAAGAAGGAGGTGTCTGGGTGACGCCTGCATATTCTGTGATGAAGAATGCTTTTTACGTTTATCGTTGTTATCATAAGAATCGTATAAATATTGTGTCGGACCAAATCCGCCCCAGCCGCCAAAGTTGGTCGGTCCGCCTACATTACGAGGTCCCCAATAAGAATGCTGGATACTTCCCTCCAGTCCCCATGAACCGGAATGCTTGAATTGAATTTCAAATATATTCTCATATTCCTGATTCTTGTTTTTAGGATCGAATATATCCTTTAGATTATCGTACAATTTGAATTTGCCTTCGAGCATCCGGCAGTATTTTAATGCTTCTTCCGGTTTTCCCCACTGAAGGTAAATGCGTGCCAGCAAAGCTTGGGCAGCGTATGAAGTGGCTCTTCCTTTATCTTGGGCATTCGGCCAGGAGGTAGGGAGGCCGAGAGCTGCTTCCATATCCTGCGTAATCAGTGTGTAAACTTCGTCAACCGTAGCGCGCGGTCTCATGATTTCACTTCTGTCAATGGATGATTTTGTCCATAAGGGAACTCCACCGTACATTCTTACTAAGTCGAAATAGTAGATCGCTCTTAAAAAACGAGCTTGCATAATCATGGAATTATGAAGATCCGCACTGACTGCATCCGAAGGCATATCAATAACTGCATTGCAACGTTTGATACCTTCGTAACAGAGCCGATAGTGATTGTCCAGGAATTCGTGTGAAGCGGAAAAAGTATAGTAATGCAATTGGGAATAAGCCGCCCAACCCATATCAAACGGAATTACTTCATCTGTTCCGAATTCAGTAAGGGTAATGGTATATTTCCCGACAAAGACTTCCTGGAGCGTGCCATAAGCGGCATAAAGAGTTTGCTGCCAGTCTTCCGGTTTTTCATAAGCATTTTCCGGTGTTAGTACACTTTGGGGTGTCAAGTCAAGAAAGTTGTCGCAACTACATAATGTCAGGCAACTGAAAGCTAATATTGATAAATATTTTTTCATAATGTTTCTGTTTTTAGAAGTTAAGAGAAATACCACCGATAAAGCTACGGGCGTTCGGATAAGGATTGGTATTGTCGCTGGACTCTACATCAAATCCCGTAAATTCCGTAGCTGTGAATAGGTTTTGTACAGAGAAATAAACTCTGATATTTGAGGCTTTGATATTTCTGATGACGTTTTTCGGCAAGCTATAACCAATTTCCAGATTACGGAGGCGGAGATAATCACCTTTTTGGAGATTGGCGTCGGTACCATCTCCGTTGGCATAAGCACTACCAACTCTCGGAGCCGGATATTTGTTGTTCGGTCTGTCTTGTCTCCAATAATATTTGTAATAGTTTTCACTCATGTTTCCCCATACATTGAAAGAATTGAGGTAACGGTTCAGTGAATTGTTGATTTTATGTCCTCCTGCAAAAGTAAAGAACGCGGTAAGGTCAATACCTTTATATGAGAATGTATTCGTAAAGCTACCATAATATTTGGGAGTGGAAACTCCGCAGAAATCACGGTCTTCTCCGTTGATGACATAGTCTTTCTTGGCATCCAGAATCTTGCGGTCACCGGGTTGGGCATTGTACTTGGCAGCTTCGGCAGCTTCATTGGTTTGCCAGATACCTTCGGATTTCAATAAGTAGAACTGTCCGATAGGACGTCCCACAAACAATGTTTTATTGACATCTTGTTTGCCGTCATAAAGTTCTTTGATCTTATTGTTATTATAAGAAATCATGAAGGCAGTTGTCCATAAGAAGTCTTTGGTACTGATGTTGACCGTGTTCAGCGTAAATTCAATACCTTTGTTATCAATTTTGCCGATATTGGTAAGTGAAGTTCCGAAGCCGGATTCCAACGGAAGGGGTACTTCCCATAGCAGGTCAGTCGTACGCTTATAGTAGGCCTCGATCGTACCGGCTATCCGATTGTTGAATAACCCGAAGTCAATACCCAAGTCTAGTTGGTTGGCTTTTTTCCCAAGTCAGTTCCGGGTTCGAAATAGAGGTTTGTACGGAGCCGGTTACCAGGTTATTACCTAAAATGTAATTGGCGGAAGCTCCTCCGAGGGCGATTGTCGGGGCATAAGCAAAATCTCCGATATTCTGGTTACCCAGTTTGCCGGCGCTGATTCTTAACTTCAGGTTGCTGATGACCGGAGCGTTTTCTTTGATGAAACTTTCTTCAGAAGCACGCCATGCAAGAGCCAGTGACGGAAAGAATCCCCATCGGTGTCCCGGAGCAAAACGGGAAGAACCGTCGCCGCGCATCGTCAATGTTGCCAAATAGCGGTTGCTGAAATTATAATTGAATCGTCCGTAGAAAGACACCAGAGAAGATGGGACTGCATACGAAGAGTTCGGTCCATGTTCTTCCGCTCCTTGCAAATTGTAATACTTGAGAATAGATGATAACTTTTTGGAGTCGGCGGTTACTTCTTCATAATCTGTTCTGGAAGCGGAGAAACCTGCCATTGCAGAAAGTTGATGTTCTTTATTGATGTCAAATGAATAAGTGGCAGTGTTCTCTGTTTGCCAATATCTTTTCTTGTTCGACATCACATTAGCATGGCCACCAGCCGTATAATGCTGTCCCATACGGCCGTCTTCGTAAGTATTTACTTTATAAAAGACAAGTTCTCCGCCGTTATCGGAACGTAATTTCAAGTTCTTTATCGGTTCTATCTCGATGTAGGCGGAACCTACGAATCTGGACTTGAGTGTGGCTTTGTCAAAGCAGGTCAACAATAGCCACCGGATTTGCTCTCGTGTTGAGGAAACCATCGAAGTATTCTCCGTCTTCGGTATAGATAGGAGCTGTCGGTTGTGAACTAATGGCACTGAACATAGTTCCGTATCCCGAATCGGCTTCTTCATTGATATTCATGAGCTTTGACTCAATGACATTGAAACGTACACCGTATCTCAGCCACTTGTTTAGTTTGGCATCCATATTATATCGGACGGTCAGCTTATTGAAAGACGAGTTTTTGATCGTACCTTTCTGATCATACCAGTCTACTCCTAAAAAGTGTTGTATATCGTTCTTCCCTCCGGAAATCGAGAAGTTATAGTTTTGGTATTGCCCGTTTTGGGTCACTGCGTCCTGCCAGTCGGTCGATTCACCACGGCTTAGCAAGCGTAGTTCTTCTGATGTCCATTTGTAGTTAGGCTGGGCAATGGATACTAATTCATAGTATTGCTGTGCGTTCATCAAATCTTGCTTGTTCAACATTCGTTGCGTACCGAAAGAGGCATTCAGGGAGATTTTGGCTTTTCCGCTTGTACCCTTCTTGGTAGTCACGAGTACTACGCCATTAGAACCTCTCGAGCCATAGATAGATGCGGAAGAAGCGTCTTTTAATATTTCGATAGATTCAATATCACCGGAAGATAAATCCTGCAAACCTCCTTGTACGGGAATACCGTCGACGATGTATAACGGTTCGCTACCGGCTCGGAGCGAACCTACTCCACGAATAACGACAGAAGCATCTCCACCCGGTTTTACGGAGCCGGTAGTGACTTGCACGCCGGCGGCAAGTCCTTGCAGGGCAGTTGTCACTGTTCCTACTTTGGAGTTAGTAAGATTTTCTGATTTGATAGAGGCAACGGCACCCGTTAAATCGCTCTTTTTAGCAATACCATACCCGATTGCCACTACTTCGTCCAGATTAATGGCGTCTGCTGCCATTTGTATATTAATGACATTTTGCTTTCCTACGGTAACAGATTGTTTTACCATACCCACGAAAGTAAACTCCAGAACATTTCCTCTTTGGGCCCTGATGCTGTAGTTGCCGTTTGCATCACTTACTGTTCCTGTTTGAGTACCTTTTATGGTTATAGATACACCTGGCAATGTTTCATTACTCGTGTCGGTAACGGTTCCTCTAATGTTGATTGTCTGTGCATGTAATACACTGGCAAAAAAGATGGCTATAAATAATATAATGTGTTTTTTCATGACGCTTATTTTATAGGATTGTTAGTTAATAGGCCCGGATAGGAAGAACACCAATTTTCCAACCGCTTTTTGAGCAGATTTCAGAAACGATATTAGTATCTTCGTAGAAGTTCACATAATAGGCAGACCAGCCGGCTTCCCCGTCGCCTTCACTTGAAGTCCAGTAATTGTTTGCCGGAATATTGACTCCTTTCTCTGCTAATAAACTTTTAACTTTGAATACTTCGATCAGTTCTTCTCTGGAAGGGAGGAACCAGTCGGCATATACGGCATTTCCTTCAGTGACACTGTTGTCCAGACAAAGTTGGGCGGCAATTTTGACTCCTTGCCACTCGGGCCAGTTGTTCGCACTTTGCAATGCATTAAACTTTTTGACTATATTTTGAGTGTTTGTATAGCCGCTTCCCATGTTTTGACTCGTTCCGGCCGCGTCCGAGGAATTTACCTCGGACCGAATTGTTCTGTTCCCGTACCGATGTTACTCATGTTTACGATATATCCGTGTGCCTTTGCAGCGTCCACCCAGAATACAACACCTCCTCCGAGTTTGTCGCCAACATTCGTCTCGATAGTGATTGTTCCAAGATTACTTTTCCGTTCTCCCCTGATAATCATAATAGAGTTTACCCCGTATAATCCTTCCGGAAGTGTAAATTCTACTCCTTCTTCATTAAGAGTTAATGGCAGATTGTATTCGACGCCTGTTGGGTAGAAAGAAGCATATAATACGGCGACGTCCCCTGCTTCAAATCCTTTTCCCTGAATCTCGACTTTGCTCTTGGGCTGTACATTACCTGAAGGAGAACGATATCAATGATCGGAACAACGAAAGGCACTTTGAAAGTTCCGTTTAAAACGGTCTGTTTCCCTGCTCTTTCAATTGTTACGGTATACTCGCCGCCTGCTTCTACCGGGACGATAAACTTCAGGTAACTGTCTGTAATCTCCGTGACTTCTACCTTTTCTTTCTGGTTGTCAGCGTTACTTAAATAAACTATATCTTCTTTTGCAAAACCGAGTCCGTTGATTTGCGCAACCTGACCGGGGATGATGTCATTTTCCGAAGGAAATTTTATTTCCTTTAGAATGGGGGCTATGGGAGTAGCGGTGTGTTCGTCGTCGCTATTACAACTATAAAAGCTGCATACTATCAAGCCCGATAAAATAGGGATGAGTAGTCGTTTCAAATAGGTTTTCATGGTTCATTAAATTTAAAAGTTGAACGATAAGGCTAATTCTTTTTCAAGCATGAAGTGCTTCACTTCATCGAGAGTGGGAATAGACGGTTGTGCACCCGAGCGTGTGACTGCAATGGCTGCCGCAGTGTTGGCAAAGTTGAGTGCTTCCCGGTCTATTTCTTTTTTTGCACAAACGACCGCCAATGCGCCGCAAAAAGTGTCACCTGCGGCGATTGTGTCGATCGCATTTACTTTACAACCGGGAAGTTGGATGGTTTCTTTAGCATTTTTCATGTATGCACCTCGGCTTCCCAGTGTGATTACCACATTGCTTGTACCCGCTTTCAGCAATGTTTCGGCTATTTCCTCAAGATTATTATCTGTATAATCTATCCCTGAGATGAATGAAGCTTCCAGCTCATTGACGACTAGTATATCAATGGCTTTCATCAGCTCCTCATCGATCAGACAGGCGGGTGCGGGATTGAACAATACCTTTTTACCTTTTTTCTTTGCTGATAGAGCTATTTTTTTTTTATTGTTTCGTAAGGAATCTCAGCCTGCATGACGATGATGTCGGCTTCGTCAATTACTTTTGAGAAATGGGTGATTGAACCGGGTAATAAAGAATAGTTAGCTCCGGGGGCTACTGCAATGCAGTTCTCACCACTGTCAGCCACAAAAATAAGTGCGGTTCCTGTGGGATGATTGACATCATCAATAATGTAATCGGTGGTGATACCTTCTTTCTTAAAGTGATTTTTTAAAATATCCGCATACATATCATTCCCAAAAGAGGTGACAAACGTCACAAAGCCGCCAAGCCTGGCTGCCGCCACAGCCTGGTTGGCTCCTTTGCCTCCGAGGGACTGCATGAAATTTGCATCTCCGACTGTTTCGCCGGGTGCCGGGAGATGGCTGACTTGTGCAACCATGTCGATGTTTGAACTTCCAATAACTACTACTTTCATTTGAATCAGATTTATGTGATAGACCTAGGCTTTTTCTTTATTCTATAAGTTGACTTCCCTTTTGTATGGAATAGCACTCTGGGCACCGATGCGTGTGACGGCAATGGCGGCCGCTGCATTTGCGAATTTTACGGATTCGGCCAACGAATGTCCTTGGGATAGATACACACTGAATGCTCCGCAGAAGACATCTCCTGCTCCGGTTGTGTCGATCGTCTCTACTTCTTTTGCAGGAATCATGGTATATTCGTCCTTTTCTTTCACGTAGGCTCCGTCTTTTCCCAAAGTAATGACAACATTTTCTATACCTTTCTCTCCGATAGCTTTAGCTGCCCGGTGCGCACTCTCAACATCCATTACTTTTATTCCTGATAGCATTTCTGCTTCTATACGATTAGGCAATATAGTATGTACATTATTTAAAAAGGAGTTGCTCAACGTAGAGGCAGGCGCTGGATTGAGTATTACTTTCTTACCGTATCGGTTGGCAATAGTAGCCGCGTACTCTACTGTATCTATCGGAACTTCAAGCTGCATGAGTATAATATCGGCTTCCTTGATTTTTTCTTCCGCTTTATTGATATCTTCTGTTGAAAGCGAACGGCTTGCTCCCGGTGCTACAATAATACTGTTTTCACCAAACGAATCGACAGAAATAAGAGCTACTCCTGACGGGCTTTTCTGATCGGTGAATATAAATTCAGTATTGATTTTCTCAGATCTGTATATTTCCAAAGCTTGCAGACCGAATAGATCGTAACCAATTTTGGATATAAAGGTGACTTCCGCTCCCAACCGGGCCGCTGCGATTGCCTGATTGGCTCCTTTTCCTCCGGGGTTCATATAGAAAGTTCCACCTAGAATGGTTTCTCCGGGGACAGGTAGTCTGTTGGCTTTCACAACCATATCGGTATTGCAACTACCGATGACTACAATTTTGGGTCGATTGCTAGATATAGTTTCCATAATATTAATAATTAAGATGATGCAAATAAAAGGAATAATAACGCGTCGTTTTTTACATTAATATTCCATTTATATAATTTCAAATTATATATTTAGGATGAAATATCCTGTTTAAAAATAATTTATGGATTGTATTGTTGTGTGGAATTATATAATTACAAACGGATAAAGTGAAAATAAGGAGAGCGTTTTAGTGTTGTGAGTTTAGATGATCTGCTTTTTCTTTTTAGATTTCTTTAGCATTTGTGTGCCGTTTAAGAACATCAGACAGTTTTTCTTTTCGTATTTTTGATTCTATCCATGCGGTAAAATCGAAAATGCGTAATAGCTGATTTTCGTATTTATCATTGTATAATTCATGAATTTCGGGATATAACTTTTCCCAGAAATCTTCCCGGTCTTTTCTTAGAATAGGCAGATTACTTTTATTTAAGAACCATAAAACCGTATGCTCTGTTTTGAAAGTCTGCTCTTTGGGAGAAGACAGGCTGCGGGTAATAGAACGGGATTCGTGTCGTATCAATTCAAATTCTTGTGTCTCATAGTAAGCTATAAGACGAACCAGACGAATGGTTCTCATTAATGGCAGGTATTTGATATTATGATCTATAATGGCATTACTGATATATTTTTTTGCGGCCTTGTAATTTTGGTTCCCGATGTGTATGAGGGTTGTGTAAAGTAATAGCTCGCTTTTACGAATCGGACTTAACCATGCTTCTTTATCATAAAGTGTTTCCTGATAACGGCTCATGAGTTCTGTACATTCAGCAAAGTTCCCTTTGTCGAGGTAAGGAAATAGCTCATATTGGAAAAGCAGGCAAGTTGCATTTACCTTAAATTCCAATGAAGAATCCTCTGCGATTAACTTTCTTAATTTCTCCAGGAAATAGGGTATCTCATTATAATTTCCAACCGACCGCAGACTACCGAGTACTCCTTCAAGTACAGATAAATAGTAAATGGGGGGATTCGACCAGAATTGCTGATTCTGTTCAAATAATGAGTTAAGCTCTTTGTATGAATTTAAGGCAGCTCGGTAATCTCCCGCCCCCATTAGATAGTTTGCTTGAAAGAGTTTATGGTTTCGTGTTAATTCAAAGTTTCCTTCCGCGTCTGAAGAAGCGGCTATATAAAGTTCGTTGACCATAAGGTCGTTCATATCTTGTTTTTGCTTCGCAGTTCGTATGGAGCCGATATGAGAGAGGCGGTATTTTAGTAAATTGTGCAGAGAAGATTGCTCCGTTATTTTTCGGATTTTCTTTAAAGATTCATTTTGGATAAAATGTTTATGAAAAAGCTCCTGTTCTGTCATGTTGGGGAAATTCAGCCGTAGCAGATATTCCAGTTCCTGTTTTTGGGCAATTGTCAGTATCTCATTGTTTTCGTAGAATTGAGCTTGCTCAATCGTGTTGGATAGAATCTCGAAACATTCTTCGAACAGAGAGCGCTCATACAACATACGGGCTTTGCATAGATCATTCAGCAGATCATAATAGATGTCTTTCTTCTTCCTTAATGTGAGCAGCGTGTCTACCAGTTTCTCATATAAATATTGAATGGATACTTCGAAGGAGCCTCTCGGCCTGCGCTTATAAAATTCTTCTTTCACTGTATTTCCGTTGGGTTGTTTACTCTTCGTGATAATGTCGTAAATCACAAGATAGTCCTTCTCCTCCTTGTCTTTAACGACCTGCAAGGAGAAGTGTTTCTTTTCTGATTTTGATAAAGAGTATATTAGGGAGATAACGGAATCGACTCTTTTCATGAAAGTCCTTTCAATTAGTATTAGATTGCAATATTCGGGAATTTCTGTGAAAAAAGCAAGTTATTCAAGAAATTAACAAATCCGGTTTAAGCGGACTCAGACCGGATTTGTCTCTAAATATTAATGAGTTCTTTGCAACATTAACTATACTCTATCATTCGAAGAACTCTAGTCCTTCGAATGATAAACTTCAGTTCTTCGAATAAAATTATACATTCAAAGTTATTAATATTTTTAGGTAAAGGTGTTATTTTGTACATTTAATGAGAAAATATTATTTTCTTTCCATGTTTTTACGGGAAAAACTATACCTTCGAAGCACATTTATTTAATATTAAAGAAGAAATGTTGGATTTAAAACAGCTCACAGGCGATGTATGCCGTATCGCAACCGAAGCCGGGCATTTTTTGAAAGAAGAGCGGAAGAATTTCCGTCGTGAGAGTGTGGTGGAGAAACATGCACACGATTATGTGTCTTATGTAGATAAAGAATCAGAGGTACGGATAGTGAAGGCTCTTTCCGCTTTGTTACCCGAAGCTGGATTTATTACGGAAGAAGGCTCTGCTACTTATCAGGACGAACCTTACTGCTGGGTCATTGATCCATTGGACGGAACTACGAATTATATTCACGATGAGGCTCCTTATTGTGTATGTATTGCTTTTGCGTAGTCGCACCGAACTGCTCTTGGGTGTTGTATATGAAGTTTGCCGGGACGAATGTTTCTGTGCATGGAGAGGGGGAAGGGCCTTTATGAACGGGGAAGAAATACACGTTTCAGGTGTTCGGGATATAAAAGATGCATTTGTCTTTGCTGAGTTGCCATATAATGCCCAACAATACAAACAGACAGCTCTCCACTTGATAGATAAACTTTACGGAGTAGTGGGCGGCATTCGTATGAATGGCTCTGCCGCCGCCGCCATTTGTTATGTGGCTATGGGGCGTTTTGATGCTTGGGCGGAAGCTTTTCTTGGAAAGTGGGATTATTCGGCAGCGGCTTTGATTGTGCAGGAAGCCGGTGGGCGGGTTACCGATTTTTGCGGTAACGGACACTTCATGGACGGCCATCATATTATAGCGACTAACGGATATTTGCATTCTGTATATCAACAGCTTATTGCGGAAGTCCCTCCATTGGATATGTAACGATATTGTAGCCTTCAATTCTCTATGATTATGAAACACACATTTCTTGTTAAAGAATGGTTTGGGGCATTTCTTTCCCTCTTATTCCCTCGTTGTTGCGTTGTCTGCGGCAGGGCATTGGCAAAAGGGGAAGAATGTATTTGTGCTGTGTGTAATATGGATTTACCACGTACCGATTATCATCTTCGAAGAGATAATCCGGTTGAGTTACTATTCTGGGGAAAGTTTCCTTTGGAACGGGCTACGTCTTTTTTCTACTATCGGAAAGGGAGTGATTTTCGACGGATACTACATTTGCTTAAATATGGGGGGCAGAAAGAGATAGGAGCCATCATGGGACGATACATGGCTGCGGAATTGATAGAGTCCGGTTTCTTTCAGGGAATCGATGTGATAATTCCGATTCCGCTGCATGAGACGAAACAACGCATCCGTGGCTATAATCAGAGTGAATGGATAGCGCGGGGAATTGCTGCCGTGACTGGAATCCCCGTCGATACGGAAGCTGTTGTACGTCGGAAATATACGGAAACGCAAACGCGTAAATCTATTTTTGAACGTTGGGAGAATGTAGAGGGAATCTTCGAATTGCATCATGCTGAATCCTTGATTGGAAAACACGTGTTAATAGTGGATGATGTGTTGACAACGGGAGCGACTACCGTAGCATGTGCTTCCCGGATCATGGAAGTAGAGGGTATACGGATAAGTGTGCTGACATTAGCGGTAGCAGATTAAATGTATTCTCTTTAGTAGTACCGGATAATCGAAAAAATAGGGGGATATTCCTTTTGTGGAGTTTGAGGGTGTTAATCCTGAAGATTGTATCTGCATATTTGGAAGAAATGAAAAATGTTATCTTATATTACTTCGTAAACGAATGCACTTTTCGATGCTCCTCTATTCTATAATACAGTTTTCTCTATTTTTACAACCAGCTATTCCACTATTAATAAACTTGATTTCTGTTTATAATAAACTTTTGGATAGTTTATTATAAACGGTATCCGAATTTATTAAAAACTATTTTTCCCGTTTTTCGGAAATGGATTAAATGTTTAAAGTAAAAATATAAACAAAATAGGGCAATAATCGTTAGACTATTACCCTATATCATATCTATCCTGATACTAAAATATATCAGTCGGAATGTTATTTATGTATCTATTGTTCTTATATTTATCATGCTGTTTATCACTTTTATTTCTTCAAAGATACAAAATAAAAAGTCGTTTGTCAAGTATTTCAGAAGAAAAGCAGACTATTCATGCACGGCTGAGATAATAAGGGGCTATCAGTAAGCTTCACTAACTTCTTACCCATAGACTTGTCGTTTAGTTAGGTTTCAACAAACTTACTCTATTTTCATGTGGTATCCAATTTTGTTCAGTTAATGAAACAAAATACAGGGTATTGGCTTATCTAAAGGGCTTGATTCTTCGCATAAAATACTAATTCATGCATGAAATAAGAAAATCTTATTTTTCTTCTATGCTTTTTGCGGGAAAAACTATAACTTCGGAGCGCTTTTGATAACCCGTGGAATTGTTGTTGTGACAGGAATTCCTTATAGATACTCAAGAAAAGATAGAAAAACGCATGAGAAAAATTGTAGTTTTATTTGTTGTGGCATTTTGCCTGCTCTCCACAGGAATGAGAGCTCAACACACATTTGTACATAAACAATCATCGACCTACGAATGGCCGGAAGACTCTCTCGTATTGAAGAAACTGGACCAGTGGCGTGATTTGAAGTTCGGTGTTATTTTTCACTGGGGACTTTATGCCGTGCCTGGTATTGTTGAATCGTGGGCTCTGTGTTCCGAAGACGTGGACTGGATCAGTCGTTACGGTCACAATAACTATCAAGAGTTTAAGGATTGGTATTGGAACGGATTGAGTAAGCAGTTCAATCCGACTGAATTCGAACCTGCCCAATGGGCGGAAGTGACGAAGCAAGCCGGTATGAAATACATGATTTTTACGACTAAACATCATGACGGCTTTTGTATGTTCGATAGTCAATACACGGATTTTTCCATATCCCGGTGTGCTTTTAAGGAGCATCCGAAAGCGGATGTTGCCAAGTATGTATTCGAAGCCTTCAGAAAGGAAGGGTTTATGACAGGCGCTTATTTTTCAAAACCGGACTGGCATAATCAGGACTATTGGTGGGATTATTTCGCTACACCTAATCGGAATGTGAATTACAAGATAGAACGTCATCCTGAGAAATGGGAAGCTTTTTAAAACATATACACATAGCCAGATTGGTGAACTGATAAGCAATTATGGAACGATTGATATCCTATGGTTGGATGGCGGGTGGGTTTCTCCTCGTAACAATCAGGATATCGATATGCCGCAGATTGCTGCTATGGCGCGTGCAAAACAATAGGTGGCTTCTTTTTTGCTCTTCCTCTTGGACTTGAACCAAGGACCCTCTGATTAACAGTCAGATGCTCTAACCGACTGAGCTAAGGAAGAATGTTTGCAATCAAGATTTCAACTTTGCTCTTCCTCTTGGACTTGAACCAAGGACCCTCTGATTAACAGTCAGATGCTCTAACCGACTGAGCTAAGGAAGAATGTTTTTCTCAATTGCGATGCAAAAGTACTAGGTTTTTTTGAAATATGCAATATCTTTGCAAAAAATATAGAGAATGGATAAAATAATAGGATTGGGCAACGCCCTAATCGACGTACTTGCAACCCTGAAGGATGATACTCTCTTGGATGAAATGGGTCTGCCCAAAGGAAGCATGCAGCTCATCGATGATGCTAAGTTACAGCAGATTAACGCAAAATTTTCGCAGATGAAAACGCATCTGGCAACGGGTGGATCGGCAGGAAATGCCATACTTGGGCTGGCTTGTCTCGGAGCTGGAACTGGTTTTATCGGAAAAGTAGGAAATGATCATTATGGAGATTTTTTTCGTAATAATCTTCGGAAAAACAATATTGAGGATAAAGTATTGGCGTCTGAACAGTTGCCTTCCGGTGTTGCATCTACTTTTATTTCACCGGATGGAGAGCGTACCTTCGGGACTTATCTGGGAGCTGCCGCTTCTTTGAGGGCAGAAGAACTGACTCTTGATATGTTTAAAGGGTATGCTTACTTATTTATAGAAGGTTATCTGGTACAAGACCATGAAATGATTCTTCATGCCATTGAACTGGCTAAAGAGGCCGGTTTGCAGATCTGTCTGGATATGGCTAGTTATAATATAGTGGCCAATGATCTGGAATTTTTCTCTTTGTTAATAAACAAGTATGTCGACATCGTTTTTGCAAACGAAGAAGAAGCGAAAGCCTTCACCGGCAAGGAGCCGGAGGAAGCTTTGGGAGTGATTGCCAAGAAATGCAGTATTGCCATTGTAAAAGTGGGAGCAAAAGGTTCTTATATCCGCAAAGGGACAGAAGAAATAAGTCTCTGCTATTCCGGTAAAGAAAGTGATGGATACGACCGGAGCGGGTGACTATTTTGCTGCCGGATTCTTATATGGACTGACTTGCGGATATTCGTTGGATAAATGTGCAAAAATAGGTTCTATTCTCTCGGGAAATGTTATCCAGACAATCGGTACGACGATATCAGGAGAACGCTGGGATGAAATTAAGTTAAATATTAACAGGATTCTGGCTGAATAACAAAGTATTGAGCTACTTTTACGACTCATTTAGATTAAAAGAGGTATGAAAAAATTGCTGAACAGGCGGATAGCTGTTGTTGCGGTAGCGGTTACGGCTATCGTAGCTTTCTTTAGTTTCAAGAGTGGAGACGACCGTAATTTCCAGATTGCAAAGAATCTGGATATATTTAATGCGATTGTGAAAGAATTGGATATGTTTTATGTCGATACCATCGATCCGAATAAAACGATTCGGGAAGGAATTGATAATATGCTTTACACCTTGGACCCTTATACGGAATATTATCCGGAAGAAGATCAGAGTGAGTTGGAGCAGATGATTAAAGGATCATTCGGTGGTATAGGTTCTTACATTGCTTATAATACGAAACTAAAGCGTTCGATGATTTCTGAACCTTTCGAGGGAACACCTGCTGCCAAAGCCGGATTGAAAGCCGGAGATATTCTAATGGAAATCGATGGCAAAGACCTTGCCGGTAAGAATAATGCGGAAGTCAGCCAGATGTTGCGCGGACAGGCTGGAACCAGTTTTAAATTGAAAGTGAACCGTCCCAATGCGAAGGGAGGAAATACACCGATGGAATTTACGATTGTACGTGAATCTATTCAAAATCCGGCGATTCCTTATGCTGCTGTGCTGGATAATCAGGTAGGATATATTAATTTGAGTACTTTCTCTGGTAATCCTTCTAAGGAGTTTAAGAAGGCATTTCTGGATTTGAAGAAACAGGGAGCTACTTCGTTGGTAATTGACCTTCGCGGGAATGGCGGCGGCTTGTTGGATGAGGCGGTGGAAATTGCTAACTATTTCTTACCACGTGGAAAAGTGATTGTAACAACAAAAGGTAAAATTAAGCAGGCAAGCAATACTTATAAGACATTGCGTGAACCGTTGGATTTGGATATTCCGATTGCCGTATTGGTAAATAGTGGTACGGCTTCTGCTTCTGAGATTCTGTCGGGTTCTTTGCAGGACCTTGACCGTGCTGTAATTGTCGGCAGTCGTACTTTTGGCAAGGGACTGGTACAGGTTCCCCGTTCTCTACCTTATGGCGGAACGATGAAAGTGACTACCTCCAAATATTATATCCCGAGTGGCCGTTGTGTGCAGGCTATCGACTACAAGCATCGTAATGAAGATGGAAGTGTCGGAACCATTCCTGACAGTTTGACTAAGGTATTCCATACGGCTGCCGGACGTGAAGTACGCGACGGAGGCGGTGTAATGCCGGATATTGCTATCAAACAGGAGAAATTACCGAATATCCTCTTCTATCTGGTACGCGATAATCTGATTTTTGATTATGCAACTCAGTATTGTTTGAAACATCCTACTATCGTAGAGCCTGAAAAGTTCGAGGTTACGGACGCTGATTATAATGACTTTAAGACATTGGTGAAGAAGGCTGATTTCAAATATGACCAGCAAAGTGAGAAAATTCTGAAAACGTTGAAAGAAGCTGCCGAGTTTGAAGGATATATGGATGATGCTTCAGAGGAGTTCAAGGCACTTGAGAAGAAGTTGAATCATGATCTTGACCGCGATTTAGATTATTTCTCCGGTGATATAAAGAAGATGATAGCTTCTGAAATTATCAAGCGCTATTATTATCAACGTGGTAATATCATTCAGCAGTTGAAGGATGATGACGGCTTGAAGGAAGCTATGAAAATTCTGAATGATCCGGTGAAATACAAGGAAATGCTAAGTGCGCCGGTTGCCAAGAAATAGGGTATACGTGTGATAATAAATAAAGAAACGACGGGGTGTATGGTAAATGCAAATACTCGTCGTTTTTTTGTTTCTGATAATCCGGCTATTTTTATTCGGTTGTTCTTATTGACGAATCAGAGGCAGGGTGAAGTAGAATCTGCTTCCTTTTCCTTCTTGGGAACGCAGCCATATACGTCCTCCCATTTTCTCTACTAACATTCTGCAAAGAGTTAATCCGAGTCCGATACCTTGTACAAAGTCGTTTATTTTACCGAATCGTTGGAAGATAGTAGCTACTCTTTCTGCCGGGATACCGATACCACTATCTTTGACATAAAATTCCACGAAATCTTCCTTCTCCCGATAGCCGAAATGAATTTCTCCTTTTGGGGTGAATTTGGCAGCATTACTAAGCAAGTTACTTATAATCTGTATGATACGATTCCAGTCTCCGGATACATAAAGCTCGGTGTCTACATCGTCCAGAATCAGTTTAGTACCGTTTTTGACTTTATAACAGAATTGTTGTTCCAGCTGCAGGCAGATATCTATTAATTTGATCGGGCGGATATTGAATTTTAGAGAATCAGCTTCAAGTGATGCCAGATCCAGAATATCATTGAACAGATTCAGTAATATTTCTGAATTTCTCTCGATGATTTCAGCATACTGTTCCTTCTCGTTTGTGCATTCAGCGTCGATGACTAATTTGGAAAATCCGACGATGGCGTTCAGGGGGGTACGGATCTCATGACTCATGTTGGCAAGAAAAGCAGATTTCAGGCGGTCCGATTCTTCGGCTTTGATTCTGGCGGCTTCCAGCTCTTTTTGTTGTTTCTTGTTGGTTTGTTCCGCATTCCATTGTTCGGATATATCGCGACACATACATAGCAGGTATTCCTTATCCAGAGGGAAAATACGATTTTCGTAATGGTGTAAGATACCGTCCAGCATCAGATCATGCCGGGATGTTGAGCTTTCTCCTGTAAGGATTACCCTGTCCATATTTTGGCGTACGCTTTCGTAGGCTTCCGGCGGAAGTATGTCTTTTACGTTAGAATGGGTGATATTATCGGCATTGATACCTTCCACATGATTGGTCGACGGAGAGGAGGCGAGTTCAATAATGTTTGCATCGTGGTCGAAAACTGTCAACATATCGGGCAGGGCGTCCAGAATACGGGTACTGTATTTTTCACGGAAACGTTCTTGTACGGGGTATGACTGCATAGAAGAAAGATCTTCAACTTTCTTCTCTAATTGTTCTATAATTTTAATCAGCTCTTCTTTTGTCTTGTTCTCGTTGTTTTGCATAGAAGGTTCAATAAATCTGTTATCAATGTTGTATAAAGTGCATTAATATTGCAAATATAAGACAATAATCCGACAAACGTGCCAGGCTTCCTAGTTATTATAATATAAAAAAGAAGGATAGCTTTTGCCCTACTAATCAGAATGTTCTATCTTTGCACCAATTACATTTTAAATGATTTACAATATGTCTACAGAATTATTCTCTACTCTGCCTTATAAAGTGGCAGATATTACACTTGCCGGTTTCGGACGCAAGGAAATCGATTTGGCAGAAAAAGAAATGCCCGGCCTGATGGCTCTTCGCGAAAAGTATGGAGAATCCAAACCGTTAAAAGGTGCCCGTATCATGGGATCATTACATATGACCATCCAGACCGCCGTGCTGATTGAAACATTAGTGGCTTTGGGAGCTGAAGTACGCTGGTGTTCTTGTAATATATATTCAACACAGGATCATGCTGCTGCTGCGATTGCTGCTTCGGGGGTGCCTGTATTTGCATGGAAGGGTGAAACGCTTGCCGACTACTGGTGGTGTACGTTGCAGGCTTTGAGCTTCCCCGGTGGCAAAGGTCCGAATGTGATTGTAGACGATGGTGGTGACGCTACAATGATGATTCATGTCGGTTATGATGCCGAGAATGATGCTGCCGTGCTGGACAAGGAAGTGCACGCGGAAGATGAAATAGAACTGAATGCTATCTTGAAGAAAGTGTTGGCAGAAGACGGTACCTCGCTGGCATCGCGTAGCGGAAGAAGTGCGTGGCGTATCTGAAGAGACTACGACCGGCGTACACCGTTTGTACCAGATGCAGGAAGAAGGCAAATTGCTATTCCCGGCATTTAATGTAAACGATTCGGTTACCAAGTCCAAATTCGATAATCTCTATGGTTGCCGCGAGTCGCTAGCTGACGGTATCAAGCGTGCGACCGATGTAATGATTGCCGGAAAAGTTGTGGTGGTATGTGGTTATGGTGATGTGGGTAAGGGCTGCTCACATTCTATGCGCTCCTACGGAGCGCGTGTGCTCGTGACGGAAGTAGATCCGATCTGCGCGTTGCAAGCTGCAATGGAAGGCTTTGAAGTAGTGACAATGGAGGATGCGTGCACTGAAGGCAATATTTTCGTGACTACTACAGGAAATATCGATATTATCCGTATCGACCACATGGAGAAGATGAAAGATCAGTCTATCGTATGTAACATCGGTCACTTCGATAATGAAATCCAGGTAGATGCTTTGAAACATTATGCGGGTATCAAATGTGTGAATATCAAACCGCAGGTAGACCGTTATTATTTCCCGGATGGGCATAGCATTATACTGCTTGCCGACGGACGTCTGGTAAATCTGGGGTGTGCAACCGGTCATCCGTCGTTTGTTATGAGTAACTCATTTACCAATCAGACATTGGCGCAGATAGAACTGTTCAACAAGAAATATGATATCAATGTATATCGCTTGCCGAAGCATCTGGATGAAGAAGTGGCTCGCCTGCATCTTGAAAAGATCGGTGTGAAACTGACGAAGCTTACTCCGGAGCAAGCCGCCTATATCGGTGTATCGGTAGACGGCCCTTATAAGGCTGAACATTATAGATACTAAATTCAGTTGATAATTGATAGTTGATAAATGATAGTTGTTGCTTGGGGGCTGAATGCAACAAGTCAGTTATCATTCTCAACTATCAATTATCATTTATCAACTATCAATATATTATGAAGAAAATCCTTCCCGACTTAATTGCCATTCTGGCTTTTATCATTCTTTCTTTTGCTTATTTTCTTTCCGGCTGATATCGAAGGTCGTATTCTGTTTCAGCACGATACGGTGGCCGGAGTTGGTGCAGGGCAAGAATCGAAAGAGTATCTCGAACGTACCGGAGAACGTACGCGCTGGACAAACTCTATTTTTGGAGGTATGCCTACTTATCAGATGTCTCCGAGCTATGATTCAACAAAGACTTTGAAGTGGGTGGAAAAGGTGTATCAGTTATACCTTCCCGGCTATGTCGTACTGACTTTCATTATGATGCTGGGCTTCTATATCCTCTCTGCGAGCGTTTGGATATCGGCCTGGCTGGCAGGATTAGGCGGAGTGATATGGGCATTCTCTTCCTATTTCTTCATTCTGATACCGGCAGGGCATATTTGGAAATTTGTTACATTGGCTTATATTCCACCTACGATTGCAGGTATTGTTCTGGCTTACCGGAAGAAATACCTGTTGGGCGGGATCGTTACGGCTCTGTTCATCGCCCTTCAGATTCGTTCTAATCACATACAGATGAGCTATTACTTCATGTTTGTGATTCTGTTTTTTGTAATAGCTTACTTTGAAGATGCTTATAAAAAGAAAGAATTGCCGCATTTCTTTAAGGCTAGCGCAATTTTTGCATTAGCTGCTGTGGTAGGAGTTTGCGTCAATATTTCCAACTTGTACCATACGTACGAGTATAGTAAGGAGACTATGCGCGGAAAGAGCGAACTGAAGCAGGAAGGCGCTGCTGCCAACCAGACCAGCAGCGGACTGGACCGCGACTACATTACCAATTGGAGCTATGGCATAGGTGAAACACTGACTCTATTAGTGCCCAACGTTAAGGGAGGGGGCTGTTCTACTACTTTGTCACAGAATGAAACTGCTATGGCAAAAGCAAATCCGATGTATAGAAACCTCTATTCGCAATTTCCGCCCTATTTTGGCGATCAGCCGTGGACTGCCGGGCCGGTGTATGTAGGAGCGTTTGTTGTGTTCCTGTTTACTTTGGGATGTTTTATCGTTAAAGGTCCGCTTAAATGGGCACTATTGGGAGCCACCATTTTCTCTATTCTACTTTCGTGGGGAAAGAACTTCATGGGACTGACTGATTTTTTTATAGATTATGTCCCGATGTACAATAAATTCCGTGCGGTATCTTCCATTTTGTGATTGCCGAATTTACTATTCCGTTATTGGCTATTTTTGCATTGAAGGAAATACTGGGCAGACCGGATATGCTGAAATTGAAAGAGAACCGTACAGGAGTAATTGTCACGTTGGTACTTACTGCTGGTGTTGCGTTGATTTTAGCTATTGCTCCGGGTGTTTTCTTCTCCAACTTCAGTTCGGACAGGAAATGGCTGCTTTGAAGCAAGGGCTTCCGGCGGAACATCTTGTTCCTGTCATGACCAGCCTGAAAGATATGCGTGAGGCGATACTAACTTCGGACGCATGGCGTAGCTTTTTTATTATAATGATTGGTTGCCTGCTTTTATTCTTATATCAACAGCAGAAGTTGAAAGCTTCTTTCACATTAGGTGGTATTGCACTTTTATGTCTGGTGGATATGTGGTGCATTAATAAACGTTATTTGAATGATGAACAGTTTGTGCCGAAATCAAAACGGCAGAAGCATTCGTGAAGACACAGGCGGATGAAATTATTCTTCAAGATACGACCTTATATTATCGGGTATTGAACTTTGTAGGTTTCCCCGGCAATACGTTTAATGAGAACAATACGGCATACTGGCATAAGAGTGTCGGTGGTTATCATGCAGCGAAGCTCCGTCGCTATCAGGAAATGATCGATCATCATATCATCCGAAATGCAGGAAACCTATCAGGCGGTAGCTGCTGCCGGCGGAAAGATGGATAGCGTGGACGCTTCCAAATTTCGCGTACTGAATATGCTGAACACGAAATACTTTATCTTCCCTGCCGGAGAGCAGGGACAGGCTGTTCCTGTTGAGAATCCTTATGCATACGGTAATGCATGGTTCGTAGATAAGGTGCAGTATGTAAATAATGCAAATGAAGAAATCGACGCTTTGAACGATATTCTTCCAACGGAAACAGCCGTAGTAGATGTGAAGTTTAAGGAACAGCTGAAAGGTGTGACAGAAGGATATAAGACTCACTATCTGCCATTCAGTTAACCAGCTACGAGCCAAATCGTTTGGTTTATAAGGCCTCCACTCCTAAAGATGGAGTGGCTGTTTTCTCTGAGATTTATTATCCGGGCTGGCAGGCCAAGATTGATGGACAGCCGGTGGATATTGCCCGTGCTGACTATGTCTTGCGTGTGATGAATGTTCCCGCAGGCGAACATACCATCGAGATGTGGTTTGATCCGCAAAGCATACACGTTACGGAAAGTATTGCTTATGCGGCATTGACTTTACTGTTAATTGGAGTGATGATTCTGGTATGGATGAGTAGAAGCAGAATCTCTAAGAAATCTTGAATGAAATGATGTAATGCTTACCTTATTGCATAGAATAGATAAGGTTATTAGATAAGAACGGCTCTCTTCCTCCCGAAGAGAGCCGTTTTGCATTCACTAAAAAATTATGAAAAACAAACGCTATTTGGTTGTTTGAATATGCTGATTAATCATTCTTTATTTGTTTTAATACCTCAAAACTAAGCAGATACTGGGATAGATGAAAATAAAATCGACTAAGTACGGAGTTTTGTCTATCAAAAGTTCTGTTGAAAAAGGAAAATATGAATATAAAGAGTCGGTTTGTGGGTAGCTTTCATTTGTCCTAACCCACTAAATTTGTAGCCGATTATAGAGCATATATTATGAAAAGACTACTGTTCATTTTTACCTTTTTTATTTTGCTCGTTGTAAACGGGAGAGCGCAAGGAGTAGAAACCTTGACATTGGAAGATTGCCTTCGTATAGGTATTGATAACAACTTGTCGTTGGAGGGGAAGCGCAGAGAAATACAAAAAAGTAAGTATGGTGTATCTGAGAATCGGCAAGCTGCTGCCGCAAATTAGTGCGTAGCCGGTTATAGTAATAATTTTGATCCTCCGGTATCAGTCACAGACGGTTCATCTTACGGCGTTCCCTATAATATTACTCAAACATTGCAACATTCTGCTAATGCAGGACTGGAAATGCAGATGCCGCTTTTCAATCAGACTCTTTATACTTCTATGTCTATTGCTAAAGTTGTGGAAGAGATCAGTCGCTTGTCTTATGGTAAGCCAGGGAAGATGTTATTCTTCAAATCAGTAAGATGTACTATCTCGGGCAAGTCACAGCCGAGCAAATCATGTTGATAAAAGCTAATATCACCCGTTTGGAAGAGTTGCGAGATATAACACGGGCTTTCTTCGATAATGGTATGGCGATGGAAGTCGACCTGAAAAGAGTCAATATCAATTTGGAGAATCTGAAGGTGCAATATGACAATGCACAGGCAATGATGAAGCAGCAATTAATATGCTGAAGTACATTATGGATTATCCGGCTGAAAAAGAAATCGCGTTGACACCGGTTAATACTGATAGCATTACTACGGTAGCCCTAACCGGCTTGTCGGAGAATATCTATGAACTTCAACTCTCACAATCGCAAGTGGAACTGGCGGAACGGCAAAAACGGATCATTGCTAATGGATATATCCCTTCTCTTAGTCTGACAGGCAGCTGGAGATATGCTGCATATACGGATAAAGGTTATCATTGGTTCCACTCCGGTCCGTCCAATCAATGGTTTCGTTCCTATGGAGTGGGGCTAACGTTGCGCATTCCGATCTTTGACGGGCTGGATAAGACATATAAGATCAGGAAAGCGATGATTGACATCGAGAATCGCAAGACTGGCATGGGAGGACACCCGGAAGAATCTGCAAACTCAATATCTGAATGCTGTGAACGACCTGATGAATAACCAGCGTAACTTTAAGAAACAGAAAGATAATTATTTGTTGGCGGAAGATGTCTATGCAGTTACTTCCGACCGTTACGCGGGAAGGCATCGCTTCTATGACGGAGGTGCTGCAAGATGAAATGCAGATGAGCGAAGCTCAAAACAACTATATCAGCGCACATTATAACTATCGGGTGACTAACCTGATGCTCCTGAAACTGACCGGGCAGATCGAATCATTAGTCAAATAATAATCATAAATATGGAAACAATGGAAAATAATATTCCTTCCGCTACTCATCAGGAGAAAGCAAAGAAGATGAAGAAACTTCGTCGCTGGCAGATTGCAGTCAGCCTTTTGGGAGTGGCTATTATTGTCTGGGGAGTAATTGAAGTGATTGCCTCTTTTTGAATTATAGCCAGACGGAAACTAGCAACGATGCCCAGATCGAGCAATATGTGTCTCCTATCAACTTGCGTGCATCCGGCTATATTGACAAGATCTACTTTACCGAGCATCAGGAGGTACGTAAGGGAGATACGCTACTGGTACTTGACGATCGTGAATATAAAATTCGGGTAATGGAAGCTGAAGCTGCCTTGAAGGATGCACAAGCCGGTGCAACAATCATTAATGCTACACTCAATACTACGCAGACAACTGCATCTGTCTACGATGCCTCTATTGCCGAGATTGAAGTACGCCTGGCGAAACTGGAAAAAGACCGGAAACGATATGAGAACCTCGTGAAACGAAATGCGGCTACTCCTATCCAACTTGAACAGATTGTCACTGACTATGAAGCTACACGTAAGAAGCTGGAGGCTGTGGAAAGACAGAAGAAGGCTGCTCTTTCCGGTGTGGATGAAGTGTCTTATCGCCGTGTGAGTACTGAAGCTGCCATCCAAAGAGCAACGGCTGCACTCGAAATGGCACGTTTGAATCTTTCTTATACAGTTGTGGTGGCTCCATGTGATGGAAAGCTCGGTCGTCGTTCGTTGGAGGAAGGACAATTCATTTCCGCCGGACAAACTATTACTTATATTCTCCCCAATACGCAAAAATGGATTGTGGCTAATTATAAGGAGACACAGATAGAAAATCTGAGTATTGGACAAGAGGTATCTGTTACGGTAGACGCGATCAGTGATAAAGAATTCAACGGGGAAGGTGACATCTATTTCAGGGGCCACAGGTTCTAAATACTCATTAGTCCCGACAGATAATTCGGCCGGAAACTTTGTAAAGATACAACAGCGTATCCCGGTGCGAATTGATTTTACCGATTTGTCCAAAGAGGATAATGAACGATTGGCTGCCGGTATGATGGTCGTGGTTAAAGCCCGGCTTTAGTTTCATTCTGCCTTGTCCGTGAAGTGTGATTAACTATTTGTAAACAGTAATTTGGATTTACACAAATGCCCTCTTATCCTAAAAACTATCCTTTTTACAGTTGGATGCCCAAGCCGTTGGGTATTATAATTCTTTTGTTCTTCTTTCTGCCGATTCTTACGGTAGGTGGGGTTTATTCGGTCAATAGCACCGAAATGATGAGTGGGCTTGGTATTATATCCGAGCATATCCAGTTTGCCAACTTTGTAACTTCGATAGGTATGGCGGCTTTTGCTCCCTTCCTTTATCAACTGGTGTGTGTGCGGCGGGAAAAGATGATGTGCATTGTCGGGTTTGCGTTCATGTATATATTCAGTTATATCTGTGCCAAGACAGACAGCGTTATTTCTGTTAGCGCTTTGTAGTCTTCTGACGGGTTTCTTGCGCATGGTATTGATGATGGTCAATTTGTTCACACTCATTTGGTATGCGGGTGGTATGGAAGCTACCCGTAACATCACTCCCGGGCTGGAACCGAAAGACGCTGCTGGTTGGAATAAACTGGATATTGACCGATGTGTGAGTCAGCCGGCTGTTTATCTGTTTTTTATGATTCTGGGACAGTCGGGCACAGCATTGACGGCTTGGCTGTCCTTTGAATATGAGTGGAAGTATGTATATTACTTTATGATGGGGATTCTCCTGATATCTATTTTGCTTCTTTTTATAACCATGCCGAATTATAAGTTTCCCGGAAGGTTTCCTATTAATTTCCGTAAGTTCGGCAATGTCACTGCCATTCTGTATCTCGCTGACTTGTCTCACGTATGTGCTGGTTTATGGAAAAGTGCTCGACTGGTATGATGACGAATCCATCCGGTGGGCGACGGCTGTCAGTATTCTTTTTGCCGGGATCTTTCTTTATATGGATGTCACCCGCCGGTCGCCTTATGTCTTGTTGGATGCATTCAAACTACGCACCATCCGTATGGGGGCTTTGCTTTATTTACTGCTGATGATCATCAATTCCAGCGCGATGTTTGTCAATGTGTATGCAGGAGTCGGGATGCACCTGGATAATTTGCAGAATGCTTCGTTGGGTAATTGGTGTATGGTAGGTTATGCTATTGGTGCCGTGATTGCTATGGCGTTGGGGAGCAAAGGATTGCATTTCAAATATCTTTTTGCTCTTGGTTTTTTCTTTCTGTCCTTATCGGCTGTGTTCATGTATTTTGAAGTACAGACAGCAGGGATGTATGAACGTTTGAAGTATGCAGTCATTATCCGTGCTATTGGTATGATGATTTTGTATGCCCTGACGGCTGCTTATGCTAATCAGCGTATGCCTTTCAAATATCTTTCTACCTGGATTTGCATCATGCTCACCGTGCGTATGGTGCTGGGACCCGGTATTGGAGGAGCTATTTATTCGAATGTGCTGCAGGAGCGGCAGCAACACTATATAACCCGTTATGCGCAAAATGTGGACCTGCTTAATCCGGATGCTTCCACTTCCTTCCTTGGTACGGTACAGGGTATGAAGTATCAGGGAAAGAGTGAGACGGAAGCCCGTAATATGGCTGCTATATCTACTAAAGGACGTATTCAGGTGCAGGCCACGCTTTCCGCACTCAAAGAGATGGCGGGATGGACAATTTATGGTGGGTTAATTTGTATGATATTTGTGCTCGTTGTTCCTTATCCTAAACGAAAATTGCTAACTTAGCGTCGTTTTTGATAATGATCTATATAATGTATTAGTATTATGGATAGCGGACAAGATCGTTTATTGCAATTTGACCGCGACTTGTTGAGCGGGAAAAATATATGTAGTTCGAGAGGTGTACTTGTGACTTTTCCGTCTTCTTTAAAAAAACTGTTCCACATGAAAGGATTGGGGGTGATTATTTGTCACCGGGGGAGTTTCAGTTTTCCTTGAATCAGAAGGTCTGTTCTGCTAAGGCGGGCGAAAGCCTGTTTATTCCCGAAGAAGGTGCGTTTCAGGTTCTTCAGGAATCAGAAGATATGGAAGTACAGATTCTGATCTATCAGATAGAGCCCATACGGGATATTATGGGCAATGCGGTTGTGACTATGTATATGTATTCGCGGATTACTCCTGATGATCCTAGTTGTGTGTGGACCACCGGTGAAGAAGAAGAAATCACGAAATATATGTCTCTGCTCGACAGTGCTGTGGAGGTAGAAGAAAATCCATTTAAACTTTACGAACAAAAACTGCTTCTGCTTGCATTAACATACAGGATTTGTTCCATGTATAATCGTAAATTAGTGAATGATGGAGAAGAAGCGGGAGGACGGAAGAATGAAGTCTTCATCCGTTTAATCCAGTTAATCGAAAAATATTATATGCAGGAGCGGGGAGTTGAATTTTATGCGGATAAATTGTGTTTGTCTCCTAAATATCTTTCTGCCGTTTCTAAAAGTATCTGCGGGTATACGGTGCAGGAACTTGTATTTAAGGCGATTATCCGTAAAAGTATCTCGTTGCTGAAGAATACTCAGCAGGACATTCAGGAGATCTCAAATGCCTTCGGCTTCCCTAATGCTTCTTATTTCGGTACGTTCTTTAAGAAGCAGGTTGGGGTTTCACCGCAGCAATATCGGAAGAATCTTTAAACGTTTATTCTTTTTCGCCGTAGGCAAGATCGCCTGCATCGCCCAGTCCCGGAACAATGTAAGGAGTGTTCGTTGATTTCAGGATCGATGGCAGCGCACCAGATTGTCGTCTTGTCTTCCGGAAATACATTCTTTATATGATCGATAGCCTTTTGGCTGGCGATAATCGAAGCTACATGAATTTCGGCCGGGTGGCCTTTGGTCAGCATTGCCTGGTAACTAAGTTCCATACTCCCTCCTGTAGCCAGCATCGGATCGGTGATAATCAGCGTTTTGTCATCAATGCGCGGAGATGCGATATATTCTATATGTATATCAAATTTCAGGGTATCTTTATACTTGCGGTAAGCAGAAACAAATGCGTTCTCCGCTCCATCAAAATAGCTTAGGAAGCCCTGATGGAAGGGTAGACCTGCACGTAGGATCGTACTGATTACTAAATTGTTGTCCGGTGTGCTTACGGGAGCAACTCCCAGTGGTGTCTGGATGTTCTTTACTGAGTATCGGAACTCTTTGCTCATTTCGTAAGCCATGATTTCTCCGATCCGTTCAATGTTACGGCGGAAGCGTAGGCGGTCATTCTGAACTTCTACATTTCTAATCTCGGATATGTACTGGTTTAGAATCGAATTTGTTTGGCTAAAATCAATTACTTTCATATTATAGTTTAATCATAATTTAATCTCATTTTCATCGTATTGATAACGTTCTGGCTTGCAAAGTAAATGATAATCTTTCAAATTGCAATATTCAGTTTGCAGATATTGTTAGGAATTTATAAAAGAGTTTCAATTAGGGAAAAATTTCTCTAATACCTTCTTCCTTTCCAAAGAAAGTGTTACTTTTGTACCCGGATTTACAAGGGGGCGTTCCTCAATCCCCTTCTTAGTCAAAAGGTGAAGAGATAATAAAACAAAATACCAATTTTAATTAATTCAAAGAAAATGGCAAATTTAGATTTAAGCAAGTACGGTATCACAGGTGTGACCGAGATTTTGCACAACCCGTCTTATGATGTATTGTTCGCTGAAGAGACCAAACCGGGTCTGGAAGGCTTCGAAAAAGGTCAAGTAACTGAACTTGGTGCTGTGAACGTAATGACTGGTATCTATACCGGACGCTCTCCTAAAGATAAATTCTTCGTTAAGAATGAAGCTTCTGAAAATTCAGTATGGTGGACTTCCGAAGAATATAAAAACGATAACAAACCATGTACTGAAGAAGCTTGGGCTGACTTGAAAGCTAAAGCTGTAAAACAACTTTCCGGCAAGCGTTTGTTCGTTGTTGATACTTTCTGTGGTGCTAACGAAGCTACCCGCATGAAAGTGCGTTTCATCATGGAAGTAGCTTGGCAGGCTCACTTCGTAACTAACATGTTCATCCGCCCGACTGCTGAAGAACTTGCTAACTACGGCGAACCTGATTTCGTATGTTTCAACGCTTCTAAGGCAAAAGTTGACAACTACAAAGAACTGGGCTTAAACTCAGAAACTGCTACAGTATTCAACTTGAAGACTAAAGAACAAGTTATCCTGAATACTTGGTACGGTGGTGAAATGAAGAAAGGTATGTTCTCTATTATGAACTACATGAACCCGCTTCGTGGTATCGCTTCTATGCACTGTTCTGCTAACACAGATATGGAAGGTACTAGCTCTGCTATTTTCTTCGGTCTGTCAGGTACAGGTAAGACTACTTTGTCTACTGACCCGAAACGTAAATTGATTGGTGACGATGAACACGGCTGGGATAACGAAGGTGTATTTAACTACGAAGGTGGTTGTTACGCTAAGGTTATCAACCTGGATAAAGAAAGTGAACCGGATATTTACAATGCTATCAAGCGTAACGCTTTACTTGAAAACGTAACTGTTGACGCTAACGGTAAGATTGATTTCACTGACAAGAGCGTGACTGAAAACACTCGTGTTTCTTATCCTATCTATCACATCGAAAACATCGTTAAGCCGGTTTCTAAAGGTCCTCACGCAAAACAAGTTATCTTCTTGTCTGCTGATGCATTCGGCGTATTGCCTCCAGTATCTATCCTGAACCCGGAACAGGCTCAATACTACTTCTTGTCTGGATTTACAGCTAAATTGGCTGGTACAGAACGTGGTATCACTGAACCGACTCCGACTTTCTCAGCTTGCTTCGGTGCTGCTTTCTTGTCATTGCACCCAACTAAATATGCAGAAGAACTGGTTAAGAAAATGGAGATGACTGGTGCTAAAGCATACTTGGTTAACACTGGATGGAATGGTTCCGGCAAACGTATCTCTATCAAAGATACTCGTGGTATTATCGATGCTATCCTCGACGGTTCTATCGACAAGGCTCCGACAAAGGTTATTCCTTACTTCGACTTTGTTGTTCCTACAGAATTGCCGGGTGTTGATCCGAAGATTCTTGATCCTCGCGACACTTACGAATGTGCTTGCCAATGGGAAGAAAAAGCAAAAGATTTGGCTGGACGTTTCATCAAGAACTTCGCTAAATTTACTGGTAACGAAGCCGGTAAGGCTTTGGTTGCTGCTGGTCCGAAACTCTAATTCTATTTTGTAATTTGATATAATAAAGATATATTTGTTATGCCTTATAAATATCTAAAAGAAAAATAAATGAACCTGCGCGATAACAGTATTGATCTCGTCTCTTTCAATAAACTATTTACGGAGTATCATGAACGCTTTGTCCGTTTCGCTTATACTCATGTGGATAACTATATGGAGGCTGAGGATATTGTGATGGAAGCCATGACTTATTACTGGGAAAACAGGACCCGTTTGTTTGGAGTGAATCCTCCTGCTTATATTTTACTACAATTAAAAATAAGTGCCTGAATTATCTTCGCGACCGTCAGTATTATCAGGCTGTATCAGAGCAATTACAAGAGCATGCAGCATGGAAGCTTGCGATACAGATATCTACTCTGGAAGCATGCAACCCGGAGGAACTTTTTTCTAAAGAAATGAAGCAGTTGGTGGAGCATGCGTTAAGTAAATTGCCGGAAAAAACAAGAAGAGTCTTTATTATGCGGCGCTTTGAAGAAAAAGAGTTATCGTGAGATTGCTTCAGAGATGAATATGTCCGTCGAGGGAGTTGAATCCCATATGAATAAGGCGACAGAATCTTTAAAAAAAACATTGAAAGACTTCCTGCCTCTTTTGATTTATCTTATCTATCATTAATTTTTCACATCTATTAACTAGGGATTCTTTTTCGTTGTGTGCTTTACTATAAAAGGCAATGGTATAATGTGTCATTTTATATAAGTTGATGATGAATTTGGACAGAGAACTTTTATTTCGTTTTTCAATAAAGAAACGACGCTTGAGGAAGAAAAGAAAATTCGTCTTTGGATAGATGAATGCGACGAACATCGTCGCGAGTTTTTCCGTGAACGTCAACTTTTTGATGCTATTTTGCTTCACGGGGATCCGTCTTACGAAAAGAGCCGCCCCCGATTCTATATTCCATGGCATAAAGTGGTGGCTACTCTTTCCGGTATTGCAGCGATTGTGATACTTACTATCATTACGACTACATATTTCTTGCAACAATCTTTTAGAGACGAAGTGATGAATACAGTTACTGTCCCCAGGGACAGCGTGTTCACTTGACATTGTCTGATGGAACAAAGGTTTGGTTGAATGCTAAAACCAAAATGGAGTATCCGCAAAGCTTTAAAGTGTCCGATCAAAGAATAGTAAAAGTGGACGGCGAAGCCTATTTTGAAGTGAGTAAGAATAAAGAGAAACCATTTATTGTTAAAACGACTAAGGGTGATGTAGAAGTATTAGGAACTAAGTTTTACATAAGCGCTTATGCGACAACAGATGTTTTTGAAACTTCTTTGATAGAGGGCAAAGTGAAGGTGCATACTGCTTATGAAGATATGACACTCTATCCCAAAGATAAGGCTGTATTGGAAAATGGTCTTCTCACTCGTAAGCAGATTGATGATATGGATACTTACCGTTGGCGTGACGGGCTTTATTGTTTTAAGAACCTATCTTTTGATGATGTTCTTAAACAATTTGAGATCTATTATGATATCCGTTTTGTGAAAGAGAATCCACAAATTGCAAACCCAAAACTGAATGGAAAGTTCAGGCTGATTGACGGAGTAGATTACGCATTACGGGTACTTCAAAGAGAGGTCGGTTTCTCATTCCGGAGGGATGATGAAGCTAATGTGATTTATCTGAAATAATTTGTCCAACTATAAAATGAATGCCTATGTAAATAAATAGAAGAAGTCTGAAAACGAAATCGGCAAGTACTACCAATACCTGCCGATCGTGAGATAAATTTTCTCACCCGAGAGTGAAAAAACTTTTAATAAAATCTAATCGTAAAAATATGAAAAATAAATCAATCGGGGACGATTATAAGCTAAAAAATCCCCATGTTAACCTATTTTATAGAGCTATGCGAATAACTACATTCTTATTGTTCTTCTGTTCGTTCTGTGCTTTAGCCGATAATGTAAATTCTCAGACGGCGAAAGTTACTATTAAAAGAAGTAATGTGACACTTCTGGATGTGCTGAATGAAATAGAAAATCAAACTAATTATCTGTTTATTTATTCCAACGACATTAATGTGAAACGTCCGGTTTCGATTAATGTGAATGCAAAGGCGGTTAATAGCGTTTTAGCTAAGTTGTTTGCTGGAAAGGACGTTGCCTATCAAATGGAGGGAACTCATATTGTTTTGACAAAAACGGAAAAATCCTTAAACGAGGTAAGTGTACAGCAACAAAGTAAAAGAATGGAAAACATTACCGGTGTGGTGCTTGACGAAGCGGGAGAACCGATAATCGGTGCTTCTGTAAAAGTACAGAATACAACTATTGGTACCATTACTGATCTGGAAGGAAAGTTTAAATTGGAGCTTCCGGCAAAATCTGTCATTGAAATATCGTTTATCGGATATCGGACGAAAACGGTTGTTGTCGGTAAGGAGAAACATATTAGTATCTATATGGAAGAAGATACTAAGGCGTTGGACGAAGTGATTGTTGTGGGGTATGGCACGACTTCCAAGCGCAAGACTACTGCCGCTATTGCCAGTGTGAATGCTGAAGATATAGCTAAAGTACCTACGGCTAATATAACACAGAGCCTTGCCGGCCGTGCTCCGGGATTGATCGTGAATACATCCGGAGGTGGTATTAATAACTATTCTTCTATATCCATTCGTGGTGGTGCTACTCCATTGTTTGTTATCGATGATGTTATCTGTGAAGAACGTGATTTCCGGAATTTAAATCCTGAAGATGTGGAACAGATGTCTGTGCTGAAAGATGCGGCTTCTACTGCCGTATATGGTGCACGTGCTGCAAATGGCATTATCATGGTGGTAACTAAGCAGGGTAAAGCTGGTAAAATGAGTATCAATTATAGTTTCAACTACAATTTGAGTCAACCTACAATTATGCCTGATAAATTGAATTCGTATGATGCCGCTTATTATCTGAACCAGGGGTTGGCGAATGACGGTATGAAAGAACGTTTTAATGCGGAAGAAATGGAACTTTTTGCGAACGGTTCTGATCCTCATCATTACCCTAACGTGGACTGGCAGAAGTTGGCTATGAATACGTTTGCTCCTGAACAACGTCATACACTGACTGTGACCGGTGGTAGTGAAAAAGTAAAAGCATATACATCATTCTCATATTATGACCAGCAGTCTATCTATAAGAATAATACCAATAATCTCCAACGCTATAATTACCGTACCAACCTGATTGCAGATTTTAAGGAAGTAGGCGTTAAAGTAACTTCAGGAATCGAAGGATATCTGACAAAAAGCCGGGAGCCGTTGAGTACTACGGGAGGTGATTATGGTAGTGTCTGGAGTCATATCCAGAATAAATTGCCTTGGGAAAATGCGTATAACCAATATGGGCAATTGAATAATATCCCGGATAACCCGTTGGCGGAGATTTCTCCGGAAGCGGGATATAGCAAGGGAGAGATTGCTACGGTTAAGGCCAATATGGGATTGGAATGGACGGTACCTTGGGTAGCAGGACTAAGATTGAAAGCGTTAGGAAATTATCGTCTGACAGCCGACCGTCAGAAGGATTGGAAGAAATCTCCGGTTATGTATGATTGGGACGGAAATCCGAATACTCCAAGCAAGCCGTCTTTAGAAAAGAATTATTGGAATATGTCAGAGTACACCGTACAAGCTTTTTGCAAATTACGACCGTACTTTTAATGTTGTGCATACTGTTAGTGCTACGGCCGGTATTGAGGCAAATAAATATATGTATGATAATGCAACTCTGGGACGCAAAGAATACTTGTTGGATGTAGATCAGATCAATCCGGGGCCTGTTGCTACGGCTACAAACTCCTCTGCTGAGGGGACACGTGCACGTGCCGGTCTAGTGGCTCATTTAAAGTATGATTATGCAAGTAAATATGTGGTAGAAGGTAGTATGCGTTATGACGGCAGTGACAATTTCCCGAAAGGAAAACGTTGGGGAGTCTTTTATGCAGGTTCGGCGGCATGGGTAATCTCTGAAGAATCGTTCTGGAAAAATTTGAAAGATCGCCATATTCTTGATCTGTTTAAGATTAGGGCTTCTTATGGAGAGATTGGTCTGGATGATATTTCTGCTTATTCATACTTACAGTCTTATAATTTGGATGAACGCGGATATTTGTTAGGAGGTAAATTTTATCCGGGTTTTTCTGAAGGTAACTTGGTTAGCAAAGATATTTCTTGGTATACAACTCGCAGTACAAATGTCGGATTAGACTTTGCTTCTTTAGATAATCGCTTGTCCGGTTCTGTCGAATATTTCCGTATGTCTACAAAAGGATATCTGACTTCTCCTTCTAATGTGGCATATACTGATCCGTTAGGAACCTCATTGCCACAAGTAAAGTCTAACGGTGAAAGTATTCGTCAAGGAGGTGAATTCATTGTACAGTGGAAAGAAAAGAGAGGTGATTTTGAATATGCGATAGGTGCTAATTTTACCTATTTTGATTCATTCTGGATGAATAATCCGTACGAAGCAGAAACAGACTTGAAGAATCCTTATAAACGTACTACTCATGCCAAAGGATATTGGGGAATCGGATATGAATCTTTGGGATATTATCAAAGTCAGGAAGATGTGATGAACTCGCCCAAACGGCAAAACTCGGTAAACTTGGGTGCTGGTGATATTAAATATTATGATTTCAATGGAGATGGTATAATTGACGGAAATGACCAACATCGTATCGGTAAAAATTCTTCTCCTCGCGGACAGTATGGTATAAGTATAGATCTTAATTATAAGGGCTGGTTCATGAATATGTTGTGGCAAGGAGCTACGTCCAAAGATTTCTATTTTGGAGACAAGCTGCAAGGTCAAGGTTCCGATTATGGCTATTTGTCAGTGATTTATGATTTCCAAAGAGACGTTTGGACACCGGATAATCGGAATGCCAAGTTCCCTCGTCTACGGAGTACTTCTAAATATAATGGAAGCAACAATTATGGTTCATCTGATTTCTGGTTGGTTAATACTGGCTATATCCGTCTGAAGAGTTTGAATATCGGTTATGATCTGAAACATAAAGTATTGAAGAGAGTTCCATGGATCACGAAATGTGATGTCTCTCTGAGTGGATATAACTTGTTGACTTTCAGCGAATCGAATAAATACGATATTGATCCGGAGATTGGAAATACTAATTTATATACTTATCCTGTCAGCAGGGTATATTCGATTAGTTTTAACATTGGATTCTAATAACTTTAAAAACACAGAATATGAAAATAATGAAATATATAGTTCCTGCACTTTTAGGAGGGATGTTAACACTGCAAAGTTGTGAACATTTTTTAGATACGAAACCTACGGAAACTTATTCGGAAGAATTGGTTTGGGGGAGTCGGTCTACTGCCGATGCATTCGTACTACGCACATATCCTGATATTTTGGGATTATACCACGATTTTTGGGGAGACGATCAGATAACACTAAATACAATTCTACGCCAAAGTTGTCCGGGAGAGGCACGTGACCTGATAAATCGGGAACATGATTTCGGTTTTAATAAATTTAGTATTATCCGTCGGTGTAACTTGATTATTGAACAGGCTTCCGCCTCTACTGCTTTATCCGATTTGGATAAAAAAGAACTGGTTGCCGAGGGAAAAATGCTTCGGGCTATGATCTACTATTATCAGGCGAAACATTGTGGACGTGTGATTTGGGTAGACAGGGTATTGCAAGTAGACGATGAATTTAATTTGCCCCTCACTGAATCTATTGACCGGACGTATGATTTGATATTGAGTGATTTGGATGATGCCATAGCAGGACTTCCGGAGGAATATCCTGCCGGGCGTGCCAATGCTAATGCGGCTCGGGCTTTGAAGTCGGAAGCCTGTCTGACGGCTGCTGCTTACACTACGGATGCTACACGAAAGAAGACATTATGGGAACAAGCGGTAGTAGCGGTAGATGCTATCCAAGGTTATTCTTTGGACGCCAATTATGGTGGCATGTTCAATCAGGAGAACTCTTATTCTTCAACGGAGATTATTTTAGCCAGATATTTCAGTAAAGAAAATACAAATGGCGGTGATACTTATATGCAGACTGTCATTCCTAATCAGGGAAATGATAATCTAAAAAAGTTGGGACGTGGTCCTTTGTTTAAAAAAAGACTGGGTCTTTGAGTGCTGGCTGGAACATTCGCCTTCCCAGAATTTGGTAGATGATTATCTGGTTATTGACCAACTGACAAATGAAGCTAAAAAGTGGAATACGACTTCCCAGTTTGTGAATAATACCAATGTCATTTCTAATGATGCTGTAAGAGATTTGGCTGTGAATGCTGATGAATTGGATGAACACTCTCTGGCTTATGAAACGAAAGATAAAGGGCGTGATACCCGTATTAATGATTTTATGTATACGCATCGCGACAAACGTTTTTATGCGACAATCGTACAGGACTCCTGTGAATATTATGGGGAATTAGTCACAATGCATAAGACCGGTAACTTGCAACGTTGTAGTTTGGGTGAGGCTCCGGGAACCGCTGAAATGGGGTCTACCAATTACTTGTGGCGCAAAGGTGTCTACATTAATGACTGGCGTATATTTGTTGATGTGCCTACGGATTATCACTATGTAATTTTCCGGTACGGACGTGCGCTGTTGAATAAGGCTGAAGCCCTTCTTTGTCTGGCAAAGAGTGACCCTTCAAAACTGTCAGAAGCAGTAGCTACTTTCAATCAGACTCGCACTGTACATGGTGGTTTGCCGGAATCCGAAGCATCCACGTTGGTTGAGGCATGGAAAGATTATAAGATTGAGCGTCATGTAGAATTGCCAATGGAAGGCGACTATTATTGGTCTTTGTTGCGTTGGGGCAAATATGGTGAAGAAGCAAACGACGGACAACCCTCCGGAAGTGAAGTCATCAAAGAATTGCGTACTCCGGCTACATTTATTGAAATTAGCAGTGACCGTCATCGTATGTTTATCGGTACACAAGGATATGGAAATGCCGACCGTACTTTTTCTAAGAAACGCTATTTGTATCCTATTCCGCAAAGTTTGATTAATGCAAACTCTGCTATAACAGAGAAGGACCAAAATCCTCTGTGGTAAAATGATAACCAATATTCGAATTATTAATCAATGAAACAAGAACAATGAATAGAATTAAATTATCAGACATAAAATGGTTGCTTGTACTGTTGTGCCTGCCATTTGTTTCCTCATGTAAAGATGATCTTGAGGCTTATGAAGAAGCGGAAATTACCTCAGTCGGTGCATATCACCGCTACTATACAACAGAGAAGGATGCTTTGACAGGTGAGTTTAAGGTGGCGGAGAAGGAATTGGAGAAGTCCAATAGTATCAACGAAGACGAAGCGGTTGTTACTGCGACTTTCACGGTTCCTGCTGCCAGTGGCAGTTTTACTGATGCTGAACGTGCAAAAGTGTCGTTGAATAAGTTGGTTGTATACTTCAATGTGTCTACTGCTGCACGCGTGACACCACTGGATGGCTCCCCGAAGTTAGGGGCTCCGGGCGATTGGACCTCAGAACGTAGATATAGTGTCATGGCTGCAAATGGAACAAAGAAAACATGGACTGTCAAAGTTGTGTTGAATAAATAGGTATTATTTTCTTATATTTGTAGCAAATAAACTGAAATCAAACAATTGAGGTCTTGGGAGTCGTTGAGGTGGTGAGTAAGCACGTTATGTCAACGACTCCTTTTTAATTTGAAAATTATAATGTTTATGAATACACCTTTGTCTCCCGTCTCCGGGCGTTTGGCTTCACTCGATATCCTACGGGGTTTCGACCTCTTTCTTTTAGTTTTCTTTCAACCGGTATTTGTGGCTTTGGGGCAACGTTTGAATTTTCCGTGGCTTAATGACATTTTATATCAGTTCGATCATGAGTCTTGGATTGGTTTCCGGTTCTGGGACCTTGTGATGCCACTTTTCCTGTTTATGACAGGAGCCTCCATGCCTTTTTCCTTTTCCAAGTTTAAAAATGCCCCTAATAAATGGCATATTTATCGTAAAATAATAAAGCGCTTTGTATTGCTTTTTATTTTCGGCATGATTGTGCAGGGAAACCTTTTGGGATTGAATCCTGATTCTCTTTATTTATATTCGAATACGTTGCAGGCGATAGCAACAGGCTATCTTATTGCAGCAATAATTTTGTTACACTGTTCTTTCCGTTATCAGGTGCTCATTACATTATTATTGTTACTGCTCTACTGGATACCGATGACTTTCTTCGGCGATTTTACTCCCGGAGGGAATTTTGCAGAAAAGGTAGACCGACTAGTGCTAGGCCAGTTTCGGGATGGTGTGTATTGGGGAGAAGATGGAAACTGGCATTTTTCTCCTTATTATACTTATACTTGGATATGGAGTAGCTTAACTTTTGGAGTAACAGTTATGCTAGGTACTTTTGCCGGAAAGATAATGAAAGAAGGAAAAGAAAATAGAAAGGGAGTGGTGAGGCTTTTATTATTGTTAGGCATAGTATTAATAGGGTATCTTTGCTATGGAGTTTGCAAATGCCTATTATTAAGCGGCTATGGACTTGTAGTATGACTTTGTTTTCCGGAGGACTCTGCTTTCTGCTTATGGGATTATTTTATTATTGGATAGACTATAAAGGGCATACCTATGGGTTGGATTGGTTGAAAATTTATGGGATGAACTCTATCACTGCCTATATTTTAGGTGAGGTCGTTAATTTCCGTTGTATAGCAGCTTCTATCAGCTATGGCTTAGAGCAGTTTCTTGGTAACTATTATTCTGTATGGTTAAGTTTTGCTAATTATCTCATTGTCTTTTTTATACTTCAAATGATGTATAAACATCGTATCTTTTTGAAAATTTAAAAATACTACAATGAATAAGAAAAGTCTGTATTGGTATAATAAATGATTCCTGTCGTTATAGGCGTTTCTTTTTCACTGTTTACTATTTTATTAGTTTTTTATTTCGCGTAACTATAGTCTTCTTTTCGTATAACTATGGTTATGCGAAGTAATAGTAGGCAATGAAATAATCTATTTAGAATATGAATGAAGTCTCAAATGTAGCTTCCCGATGATAGTCTATATGTTCCTTAAAAACTATTCAAAGATATATAATTATAAAATTTAATAGATTTTTTTACTGAAAGAAAATATGCAATTAGAAGATTATTCAGAATTTGTTTGAAATAACTTTTACCAAGTTCTACTGGAACTTCGTGATAAAAAAAAAGAATATATATCAGAGGGGTATGAAATGAAGAAAATAAGGACTCTACCAAAGTTAATTACAAAAAGCGCATAATATATAGATACAAAAATCACGATATAAACGCTTATTTGCAAATAAAACTATTGACAATTTATTTCATTGAGTAAAGATATTAAAACAGATAAGTTCTTTTTTATATTTATCTGACCAGATAATAAAAACATTACTCAAATCTATTGCAATTACAAAAATTATCTATATATTTGCAACGTATTACAATTATTATTGCATACAAACTAACACATTAGTTCACTTTACAAAACGAATCACGAAGTTCCAGTAGAACTTAGTGTAGCGATAAATAAAAAAGACCTTATATCCTATGAACAGTACAGCTCAGCACAGTTTATCTCCTCTGGTACAGTATAACCAGGTTATATCATCTTGTTTTTTATATTCAATTTATGGAAAAAAGAGTGCTTTTGTCCGGGGATTGAATAAGTCTTGTATAATGTATTATTTGAAACTTAACATACCCCCAAGTTCCCACAACCGATGCAACAGAATGTAGTATCGGGTAGTGGGATTTTTTGAAAAAACGGATGTGATTCATAAGATAGAAAATGCCGTCTATTTGAGAATTTCCGGTGTAACACCTTTAACAAGATTATAAACTAATAACGAATGCTGGCAAAGAAAAAATAAACGTTTTTGTGAAGATAGCAATTTAATAGATGAAAGTGCTATCCTTTATTTATTGAAAACCTTTAATTAACCCAGATTCATGCTTATCGAAAAGCATAAGAATGAATTGTTAACACTTTTAATTTCTATGATGAATGAAAAACAAAATTGTGGAAGAATACTGCGATTATTGATCCTGTTTTGTTTGTATGGTATTTGTTTACCTCCCCTTCACGCCAAACAGGATATTGCATCACCACAACAGACAGGCAAGACCTATACAATTAAAGGAGTTGTATTGGATTTTAACAATGAACCGATTATTGGTGCCAGTGTTTTTATTCCGGGAACCAGTATCGGAGTAGCTACAGACTTGGACGGAAATTATGTACTGAAAGTACCGGCAAACACGAAAAATATAGAATTCTCTTACATTGGATATGAGAAGAAAGTTGTTCCGTTCAACCCTAAAGATCTAAATGTCTTTCGTGTTGTGACGATGAAAGAAGATAGCGGTATTGCACTTGAAGATGTCACGATTGTAGCTTTTGCCAAACAAAAGAAAGAGTCCGTATTAGGCTCCGTTTCTACTATCAAACCGGCGGAGTTAAAAACTACCAGTAGTAATCTTACTACCGGATTTGCAGGGAAGTTGGCGGGAGTAGTTGCTTATCAAAGAAGTGGAGAACCGGGTGAAGATAATGCCGAATTCTTTATTCGTGGTGTGACGACATTTGGAACAGGGAAAGCCGATCCGTTGATTTTGATTGATAACATTGAATTGACTTCATCAGATTTGGCAAGATTGAATACCGATGATATCGCCAGTTTCTCCATTCTGAAAGACGCTACTGCTACTGCGCTTTATGGTGCGCGTGGTGCTAATGGTGTTATTCTTGTAACGACAAAAGAAGGTACGGAAGGTAAAATGAAATTATCTTTCAGGGTAGAAAGTTCGTTCTCCGCTCCTTCCAAAGAGGTTGAAATTGCTGATCCGCTGACGTTTATGAAACTTCATAATGAGGCGGTGAGAACTCGAAATCCGGATGGTGCATTACCTTATCTGGAAAGCGCGATTGCTGCTCGCGAAAAAGGGTTGAATCCGATGGCTTATCCGATGGTAGACTGGAAGGATATGCTATTCAAAGATTTCACAACTAACTATCGCGGAAACATGAGCCTTAGCGGTGGTGGCCGTGTAGCCCGTTACTATGTAGCATTGTCTTATTCGCGGGATAATGGTATCTTGAAACAGGTTCCCAGTAACCTTTTTGATAATAATATTAAGTTGGATAAATATACGGTACGTTCGAATGTTAATATTAATCTGACCAAAACAACCGAGTTGGGAGTGCGCGTGAGCGGCACGTTTGATAGTTATCAAGGTCCGATACAGGGCGGTTCGCAGGTTTACAGTCAGGCTATTAAAGCAAGTCCGGTTCTTTTTCCTGCTATGTATGCTCCGGATGCAGCTAACCAATATACCAATCATCCTATGTTCGGTAATTATGGAACTAGTGCAAATTACTTGAATCCGTATGCTGAAATGGCACGCGGTTATAAAGAATATGAAAACACAGTTATACTTGCCCAGTTGGAGCTAAAGCAAGATTTCAGTTTTATAACCGAAGGCTTGAAAGGGCGTTTGTTGGGAAATGTCACACGAACTTCATATTATGATCTTCAACGTTCTTATACTCCGTTCTATTATGCCTTGGATAGTTATGATAAGAAAAAAGATGAATACACTCTTTCTGCTCTAAATCCGGATTTGGGTACAGATTATCTAGGATACTCTCCGGGAAGTAAAAAAGTAGGCAGTTCCCTGTATTTGGAAGCATCGTTGTCATACGATCGGACGTTTGTTGAAAAACACAATGTCAGTGGTATGTTGGTTTATACAGTGCGTGAAGGGAAAAGTGGCAATGAAAACACCTTGCAGAAATCACTCCCTACCCGTAATTTGGGATTAGCAGGACGTTTTACTTACGGATTCTCCGACCGTTATTTTGCGGAGTTTAATTTCGGTTACAACGGTTCCGAACGTTTTGACAAGAGTCATCGTTGGGGATTCTTCCCGTCGGGAGGTTTGGGCTGGGTTGTGTCCAATGAAAAATTCTGGGCGGACAAACCGATTTCCAAAGTTGTCAATATGCTTAAGTTGAAAGGATCATACGGATTGGTCGGTAATGATAATATTTCTAATAATGACAACCGTTTCTTCTATTTGTCGGAAGTAAATATGAATAATTCCGGTAGGGGAATGCACTTCGGAACCAACTTTGACGAAGGTTATAACGGTATTTCTATCAGCCGCTATGCCAATCCGAAGATTGGTTGGGAAATTTCTCATAAAATGAATGTGGGATTTGAACTGAAATTATTCAATGACCTGGAGATTCAGGCAGAGTATTTTAAAGAAAGAAGAACGAATATCCTGCAAGAGCGTGCCGATATCCCCAGTTTGATGGGATTCCAGGCGCCTATCCGGGCAAATATCGGTGAGGCTAAAGGACAAGGTGTCGATATTTCTTTGGATTATTCGCATATTTTCAACAAAAACCTGTGGACTACTATCAGAGGTAATTTCACATACGCCAGCAGTGAATTTTCTGAATACGAAGAACCGGACTACTCGGCTACTCCATGGAGAAGTAAAATCGGTTCTAAGCTGAGCCAGACTTATGGTTACATAGCCGAACGTTTGTTTGTAGATGATGAAGATGTGGCAAACTCTCCGAAACAACAATTTGGCGAATATACAGCCGGAGATATCAAATATAAAGATATCAATCGTGACGGAATCATCGACGAGCAGGATATTGTGCCTATCGGTTATCCGACTACACCAGAAATTATCTATGGTTTCGGTTTCTCTGTGGGATATAAGGCGTTTGATTTCAACTGCTTCTTCCAGGGATCGGCACGGTCTTCCTTCTTTATTAGTCCTTTGCGTATCACTCCGTTTGCCCAACCTTATGACCCGGATAACGAATTGGGAGGAAAACAGGCTAACAATGCTTTGCTTCAGGTTATTGCAGATAATCATTGGAGTGAGTCCAACCAGAATATGTATGCTTTCTGGCCACGGTTATCGGATACGGCTATCAGTAATAATAACCAGTCGAGTACATGGTGGTTGCGTGACGGTACTTTCTTGCGTATGAAATCGGCAGAAATAGGCTATACGCTTCCAAAGCGGCTGACCAGTAAAGCTAAATTGGAAAACTTGCGTATTTACGTAAGCGGGACGAACTTGTTCAATATTTCCAAATTCAAAATTTGGGATACGGAAATGGGGAACAACGGTTTGGGATATCCTGTTCAACGAGTATTTAATGTAGGTATTCAACTTTCACTCTAAAACATGTTATATGAAAAAAATAATCATATCCATATCACTCGTGATTGCTGCCATGCTGTGTAGCACTTCTTGTAGTGATTACCTAGATATAGTGCCCGAAGGTACTCCAAGCATGGATAATGCCTTCAGCAACCGCATTAATTCATTTAAGTTTCTACATACTTGTTATAGTTACCTGCCTTCATGGGATCAGGGTGGCTCCATTGGCTTTTTGGCAGGTGATGAACATTGGTTAATGCCTAAAGGAACCGGTTTTATAGATCAGCGTATCTCTCTCAACGCATGGGAAATAGGTCGCGGTGAACAAAATAATAATGACCCCTACCAGAATTTTTGGGATGGAGGAAATGGGGGAACCAATCTTTGGGTAGCTATCCGCGATTGTAATATTTTCTTGGAAAATATCAACAAACCTCTCGATTTGCAGAATTATGAACGCACCCGTTGGATTGCGGAAGTAAAATTCCTCAAAGCATATTATCATTATTATCTGTTTATGCTTTACGGTCCTATTCCTATCATGGATACTAATATTGCGGTAGATGCTTCACAGGATGAAGTAAGGCGTTATCGCGAGCCGGTGGATGATGTAGTGGCTTATATCTCTAACCTGCTGGATGAAGCATATAAAGATCTGCCTTCAAAGATCACAGATCCAGGACAGGAGATGGGGCGCATCACCCAGCCAATTGCAAAAGCAGTAAAAGCACAATTGTTATTATTGGCTGCCAGCCCTTTGTTTAAGAAATTCGGATTATATTAATGTGAAAGATAATCAGGGTAGGCATTTGTTCCCGACACAGGTTGATAACAGTAAATGGAAATTGGCAGCAGACGCAGCGCTTGAAGCGATAAATTGTGCAAAAGAAAATGGTCACGAGAAACTTTATACTTTCTCTTTGCCGATCAATAGTATTTCTGCGGCAACACGCAAACTGCTGGATATCGGTGAGGCTGTCACAGAAAAATGGAATGAAGAAATTATTTGGGGAAGTACTCGGAACGTTAACGGATTGCAGACGGTTGCAATGGCTAAACATACGAAGGGGAGCCACTATAACGCGCGTTCTGTTTTAGGACCAACTTTATCAGTAGCCGAAGCATTCTATTCTTCAAATGGTGTGCCTATTTCTGAAGATAACAGTGATTTCTGGACGGCTAATTATCCTAACCGCTATGAGATTACCACTATCCCGGATGAGGGAAATAATAAATATTACCTTCAGATAGGAGAGCAAACAGCCTATCTTCACTTGAACCGTGAACCGCGTTTCTATGCTTCATTGTCATTCGACCGTGGAACATGGTATGGAGATGGTTATACGAATGATGAGCCGGCAAATCTTGCTTTCTATCATTTTCGGGCAAAGGAGGTATCAGGGCGCCAGACTTCGGAAGACCATTCATATACGGGATATTTGAATAAAGAGGTATGTAGCTATAAGACTGGTTTGACAAAAGACGGTTTCTCTCCCTACCGTTATTCGTTCCCAATCATACGTCTTGCTGATTTGTATCTGATGTATGCGGAAGCTTTGAATGAATCGCAGGAATCACCCACACAGGATGTATATGATTACGTGGACTTGGTTCGCGAACGTGCAGGGTTGAAGGGGGTAAAGGAGTCGTGGAGTAAATATTCCAAGTCCCCGGATAAGCCTAATACGAAAAACGGTATGCGTGAAATCATTCGCATGGAACGTTTGAATGAACTGGCCTGTGAAGGAAAACGTTTCTGGGACTTGCGTCGTTGGAAAAAAGAACTTCCCCGCGAAGTGAAAGGGTGGCATATTCAAGGAGAGACTGCCCAGGAATTTTATAGAGTAACCACTATCTACTTACGTTCAAAGTATAGTTATAAGGACTATTTGTGGCCGTTGAAACTGGAAACAATATTGAAAGATCCGAACCTGGTACAAAACCCAGGGTGGTAACTATGATATTCATAATTTAAAATGACTGGAAATATGAGAAATATGAATAATATATCAGAGCTTGTGAAATATGCGTTCGTCACATTGCTCGGTACACTCTGCCTAGCAGGATGTGGGCAGGACGAAAAGATTGGTCTCAATGCTACCGACAGTGTAGCACCGGGATTGCCTACGAATATAGAGGTGGAGAACATTAATGGAGGAGCTATCATTCGTTATACTCCTCCGAAAGATGATGATCTCTTGTGTGTTGTGGCGTCTTATATGATTAATGGGGTGGAAAAAGAACCACAAAAGCTTCTCCTTATGTAGATAGCTTGATCGTAGAAGGATTCGGAAAGGTGGGTGACTATAATATCTTTTTGAAGAGTGTAGACAAAAGCCAGAACGAGTCTGAACCGAAAACCGTTTCTATCAGTCCATTAACTCCTCCTGTAGAATATATTTATGAGTCACGCAAGATTACTGATAGTTTTGGAGGAGTGAGTTTGACGTGGAAAAATCCGACTCGACAGAATATTATTCTGGAAGTTACCAAAAAGGAAAACGGAGAATGGGTTTCTTTGGAGAATTTCTATTCCAGTATAGTGGAAGGGCAAGCTAAAATCCGGGGATTGGCTGCTGAACCAATCACGTTAGGATACAGAATTCGTGACCGTTGGGATAATTATTCCGAGATGTTGGAGCTGGAAAGCAATCCTTTGTATGAAGAGGAACTTGACAAGTCGAAATTTAAAGAACTTCCGACACGTTTGCCTGGTGATTGTGAGGCTATGGGTGGTCTGCCGATACGAAATATCTGGCAGGGTAATAATAACACAGACTGTTTCCATAGTGTTACTAATAGTGATAACCCTGCCCCTGGTCGGTGTATAACGTTCGATATGGGACAGGTTGCCAAGGTAAGCCGTTTCAAGATGTGGCAACGCAGAGGAGATGCGAACGTTTGGACCTATACTCATAATAATTTGAAGAAATATGTGATTTATGGTTGTACGGAACTTACGGACGAAATGTATAATAGCGGTGTGGAAAAAGATGGTATCATGTATCCTACCTTTGAGGGTTGGACGAAGATTATGGATGTTGAATGTTATAAACCTTCCGGACAAGATAATCCGAATATAACCAATGAAGATATTGAATATATACAGAATGGCGATGAACACGAAGTTCCCATTGAAGCTCCTAATTTCCGTTATGTAAGAATTCTTATGCTTGAAACCTGGAGTGGAGGTACTTACGCTCAGATTGGCGAAATGACTTTCTGGGGACAACCTGCAACAGAGTAATTAAAAAATCAGATTATGAAAAATATAATAAGATATATAGCTTGTGGCTTGTCAGCCTTTTTGATGACCGCTTGCGGAGATATGTATGAGATACACGAAAAATACCTTGAAATGGGAGAAGAAACCTATCTCGGGGCCGTTCAGGATTTGAGTGCCTATAGCGGGTTCAATGGTGTCAAGTTGGAGTGGTATCTGAATGCCGACCCACGAATCAGCTCTTGGGTGATTACGTGGGAGGGAAATGAAAATCCTGTGGTAGTTCCTGTTCCGGAGAATCGTGTTATAAAGGATCCTATATCGACGATTATTGACCTTCCGGAAGGAAATATATATTCAATATGATAACGAGGAGTGATACAGGTAAAGAGTCTTTGGTAAGAACTATTGCGGGTGAAGTGTACGGTTCCACTTATCAGGCCAGTCTATCAGCTCAGGGAATTAATTCGATCTCGGCAGATTTGAACGGAGTAACGATTAATTGGGTTCCGTTAGAGGGTGTACCGGAACTACGTTGACGTATACAAATAATGAGGGAAAGGAGAAAATCATCAAAGTAGATGAAGGGCAAACTTCTACGGTTATACCGGATGCGGTCCTTAAGACATCATTTAAGTTGATATCTACATTTAAGCCAGCTGATGACGCTTTCGATGATATTCCAACTTTGGAAAAAATAATGGATTTTCCTGCTTATTATACCATTTCAAAAGAAGATTGGGATGCGGTTCACGAACAATATGTTGATGCAGACAGAACGGATTGGGGAATCTCGGCTTCGACAGAAGAAAAGGTTGGAGAAAATGCTGGTAAATATGGTATTGCCACCTGTATCCTTGACGGAGATCTTGCCAGTTTCTGGCACTCACAATGGAAAGGTGAAGGGGCTAATCCTCCATTGCCACATGAAATCATTATTGATATGAAATCACAACAGGATATTCTTTCGATAGAACTGGCAAGAAGGCAAGGTAACGGAGATACTAAAACTGTTATATTCAGCATAGGTGAAAGTGAAGAACATTGGACAGAATTGGGACAATTGAACTTCCCTAGTGAAAAGGCGACCAATGCCCAAACCCTGCTGTTGCCGGAACCTGTAAGAGGAAGATATATACGTGCTTTGGTTACGGGTAGTAATAATGGTGTAAATGCAAGTATTGCAGAGATAATGTTTACGACAAGTAAGAAATAATATTATTAATAGTGAGTCCGTTGAAGTGACAGAGTTCAATAGATAGCTATATTTCTCACTAAAGAAAGGTTAGAGCCGCTGGAGAATCGGGTTTATGTGAATAAATGCGATTTGATGGCGGCTCTTTATTTAATAATCGAACATAATTCGCTATCTTTGTATAAATATAAAGTAACGCGACAACTTCTTCTTTAATACATATTTGCTTATGAGATTTATTGCTTTATTTATATGCTTGTCAATAGTCGGAATTTCCGGTATTACCCGGGCGCAACAAAAAGATACTATCCGTGTTTCAAACTTCGGAGCACATCCGTATACATATGAAAATTGTGTGACCTGTTTGCAGGAAGCTATTAGTGAATGTAAGCGAAGTGGTGCTCGCGTGCTCTCTTTTGAGAAAGGGCGTTATGATATCTGGCCCGAAGGTGCTATCCGGCGGAAATATTTTATATCGAATACATCGACCGAACAAGAGTGTCCTTCCAAAGTGAAAACTATCGGTCTGCTGTTTGAAGATATGAAAGATCTGACGATTGAGGGAAACGGAGCAACGCTGATGTTTCACGGGAAAATGACGACTATCGCTCTCGAACGTTGTAAGAATCTGGTGTTTAAAGATTTGCATATTGATTCTGAACGTCCTGCCGGTTCGGAAATGACATTTGCCCGTGTGGAAGATGATGAGGTGGAAGTTGTTGTACATCGTGACACACGTTATGAAATAGTGAATGGGCGGATGAGCCTCTTTGGTGAGGGTTGGCGTTCAAACAAGAATCATTGTATAGAATATAGTCCTGTTGATAGTACTTTCCGTTATAGTCAGGGGTGGAATGTGCTTGCTGCTGCGGAGGCGGAAGGGGTGGCCCCTGAATGTAGTACGTTTCCATGTCCCGGAAGGATTTCGCCCGAAAGTGGGGAATACTTTGACAATTCGTGACATTATTCGTGACCAGGTGGGATGGTTTATTTTCGAAAGCCGAGATATTACACTTAACCGGGTGCAGATGCACTATATGCATGGGCTTGGTATAGTAAGTCAATACACTCGTAATATTACAATGGATAAAGTGAAATGTATGCCGCGCGAAGGCAGTGGCAGGTTGTTGGCAGCTTCTGCGGATATGATGCACTTTTCCGGATGTAGTGGAAAGGTGAAGATAATTGGTTGTTATTTTGCGGGTGCACAGGATGATCCGATAAATGTGCACGGTACTAACTTGCGTGCCGTTGAGAAAATAAACACTCGTACTTTGAATTTGCGCTTCATGCATGGGCAGAGCTATGGGTATAACGCGTACTTTGAGGGGGATACGGTCGCTTTTGTCAAGGCGTCTACTATGGAGCGTTTTGCATCTGCGCAAGTGGTTGCTGTGAAACGGTTGACAGACCGTATTGTTCAAGTCACCTTCAATCGGGATATTCCCGGTGAATTGGAATTGAATCACGATTGTGTAGAGAATATCAGTTGCACGCCCGAAGTGGAAATTCGTCATTGTTATTTTACGAGGACAAGTACGCGGGGTACCTTAATGACTACTCCCCGAAAAGTAGTGATTGCAGATAATACTTATTATAAAACGGGCATGAGCGCTATCCTGATAGAAGGAGATGCCGAAGGCTGGTATGAATCGGGACCGGTGAATGATGTTTTGATTCAGAACAATATATTTATCGGCTGTGCGTATAGTGGAGGACCTGAAAATGCAGTCATTGCGTTGCATCCTTCTAATATGGTGGTGGATGCGGAACGTCCGGTGCATAGAAATGTGCGTATCATAGGTAATACGTTTCGTACATTCGGAAATCCGGTGTTATACGCCAAAAGTACGAAGGATTTGATTTTTAAAAAGAATCATGTAGAATGTACTTCTTCGGACGATTTTCGTCAAAAAGCCTTTGTTTATTTTGAATGGTTGTAAAGGTGTTGTAATCAGAGAGAATAAGCTGGAGGAGGTTTGTGATAAAAAATGGAATTTAGACAGATGAAAAAGAAATATATCAAGGTTGATTTTTAACCCCCAAAAATAAATACTATGACAATGAAGAAACTTTATTCATTTTTTATCAGTACTTTACTTGTCTCCTCTGCAGTTTGTGCCGGAGGGACAGATTATACAAAAGGACTTGCTATTTGGTTTGATGCTCCGAATACTTTGCAAGGACATGCCGTATGGTATGGTGGCAGACCGGATATGTGGAAAGGTGAAAATAAACCGGAAACCGCCGGTGATACAGCTCGTAATCCGGATGCTGCATGGGAGTCACAATCATTGCCTATTGGAAATGGCAGTATAGGGGCGAATATTATGGGATCGGTCGAAGCTGAACGGATTACTTTTTAATGAAAAGACACTCTGGCGGGGTGGTCCTAACACAGCGAAAGGAGCGGATTACTACTGGAATGTCAATAAACAGTCAGCGCATATCCTTGATGAAATACGTAAAGCATTTACGGAAGGAGACCAAGCTAAAGCGGAGAGGCTGACGAGACAGAATTTTAATAGTGAAGTACCTTATGAGGGCAGCAGGGAAAAGCCTTTCCGTTTCGGTAGTTTTACGACTATGGGAGAGTTTTATGTGGAGACCGGGCTGAATATTATTGGTATGAGTGATTACAAGCGTATTCTTTCTTTGGACTCTGCTATGGCTGTAGTGCAGTTTAAAAAAGACGATGTAGCGTACCAACGGAATTATTTTATTTCTTATCCTGCTAATGTGCTGGTCATGCGTTTCAGTGCCGACCGGCCGGGCAAGCAGAACCTGATATTCAGTTATGCTCCTAATCCGGTATCGACAGGTAGTATGGTGGCTCAAGGTGATAATGGTTTGGTTTATTCGGCTGCGCTGGATAATAATGGAATGAAATATGTAGTCCGTATCCAAGCGGAGACTAAAGGTGGAACATTGGTCAATAGAAATGGGAAACTCACCGTGAAGGGAGCGGATGAAGTTGTCTTTTATGTCACTGCGGATACTGACTATAAGGCTAACTTTGCTCCAGACTTTAAGAATCCGAAAACGTATGTCGGGGTCAATCCTGTCGAAACAACGGGCCAATGGCTGGCTAATGCGGTGGCCAAAGGTTATTCGGCTCTGTTGAATGAGCATTATCAGGATTACGCTGCTTTATTCAATCGGGTGAAGTTGAATCTGAATCCAACGGTAAAGACCGGTAATTTACCGACCGGGCAGCGGTTGAAAAATTATCGGAAAGGGCAGCCGGACTATTATCTGGAGGAACTTTATTTTCAATTCGGCCGTTATCTTCTGATTGCAAGTTCCCGTCCGGGCAATATGCCGGCCAACCTGCAAGGTATCTGGCATAATAACGTTGATGGGCCTTGGCGTGTTGATTATCATAATAACATAAATATTCAGATGAATTATTGGCCTGCCTGTTCTACGAATCTGGAGGAATGCATGTTACCGTTAATTGATTTTATCCGCACATTAGTGAAGCCGGGTGAAAAGACGGCTCAGTCTTATTTTTGGTGCGAGGGGCTGGACTGCATCTATTTCTGCTAATATCTTTGGGTTTACTGCTCCACTGGAAAGTCAAGATATGTCGTGGAACTTTAATCCAATGGCAGGCCCTTGGCTAGCTACGCATATTTGGGAGTATTATGACTATACACGGGATTTGAAATTCTTGAAAGAGACGGGATATGAGTTGATAAAGAGCAGTGCCAATTTTGCAGTTGATTATTTGTGGCATAAGCCGGACGGAACTTATACTGCGGCACCGTCCACTTCACCCGAACATGGCCCTATTGATCAGGGGGCCACATTTGTACACGCCGTTGTGCGTGAAATCCTATTGGATGCCATCAAGGCGAGCGAGGAATTGGGAGTGGATAAGAAAGAACGTAAGCAATGGGAACAGGTGCTTGCCAATCTCGTTCCTTATAAGATCGGCCGTTATGGGCAATTAATGGAATGGTCGGTAGATATTGATGATCCGAAAGACGAGCATCGCCATGTGAATCATCTGTTCGGACTGCATCCGGGGCATACGGTTTCTCCGGTCACCACTCCCGAACTGGCGAAAGCTGCTAAAGTAGTATTGGTGCATCGTGGTGACGGTGCTACCGGTTGGAGTATGGGTTGGAAGTTGAATCAGTGGGCGCGTTTGCAGGATGGTAATCATGCTTATACTTTATTTGGCAATTTGTTGAAGAACGGCACGCTGGATAATTTGTGGGATACGCATTCGCCTTTCCAAATTGATGGGAACTTTGGTGGAACAGCCGGTATTACCGAGATGTTGCTGCAAAGTCACATGGGATTTATCCAACTGCTTCCTGCTTTGCCGGATGCATGGAAGGAAGGTTCTGTCCGGGGTATATGTGCGAAAGGAAATTTCGAGGTAGACATGATATGGGAGAACGGACTTTTGAAGGAAGCGACTATCCTGTCAAAGTCGGGTGAAAGATGTATTGTGAAATATGCCGGCAAGACTTTGTCTTTTAAAACTGTAAAGGACATAGTTATCAACTAAAGTATGATAGCGTGAAGGGGTATTGCTAAAACGCTGACAGAAAAATGATTGTTACTTATTTGAAACTCTTTTATACATTTGCGAAAATTGGTATGTTCACCATTGGAGGTGGATATGCCATGATTCCGTTGATAGAACGGGAGATAGTCAAGAAAAAGTGGATGAGTAAAGAGGAATTTATGGAAATGTTTGCCTTGACTCAGTCATTGCCCGGTGTTTTCGCAGTAAACATATCTATTTTTGTAGGTTATAAACTTCATAAGGTGATTGGTAGCCTGGTGTGCGCACTGGCTACCATATTGCCTTCTTTTGTTATTATGATGTTGATTGCGATGTTCTTTGCCCGTTTTCAGGATAATGAGGTGATGATCCGTATCTTTAACGGAATACGGCCGGCAGTGGTGGCATTGATTTTATTCCCTTGCATATCTGCGGTTAGGGCATTGAAGCTGAAATATATACAGTTGATAGCCCCCCTCATTGCTACTGTGTTGATCTGGCAATTCGGACTTTCTCCTATTTATGTAGTATTGGCGGGAATTGCGGGCGGACTGGTTTATATTTTATGGTTGAAAGATAAGATTAAAGATATAAAGGCATGATATATTTACAATTACTTTGGGTGTATCTGAAGATAGGTACGTTTGGCTTCGGAGGTGGCTATGCTATGCTTTCCCTTATTCAACACGAAATTGTGGATATTCATCATTGGCTGACTCCCCAACAATTTACGGATGTGGTGGCAATTTCGCAGATGACTCCGGGGCCGATTGGAATTAATAGTGCTACTTATGTGGGCTATGCAGTTACACAAAGTGTATGGGGAGCGGTGCTTGCTACTGTGGCAGTTTGTTTGCCTTCTTTTATTCTCGTATTGCTCATTTCTTATTTCTTTGCGAAATGTAAGGATAATAAGTATATCAAGGCGGCGATGTCCGGACTGCTTCCTATGTCGGTGGCATTGATTGCTTCGGCTGCCTTACTGATGATGAACAAAGATAACTTTATTGATTATAAAAGTATTGGGATTTTTGCCGGTGCTTTTCTGATTACATGGAAATGGGAGCTACATCCTATTCTGCTGATCTGTCTTGCTGGTGTAGTGGGAGTGTTGTTGTATTAAAAAAGCTTATTAAAAAGTTCTTTATTACTAGTCTATTCTTTCTTTGTCTATTTTTGTGAAGTTGGATAAAAATCATACTATGGTATATTTGGACGCTGATAAACAGACTTATGCGGATTTGAACGTTACAGGGAATGTGTATGGTGAGCAGGCGCTTTGTTCTTTGTTTTTAAAAGCAGAAACGAAGAAAGGAAAGTCGCTGATGCTGGATTGGATTATGCATCCGTTGAGTGATTGGGAAGAGATTTGTAAACGTCAGGAAGCTATCGCCTGGGATTTCTTGCCGGAGCTTCCTTTAAATGAGGAAGAGCTGGACTTTATTGAATATTATCTGGAATATCGCGAACAGATAAGGGGAGCAAATATATTACTTTCATGTGCGACGATTATTGATCGTCTTGTACGATATGATCCGAACCGGTATGTGGTTTCCCGGGGAGTGAAATTGGTTTTTCTCATGTTGCACCGTTTGGAGAAATGGACTATTGCCGCAGGGGGGAATATGCCACAACTTTTAAAAGAAACAGCTGATAAGGTACAGGAACTTTTGCATGGAAGTGAATTAGAGGAAGTTCTGCAACAAACTTTAGATGAAAAGGCACGCTTGTCGAATTATACCATAGATAAATATGATTATTTATTTCGTTGTACACGGTTATTGTCCATAAGGGAGTTGTTGTCTGTTGTCTACATGTTTGATGTTTGCAGGACGGCGCATCGGGTAGCGAAGGCAAAGAATTTCTGTTTCACTCCGACCATGGTGCAGACAATGGAGTTCTCTGTTGAAGGTATTGTACATCCTTTTGTGGAAAATGCGCAAAAGAATAATTGGGAAATGTCCTGTGGGAATATATGTCTTTTTACAGGTTCCAACATGGCGGGAAAATCGACAACTTTGAAGGCTTTGGCGCTGGCTGTCTGGTTAGCTCATTGCGGTCTGCCCGTTCCGGTTAAGTCAATGATTTGTCCTGTTTATGAGGGGATATATACATCTATCAACTTGCCTGATTCTTTGCGGGACGGGCGAAGTCATTTTATGGCGGAAGTGCTTCGTATTAAGGAAGTTCTACAAAAGGCGGGAACCGGAAAGAAATGTCTGGTCATTCTGGATGAGATGTTTCGGGGGACTAATGCTAAAGATGCATTTGAGGCTTCCGTTGCGGTAAATGAATTATTGAAGGAATATTCCAATTGTCATTTTCTTATTTCGACCCATATTCTGGAATATGCAAAGGCATTTGAACTAGATTCTTTCTGTTGTTTCTATTATATGGAAGCGGAAATCAAAGATGATAATTTTGTATGTCCACATCGGTTGCAGAAAGGTATTTCAGAAGCTAGAGTCGGCTATTGGGTTGTGCGGAAGTTACTGAATATGGCTGAGTTGAAAAAATAAGAAAAGCCCGCTAAAGATTCTTCTCCGACGGGCTTTCTTGTTTTATCTGAAGTGAATTGTTTTAGATCTTGTTCGCACGTTTACGCTCTATTTCGTCCAGAATGACTTTACGCATACGCATTGCTTTCGGGGTTACTTCTACATATTCGTCTTCCTTGATATATTCCAACGCTTCCTCCAGAGAGAACTGTACCGGCGGAATCAGACGCGCTTTCTCATCGGAACCGGAAGCACGCATATTGGTCAGCTTCTTTGATTTGGTAACGTTCACCACAAGGTCGTTATCGTGAGAGTGCTCGCCTACAACCTGTCCGGCATACACTTCGTCCTGCGGGAAAATGAAGAACTTACCGCGATCCTGTAATTTATCGATGGCGTAGGCAAAAGCTGTTCCGCTTTCCATAGCAATCATGGAACCGTTGGTACGGCGTTCGATTTCACCCTTATGGGGTTGATATTCCTTGAAGCGGTGCGCCATGATAGCTTCACCGGCAGAGGCAGTCAGTACATTGGTACGCAAGACCGATGATACCACGTGAAGGCATATTGAATTCAAGATTGATACGTTCGCCCGTATTTTCCATCTTTACCATTTCACCTTTGCGACGGGTAACCATATCGATAATCTTGCTGGAATATTCTTCCGGTACGTTGATTGTCAGTTCTTCAATCGGTTCGCACTTCACGCCGTCGATTTCTTTAAAGATAACCTGTGGCTGACCTACCTGCAATTCATATCCCTCGCGACGCATGGTTTCAATCAATACAGAAAGGTGGAGTACGCCACGGCCGGAAACAATCCATTTACCGTCCTCTTCACTCTTTCTTACGCGGAGGGCCAGGTTCTTGTCGAGTTCCCTTCATCAGACGGTCGTGGATGTGGCGTGAAGTCACAAACTTACCTTCTTTGCCGAAGAACGGAGAGTCGTTGATAGTAAACAGCATACTCATGGTAGGCTCGTCAATGGCGATAGGAGGCAATGCTTCGGGGTTCTCGTAGTCGCAAATCGTATCTCCGATTTCAAACCCTTCGATACCTACCAATGCACAGATATCTCCGGAAGAAACCTCATTTGTTTTCACACGGCCTAAACCTTCGAAAACATGGAGTTCTTTAATTTTACTTTTAAGCATATCACCGTTGCGCTTTACAAGCGTTACGTTCATACCTTCTTTTAATGTACCACGATGCACGCGGCCTACGGCAATACGACCGGTATAAGAAGAATAATCCAGAGAAGTAATCAACATCTGCGGAGTACCTTCCAACTGTGTCGGAGCCGGAATGTTCTCGATGATACAATCCAGTAGCGGAGTGATCGTTTCAGTCGGTTTCTGCCAGTCCGTGCTCATCCAGTTGTTCTTTGCCGAACCATAAATAACGGGGAAGTCCAACTGCTCTTCCGTTGCTTCCAGACTGAACATCAGGTCGAACACCATTTCATAAACTTCTTCCGGGCGGCAGTTAGGTTTATCTACCTTATTAACTACCACAATGGGTTTCAAACCGATTTCGAGCGCCTTTTGCAGTACGAAACGAGTTTGGGGCATCGGACCTTCGAAAGCGTCGACTAACAGAATGCAGCCATCTGCCATATTCAATACGCGTTCTACTTCACCACCGAAGTCGCTGTGTCCCGGAGTATCAATAATATTAATTTTAGTACCGTTGTAGTTAATTGAAACGTTCTTTGAAAGGATCGTTATACCACGTTCACGTTCCAGGTCGTTGTTATCCAGGATAAGTTCACCACTATTTTGATTGCTGCGGAATAAATTTCCGGCCAACAGCATCTTGTCAACCAGCGTTGTTTTCCCATGGTCAACATGGGCAATGATTGCAATGTTTCGAATATTTTGCATATAATACCTATATATTTGGCTGCAAAGGTACGAAAATAGGATTAGAAATATATGCTATACTCGCATTTTTTTCTTGTAAAACGTTGTGGGATATAAAGATAATACCTATCTTTGCACGCTCAAAAGAATATTTACTATATCAAAATTCTAAAAATTATGTATTTAGACGCAGCTGAAAAGCAAGAAATCTTCGGCAAATACGGGAAGTCTAACACTGATACTGGCTCAGCTGAGGCGCAGATAGCTTTGTTTTCCTACCGTATTTCTCGTCTGACTGAGCACATGAAGCTCAACAGAAAAGATTATAGTACAGAGAGAGCCTTAACAATGTTGGTAGCTAAACGTCGTCGTTTGCTCGATTACTTGAAAGCTAAAGATATCACAAGATATCGTGCTATTGTTAAAGAACTCGGTTTGCGTAAGTAATCTACTTGCCGCGAAAAGATTTAAGAAGCCGTTCCTCATGATGAGGAACGGCTTTTTAGTTTCTCCCTTTTTCTATCGGATAGTCATATTTTCTTCGGTTATAATTGTGTTCATCTAAAGATTTTGCTATTTTTGCAGCTTAATTATTATAATTTATCACCTTTGATAACTAAAATGCTTTCAAAATGGATACAAGTAAGATTGTTGGAGAGAAAATTAAGTCACTCCGCGAAGATAAATCAATAACCATAGAAGAATTGGCGCAGCGTTCTGGTTTGGCTATGGAACAGATTGAGCGTATCGAAAATAATATCGATATCCCTTCTCTTGCTCCGTTGATTAAGATTGCTCGTGTATTGGGTGTACGGCTGGGGACTTTCTTGGACGATCAGGACGAAGTGGGACCGGTGGTATGCCGTAAAAAAGAGGCTAAAGATGCCATCAGCTTTTCCAATAATGCGATTCATTCACGCAAACACATGGAATACCATTCTTTGTCCAAATCGAAAGCCGATCGTCACATGGAGCCATTCGTCATTGATGTAATGCCAACTGAAGATACCGACTTTGTTCTTTCTTCTCATGAAGGAGAAGAGTTTATCATGGTTATGGAAGGTATCATGGAAATCAGTTATGGAAAGAATACATACCTTCTGGAAGAAGGCGATAGTATTTATTATGACTCCATCGTTCCTCACCATGTACATGCTTATGAGGGACAGGCTGCAAAAATCCTGGCAGTAGTTTACACACCGATTTGATGTTATGTAGGAACCAAGACTTAAGTATATCGTATGCAATTATTTGATCGTACTTTGGGGCAGTGGCTGGAACACTGGGCTGAAGAGACTCCCGATAAGGAATATATCGTATATTCCGACCGAAATCTCCGTTTTACCTGGAGTCAGTTGAACCGTCGTGTGGATGATATGGCAAAAGGGCTTATTGCCATTGGTGTGGAACGTGGTACTCATGTGGGTATCTGGGCGGCTAATGTTCCCGATTGGCTTACATTGCTTTATGCTTGTGCTAAGATTGGTGCCGTATATGTCACTGTGAACACGAACTATAAACAGTCAGAGTTGGAATATCTTTGCCAGAACTCGGATATGCACACACTTTGTATTGTAAATGGCGAGAAAGATAGTGATTTTGTGCAAATGACGTATACGATGCTTCCTGAATTGAAAACTTGCGAACGCGGGTATTTGAAAAGCGAACGTTTCCCATATATGAAAAATGTAGTATATGTCGGACAGGAGAAACATCGCGGAATGTATAACACGGCGGAAATCCTGTTGCTGGGAAATAATATCGAGGATAGTTGCCTAAATGAACTTAAAAGCAAAGTGGATTGTCACGATGTAGTAAATATGCAATATACATCGGGCACTACCGGTTTCCCGAAAGGGGTGATGCTGACACATTATAATATAGCTAACAATGGTTTTCTGACCGGTGAACACATGAAGTTTACGGCAGATGATAAACTTTGTTGCTGTGTTCCGTTGTTCCATTGTTTCGGGGTTGTATTGGCCACCATGAACTGCCTGACTCATGGGTGTACACAGGTGATGGTAGAGCGGTTTGATCCGTTGGTCGTGTTGGCTTCCATTCATAAAGAACGCTGTACGGCTCTTTACGGGGTGCCTACGATGTTTATTGCCGAGTTGCATCATCCGATGTTCGACTTGTTTGATATGTCTTGTCTGCGTACCGGTATAATGGCAGGTTCGTTGTGTCCGGTTGAACTGATGAAACAGGTAGAAGAAAAGATGTACATGAAGGTGACCAGTGTATACGGACTGACTGAAACGGCTCCCGGCATGACTGCCACCCGTATTGACGATTCATTTGATGTGCGTTGTAACACGGTTGGGCGCGATTTTGAATTTACGGAAGTGAAAGTCATTGATCCGGAAACAGGTGAGGAATGTCCGGTGGGTGTACAGGGAGAAATGTGTAACCGTGGATATAACACCATGAAGGGGTATTATAAGAACCCGGAAGCTACGGCGGAAGTGCTTGATAAAAATAACTTCTTGCATTCCGGCGACTTGGGTATTAAGGATGAAGACGGAAATTACCGGATCACAGGACGTATCAAGGATATGATTATTCGTGGTGGTGAGAATATCTATCCGCGTGAAATCGAAGAATTCCTTTATAAACTTGATGGAGTGAAGGATGTTCAGGTGGCTGGTATTCCTTCTAAGAAGTATGGTGAGGCTGTTGGAGCGTTCATCATTTTACAGGAAGGTGTCACGATACAGGCGGAGGATGTACGTGACTTTTGCAGAAACAAGATTTCCCGTTACAAAATACCGAAATATATTTTCTTTGTGGATGAGTTTCCGATGACGGGTAGTGGAAAGATTCAGAAGTTCAGATTGAAAGATTTGGGACTGCAACTTTGCAAGGAGCAGGGAATAGAGATTATTTAGAGATCTATAATTCAAGTCTTTATAGTTTAGACACACAAAAGTTTTTCATTATAAAAAACAGTGAACGGTGAACAAACTGTATTTAGGTTACAGGGAGTTCACCGTTTGCTATTTATATTGTTACCTTTATTCTGTTCTAATCAAATTTCTGCTATCGTGAATTCTAAATAAAGTCGTCACCGAGTTGCATTTGGGCATCATTTACATATTTACGAATGGCATGTTCTTCATCCTTACGACAGATTAACAGCACGTTATTCGACTCAGCAATCAGGTATCCTTCCAGTCCATCGATAACGGCCAGTTTGCCTTTCGGAAGTACTACCATATTATCTTTACTGTTATATATAAGTGAATGGCACTTCAGCGTAACATTGCCTTCCGGGTCTCTTTCCGATAAATCATAAAGTGATCCCCAAGTTCCAAGATCGGACCAGCCGAAGTCTCCTAATGATACATATACATTATCCGCTTTCTCCATAATTCCGAAGTCGATGGAAACGTTAGGGCATGCCGGGAAGTTTTCTTCGATAAATGCTTTTTCCTTCTCGGTGGCATAGATGTCTTTTCCCGGCGCTAATTTTGAAGCCAGTTCAGGTAGCAGATATTCGCAGGCTTTGATGATTGTATTTACATTCCACATGAAGAGGCCGGCATTCCAATAAAATTCTCCGCTTTCTACAAAGACTTTAGCTAATTCCAGTTCCGGTTTCTCTGTGAATGTTTTTACTTTGTAGAAGTTTTCTCCGGCAGGTTCGTCTATTTGTATATATCCATACCCTGTCTCTGGACGATTCGGCTTGATACCCAGTGTCAATAGTTTTTCGGAACGCGATACGAAGTTCAGTCCTTTTTCAATGGCAGCGAGAAATTCGTCTTCTTTCAGAATTAAATGGTCTGAAGGAGCGACTACGATATTAGCGTTTGGATTTAATGCGCGAATGTGGTAAGCGGCCCATGCTATACACGGAGCGGTATTTCGTCTTGCGGGTTCCAGCAGAATCTGTTCTTCGTTCACTTCGGGCAATTGTTCCTTCACTAAGTCCGCATACATTGCATTGGTAACGATGAAAATATTTTCTGTTGGGATAACCTTTTGGAACCGGTCGAAAGTCTGTTGTAAAAGTGAACGGCCCGTTCCGAAGAAATCTAAGAATTGTTTGGGCAATGTTTTGCGGCTAAACGGCCAGAAGCGGCTTCCAATGCCGCCACCCATAATCACGCAATAATTATCCTGGTTTGTCATGATAGTGACTCTATTTTAAAGTTTCTGCTAATGTACGGTTTATTCTCTGAATAGAGAAGTGTTTAAGATATGTTTTATTATTTTTTTCTCCTTTTTTTTGCCAAACTATTGTGGAATCAAAATAATGTCGTATCTTTGCACCGCAATTGAGAAATCAAGTATGCGCCCAGATGGCGGAATCGGTAGACGCGCTGGTCTCAAACACCAGTGGATTCACTTCCATCCCGGTTCGACCCCGGGTCTGGGTACGAATAAACCCTGATAATCACCTGATTATCAGGGTTTTCTGCTTTTATAGGGCGTACTAAATGTGTACTGAATGACGAATACAAAGAAAAGGTGTACTTTAATAGTTTTCTTCCCCATATCTTTATAATTTCTTAACTCTTATCCTGTCTTTTCTTCCTTATTATTGCCGATGTTTTCGGGAAAAGTGAGATTCTTACCTTATATTTGTAGTAAGAACGTTTAAAGGCACACGATTATGGAAAATCATATAGAAACCAATTTCAGAGAAATACAGAAGATATTAGATAGTTGTATAGCGCATGACTATAAAACTAAAGTAGATGCACTATTTTTAAAACGTGAGTATTTGACGCAAGCCCAGCTAAAGGATTATTTGCGACAAGAAATTTTCCGTGTGACTGAAAATATTGTAGCCATCCAACAAAAATTCCGTGTCGTGCGTAACATTGTATTGGATATGGATATTCCCGATTTTTTGTGGGAAAGTGGTTATTTTGAGGACTTGAATTCTGATGAAAGAAAAAAGTATATCGGTTTCCGCTGCTCTGATTTTGATATGGATGCATATTTGCATGAACCGTCCTGTTATGATGGGCGGCTTCCCTATTTGTCCATTATCGTTAATCTTGTCGTGCTTTCCAAGTATTTGCGCTATCTGCAAGAACAGGAAAGCAATTACCATACAGATGCGGTTGCCATCCAAGAGCAAGCCTTGCCAAAAGAGAAAGAGGAAAGTGCAGATACTAATCCAACCAAGATTGTGGGCAAAAGCAATCCTTTCAAGTCCACGTTGAAAGCCAATGAAATCAAACTTCTGACCGACTGTGTGAATGAAGCGAATATGTTTACTACTACCGTCAGTGCCAAAATACTTACCGATTTTTTCAACTGCAAACTGAATGGGGTATTGAAAGTTAATAATACCCGTCTGTTAGCCTATCTTATGATGCAACTTAGCTGTTATAATTACATCGTTTATGAATGGCAGTCTGTCATAGCAAACAATAAGCTGATATTGAAGAAGATAAAAGGTGAACCGCTTACACGTACTGACCTGTCGAGTGCGACAGACCAAGCGAAAAACATCTATCCGAAAGGATATGAAATCATAGACAAATACATCAAACAACTGCAAAAAGGTTGAGCATAGATTGAACGCTCAAACAAAGGTCAATTAGACTTCATTTTCAAGCTCTTAACTTTGCCCCCGTTAACAAAAAAAAAACGAGGGTGCGCACCTTCATATTGTTTCACCTAAATTCCTAAACAATATGGAAAGAGATTTAGAGTTAAGAGTTTCCGAACTCGAAAAAATGTTGTTCCTTTCAAAGAACGTGCTTAGCTTCGATGAAGCGAGCAAGTTTTTGAACCTTTCTAAAAGTTACCTGTACAAGCTGACTTCGGGTAACTTGATACCCCATTACAAGCCGCAGGGCAAAATGCTTTATTTTGAGAAATCGGAGTTGGAAGCATGGTTACGTCAGAACCCGGTCAAGACGCAGGCGCAGATAGAGCAGGAAGCGCAGAAGTATATCCTTAACCGTCCTCTAAAGAAATAACGGCTATGGAAAATAGAAAAGCGACAGAAGCCGGACAGGACGTCACCATGCAGAAAGAGGATTTCGCAGCCCTTTGGAAAACCATTCATCTAAAGGTAACGGACACTTACGAGGTGCCGCCCGAAATACTCTGGGTGAACGGCTCTACCATTGGCACGCTGGGTAATTTCAGCGCATCCACGGGTAAAGCCAAGAGCAAAAAGACATTCAACATTTCCGCTATCGTTGCGGCAGCGTTGAAGAATGACGAGGTACTGAAGTATTCGGCATACCTGCCACCGAACAAACGGAAAATCCTCTATGTAGATACCGAGCAGAGCAAATACCATTGCCATAAGGTCATGGAGCGTATTTTGCGCCTTGCCGGATTGCCTACCGACAAGGACAGGGACGATTTTGTTTTCATCGTGCTAAGGGAGCAGACCCCCGACAAGCGGAAACAGATTATCGGCTATATGCTTGAAAATATGCCCGATGTGGGGTTACTCATCATTGACGGAATCCGTGACTTGATGTATGACATCAACAGCCCCAGCGAATCAACCGACCTAATCAACCTCTTGATGCGCTGGTCAAGCGGATATAACCTGCATATCCACACTGTTCTACATTTGAACAAGGGGGATGACAATACAAGAGGACATATCGGTACGGAACTGAACAACAAGGCTGAAACCGTCCTGCAAATCACGAAAAGCCAGCAGGACGGCAACATAAGCGAGGTAAAGGCGATGCACATACGTGACCGGGAATTTGACCCGTTCGCATTCCGTATCAACGACAGCGCATTGCCGGAAGCTGTGGACGGTTATGTATTCAAGCAGCCCAGCCAAGACAGGGGCTTTCCACTGGCAGAACTGACGGAGCAACAACACAGGACAGCTTTGGAAAACGGTTTTGGCAAACAGGTTATATATGGTTACGAGAATGTCCTAAAGACCTTGAAACAGGGTTATGCGAGTATCGGCTATAAGCGTGGACGCAATATCCATGTGGACTTGAACAAATTCCTTGTGAACAAGCGCATGATTGTGAAAGAGGGCAAAGGCTACCGCTATAATCCCGATTTCCATTATTAAAAGTCAGTTTGGTTTAGTCCGGGTGTATATACAAGAGGAACGGACTTACTATTTCCCAGTATCGAAACAAGCAGGTTTAGTATGGTACGGATATATATAACGGACTAAACAGGACTGGCGCACTTTTCAACTATTTTTTAATCCCCAAAAAAGAAAATGTTATGAATATCGAAGATGTGAAACAAATACCCATCGCAGACTATCTGCACAGTTTAGGTTACTCTCCTGTCAAGCAGCAGGGCAACGGCTTATGGTACAAATCACCGTTAAGGGAGGAACACGAACCGTCTTTCAAGGTGAACACTGACCGCAACCTTTGGTATGACTTTGGCGCAGGCAAGGGCGGCAACATCATCGCACTGGCAAAGGAACTCTATTGCTCCGACAGCCTGCCATATCTTTTAAACCGGATAGCGGAACAGACACCGCACGTCCGCCCGGTCAGTTTTTCTTTTCCCCAGCGTAGGACAGAACCGAGTTTCCAACATTTGGAAGTCCGTGACTTGACCCATCCGGCATTGCTCCGTTACTTGCAGGGACGGGGTATCAATGTCGAACTGGCAAAAAGAGAATGTAAGGAACTTCATTTTACCAATAACGGCAGACCGTTCTTTGCTATCGGTTTCCCGAACATGGCAGGAGGTTACGAGGTTCGCAATTCCTTTTTCAAAGGCTGCATCGCCCCGAAAGACATCACCCATATACGGCAGCAGGGAGAGCCGAGAGAGAAGTGTTTGGTATTCGAGGGTTTTATGGACTATCTTTCTTTCCTCACGCTCCGGATGAAGAACTGCCCGACCACGCCCGACCTTGACAGGCAGGATTATGTCATACTCAACTCTACTGTCAATGTGCCGAAAGCTATTGACGTGCTGTACCCGTATGAACGCATCCACTGTATGCTTGACAATGACAAGGCAGGATATGAAGCGACACGGGCTATCGAATTGGAATACTCCTACCGTGTGCGTGACTTCTCGGACAATTACAGGGGGTATTCGGACTTGAACGATTACCTGTGCGGCAGGAAGCAGGAACAGAAGAACAGTACCAGCCAAGCGCAGGCGATAAAGCAGGAAACCGGACAACGTGCCGCCCCAAGACAGAAAAGGGGCAGGGGCATTTAGTCCGGCAGGATTACCAACGGCAGGCGGTTTAATTTGGAGAGCAAGGTTATGTTTCGGTAAACCGAAACTACCTTGCTTTGCTTGACAGCAAAGAAAATTTCTCCCGTTGGTCGCAATTTTTAAGACACCCATTTAAATGTAAAAACCTATGACGAATATAAAGGATAAGCCGGGGGGACGTCCGGCAAAGAAACGGATAGAGAAGCAACAACGGGTAGTCAGCACGAAGCTGACCGAGTTGCAGTATTACGCCATCAAGAAGCGAGCCGGGGAAGCCGGGTTGCGTGTCAGTGAGTATGTCCGGCAGGCGGTTGTTTCGGCAGAGGTCATACCCCGGCTGAACAGGCAGGATGCGGACACCATCCGCAAGCTGGCAGGGGAAGCCAACAACATCAACCAACTGGCGCACCGGGCAAATGCCGGAGGTTTCGCACTGGTGGCGGTGGAACTGGTGAAACTCAAAAACAGGATTGTCGAAATTGTAAACCAGTTGTCGGATGATTGGAAAAATAAAAAAGGGAAGCGGGTTTAAGGGTTGCGTGAACTATGTGCTTGGCAAGGAACAGGCGGCTTTGCTCCATGCGGACGGGGTACTGACAGAAAGCCGGGGAGATATAATCCGCAGCTTCTGTATGCAGACCGGGATGAATCCCGACTTGAAAAAGCCAGTCGGACATATTGCGTTAAGCTATTCGGCAGTGGATGCACCCAAATTGACAGACGAGAAGATGATACAGCTTGCGCAGGAATATATGCGTGAGATGAAAATCACCGATACGCAGTATATCATCGTGCGCCATCAAGACCGGGAACACCCACATGTGCATATCGTATTCAACCGTATTGACAACAACGGCAAGACCATTTCGGACAGGAACGATATGTACCGCAACGAGCAGGTATGCAAGAAGCTGAAAGCCAAACACGGGCTTTATTTTGCTGGTGGGAAAGAACAGGTAAAGCAGCACCGCTTGAAAGAGCCGGACAAATCGAAATACGAGATTTACAACGCTGTAAAGAATGAAATCGGGAAGTCCAAGAACTGGCAGCAGTTACAGGAGCGGTTAGCGGAAAAGGGTATTACTATCCGGTTCAAGTACAAGGGACAGGCAAACGAGATACAAGGCGTTTCCTTTTCCAAAGGCGAATACACGTTCAAGGGTTCGGAGATAGACCGTAGTTTCAGTTTCTCCAAACTGGATAAATGTTTTGGGGATGTAGGGCAGACGACAGTCGGAAGCAATAAACAGACGGTTACTGCACCTGTTCAGAAACCAGTATTAGCACCCGACAAAGCGGATAATTCTTTTATAACAGGTTTAGGCGGTCTGTTTTCCGGTTTGTCAGCCCCGGCTGATGAAATGCCCGATGATTCCTTTTTGAGAAAGAAGAAGAAAAAGAAGAAACAACTTAAACTGTAAAAGCATGGAGGAAAATTTGATTTTAGAGGGGCTTCTCTCAATGGTTACAGAACTGAAAGAGAAGCAGGAAGCACAGGTAATGCCAGCCAGTCGGGAGGAAACTCTTGAAAGACTGAACGCAATCGAACAGGCATTGTCGGAATTGTACAGCAACCCGGCTGTTCCCGAAAAGGATTTGCAGGCTATCCGAAGCCAGCTTGACGAGATAAGGAACAGGATGCAGGGTCAGCAGAAACATATCGAGGACACCAAGAAAATAGTATTGGAAACCTACCGTTGTTTCAAGATAATGATTGATGCTTTGGGCTCTTGCAAGACGGATAAAGAGGAAGCTACGCCCTTACCGCTCTATCAACGGATTTACAACAAGGTCGCTTCTTGGATTCGTCCGGGATTGTTTCTTTTTCGGCAGTGCTGGTTCTCTGTTCCGCTTCCATATTCTTGAATGTCCGTTTGGCTGAACGTATGCAGCAGTTGCAGGACAACGATATGAAATACCGCTATTTGCTGATGCAAGGACAGGCAGACGGGGAAACTCTTGATATGCTGGAAAACAAGTTCAAGTGGCAACGGGATAACGGTTTTATCCGAAGTCTGACCGATTCAGTGATGGATTTTGAATACCGCCTCCAAAAGCAGGCGGAAGCACTGGAACGTGCAAGGCTGTTGAACGAGCAAGCCGAACAGCTAAAGAAAGAAGCCGATAAGCTGGGCAAGCCATAAACGGGGAAAGCCGGGACGGATGAAGCACATTCACCGTTCCGGCTTTTCAGATTCACTTCTTTTTCTTCGTGCAGTGTTCTTTCTCGAACTGGCGTAGCGTGGTAATACTAAACCTTTCCTTGATGAATTCCCGGACATCGGATGCCTTGTAATACACTTTTCCGCTGATAGTGAAGTATGGCAGCGCACCGAGAGCCCGGTAGCGTTGCAGGGTTTTGATACTTACTTTGAACAGCAGGCATAAGTCCTGATTATCCAATAGGTTGTCATCTTCGGGCAGTACCCTGTCTGCATTGCGTAGCACCCGTACATCCTTAAAAAGTTCTTCCAGTTTGGTGTACAGCTTCTGCATCCATTCACCAAATTCGTCATTGTCTATATACATAATTGCTTCATGTTTCAGATTATACATTCTTGTTTGTCAATCGATTGATGAAGCAAAGTTCTAAAAACGGATGCAAAGAAATTACAGGAGAACTAATGGAGTCCCCTATAAATAAATCATAAGTTGCTGATTATCTATATCCTTTCTTATCATGTTCCTTTTTGATTAGGTTTGCCAGACCATTAAGAAATTCGGTGAGTTTGCCCGGCTTCCGTTTTATCACGTCCTCATGTTTTTGGTGGCAGTCGCTTATCTTAATGTTAAACAACCATTCAAAACCTTTGGATAAGTCCACTAAATAGGCAGGTTTACCGTTCTGATAAACGATGTCTTTGGAGAGGAATAAGCCGCTTACCACTTCCATGATATTGATAAGGGTTGTTTTGTCGGCGAGGTAGAGAGGGGAAAGGGGCTGTTTATTGACGGGTTGCTGTAGTTGTTCCGGGTACTTGATACGCCATTCGATAAGGCGTATTTCGGTGTTCAAAAGTCCTATCGCTTCATCAATTAGATGCAAATAGGGCATTTTTTTCTTGCTCAAACCGTACACGGTACGATTTAAGACGATGTAAACCAAAGGAAAAATATCGGAGTAAAATACTGTAATCTTGTTCGTTGATACCAAAATCGGCTACATGCGTAGCCAATTCCTCAATAGCTTCTGCAAACTCGGATGCAGAAACTTTACGTTGTGAATATTCCGACAATAAGCGGAAAAAACGCTGTTCTAAAATTAGATTCATATATGTATTCATATAAAAAAATAAGCCTTAGCGAGACTTAGGAAAAGGCTTATTTCAATTCATAATAATGTAGTCCGCAAGTTGTTGTTTGGGGAATTTAGAAAAATAGTTTATAGCAAAGTAATCCCAATAAAAATAGCACTAAAAGGCATATTGTAAGAAATATATATATCCTAAACATATATATTTGGTCTGATTGCTCCTTTTCTATGGTTTTTTTACGGATTTCTTCTATCTTTTCAATGGAAACATTGGATAAATCAGCATTTTTACCTTTGCCTACAAGATATTTGTGATGTTCTTTCATCCTGTCTCTATTCAACTTGCGAAGCTCACGGTTCTCTTTGTCCCGTTGTAGCATATCATTTATGCAACCTAATGTTCCCATTTTCCAGTTAACATTTAATTTCCAAACCTTGATATATCAATTTCTTTTTGTAGTTCCCTAAAGATACGTTCCAAATTATATCCATGCGGATTGGAAATTTGGAAACATCCGCTTTCTATGGGGCTATTAACCTGAGGAGCAGTTATCACCGTGTCATTGAAAACGAAAGCGATGTGCTTTCCTATACTCTTTTTTGTGGCTTCTCTCCATATAGGCGATTTATTTTGGAGGAAGACACCGGTAATGACCGAGTGTCCAAAAGCATCAGTTTCCAAACGTAAAGTATCGAAATCCTTAACAGTAAGGAAAGGTGTTTGTGAAAGGCTGTCTGTAGTCTGTGATGTTACGTAGTACCAGCCGTTTATCCGGTGAAAGGATTTTGTCTGCATACAAGCTGTCATTAGTAGGCAGAACAAGAGAATTGTTGAAATCTTCATATCCGCTATTTTTAGGTTAATACATCTTCTCCAATGTCCACACCATCTTATTGGGATTATAGGCTTCCATTACGAGGTGTGTTCCTGTGTATTCCAGCACTGTCCACGGACCTGCTATGTTGTCGAACGTGATGATTTTTCCATTTACTTGATAAGTAAAATCTGTGTTCCACATATATCCGTCTTCTTCGTTCGTCCTTGTATAAATGCCTTCTGATTCGTTGGTGAACTGAAGAATGGATTGTTTTGTGTAGTCTATCTCATCTTCGATATTGTACACGGTCATTTGCGCTTGCCAAGTAGTTTGCTTCAAGGCTTCGGGGGTGAAGACAGAAGTTGGGGCATCGTCGTTACTACAATTTGTCAGACATAACATGGCGCAAATAATAAATGTGGAAAGCACCATACATAAAGTAATTTTCTTTTTCATCTTATCTCTTTTAAATGATTGGCAATAATTATATGTTTCTCTCCATAGGGATACTAACAATACCTTTATTAATCTCTTTTTCACCCACTTTTTTGAAGCCTAAAGATGTATAAAAAGTTTCTGCATAGGTTGAAGAATTAACTGTTATATAAGTAAAATTACAATTGCTCATCATATAGTCAAATAACGATTTTCCTATTCCTTGCCGATGATAGTGCGGCAAGACAAAGAAGAGGGATATATGTTGTCTTTCCCGATGTACACCGATTATTCCTATCAATAAATGATTGTCAAAAGCACCATATATGTCAAGCGTATTCATCAACGATGTGTCATACACGAAACTTTCAAAGGTTTCAATACCTTCTTGAGTGAAATCATTCCTGCCACATTCCATACATACTTGATAGGACAAATCGGCAGCATTGTTATATTCTCCTTGTGTTAATTTACGTATCTTAATATTCATATCCTAAAATCAGCTCTTAGCAATTCATAATAATGGCAATCTAAAAATTTTCCATTTTTGAAATAGGCATTACAATGTATGCCACATTTACGAAAGCCTATTTTCTCTAATACTCTCATTGATGATATATTACCAGCATAAACATTTGCATAAATACGTATCACATCTGTATGGGAAAAATAGCTACTAATAGCAAGTACTAATATTTGAGTCATAATCCCTTTACCCCAATAAGGTTCGGCAAGCCAATACCCTAATTCAGCATTGTAGCGTTCCACGTCAATGCCACGAGCGAAACTTATATTACCTGCTGCTTCCTGATTTACTTCGACACAATAATTATTTTGTTCGTTTTGATTTGAAACGAACTGGATGAACTGTTGCGCATCGTTTTCAGAATAAGGATATGGTAGGCTATCACGGCAATTATCCCATATCTTTTTATTATTAAGATATTTAGCTAAAGCAGGGAAGTCTTCTTTAGCCCAATTTCTTATTTTATATTTATCTACATCCATTTCTTTATCCAATTTATTTACCATTATAAATTTGCTGCATGAAATATATTGTGGCTATGGAAAACATCATGCGAAAAGTAATTTTCTTCTTCATATTGTTGCTGTTTTAAGTGATTGAACATTGATTTCTTAAAATGGCAAAGAACGGAAGAATGAAGAAAAAGGTCTTGACAATTGTCAAGACCCCGGTATAATGGATGTTAAAAGATTGGCTATTTCTCCAATTTGCGGCGTATGCGGCTAACTGTTTCAGGAGTAACCCCTAAGAAAGAAGCTATGCTTTTCAAGGGTACAGTATCTTTAAGGTCAGGACAACGTTTCATTAGTTTTTGATATCGTATTTCAGGTGTACAATACGAATCGAGCAATCGTTCATACACCATTTCATATAGATTTTCAGCTACATATCTTCCTAATCGTTGAGTTTCCATATTCGTTTCCCAACATTCTATAATATCATGGCGTGATATTTCATAGACAGAACAGTCTGTTAACGCTTGAATGCTCACTGCTGACAGACAACTTTTCATAAAAGAAGAATAGTCACATACAAATTCATCGGTAAAAGCATATCCCACAATGTGCTCTTCTCCTTCTTCGTCAATATGCGTATATTGAAATGTGCCATGTTTTACCCATCCAGCAAAACGTTCCACCTCATTTTGCCGGATAAAGAAATCTTTCTTATGGTAAGTACGCAATATCCCTTTTCTCGCAAATAAATCTTTTACAAGGGAATAGTCCAAATTGTTGAGATATGAGTTAAATTCTTTCATTATTGTAAGCTATTTGTTCAATTTGCGCCGTATGCGACTGACAGTCTCAGGAGTAACTCCTAAGAATGAAGCGATTTCCTTCAGTGTTATGTACTCTTGAATATCGGGGCATTTGTTCAATAAGTCAAGATACAATTCTTCTGTAGTCTTACAGTACATATCCAATAATCTATGATACATTAATAAGTATGATTGTTCAACAAGAGTACACTTTATTTGCATGGTTTCAGCATTTGTGGCAAAGAAATGCTCCACCTTTGAGTAGAGTATATAACAAATCGTTGTATCGCAAACAGCTTCAATTGTAACTAATGACGGTTGATCAGGTTCTATAAGTGTGCATAAACTTCCTGTAAATTCTCCGGAGAAAGTATATCCTACTATATGTATGTTTCCTTTTTCATCCACACGAGTATATCTCAATAAGCCGTGTTCAATATAAGCTCCCCGATGATTCACTTTGCCTTGAATAGTGAATTGTTCACCCTTTTTGAGTTCGATATAAGTGCCATGTTCCAAAATGAACTGCTTTAGCTGTTCTAATCTCGAATGGTTGGCATATTGTGAGTTAAAATCTTCCATACTATAAACTAATTGCAATTAAAATATAGAATAACTTCGTGAGTTGTTCTCTCAAAAAGCAAAAATAGATTCCTGACTTTATCAAAACATCTTCTCTTTTTTTTAATCCACTTTATTGTGAGTTTAGTTTGTGCTTTTGTATATATATCCAAAACGAACTAAACTTATTTCTATTGACTGAAAGTATATGCTGGCGAAAGAAGAAATAACCTTTTTCTTTTCGCCAATTTTAAAGTTTGTAACTCTCATAGTTTGAGGAAGAAATGAATACTTTTATTTCTTCTTCTGTTGGAAGCTCTATCCTATACTTTTGCACAAAGATATTTGGGTCTAGCCCGGCAGTGGCATATTTAACTAATGTATCTCCTTTTTCGGTACAGAGCAAAATGCCGATAGGTGGGTTATCATCTGGCTGCATCACTTCCGCTTTAAAATAGTTCAGATACATATTCAGTTGCGAAGCATACTCATGGCGGAACTTATCTATCTTCAACTCTACAATAACATGACATTTTAAAATACGGTGATAGAATACGAGGTCGGTAAAGAAATAATCTTCATCAGTCAAGATGCGTTTTTGCCGGGCTTCAAAACAGAAGCCATGTCCCATTTCTAACAGGAAGTGTTGCAGGTTGTCAAGAATGGCTTGTTCCAAATCAGTTTCTGTCACCAATGCACGTTCATTCAACCCTAAGAACTCCAAAGTAACAGGGGTATTGATAACATCTTTAGGTTGTAATAAGGTTGCTTGTTGCTGGACTAAAGCGGAGAGGGCTTCTTTGTTTTTGGATAGTCCGCTACGTTCATAATATAAAGATGCTATTTGTCGTTCTAACTCCTTATATGACCAACAGCCACGAATGGTTTCCATTTCATAAAAAGCTCGTTTTACAGGGTTGTCAATAGCGGAGATGAGCATTAAATTAGAATATGTGAGTTTATTAAAGAGTCTATCTGCCGGAATTATCCATTCTTTTGCAGTTCCCAATTCGGCGGACGGTATCCGCCGAATGTTCATTGCAGATTCGGCGGATGGCAACCGCCGAATTGGTTCTATGAATTCGGCACTCAATGTGTGCCGAATTTGGATTTGTGATGCAATGTATTGTGTGATAGGTTCTTTCAGTTGTGGATAAACAAGGTACAGCCGTCTAACCTCTCGGAATCTTCGTTCATTCAGGCTTTTGTTTTCAGTCGTTGTTCCAGTTTTTTCAACAATTGTTCACCGTAGGCAGCACGGTCTTCCCCGTTCTGCTCAAATTCCACGATATAGCAGCCCATAAGCCAGTTACGGGAAGTAAGGGCAAGGTTTACAGCGTGTGCGGCTTGTGCCTGTAACGTGTTCTGTATCGTGCTGATATGTTTTACTAATGCTTCAAAGTTCATAGTTACAAAGATAAGTCTTTTATGGTTAAAACTTTAGTTCCGGTAAGCTGTTTATTGCTTCCTCTTTCAATTTATCCACCGCACGGGTGTATTTCTCCGTATGCTTCAATCCGCTATGCCCTAAAAGGCTGGCTACGGTTTTGATATTTGCCCCATTATTCAGAATGTTCACGGCAAACGAATGTCGGGCACAATGCCAGCTTATATGTTTGTCTATTCCGGCTCTCTTTACCCAACGCTTTACTGACTTACAGCAACTTTCGTAAGTAGGTAAATCGAATATCAAACAGTTTTTATCTGCCGGGGCTTCACCAATGATAGACAATAGACCATCATTCAGAGGAATAACCACACCGCTACTGGCAGAATGTCCCTTTGTCTTGCTTTGCTCAAACTTCAATAACCGATTAGCGTAATCCACATTCTTATAGGTCAGGTCTTTTACATCACAGAAGCGTAAACCGCAGTATAGGCAGAAGATAAAAGCCCGTCTGACATTCGGGTTCTCGTTGTCATAATGGCAAGCCGCCAACTTTTGGATTTCTTCGGGAGAGAGAACATCTTTCCGAAGCATTTGGCTATCCACTTTACAGGTAACACTTTTGCATGGGTCTTTCAACATTACATCGTGGTCAATCGCATATCGAATAACTTTCTTGAAACGCTGGTAAATGCTTTTAGCCCCTTCACCCACACTTCGGGATTGCAGGTAGGCTACAAACTGCTCCATCATTTCTTTGGTGATAAGTTCCGGTTTGATACTAAACTCATTCATGGGGTATTGCTCTTTTAAGAAGTCCTTAAAACGGCTAAGTGCAATTTGTACCATGCGAATATCTTTCTTGGTATAACTGTTGATATAGGCTTGGAAATAGTCTAAGAAATTGACCGTTCTATCTTTTTTCAACCGATAGCCCAACATACTTTCTTTAAATTCCTGTTCACGCTCTGCACGTATCTTTGTGGCAAGCTCCAATGTTTCTTTGTTCTGCTGGCGTTCCGCTGGGGTACGGGGCTTATCTATCAGATACAGACTAAGGTTTTCTTTTCGCCTGTTGTGCTTTACTGCAAACTTGGGCTTACCTTGCATCTTTCCACTATCATAGTACACTTGATTGCCGTTTTCATCTAATACGGGCTTTTCCTCTCTACCTAAATAATACTCTAAGTAAAGGCTGATTCTACCATCCGAGAGCTTATTTTGCTCTAACTTGGGGTTTTCTTTCGTTTTATTTTCTAACTTTGCCATTGTTTAGAGGTTTTATCCCGATTTAGGTACCATAACCGGGTGATTACGCTAAATAGTTGATTTTCTTTTGTTTTCCGATATTGCAAAGGTACAAAAGAAAATGATATTTCAAAGTGTACTAAAAGTGTACTGAATAACGGAAAATGGGCAAAATATGGCAAAAATAGAGAAAATAGGAAATGTGCAAGTTATTGATAATAAGGAGAATAAATTCTTTTGCTTTCCTATGATTTCTATGGCTTGTACCGGGTCTGGGTACTGAGGCGGAGAAAGTTGAAAAACTCTCTCCGCTTTTCTTTTCTACTCCTCGTAACTCGTTGGTTTGCTGGGCTCAACGTCCAATACCTTCCAATCGCAACCTGCATAAGCTACTACGAGTCATCTTCCCCGAAGTTTTAATGGAGTATTTCGAGATCTCCTGTTGGCATGACGACTTCATGAAAACACTACCTGGAACGTTCAGATTACAAGAGTGGAACTGTGATCTCACATGGTTTTACTGATGAGAAAGTGATTCAGGACTTTCCGCTGCGCGGTAAACCTGTTTATCTTCACGTAAGACGTCGTCGCTGGTATGGCAAAGCTACAGGGAAAACGTTTTCTTGTTAGATAAATAATGTGAAAACTGTATTTTTCTTTGGAATAGAATTAACTTTCAGCCACTTATAAGGTCTAACATATATTATTCATTTAATATTATGTTAGAATTATGAGAAAACAAATTTTAAGTTTACTTGTTGTGTTGTTAATCGGCTCAACAGTATGTATGGCTCAGGATCGTCAAAAAGGAAAAGTTGACAGAGAGAAGCGTATCGAACAGATAATAACCGATCTGGGACTGAATGAAAAGCAAGCCAAGGATTTTAAGGCTGCAATGGAAGAAATGCGACCGACAAAGAGAAATTCTAATGAAAGACCTTCGCGCGAAGAGATGCAAAAGAAGAGAAAAGAGGGAGAAGCTAAAATAAAGAGTATCCTGACTGATGAACAATATAAGAAATATCAGGATATGCGTAAAAAGGAAAATGCAGATAGAAAGAAAAGAACTAAATAAGAAAGTATTTCTTTTTTACTCTTTTTAGCTAGTTTTATTGGCCTGTTATCGTTTCTCGTATATGTTTGGTTATCGTGACTTTAGAGGAGATGATAGGCTATTAAGTATTTATAAAGGTATTATTTATACAGATATAAAGCAGGTTTTTGCTGGCTGATATTCATAAATTTTATCCAAAAGAAGGAAAAAGAATAGAATAAACAAGAAGCAACGTAACACCCTATCCATAAAAATGCTATATTTATTGCAGCTAGAGAGCACTTTAAGTAATGCTTAAGAGGAAAGACGCAAAGTAGTATATATACTATATATTTTCTATTATTAATTACTTAAACACATTTTTTATGGAAGCCAAGAAATCAAAAAAGGCTACAATCGAGAATCAACGGGGTTCTTGGTTGTTGATGGGTTTGGTTGTTGCGCTTGCCTTCATGTTCGTTTCGTTCGAATGGACACAACATGATGTCAGGGTTGCAGCACTATCATCAGATGATGAATCCATCTTTGTTACAGAGTTAGTTCCGATCACATTCCCAGATGAGAAACTGGAACCGCCTCCACCTCCCGAAAATAAGATCGTAGAAATATTAGAAATAGTAAAGAATGATATAGAGGTAGCGGATAATGTTTCTACAGTTGGAGAGGATATGGACGCAACTCATAAGATTGTCTGGATACCGCCAGTGGTGGAAACGGAAGTGGTTGATGAAGACGTTATTGTTGATGTTGCAGAAATCATGCCTGAGTTTCCCGGAGGTACGGCTGCTTTGATGAAATATTTGGGTACAAATATCAAGTATCCGACTATTTCTCAGGAAATGGGTTCAGCGGGAAGAGTGATTGTCCAATTTGTTGTTGACAAAGATGGATCAATTTCAAATCCCGAAGTGGTACGAGGGGTAGATGCATATTTGGATAAAGAAGCTATCCGTGTGATAAGTTCTATGCCAAAATGGAGGCCCGGAGTACAGAATGGTAAGAAAGTTCGAGTAAAATATACCGTTCCTGTAGTATTCAGGTTACAGTAGTTGCTTGAAATAGATGTGTAATGCGGGCCGGTTCCGAAAGGGATCGGCCCTTTTTTATTGAAACCGACATTCTCAATCACAGGATACTTATAACATTTCTTTTCCGGATTGCTTCTATGAAATAAAAAAACATATCTTTGCAAGAAGAATAAAAACAAATGTTGATTTTATGAATCTTCTACTTTGTCTTAAAAGACCCTTTATCTGGCTTTCCCGCTTCCGTTACCGTTGCGGATATGGTGTACATTCTCCATTTGCATTTAGTCTGATAACGGATGTGATATATGAAAAGATGCCTTATTATGCTTATGATTCTTTGGAGAAAGAACAGAAGAAAATAGTAGAGGAGCGTGGGTGTAATAAAGGTACACAGAAGGTAAATCGTTTCTTGTTCCGGTTGGTGAATAAAGTACAACCTGCTACTATTGTAGAGGTAGGTCGTCCTTCGGTGACCTCACTTTATCTTCAATCGGCGAAATCTTCTGCGGAATATCTTTTTGCTTCTGACTTGTCGGAACTGTTTCTGGATACGGACGTTTCGGTAGATTTTCTATATCTGAACGATTATCAGAATCCGTGTTTGCTGGAGGAAGTCTTTCGGGTTTGTGTACGCCGGACCACCTTGAAAAGTGTGTTTGTTGTGCATGGAATCTGTTATTCTAAAGAAATGCGGGCATTCTGGAAAAGATTGCAGGCTGACGAACGGGTAGGTATTACCTTCGACCTGTACGATATAGGCTTGCTCTTTTTTGATAAAACAAAGATAAAACAGCATTATATCGTCAACTTCTGAGAACCTTTGTACGTTAACCTTATATAGATCAATAAATAGGAAGATTATGAAAAAGAGCCTTGTATATACAAAAACCGGAGACAAGGGAACAACAAGTCTTGTTGGTGGTAGTCGTGTTCCGAAGACCCACATTCGTTTGGAAGCTTATGGAACAGTGGACGAGCTTAATTCCAACTTGGGATTACTGAATACTTATTTGCAAAATGAGACTGACAGGAACTTTATTTTGGGCATACAACATAAGTTATTTGCTATCGGGTCGCATTTGGCTACCGATCAGGAAAAAACACAACTGAAAGCCGCCAGTATCATTTCAATGGAAGATGTGGAACGTATCGAGCGGGAGATTGATAAGCTGGATGAACAACTGCCCGAACTTTGTGCCTTTATCATACCCGGAGGTAGCCGTGGAGCGGCCATTGAGAATCTCAAAATGCGCACCTTCGAAGATATTTTTTTAGTAAGGAGGATTTTTTCTTTAACGAGGAAAGCCCCGAACATATAAAATGGAGGTGTGGGCTTTTTTTGTTACTTTCACAAGCTGGGGCTAAAGATTTTGTATCTTTAAGCATAACATTTTATACTATGACAAAGATACATTTTCGTCCTTACAATCCCAACCAAACAGTGCTTTTTCCTCCAAGAATTGACGAGGATATTGCAGAGCATGATCCAGTTCGGATGGTTGACGCTCTGGTTGAGAGCCTGACCCTTGAAAGTTTCAGGAAGTTGTATAAGGAATGCGGGCGCAGCCCTTACCATCCCAGGATGATGCTCAAGGTCATTCTGTATGCCTCATATGAACAACATCTACTCCTGCCGGAAAATCGAAAAGCTCCTTCATCGTGACATCCATTATATCTGGCTTGCCGGATATGAGAAACCGGATTTCATCACCATCAACCGTTTCCGCAACCGGGTGAAGAATGAAATCAACGAGGTTTTTACCCAAACCGTACTCCTTCTCTCTTCCAAAGGCTTCATCAGCTTGAATGTGGAATACATTGACGGGACAAAGATTGAGTCCAAAGCCAATAAGTATACTTTCGTCTGGCGAAAAACGGTTGAGCGGAACTGTGAACGCCTGATGAAGAAGATACATGTCCTGTTAGGGCAGATAGACGATGTCATCGCCCAGGAGAACTCATCGGAAAGCAATGAGGAGATTGAGTTCACTCCGGCCATGCTGACTGAAATGGCTGGAGAATTGCGGAAAGCACTTGAACAGGTTCCTGAGCCCTCCACGAAAGAGGAAAAGACTGCGTTGAAAAAGAAACGCAAACAGCTGGAGGAACTGGAAGAACACAGGGACAAGCTGCAGGAATACGACAACCGTCTGGACACGCTGCAGGACAGGAATTCCTATTCCCAAACGGACAATGACGCTACTTTCATGAGAATGAAGGAGGATGCCATGCGTAACGGCCAGACAAAGCCCGGTTACAACCTCCAGATCGGCACCGGGAACCAGTTCATTACCGACTTTGCACTCTTCCCGAACCCTACGGATACACTGACCCTGATACCTTTCCTGCAATCCTTCTCAAGCAGATATGACAGGCTGGCCCATACGGTGGTTGCCGATTCCGGCTACGGTTCTGAGGAGAATTACCGCTTCATGTCAGAAAACGGTATGGAAGCCTACGTCAAGTACAACTACTTCCACATGGAACAGCGGTCGAGGTTCAAACCGGATCCGTTCAAGGCGGAAAACTTCTACTACAATGAAGAACATGACTTTTGTATCTGCCCCCTGGGACAAAAGATGCAAAGGATAAGGATCGGACATGTGAAAACAGCATTCGGATATGTCAGCGAAAATGCCGGATACAGAGCCGTCAGATGTGAAGACTGTCCGCTAAGATGCCGATGTTTTAAAGCAAAGGGGAACAGAACGATAGAGTTGAATCACAGACTCAGAAAATACAAGCAAAAAGCCAAAGAGTTGCTCTGCTCAGAGGAAGGGCTGAAACACAGAGGACAGAGATGCATAGAACCGGAAGCCGTGTTCGGACAAATGAAAAACAATATGAATTACAAACGTTTCCGCCATTTTGGAAAGGACAAGGTCTTCATGGACTTTGCCTTCTTTGCCATTGCCTTCAATATAAAAAAGATGTGTGCAAAAATGACTAAAGAAGGTATGGATTGGCTGATTAGACCGTTTTATGAGCTTACAGTTGTTCTATTTAGATGTTGAGAACGCATAAATCAAAGAAATCCTCAAAATATCGCAGCTTAAAAAAATGAGTCGATTTTTATAGTCAATGAAAAAAAGAAGGCGCATCGGACACACCTTCATTTTTTATTGATGAACACTGGCGCACTTCCTTTTGGTAATTTTGCATTGATTAGAGCAGCCATTGATGCAAACCAGTCGATTTGTGATACTAAGGCGTCGGAAATTTGCGAACCGGGGATTTCTTTCGGCCAACTGACAATTGCAGGTACCGCCGTTCCTCCTTCAAATGCGCTGTATTTATTACCACGAAAAGGACCTGCAGGACTATGTCCGTTAAGCAATTCCTCAGCATGGTCATCATAACCGTCGTCAACTACCGGACCATTGTCACTAGAGAGGATAATTAATGTGTTTTCTCGTAATCCCCGTTCGTCAAGAGCTGCTATTATTTGTCCCACTGTCCAGTCAAATTGGGCAATAGCATCACCACGTACTCCCATTTTATTCTTACCTCTAAAACGTTCATGTGGAAAACGTGGTACATGTACGTCGTTTGTAGCAAAATACAAGAAAAAAGGCTGGTTTTTGTACTTGTCGATAAAATCAATAGCATGTGCGGTGATGGAGTCGGCTATATTTTCATCTTTCCATAATGCTTTGCCACCACCTTTCATGTATCCTATGCGACCAATTCCGTTGACAATAGCCATGTCGTGCCCATGACTATGTTTCATATTGTACAACAGCTCCGGATGATCTTTCCCTAAAGGTTCGCCAGGGAATGGCTTTTGATAACTAACCTCAATAGGAGCAGAAGGGTCGTAGTTGGCTACTTTACCGTTTTCAATAAACACGCATGGTACGCGATCCGCTGTGGCTGCCATAATATAGGAATAATCAAATCCCAAGTCTCCCAGTGCTGTAGGTAGTGGAGCATTCCAGTCTTGCATGCCCGATTTGTCACCCAATCCTAAATGCCATTTGCCGATAGCGCCGGTGATATATCCGGAATTCTTAAAAACATCTGCCAGCGTGTAAGTTTCAGGTCGGATAATCATACCAGCATTACCTGCTGCCACACCGGTTCCCGGTACACGCCACGCATATTTTCCAGTGAGCATGGAGTAACGTGAAGGAGTACTTGTTGCCGCAGTGGCATGCGCATTGGTGAATTGGACACCACTTTCTGCCTATTGGTTTACATGGGGAGTTTGTACGTTTTTGGCTCCATAGCATTCGAGGTCACCATATCCCAGATCATCTGCATAGATAAAAATGACGTTTGGCTGCTTTTGAGGATTTGTTTTGGTTTTGAGCTTTTCGCTTTGTGCCGGACCTGTAACCGCCAATAGGCTTGCAACTGGCGAAAGAAAAGCTAATAATGCATACTGTTTCATGGGTATATTTATTTATAGGTTTTAAGGTAACTTATACCTTTGTGTCTTATTAATAAATACGTATATTTTTAGCCCAGCACTATATCAAACCCAGTTAAAACTAGTTAAAACGCAGAATGTCTCTTATGGTATCGTAATGAAGAAAATAAATAGGTTCAAATTCTTTTTTATGAATTTTAAAGCAAAGTAGATATTACGTTCTACCGCCTTCTCGCTAATGTCAAGTTGTTCTGCTATTTCTTTGTTTGTCATTTGTTGTTTCCTGCTCATGATAAAAACCTCTTGTTGTCGTGGTGGAAGTAAAGAAACTAATTTCCATATATATTCCAGTAGATCCTTAACTTCGAGCGTCTCATCAGATATAGCAATTTTCTCAGCAACCTCAAGAGCAGTAATTTTCATCGTTACCTTATTCAGACTTTTGCGGAAGTAATCAAAAATTGTGTTACGAGTCATAATAAAGAGTAATCCGTCTATGTCTTTGTTTTCGTTGATTGATGCACGCGATTCCCATAATTTGATAAAAACCTCTTGTACTGCCTCTTTTATTTCCTCGTCGTCATTCAGATAAATCTCTGAAAATCTGTATACTTTCCGCCAATAATGATCATATACAAAGGTAAATGAGGTTTCGTCTCCTTGTTTTAATTTTGCTAAAACAGATGTTTTCTCCATTACGTGCATAATTATAATTGTTTTGCAAAGATAAGAAAAAAAAGGACTGGTTAGCGTTCTAAAGAACTGCTTTCTGATTTTTCGAAAAAAGTTCAATGCAATGTAGGGGTAGACATAAAAGTTTCGTATTTAATATTAGAGACGCTTGTTTTATAATGAAAATGAAAAATGTGAAAAAGATAGATATGAATAAGAAACTATATGAACAAATCAAAGCTTTATTAGCAGACAAACTGGATGAAAAAGAACAAAAGGAACTATTTCATCATCGAGAGTTTGAAGAAAGAATGCACCTGCAATGGAATATGGATCGACAAAAAGAACTTGACGATGAAGTAGGGCGAAAGATGTGGAAAATGGTAAGACAGAAATGTCTGGATTGCCAACAACAGAAAAAGCATGTTTATATACCATATTGGCTATCTGTGGCTGCCGTAGCTCTTGTTTTGCTACTTGGAGCAACTTGGATGTATTTCTCCGGAAAAAAGGTAAATGAGGCGAAAGATGCTTTTGTAGAAGTAGTATCAAAAGAAGGACGTCTATATATGCTGCCTGATAGTTCACGAGTTTGGATGCATCCGGGAAGTTCTATCCGTTATCCGGAGAATTTTGTTCAGAATAGAAAAGTGTGGTTGAAAGGAAATTCCCATTTTGATGTTTATAAACAGGAAGGCAAACATTTTATCGTATACATTGATAGGGCTTTTGTAGAAGTAAAAGGTACTTCTTTTTTAATTAATCAGGAACAGGCAAATATTTCTAAAGTCACTTTGTTTAGTGGTAAAGTCGATTTTACGATAGTAGGTACTGAGCATACTATTGAGATGAAACCTTCGCAAGAATTGACCTTCAACGCGGAGAAGGCAAGCGTGAAAGTGGATGAAATGCAAGGAGTGAAATGGAAAGATGGTAATTATGAATTTACAAATGTTGATTTAAGTTCATGGATTGAGATTGTAGGAAGAATATATAATGTAAAAATATCATTGGAACACGGACAGGCAACCAAGAATCTGTTAAATGGGCGTCTACGTTACAATGAGTCATTGGAAGAAGCTATTGAAAAAATGTGCTTCAGTACAGGGTGGCGATATAGAAAGGAAAATGGAGAATATATCATATTCCGTTAAAGGTATACTATAATATGTTTGTATAATTTTTTAATGTTAATCTTTTAATTATTTAGTATGGAAGAAAAGCAGCAGCATGGCAGGTGGAAGTACCTCATGTGCATTTGGTTTGGAATCTTTTGTTTCCCATTGATTGCAATAGCAGCACAGGGAGTCATAAAGGTGAAAGGGTATTTTAGTGAAGTACAAGCTATCCGTCAGATCGAAAAAAACAGTAATTATGTGTTTTTTTACGATGCAGCGGATTTGGATGAAGTAAAGCGCAAAAACATTGACTGCCAAGGTACGATTGAAAAAGTATTGTCAGTTGTATTTGAAGGGAGTAATGTTAACTATTTAGTCCGGGGAGACGAAGTTGTACTGAAAGTGAATAAACAGAGTGTACAGCAGAAAGGAGAGAAAAGAGTCGTCACGGGTGTGGTTACAGACGCCATAGACGGCGAGCCGTTGGTAGGTGTGAACATTGTTGTGAAAGGTCAGAAAAGTGGAACTATCACGGATTTGAATGGTAGATATTCTATTTCTGTGAGCGGAGACAAAGCCGTACTGGTCTTCTCGTACATTGGTTACCAGAAACGTGAAGCTCCGGTAGAAGATTTAGGGGTGGTTAATGTCACGATGTCCGGAGAACAGCAGACGTTGAACGAGGTCGTTGTTGTAGGTTCCGGAGTACAAAAGAAAGTGAGTGTGACAGGGGCTATTACAAATGTGAAAGGAGATATTTTACGAATGCCGACTTCACAATTAAGTACTTCGTTTGCCGGTAAGCTGGCAGGTGTGATTGCTACCACTAAAACAGGAGAGCCGGGTTCTGGGGCTGATTTTTATATTCGCGGTATTTCTACTTTTGGCGGGCGTACAACACCGCTTATATTATTGGACGATGTAGAAATTTCAGTAGCTGATCTGAACTATGTGCCGGCGGAAAATATCGAGAGTTTCTCCATTTTAAAAGATGCTTCTGCAACTGCAATTTATGGTGCACGCGGTGCAAATGGTGTAATGATAATCTCGACAAAGGGAGGTGATTACAATATGAAGACGAAAGTTAATGTTAGTGCGGAGAACTCTTTCAATATCATGTCCGATTTTCCTGAGTTTGTAGATGGTCCCAGATATATGGAACTTTACAATGAAGCTGACCTGTCGAGAAATCCGAATAAATCGAAAGATCAATTATTGTATTCGGACAGACGGATCCAGTTGACCCGTGACGGGGTAAATCCTTATGTATATCCGAATGTGGATTGGCAGGATGTCATTTTCAAAAAGATGACAATGACGCAGCGTGCCAATATCAATGTATCGGGAGGAGGTACAAAAGTGAAGTATTATATGAGCTTGAATGTCAGCCACGATAGTGGTTTGCTGAATACGGAGAAAGCTTATTCGTGGAACAATAATATTAATATCATGAATTATACGTTCCAGAATAATATCTCCTATAAGTTGACCCCCACAACGACAATCAGGATGAATATGAATGCTCAGATCCGTCAGAACAAAGGGCCTAATATCAATAGTGCTGATTTGTTTAAAATGATTCTGACGACTACTCCGGTAACTTTCCCTGCAACTTATCCTGCGCAACCGGGTGATACGTATATCCGCTATGGGTCTGATTATCAGAGTTCGGACTATCTTTATCCTAATCCTTATGCGCAGATGATGACTTCTTATAAGGAGCAGAATGCGAATACATTGAATACAGTCATTAAAGTGGAGCAGGATTTTGGGTTTGTAACAAAAGGATTGAAGGCAAATATTTGGGTAAACTTTAAAAACTGGTCCAGCAGTTCCTACAATCGTTCCATTACTCCTTATCTTTTCAGAGCTGTGGGATACAGTGAAGATAGTCCGTTGGAATATGACTTGGAACGTATTCAGGAAGGTGCAGACTATATAGCACAGTCGGATATTGCCAGAAGTTCGGATCAGACATTTGAATTTCAGGGAAATATCAGTTATAATCGTCAATTTGGTTTGCACAATGTCGGAGGTATGTTGATGTACCGGCAAAGGGAATACAGAAGTGATGTGCTTCTAATCGTAATCAAGGAGTCTCAGGACGTTTCACATATGATTACGGACAACGTTATCTGGCTGAAATCAACTTCGGTTATAACGGTACGGAACGTCTTGCCAAGAAGAAGCGTTTCGGTTTCTTCCCGGCAATGTCTTTAGGATGGGTTATCAGTAATGAGAAGTTCTTTGAACCTTTGAAAAATGCGGTGAATAATCTGAAAGTGAGAGCCTCTTATGGATTGGTAGGTAGCGATGATCTGGCACAAGCGGGCGGAAGCTATTATTTATATATTGATAAGCTGACGGATAATAAATTGGATCAGATAAAGTGGACATTTGGAGAGAGTATGAATCACACATTGGGAGGTCCGGAGATTGCCTATTATGCAAATCTGGATGCTGTGTGGGAAAAAAGCGAAGAAATTTGATATTGGCGTAGATATGACTTTGTTTGACCACTGGAATATAACAATAGACTATTTCTATGACAAACGTTACGATATATTTATGGAACGTCAGTCTTGGCCTAATTCTTTGGGTTATGGTAAAGCAAAACCTTGGGGAAATGTCGGTAAAATGGATAATAAGGGTGTGGAGTTCAGCCTTAATTATCATAAGAATTTCTCTAAAGATTTGGGGGCTAGTTTTCAGGCTAACCTGACATATAATAAAAATAAGTTGGTTTATAAAGACGAACCGGATTATCCTACTATTTGGAAGTCGGAAACAGGAAAACCATATTCCAGATTGACCGGATATATTTCGGAAGGACTGTTCCAGAGCCAGGAGGAGATAGATAACAGCCCGGAACAGATGGTAGGAAATAGCACTCCGAAGGTCGGTGATATCAAATACCGTGATTTGAATGGTGATGGAAAAATAACGGAAGACGACCAATGTATGATTTCCAAGTACGGTTCTGTTCCACGTTTGCAATATGGTTTCGGTGGTACCATTAATTATAAAAAATTCGACTTTGGTATTTTCTTCAGTGGTTCGGCATTGCGTTCCATTCTGATCAATGGTTTGGACCCCTTCCTTGAAGGGAATCGTATACCGAATAAGAATGTGTTGAAATTTATTGCAGATAATCACTGGTCGGTAGATAATCCGAATCCGAATGCCGAATATCCGCGTTTGGGATTGACGACCGGTGATATAGGTAATAATACGGTCAACAGTACTTATTGGTTGCGTAATGGTTCTTTCCTGCGTCTGAAGAATCTGGAAATCGGTTATAAAATTCCGTATGGGCGTATTTATGTCAGTGGTGCGAATCTGCTTCGTTTCAGCCCGTTTGATTTGTGGGATCCGGAATTGAGCAGTTGGAATAGCTATCCGTTGCAACGTACGGTCAATGTAGGTTTACAACTTAATTTCTAATAATCTAAATCATAGAAGATATGAATATTCTGAAAAATATAGTTCGAGTGGGTCTGATTGTGACTGCTCTTTCATTTAATTTAGTTTCTTGTGATTATCTGGATGTAGTTCCGCCTGAACAAGCAGGGCTACAGGATGCCACAAAGACCCGGAAAAGTACTTTAGGATTTCTGTTCACTTGTTATGCAGGACTTCAGGAAGATGATTCTCCTATTGGTCACACAAGTGCTCTTAATGGTTCCACAGATGAGTTTGCACTGCCGATAGAATGGCGGAACGATAGTGGAGCTTTTTGGGATGATTATGCATATAATTTAGTCTCGGCAGCCAATCCGGATGGACTTTGGGGTAATTATTATAAGTATATTGGTCAATGCTATCTTTTTTTACGTCAGGTCGAAAATAATCCCGGTGAAACCTTATTGCAGGAATGGTTACCGGGTGAAAAAGAACAGTGGTTGGCCGAAGCTCATTTTTTAATTGCTTATTATCATTTTGCATTACTGAGAAAATACGGTCCTATACCTGTTGTTACGGAATATGTACCTCAGAGTACTCCCTCTTCCGACTTTGGTGGAAGATATCATTATGATTATTGTGTTAACTGGATTGCATATCAACTTGATCTGGCAGCACAGAATTTGCCGCCGACCCGTGAGGGAACAGAATGGGGACGTGCTACTTCTACGATGGCTAAAGCTTTGAAAGCCCGTGTACTGAGGTATGCTGCTTCTCCTCTTTGGAATGGTCAATTCCCTTTTTCTTCATGGAAGAATAAAGTGAATACTCCCGGGGATAAAGACTTTTTTTTGTAGGTGATGATGCTAAATATAAAGAATCTATCGGACGGGATGATTATGGCATTGAACTGGTAAGTAGCAGTTATAATGAGAAAAAATGGGAAAGAGCGATGGAGGCCTGTCAGAAGGCGTTGGATTTTGCGCTTAATGAGGGTGGATGCCGTCTTTATGGAACGGAAGCTTCTGATATGACATTGTATCAGACAGAACTGGGAAATAGTGATAAGTGGTTACCTTATGTGCCGGGAAAGGAGGATAATAATATTCAGGAGAACAGAGAGTTCAAAGAAAGAGTAATGATGCTTCGTTATATGGTTGCTTCCCGCTATCCGCATAATAAGGAATTAATCTGGGGGCTAACCGGTAAGAATATTAATTCAAGAATACAGGGACGTATACCGGCGCATATATTCCAAACAGGTAATAAGACTTCTTGGGCAGGGGGATTTTCAGCTATTTCTCCGACGCTATATACCATTGAACATTTCTATACGGAAGATGGTGTGTTGCCTGAAGAGGCCGCTTCAACAGGCGATTTTGCTTCAAGAGCAGAATGGTTCCAAAAAGCAGGAATAGCAGGAAACAACAGAGAGGATATTATTAAACTTTGTGTGAACCGTGAACCGCGTTTTTACGCATGGATGGCGTTCGATGGTGGTGATTACGGTTCAAAGTTGTTGAAGGCCAGCAGTGGCGATGCAGGTTCGCCATGCGTTTTGAACATGAAGACTGCTGCAGGACATGGATACGACCTTACCAGAAGTCCGCGTAACTATAATGTTACAGGATTTATGACCCAAAAAAATATGTAAATCCGACAGCTCAATTTGTATTCGATGGTGGAGCTTTCCAGGCTGGAGATACCAAACCGATACCTCTTATACGTTTGGCAGAATTGTATCTGAATCTGGCGGAATGTCAGGCGAACGTAGGTGGTGCCAATCTGGCAAATGCTTTAGCCAACTTGAAGGAGGTTCGTGACCGTGCCGGTGTTCCCACGACTACGACTGTACCGGAACAGAGTAAATTAATTGAAATGATTCATAATGAGCGATTTATTGAGTTCTGGAATGAAGGCCATCGTTATCATGATGTGCGCCGTTGGGCGGAAGGTCAGAAATACTTTGGTGCTAAACGTGAGGGGTTGAACGCAATGGTGAAAGATGTACCGTTTGAAAAATTTAATGTAAGGACTACTATTGACCAGCCTTTCAGATGGAACGACCGTTTATATCTGGCTCCTATTCAGAATGCCGAAGTGTATAAAAACCCGCAAATGGTTCAGGCATACGGTTACTAATTGTATTATGAATTTAAAAAGCAAATTTATGAAGAAAAGTTTATTTATACCATTATTATGCGGATTGTCATTTGTCTATACGGCATGTGATGAATATGATGATACATATCCGAAAGAATATCATAAGATCTTGTCTTTGAAGCAAACCGGAGAAGAAAGTAAAATTCTTTATAACACCGGTCAGGATGCTTCTTTTGATATAACAATCATGAAGACCGGATGTGATCCGTCATTAACGGCTCAGGCTCAATTGACTGTATTGTCGGATGAAGCATTAAAGGAATACAATGAAAATTATACTATTTTGCCTTCAAATACCTATTCTATAGATGGCAGCGAGTTGATTTTTCAGTCCGATGAGAGATATAAAATGTCCAAAGTGGTGATGAAAACGAGTGCAATTCAAGCCTTGGTAGAACTTCCGGAAAATGCTGATAAGACTTTTGTATTGCCCATTTCATTGGTTAGTGCTACGGATTCTGTAAATTCTATGAATAATCTCTATGTCATGAAGCCTGTGATTACCACTCCGAAGCTGGAATTTAAAGTCTCTGAGGAAGAATGTGTCCAAGGGTTTATAAATAGTACGGATCCTGTTTTATTCACTATACCTATGGGGTTAGAGATAGACAACCAATGGGATTTCACGGCTAAGGTAGAAGTTGTGAATAACGATGGAAAGGAAGGATACTTGTCTTCTAGTTCAGTAACGCTGGAAAATGACGGTCTGGTAACGTTTGAGCCGGGAAAAGAAGCTTCATTGAAGGTGTCGGTATCGGCAGGAAGCGGTGATGATTTGACAAATCTGGTTGTAGGAGGACGAGTGGCTATTAAAATTACCGAAATAGAAGGAATTAATTTTGATTTTGATAGTCGGGAGTTTAATCTGACAGTGACAGGTAAAGAATATGAGTATAATAACAAAGGGTTGGATGCTTCTATGTTGAGTTTCAATTTCCCCGATTTTGTAGGTAATACAACTGCTGCGAGTTTGTTTGATAAAGATCCTGCAACGTATGTGCAGACTCCATTCCCTAATAGGAACTTTGTTAATACCGGCGGCACTAATCCTTATCTCCAATTGCAACTTCCGGAAGGAGTTACAGATTTTGCCATCTCATGGACACAGTGTTTACAAAATGAAGTCTCTTTATTGAGAGGATTTGATGTACTTTGGTCTGTTGATGGTACATTTGAGGATATTCCTAATGCTCGAAAGTCATATAGTGTGGCTGATTTGAGCGCGGCAGGTGCGGTTAACTTGGGAGCTTCTTTCACAACATCAGCTTGCCATTGTGATACCCCGGTTAAGTTTATACGTATAGTACAAACTTGGAATTGTGAGAGTACCACTGATGCAGGTGGAAGGTGGCAATTCCGATTGGCTGAACTTAAACTTTACGGAGTATCCATTAAATAAGATATATATCTGAAAAATAGCTTTATCCGTTGGTTGGTTTGAGTATAAAAGGATTCCGGCCAACGGATTTTTTATCAGTTAAATCTAATATTATTTATTATGGTAAATTTCTTGAAGACACACTTTGGTACCATGTTGACAGTGCTATGCGTCCTATTACTTTTTACTGCTTGCAGTGACGATGAAGAGGTGATAGATCCCTTTCTAAAAACAGACTTGATTGGTGAAACAATCAATTTGGGTTCGGATGCCGTAGAAGCATTTGACGTGAAAGTAATAACGAACCGGAGAGACTGGGAAATTGCTTCTTTAGGAGTTGTTCAATGGTGTAATTACGAAATCATTCCGGATGGAGAAAATGCTATCATTCGTTTTTCCGTTGCCGAGAATGAGGAAGCCACGCAACGTGAGACAGAATACCGGTTAACGGCACCAGGTTGCCAGCCTTTGAAAATAAAAATTGTTCAATTAGGAACAGAATATGCGATTCTTTTTGATCAGTCCACCCTAGGAAAGTGACACAGGAGGGTGAAGAATTTTTGTTGACTGTAACTTCTAATGTCGCTAATGAACCTACGATAGAGGCTGATATGGAAGGCTGGGTTGAAATAATAGAACAACCGATAGTGACAAGAACTTTTTCAGACAAGATTTTTAAGGTTACAGTACATAAGAACATCACGTTTCAGAATCGCACGGGGCATATTAAATTTGTCTCAACTGCGTTAAAAGACCCCGTAGTTTTTACTATCATTCAGGAGAAAGCCTCCACTGAAGGTATGGGTGATACGAAATTGAAGGTAAAAAGCGCGGAACTTATAGAAGGCAATGTTTACGGCAATCAGGATGTCAGTAAAACTATTGATGGAGACTATTCGACAAATTATAGTAGTGCCTCACTAGGTTCGCCGGAAGCCAATAGAGGACATTCTATTATCATTGAATATACATTGGAACAGCCCGAAAACATAGGTTATGTTCGTTTGATGCAACGTTCGAACAATGATAAAAATTCTCTTTTTGCCAGTGGAGGTGTTTCGGTTTTGAAAGAAGGCGAAACTACTTGGAATGAGGAAATCGGTTTTGTAGCCGCACAAACGGCGGGAGCGGCTGTTGATATTAGTGTTAATAGCCTTCAAGTGAGTAAAGTGCGTGTACGTATCGATCGGATGACGCCAGGAATTGATAACGTCAATGTGGCTCTGGCCGAGTTCGAGTGTTATCAGTATTCGGATAATACAAATGACATTTTGGAAGCGCAAAAGTTCTTTACGGACGAGACCTATTCGGAATTAAAGGGTACAGTGACTTCAGAAAGCCTTAAGGAGATCAAGACCGCCGTTATTTATCAATTAGCGAAAGAATTGCTGGAAGGGAAATACGATAAAAAATTTCGTTTTAGTACCTACCATTCCTGCAAGAGTCCTGAAATAGTGGCAGAAGAACTGACTATAGGCTCAAGAAGTATATATGATAATCCGACGGGAATCTATTTTACGCAGGGAGAGCCGGTGCTGGTTTTCGTTATGTACAAAGGAGCAAGCAATACCCCGCTGAGTCTTGCTATTGCCGATTATAGGGAAGGTGGAAAGAAAAGCGTGATCTCCTTGCGGGGAGGTTTGAATGTGATTACTCCGGCAAATTCGGGTAATGGCTATATTCAATATTGGACGAGAGATGATGCCGGAGATACAGATGTCGATATTCATTTTTGTTTCGGTAAACAGATTGGCTATTGGGATGTAAGACGTGGTGATACGGATGCCACTTGGCCGGAAATATTGGAGAGGGCTAAGAGAAGTGCGGTGGATATTCCGAATGCGATGATGGATATTCTGGGACAAAGAGTACACTTGCAGAATACGGTGAATGCCTTTGCCAAATGTGCGCCAAACGCAATTCAGGCAGTAGTCGATATGCACGACCGTATGTTGGATTTTGAATATTTGATGATGGGACTGGTGAAAAACAATGCTGTGCCTGCTAACCGCTTTTTTGGCGTCCGTTCTTGGGGAGGAAGTCCTAATTGGAACGGAGTATGTGCCAATTATCCCAACACGGAAGATGCGATGTTGGTTCCGAAGGTCTTTTATAGAAAGAATAATGTATGGGTTTTCGGACATGAGTTTGGGCATGGCAACCAGGTTGCCCAGATGAAAGGCAATGGTTGGACGGAAGTGACCAATAATCTTTACTGTTCATTTGCTCAGTATATGATGAGAAACGACCCGTTGAGTGAAGGCTATCTGAGACTGGAACATGAATCCTTCAAGCGTCCAGGAGCACGTTCGGCTTTGGCGGGCGGGCGTATAAATGCTTTCTTGAACGAAGCTTTGGTTGCCCATAAATCGTACTTTATGCAAGTGGCAACTATTTCCACCGACAAACCGGGCGTATGGGAATCTGATCCGTTTGTGAAATTAATCCCTTTATGGCAAATGACTATGTATTTTATGGCAGCGGATATAAAACCTGATTTTTGGCCTGATGTGCATTGGGCGGCTATCCATGATAATGACAAGAGTTACTCTCCGGGGCGGAGGTATGTGAATTTCATGAAACGTGCTATTGACGCTTCGGGACTGAATCTTTGCGGATTCTTCGAGGGTATGGGGCTGCTGAAAGTATTTGATAATGTGAAGGTGGATGACTACACGGTTGCTACCATAAATATAACGCAGGAAATGGTAGATGAAGTGAAAGCTTACGGAGAAGGAAAACCATTACCTTCAGGCGGTATGCAATACATCTCGGCCAACAGCGTGGAAGCATTCAAGAGCAAAAGTAACGTAGAAGGAACATTTAATTCCGGGATTACCAAAGGAACTGATTATGTCACGGTAGACCATGCTATATGGAAGAATGTAGTTGCTTTTGAAACATATAAAGGCAAAGAACTGACTGATATTTGTATAGTCGGTACTGGTGACGTTACTAATAAGACAACTCGTGTGGATTATCCTACCGGAGCGACTCGGATTGAGGCCGTAGGTTGGGATGGAAGTCGGACTTTGGTGACCGGCAGTAGATAAAAAAGAGAAAAGCCTTCGATCAATCAGGATAATAACTTAACACATACACTAATCGATCATATGAGCTACTGTTTTAATATTCAAGTAGAGATGCGGAAAAAGCATTCTTACTTGAATATTAAAACAGAGCTCTATTTTTAGAATACAGGCATTTGCCAGATGAACCCTACTGAAACCCGGTTGGTACTGTAATTCTCCTGTCCCAGCACCTTGGCGCGGGAAGTGAAATCGTAGGACCGTCCTACATACGTGACGAAGAAATGCAGGTTGGTTTCCATTGGATAAAACTCGATACCGGCAAGGTATCCCCATGAAGTGCTGTAATTCCCCTTCTCTATTCCTTCGGACGCCTTCGTAACCGAAGCCGTTTCATACATACCTTTCACGAAAGCGTTCCATTTCGGCAGGAACCGGTAATTACATTTGGCAACTACGGACAGATAACCCGCATCGAATGCATTATGTCCGCCCGGACGGCCGACAATGTTCGTGATAATGCCTTTGCGGTCAATGTCCTCTTTTGAATACATGAAATCGACAAAAGCGTTCCATTTGCCGAGATTCAGCTCGTTACCTAAAGCATAATAATACATATTGTGACTTTTGGCCTCGTTCATGACGGAAGCCGACCAACGGGTTTTGAATACATTATTGAAATTACCGTTCCAGTTCAGCGTGTAAACCAGCGGCATTTTGCCCGACTTCAAATCGGGGATATTCCCTTCGGCATCTTCCGTGATTCCGTAAGTATTGTCGAAAGAACTGTTGCGGCTGTTCAATATCTGCAAGTTCAGCTGCTGTTCGGGAGTGATATTATAACCAACATTCAATCCGGTCATAAAGTTACTCATATAATCAATCATGTCGCAATATTGGTAGACATCAATCGGGTTCAGATCGAACTCGAAACCACCGTATGCGGCACATTGTTTTCCGGCAAAAAGACTGAATTGGTCGTTTAACTGAATTCCGATACCGGCGTAGTCGATAGAAGTCGGCAGGTTGTCAATCATGCCGTTGGCATCATTCGAGCGGTTGAGGCGCTGGCGGTAACGGTATGACAGCCAGTTGTTGATATTCCCTTTCGCTTCGATGCGGAGCTGGTGCATATTAAAGTCACCTTCCTGAAATCCATCCTGGAAATGAGCGTCAAAACTTCCTTGCATATTCAGGTATAAATTGAACTTATCCGTCTTTTTCTTTACGTTCGTCAGTTCTTCGAACAGGGGAGTATCGGGGGAGAACTTGTCCTTCTTTTCCGCATTTTGCGCATACACTCCTCCTATGCTACCCGCAAGGAGTAACATAAAAATCAAATTTTTCATAAGTAGGTCCGGTTTTTAGTATTCGTTAAAGTACTGTTGAATTAGCTTCCAGTCCGTGGTCTTGGTAAGAGCGAGCATCAACAATACGCGCGACTTTTGCGGATTCAATTCCTGTGAAGCGACAAACTGATACTTGGCATCATCCACTTCCGTCAAGCGTGGTAGGACCTGTCGGGACACGGGAAGAACGAACCACCAGGATACCTTTTCTACGTGCGTCGGTCAGTACCGGGAAGATATTCTTGTGGATATTTCCGTTTCCTACTCCGGCATGGATGATTCCTTTGTATCCGTGTGTCAGTAGCGGAGTCACCATATCTGCCTCGATGTTGGAGTAGCTGTATACGATACCGACTTTAGGCAATGAAGTGAGGTGAGTCACATCAAATACGGATTGAGTGGTATGTTTCTTCAATGTCACCTGGTTATAGAAAACCTGTCCGTTCAGCACATAACCCAGTGCGCCGGAGTTGGGAGCCTGGAAAGTCTGTACGTCGACGGTATTCATTTTCACGGTACTTTCCGCTCCGAGGATCAGGCCGTTCATGGCAACCAGCACACCTTTATCTTTAGATTCCTTGGCGGCGGCAGTGACTACGGCATTGTAAAGATTCAACGGGCCGTCGGCACTTAGCGCGGTAGACGGACGCATGGCACCTACCAGCACGACAGGTTTGTCACTCTTGACAGTCAGGTTCAGGAAGTAAGCAGTTTCTTCCATGGTGTCCGTTCCGTGAGTGATAACGATTCCGTCGATATCCGGTCGTTTCAATAACTCGTTGATTTTCTTGGCAAGTGTCAGCCAGACTTCGTCATTCATGTCCTGTGAACCGATTCTCACAATCTGTTCGCCGGTTACATTGGCGATATCTTTGATTTCGGGGACTGCATCAAGCAATGCGCCGATAGCAACCTGTCCTGCTGTGTAGCTGGTTCCGGTGGCGGAGCTTCCTGTACCCGCAATAGTTCCTCCGGTGGCAAGGATATGAATATTCGGTTTTGCGGCAAAAGCCATTGCAACGGTACATAGTAGTGCGACTACTACCAGACCAAATCTCTTGAATTGTTTCATAACTGAATGATGTTTAGGTTAATAATATATAGTTAGAATATTTGTATAAAGAGCAGTCCCAAAACAATAGCCACTACGGTAGATACCAGTCCGGGCATCATGAACGAATGATTCAACACATATTTACCGATTTTTGTTGTCCCCGTCCGGTCGAAATTAATGGCGGCCACTACGGTAGGGTAGTTCGGAATAAAGAAATATCCGTTTACTGCCGGGAACAGGGCAATCAGCATATAAGGCGAAATGCCCAACGCAATCCCAAGCGGCACCAATGCCCGCACCGTGGCCGCCTGGCTATACAACAGGATAGACATGACGAACAGCGCAATACCGAACAGCCACGGCATCTGACGGACAATTCCCTCAATAGAGAAAGTAAGCTGTGCCATATTGCCCTGAAGGAAAGTATCACCCATCCACGCAATACCGAAGATGGCGATAACAGCCTGCATCCCGGCAGGGAATACAGAACCCTGCGTTGCTTTGATACCGTCCGTCCGGGTCACTATCAGGATAATGGCGGCAGCCGATAACATGACAATTTCGATGATAGAGGACATTCCCAATGTAATTATCTCTCCATCGATGAGGAAACTGGGACGCATACCTTCAAAAGATCCGAAAAGGACGATAAAGGCAGTTGCCAATATAAAGATGAGTACGGAAAGCATGGCGGAACGTTTGTTCTTGACATCTTTAATCTCTATCTTCTTGTCATTGAAAAGACCTTCTTTCAAGCGTTTCTGATATTCGGGATCCTCTATCAGTTCCTTGCCGACTTTCATGGAGAATAAAGCGCCGACCAACACGCCTACTATTGTAGCGGGAATTGTGATTTTAAGGATGTCGAACAGAGTGATGTCAAAACCGGCCAATAGTCCGAGTAACGCAACGGTAGCGGCGGAAATAGGACTTGCCGTAATAGCCTGCTGGGAAGCGATCACCGCAATGCCGAGCGGACGTTCCGGACGAATCTTGGTTTCGGTGGCGACTTCTGCAATGACCGGCAGTACGGAATAGGCCACGTGCCCCGTTCCTGCAACGAACGTGAAAAGGTAAGTCACCAACGGGCTCAACGTGACGTGTGACGGGTTTTTACGGAGCAAATGTTCTGCCAGTTTCACCATATAATCCAGTCCTCCGGCGGCTTGCATACAGGAAGCTGCCGAGATAACGGCGGCAATCATCAACATGACGTCGATAGGAGGGGCGGTAGGCTGTAAGCCAAAACCGAACGTGAGTATCGCCAATCCAACGCCTCCCATAACACCGAGTCCGATACCTCCCAGGCGTGCGCCAATAATAATGGCTGTCAGAACAAATGCTAATTGTAATATCATTGGTTGTTGTTTTAAGTTCAAAACAAAGATAAGTGATTCTTCTCTTTGTATTTTCTTTTTCTTAGATTAACAACAAAAAAGTTATTGAATAGTTTTTGCATATTTATTAAAACAATAACCTTTCTCGTTGGTTATATAAGTACTAACCAAAATGTTATTGTTATAAAACAACCGATATGGAACAGAATTTATCAAAAAAAACTCGTACAGAAAGCGACTTGATAGGTAGTCGTGAGGTGCCGGAAAGTGCATTGTACGGAGTGCAGACACTCCGTGGTATTGAAAACTTTCGCATCAGCAAGTTTCATTTGAATGAGTATCCCCTGTTTATTCAGGCATTGGCCATCACTAAAATGGGAGCTGCCGTTGCCAACCGTGAACTGGATTTATTGACTGAGGAACAGACGGATGCCATACTGAAGGCTTGTAAAGAAATACTGGAAGGAAAACATCATGACCAATTCCCTGTAGACATGATTCAGGGAGGCGCGGGTACTACTACGAATATGAACGCCAACGAAGTGATTGCCAACCGTGCGTTGGAATTAATGGGACATCAGCGAGGGGAGTATCAATACTGTTCGCCCAACGATCATGTGAACCGTTCGCAGTCTACCAATGACGCTTATCCTACCGCCATTCACATCGGACTGTACTACACCCACCTCAAACTGGTAAAACATTTTGAGGTACTGATTGAATCTTTCCGCAAGAAAGCAACAGAATTTGCCCATGTCATCAAAATGGGGCGTACCCAACTGGAAGACGCCGTACCGATGACACTCGGACAGACTTTCAACGGCTTTGCAAGCATTCTCCGGCATGAAGTGAAGAACCTCGATTTTGCCGCACAGGATTTTCTGACAGTCAATATGGGTGCTACGGCTATTGGAACCGGAATCACCGCCGAACCGGAATATGCCGAAAAGTGTATCGCCGCTTTGCGTAAGATAACGGGACTGGATATAAAACTGGCGGATGATCTGGTGGGGGCCACCTCGGATACTTCCTGCATGGTAGGCTATTCGGCTGCGATGAGGCGTGTGGCTGTCAAGATGAATAAGATATGTAATGACTTGCGTTTGCTGGCTTCCGGCCCGCGTTGCGGATTGGGAGAAATCAATCTGCCCGCCATGCAGCCCGGCTCTTCCATTATGCCGGGAAAGGTGAATCCTGTCATTCCCGAAGTGATGAATCAGGTAGCCTACAAAGTGATAGGAAACGACCTTTGTGTGGCAATGAGCGGTGAAGCCGCCCAAATGGAACTGAACGCAATGGAGCCCGTAATGGCGCAGTGCTGTTTCGAGTCTGCCGATTTATTGATGAACGGGTTCGATACTTTGCGTACTTTATGTATCGACGGTATCACGGCAAATGAGGATAAATGCCGCAGAGATGTGCACAACAGTATCGGAGTAGTGACCGCACTGAATCCGGTAATCGGCTACAAGCATTCTACAAAAATACAAAAAGAAGCGTTGGAAACAGGAAAGGGAGTTTATGAACTTGTCCTTGAACATGACATCCTTTCCAAAGAAGACCTGGATACGATCTTGAAACCGGAAAATATGATAAAACCGGTGAAACTGGATATTCATCCGAATCATTGATTGATGTGATAGTAAGTGGAATTTGATTCAATAGGTAAGTCGCCGGGCAGATGTCATATCTGTGCCGGCGACTTTCATTATTTCTTACTTTTTCCCCTCTCGGGAATAATTGCTAACTTATCCGGCAAAATGGTTATTGCTTATCCCTCCGGAAGTAACGACCTTTGCATTATCATTTAAAGATGAACCTGGCAAGGTCTAATCAGAACCAATTAAAACTATATAGATATGAATGCATTTGATGTTATTATTATCGGTTTCGGTAAGGGAGGAAAGACCCTTGCGGCAGAGTTTGCAAAGCGTGGGCAGAAGGTTGCCATTATTGAACGTTCGGACAAGATGTACGGGGGAACGTGTATTAATATAGGGTGTATTCCCACAAAGACATTGGTGCATCAGGCAAAAATGGCTTCGGCTCTGAAGGACGCCACATTTGAAGAAAGAAGTGAGTTCTACCGGAATGCTGTCTCTGTGAAGGAGTCTGTGACAAGTGCATTGAGAAACAAGAATTACCATAACCTGGCGGATAACCCCAATGTGACCGTCTATACGGGTATAGGTTCTTTTGTTTCCGCCGATGTGGTTGCTGTCCGCACGGCTACGGAAAAAATACGGTTGACATCAAAGCAGATCATTATCAATACGGGAGCGGAAACGGTGATTCCTCCTATTGAGGGAGTTGCGGGTAATCCGTTTGTCTATACCAGCACCTCGATTATGGAACTGGCCGACCTTCCCCGTCGTCTGGTCATTGTCGGCGGCGGTTATATCGGTTTGGAGTTTGCGTCTATGTATGCTTCGTTCGGTTCGCAGGTGACCGTGCTCGAAAGTTATCCTGAACTGATTGTGCGTGAAGACCGGGATATTGCTGCAAGCGTAAAAGAGACATTGGAGAAGAAAGGTATTGTTTTCCGGATGAACGCCAAGGTGCAGTCGGTGAATCGTGTTGAAGATAAAGCAATCGTCACTTTCGCCGATTCGCAGACTAGCGAGGTGTTTGTGCTTGAAGCCGACGCGGTGTTGCTGGCCACCGGACGGCGGCCGAACACGAAAGACCTGAATTTGGAAGTGGCCGGAGTAGAGGTGGATGCACGTGGAGCGATCATTGTGGATGAATACCTGAAAACAACCCAACCGAATATACGTGCCGTTGGTGATGTGAAAGGTGGTTTGCAGTTTACTTATATTTCATTGGATGATTACCGGATTGTCCGTGAAGACTTATTCGGCGATAAAGAACGGCGGACGGGCGACCGTAATCCGGTCAGTTACTCTGTCTTTATCGACCCGCCATTGTCCCGTATCGGTCTGAATGAAGAGGAAGCCCGCCGGCAGAATCGGGATATTATTGTGAAGAAGTTACCCGTTATGGCGATACCGAGAGCGAAGACATTGGGAGAAACGGACGGCCTGTTGAAAGCTATCATTGATAAGAATACGGGAAAAATATTAGGCTGTGTATTGTTTGCACCCGATTCCGGTGAAGTTATCAATACGGTTGCTGTCGCCATGAAGACAGGGCAGGATTATACTTTTCTGCGTGATTTCATCTTTACTCACCCCAGTATGAGTGAAGCATTAAATGATTTGTTCTCATAATAGCAAGAGGCTATCTAAAAGTCGGTAGTAACTCCATTCTCCTCCTTCGGGAAGGAGGAGTCCCCGTAGGGGGAGGTGGTAGGTGAATGCGTAAGTCGGTTATTATCAGCATTGTGTGTCCACCTACCACCCCGGCTTTCAGCCACCCCTCCTTCCCGAAAGGAGGGGAATGGAGATACTACCGACTTGCTAAATTACCACCAAATTTGCAGAAGTACGCCTCTCCTTCCTTATTAGCCAATATATAATCTAACCACTTGTTTCCTGCGGCGCAACTTTAGTTTCAAAGGCTGGAAACTCTAGTTCCAAAGGCAGGAAACCTTAGTTTCAAAGGTGAGAAACTTTAGTTTCTAACGCTTGAAACTAAAGTTTCAGAGCCTTGAAACCAATCGTTTCATGCCTTGAAGCACTTTGTTCCTCACCGGGAAACAGAAATTGCCCCTAGTTACTGCTTTCGTTTACAGTAGATTTTATCCAAATTAGCAGGTGATAGGTGATAGATGAGGTGATAGGTTGCAAACAACCTATCCGTTCTGAAAGCATGATGAATAAAGGGATTCGCAAAGTAGGTGATAGGTTGAAAGAGGATTTTCGTTTTTTTATATGGAAGAGAGTAGTCGGATAATACAGAACTTCCTGTATTTATTCCTGTATTTCTGCTGCATTTCAAAAAAAAGATATATCTTTGTCATACGCTTTCTGCTCATCAGCGTGATGAAATTGGCAGAAGGCGTTTTTATTTCCTAATGGAGTAAAAGTGTATTATCTCTCGTTCTCAAAAATAGCAACTTTTAGTAGAGAGAGATGATACAGCAGATATTCCACGTGAACGGCTATATATCAACATATCCGTAAAAGATGTGTTATATATAAATGATTGACGTGGATGTCTGTTGTTATCATTATCTTCTACGACGGTGTTGCTAGCCTTGAGAGCGGATAATGGTGCAGCAGCATTCACGTCTTTTTTGTATCCGGTCGGTTTCATAAACCTTCAACATACTCTAACCAGTTCCCGCCAGCTGGACTGCAAAAAGAGTGAATGCTCGTTGTGCTAATAAACATGAATAAAGTATTATTCATTCCCTTATTGTATGACACATAAAAGAACAAACGCTATGGCACAATGGATTAGCATAGAAGAAGCAGCTGTGAAATATGGATTTGAGGCAGAATACCTCTGGGTTCTGATAGAAATGAGAGAAATCATAGTAGACTACCAAAGACTCGATGTTGACTTTATAGACGACAGAAGCATTCAGGATTTTGTAGAACGGAACAGACTGGGGGCTACACAGATGTATATCGATAAACTGGAACGATTATGCATAGATAAGTCCCGGCTTTGTTCAATATACACGTCACTTTTAGGCAAGCAGGACAAGGAAATCACAATATATAAAGGAGCAAAAGTCTTATATGACGTATTGCAAGCCAAGTGGCTGAGACAATGCGCCCGCATGCGGAAGTTAGAAAAAGAACTTGCATTGGCGCAAACCGCCTGTCGTGCCTGTTGGTTCAAAAGATTCTGTATGAGAATCCGGAAATGAAATTAAACTATCAGAGAAGGCGCGGGAATAGGAGTGGATGAACAATAGCGACTTTGAGCGAACAAAAAACCGATAAATTGTGTTTATTTATTCTAATTATATATCTTTGTCCCGAATTATAAACACGTAAATTTATGAAAAAGATTTTTGGTGCTTTATTGATTGCTGTATGTATTGGTATGGCAATGCCTGCTCAGGCTCAAATACATTTTGGTGTAAAGGGAGGTTTGAACTTGTCAAAAGCGAGCTTCTCTAATGTGAAAGAAAACTTTAAGAAGGATAATTTTACCGGCTTCTTTATTGGCCCAATGGCTGAGTTTAATATTCCAATCATAGGGTTGGGGGTAGATGCTGCGTTGCTTTTTGCCCAAAGAGGTATCAAGGTTTCTGATGCCGACGCGGATGTTACTGTGAAGCAGAACGGTATTGATATCCCGGTTAACTTGAAGTATAACATCGGCTTGGGTAGCCTGGCCGGTATTTATCTGGCTGCCGGTCCTGATTTTTATTTCGACTTTGAAAAGAAAACCGGAATCGACAAGAAGAAGGCGGAAGTAGGTATCAATGTAGGTGCCGGTCTGAAGTTGCTGAACCATTTGCAGGTGGGAGCTAATTATAATATCCCATTGGGCGACACTGCTGATATTGACGGCGGCGGTTCCTATAAAACCAAGACTTGGCAGGTATCTGTTGCTTATATTTTTTAGCGGATAATTTACTTTAACATAGTAGAACAAGAGGCTTTCGACTGTCGGAAGCCTTTTTTTATATCTTTGTGCCTGCAATGAAAAAGTATGTAGATGTCATATTACCGCTTCCGCTTCCAAAGAGCTTTACTTACTCTTTGCCGGACGAGTGTGCGGAAGAAGTGAAGATCGGATGCCGCGTGGTAGTTCCTTTCGGACGGAAGAAGTTTTATACAGCTATCGTTCTTAATGTTCATTATTGTGCTCCGACGGAGTATGAGGTGAAGGACATATCTGCATTGCTGGATGCTTCTCCTATTTTATTGTCTACTCAATTTAAGTTTTGGGAGTGGATAGCCGATTATTATCTCTGTACGCAAGGGGATGTTTATAAGGCGGCGCTGCCTTCGGGATTGAAACTCGAAAGCGAAACGATTGTAGAGTATAATCCCGATTTTGAAGCGGATGCACCATTGCCGGAACGTGAACAGCGCATTCTGGATTTGCTTGCCGTGGATGCACAGCAGTGTGTCACTAAGCTGGAGAAGGAGAGCGGGATAAAAAATATTCTGACTGTCATCAAGTCGCTGCTCGATAAAGAAGCGATTTTTGTAAAGGAGGAGTTGAGGCGTACTTATAAACCCAAGACGGAGGCGCGGGTGCGGCTTGCGGGTTCGGCGGATGAAAAACGGCTGCATATACTGTTTGATATCCTGTCGCGTGCCCCGAAGCAGTTGGCATTGTTGATGAAATATGTGGAATGTTCGGGGATTCTGGGAAATGAAGTCCCGAAAGAAGTCTCCAAGAAAGAACTGTTGCAACGCGCCAATGTGTCGCCTTCCATTCTGAACGGTCTGGTAGAGAAAAAGATATTTGAGATTTATCATCATGAGATCGGCCGGTTGAACCAGCAGGTGAAGGAGGTCGTCGAACTGAATACGTTGAATGAGTTTCAGCAACGGGCACACGATGAAATCGTACAGTCCTTCCGGGAAAAGAATGTCTGCCTGCTTCATGGAGTTACATCCAGTGGAAAGACCGAAGTCTATATTCATCTGATAGAAGAAACCATCCGGCAAGGGAAGCAAGTATTGTATCTCTTGCCTGAAATAGCACTGACTACCCAGATTACAGAACGCCTGCAACGCGTATTCGGCTCCCGACTGGGCATCTATCACTCCAAGTTCCCCGATGCCGAACGGGTGGAGATATGGCGGAAACAGTTGGGAGAAAATGGCTATGATATTATTTTGGGAGTCCGTTCTTCCGTCTTCCTTCCTTTCCGCAACCTCGGTCTCGTGATTGTGGACGAGGAGCACGAAAACACCTACAAGCAGCAAGACCCTGCTCCCCGTTATCATGCACGTAGCGCAGCTATTGTACTGGCTGCCATGTATGGAGCTAAAACACTGTTGGGAACGGCTACTCCTTCTATCGAGACATGGCAGAACGCAAGGAACGGAAAATACGGCTTTGTCCAACTGAAAGAACGCTATAAAGAGATACAACTGCCGGAGATTATCCCCGTAGACATCAAGGAGCTGCACCGCAAGAAACGAATGGTCGGACAGTTCTCGCCTTTGCTGGTACAATATATGAAAGAAGCGCTGGAACAGAAAGAACAAGTCATCCTCTTCCAGAACCGCCGCGGATTCGCACCGATGATAGAATGCCGTACTTGCGGCTGGGTGCCGAAATGTAAGAACTGCGATGTGAGTCTGACTTATCATAAAGGCATCAACCAACTGACCTGCCATTATTGCGGATATACCTATCAACTGCCGAAGGCCTGTCCCGCTTGCGAAGGTACGGAACTGGTGAACCGCGGCTTTGGTACGGAAAAGATTGAAGACGACATCAAACTCTTGTTTCCCGAAGCGACCGTTGCCCGTATGGATCTGGATACCACCCGCACCCGCTCTGCTTACGAAAAGATTATTGCAGACTTTGAACAGGGAAAGACCGATATTCTGATCGGTACGCAAATGGTGTCGAAGGGTTTGGACTTCGACCATGTAAGTATCGTCGGAATACTGAATGCCGATACGATGTTGAATTATCCCGATTTCCGTTCTTACGAACGTGCCTTCCAGCTAATGGCACAAGTAGCGGGACGCGCCGGGCGTAAGAATAAACGCGGACGTGTGATACTCCAGACCAAGAGTATCGACCACCCTATTATTCATCAGTTGATTGCCAATGACTATGAAGATATGGTAGGCGGGCAACTGGCGGAACGTCAGATGTTCCACTATCCTCCTTATTATCGCCTGGTATATGTTTATCTGAAAAATCATAATGAGTCGTTGCTGGATCAAATGGCGGCGGTAATGGCCGGCAAGTTGAGGGCAGTATTCGGCAACCGGGTGCTGGGACCGGATAAACCTCCTGTTGCCCGTATCCAGACACTGTTCATCAAAAGATCGTTGTGAAGATAGAACAGAATGCTCTAATGGGGCGTGCCCGGGAACTGCTTTTGCGCATTCAACGGGAGATGATAGAGGATGAGCGTTATAAGTCCCTGATAGTCTACTATGATGTAGACCCTATGTGATAAAAGAAATTATTCCCCTTATTAATAAACCTTGTATTAATTTAATTAACTAACCATGAAACGACTTACTATTTTTTCTCTGACTTGTCTCTTTAGCGTGGGTGCAGTTTTTGCCCAGCAGGGAGTAACTCAATGTGGTGTTCCGACAGGACAACCGAAGTTCCCTTTACTGACTTATCAGGAATTGCCCGACCCTGCGGCACCTTCCGAAAAAGAATGGGCGGCAGTCACGGCACCGCAAGTGTCGTGGGGAACAATTGATGTCCGCTACGCGAAACATCAGCTTCCGGCTTTGAAGAAAACCACGAACACCTCTCTGAAAGGCTGGCGCGGCGAACGTGTGAATGCTCAAGCGGTCGTGTGGACAGGCACGGAGCTGAAGGACTTGAATTTCAGCTTTACCGATTTTAAGGATAAGAAGGGGAACTCTCTTTCGGGAGATGCGTTGACAGCCGGCTTTGTCCGCTACGTCATGACGGACGAACTGAACAAAGACGGAAGAGGTGCGTGCGGCTATCGGAAGTCGGTGGACTTTGACTCTCTATTGGTAGCCGATCCGATTGACTCGGAACTGAAAACGATGGCTTTGCCTGCTCGTACTGTTCAGCCTATCTGGGTACAATGCTGGATTCCCCAGTCTGCGGTTCCCGGAACTTATAAAGGACAGTTATTGGTTAACGACGGCTCGAATCTGTTACAGCGCCTCAATCTTGAGATTACGGTTTCTTCCCGCGTACTTCCCCAACCCTCGGAATGGGCTTTTCATCTGGATTTGTGGCAAAGCCCGTATGCAGTGGCCCGTTATTATCAGGTTCCTTTATGGAGCCAGGAGCATTTAGACGCCATGCGTCCTTTGATGAAAATGCTGGCAAATGCCGGGCAGAAGATTATTACGGCTACTTTGACTCATAAACCCTGGAATGGGCAGACGGAAGATTATTTCGACACAATGGTGACTTGGATAAAACGTGCAGACGGTACGTGGACGTTTGACTATACCATTTTCGACCGTTGGGTGGAATTTATGATGAGTGTGGGCATTGACAAACAGATCAACTGTTATTCAATGGTTCCCTGGGAGTTGTCATTCCAGTATTACGACCAGGCAACCAACTCGCTGAAATTTGTGAAGACCGCACCGGGCGAACAGGCTTATGAAGAAATGTGGGTGGCAATGCTTGCTTCTTTTGCAAAACATCTCAAAGAAAAAGGCTGGTTTGATATTTGTACGATTGCGATGGAAGAGCGCCCGATGGATGTAATGCAGAAGACTCTGAAAGTGATTCGTAAAGCTGATCCGGATTTTAAAGTTTCGTTGGCCGGAAATTATCATGCGGAGATTGAGCCCGATTTGTATGATTATTGTATTGTGATCGGTCAGAACTATCCCCGAAGAAGTACGTCTCCGCCGTAAAGCCGAGAACAAGCGTACCACCTATTATACTTGTTGTACGGAAGCACATCCCAATACATTCACTTTCTCCGATCCTGCAGAAGCTGCCTGGATGAGTTTCTATTCTTCTAAGAAGCATCTGGACGGTTATCTGCGTTGGGCATACAACAGCTGGCCATTGGAGCCGTTGCTCGATTCCCGTTTCCGCACTTGGGCAGCAGGAGATACTTATCTTGTATATCCGGGAGCCCGTAGCTGTATCCGTTTCGAACGTTTGATCGAAGGAGTACAAGCACATGAGAAAATAAATATTCTTCGTCAGGAATTTGAGAAGAAAGGAAATAAAGCCGGATTAAAGAAAATAGAGAAAATGCTTGCTCCGTTCAATTTGGGTAGTATGCCGGAAACCCCGGCAGCAGTAACCGTGAACCGGGCGAATCAGATCTTAAACTCATTCTAACCGGCGTAACACCGGAGCAAGGTTTCCTTGTGGCATATTGTCAAGTATTAAAAGTTTATTATGAAGAAAATATTATTTGTTTGCTTGGGAAATATCTGCCGTAGTTCTACGGCAGAGGGTGTAATGCTTCATTTAATAGAGGAGGCGGGACTGGAGAAAGAGTTTGTGATTGATTCCGCCGGAATCCTGTCTTATCATCAAGGCGAGTTGCCGGATAGCCGGATGCGTGCACATGCTGCCCGTCGTGGTTATCAACTGGTTCATCGCTCCCGTCCGGTGCGGACAGAGGACTTTTATAATTTTGATCTGATTATCGGCATGGACGACCGTAATATTGAGGACCTGAAAGATAAAGCTCCCTCTCCCGAAGAATGGAAGAAGATTCACCGCATGACGGAATATTGCAACCGTATCCCCGCAGATCATGTCCCCGACCCCTACTATGGTGGGGCCGAAGGTTTCGAGTATGTGCTGGATATTTTGGAAGATGCCTGTTCCGGCCTGCTTATTTCTTTAACTCAGGATAACTGATCCGGGTATGATAAGCAATCTTTAGTTTTTCTTTGAATACAGTTTTTATTGTGGCAATATCTTTGAAAGTAATAGGGCATTCCTTGAAGTAGCCCTCTGTAACCTGGGAGTCAATAATCTTGTCTACCAGGTTACTGATACCTCTCTTCCGTATATTCGGGCAGACTGCGTGAAGCGGCTTCCACCGAATCGGCCATCATCAGGATGGCCTGCTCTTTAGTGAACGGGTTCGGACCGGGGTAAGTGAATAATTCTTCGTTCGGCTCTTCGTCCGGATGTTCGTTTTTCCACGAGATATAGAAATATTTTGTTTTCCCCCGTCCATGATGCGTACTGATAAAGTCTTTGACGGCTTTAGGCAGATTGTGTTTGTCGGCTAGTTTTAATCCATCCGTCACATGACTGATAACGACCTGTGCACTTTGTTCGTAATTCAGATTCTTATGCGGGTTAACTCCTCCCGACTGATTCTCCGTGAAGAAAGCCGGATTTTCCATCTTGCCGATATCGTGATACAAAGCTCCCGTACGTACGAACTGGCTTTTCGCACCGACGCGGATAGCTGCTTCTGCCGCAAGATTGGCTACCTGCATGGAGTGCTGGAAAGTTCCCGGTACCGTCTCGGACATCTGGCGCAGTAAGTCATTATTGATATTCGATAGTTCCACCAAAGTGACATTGGAGGTAAATCCGAATGTTTTTTCCAACAGGAACAACAGCGGATAAGCGAATAATAGCAGAACTCCATTTATTATAAAATAGGTGTACATCCGCAAATTCAGTTTCGAGAAGTCATTGGAAAGCCCGTTCTCCGTCATTAACTCGAAGGCAAAGTAAATGGCGGCATAAGTCAATATGACTAATAGCGCCGTCCGGAAAAGCTGGGATCTTTGGGATAATTCCCTTAAACTGAATATCGCAACCAATCCCGCTGCCAACTGCGTCAGAATAAATTCATGCGGGAAGCGTAGGGATATGGAGCATATTAATATCGTGATGACGTGTGTCAGGAAAGCGGTCCTTGAATCGAGGAACACACGAATAATGATCGGCAACATCGCATAGGGGATGATATACACATTGAATATATTGTGTGTGACCATGAAAGCCGTGACTATACTGTAAAATACAATCAAAGTGAACAGCAGCGACAAACTGCCCTTTCGTTGATAATAGTCTTTCCGGAATAAATCGAGATAAAGCATGAAACAAAGCATCAGCATACCCACAAACAGAACCTGACCTCCGAGAATCAGACGGCTTTGTCCCATAGATTCGTTTCGCTTGATGGACTCTTTACGCAGTGATTCCAAAATATTATAAGTTTCCGGACTGATGATTTCGCCACGATCTATAATCTTCTGCCCGCTGACGACTAATCCGTTTGCCCAGGAATAATTATTTAATATCTCCTCTTTGGCAGCCTGGGTCCGCTCCTCGTCAAAGGTGAGATTGGGAGTGATGTATTCGTTCAATGAACATTGTCTCAGAATCTCACGGTTGAAGTGGGTAGAGTCAGCCGAAAGCAGGTATTCGTAAGCCTTCTTCACCGTGTAAATCTCCTCGGTGGGATGCGGGTTGGCTAGCTTGTCGTCTATAACCATGATAGACGAAGTGCTGTCTTTTTGCAGTTGCTGTATGTCTTCTGTCGATACAATCCCTGCTTGATAGATTTCTTTGAGCGTGCGTTCGATATACCGCAGGTAATCTATGGATGGAAGGATCCCTTTCAGGTTCGTATGATAGTTCTCCTTCAATTTGCTGATGGCGTCCTTTTCTATCTTCTTGTCGAGCTCGTAGTAAGGTTGGAAAAGAACTAACAGACTGTCTTGTTCGCGCTTCACCACCGCCTCGTCTTTATAGATAGGAAAATCGAAAGTAGCGATCAACTGCCCATATTTCCAGGGCTTATTGATGTCAAACTGGTAATTGAACTTTCCGTCACGTGGCAGGAAATAAACAATCAGCGTCACAGTGCCCACAAATAGCAGTGATTTATATAGTAAATCTCTCCATGAAAATCTTTTTTTCTTCTTCAAATGTTCCATATCCACTGAAATTTTTGCGAAAAGTACAAAAAAAAACAATAGTGTGGAAAAAAAGGTTTAATTTTGCCACGATTTACCTATACTAACCCAAATTATGGCAGAAAGAAAAGTAAGAGTTCGTTTTGCTCCAAGTCCTACGGGAGCATTGCACATCGGTGGTGTGCGTACAGCTTTGTATAATTATCTATTTGCGCGTCAACACGGCGGAGACTTCATATTTCGTATTGAAGATACTGATTCTAACCGGTTCGTTCCGGGAGCGGAAGAGTATATACTTGAGTCATTTAAGTGGTTGGGTATCCATTTTGATGAGGGAGTGAGCTTCGGTGGAGAACACGGTCCATACCGTCAGTCCGAGCGTCGCGAAATCTATAAGAAATACGTGCAGATTTTGTTGGATAATGACAAGGCATACATCGCCTTTGATACTCCTGAGGAACTGGATGCTAAGCGTGCTGAAATTGCTAACTTCCAATATGATGCATCTACTCGCGGTATGATGCGCAATTCATTAACTATGCCGAAAGAAGAAGTGGATGCACTGATTGCAGAAGGCAAACAATATGTTGTTCGTTTCAAAGATCGAACCGAACGAAGATGTTCGTGTGAACGACTTGATTCGTGGCGAAGTGATTATCAACTCATCTATTCTGGATGATAAGGTGCTTTATAAATCGGCCGATGAACTGCCTACTTACCACCTGGCAAACATCGTGGACGATCATTTGATGGAAGTTTCCCACGTGATTCGTGGTGAAGAATGGTTGCCTTCCGCTCCGTTGCATGTGTTGTTGTACCGTGCTTTCGGCTGGGAAGATACAATGCCGGAATTTGCCCACCTGCCTTTATTGCTGAAGCCGGAAGGCAATGGAAAATTAAGTAAACGTGACGGTGACCGTCTCGGATTCCCCGTATTCCCGTTGGAATGGCACGATCCGAAATCCGGAGAAATCTCTTCAGGTTATCGTGAATCGGGTTATCTGCCGGAAGCGGTGATTAACTTCCTTGCTTTGTTGGCTGGAATCCGGGTAACGATCAGGAAGTAATGTCGATGGAGGAATTGATTAAGCTGTTTGATCTTCATCGTTGCAGTAAGTCGGGAGCCAAATTCGATTATAAAGAAAGGTATATGGTTCAATCATCAATATATACAGCAGAAACCTAATGAAGAAATTGCGGAACTGTTTTTGCCTGTCTTGAAAGAACAAGGCGTAGAGGCTCCTTTCGAGAAGGTAGTGACTGTGGTTCGGCATGATGAAAGACCGGGTAAGTTTCGTAAAGAACTGTGGGATGTATGCAGCTTCTTCTTTGTGGCTCCTACGGAATATGACGAAAAGACGGTTAAGAAACGCTGGAAAGAGGATTCGGCAAAGTGTATGACCGAACTGGCGGAGGTATTGGCCGGAATTGAAGATTTCAGCATTGAAGGTCAAGAAAAAATAGTAATGGACTGGATTGCCGAGAAAGGTTATCATACAGGTAATATTATGAATGCTTTCCGCCTGACATTGGTGGGTGAAGGCAAAGGCCCGCACATGTTCGATATTTCCTGGGTATTGGGTAAAGAAGAGACGATAGCTCGTATGAAACGTGCGGTAGAGGTTTTGAAGTAATCGACATAGTACTATGCTTTACAACCTGGCAATAGTCATTTATGACTTTATCGTTCATTTGGCTGCTCCGTTCAGCCGTAAGCCACGTAAGATGATGAAGGGGCATTGGGTGGTGTATGAACTCTTACGCCAGCAAGTGGAAAAAGGGGAACAGTATATCTGGTTTCACGCCGCTTCGCTTGGCGAGTTTGAACAAGGGCGTCCATTAATAGAAATGATCAGTGAGAAATATCCTAACTATAAGATATTGCTGACATTTTTCTCCTTCCGGTTACGAAGTGCGCAAGCATTATCGGGGGGCGGATATTGTCTGCTATCTGCCGTTTGATAAACCGCGGAATGTGAAGAAGTTCCTGGATATCGCAAACCCGTGCATGGCGTTCTTTATCAAGTATGAATTTTGGAAGAATTACCTGGATGAGCTTCATAAGCGTCGCATCCCGGTGTATAGCGTTTCTTCCATTTTCCGTCGCGATCAGATCTTCTTTAAATGGTATGGAGGGACATATCGGAATGTGTTGAAGGATTTCGACCACCTGTTTGTGCAGAATGAGACTTCCAAACGCTATTTGTCAAAGATAGGTATTAACCGTGTGACGGTAGTGGGTGATACCCGTTTTGACCGGGTATTGCAGATTCGCGAGGAAGCCAAAGATCTTCCGTTAGTGAAACTGTTCAAAGGAGACAATGCCTTTACTTTTGTGGCGGGCAGTTCTTGGGGACCGGATGAAGATTTATTCCTTGAGTATTTCAACAATCACCCGGAAATGAAGTTGATTATCGCTCCGCATGTGATTGATGAAAATCATCTGGTGGAGATTATCAGTAAACTGAAACGTCCTTACGTACGCTATACTCGTGCTGACGAAAAGAATGTACTGAAAGCTGACTGTCTCATTATTGATTGTTTCGGTTTGCTCTCTTCGATCTACCGTTATGGGGAAATTGCTTATATCGGTGGTGGTTTCGGAGTTGGTATTCACAACACTTTGGAGGCAGCCGTGTATGGTATTCCTGTGATTTTCGGACCTAAATACCAGAAATTTATGGAAGCTGTTCAATTGCTGGAAGCAAAAGGAGCCTATTCTATCAAAGATTATGATGAACTGAAAACTTTGCTGGATCGTTTCCGGACTGATGAGGTATTCTTGCGTGAAACCGGTACAAATGCGGGGTATTATGTGACAAGCAACGCCGGAGCTACGGAGAAGATTATGCACATGATTAATTTCTAATTATAAAAGTCCCCTAATTTTAGTTCTCTGTAATGGGTCAATCTAAAATAAGGGGACTTCTCTCTTCTTAAAGGGGATTTCATACTCCGAAATCCTGCCCTGAAAAACAATTCTCTTTTATTAGTATTTGTACGGACTTATATCTTATTGATTTCTTGTTCCAGTAAATCTTTTAATTCTTTGGTGGTAATGTGAGTAAATCGTTTCACTATATTCCCTTGCTTATCTATTAGCAGATACATCGGTAACCCTGTCATTTGAAAATGTGTCCAAAGATATTCCCATTGTTCTTTGTCCAGCCAGTAATGTTCGCCTGCGATATCTTCTATGAGTATTTCCCATGTCTTCTTTATCGAACTGGGGCCGGTGAGGTAAATGAAAGCTACTTTGTCTTCACTTATATCTTTCTTTAGCGGCTCATATTCTTTGATAATCTGCCGGCAACCGCCACACCAGGTAGCCCAGAAATCGATAAACTGTACTTTGCCTTTATGACGTGCAATGAGTGCATCCAGCAGTTCTTCTTCTGCCACTTGCGGCGCTTCGTAGATGGTATATTTCTTTGTTGTTGCCTTCTTCCGGGGTTGCATCTGACGGTTCATGTCTTGAATGATTCCTATGAATATAGGATTTGTAATTTCGAAGCTATGATTTCCTGCCGGGAGGTCAACGGTTGTAGGTTGTAAAGGCTGGAGCGCATATAGATTGCGCGTATGTAGTCAACCGGCAAACAGGTGCTGTCTTGCAGGATATGCCCCAGACGTTTTTTGGCTTCGGAAAATATTTTCCAGTTACAGTCGTCTCTCTCTTTAGTATATTTGCGGATGAGTGTCATCAAATCGTTTTGCTGCCGGAAGATTACTCCTGCTTTAAAAGCTGCTTCATATTGATGAATGAGTGTCTGCTCCTCTTTTGTGAGCGGTGCGTTTTCCAATAGATATTTTTCCATAGAGAGTGGGTCATAGTGTGTATCATATAAGAAGTTTGTGACTACATTACGGTAATTATAACAATAAAGTGCCAAAGGGTGATTGACAGGAAAATCTTTCAGGTAGTTGTGAAAATCATCAGGTAAATGTATATCGAGGAAAGCTGCAAAAGCTTGTTCTCGCGTAATGTTTTCTTTCTTCTGATAAGCTGTTTGCAGACAATAGTGGGTAGCTTGCAGGTTTTCCAGACAATCAAATGCGCATGAAAGATTGGCTAGTGTACGAGTGTCTTCGCTGAATTGCGACTGTGTGTTGTTGTGCGCTATGTACTGTTTGTATTGGTTGATGCAGCGTTCCTTGAACTCGTTGGCACTGATGCCTGCAATAGAATCCAATAAGTCGCCATCTCTATAAACAGGAGGTATCTTTGTTATCAGTTCCGGCTGACACCATTCATTGTTAATGGTAGCATACTGACCACTATATACAAATTGTTTTCCTGGCAGATTGCTTAAATTGATAGTTACATTGGTCTCTTTTTCGGGACTTAACAGAATGACTAAATCTGCATTTCCTATTATCATCCGTACTTGAGCACTATGGTAGAGAGGAATATTAATCGTGAAACTTCCATCTGCTTCAACAGTCGGATAAAGTGTCTCGGCTGTTCCCATTACGATATTGGGAGCACCGATCTTGAATATCAGATTGTCGTCTGGATTGTAACTGGCGATTGTCCCACTCAGGATGGCTTGTCCTTTTTTTTATACTCGGGGGTCGGTAATTGTGCCTGTGCTAGATTGAATAACAAAGACAGGCAAAGGAAGGTAAATAGTCTGCTCATAGTAGTTCTTTTATTGTATGGATTATTTCTTTATCGGTATTCTCTTTACTATAACTTCTGATTCCTTCTTGATCTACAATGAAAAAGTAAGGTGTGGCACCGCTTGTCTGATATTGTTTGATTACTTCATTGGCTACGTTTAGAATAGTATCATTCAACTTCTTCCGGTTTGCGTAATTTCGAATAGAAGATACTTGGCGGCTCCAAGATTCTATTGCGATAAGCTCAAACTCTTTGCTACTGAATAATGTGGTGGAATCATCAGGTTGCCGGCTTTCGTCAGTGACGTAATATGTCGCAGATTCAATCTTTTCTAACTTGGTAAGTACTTTCTTTAAAAACGTTCTTTCCATGATTTGGGTATTGGCAGCTATTGTTGCTGTCAGTAAGAGAATTGTAAGTAGTAGTCTTATTTTCATAATAGGTGAATGTTTGTTGATTCACTGCCTCGATTTAATCTTTTACAAATCTACGGATATTTCGTAATATTTCAATTCTCAGAGGGTTAAATAAGATGAATATGGACTTTGGAAGTCAATGATGATTGATTCGGGTAATACAAGAAAAACTCCTTCTTACTCTTATGTTTTAAGTGTAAGAAGGAGTGAAGCTTTGTTTCCGATTTTACTAAAAAATCATTCTTTATACCATTGCGAATACATCAAATAATTGTGAGCAATCTTCTGATTCAGTTCTTTGGCTTGTTCCGGGTCTACCTTCTTTATAAATTTGGCAGGTACTCCACCCCAAATACTTCCAGGCTCGATTACTGTATTACTTAGGACTAAAGAACCGGCAGCTACAATTGCTCCTTCACCGACTATAGCATGGTCTAGTATGGTCGATCCCATTCCGACTAAAGCATAATCTTTGATGGTCGCTCCGTGAATGGTTACATTATGCCCCACGGAAACATGGTCGCCGATTTCGATAACTGATTTTTGATATAATGTATGCAAAACACTTCCATCCTGGATGTTGACACCATTGCCTATACGTATAGAATTGACGTCACCGCGCAATACGGTACTAAACCAAATGCTACAATCATTTCCTATTTTTACATCTCCTATAATAGTTGCATTATCTGCGAGGAAGCAGTTTTCTCCGATTTCGGGAGTAAAACCCCGTACTGATTTAATTAAAGCCATATAATATTTGTTTCTAATAAAGTTTTTTATTTAATGCTGCTCTATGTTGTATGACATCCGGGTGTTAAGCAAGGTTGGCTTAAATAGAAGCAGTCGCCTCTTGTAACCAAACTTTTTCTTCTTCGTTAAGATCCGGTGACAGCTTCTCGTAGACAGTCTGATGGTAATTGTTTAACCATTCAATTTCTTCATTTGTCAGCATTTCCTTGACTATTCCCTTTTTACAAATAGGACATAAAGTAATCGTCTCAAACTTGAGATAATCTCCGAACATACCTTCTTTGTCTTTGCAGACAAGCGTCAGGTTCTCGGTGCGGATGCCATGACTGCCGGCTTTATAAACTCCCGGTTCGTTGGAAGTAACCATGCCGGGTTGTAATACGACAGGGTTCTCGTTCATGCGGATACTTTGCGGTCCTTCATGCACGCTGAGGAAATGCCCGACACCATGGCCTGTACCATGAAGGAAGTTCATTCCATATTTCCAGATCGGCATACGGGCGAGAACATCAAGTTGGGCGCCCCGGGTTCCGACTGGGAACTTAGCCATAGCCAATGCAATATGCCCCTTTAATATCAAAGTATAATCCGTTTTTTCTTCTTCTGTAAGTTCACCTAATGCGATCGTGCGGGTAATGTCGGTAGTCCCGTCCAGATACTGGGCTCCCGAATCTAAAAGAAGAAAACCTTTGGGTTGAAGAGGAACGTCACTTTCCGGAGTTGCGGAGTAATGCACAATAGCTCCGTGTTCCTTATATCCGGCAATAGTGTCGAAACTCTCTCCCATATAAAGGGGCTGGGCTGCTCTGAATTCATGTAATTTCCTGTCTACGCTTAGTTCTGTCTCTTTGCCGGAAGGCACTGCTTCTTCCAACCATTTGAGGAATTTGACGAGCGCAACGCCATCCCGCTGCATAGCTGCATGAATACCTGCAATTTCTTGTTCGTTTCGAATAGCCTTTTAATAGAGCTACAGGAGATTCACCACGTATAATGTTGCATTTCGGATTAATTGCAGAATATATGGCAAAGTTTGTTTTTCTTGGGATCAATAAGGATATTTCTGCCTGTAAAAGTATTCAAGTAAGTTTCTACTTCATCGTACTTTTTCAACTTGACATGCTGTTCTTTTAAATACTCGTTCACTTCTTTTGTAACCTTTTCCGGTGAGATGAAGTAAATCACGTCATCTTGCGTGATTAACAGATAGCTGACTACTAGCGCATTACAATGCACGTCGTTCCCTCTCAGATTGAGAGTCCATGCTATTTCGTCCAGTGCAGATAAGAATAAGGCATACGCTCCTTTCTTTGTTAATTCGGCACGAATAGCGGTAATCTTTTTCTTCACAACTTTTGCCGGCATATTCAATATCATAGACGAAGGCCGGAGAATTAGGTATAGAAGGCCGGTCTCTCCAAATCCTTTTCAGCGGATCACCGAATAAGTCAACCTGCAAACTGTATGCTGCAAGTTCTTCTTTCATTTGTTCAACCTGTTGTACGGAGAACATCTTGCCATCGATACTTACCGATTCACCGGGCTTTAACTTCTGGCTGAGATATTTTGTAATACTGGGAGTTTCCGGTAGCATTTCCTTATATAAAGTAATACCGCTACCCTCCAATTCTTTGGCGGCTTGTAGAAAATAACGGGAATCGGTCCATAGTCCGGCTTCGTTCATTAAGATGACAACGGTTCCTGCAGAACCCGTGAAACCGGAAATCCATTCACGTGACATCCAGTGGGGAGCCACATACTCACTAAGGTGAGGGTCGGTGCTGGGGATAATGAATGCTTTGATGTAATTGGGGGGGAATGTCATTCGTAAAGCATGTACTCGTTCTTTTATGTTCTGTCTCATACCTTATTATATTATTATAGACATATAAATGTTTCAAAGGTACTAACTTCTGCACGGTTAATGACCTGTTTATGAATAGTTTTTGAGAAATATTTGCCGAAAGTTTTGTGAATAAAGAAAGTATGTGTAATTTTGCGGCGCAATTTGACTGCAGAATTTTTTTAATCAATAACATATTAATAATAACAAAATGATTGTAGTACCTGTAAAAGAAGGCGAAAACATTGAAAAAGCGCTGAAGAAGTTCAAAAGAAAATTTGAGAAGACTGGCATTGTAAAAGAGTTAAGAAGAAGACAACAGTTTGATAAACCGTCTGTAACTAAAAGACTTAAGAAAGAACGTGCAGTTTACGTACAACAACTTCAGCAAGTAGAAGATTAATAATTCGTAATTTCCTTTGAATTATTGAATTCTTTTCATACATTCGTTGCACGATTTTAGATGTAGCGATATTATGTTGATAGATTCTTTTCTTGATTATCTCCAGTATGAGCGGAACTACTCTGAAGAAAACCGTTCTTGCGTATGGCGAAGATATAAAGCAACTGCAGGAGTTTGCTCAGGAAGAGTATGAAAAATTTAATCCGTTAGAGGTCGAAGCGGAACTGATTCGTGAATGGATTGTTTCATTGATGGATAAAGGGTATACTCGACTTCTGTAAATCGTAAGCTGAGTTCGCTCCGGTCGTTCTATAAATATCTTTTAAGGCAGGGGGAGGTGACTAAGGATCCGTTATGTAAAATAACAGGACCTAAAAATAAAAGACCGCTACCGGTATTCCTGAAAGAGAATGAAATGAACAAGCTGCTGGATGAGACGGACTTTGGCGAGGGGTTTAAAGGTTATCGGGATCGTTTGATTATTGAAGTATTTTATGCTACAGGCATAAGACTCTCGGAATTGATAGGACTGGATGATAAGGATGTGGATTTCTCAGCTTCTCTTCTGAAAGTGACCGGGAAAAGAAACAAGCAGCGACTGATTCCGTTCGGTGATGAACTGCGGGAGTTGATGCTTGAATATATTAATGTAAGAAACGAAACGATTCCGGAAAGGTCGGATGCCTTCTTTATAAAAGAGGATGGTGGGCGACTTTATAAGAATCTGGTCTATAATTTAGTGAAACGGAACCTTTCAAAGGTGGCAACGTTGAAAGAAAACGTAGTCCTCACGTGTTGAGACATACTTTTGCAACCACAATGCTGAACAATAACGCAGAGTTGGGTGCGGTAAAGGAACTTTTAGGTCACGAGAGTATAACAACTACCGAGATTTATACGCATACCACTTTTGAAGAACTTAAAAAAGTGTATAAACAAGCTCATCCACGAGCCTAAAAAAGGAGGTAAGTATGGAAATTAGAATTCAATCGATTCACTTTGATGCAACAGAACAATTGCAGGCTTTCATTCAAGAAGAAAGTGTCTAAGTTGGAAAAATATTACGAAGATATAAAGAAAGTAGAGGTGTCATTAAAGGTAGTTAAACCAGAAGTTGCTGCAAATAAAGAAGCAGGCATAAAAATACTTATTCCTAACGGGGAGTTTTATGCAAGTAAGGTGTGTGATACGTTTGAAGAAGCAATTGATTTGGATGTGGAAGCACTCGAAAAGCAACTGGTTAAGTACAAGGAAAAGCAGCGTAGCAAATAAAAATATCGCAAATATTTTGCGGGAAAGAAATAAATAACTAAATTTGCAGCCGTTTCGCTCGCGTTAGGACGTGACGGTTGCATTTTTTAGTAAGAACGCCTCTTTAGCTCAGTTGGCCAGAGCACGTGATTTGTAATCTCGGGGTCGTTGGTTCGAATCCGACAAGAGGCTCAAGGATAAGAAGGTTAATTCTTTTGAGAAATATAGACGGAATCTGGTTCTTTATCGTAGTTTGAAAATGTTCATTTTATTTCTTGTTTGAAAAGGGCAAATACCAGAGTGGCCAAATGGGGCAGACTGTAAATCTGCTGGCTTACGCCTTCGGTGGTTCGAATCCATCTTTGCCCACAAAGAAGACAGAGTGAAAACTTTGGCAAATGCGGAAGTAGCTCAGTTGATAGAGCATTAGCCTTCCAAGCTGAGGGTCGCGGGTTTGAGCCCCGTCTTCCGCTCTCTTTTCTTGCTGTTATAGCTCAGTGGTAGAGCACTTCCTTGGTAAGGAAGAGGTCCCGGGTTCAAATCCCGGTAACAGCTCTGTAAGGATGTAAATGCTGATTATTAATCAAATAAATAACAAGTAAAGCTATGGCTAAAGAGAAATTTGAACGTACCAAACCGCACGTAAACATTGGTACAATCGGTCACGTAGACCACGGTAAGACAACGTTGACAGCTGCTATCACTACAGTGTTGGCAAAGAAAGGTCTTTCTGAACTTCGTTCTTTCGATTCTATCGACAACGCTCCTGAAGAAAAGGAAAGAGGTATTACTATCAATACTTCACACGTTGAGTATGAAACTGCTAACCGTCACTACGCACACGTAGACTGTCCGGGTCACGCCGACTACGTAAAGAACATGGTTACTGGTGCTGCTCAGATGGACGGTGCTATCATCGTTTGTGCTGCAACTGATGGTCCGATGCCTCAAACTCGCGAACACATCCTGTTGGCTCGTCAGGTAAACGTACCTCGTCTGGTTGTATTCTTGAACAAGTGCGATATGGTAGACGACGAAGAAATGTTGGAACTCGTTGAAATGGAAATGAGAGAACTTCTTTCATTCTATGATTTCGATGGTGACAATACTCCTATCATCCGTGGTTCTGCTCTTGGTGCATTGAACGGTGTAGAAAAATGGGAAGACAAAGTGATGGAATTGATGGAAGCTGTTGATAACTGGATCCCACTGCCTCCGCGTGATGTTGATAAACCATTCTTGATGCCGGTTGAAGACGTGTTCTCTATCACAGGTCGTGGTACTGTAGCAACAGGTCGTATCGAATCTGGTGTCATCCACGTAGGTGACGAAATCGAAATTCTTGGTTTAGGTGAAGATAAGAAATCAGTTGTAACTGGTGTTGAAATGTTCCGTAAACTGTTGGATCAGGGTGAAGCTGGTGACAACGTAGGTCTGTTGCTCGTGGTATTGACAAGAACGAAATCAAACGTGGTATGGTTCTTTGTAAACCGGGTCAGATTAAACCTCACTCTAAATTCAAAGCAGAGGTTTATATCTTGAAGAAAGAAGAAGGTGGTCGTCACACTCCGTTCCACAACAAATACCGTCCTCAGTTCTACTTACGTACTATGGACTGTACAGGTGAAATCACTTTGCCGGAAGGAACTGAAATGGTAATGCCGGGTGATAACGTAACTATCACTGTAGAGTTGATCTACCCTGTAGCATTGAACCCAGGTCTTCGTTTCGCTATCCGCGAAGGTGGACGTACAGTAGGTGCTGGTCAGATTACTGAAATTATCGACTAAAACCAAATATTAATCAGTTCCCGGTAGTTATATCGGGAACTGATTATGTACACACGGGAGTAGCTCAGTTGGTAGAGCACCGGTCTCCAAAACCGGGTGTCGGGAGTTCGAGCCTCTCCTCCCGTGCTAATATTTATGAAATGAAAAAAGTAGTAGCTTATATTAAAGAATCTTACGACGAACTTGTTCATAAAGTGTCGTGGCCTACGTATTCAGAACTAACTAACAGTGCGGTAGTTGTTTTATATGCTTCCCTGCTTATCGCATTGGTAGTATGGGGTATGGATTTCTGTTTCCAGAACTTCATGGAAAAAATCGTTTATCCACATTAAAAATAGGAATTGAAAATGGCTGAGATTGAGAAGAAATGGTACGTTCTGCGTGCTATTAGCGGAAAAGAAGCTAAGGTTAAGGAATACCTTGAAGCTGATCTTAAAAACAGCGACCTTGGTGAATATGTATCTCAGGTATTGATTCCTACTGAAAAAGTTTACCAGGTTCGCAATGGTAAAAAAATTGTGAAGGAAAGAAGTTATCTTCCTGGTTACGTTTTGGTGGAGGCTGCTTTGGTTGGTGAGGTCGCTCATCACTTGCGCAATACTCCGAATGTGATAGGCTTTTTAGGCGGCTCCGAAAAACCGGTACCTCTCAGACAATCAGAAGTGAATCGTATACTTGGTACAGTGGACGAACTGCAGGAAACGAGTGAAGAACTCAATATTCCGTACGTGGTTGGTGAAACTGTTAAAGTTACTTTTGGTCCTTTCAGCGGATTCAGTGGCATCATTGAAGAAGTGAATAGTGAAAAGAAGAAACTAAAGGTCATGGTAAAGATATTCGGGCGCAAAACGCCGCTTGAATTAGGCTTTATGCAAGTGGAAAAGGAATAACACGGAATTGTTACGCTGTAGTTGTCCTTCGTTTAATGTTATATATAAATTAATAAAAAAATGGCTAAAGAAGTTGCTGGACTAATCAAGTTACAGATTAAAGGAGGCGCGGCAAACCCATCACCCCCGTTGGACCTGCTCTGGGTTCTAAGGGAATCAACATCATGGAGTTTTGCAAGCAATTCAATGCCAGAACCCAAGACAAGGCAGGTAAGATTTTGCCTGTTATCATTACTTACTACGCAGATAAGTCTTTCGATTTTGTAATCAAGACTCCTCCCGTTGCCATTCAGTTGCTTGAAGTGGCTAAGGTAAAGAGTGGTTCTGCTGAGCCTAACCGTAAGAAAGTTGCCGAGATTACTTGGGAACAGGTTCGTACGATTGCTCAGGACAAAATGGTTGACTTGAACTGTTTTACTGTGGAAGCTGCCATGAGAATGGTTGCAGGTACAGCTAGAAGTATGGGTATCGCTGTAAAAGGGGAGTTCCCGGTTAATAATTAATAAACTTCAATTGTAATGGGTAAACTGACAAAAAATCAAAAGTTAGCTGCAGAAAAAATTGAAGCAGGGAAAGCATACTCACTAAAAGAGGCTGCATCTTTGGTAAAGGAAATCACTTTTACTAAATTTGATGCTTCATTAGATATAGATGTACGTTTAGGTGTTGATCCACGTAAAGCAAACCAAATGGTGAGAGGTGTCGTTTCACTTCCTCACGGTACTGGAAAGCAAGTACGTGTATTGGTACTTTGTACACCGGATGCTGAAGCTGCTGCAAAAGAAGCTGGTGCTGACTATGTTGGTCTTGACGAATATATTGAAAAGATCAAAGGTGGATGGACTGATATTGATGTAATTATCACTATGCCATCTATCATGGGTAAAATTGGTGCGCTCGGTCGTGTGCTCGGTCCTCGTGGATTGATGCCGAATCCGAAGAGTGGTACCGTAACTATGGATGTTGCTAAAGCTGTAAGAGAAGTAAAACAAGGCAAGATTGACTTTAAAGTTGATAAGAGCGGTATCGTTCACACTTCTATCGGTAAGGTATCATTCAGTGCTGATCAGATTCGCGACAACGCGAAAGAGTTCATCTCTACTCTGAACAAGCTGAAACCGACCGCAGCAAAGGGTACATATATTAAGAGTATTTATCTTTCTAGTACAATGAGTGCGGGTATTAAAATCGACCCGAAATCAGTGGAGGAAATCTAATAAAACAGAGAAATAATGAGAAAGGAAGATAAAAGTTCGATTATAGAGCAAATTGCTGCTACAGTAAAGGAATATGGCCACTTCTATTTGGTAGACGTTACAGCGATGGACGCTACTGCTACTAGTGCACTGAGAAGAGATTGTTTCAAGTCTGACATCAAATTGATGGTAGTTAAGAATACCTTGCTTCACAAAGCTCTTGAAAGCCTGGAAGAAGACTTCTCACCTCTTTACGGTTCTTTGAAAGGTACAACTGCTATTATGTTTAGCAATACTGCAAACGTACCGGCTAAGTTAATCAAAGACAAAGCGAAAGACGGTATTCCCGGACTGAAAGCTGCATATGCAGAAGAAAGCTTCTACATTGGTGCAGATCAATTGGATGCTCTCGTTGCTATCAAGAGTAAGAATGAAGTTATCGCCGATATCGTTGCACTGTTGCAATCTCCGGCGAAGAATGTTATTTCTGCTCTTCAATCAGGTGGTAACACCCTTCACGGAGTTCTCAAGACTCTTGGTGAGAGACCCGAATAATTTTCAAAAACAACAAAGTATTTAAACAATTAAAATCATACAAAAAATGGCAGATTTGAAAGCTTTTGCAGAACAACTAGTTAACTTGACAGTAAAAGAAGTTAATGAACTTGCAACTATCCTTAAAGAAGAATACGGTATTGAACCTGCTGCTGCAGCTGTAGCTGTTGCTGCTGGTCCTGCAGCTGGTGCTGCTGCCGTAGAAGAAAAAACTTCTTTCGACGTAGTATTGAAGAGCGCTGGTGCAGCTAAACTTCAAGTTGTTAAGGCCGTTAAGGAAGCTTGTGGTCTTGGCTTGAAAGAAGCTAAAGACATGGTAGACGGTGCTCCTAGCACAGTTAAAGAAGGTTTGGCTAAAGACGAAGCAGAATCATTGAAGAAAACATTGGAAGAAGCTGGAGCTGAAGTTGAACTTAAATAACATTAGCCTGGTTATCAGGTAATTCGGTTAAGAATCCTTCACAAGAGGATTCTTAACCTTTTTGTGTATATATTTAAAATTAAGTTCTCCAAATTCATTAATAGATGTCTTCAAATACTGTAAATCAAAGAGTTAATTTTGCTTCGACTAAGAATCCGCTCGAATATCCGGATTTCCTGGAAGTACAATTGAAGTCATTCCAAGACTTTCTACAACTAGATACCCCACCTGAGAAGCGCAAAAAAGAGGGATTGTATAAAGTATTTGCCGAAAACTTCCCAATTGCCGACACAAGAAACAATTTTGTTCTTGAGTTTCTGGATTATTATATTGATCCGCCGCGCTATACCATCGATGATTGTATAGAGCGTGGGCTCACATATAGTGTTCCCTTGAAAGCGAAACTTAAGCTATACTGTACCGACCCCGATCATGAGGATTTTGATACAGTGATTCAGGACGTATTCCTCGGCCCGATTCCTTATATGACTGATAAGGCTACTTTCGTTATCAACGGTGCCGAACGAGTAGTTGTATCGCAGCTTCACCGTTCTCCGGGTGTGTTCTTCGGTCAGAGTGTGCATGCCAATGGTACGAAACTTTATTCGGCTCGTATTATTCCGTTTAAGGGTTCGTGGATCGAGTTTGCTACTGACATCAATAATGTGATGTACGCATACATCGACCGTAAGAAGAAATTGCCGGTAACTACTCTGTTACGTGCGATTGGCTTCGAGAATGACAAAGATATCCTTGAGATTTTCAATCTTGCGGAAGATGTGAAGGTAAACAAGACAAATCTGAAGAAGGTATTAGGTCGTAAATTGGCTGCACGTGTCTTGAAAACATGGATTGAAGATTTCGTTGATGAAGATACCGGTGAAGTGGTTTCTATTGAACGTAACGAAGTTATTATCGATCGTGAAACCGTACTGGAAGAAGAGCATATTGATGAAATTTTTGAGTCGGGAGTTCAGAACATTCTGTTGCATAAGGATGAACCGAATCAGTCCGATTTCTCTATCATATATAATACGTTGCAGAAGGACCCGAGTAACTCGGAAAAAGAAGCTGTGTTGTATATCTACCGTCAGTTGCGTAATGCCGATCCGGCCGATGATGCAAGTGCACGTGAAGTTATTAATAACTTGTTCTTCTCTGAAAAACGGTATGACCTTGGTGATGTAGGTCGTTACAGAATCAATAAGAAGTTGAACCTGACGACAGATATGGAGGTGCGTGTCCTCACTAAGGAAGATATTATTGAAATCATCAAGTATCTGATTGAGTTAATTAACTCAAAAGCAGATGTGGATGATATTGACCACTTGAGTAACCGTCGTGTACGTACAGTAGGCGAACAGCTTTCCAATCAGTTTGCCGTTGGTCTGGCTCGTATGTCTCGTACGATTCGTGAACGTATGAACGTTCGTGATAATGAGGTATTTACTCCGATTGATTTGATCAATGCGAAGACTATTTCTTCTGTGATCAATTCATTCTTTGGAACTAACGCATTGTCACAGTTTATGGACCAGACAAACCCGTTGGCTGAAATCACTCACAAGCGTCGTATGTCTGCCCTTGGTCCTGGTGGTCTGTCCCGTGAACGTGCCGGATTTGAGGTTCGTGACGTTCACTATACACACTACGGTCGTCTTTGTCCGATTGAAACTCCTGAAGGTCCGAACATCGGTTTGATTTCTTCATTGTGTGTATTCGCTAAGATTAATGATTGGGATTTATCGAAACTCCTTACCGTAAGGTGGAAAATGGAAAAGTGGATCTATCTGAAAACGGTCTGGTTTATCTGACGGCTGAAGAAGAGGAAGAAAAGGTTATTGCACAGGGAAATGCTCCGTTGAATGACGACGGTACATTTGTCCGTAATAAAGTTAAGTCTCGTCAGGATGCTGACTTCCCGGTTGTAGAACCGCTGAAGTTGATTTATGGACGTTTCTCCCCAGCAGATTGCATCTATCGCTGCTTCATTGATTCCGTTCCTGGAACATGACGATGCTAACCGTGCATTGATGGGATCTAACATGATGCGCCAGGCAGTTCCTCTTGTTGAGGAGTGAGCGCCGATTGTAGGTACAGGTATCGAACGTCAGTTGGTAAGAGACTCCCGTACACAAATTCACTGCTGAAGGTGATGGTGTGGTTGATTTCGTGGATGCTACTACTATCCGTATTCTGTATGATCGTACAGAAGACGAAGAGTTTGTAGCTTCGAGCCTGCTTTGAAGGAATATAGAATTCCTAAATTCCGTAAGACTAACCAGAACATGACGATTGACTTGCGTCCGATTTGTGACAAGGGCCAGCGCGTGAAGAAGGGTGACATCCTGACTGAAGGTTATTCTACTGAAAAAGGGTGAATTAGCTTTGGGTAAGAACCTGTTGGTTGCTTACATGCCATGGAAAGGATATAATTACGAGGATGCTATCGTATTGAACGAACGTGTGGTTCGCGAAGACCTTTTGACTTCCGTACACGTAGAGGAATACTCTTTCGAAGTTCGTGAAACGAAGCGCGGTATGGAAGAGTTGACTTCTGATATCCCTAATGTAAGTGAAGAGGCTACCAAAGACTTGGATGAAAATGGTATCGTAAGAATCGGTGCTCGTATCGAGCCGGGTGATATCTTGATTGGTAAGATTACTCCGAAAGGCGAGTCTGACCCTTCTCCGGAAGAAAAGTTGCTTCGTGCCATATTTGGTGATAAGGCAGGTGATGTGAAAGATGCGTCATTGAAGGCATCTCCTTCTTTGAAGGGTGTTGTTATCGATAAGAAATTTTTCTCACGTGTCATCAAGAATCGTAGTTCTAAGTTGGCCGATAAGGCATTGTTGCCGAAGATTGATGATGAGTTTGAATCTAAGGTTGCTGACTTGAAACGTATCCTGGTTAAGAAACTGATGACTTTGACAGAAGGAAAGGTATCTCAGGGCGTGAAAGACTACTTGGGAGCTGAAGTCATTGCGAAAGGTTCTAAGTTCAGTGCTTCTGACTTCGATTCACTCGACTTTACTTCTATTCAGTTAAGCAATTGGACTAGTGATGATCATACTAACGGTATGATTCGTGATCTGGTGATGAATTTCATTAAGAAATAAAGAGCTGGATGCTGAATTGAAACGTAAGAAGTTTGCTATTACAATTGGTGACGAACTTCCGGCTGGTATTATCCAGATGGCTAAAGTATATATTGCTAAGAAACGTAAGATGGTGTCGGTGATAAAATGGCTGGTCGCCACGGTAACAAGGGTATCGTATCACGTGTTGTACGTCAGGAAGATATGCCGTTCTTGGCAGACGGTACTCCGGTTGACATTGTGTTGAATCCGTTGGGCGTGCCTTCTCGTATGAATATTGGACAGATTTTTGAAGCTGTGCTGGACGTGCCGGAAAGACGTTGGGCGTGAAATTTGCGACTCCTATTTTCGACGGTGCTACCATGGAAGATCTGGATCAGTGGACAGACAAGGCAGGATTGCCTCGCTACTGTAAGACTTATCTTTGTGATGGCGGTACAGGTGAGCAATTTGACCAGGCAGCTACTGTGGGCGTAACTTACATGTTGAAGTTAGGGCCACATGGTTGAAGACAAAATGCATGCTCGTTCTATTGGCCCGTACTCATTGATTACTCAGCAACCTCTTGGTGGTAAAGCTCAATTCGGTGGTCAGCGTTTCGGAGAAATGGAGGTTTGGGCACTTGAAGGCTTCGGCGCTGCGCATATCCTACAGGAAATTCTGACTATTAAATCTGATGACGTAGTAGGACGTTCGAAAGCTTATGAAGCAATTGTGAAAGGTGAACCGATGCCGCAACCTGGTATTCCGGAATCCTTGAACGTATTGTTACACGAGTTGAGAGGGTTAGGCTTGAGTATCAACCTAGAATAAAATACTGAAAGAATGTGTGATGTCAATGTACCGATGAAGGTCTGTTGGCATGCGCACCTTTTCAATTTCCAATGATTCAATTATCAAATCTCAATTATATAGAGTATGGCTTTTAGAAAAGAAAATAAGACGAAAAGTAATTTCTCGAAGATCTCAATTGGTCTGGCTTCTCCGGAAGAAATCCTTGAGAATTCGAGTGGTGAAGTTTTGAAGCCTGAAACCATTAATTACCGTACTTACAAACCCGAACGTGACGGTTTGTTCTGTGAACGCATTTTTGGTCCTATCAAGGACTATGAGTGTCATTGCGGTAAATACAAGCGTATCCGTTATAAAGGTATCGTCTGCGACCGTTGTGGTGTGGAAGTTACTGAAAAGAAAGTACGTCGTGAGCGTATGGGACACATCCAGCTGGTTGTGCCGGTGGCTCACATCTGGTATTTCCGTTCGCTTCCTAATAAAATCGGTTACTTGCTGGGTCTACCGACCAAGAAACTCGATTCTATTATTTACTACGAACGTTATGTTGTCATTCAGCCGGGTGTAAAAGCTGAAGACGGTGTAGCTGAATATGATTTGCTTTCGGAAGAAGAATATCTGGATATTCTTGATACGCTTCCAAAAGACAATCAATATCTTGAGGATACTGATCCGAACAAATTTGTCGCTAAGATGGGTGCTGAAGCTATCTATGATTTGCTGGCCCGTCTGGATCTGGATGCTTTGTCTTACGAATTTCGTCATCGTGCTGGAAACGATGCATCGCAACAACGTAAGAATGAGGCATTGAAGCGTCTTCAGGTGGTAGAATCGTTCCGTGCATCACGTGGGCGTAATAAGCCGGAATGGATGATTGTACGTATTGTACCAGTTATTCCGCCTGAGCTTCGACCGTTGGTTCCGTTGGATGGTGGCCGTTTCGCTACATCGGACTTGAATGATCTATATCGTCGTGTGATTATCCGTAATAACCGTTTGAAAGACTGATTGAAATTAAGGCTCCGGAAGTAATCTTACGTAACGAAAAACGTATGCTTCAGGAATCTGTCGACTCATTGTTTGACAACTCACGTAAGTCAAGTGCTGTGAAGACGGACGCTAACCGCCCGTTGAAGTCATTGTCTGACAGTTTGAAAGGTAAACAGGGACGTTTCCGTCAGAACTTGCTAGGTAAACGTGTTGACTACTCTGCCCGTTCGGTAATCGTCGTTGGCCCGGAATTGAAGATGGGGGAATGCGGTATTCCTAAATTAATGGCTGCAGAACTATACAAGCCGTTTATTATCCGTAAGCTTATCGAGCGCGGTATCGTTAAGACTGTGAAGTCTGCCAAGAAGATCGTGGACCGCAAGGAGCCGGTGATCTGGGATATTCTGGAACACGTAATGAAAGGTCATCCGGTATTGTTGAACCGTGCACCGACATTGCACCGTTTGGGTATTCAGGCATTCCAGCCTAAGATGATCGAAGGTAAAGCTATCCAATTGCATCCGTTGGCATGTACGGCGTTCAACGCTGACTTTGACGGTGACCAGATGGCTGTTCACTTGCCTTTGAGTAACGAAGCAATTCTGGAAGCACAAATGTTGATGCTTCAATCACATAATATATTGAATCCGGCAAACGGTGCGCCTATTACTGTGCCTGCACAGGATATGGTTCTTGGTTTGTACTACATTACTAAGTTGCGTGCCGGTGCGAAAGGTGAAGGTCTGACATTCTACGGACCGGAAGAGGCGTTGATCGCTTACAATGAAGGTAAGGTAGATATTCACGCTCCGGTAAAAGTTATCGTGAAAGACGTTGATGAAAATGGTAACATTGTAGACGTAATGCGTGAAACTTCAGTAGGACGTGTGATTGTTAACGAAATTGTTCCTCCTGAAGCCGGTTATATCAATACAATTATTTCTAAGAAATCTCTTCGTGATATTATTAGTGATGTAATCAAGGTATGTGGTGTGGCTAAGGCTGCCGACTTCTTGGATGGAATCAAGAACTTAGGTTATCAAATGGCGTTTAAGGTGGTCTGTCATTCAACTTGGGTGATATTATCATCCCGGAGGAAAAAGAGACCTTGGTGCAGAAAGGTTACGACGAAGTAGAGCAAGTCGTAAACAACTATAACATGGGTTTCATTACTAACAACGAACGTTACAATCAGGTAATTGATATATGGACGCATGTAAACTCTGAGTTGTCTAATATCTTGATGAAGACAATTTCTTCAGATGATCAGGGATTCAACTCTGTATACATGATGCTTGATTCAGGTGCCCGTGGTTCTAAAGAGCAGATCCGTCAGTTGTCAGGTATGCGTGGTTTGATGGCAAAACCGCAGAAAGCAGGTGCTGAAGGTGGTCAGATCATTGAGAACCCGATCTTGTCAAACTTTAAAGAAGGACTTTCGGTGTTGGAGTACTTTATCTCTACTCACGGTGCCCGTAAAGGTTTGGCGGATACCGCTTTGAAGACTGCCGATGCCGGTTATTTGACTCGTCGTCTGGTGGACGTATCACATGATGTGATTATTACAGAAGAAGACTGCGGTACACTCCGCGGATTGGTTTGTACGGACCTTAAGAATAACGATGAGGTTATTGCTACTCTGTACGAACGTATCTTAGGCCGTGTTTCCGTACATGATATTATTCATCCTACCACAGGTGAATTGCTTGTTGCCGGTGGTGAAGAAATTACAGAAGAGGTAGCCAAGAAGATTCAGGAGTCTCCGATTGAGAGTGTTGAAATCCGTTCGGTATTGACTTGTGAAGCGAAGAAGGGTGTTTGTGCTAAGTGCTACGGACGTAACTGCAACGAGCCGCATGGTTCAGAAGGGTGAGGCTGTCGGCGTAATCGCTGCTCAGTCAATCGGTGAGCCGGGTACACAGTTGACATTGCGTACATTCCACGCAGGTGGTACTGCTGCAAATATTGCGGCTAACGCCAGTATCGTTGCTAAAAATAATGCACGTCTTGAATTTGAAGAGTTGCGTACAGTAGATATCGTTGACGAAATGGGTGAAGCTGCAAAAGTGGTAGTAGGTCGTTTGGCCGAAGTTCGTTTCGTGGACGTAAATACTGGTATCGTTCTTTCTACTCATAACGTACCTTATGGTTCAACACTGTATGTAAGCGACGGCGACTTGGTAGAAAAAGGCAAACTGATTGCTAAGTGGGACCCGTTCAATGCTGTTATTATTACAGAAGCAACCGGTAAGATTGAATTTGAGGGCGTAATTGAAAATGTTACTTATAAGGTTGAGTCGGATGAAGCAACCGGTCTTCGTGAAATTATTATTATTGAATCCAAGGATAAAACCAAAGTTCCTACAGCTCATATCTTGACAGAGGACGGTGATCTGATTCGTACTTATAACTTGCCGGTAGGTGGTCACGTGATCATCGAAAATGGTCAGAAAGTGAAGGCCGGTGAGGTTATCGTGAAGATTCCGCGTGCCGTAGGTAAGGCGGGTGATATCACGGGTGGTCTTCCTCGTGTTACTGAATTGTTTGAAGCTCGTAACCCGTCAAATCCGGCTGTCGTTTCTGAAATCGATGGTGAGGTGACAATGGGTAAGATCAAGCGTGGTAACCGTGAAATCATCGTAACTTCTAAGACTGGTGAAGTTAAGAAATATCTGGTTGCATTGTCTAAGCAGATCCTGGTACAGGAAAATGACTATGTACGTGCAGGTACTCCGTTGTCTGACGGTGCTACTACTCCGGCAGACATCTTGGCAATTAAAGGTCCTACAGCTGTACAGGAATATATCGTAAATGAAGTTCAGGATGTATACCGCTTGCAGGGTGTGAAGATCAATGATAAGCACTTCGAGATTATCGTTCGTCAGATGATGCGCAAGGTACAGATTGATGAACCGGGTGATACTCGCTTCTTGGAGCAACAAGTTGTGGACAAGTTGGAGTTCATGGAAGAAAACGATCGTATCTGGGGCAAAGAAAGTTGTAGTAGATGCCGGAGATTCTCAGAATATGCAACCGGGACAGATTGTGACTGCTCGCAAGTTGCGTGATGAGAACAGTATGCTGAAGCGCCGTGACTTGAAACCCGTTTCAGTACGTGATGCTGTGCCTGCTACCTCTACACAGATTCTTCAAGGTATAACCCGTGCGGCTTTGCAAACTTCAAGCTTTATGTCTGCCGCATCCTTCCAGGAAACAACGAAGGTTTTGAATGAGGCTGCTATCAATGGCAAGGTCGATAAATTTGAGGGTATGAAAGAGAACGTTATTTGCGGTCACTTGATTCCGGCAGGTACCGGCCAGCGTGAATTTGAGAAGATTATTGTTGGTTCAAAAGAAGAGTATGATCGTATCTTGGCTAACAAGAAAACAGTACTCGACTACAACGAAGTAGAATAATACAATTCAATTGAGTTTGCGTTCTATCTCGTCTAGAATTACTTTACGCATACGCATTGCTTTCGGAGTAACTTCTACATATTCATCCTCCTTGATATATTCCAATGCTTCTTCAAGAGAGAATTGAACTGGAGGAATCAAACGTGCCTTTTCATCGGAACCGGAAGCACGCATATTCGTCAACTTCTTCGATTTGGTAACGTTGATAACCAGGTCATTGTCGTGAGAATGTTCGCCTACCACTTGTCCGGCATACACTTCGTCCTGCGGGAAGATGAAGAACTTACCGCGATCCTGCAATTTGTCGATGGCATAAGCAAAAGCTGTTCCGCTTTCCATAGCGATCATGGAACCGTTGGTACGACGTTCTATCTCTCCTTTGAATGGCTGATATTCTTTGAAACGGTGAGCCATAATCGCTTCACCGGCAGAAGCAGTCAATACATTCGTTCGCAAGCCGATAATACCGCGTGAGGGCATGTCAAACTCAAGATTGATACGTTCGCCGGTATTTTCCATCTTGACCATCTCACCCTTACGGCGTGTCACCATATCAATGATCTTGCTTGAATACTCTTCCGGTACGTTGATAGTCAATTCTTCAATCGGTTCACATTTGACACCATCAATCTCTTTGAAAATAACTTGCGGCTGCCCCACTTGGAGTTCATATCCCTCGCGGCGCATCGTCTCGATCAGTACGGAAAGGTGAAGTACACCACGTCCGGAAACGATCCATTTACCATCTTCCTCACTTTTCTTTACGCGAAGAGCCAAGTTTTTATCTAGTTCTTTCATCAAGCGGTCGTGGATATGACGTGAAGTCACAAACTTACCGTCTTTGCCGAAGAACGGAGAATCGTTAATGGTGAACAACATACTCATGGTCGGTTCATCAATAGCGATTGGCGGCAAAGCTTCCGGATTTTCGAAGTCGCAAACAGTATCTCCGATCTCAAATCCGTCGATACCTACCAATGCGCAAATATCTCCCGATGAGACTTCTGTCGTTTTCACACGGCCCAGACCTTCGAAAACATGAAGCTCCTTAATTTTAGTCTTGAACATATCGCCATTGCGTTTTACAAGCGTTACGTTCATACCTTCTTTTAAAGTACCGCGATGTACACGGCCTACGGCGATACGGCCAGTATAAGAGGAGTAGTCCAATGAGGTCACCAGCATCTGCGGCGTACCTTCCAACTGTTGCGGTGCCGGAATGTTTTCGACGATACAATCCAGTAGCGGAGTGATGCTGTCAGTTTGCTGTTGCCAGTCTGTGCTCATCCAGTTGTTTTTGGCGGAACCGTAAATAACGGGGAAATCCAACTGGTCTTCCGTCGCATTAAGACTGAACATCAAGTCGAATACCATTTCGTAAACCTCTTCCGGACGACAATTAGGCTTATCTACCTTATTGACTACGACAATGGGTTTCAAACCTATTTCCAATGCTTTTTGCAGTACGAAACGGGTTTGTGGCATCGGACCTTCGAAGGCATCTACCAACAGAATACAGCCATCGGCCATATTCAATACACGTTCTACTTCACCACCGAAGTCGCTGTGTCCCGGAGTATCAATAATATTAATTTTTGTACCGTTGTAATTGATGGATACGTTTTTGGAGAGAATCGTTATACCACGTTCACGTTCCAAATCGTTGTTATCCAGGATAAGTTCACCACTATTTTGGTTGCTGCGGAATAAATTTCCGGCCAATAGCATCTTGTCAACCAGCGTTGTTTTCCCATGGTCAACATGGGCAATGATTGCAATGTTTCGAATATTTTGCATATAATACCTATATATTTGGCTGCAAAGGTACGAAAATAGGATTAGAAATATGCGCAATGATAGCAATTTTTTCTTGTAAATCGTTGTGTGATATAAAGATAATGCCTATCTTTGCACGCTCAAAAGAATAATTTATCAATTAAAATTCTAAGAATTATGTATTTAGACGCTGCTAAAAAGCAAGAAATCTTCGGAAAGTACGGAAAGTCTAACACTGACACCGGCTCAGCTGAGGCCCAGGTGGCATTGTTTTCATACCGTATTTCCCATCTGACTGAGCACATGAAGCTCAACAGAAAAGATTATAGTACAGAAAGAGCTTTGACAATGTTGGTAGGTAAACGTCGTCGTTTGCTTGACTACCTGAAAGCAAAAGATATCGAAAGATATCGTGCCATTGTTCAGGAACTCGGCTTGCGTAAGTAATTTACTTGCTGCGGAAAGATTGAAAAGCCGTTCCTTGTTAGGGGAACGGCTTTTTATTTCTTCTTTTGGGCTGATGAGCATATTTTCTCACTTATAATTGTGTCCATCTAAAGAATTTGCTATTTTTGCAGTTTAATTATTATAAATTATCACCTTTGATAACTAAAATGCTTTCAATATGGATACAAGTAAAATTGTCGGCGAAAAAATTAAAGCTCTGCGAGAAGATAAAACAATAACCATAGAAGAACTGGCGCAACGTTCAGGTTTGGCTATCGAACAGATTGAACGTATTGAGAATAACATTGATATACCTTCTCTCGCACCGCTGATTAAGATTGCGCGTGTGTTGGGAGTACGTCTGGGTACTTTCCTTGATGATCAGGATGAAGTCGGACCGGTCGTATGCCGTAAGAAAGAAGCTAAAGATGCGATTAGTTTCTCTAATAATGCGATTCACTCTCGCAAACACATGGAATATCACTCGTTGTCCAAGTCAAAGGCGGACCGTCACATGGAACCGTTTATTATCGATGTGATGCCGACGCAAGATACCGACTTCGTGCTTTCTTCTCATGAAGGAGAAGAGTTTATCATGGTTATGGAAGGTATCATGGAAATCAGTTATGGCAAGAACACCTATCTGCTGGAAGAGGGTGATAGCATTTATTATGATTCCATTGTTCCTCATCATGTACATGCCTACGAGGGGCAGGCCGCTAAGATTCTGGCAGTGATTTACACTCCAATTTAGCGAAATACGGTAATTACTAATCAATTAATCACTAACTACATGCAATTATTTGATCGTACTTTGGGCCAGTGGCTGGAACACTGGGCTGAAGAGACTCCCGATAAGGAATATATCGTTTATTCCGACCGTAATCTTCGTTTTACATGGAGCCAGCTAAACCAGCGTGTGGATGATATGGCGAAAGGACTTATTTCTATCGGCGTGGAACGGGGAACCCATGTCGGCATTTGGGCGGCTAATGTTCCGGATTGGCTGACGTTGCTTTATGCTTGTGCCAAAATCGGTGCGGTATATGTTACGGTAAATACGAACTATAAGCAATCCGAGTTAGAATATCTTTGTCAGAACTCGGATATGCATACGCTTTGTATTGTAAATGGCGAGAAGGATAGCGACTTCGTACAGATGACTTATACCATGCTTCCGGAATTGAAGACTTGCGAACGCGGTCATTTGAAGAGCGAGCGTTTTCCGTATATGAAGAATGTAGTATATGTAGGTCAGGAAAAACATCGTGGTATGTATAATACAGCGGAGATTCTGTTGTTGGGAGATAATGTGGAAGATGCCCGTTTGAACGAACTAAAAAGCAAAGTGGACTGTCACGATGTAGTAAATATGCAATATACCTCGGGCACTACCGGTTTCCCGAAAGGGGTGATGCTGACACATTATAATATCGCCAATAATGGTTTTCTGACCGGCGAACACATGAAGTTTACGGCAGATGACAAACTTTGTTGTTGCGTGCCGTTATTCCATTGTTTCGGAGTTGTGCTGGCTACTATGAATTGTCTGACTCATGGTTGTACGCAAGTAATGGTGGAGCGTTTCGACCCGTTGGTGGTGTTGGCTTCTATCCACAAGGAACGTTGTACGGCTCTTTATGGAGTACCTACTATGTTTATTGCCGAACTACATCACCCGATGTTTGACCTCTTTGATATGTCCTGTCTTCGTACCGGTATTATGGCAGGTTCGTTGTGTCCGGTTGAACTGATGAAACAGGTAGAAGAAAAGATGTACATGAAGGTTACCAGTGTATACGGACTGACTGAAGCCGCTCCCGGTATGACCGCTACCCGTATCGATGATTCGTTTGATGTACGCTGTAATACGGTAGGGCGTGATTTTGAGTTTACGGAAGTGAAGGTGATTGATCCGGAGACAGGTGAAGAATGTCCGGTTGGGGTACAAGGTGAAATGTGTAACCGTGGTTATAATACCATGAAAGGATATTATAAGAATCCGGAAGCAACGGCGGAAGTGCTTGATGAAAATAACTTCCTGCATTCCGGCGACTTGGGCATTAAGGATGAAGATGGAAATTACCGGATTACCGGGCGTATCAAGGATATGATTATTCGTGGTGGCGAGAATATTTATCCGCGCGAAATAGAAGAGTTTCTTTATAAGCTTGATGGGGTAAAGGATGTTCAGGTAGCCGGTGTTCCGTCAAAGAAATACGGAGAGGCCGTCGGTGCATTTATCATTCTGAAAGAAGGTGTGACAATGCAGGAAGAAGATGTGCGTATACTTGAATCCTGTTTTCAAATATAGTAATAAATTGGTTAAATGTCAATGCCCAATTCCAAATAGGTTGGTACCATTTCTTTTCGATTTCGTTAATGGCCAGATAGACAGATTTTTTCAGTGCATCATCATTTGGAAATGATAGCTTATTTTTGGTGTACTTTCTAATTTTCCCATTCAGATTTTCAATAAGATTAGTGGTATAGATAATCTTTCTAATCTCGACGGGGAAATCAAAGAATACGGTCAGTTCTTCCCAATTATTTCTCCATGAGCGTATCGCATATGGATATTTAGCACCCCATTTTTGCTCAAAGTTATCCAACTCCATCTCAGCTGCTTCTTTAGTAGGTGCATTATAGATGTTCTTTAAATCGGCAGTGAATTCCTTTTTTTCTTTCCAGACGACATAGCGACAAGAGTTTCTAATTTGGTGTACCACACATATTTGAGTAGTAGAGGCAGGAAATACACTCTTGATGGTTTCCGTAAATCCATTCAGGTTATCAGTAACTGTAATCAGAATATCTTCTACACCACGGGCTTTGAGATCTGTTAAAACGCCCATCCAGAAAGCGGCACTCTCATTTTTGCCAATCCACATACCCAATACTTCTTTCAAGCCTTCCTTATTCAGACCTACACATAGGTAAACAGTCTTGTTGATCACTTTGCCGTTTTCTCTGACTTTGAATACGATGCCATCCATCCAGACAATCATATATAAACTGTCCAAAGGACGATTTTGCCACTCTGTTGCAGCCTGGCTAACTTTATTGGTGATAATGGAGATAGCGAAGGTAGAGAGGTTAATACCGTATATTTCCTGCATTTCCGACTCAATGTCAGCGACGCTCATACCTTTGGCATAAAGAGAGATGACAAGACGCTCGATAGATAAGCCACGCGATTGATGCTTGGGAACGACAATAGACTCAAATTCACCTTCCCGATCACGAGGAACCTGAATAACAGATTTACCCATCTCGGTTTGAATCTGCTTCCTATAACTACCATTGCGGGAGTTGCCACTATGATCTCCTTGATTGGAGTGTTTCTCATAACCTAAATGGTTATCCATCTCAGCTTCCAACATTTGCTCATAAACACGAGTGTGAAGCTCTTTCATAAAGGCGGTTACATCTTCACCCGTCTTAAACTGAGACAGAAACTCTTTACTTAAAAATTCTTTAGGAATGTCCATAAAATCTGATTTTTACAAAGTTAATATATAAATAAAAAAACTACGAGAAAAATCCCGTAGTTTTCTATTTACACAATCAGATGGATAGTCCCAAGACAGTCTTACTTTAATTATATGCTTAGAGCTCATTTATAACTTCTGAATTTCTTCCGGTAATAATCACCCTTTTGGATTTTTGTGTCCATTGCGTCCTATTTCTATACACCCTTCCATTTTTTTCCATGCGTCCTTCTCTATCCAACACGTCATTTTGTATAATGATGGCACTCAGGTGTTCGTCATAAGCATAGCGTTCTGCAGGAGACATATTATAATAAATCAGTTTTTACGAGCTTCCGTCAAACCGGGAGCCTGGGTGTCAGAACGGATACAGCCGGTTTTTAGGTACTCAATCCATTCCTCTAAAGGAGTGACTGCTACTTTATTGAACTCGTTTACGCGGATTAGGAAGTACTCTGGGAAAATCCCTGCAGGAAGTTTATGGACGAGAGCGTCCTTTTCTTTTGTTGTTACTTCAAGCGATCTCCGGTGTGTACTCCAGTGAAGCTATTCTGTCCATGATATAAATAATCATTTCCTTTTCCGATGTCGAAGTACAGAATGCTAATGGAATAAATCTTTTTCACTTCGTAGTAGCGTTCGCCAAGAGAAATGTGTTCTGTGATTGCTTTGGCGACACCGTAAAGGATACGTTCCAAGTAATACAACTCACGCGTATTTTGAATCTCTACTATGATGATTTCGCCTTTGCTGTTTTTGGCTTTGATATCCACGGATTGAACTTGTCATCTACGCTTTGCTGATTACTTTCGCTTTCCAGCAGTTCTATGATTTTCACTTCTTCACCCAAAAGGACTGTTAAGAATCCCTCGAGTACGTCGAAATTCGCTTTTTTGACGGAGAAGGCATTTTACGGCTCAGTCAAACCGTATATATCTGTCCTGCTGCTCCATATCCTATCTTTTTTGATTATTGCAAAGTTACGATTTTTTCAGACTTTATTACTTTTCCACTCAAAAACAAAATCCTTATTGCTGTTATCCTATACTGCATCTGTTTACAGGTTTGGATGGCTTATTATAATGACTGTTGGCTATTGAATTAAGCTTCACCTTTCCTTCATAACGCTTTATTCATTGGTGTTAGCGGGTGAAGGACAGGTCCTTCACTTGTCTTTCAGAGATTATTGTTGTAAATTGCTGTTTTTTTCTTTTGAGATTATTAAAGGTATTTTGTTTGTTTTTGGCAGTCAGCTTTCGTTTTTCTTGGTCAATCCCAATCTTTTTTATTCTTTGTGTTTTACTTCTCACATATATGATAATTGTATGTCATATATGTGATAAGTATTTATCATTATTGAGATAAGTTGTTATCATAGATATGATCAGGGCAGACGCATTATATTTTTTACTATATTCTCCTTTGCTCTTCCTTTGTTATATTATTGTTTATTAGTATATTACCATTTGTTTATGTCGATTGTTTTTCTTATCTTTATAAGATATATTAAAACATAAACTAACATGAAAATTGGCATAATTGACCTTGTAAACAAATAGAAGATCCTAGGATGAACCGTAAAAAGTACATAAAATGGAAACCATTATCTATATATCCATTGCTGCTGTAATCTGTGGCGCCCAATCCTGGAATGAGATTGAGGAATTTGGCAATGCGAAAATTACTTTTTCAAAAGTCGCATACCTGACCTGGAGTCCATCCCCAGTCATGATACTTTTAATAGATTCTTCAGTATAATAAAGCCTGAGTATTTTGAGTTGATCTTTCGTAATTGGGTAAAACAAGTCTGCCAGGAGGTGAAAGGCGTTGTAGCTATAGATGGCAAGCTCATGCGTGGTCCAAGCCAATGTGATGGAGAACATACTACGGGAAAAGAAGGATTCAAATTATGGATGGTTTCCGCTTGGTCTGCCGCTAATGGAATTTCTTTAGGTCAGGTAAAAGTAGATGATAAAAGCAATGAGATTACAGCTATTCCATTGTTAATTAACTCTTTGGAACTAAGTGGCTGTATTGTTACAATTGACGCGATGGGGTGCCAGAAAGATATAACCCAGACCATTATTGAGCATGATGCAAATTATATTATAGCTATAAAGGAGAATAAGAAAAAAATTATCAACTGGCTAAACAAATCATTGACGATTATCAGGATAAAGATGAAATAATCAATAGAGTCACCAGGCATGTGTCGGAAAACACCGGACATGGAAGGATTGAGACAAGAACCTGTACTGTAGTCAGTTATGGATCTATTATGGAGAAAATGTTTAAGAAGAAACTTGTGGGGTTGAAGTCTATTGTAGGGATAAAGTCGGAGAGGACAATAGTAGCAACAGGAGAATATACTCAAGAGGTCAGATATTATGTAACTTCACTTGATAATACCAAACCGGAGGAGATTGCGTCTGCCATCAGGCAGCATTGGTCTATTGGGAATAATCTTCATTGGCAACTGGATGTTACCTTTCGAGAAGACTACAGTAAAAAGGTGAAAAATGCTGCCGGAAACTTTTCGGTGGCAACAAAGATGGCGCTTACCATACTTAAGAATGAGAAAACAACAAAAGGAAGCATGAATCTGAAAAAGACTAAAAGCGAGATGGGATGAAAACTATTTATCACAACTTTTGCAGGACAATAATTTTTAATGCGTCGGCCCTGTAGATATGATAAGTAAAAATGTGAAGAAGTGAATGAAAGATCTCCTCTTCACCCGCTATTTCCTATGGATAGAGTATTGCAATGAAAAGATGAAGGCTGCTATAATTAATGAAGAATGGTGAGTATATAACACTTTCTTATCATGACATTTTGTATACAGGATTATAATGTTGACAGGATAAATGCCGTTTTATACTATGTTGCAAATATGATAAAATTCATAATAATTTGTAGGTTTATAGCTGTATAAATATGAAAATATAAAATTTTCAAAGGGCTTATTGAATATTTTGTTGAGAAATGCTAATGGAAATGGTTCTGACGGGCTGGCTAATTATGGTTCTTTATTGAATCTTTTTTTTAATTTGGTTGCTTTTCAAAAAAAATGTATTTATATTTGTTGTTTCTAAAAAAAGAATAAAAATAAATTAATAGAGAGGGAAAGTCGGATTAAATGTTTTGTTCTTGTATTTGTTTTGTCATGAGAATGTAATTGCTAATCTTTTATTTTGCCACTCTAATAGATGATTTAATTTGAAACAGATGAAGAAGAAAAAACTTTTGTGGAGTGCACTTCTGCTACTGGTTTTAGGAGCGTGTGATACGGCGGTTCAGCAGGTGGCGGACAATGGAAAACAGACGGTGGTGCAGTTTACCTCTGTTGTGGAAGGCGATGCTGTCACCAGAACTACGGGAAGTTCATGGACTGCCAACGATAGAATTGGAGTGTTTATGAAACAGGCTGGAGAAACGTTGGGGGTAGTACTATTGTTGGTGAAGGAGATAATGTTCCTTTTATAACCAAACAGGGTAATGGTAATTTTCTGTCAGACGGGAAAGTGATAGAATATCCGTCAGATGAAAGTGCTGTTGATTTTATAGCCTATTATCCGTTTCAACCTATTTTGGAGAATTATATATATAAGGTAGATGTTACTAATCAGAGCAAGCCTGAAGAAATAGACTTGCTTTATGCAGATAATTTGACAAACCGTACTGTAACTTCCGCAACGGGTAATTTGCAGTTCTATCATCAGCTTTCTCAATTAGTACTAAATTTGAGTAGTTCTGATAATACAGATTTCAGCAATCTTTCCGTTACCATTTCCGGGGTAAAGACAAAGGCGGATTTTAATCTTGTGGACGGTTCATTGGTTGTAGATGGAAAATCAGACGCAACGGTCACTATGCGTCGTGTAGGAAATGCTGCAGAAGCTATTCTATTACCGGTAAATACTGTAAATGGCATAAAACTTACTTTGACATTGAACGGGAAGACGAAAGAGATTACTTTACCGACCTCTATCACTTCTTTAAAGCAAGGCTCCAAACACATATTCTCTGTTAATATAAAGAATGGCGGTTCACAAGTGGACCCAGAGGAACCTAAGTATGCAAAATGGAGAGAGACTCCGGTGATAACGAAGAGTATGTTGGAAAAAAGCAATATAAAATATATTAATCACTATATGCCCTCTGATAAGAAGGTACGTATTATTCCTTGCTTTATGATTCGGAACTTAAATTGGCGTATTGGGTGGCGTATCCGTATTGTTCGTATTATGACGGTAGTGCGGGGCGTAATGAAAAGTGGGCTTACGATCCGGAAATTTCCTCCTCTCTTCAAGTAAATTTGAAAAATTCTTATGGAATCTCCGGATATGATCGTGGGCATCAGATTCCGAGTGGAGATCGTCAAAGGGATGTGGCGAGCAATCAAACGACGTTCTATTACACCAACATGACACCACAAATAGGCCAGGGGTTGAATCAGTCTATATGGGCAAACCTGGAGGGAAAAGTTCGCAGTTGGAGTAGCGGAGCCGATACGCTATTCATCGTGACAGGAGCGGCTGTTACTACGCTAACAGACAAGAATATAGAATGGAAGACGAACAAGAATGACGGAAAGCAGGTGGCTGTGCCCAAGTTCTATTATAAGGCGTTGGCGCGAAAGGTGAACGGTGTGTTCCAAACTATCGGATTCAAGTTAGAGCAAAAAAAAGTATTCTAATGCTAATGGTTATATGGACTGTGCAATTTCTGTCAGTGAATTGGAGGAAGAAACAGGATTTACATTCTTCCCGACTTTGAGTGCTGATATCAAACGACAATGTGACAAGTCTAAATGGAAATAGATAGTCTTCAATATATTTTTAACTAATCACTAATGATTATGAAACTAGAGAAATTATTCTTTGCAACCGTGTTGTCAGGATTGGCATTCACCGCATGCGTGGACAATGATGACAAAAGTGAATGGAATGATGGAAGTCAGCCTATTAGCTTTACTTCTTCTATTAAGGGGTTAACACCAGAGCTGTTGATTCGAAATGGACTGCCGGTGATAAGATTGGTGTTTTTATGAAAGCAACCAGTGGTGATTTAGCCTCTGCTATTGCTGTTAATAAGCAACACGCTACAGACGCAAATGGAAATGTTTCTGCTGTCGATGCGGATAATGCTTTGTACTATCCAACAGACGGAAGTTCTGTAGATTTTATTGCTTATTATCCATATACAGCTTCGTTGACGGGTAATGTATATAAAGTTAATGTCGCAGACCAAAGCAAGCCGGAGAATATCGACTTGCTCTATTCTAACAATGCAACAGGATTTGCAAAAGGAACTGCAAACAAACCGCAGTTGCAATTTGCGCATCAGTTGAGCCAGATTGTATTCAATATCACTAAAGACGCTACTGTACCTTCGTTGAATGGACTGACTGTAACCTTTGAGGGGATGAATACAACTGCCGATTTTGCTTTGGCTAATGGCACATTGAGCAATGTAGGAGCTGCTGCTAAAATTGCTGCTGTTGTAGATGAAACTGCCGCTACTGCTAAAACCATTGTTTTGCCGACTGCTGCATTGGCTGATGTAAAAGTGGTGTTCAACTTGAATGGTAAGACATTTACCGCTGATTATCCACAAAAAGAATTGCTTACAGGTCGTAAATATACTCATAATGTAAAATTAAGCGATAGTAACGGACAGCCGGTAATTGTGATGGATGCTGCTACCATTGAAGATTGGATTACAGTACCGGGTGGTGATATTGATGTGGATTTTGGTGATGGGACAGATGTACCGGAGCCGCCGGTAGGTGATGTAGTGAAAATTACAGATTCTGAAGCTTATGTGGAAGCTTTTACTACTGGACAAGGTAAATTTACTATTAATAATGTGAATCTTCCTGCCGAATTGTCTAGGGAGGTTTGGGTACAAGATAATAGATATGGAATGAAAGCTTCTGCTTTTAACGGTTCTTCTTCTTGTGCTTCTGAAAGTTGGTTAGTATCTCCAATGCTTGATCTTACAAGTGTGACACAAGCTAAATTGGCTTTTAAACATGCCATAAATCAGACTAAAGATACTAATTTCAAAAGTTATTATTCTCTTTGGGCTAAAGAAAAAGAAGCTACAGATTGGACAGAATTGACTATGAATTTTCCGGAATCAGAAAGCTGGAATTATGTTGATGGAGGAGATGTTGATTTGAGTGCATATGCAGGAAAGTTGGTGCAAATTGCATTTAAATATACAAGTACAGCAAGTAACGCAGGAACTTGGGAGATTAAAGACTTGAAAGTTTATGCGGGAGAAAACAGTGGGGAAGTAGATCCGACACCTTCTACTGAATTGATAAATTTGAGCTTTGAAACTTGGACGGCCTCTGCTCCTGAAGGTTGGGGAAGAGATAAGGTAACTTCTGTTACATATTCAAAAAGTAGTGATGCGCAGCAAGGTAGTAATGCGGTTTTGATGGTTGGCTCTACTAAGAATGCCCGTTTTGGTTCTTCCGATATTACGTTGGCAGCAGTACATATTCTCTTTCCGTTTATGCCAAGAGTGTGGCAGGTACAGCGAAGTTTAAAATGGGGTATGCTATTATTGATATGATAGATACTGACGCGATGAATGCTTATAAATATACTCAAACTGACGCGGAAATATTATCAACAGAGTGGAGACAGATAACGCATGAATTTACGGTTGAAAACGAAACAGTAGCTTCCATCTTCTTTGTAAATTCAAAAGTGGCGTTGGAGCAGATTTGCTTATAGATAATGTCTCTTTGACTAAAAAGTGAGTATAGCTTTTATTGATTGACAGAATGGAGACTGTGTTGAGGTATCTCTAACACAGTCTCGTTTTTACAACGAATAACTGATAATTATGAAACAAAATTTAGTGCTTTTACTAGCATTCCTTTTTCCTTCCTTTCTCTTGGCTCAGCAATCGGGTACGGGGATAAAGGTTGTGTGATTGGTGCGGAAAGTAATCGTCCTGTTCCTGGAGTGATTGTCACTTTGAACGGAGAGGGTCGACAGACGCGAACCGATGTAAAAGGAGCTTTTTTTTCGACAAAGTATCTCCGGGAAAGGATGTACTTGTTTTTAACTCCGTAGGCATCAACCCCAAAAATATATTGGTGGAGGTGACTGAAGGTATGGTAACAGATCTTGGTGAAGTTAAGGTTGTGGAACTGACTGTTACTGATAATCTTTCATTAATTGGTGTGCTGGATGAAGCAGCAGTGGATGACGACGTAGAGAGTAGTTCACAAGAGATTAGTTCGAAAGTCATACTTTCTAACGATGTTTATTTGAATAAAACTTCTTATCAGTTATCTCCCATGCGTTTTCGTGTCAGAGGATATGAAAACATCTATGAACAAAGATATATAAATGGCGTGAATTTCAATGACCAGTTGAGGGGCGTTTTCAACTATTCTTCTATCGGTGCATTGAACGACATGACCCGGAATGGAGATGTGGTCAATTACAACAGACCTTCCGCTTTCACCTACGGATCTATCGGCGGTGCGGAGAATATCAATATGCGGGCTTCTTCCATTTCTCCGGGAACGAAGGCTACACTCTCTTACGCCAACCGCAATTACTATTTGCGCGGAATGGTGACTTATTCCACAGGATTGCTTGACAATGGATGGGCTTTTGCCGCATCGTTAGGCGGTCGTTACTCGCACGAAGGTGCAGTAGACGGTACTTTCTATCGTAATTTCTCTTATGCGCTGTCGGCCGAAAAGCAATGGAAAGGGGGAGAACACAGTCTCTCTATCGTCACTTTCGGTTCTCCTGTGCAGCGTGGACAGCAGAGCGCCACTTATCAGCAGGCGTGTGAATTGCTGGACAATTATCAATACAACCCGAACTGGGGATATCAGAACGGGAAAAAAAGAAATGCGAAAGTCGTTCTGGCTTTCGACCCTACATTGATTCTTTCACATACGTGGAAGATTGACGACGAATCGTCATTGGTTACAGGAGTGGGAATGCATTACGGACGCTATGGCAATACAGCATTGAACTGGTACAATGCGTCGGATCCGCGTCCGGACTATTATCGTAAGTTGCCATTTGCCATTGACATCAATGTCTCACCCGAAGTTGCCGAAGCTACAGAATTATTGTGGAGACGCAACGATACGAGCGTTACGCAAATTAATTGGGACAATATGTATCTTGCCAACGCTATGCAGGCGGATGGAAAAGCGCAATATATGGTGGAAGAACGACGTAGTGATTTGCTGGAAACTACTTTGAACTCTACTTTTAACACCAAATTGGGCGACCATAGCTGGTTGACGGCAGGGGCGGAATTCCGATACACACAGTCGCGGCAGTTCAAAACAGTGGATGACCTGCTGGGCGCATCCTACGTGATGGATTATGACAAGTATGCCGAACGTGATATACACAATGACCTCAACAGCAAACAGAATGATTTGAACCGTCCCGACCGTAAGGTATATGAAGGCGGTGTGTTCGGATATAACTTCAATCTGAATATCATGAAAGCCGGTGCATGGGTCACCAATCAGCATAGATATGCTAAGATAGACTTCTATTATGGAGCAAAGTTCGATTATGTTCAGTTCTATCGGGACGGTAAAATGAAGAATGGACGTTATCCGGAGAATTCTTACGGAAAAGGGCGGACACATTCGTTTGTGGATATGGCATTGAAAGCAGGATTGACTTATAAATTCAATGGCCGTCATTTCCTGACAGCCAATGTCAGTTACGGTACTGAAGCTCCGTTGCCTAACAACGCTTATCTGTCACCCCGTATTTCGGATATGACTCCTGAGGATGTAGAGAACGGACAGAAGCTGGAGAGTGGAAGAGTATTCTCTGCCGATGTGAATTATATTTTTTCATTGCCCTCCTTCACGGGACGTGTTTCGCTTTATCAGACTAATTTCTACGATCAGATGGAGCGTAGCAGTTACTTCAACGGAACCAACTTCTTTAATCATGTGCTCTATGGTGTGAACCGAATACATCGTGGTATTGAATTGGGAACGACTTATAAGTTGGACAACCATTGGAGTTTCGACCTTGCCGGTACCATCTCGGAATATTATTATAGCAATAATCCGATGGCAGTGGAAAATTATGAAGCTACACAAGGTGACAAGACTTCAAAAGTATATATGAAAAATTTGTATGTGTCCGGAACACCGCAGTTTGCGGGAACTTTCGGGGTACGTTACTTCATTGATTATTGGTTCTTGGGTGCCAACCTGAATGCTTTCGGACGCAATTATATCGACGTGGCTCCTGCCCGCCGCATGGAGGGGATTTACAATACGGTAGACCCGACGCTTCCGGAAACGATGGATACCTATTATGCCATGACTACACAAGAACGTATCGGAAGTGCTTGTACGCTCGACCTTTCGGTAGGTAAGATTTTCTACCTGCGCAACCGTCAATCCATTAATTTCAACCTTTCGGTCAATAATGTGCTCAATAAGCGGGACATTCGTACAGGTGGTTATGAACAGGCACGTGTGTTTGCTTCAGACGGAGCGTTGGTTAATCCGGCGTTGTTCCCTAACAAGTATTATTATATGCAGGGTATCAACTGCTTTGCGAACATCAGTTACCGCTTCTAAACAGAGAACGGAACGAATATTATAACGATTAAAATTGAAACAGATATGAAAGTAACTCAGAAAATATTCTCCTTTTTAGTGCTGGCTGCCGCTGTGTTGACCGGCTGTGAACGTGATTATGATGCTCCTCCGTTGAATGAACCTGTATATGAAGGACCCAGTGCGAATATAACGATTGCGGATTTGAAAGAAAACTGTAAGAATGCTACGCAGGAAACGCCTGTAGTAATCACCAATGATTGGGTATTGAAAGCATACGTCACAGGAAACGATGAATCGGGCAATATCTACAAGCAGGTAATCGTGCAGGATGAAACCGAGCAATGCCGATACAGGTGGACGAGAATAACGTTTCTAATTTCTACCGTCGCGGGCAAGAGGTTTTTGTGAATCTGAAAGGTATGTGTGTGTCTGTATATGGGGATGAACAGCAGTTGGGATGGCCTGACGGGGGCACGACCTATCGTCTGCCGTTTACTGAATTTCAGGCGCGTGTCCAAAAGAACGGATGGCCGTATGTGGACAACGTGAAGCCGGAAGTGATTACAGACATGAGTACGGTAAACCTTAACGTAACTAAAATGACTTACCGTTTGGTGCAAATGGAAGGAGTACATTTCGAAAATGGCGGAAAGAATACATTTGCCAAAGTGGAGACGAAAGAGTACGGAGAGGAAAACCTGAAAGATGCGTATGGAAATGTGATTATGGTGAGAACGAGCAGTTATGCTTCCTTTGCCGCAGAAACGTTGCCGGTAGGAACGGGAACTGTAGTAGGTATTCTCGGACGTTTCAAAGGAACTTGGCAGCTGATGATTCCTTCCCGTTCGGATGTTTTCGGCTTCGATGGAGTTGAACCGGGAGAAGGAGATGATGGAAATGAAGGCGGTGAAACGGTATTGTTTAGCGAAACGTTTAAAGCGCCTGAAAAAACCGGTGAAGATGATAATAAAAAATGGGTGCCAATAACAGAATGGTGGAATGCTAGTGCTTCCAATACATTCGATAATCCTTCTACCATGTTTAGTGGTGATCTTGATCTATTGTCGCCTCGTACGCAAAGCGGTGACGGTAATATATGGTTTCCGTCAGGAGGTGATTATTCACTCTCTATTGAAAATATAGATCTGAAAGGTGCTGCTAAAGTATCATTGATTTACAAGATGGGAGTTAATGTATATCAGCCTGAAGATAAACAGAATATCAATACATTGAGTGTGAAATGCAACAATACGGATTTGCCTGTTCCTGATAAAGAACTGACTGGTACCAAAAATCCGTATGTGGTCGAAGAGATACGTATAGACGATATTGCTGTATCAGGAACTGCTACATTGACATTCAGTTGTGTCGGTGCTACCAATGTAAAAGGTATACGTCTGTATGATGTGAAGCTAATCGCTCCCGGCTCTGGTGAAGGAGACGGTGAGGTTATAAAGCCGGAACCGACCAAATAATCGTAATAGATAATGAGAAGACTTGTATTATTGAATATGCTACTGTTTGCCCTGTCCGTCGGACTGATGGGGCAAACACGTTTGGGAGTCTATGCGGCAGGTTTCTATAATCTGGAGAATCTGTTCGATACGGAAGACGACCCCAATAATCCGGGCGATGATGAGTTTCTGCCGAATGGTCCTTACGCTTGGACGCCGGAGAAATATCAGCAGAAATTGAAGAATATGGCGAAAGTCATAGCTAAGTTAGCCCGTGAGAAATGTCCGGGTGGACCGGCTATTCTTGGTGTTTCCGAAATAGAGAATCGTCGGGTGTTGGAAGATTTGGTAAAGACGGAACCATTAGCTTCTATGGGATATGAAATTGTGCATTACGATTCACCGGACCGTCGTGGAATTGATGTGGGATGTCTTTATAACCCCAAATTGTTTACTTTGCTTTCATCGAAAGTATATCCTTTTGTGATGCCTTCACAACCGAATTTCCGTTCACGTGATCAGTTGCTGGTGAGCGGGCTATTGGCGGGTGAATCGTTTCATATGATTGTTAACCATTGGCCTTCCCGTTATGGTGGTGATCGTTCTTCAATCTATAGAGAAGCTGCTGCTGCTATAACTAAACACATTGCAGACTCTATTCATGCTGCTGATCCGAATGCGAAAGTGTTGATTGTAGGGGACTTGAATGATGATCCGAATAATAAAAGCACGAAGGAAGTTTTAAAAGCTTGTAGAAAGGCCGCAGATACGAAGCCTGACGGTTATTTTAATGCTACGTGGCCTTTGTTCGACCGTGGTATCGGTTCTTTGTGTTATCAGGATAAATGGAATTTGTTTGACCAGCTGATTATTTCAGGTAATCTTTTAGGTAAAGACCGTTCAACTTTGAAGTTTTGGAAAGCGGAAATATTTAATCGTGATTTCTTGACGACACAGGAGGGAAAACGTAAAGGATATCCGTGGCGCACATTCTCAGTAATACTTTTATTAACGGATATAGTGATCATTTCCCCGTATTGATTTATTTTTTGAAAGAGATACGTTAATTTTATTGTCGTATATTGCAATATAAATGCATTGATTTGAATAACTTGATGTTATTTCGAATCTGTGCATTTATTTTTTATCTACTGTTTGCGGTCTGTCTGTAAATACCTATATTTGCCTGTGATTCACTTTAATAAAGACAGGCATGGATAATACTTTCAGAATATATCCGATAGGAATACAAAACTTTGAACAGTTACGCAATAATAATAACGTTTATGTAGATAAGACGGAATTAAAGATGCAAGATGCTATTTATGTTTTTGAATTCAAGGTGGACGGTACTCCGGAAGAGGCTTTAAAACAAATAAACAGTAAAGGGTATGCTATCCCATATCAATCGGATCACAGGAAAGTGATGAAGGTAGGAGTTAATTTTGATAGTGCAACAAGGACAATCGGAGAATGGAGAGCTATGGAAGATTAATAAAAAACTAAATAATTCTAGTCATGAAACACAGACTATTGCTACTATTACTATTCATGTTCGTTACATCTGCGGTGGGATGGGCACAGAAATCCGCTCCTCTTTCTTTTACTGTTAAAGGGATACTATTAGATTCCTTAACTCAGGAAGGAGAACCGTATGCAACAATCAGGATTACAAAGAAGAGTGCCCCGAATAAGGCCGTGAAAATGGCGGTGACCGGAGCTAACGGACACTTTCAGGAAAAACTGAATGTGGCTTCGGGTGAGTATGTTATTACGATTTCCTCTATTGGCAAATCTCCTATCGTGAAAGAATTTGCTTTAAAACCATCGGTGAGAGTGGTTGACTTGGGGACTTTATACTCTTCGGAGGCTAACAATGTGTTGAAAGGTGTGGAAATCGTCGCACAAAAGCCTTTGGTTAAAGTGGATGTGGATAAGATTGAATACAACATTGAAGATGATCCGGATTCCAAGTCCAACAGTATATTGGAAATGTTGCGAAAGTTCCTTTGGTGACGGTGGACGGGGAAGATAATATACAGGTGAACGGAAGCAGCAGTTTCAAGGTACACGTGAACGGAAAACCCAATAACATGATGAGTAATAACCCGAAGGAAGTGTTGAAAAGTATGCCGGCCAATTCGATCAAGTATATTGAGGTCATCACTTCACCGGGCGCTAAATATGATGCGGAAGGAGTTGGAGGTATTCTGAATATTGTTACGGTGGGTAGCGGATTTGAAGGATATACGGCTACTTTTCCGTGGAAGCGCGAACAATAACGGGGCAGGTACCGGTGCTTATGCAATGGTGAAACAGGGGAAACTAACTCTTTCCGCCAATTATAACTATAATTATAATAACAGCCCGCGCGGCTATTCGGACAGTTATCGTGAGAATTATGAGTCGGATACGGAGAAATATCTGGAATCCGGAAGCAGTTCCAAGTCAAAGGGAAATTTCCAATACGGTAATCTGGAGGCCAGTTACGAGATCGACACGTTACGATTGCTGACGATGGCTTTCGGGATGTATGGCAGCAGTAATAAGAGTAACAGCGACGGTAGTACCGTGATGTACGGAGCAAATTACGAGGATGTTGCTTATAGCTACCGGACGGACAATCATGGAAAAAGTTCGTGGTTCTCCATAAATGGAAACGTTGATTATCAGCGTACTTCCAAGAAGAACAAGCAACGGATGATTACGCTTTCTTATAAAGGTGAACACACAACCTCAGACGAGTGATTCTTATAGCACTTATCTCGATATTCTTCCGGATGAAAGAAAAGATGAACTGATAGAAAATCTGAAGTTGTACAATTACCATTCGGACGGTAAGACGAATACTATGGAACAGACCTTTCAGGTGGATTATACGACACCGATCGGCAAATTGCATACGATTGAAACCGGCGTGAAGTATATCTTCCGGCGGAACTCCAGTGATAATAAGTTTTACGAGGCAGCAGGAGGCAGCAATGATTATGCATACAACGAGGACCGCAGCAGCGATTACCGTCATTTGAACCATATCCTGTCCGCCTATGCCGGATATACGTTGAGATATAAGGACTTTACTTTCAAACCGGGACTCCGCTACGAACAGACCATACAACGGGTGAAATATATTGTCGGTCCGGGAGAGAATTTCCATACCAATTTCAGTGACTTGGTGCCTTCCGTCTCTTTGGGGATGAAGATCGGCAAAACGCAGAACATACGTGCCGGTTATAATATGCGTATCTGGCGTCCGGGTATCTGGAACCTGAATCCTTATTTGACGATCAGAATCCGATGTTTATCAGCCAGGGGAATCCGGATCTGAAGAGTGAGAAAAGTCATGCGTTCGATGTGGCTTACAGCAGTTTCAGTGCTAAGTTTAACGTGAATGTCTCATTGCGTCACTCCTTTAATAATAATGGAATCGAGAGAATCAGCCGTTTGATTACTGCCGAGGACGGGGAAGACTTTGGCGGCGGTCATATAGCACCGCACGGGGCTTTATACAGCACCTATGATAATATAGGCAAGAACCGGAAACCGGCCTTTCCCTTTATGTGAACTGGAATGCTTCTCCGAAAACACGTATTTATGTGAACGGACGCGGAAGTTATAGGGATTTGCGAAGTCCTCACAGAATTTGCATAATTATGGGTGGAACGGTTCCGTTTATGGCGGAATACAGCATACGCTTACCTTGGAAAATACGCTTGAGCCTGAATGGTGGTGGAAGTACGCCGTATATCAGTCTTGCAAGGAAAGGGGTCGGGCTATCAATATTATGGTCTTAGCCTGAGTCGCTCGTTCCTGAAAGAAGAGCGCCTGTCACTGAATATCTATTGTAACAATTTTTGGAGAAATACAGAACTACAACAAGTCATACTGAAGGAGCAGAACTTTATGTCGAGAGAGTTCGAACAAATATCCGAACCGGTATTACGGTTTCAGTGTTAGCTATCGGATTGGAGAGTTGAAAGCCAGCGTGAAGAAAGCCGCACGAAGCATTGGTAATGATGATGTGAAAGGTGGCGGCGGAGGCGGAGGAAACGCCGGTGGCGGAGGTGGCCAGTAGACCACTTCCGCACACCGAGATTCCCTCTTATTTCTGTCTCACGTCTTGCTTGTTGGTGTTAAAACCGAGTTTGGTCAATCCGGCCTGTACATCGGGATGGCTCATGAAGAGTTTCCACAACAGGCCTCTCCGGTAATTCTCGATCATGACGGCGATTGGTCCCTGGTCGATGGCAAGATAGCGTTGCGGATACCAGTTGTCCGTTTCGCTGAAAGCATCGTAGAATCCGTAAGGGCCGAATACTTTGTCGCCCATGCCGTAAAGGTGGCGCATCACTTGCAGCGAATACTCCGGTGTATATACGATGGACGAAAGGGCGGCGGTGGGGGAGATTACCTCCTTTGTCGTCCTGCTCATTCGGCGAATGAGCGGCGTATCCGTCGACGGAGTAGCTGGCAGTCAGTCCCCAGCAGTCCGGTCCGAAGCCTTTGTAATGTTTAGGGTTACGGATGCAGTAGGCGCGGTTCACAAGCGTGAGGTTACGCATTTCGTGGAAGTAACTGGGACAGTATTCGTCTTTCAGACCGACGGGGTCGAGTCCGAGGAAGGAGTATTGTGCCCAGAAAAGTGGTCCGGCTTCCGTGCCCTGGTAGCGGAGATGCAACTCTATACCTTCCACCTTGTGCGGGGAAACAATCGCTCCGTTCTGTGCCCAACCGTCATGATAGACAGCGGCAGGTACTCCGTGTGTGAAGCGGCGGCAAGGATATACATAATCATGCATTCGTTGTAGCCATGTATGGGGAAATCCATTTCCCAGCCGTAAGTTGGACTCCAATGCCAGTAAAGAACGTTTTGCCCGCCTTGCCGATACCAGTTCCAGTCGACATCCCGCCAAATCTGGTCGATCCGTTGGGCGAGGGCTTTCTCTTTCTCGTTTCCGTTGACGTAATATTGGTGTACGGCCAGCAGTCCTTGGATGAGGAAAGCTGTCTCTACCAGATCGCCCCCGTTATCTTTCTGCCCGAACGGCTTCACCTTTCCGGTATCACCATACCACCAGTGCGGGTAAGCTCCGTGGAAACGGTCGGCCTTTTCGAGGAAGGAGACGATGCGTTCCATACGTGCCAAGCCCTCTTCGCGGGTGACGTAGCCCCGGTCTATACCGGCAAGGATAGCCATGATGCCGAAGCCGCTACCGCCGGAGGTGACCACGTTGGCATCGTTTTTTGGATAAACGCCGTCCACATGATAACGTTCGGGAGCTAAGCCGCTATTCGGCTCGGCACCTTCCCAGAAATAGAGGAAAGTCCGTCGCTGGACGGTATCCATCAGGGCGTCGTCCGATAACGAATCGGTGGCTGCGGAAAGGTTATTGCTTTTGCTTTTCCCTTTACAGCTCTGGAAAGTCAGGGCAACGGCGGATAGAAATAGTAACATGAGCGGAAGTGCACTCATTTCTATTATTCTTTTATATTTATCGTTCATAGTCAAGGTGATAAAAGTTTAGTTTAACGTGAACTTCGCGGTTTTCACATCACGGCTGTTGGTACCGATCATCACTTCGAAATCTCCCGGCTCCGCTACCAGTTGCAGGTCATAATTGTAATATCGCAACATTTCCGGAGCAATCTTGAAACGGACAATCTTCATTTCTCCCGGTTCCAGGAATATCTTCTGAAAACCTTTCAGCTCTTTCACGGGACGGGTACTGCTACCCACAACGTCGCGGATATAAAGCTGTACCACCTCCGAGCCGGGCCATGTTCCGGTATTGGTAACCTCCACTGCCGCGGTCAACGAACCGTTCATGTCCATGCTGGAATGGCTCAAGTCGATATCGCTGTAAGAGAAAGTGGTATAAGAAAGTCCGTAACCGAACGGATAGAGTGGCTCGTTATCCACATCGAGATAGTTGCTGCGGAATTTCTCGAACCATTTGCCATCTTTCAATGGGCGTCCGGTATTCTTATGTGCATAATAAAGAGGGATCTGTCCGACATTCTTCGGGAAAGTCATGGTCAGTTTGCCGCCCGGGTTGACATAACCGAAGAGGGCGTCGCCGATAGCATAGGCCGCTTCGCTACCTCCGAACCATACATTCAGAATAGCGGGCACGTGCTCCTGTTCCCAGTTTAGCGTAAGCGGACGACCGGTAAATAACACCAGTACTACCGGCTTTCCGGTCTTCAGTAATTCTTTCAACAGGTTTTGTTGTACGTCGGGGAGGTTTAAATTAGTGCGACTGCTACTTTCCCCGCTCATTTCAGACGATTCGCCTAGCGCTGCGATGATGATGTCCGAGCGACGGGCTACGTTCAATGCTTCGTCCAACAATTGCTGGTCGGTCCGGTTGTCACGGTTCAGGGAACGGCCGAACATCGTTGCCCGTTCTTCGTAGGCTTGCGTCACTAATCAGGTTGCTGCCTTTGGCATACATGATATTCGCTTTTCCGGCAGTCATCTCTTTCAAGCCTTCCACCAAAGATGGGCAACGGTCGAGCACGGCAGCTACGCTCCATGTCCGGGCATATTGCTACGGCTGTTTGCCAACGGACCGATTACTGCAATATTTCCTTTTGGGTTGAAAGGCAACAACGGATTTCCGTTCGGATTACCGTCGGGACTGTCATTCTTCAGAAGAACGAAACTTTCTGCTGCAATTCTGCGGGCTGCATCACGATGCGCTTTGGTAAAGATGTCGCGTGCCGGACGTTTCGGATCGCAATATTTATAGGGATTGTCAAACAATCCCAGTTTATATTTCGCTACCAGGATACGGCGGCAGGCGGTGTTCAATGTTTCCATAGAGACCTTGCCTTCCTGAACGGATTTTCTTCAGAGTACCTACAAAACCTTCGCTGACCATATCCATATCCACTCCGGCGTTGATGGCACGTGCCGTTACCGTCTGGAGGTCGCCGATACCGTGGTCTATCATTTCGGAAATACCCGTATAGTCAGTGACCACAAATCCGTTGAATCCCCACTGACCGCGCAGGATGTCCGTCATTAGCCATTTGTTGGCAGTGGCCGGAATGCCGTCTACTTCATTAAAAGAAGCCATGACGCTGCCTACGCCCGCTTCAACGGCGGCTTCGTAAGGCAGCATATAGTCATTGAACATTCGTTGGCGGCTCATATCCACGGTGTTATAGTCGCGGCCGGCTTCGCCTGCCCCATATAACGCAAAGTGTTTTACGCAGGCCATGATTTCATCATTCCGTTGCATGTTTTTCCCCTGATAGCCGCGTACCATCGCTTCGGCAATCATGGCTCCAAGAAACGGATCTTCACCGCTGCCTTCGGAAACACGTCCCCAACGAGGGTCACGTGAAATATCCACCATCGGGCTGAACGTCCATGAGATACCATCAGCACTTGCCTCTACGGCTGCAATGCGGGCAGACTCTTCAATGGCTGTCATGTCCCAGGTGCAAGACAAACCGAGCGGGATAGGGAACATCGTTTCGTACCCGTGAATAACGTCCATCCCGAACAATAACGGAATACCCAGCCGGGAATCTTCCACAGCTTGTTTCTGTACTTCACGTATTTTCTCCACCCCTTTCAGGTTGAACAGTCCTCCCACTTCGCCTTTCTTGATTTTGCCGGCGATGTCGCTGCTCTTGGCTTGACCGGTGGTAATCTCTCCCGTGACGGGAAGATTCAACTGTCCAATTCTTTTCTTCCAGCGTCATTTTTATTCATCAGTACGTCGATGAAACGATCCATATCCTGTGGCGACTTTTGTGCCGACGCGGTTAGAAAACCTGCAGCAAACAACAGGAACTTAACTTTTTTGTATATCAATTATACTTTTATCTCTATTTATAAAGTCCTCTGATGCGTTGAATGTTATTATAGGACTATTTTGTAGTTTCGGCACCGATTGGTAACCGTTCGGCACCGAGGAACTTTCTTATTGGTAGTCGGGGTTCTGTACTAACACTCCTTTAGACTTGTCGATCTCTGTCTGCGGCAGTGGAAGCAGTGCGTTTTTGTCCTGATAATTGGTTTTACCGGCTGCGTGCAACACTTCTTTTGCAATGCCCCAACGGACGAGGTCATAGAAACGGTCGAACTCAAACCCAGTTCCACACGGCGTTCGTGGCGGATGGCCTCACGCAGTTCTCCCTGATCGGTAGTGGTCACTTTAGGTAGTATATTGGTATTGGTGCCTCTGGCGCGTGCACGTACTTGTTCCAGATAGTCGATTGCCTCACCGGGGATTCCCTTCTCGTTAGCGGATTCGGCTCCCATGAGCAAGACATCTGCATAGCGGATCAGGCGGATGTTCACCCAATATCCTTTATTGGTATATTCTTTACGCAAAGCCGGGTCGGTATAGGCTTTCTTGTTAAAGTAAGCACCTATTGCCGGAGAAACGGGAGATTCGCCGTAAGGCTCATTGGTATTTTCCGGAGTAATAGGCTCGCTGTCCGATCTGCGGAAGTAGAGTAGGGTGGAGTTCTTGCGCGGGTCACCCGGTTCGTAGGCTTGCGCCATGTAATTCGGTTGCCATGTGCCAGCCCCAGCCCAAGTCCCATTGATCCGCTCCGCGCACACCCTGCACTTCACAGAATTGGCTGCCGATAACATCGCTTTGAGGAAGAGCGGCAGTGGCTGTACATTGCAACTCGAAGATGGAACCGCCGCTATTTTCACCATCATCCGTGAAGATCTCATTATACGGAGTTCTCAGGTTGTAGAGCCCTTTCTTGATGACATCGGTGGAGGCAGTGTACATATTGTTCCAGTCGTTACGCATCATATATGTACGTGCGTGTAAGGAACGGGCGGCTCCCCATGTCAGCCGTCCCAAATACTCGCTACTCCATGTTTCCGGCAGTGACTCCTCGGCGGTTTTCAGGTCGGCATCGATCTGCTCGTAGATTTTATCGACGGTGTCTTCGGAATGTTGGCTTCCGAAGCATCGTTGATCTTATAAGTCACCAAAGGGACTTCGCCGAATGCCCTTACCAGGTTGAAGTAACAATAGGCACGGAAGAAAGAGGCCTCACCCTTATTGATGATGTCTTCAGCTTCGGTCTGTCCGGCAGTCTCTTTCTCGGCAATAGCGTCGAGGATATCGTTACACTGATAGATAACGGCGTAGTTCTTTCCCCAATAAGCACCCAGTAGGCCGTTGGTCGGTGTGTATACGAAATCATCATACATCTCGGCTACATCCAGAGCCATCGCTGGCAATACTTCCTTTTTCCGTCTTCCGAACGGAGACAGTGGATAGCGAAAGCAGTAGGGCCTGCTGTCATATCGTAGCTACGCATCATCGTGTAGACATTGTAGATCTTCCCGTTGACCAGAGCGTTCGGATTATCGTCTTCTGTAAACTGTCCTTGTGGACTACGATCCAGAAAGTCACTACAGCTGCCTAGAAGTGAGTGTAGCCGCAGTAATAAAGGTTGCAAATATATATTTATCTAGTTTCATACAATGATAGTTTTAAAGATTAAAGTTGTGTTCCGCATGGAAAACTGGCAGTGGCACCTTGTCACTAGAATGTTAGGTTAATGCCGAACGTGTAGACTGCCGGTACGGGATAGCTACCGTTATCTACTCCGAATGCGGTGGCGGTTCCTCCCAATTCCGGAGTATATCCGGTGTTATGCTTCCATGTTTTCAAGTTTTGTATGTTGACATACACTTTCAGGGCTTGCAGGCGGATTTTGGAAAGCAAGCTCTTGTCGAATGCATAGGCTAACTGTACGTTGCGGATACGGAAGAAACTACCGCCTCGATGTAATAATCCGAATTCAAGTAATTGATAGAGTGCTTGGAGTTCAGCAACGGTTGGCTGTTGGATGTTCCTTCTCCGTGCCAACGGTCCAGCCGTTGTTCGAGGTAGTTGAACTGGGCGAAGTTGTAGTTATCCCACGTGCGGAATATCTTGTTACCGCCTTGTCCCATCATGTCGATCCCCAACGACCAGTTCTTGTAGTCACTCCGAGAGAGAAACCGTAAGTTACTTTCGGGGTAGGATTACCTATCATGGTACGGTCTTCCGGAGTAATTTCTCTGTTTCCGTCGACATCTGCGAATTTCAAGTCACCGGGGGTGACGGTAGCAAGGGTATTTTTGGGTGATGCGTCAATATCTGCTTGTGACTGATAAACGCCTGCCACTTTGTAACCATAGAAGTAACCGATAGGATAACCTGCCATTGTATAACTTTGCTGCTTATCTCCGGCAATGATGGAGTATCCGTCCTGAACAAGACTTTTTACTTTATTCTTGATAGTAGTAAGGTTGGCGCTGACGGAATATCCCCAGTCACCGATCTGATCGCGCCAGGTTACAGCCATTTCCACTCCTTTATTCTGGATCTCTCCCAAGTTACCGATACCGGGCATTGTTCCGGAAATTCCGGGAACTTCGGCAAGCAAATCTTTGGTGTTCTTCTTATAATAAACACCCTCAAAATGCAAGCGGTTGCGAAGCATATTCGTTTCAAATCCGGCTTCCCATGCCTCTACTTTTTCCCAACGGAGGTTAGGATTAGGAAAATAGGCAAGTTGATAGCCGGGATAGATGATAGACGGCTTGCCGAATACAGCGGAATAGGCGTTGCTCAGTAAGGGCTCGGCAGGGTAGGCTTTATCTAGGTTCTGTACCGTAAGAAGCCTTGATTTTCAACATATCGAGCCATTTGATATCTTTCATAAATTCTTCTTCGGACATCAACCAACCTCCACCTAGTGAGAAGAAGTTCTGTCATTCATTTCCTGTGTAGGAGAAAGCGGAAGAACCGTCCCGGCGGAAAGAACCGTTGAACAAGTATTTACCTTTGTAGTTGTAGATCACGCGTGCCAGTACGGATAAGGTACTGCGTTCCCATTGAGTACTTTCGTTGGTAGCGGTAGCCGCATCACCGATACTCACGAACCATTTGTCCGGATCGTTCGGAATCACCAGACCTACACCTTGTTTGCGTGCTCCGTCCAATCGGCTCAACGAATTGTAATAGGTAGTGAAACCTGCGGTAGCAGTCAGGTTATGGTTTCCATTGTCGAAGCTGTTGGTATATGTCAATAAGTAGTCGCTCTGTACTTTCGTTTCATTCTCTTAAACTGGCTGACCTCGGTTCTTGCCTGTTCCCAAGGTGGAGATCCCTCCGTTGACAGCGGCATCGTACACTTTTACGATCGGAGTATACGTCCGTCCGTTATTGGACGCATAATCCATGGAGAACATCGCTTTGAACGTGAAATGTTTCAGGAAGTCTACTTCGCCGTAGATATTACCCGACGCCCGATAGTTCTCGGCTTTGGTAGTATTCGCTCTCAGACTGACGTCTACCATTGGATTGCTAATCTGTGCTTTCTGAATTCGGCAGTGCACGTATATAGTCCGTATTCGTCGTTATACACCGGAGCGATCGGGGTGGCACGCAGGGCATTCAGTACTTGTTTGGAGTCTGCGGGAAGCATACGTGCTCCGTTGAACTGGAAGCCGACTTTCAATAATCCGTAATCTTGTAATCGTTACTTGCGTTAATCGTTACCTTGCTGAATTTTTCATGCTCGATGTTGCCCTTGTTCGTACGAGTAGCCCACTCCCAGGTAGAAACTATGTTTGGGCGAAGCTCCCGTAATGCTTATATTATTGTTGGTGATAAAGGCTGTCTGGAAGATTTCATCCTGCCAGTCTGTATTTGCATTCCAGCCGGTATAATCGAAGGATCGTCTCCTTGATTGGCAAGTTGTTCGTTATATAGTTCCTTGAATTGTGAACCATTCACCATTTTCACCTTGTCCACCACTTTCTTGAAACCGAAAGAAGTATTGATATTGACCAGTGTCTGTCCCTCTTTGGCTTTCTTTGTGGTGATGATGATGACACCGTTTGCACCGCGGACACCGAAGATGGCGAGAGACGACGGGTCTTTCAGAATCTCCATAGATTCGATATCCTCCGGATTGAGGAAGTTGATGTTATCGTTGAATAGTCCGTCAACGATATACAAAGGTTTGTAGCCGTTGATAGAGTTTGTTCCGCGAATACGGATTTCCGGATCAGAGCCGGCCCGGCCGGAGTTTACGATCTGCACACCGGCCACTTTTCCCTGCAGGGAAGACAGTGGATTCATGGCAGGTTTGTTGGCTAACTCTTCTCCTTTGACATTGGTGATAGAACCTGTCAAGTCCCTTTTCTTAGCACTACCATATCCGATAACGACTGTTTCGGCTAGTACTTGCGAATCTTCTTTTAAAGTGACATTGATGACGTTCTGTGTCCCCACTTTAATGGTTTGCGAGGTCATTCCCACATAGGAAAATGCCAGTACGTCGTCCGGAGTGACAGAGATTGAATATTTACCGTCCATGTCCGTGATGGTTCCGGTGGAAGTTCCTTGTACGAGTACCGATGCGCCGATCAATGGTTCATTGGCAGCGTCTGTTACCGTACCCGTCACCGTCTTTGTTTG